>Ga0180222_1000007_pt1 | contig 558282 bp, 477 predicted proteins | sample eDN5th37CKraftOP_FD_151336 | JGI IMG/M metagenome (GOLD analysis project Ga0180222, IMG submission 151336) | Enriched Organic Plus compost microbial communities from Emeryville, California, USA - eDNA 5th pass 37_C Kraft OP (version 2) (version 2) ... | reverse complement strand
AAAGAGCTCGCTTGAAAACCTTCGCCTTCAAGCTTCTTCCGAGACCCTCGCCTCGAGAGAGCGCGCATTTTACTCAGCTCGTTTTCCTTTGCAAGGGGAATTTCAAACAATCTGAATTATTTTCAATTCCCGCCTCCCTCAAAGAGAGACAACGCAAAGTGAGCCACCTCACTCCCCTCACCAACCCGTCAACCCATCGGCCGAACCGCGTCGGTGAGGGCGCGCATTGTATACAGCTCAGCTTCCGCTGCAAGCAAAAAATGCAATTTTCTTTAGAATTTTTTTCACGCACTTTGCGGGGCCTTGGAAGTCCTGCTGCGACCACCCCAAAGGTCCCGCATGCAGCGGCGAATCACCGCCACCACCTCGCGGATACTCGCCAGGCGTGTGTAGTTCTGACGCACCAGCAGCACGATCTTGCGCGAGGGCGCCGGCGCCTGGAAATCGATGTAGCGGATGTCCGGATTCTCGGCGATGCCCATCACTGCCAACTTGGGCAAGAGAGTGATGCCGATGTTCGCCGCCACCATATAGCGTAGTGTCTCGAGACTCGTCGCTTGGAAGCGCTTGTCTTCCTTCGCACCCGCACTGAAGCAGTACCCGAGTGCCTGGTCGCGCAAGCAGTGGCCATCTTCGAGCGTCAGCACGTGATGCCCCTGCAGGTGCTCCAGTTTCATCTGCTTGCGGTTGGCCAGCTCATGCTTCTTGCTGACCGCCACCACGAACTCCTCATTGAAGAGCTCATAGGCTTCGAAGCCCTGCATCTCGTCCAGCCAGGGCAGGACCAAGGCATCGAGCTTGCCGTCATTGAGCATGCCCAACAGTACTTGGGTCTTGTGTTCGTGGAGAAAGAACTCGAGGCGAGGCAGATCCTTGATGAGTGCCGGCATGATGCGCGGCAGCAGATATGGAGCGAGCGTGGGAATGAAGCCCAAATGCAGCTCTCCGGCGAGAGGATCGCCCAACGATTTCGCGGTGATTTCCAGCTCGCGCGCCGCATTCAGGACCCGCCGCGCCTTTGCCAACAATTGTTCCCCCGCGGGCGTGAGCATGATGCGACGCGGATGACGCTCGATCAGCTTGACGCCCAACTGCTCTTCCAACTTCATCAGCTGACCGCTGAGAGTCGGCTGACTGACGTGACAGGCTTCCGCCGCCTTACCGAAATGTCGATGCGTATCGAGGGCGTCGAGATACTCGAGATCGCGGATCTTGATCATGATGCGAAGACTCAGTTGCCGTAACTGACGCGATAGATGACGCCGTTGTGGTCGTCGGAGATGAGCAGCGCTCCGTCCGCCGTCTGTTCGATGTCGACTGGGCGTCCCCAGTACTGGTTGTCCTCCAACCAGCCCGTCATGAAGTCCTCGTAGCTGACGGCGACATCTCCTTCGAAGCGCATCAGACGAATGCGATAACCGTCGATGGGATTGCGATTCCAGGAGCCGTGGTAGGCGACAAAGAGCTGATTGCGATATTCGGCGGGAAACTGTGAACCGGTATAGAACTGCATGCCGAGCCCAGCGTTGTGTGCAGGCATTTCCAGAACGGCCGGCACAAAATCTGATTCACTCAAATTCGTGGGATATTCCTCATCGACCAGGTTCTTGCCGTAGCGATGCGGGAATCCAAAGTGCTGACCTGCCTGCGTGACTCGATTGAGCTCCTCGGGCGGAATGTCGTCGCCCCAGAGATCGCGACCGTTGTCGGTGAACCAGAATTCTCCGGTCACCGGATGCCAGTCGAATCCGACGGAGTTGCGGACACCTCGCGCATAGATTTCGAGATCACTACCGTCGAGATTCGCACGCAGAATCGTGCCGTAGTAGCCATCCACGGTGCAGGTGTTGCAGGGAGCACCGACCGGAATGTAGAGCTTGTTGTCGGGGCCGATGTCGATGAATTTCCAGCCATGCATGTAGTCGTTCGGCAGACCATCGACCACTACCACGGGCTCAGGCATTGAAGCGAGCGTCGCGGCGGAAACGTTCTCATATCTGAGCACACGGTTGAGCTCTGCGACATAAAGATCGCCATCATGGAAGGCGACGCCGTTGGGGTAGTTCAGACCTTCCAGAATGGTGAGGACTTCATCCCCCACCCCATCGCCGTTGCGGTCGGGTATGGCGTAAACCTTGCCAATGGCAGGCGCACCCTGAGGGCCACGGGTACCAACATATAAAGTGCCGTCGTCACCGAGCGCGAGAGAGCGCGCTTCTTCCATCCCCTCGGCGTAGATCGAAACCTTGAAGCCGTCCGGAACCTTCAGTTTGGAAAGACTCTCCCGTACATCCACGTCCATCGGATTGTTTGCAGCAGAGATCTGCGGTTGTGCCTGCGCTGTGGCGGCGGCGAAAAGTGAAAGGACGAGCAACTTCGGCATCGATTTCATAGTGAGTTCCTCTCAGGGCTTCCATGAGGGCCGAGGCCTGGGATTGTAGCCCAATTTCAATAGTGCCCCACCGGCGCGACCAGCACCCTGCCCCGCTCTGCGGAGTTCATCAACAATTGTCCGGCCAAGATTTGGCGGCGATCACGCCCATCACGGTGCGTTTGACTCTCCACGGGAGGCCCACCGGCGATCGGCGGCAAAGATGAACACAAAGGATGGAAGAAAAGTGAATCGGATGCTGAGGCGCGCCTGACGAGCGCAATTCGAACCAATTCCAGCTCGCATTTACCGTCACCCAACTGAAAGCGGGCGTCGACCCAAGCTGAAGACTCCTCCAAAACCAATGATGGACGTGGTGGCGGTGCCCCACTCAGGCGCCGCCCGATTGCAGACGCAGCGCACATCTCCACCTCACGCAACGACGAACGAGGACCGGGTCGAGGACCACGTCATGACCCAAGACGATGTATGATCCGCCCTCAAATCGGTAGTCAGATTCCCATCATGAAACTTTCACACGTCCCTGCCGCCGTCTTGGCTCTGACGGCAGCCACCACTCATGCCGCCGAAGCACCACAAAGCTATTACATCGAGGCCGGCACCTACGCCACACAGCGCGAATCCGATCCACCCGGCTACATCGGCCATCCCGCAGGGCTGGAGTGGTTGGATCTGGGACTGCAGCACCGCCTGCGCTACGAGTACCACGATGACGATCTGCGTCGTGCCTCACCATCCAATAGGGATGAACCGGTCCTGCAACGCACGCGCCTCTATCTCGGTGTGCGCAGCAAGTTCGATCCCTTGCGCTTCGCAGTGGAATTTCAGGATTCGCGCCGACACAACAGTCAGTACGCACCGGATGTGCGCGATGTCGACAAGACGGACTTCATTCAAGGCTTCGTCGAACTTCACTATCCCACCATGTTCGGCAGCGATGCTCGCGGCAATGCACGTCCACTCAGCATTCGCGTAGGGCGCCATTCCTTCGAAGCACTCGACCGACGGCTGATCGGCCGCAACGAGTGGCGCAACACCTCCAACAGCCACGATGGCATTCGCATCAGTCTGGGTCAGGAGCACAGCGATTGGCAGCTGGAGTTGATGAGCCTGCGCCCCGTCACGCGCTTCCTGACGGCAATGGACAAACCCAATCACGATCAGCGCTTCGACGTCGTCATCGGGCACCTACGCTCGCTGTCGCCGAAACTCATCCTCGAACCGCACTACATGCGCTTGAAGCAGAAGGCGTCGGCCAGCAACAACCTGCGCGAACGCGACATCCATGCGCCGGGCCTGCGCATCTATGGGCGTGTCAATGAGCACATCAATTACGACGTGAGTGCGATGTACCAGTTCGGCGACGACGGCCCCGAGAAACACCGAGCCCAAAGTTTCACCGCGGAAACAGGTTACACGTGGACAGAGCATCCTTGGCGCCCACGCTTGAGCGTGTTCTACGGCTATGCCTCCGGTGATGAAGATCCGAATGACGACGAAAGCAATCGCTTCGAGCGCTTCTTCGGCTTCGCGCGTCCCTGGTCTCCCGACGACTACGCCGTATACGAGAACCTGCATGCGCCGAAGATCCGGCTGGAGTTCCAACCAATCCCTGGCGTGCGCATGGATGTCGGATACAGTGGCTATTGGCTCGCGAGCGACACCGATCGCTTCAACAATCTAATGGGCGGTAGCGGCAACCGCGATGTAAGCGGACAAAGCGGCAACGAGATCGGCCACGGTTTCGATGGGCGCGTCCGCTTCGCGCTCGGCGAACATATCGAGTCTACGATCGGTTATTCGCACTTCTACATGGGGACTTTCGTGCAGAACCGCCAACGTGCGGTCACTGGCAACGCAGCAGCGGATTCCGACTTCTTCTACTGGGAAGTGGTTTTCAGTTTGTTCTGACGGCAAACAGGCCGCCGTTCCAGCAAAAAGAGAACGGCGGCCCGTAACGCATCACTGCGGAATGAAGGTCGCTCCGGTGGGCCCCATGCCACCTTCCTGGTAGAGCGCCGGGCCATCTTTTGCCCAGATGTAATGCGGCACACCTGCCGGCGCCACGTAGACACCGCCCGTCGGTACGGCCACTACATTGTTCTCATCGAATTTTTCGCCGAAGCCGACATAGATCGTGCCTTCGAGCACGACGGTGATGCGCTCATCGGGATGCGTGTGAGGTTGGATCTTCGAATCGGCCGGCATGCGTACGCGCTGCTGATACAAGCCGGCACGATCATTGGCACCGACGACCATCGTGTTCTGGGCGCCATTGGGCGGGCCATTCCACTGCAGTTGTTCGGGCAGGATGGGTTCAGGTTTGCTCTGCGCCAGAGCGCCCTGGACAAGGCCAAGTGTCAGACAGGCCGCCAACAGTGCTTTCATCGTTCTCCCCTCTGGTTGCTTTGGTTGGTCTTATTGGCACCGATTCTGGCGCGTGACGGGGCTTCGCCGCAACAGATGATAGAGGCCCGGTGAAGCTGCCTACCCAAGGGCTGTTCATCTGCAATGATCTACTCGATATCGAACACGTCAGGATTGGTGGCACGATCGCGAGGGAGTTCCTACCAATCGGTTGGAGCCATTTGGGCTGACTTCCAGGGCGGACATCCAAGCACCCACCCCTCACTTACCGTTTGGCATCTAGCTGGGAGCCACCATTCATACACATCACAACCGCTCATTCTTTAATCGCTTTGCCTTGAGGCCAAACAAGGTCGAACGTAACGGTGCAGGCAGCAGGTATCTCGCTCGTCTGGCAACCCTCGAGAAAGCGCTGCTCAAAATGCGCATGCGAAAGCACGCCAGCTCGGCACATCGCTTACGTCGTTCTTGAGGGGAAAGACCTCCCTTATAGAGGCTCGAAAAGAAAAATCGCGCTTCAGACAAGGTCCAAAGCGCGATTCTCGTGGATGCTCTCATGAAGAGAATTTGGTGCGGACGGAGAGACTTGAACTCTCACACCAAAGGTACTGGAACCTAAATCCAGCGCGTCTGCCATTTCGCCACGTCCGCGTGAGCCGGGATTATAGCCTAGCGAGTGGAGCTGCGCTCACTGCCCCACTCGTTGTTGCAGGCGATTGACGCTGTCCTGCAGCGCCGACAGATTCTGATTCACCTGCAAACGGAAGATGTTGATCGATTCGATGTCCTGCTCCGTGGCATTGAGGCGACTGTCCACATCCGCACGCACACGCTCCATCGAGTTCTTCAGCTGCGTCAGCTCCTGACCGATGTTGCCCATGCCGGAGAAATTCTGCGTCACGCGCTCGACGTTCTGCTGCAAGGTTGCAAGCTGCGTACGACTCTGATTGAGCATGTCGGCATGGCTGCCGATCGCCGCTTCCATGCTCTTGGTGGCTTCCTGCAGCGCCGTCAGCGTGTTCTTCATTTCGCCCACATCCGTGCGCAACTGATTGCGGGCGGCCCACAGTTTGTCGATTTCAGAGAAGTTGAAATCCACGCGCTCCAGAAGACTCGTGGACGACTGCACCGTGGCCTCATCCACCAGATTCAGGCGCTCCTCCAACTGCGTGATGCGGGCGAGTGCGCGCTCGAGATTCGACTGCGCTTCCTGGTCCTGCATGTAGAAGTGGTAGCCAGCCGCACCCGAGGCGCAAAGGCCAAGGAACAGCACGACCAAAAGGAAGGTGACGAAGCCACTGGCGCCCGAACGCGGCTCGACGGCGGCGTAGGACGGTGCGGCTGCTGCGGCAGCAGAAGCGCTGCCGCGGCGTTGTTTCGTGCGATGCATCACCAGGTCGTCCCGATCGGGCACGAGGCTGGGGATGTCATCCAAATCGTCGTTGTGGTGGGCCATAGCGTAGTAGTCCCGGTTGGTCCAAAACCCAAAATAAGTCAACGCAAAAACGGTTACAGCTTATCAGATGAAAGGAAAGGTAGGCGAGTATGCAGCGCCACCCTCTCCTCTCAGTCCAGCCAGACACGGGCGTTGCGGAACATCCGCATGGTGGGCCCGTCTTCGCCCCACTCCTCGCTGCGCCAGCTGTTCGTTACCGCCCGGAATACACGCTCGGGATGCGGCATCAGAATGGTGAAGCGACCATCCTTGTTGCAGAGACCGGCGATGCCCAGCGGCGAACCATTGGGGTTGCTCGGATAGAGCTGCGTCACCGCGCCGTGGTTGTCGACATACTGCATGCTTACCAGACCGGCTTCGAGCGCGCTTTGTGCCGTATGCGCACCCGCGAATTCGGCCCTGCCCTCGCCGTGTGCCACTGCGATGGGGAACAGCGAACCCGCCATGCCCTGGAAAAAGGCCGACGGCGACTCCGGAATCTTCACCAGCACCGTACGCCCTTCGAAGCGCTCGGATGCGTTGCGCACGAAGTGTGGCCAATGTTCCGTGCCGGGGATGAGCTCGCGCAGATTCGACATCATCTGACAGCCGTTGCACACACCGAGGCCCAACGTGTCGGCGCGCTGGAAGAAAGCTTCGAACTCGGCGCGCGCACGCGCATTGAACAGAATCGACTTGGCCCAGCCTTCGCCGGCACCAAGTACGTCGCCATACGAAAAACCGCCGCAGGCAACGATGGCATTGAAACTATCGAGCGTGATGCGACCACTGATGATGTCGCTCATGTGGACGTCCACCGCATCGAAACCGGCGAGGTGGAAGGCAGCCGCCATTTCGATCTGGCCGTTCACGCCCTGCTCACGCAGTACCGCGATGCGCGGACGGACGCCTCGATTGATGTACGGCGCGGCAATGTCTTCACTCGGGTCGTAGCTGAGTTTGCTGCAAAGGCCCGGGTTGGCCTCGTCGAGCAAGAGATCGAATTCCTGCTGCGCGCATTCGGAGTTGTCACGCAGAGATGCCATGCGATAGCTGGTTTCGGCCCAGAGGCGCTGCAGCTGCACACGTGATTCCTGCAGCAGCACTTTGTCGCCCAGGCGCAGCACGACGTCATTGCCCTGCTTCACGGCGCCCAACTCATGGAAGAACTTGTCGACACCATGGGCTTCGGCGAAAGCACGCAGACGCGGCAGATCTTCGTCGCGCACCTGCACCACGGCACCGAGTTCTTCGGCGAACAGTGCAGCGATCACTGAAGCTTCACTGGCGATGCCACCGAGCTGCAGCTCGAAACCACAGTGACCGGCGAAGGCCATCTCGAGCAGGGTGACGATCAGACCTCCGTCGGAACGATCGTGATAGGCCAGAAGCAGGCCCTGCTCCATCGCCTCCTGTACGAAAGCGAAGAAGCGCTTCAGATCCTCGGCGCTGTGCAGATCGGGACCTTCCTCACCGAGCTCGCCATAGACCTGCGCGAGTGCCGAACCGCCCAGGCGATTCGCACCCAGGCCCAGATCCAACAGTACGAGCTGGCTGCTGCCTTTATTGGTGAAAAGCTGCGGCGTGAGCGTCTTGCGCACGTCGAGCACGGGCGCAAAGGCGGAAATGATGAGCGACAGCGGCGCCGCCATGCTCTTGCGCTTGTCGCCGTCCTGCCACACGGTGCGCATGGACATCGAATCCTTGCCCACCGGAATCGTGATACCGAGCTCGGGACAGAGATCCATGCCCACGGCGCGCACGGTTTCGTAGAGTTTGTAGTCCTCGCCCGGATAACCGGCCGCGGCCATCCAGTTCGCCGACATGCGGATGTCGCTCAACTTGCCGATGCGAGCGCAGGCAATGTTGGTGATGGCTTCGGCGATGGCCATGCGACCGGAAGCCGGTGCATCGAGCAGGGCCAGCGGCGTGCGTTCGCCCATCGCCATCGCTTCTCCGCGATAGGTATCGAAGGCCTGCGTGGTCACGGCGGCGTCGGCCACCGGCACCTGCCAGGGACCCACCATCTGCTCACGCGCCACCATGCCGGTGATCGAGCGGTCGCCGATGGTGATGAGGAAATTCTTGCTGGCGACGGTCGGCAGACGCAGCACGCGCTCCAGCGCTTCGTTCAGTGCGATGCCACTGGTGTCGAAAGTCCTGAACTTGCGACGCAGCGGTTTGGCTTCGCGATGCATCTTCGGCGGTTTGCCGAACAGTACCGACATCGGCAGATCGATCGGCTTGTCGTTGAAGTGCTCGTCGCTCAGGCTGAGATGCTGTTCTTCCGTGGCGTAACCAACTACCGCATACGGGCAGCGCTCACGCTGACAGATGGCGTCGAAACGTTCCAACTGCTCCGGCGCCACGGCCAGCACATAGCGCTCCTGCGCTTCGTTGCACCAGATTTCGAGCGGGGACATGCCCTTCTCGGCATTGGGGATCTTGCGCAGTTCGAACTTGCCCCCGCGGCCACCGTCCTTCACCAGTTCCGGCAGTGCGTTGGAAAGACCACCGGCACCGACGTCGTGGATGAAGCGGATCGGGTTGGCGTCGCCCAGCGCCCAGCACTGGTCGATCACTTCCTGACAGCGACGCTCCATCTCGGCGTTGTCGCGTTGTACGGAGGCGAAGTCGAGATCCTGGTTACCGGAGCCGGAAGCCATCGAGGAGGCCGCGCCACCGCCGAGACCGATCAACATGGCCGGACCACCGAGCACGATCAGACAGGCACCGACCGGAATGTCGCGCTTTTCGACGTGCTGTGGACGAATGTTGCCGTAGCCGCCCGCGATCATGATCGGCTTGTGGTAGCCACGGATTTCGATGGTGTTGGCATCATCGAGCGCCGGCTCGGGCGTCTGCAGTTCGAAGGTACGGAAATAACCGCAGAGGTTGGGACGGCCGTATTCGTTGTTGAAGGCGGCACCACCGAGCGGACCGTCGAGCATGATCTGCAGCGCGGATGCCATGTGCGCCGGACGGCCGTAGTCGATTTCCCAGGGCTGTTCGAAACCGGGGATGCGCAGGTTGGAAACGGTGAAGCCGGTCAGGCCCGCTTTCGGCTTGGCGCCGATACCGGTCGCACCTTCGTCGCGGATCTCACCACCGGCGCCGGTCGAGGCACCGGGGAACGGCGCGATCGCGGTCGGATGGTTGTGGGTTTCCACCTTGGCCAGGATGTGGATCGGTTCTTCGTGGAACCGGTACTGCTTGTTCTCCGGGTCCGGGAAGAAACGGCCGGCCTGCGCGCCTTCGAATACCGCAGCGTTGTCCTTGTAGGCGGACAGCACACCTTCGCTGTTGGCCTTGTAGGTGTTGCGGATCATGCCGAACAGCGACAGCTCCTGCAGTTGGCCATCGAGCGTCCAGCTGGCGTTGAAGATCTTGTGACGGCAGTGTTCCGAGTTGGCCTGGGCGAACATCATCAGTTCGACGTCGCTCGGGTTGCGGCCCAAGGCTTGGAAGCTTTCGGTCAGATAGGTGATTTCGTCGTCGGCCAATGCCAGACCAAGCGCCACGTTGGCGGCTTCGATGGCAGCCCTGCCCCCGCCCAACACGTCGATGCTGCCGAGCGGCTTCGGCTCGGCGTGACGGAAGAGCACCTCTGCCACGGCGTCGACATCGGGCAGCACGTCCTGGGTCATGCGGTCATATAGAAGAGGCTTGAGCGCCTCGACCTGCGCTGTGCTCGCGCCAACGAGGAAGTACTGCTCACCGCGCTCGATGCGGATCACCTTATCCGCCAGGCCACAGTTGTGGGCGATGTCGGTCGCTTTGCTCGACCACGGCGAAATGGTGCCCGCACGCGGCACGACCACCACGCTCGGCGTGTCGCCAGCCACCGCATCCCACTGCCCTTCGTCCTTGGGACCGTATTGCAGCAGGCGCTCCAGTAGCTTTCGTTCCTCGGCGCTCAGCGGAGCGCGCAACTCGACGAAGTGCAGATAGCGCGCTTGCACCGCGGCGAGAGAGGGAACTTGGCTGTGCAGGGTGGAGAGGAGTTTCTGGCGAGAAAAGGCAGAGAGCGCGGAGGCGCCCGGCAGAATGAGCATGGGGAAGCCTAAGTCAGAGCCGTACGACGAAGAAAAAACGCGCGCATTTTAAAGGTTTTGCTTGGGCAAAGACAGGAAATGCTGCGCTCCACTGTGGCACGAAGGGGTCAAATTTGCACTTTGGTGGTGCAAAGCCAGCAGATCACTGTTGCCTCACAGCCACAGCTACCGGTCCCTTTACTACTGCTCATGGCAAGCCTCATTAAAAATCAAAGACTTACAGAGATTGGCACACCGGTTGCTAGATACAGAGCGAAGCATCCTTCCACGGATCTTCATTCCCCTTAATGCTTAACAGGTTAGACTCTGTACCAGCCCCTTCCCCCAAGGGGCTTTTTTTTACCCTACTTTCGAGGCCTCACGGGCGCCCCGCTGCCTGATACTCAGGCTGAGCTCCATCGACTTACCCGATGAGCCGGATGAAGCTCGCGCTCGACCGACTTTCGTATCGCCCATTTGACTCTTCTTGGTGCTGTGTGCCCGTTCGCGCGGCAGTTCGGCCCTCTTTCGAATCACCGCTACGGGCTTGTTACAGGCACGCGCTCGCCGCAGCACAACAAACGGGCGTTTGGAAGCCGACATGAACCATCTTGGTGCATATCCCTTGCTTTCCCTCGGCCGAGCTCCCTCACAAAGGTCATTTTTCGCCAGTTTTTCTTTTTGTTTCAACAACTTAAGTCAATTGGCAGGGTCTTTGCTTAACCGTGGCAGGAATTCACGTTCCTTCAACAACAGACATGAACTGTCGCCACTACCTCATCAGGAGAAACCTAATGAAAAAGACTCTGCTTGCCACCGCCGTATCGGCCATCGCGCTGCTGGTTTCCGTTCCCAGCCACGCCGAGCTGACCGCCAACGCCTCCGTCACCAACAACTACCTGTGGCGCGGCCTTACCCAGAGCCTGAACCAGGCTGCGGTTCAGGGTGGTGTGGACTGGGCCTCCGATAGCGGCTTCTACGTCGGTACCTGGGTATCCAACGTCGAATACGATCCTGCCGATGCCTTCTCCTATGAGCACGACATGTACTTCGGCTTTGCCGGCGAAGTCGACGGCATCAGCTACGACATCGGTTATCTGTATTACAACTACGACGAAAACGCCAAGTTCGACTTCGGTGAAGTCTACGCCTCGTTGGGCTTCGGCAACTTCGGTCTGACCGGTTACTTCCTGACCAACACCGAAGCCGACGAAGGCCCGGGCCAGGACTTCAGCGCTTTCGAAACCTTCTACATCTCCGGTGACTACACCATCCCGCTCGCCAGCGGCGCCGAAATCGGCCTGCACGTCGGTTACCACGAAGGTGACTTCGCCGAAGCCTTCAACGGTGTGACCGATGCCTACTTCGACTTCGGCATCTCCATCGCCAAAGACGGCTTCACCTTCACCGTCAGCCAGACCACTCTGGGTGACGACGACGACGGCGACGGCTTCGAAGACTACGCTTCCATGCCGGAACGCGATAACGACGAAATCAAGTTCGTCGTGTCCTACTCGGTGGACTTCAGTCTGTAAGGCGGACGCTCAGTTGCAGTGGAGGCACGGACGCCTCCTGAAAGAACCGGCCTCTGGCCGGTTTTTTCATTGTGGGAGAGAGAAGAAGTCTGATCAGCGGCGACGACGGAAGAAGTCACGCATCAGATCGGCACAGGCTTCTTCCAACACCCCACCTCTCACCTGCAGGCGATGGTTGTAGGAGGGATGATTGGCCAACTGATGCGCGCTGACCACCGCACCCGCACGCGGCTCGGGCGCACCGAACACCAGCCGTTCGACGCGCGCATGGATCATCGCCCCGATGCACATGGTGCAGGGTTCGATCGTCACGTACAGCGTCGTACCCGGCAATCGATAGTTGCTCGCGCACTCCGCCGCCTCGCGCAAGGCCACGATCTCTGCATGCGCCGTGGGGTCGTGACTCAGGATCGGACGGTTATAACCCTGCCCCACCACTTCTCCATCGCGGATCAGGATCGCGCCAACGGGCACTTCACCAGCCGCTTCTGCCTGACGCGCGAGCGCCAGCGCTTGCAGCATCCAATGTTCATCGGCAGCGAGCTCGGAATCGGTGACGTGGGGAGCTTGAGGCTCGGTCATGGGTGTCTCGTTCGGTTACTTCAGCAATTTTTCCGCGCAGCGTAGCAAGGTTGCGGCCATGCGTTCTGCATTCTCCGGCCCCACTGCTTCCAGCATCAGGGCCTCCACCGGAGCGATCGCCTCCGCCGCACGCACCAGAGCCTTGCGTCCTTTCGCAGTGATCTCGCTCCGCAAGATGCGTCCGTGAGAAGGATCCGCGGTTCTGACCAACAGTCCTTCGCGCTCGAGATTGGTGAGGATGCTCTGCATGGTCTGAGGTGTCACGAATGCGGCACGCGCCAGTGCGGCATTGGATAAACCCGGTTCGCGTTCGAGCGCCGCCAACACCGCACACTGCGGCGTGGTCAGACCGAGAGGACGCAGCGCTTCATCCAAGCGAGTTCTAAGTGCGTGTTGCGCCAGTTTGAGGGCGCCACCCAAACGGCGTGCAACGGGAATCCGGGAGTCGTCTGTGGACATATCAGGGAGCTGACATTATTATCAGGCCCCTTATATTAATTCATTCATGGGCCCTTGCCCATGCGGAGAAGCCCATGGACGCTGACTTTTCTCTGGATCCGAGCCCTTCTGACATCGAGCAATTCATCCGGGATGGCTATCTCAAGATCGAGCATGCGTTTTCACGTGAGCAAGCGCAGCACGCAGTCAGTGTGTTCTGGCGCGACTTGAGCGCCCAAGGTTTCCGACGCGACGAGGCCGCCACCTGGACCCAACCCGTCGTGCGCCTGGGGATGTATTCCGATCCAGCCATTGTCGCTGCCGCCAATTCTCCCCGTCTGCACCGTGCCTACGATCAACTCGTCGGCGAGGGCAACTGGTTGCCCTGTCGTGCCATCGGCACAGTACCAGTCCGCTTTCCTTCATCAGTGGATGCCGGAGACACCGGCTGGCATGTCGACGCCAGCTTCGGCTGGGAGGCGAGCGACTTCATGCAATGGCGCATCAACCTGCATTCACGTGGCCGCACCCTGCTCCTGCTGATGTTGTTCTCCGACACCGGCGCGGCCGATGCGCCGACCAGACTATTGGCCGGTTCTCATCACGACATCGCGCGGGCACTCTCTGACAAAGGCGCAGATGGTCTCACGCTGAAAGAGCTCCTGCCGCATTTCGCGAGCGCAGCCACGTGCAGAAAAGAAGTCCTTGCCACGGGACCTGCGGGCACGGTGTTCTTGTGTCATCCCTTTCTCGTGCACGCGGCTCAGCAACATCGCTGCACGACTCCCCGTTTCCTCGCACAGCCACCTCTGTTGCCACGCAGTGAACATTGGATCGAGTCGTTGGACAGTGCCACTCACGCAGTTGCTCGTGCGATCAAGGCGGCCTTCGTCGACTCCTAACATCGATCAACAGCAACGCTGGGTTTCACTCAACTGATGATCGCACTGGTTTCTTGCCACCACTTCGATGAAGACCAACAGGTGATGTCGGATTGCAGTCCTCACCCCAACCTAGGCAACCAGGCTCTGACACCCAGCGCCGACATTCCCACCACGAGGCCCCAGAAGGCAGAGCCCAAACCAAAGAGCGTCAGGCCCGATCCCGTGGCGAGAAAGGTCACGATGGCGGCATCGCGTGAGTCCTTGTCCCTGAGTGTGGTTTCCAGCGCCGCGACCAGGGCGGGAATCAGCGCTGCGCCGATCAGCACTGCGATCACTGCTTCCGGTAACGCGAGAAAGAGTCGCACCAGGACCGGCGCGAAGGCGGCAAGCAATAAATAGAAGAAGGCATAGAGAATGCCGACCACCCAGCGTCTGTCGTGGTCGGGATGGGCATCGGGGTTGGTGCAGATCGCGGCCGTGATCGCGGCGAGATTCACGGCGAAACCGCCGAAGGGCGCGGCCAGCAAACTGGCAACTCCACAACCTGCCAACAGTGCCCCGGCTTTCGGTTGATAGTGGGCACTGCGCAGAACCACGAGGCCGGCAAGGTTCTGCGACACCAAGGTCACCAGAAACAACGGTAAGCCCAGGCTGAGGATGGCACGCAGATCGAACTCCGGCAGTACGGGTTGCAAGACTCCGAAAGTGGCGCCTTCCGGCAAAGCGCCAACCTGCCCCCGCAATATGGTCAGTGCGACGTCGGCGACCAACACCAACAACAAGGCATAGAGCGGCGCGCGCTGCCGCGCGATCAGGAACACCGCCACTACCACCACGACCAGGAGCGGATCGGCAGTGGCATGGCCGAACAACCGTAGGCAGAACGGCAACAGCACTCCCGCCAACATGGCAGAAGCGATGGCGGCCGGAATGCGCTCCGCCAGACGTCCCAACCAGGGAACGGCGGCGAGTACGATGGTCATGAGTGCCGCCGCCACGAAAACTCCGATCGCCACTGGCCACGACAAACCGGGTGTCGTCACCGCCAATAGCGCCGCACCGGGTGTCGACCAGGCCAACACGATCGGCATGCGTGATCGGTAGGACAGAACTGCACCCGCCAGAGCAATGCCGAGACAAAGCACAGTCACCGCCGAACCGGTTTCTTCGACCGAAGCACCAAGAGTACGCATCGCTTGTACGACGAGCGCGACGGTGCCGCCGAAACCGACGAGTGCAGCGATGAGCGCCGAGGACCAGGATGGAATGGGAGGAAGCGGCAGGGACATGGGTACGTCAGTCGGAAAAACCGGCGGACTCTCACACAGTGATTCGTTACGAGCAATGCAAGAAATGTACAGGCGAAGCTCCTTGTTGCTGGAACTTCGCCTGTGAGCCCGACGTCATGCAGCGACTACCAACTGCACGTCGATGTTGTTGCGGGTGGCGTGCGAGTACGGACATACGATGTGCGCCGCCTGCACGAGCTCGTTGACCAGCGCCGAATCGAGACCGGGCACCTTGATGGTCAGCGTCACTTCGAGGCCGAAGCCTTCGCCGTCATCGCGTTTGCCGATGCCGACGGCAGCGGTGACGGTGGCGTCTTCCGGAATCTTCACCTTGCGATTCATGGCCACGAACTTGAGTGCACCGAGGAAACAGGCGGAATAACCGGAAGCGAACAATTGCTCGGGGTTGGTGCCCTCACCGCCGGGTCCACCGAGTTCCTTCGGAGTAACGAGCGTGACTTTCAACTTGCCGTCGGCGGTTTCCGCTTGGCCGGTACGGCCGCCGGTTGCAGTGGCTTGGGTGCGATACAGAACTTGCATGGTCTATCTCCCTTTGTTGTGTGGATAATGTTTATTGCGATAATTATTTCAGCACCACCCTTCTAAGCCTGTCAAGCATAATTTTTATTGCGATAACTATTTCGTGAGCTAAACTGTTCGCAGACTGGATCGGAGACTTCGCATGACCAAGAAAAGCACTGGCCCCGTGCCCCTGGACGAGCAGGTTTGCTATGGCATCTATTCCGCCGGCATGGCCATTCAGCGTGCCTACAAACCCTTCCTCGACATGTTGGGTCTCACCTATCCGCAATATCTGGTGCTCAACGTGCTGTGGGCCGAGGATGGGCAGACCGTTGGTGGCATTGCCGATCAGCTCGGACTCGAGTCCAGCACGCTGACTCCGCTGCTCAAGCGTTTGGAGGCCGCCAATCTGGTCAAACGTTCACGCAATCCCGAGAACGAGCGTCAGGTGGTGATCTCGCTGACCCCCGAAGGTCGCAAGCTCGAGTCCAAGGCCGGTTGCCTGGGCGAGGCCCTGATCGAAGCATCGGGCCAAAGTCCGAAGGAACTCGCCGAGCTCAACAAGAAAGTGCGCCGCCTGCGCGACGCCATCTATGCCCACATCGGCGGCTGGAGTCTCGAGCGCCCCTAGCTCTGCAAAGTTTTCAGAAAAACTTCCGCAAACTACCGACGGCCGCGCTCCAGTCATGGGAGCCGCGGCCCTGTTCTGGACCGCTCATCCCTTATCCCACCTTGAGCAAAGTCGAAGGGCGATAAGGACTTCCCTGCTCTAGTTCGACTGCTTTCTAGCTTCTCGCTGCCGCGAGCGGTCCTCCTTGGGCGGCAGGGCACATATCTTGCTGTGATCCTGTGGCGCCGCGGCCACGTGGCGTAACAGTAGCGGCGTCGCCGCTGGAGAGTACTGGTCGAAAACAGGGACGATCGATGACAAGCTCGGCTGTGCTTTGGATGCTTTCGCTCCACATCGCGGCCATGCTGTTGTGGTGTGGCACACAGGTGCTGCTCCTGGTGTTGCTGAAGGGGCTGCATGCCCCCGGTGCTGCGCAAGCCATGTTGCAAGCTCCCTCTTCCGGCAGTCTGCCGCGCTGGCTCTTCACCCGTATCACGACGCCTGCTGCCCTTCTCGCCATCATGAGTGGCACGGCAGTGTTTCTCCTCAATCACAGCATCGAAGTCTGGCTGCTGCTCAAGCTCGTCCTCGTCACGGGCCTGGTCCTCACGCTGACGCTCAGTGGTGCCCTGCTGCTACGCGCCCGCTCGCTGCCGCCGCTCACACTTCGCCGCTATTGCAATCTGCTGCTCCTGCCCTCGCTCACCCTGATGCTCTCCATCGTGTGGACCGTGTTGACGAAACCCTTCGCGGAGCTACTGCCATGACTGCGGTAGAGCCAGTGCTATTCAGTGTTGACGCCAACGGCGTGCTCGTAGACCAGACGCCCACCAAGATATCCCGTGGCTGCGATCAGTACGACGCTCAGAAGAGAGAGAGCCAGGCCCCACGGAAGAGCGAGACGCGTGACATCATCGAGGCGCAGCAACCAATTGCACGAAGCGAGGGACAGCAGCATCACGGCGAGCGCGGCGTGACACCATGCGGAAACGAGACGGCGAATGTCGGCAACGGTGGCGAGATCGATGAGACCGATGAGCCCGGAAAGCCAGCCACCGGCAGCGCCCACGCCAGCGAGCCAAAGCCCGGCGCGCGCCCAGAACTCGTCGGCAGTGATGAGAAAGGCGAGATCGGTGGCGGCCAGCGCCATCAGGGCGGCGACGGGAAAGTGGATCAACATCGGGTGCAGCGGATGACCGAAGAAGCGCATCCTGCTGATGATGGCACCGTTGCTCATGAGCACCCTCCTCGGCGTTCACTACCGCACCGCACGACCACTGCCTTGTGCAGGTGCAGCAGCGTAGCAAGTTCGGCAACGATGTGCGTGCTCTTGCTCACAGGCTGCGAAGGTCCCTACTCCACACTGCATGCGGCCGGACCTGCAGCGCGCACGACTGCACTCCTGTGGTGGTGCATGGCGCTCTTCGCCACGAGTGTGCTCATTGGTGTCATCGTGGTCTGGAGCCTCGCACTGAAACGCGAAGCGATGGACGAGCGCAGTGCGCGCCGTGTCGCACGGCGCTTGATCATCGGTGGTGGCATCCTGCTGCCGTCCCTCTCCATCCTCGTTCTGCTCGCCTTCGGCATTCCACTCGGACACAGCATGTTGCCGATCTTCGCGAGTGAGCGCGAGGTGCTCCACATCGAAGTCACCGCACGACAGTGGCAATGGGATGTGTACTACCCGGCACAGAACCTCAGACTCAGCAACGAGCTGCACATCCCCAGCGGTGAGCCCGTACTCATCCATCTGAGGGCACGCGACGTGGTGCATGCCTTCTGGGTGCCACGTCTCGCCGGCAAACTCGATGCGATTCCCGGCCACACCACGACCCTGAAACTGGAAGCGGACGAGCCCGGCCTTTATCACGGCCAATGCGCCGAGTTCTGCGGGCTGCAGCACGCGCGCATGTACTTCACCGTCGAGGCCCACGAAGTGGCCGACTTCGCCGCCTGGCTGCAGGCACAGGAACGACCATGACGATGTCGCGGAGCGAACAAGCGGCGGCGGCGCTGCGGCAGCATCTGGAGGAAGTCTGGTACAACCCGCGCGGCTGGCGCGCCTTCTCCGTCGTCAATCATTCCGTGCTCGGCCTGCGCTCGCTGCTCACCGGCACCTGCTTCTTCATCGTCGGCGGATTGCTCGCGATGTTGATGCGCACGCAGCTGGCCTTGCCGGAGCAGGAGCTGGTCGATGCGCAACGCTACAACCAGGCCTTCACGATGCACGGCACGGTGATGATGTTCCTCTTCGCCCTGCCCGCACTCTCTGGACTTGCGATGTACCTGATCCCGAAGATGATCGGTGCGCGCGACCTGCTGTTCCCGCGCCTGAGTGCCTTCGGTTACTACTGCTATCTCTTCGGCGGCTTGATCCTGCTCTCGACCTTGCTGTGGGGCAACGCGCCCGCGGCGGGTTGGTTCATGTACACGCCGCTCAGCGATGCGCGCTACTCGCCCGATGCCGGCGCCGACTTCTGGCTGATCGGCATCACCTTCGTCGAGATCTCCGCCATCTCCACTGCCGTCGAACTCGTCGTTTCCATCCTGCGTTCGCGCGCGCCGGGCATGACGCTGCGCGACATGCCGATCTTCTGCTGGTACATCCTGGCGATGGCGCTGATGATCCTGTTCGGGTTTCCGCCCCTGATCCTCGGCAGCCTTCTGCTCGAGCTCGAACGCGCCGCAGGGTTCGTGTTCTTCGCCGTCGAAGGTGGTGGCGATCCGCTGCTTTGGCAGCACCTCTTCTGGCTGTTCGGACATCCCGAGGTCTACATCCTCTTTCTACCCGCGGCCGGCATCGTCTCCACCCTGATTCCCGTATTCGCGCAGCGGCCCTTGATCGGTTACAGCTGGATCGTGTTCTCGATCATCCTGATCGGCTTCATCAGCTTCGGGCTCTGGGTGCATCACATGTTCACCGTGGGCATCCCGCATCTGGCGCAGGCCTTCTTCTCGATCGCAAGCATGTTGATCGCGATACCGACAGGCATTCAGCTCTTCGCCTGGCTCGCCACGCTCTGGGCCGGCAAGGTGGTGTGGCGTTTGCCGATGTTGTGGATCTTCGGCTTTCTCGTGATCTTCGTCTGCGGCGGGCTCACCGGTGTGATGCTCGCGCTCGTGCCTTTCGATTGGCAGGTGCACGACACGCATTTCGTGGTGGCACACATGCACTACGTGTTGGTGGGAGGAATGCTGTTTCCGCTGATCGCGGGGCTCTATTTCTGGTTGCCGCATCTGTCGGGACGCATGCCTTCGCCCCTGCTCAGCCGCTGGGCCTTCTGGCTCACCTTCGGTGGCTTCAATCTCACCTTTCTCCTGATGCATCTCACCGGTCTGCTCGGCATGCCACGGCGCATCTATACCTATCCGGCCGACGTCGGTTGGGATGAGCTGAACCTGCTGTCATCGATCGGCGGTTTCGTGATGGCACTCGGCATCGCGATGCTGATCGTCGACATCGCCCTGCACTTCCGCTTCGGTCGGCCTGCCGGTCGCAATCCCTGGAATGCCGCAACGCTCGAGTGGGCGCAGTCGATGCCGCCTCCCGCCTACAACCATGTCAGCCTTCCGGTCATCACGACGCGCCATCCCTTGTGGAACCATCCCGGGCTCGCCGAAGAGATGAGCGAGGCATGTCACGGCTTGAACGATCGATCCGGAATTCGCGAGACCTATGGCACCAATGCGGTGACGGCAGAGGCACAGGAGCGCATGCATCTGCCGAGCAACTCCTGGTTGCCACTCGGTACGGCCTTCGTCATCGCGCTGACCTGCTGTGCGCTGCTCGCGAGTCTCTATTGGGTGGCGCTCCTCACCGCTGTCGGTGCCTTGCTGCTGCTCTTGCGCTGGAGCTGGATCAACGGTGCCCATCCCGACTACTCGCCGGCCGCGCTCGATGCAACGGCCTATCCACCCGTGCATTGGCGCACGCGCAGTGGACCGGGACTTTGGGGTACTGCAACAGCCCTATTGGCCGATGGCGCGCTCTATCTATCGTTGATCTTCGGTTGGCTGTACCTATGGACCGTAGCGCCGCAGTGGTCGGCGCCGCGTAGTAGCCCACTCTCACTCGCCCCCTTGCTCATCAGCGGCGTATTCCTCGGTGCAGCGTCACTGTGGTACTGGCGCGGCGTACAAGGTTTGCGCCAAGGGCGTGGTGAGCATTGGGCACAGCGTTGTCTGCTCACCGCAGGACTCGGGCTGCTGCATGTCCTGGCGCTGCTCTACACCGCAGCGCAAGCAGAGCTGCAGCCCACCTTCAGTTCGCACGACTCGGTTCTGTTCGTGCTAATCGCCTATCTCGTGCTGCACAGTGGCCTCGCCGTCATCGCCACCTTGCTGCAGGCACGTCGTGCGCAGCTCAATTACGTCAACGCAAGGCAACCATATGAACCCGAAGTGGTCTTGTTGTTATGGAAGTACGCGTTGGCAAGCTTCTGGACGGCCCTTGCTGCCTTCGTCTTGTTGCCTCTCGCTTGGAGTGTCCCATGATGCGTTCTCTCTCACATCCTGTGCACTTGATCCTCGGTCTCTTCATCTGGGCTTGTTGGTTCGTGGTGATGTACGGCGGACTTTCGGCCGTGTGTTCGATCGAACCACCGGAACGTGGTCTGCGCAGTCCCACGTGGCTCAACTACAGCTTGATGGCGCTCACGGTCGTGACCGTACTGTTGGTCTTCAACCTTGCGCGTAGCTGCTGGCAGGCACGCCGCACACCGAGTGCGCGTTCGCCACAGGCGCGCTTCGTGATTCATCTGGCGGCCGGACTCTATCTGGCGTCGATGATCGCGATGATGGCGATCGGATTGCCTGCGGCACTGATGCCGCCTTGTCTGTGAACCAGGCCATCAAGGCGGTTCCCGCACTGCTCGCCGCAGTGCCACCACTGGCGCGTGCGCATGATCCTTTGACCAGCGTGGGTGCGGAACAAGCCGCCTCACTGCTGAGCGCTTCCTTGCTGCTGGTGCTGTGGTCGCTGTACTGCTACGGCAGCGCGCGACGGCGTCCGCGGCTCGCGCAGGCGCTGTGTTTCCACGGCGCGGTTCTGCTCAGTGGTCTGACGATCTTCGGTCCGCTCGACAGTTGGGCCGAAACCGATGCTGCAGCCCACATGACGCAGCACATGCTGATGATGCTCGTCATCGCACCGCTGTGGGTTCTCAGTCAGCCCTTGCCGCAACTGCGCGCCAGCAGTGTGGGCGAGACAGCGGCACTGCTCACGCGTCCGCTGATGCGCCTGACGCCCCATCCACTGTGGGCTGCCTGGATTCACGGCGCAGTGCTGTGGTTCTGGCATTTGCCGCGCTTCTACGTCCTCGCACTGGAATCACCATGGTGGCACGTGATCGAGCATCTCAGTTTTCTGCTCACCGCTGCCCTCTTCGCCTGGAGCGTGCTCAAGTGCACGCGCCGATCGGCGCCGCAAGCCTTGTTGGCGGTGCTCTTCACCTTGATGCACACGGGGTTTCTCGGTGCGCTGCTGACCTTCGCGCGTGCTCCGCTCTATGTCTCGTCGTTGACCGCCTCACTTCCATCCGACCAACTCCTGGCTTCGCAACAACTCGCGGGGCTTCTGATGTGGGCACTCGGTGCCGTGCCCTATCTGCTGGCAGCACTGTGGATCACACAACGCTGGTTGCGCCATCTGTGGGTCTATCGCTGAGCCCCTGTTTTCATCTACCCAAGCCGTGCGAGGTACGACCATGAACGACTCCAGCAAGCCCATCGTGCTCATCACCGGTGTGAACGGCAACGTCGGTCGTGCGCTGGCGGCAACCCTGCAAACGGACTATCGCATCGTCGGCTGTGTGCAGAAGGAACCGCGCGAGAACCAGGTCGCGCTCGACCTGAGTTCGGATGAATCCGTGCAAAAGGCCATCGCTACCATCAAGGAGCGGTATTCCTCGCACCTCGCGGCGGTGGTGCATCTCGCCGCTTATTTCGATTTCAGTGGTGAGGAATCGGAGCTCTATCGCAAGGTCAACGTCGAAGGCACGGAACGCTTGCTGCGTGCGCTCGGGCAGCTGGACGTGGAGCGCTTCATCTACGCCAGTACCATGCTGGTCCATGCGCCGGTGGAACAACCTGGTCGCGTCGACGAAAGCACGCCACTCGCGCCGAAGTGGGCCTATCCGCGTTCGAAGGCGCAAACCGAGGCGGTGATCGAACGCGAGCATGGTGCGATGCCCTTCACCATCCTGCGCCTTGCCGGCCTCTACGACGAAAACTCCGGCGTGCCCACCCTCACGCAACAGATCGCGCGCATCTACGAGAAAGACTTCAAGAGCCATCTGTACTCAGGAGATACCTCGGCGGGTCAGGCCTTCATCCACAAGGAAGACATGGTCGACGTCTTCAAGCGCGTGATCGAACGGCGCAAGGAACTGCCTAAGGAAAACTACATTCTCGCCGGCGAAACCGACGTGATGAGTTACGACGAACTGCAGGATGAGATCGGCAAGCTCATCCACGGCGAACGAGACTGGGCCACGCTCAAGGTGCCCTCTCCGCTCGCCAAGGCGGGAGCATGGATGGAAGATGCGGCCGAGCCCTTGATTCCCGATGATTTCGATGAAGGCAAACGCCCCTTCATCAAGCCCTTCATGATCGAACTGTCATCCGATCACTACGCGCTCGACATCTCGCGCGCCACCGAACAACTCGGCTGGGCGCCGCGTCACAGCATTCGCACGACGCTGCCCGCGATGATCCAGAAGCTCAAGGAAGATCCGGCGCGCTGGTATGCGCAGAACAAGATCGCTCCACCGCTGTGGATGCGCTCGGCCACGGAGGAATCGCGCGACCCCGAACGACTGCGCCGTGAGTATCAACGCTGGTACGAAAACAAGCACTACGACAATCTCTGGGCGCCCTTCATCAACATCGCGCTCGGCTTGTGGTTGATCACGTCGCCCTTCATTCTCGGCTACGGCGGCGGTGCCATGATGTGGAGTGATCTCATCGCCGGCACGCTCGTCGTCATCTGCGCGCTCTTCACGCTCTCGCCCGCGAAGTGGATGCGTCCTGCACGTTTCGACGTTGCGGCCATCGGTCTTTGGGTCACCTTTGCTCCGCTTTTGTTCTGGACCCCGAGTGCGGCAGCCTTGCTCAATGGCACCTTGGTCGGTGCCCTCCTGATGGGCTTTGCCTTCTTGATCAGACCCTATCCCTTCATGTCGCCCACGGCCCTGCTGGGACCGGAGATTCCACCGGGCTGGTCGTTCTCGCCATCGAGCTGGTTGCAACGACTGCCGATCATCGTGCTCGCCTGCATCGGCTTCTTCATTTCGCGCTATCTGACGGCCTATCAACTCGGGCACATCGATACCGTGTGGGAACCTTTCTTCACGACGGGCGCGATTGCGAACGATGGCAAGAACGGCACCGCGGAAATCATCACCTCCGCCGTATCGGAAGCCTGGCCCGTGCCCGATGCCGGCGTGGGCGCGCTCACCTACCTGCTCGAAATTCTCACCGGGCTGATCGGCTCATCCGCGCGTTGGCGCACGATGCCATGGTTGGTGTTGTTGTTCGGGGCCTTGATCGTGCCGCTGGGCTTCGTGTCGCTCACCTTCATCGTGATCCAGCCGATCCTGCTCGGCACCTGGTGCACGCTCTGTCTGATCGCGGCTGCGGCGATGTTGATCCAGATTCCCTATTCCTTCGACGAAATCCTGGCGACGATCGGTTTTCTGCGCCGCCGCGCCAGGGCCGGCAGACCCTGGATGAAGGTGCTCTTCCTCGGTGACACCGATGACGGCGAACCAGCACGCCCGCACAACGAGTTCAGGCAACCGCTCGGCCACATGTTGCGCGAAAGCTTCACCGGTGGTGTGAGTGTGCCGTGGAACCTGCTGCTATGTGTATTGATCGGCGTGTGGCTGTTGTGCACGCGTCTCACCATCGGCAGCTCGGGCGCCATGGCCAACGTCGATCATCTGATCGGCTGTCTCGTACTCACCGTGAGTATCACCGCCTTCGCCGAAGTGGTGCGCATCGTACGCTACCTGAACGTCGCACTCGGCCTGGCGCTGGTTGCAGTGCCCTTCGTGATCGGTGCCACCATCGTGCCCACCATCTCTGCGGTGGTTTGTGGTCTCGGCTTGATCGTATTGAGTTTGCCGCGCGGCAAGATTCGCGCGCGTTGGGGTGAGTGGACGCCGATCATCCGCTGAGATCAGTGCCGCTGAGGATGCCTGCAAAGACCATTGCGTGCCGCGGAAGCCGAGAAGCGTCCTTCACGCAGAAAGTAGAGAGTCTGTGCGATCACTTCATCGTTGCGCATCATCAGTGAATGCGTCACCGGCAACACGAGATGTGAGCACATGCCCTCCACTTCCGTGGCCGCGACGGAGACCGTGCCGTCATCGGGATCTTCGACCAGCAGGGAGAGCAAGGGATTGAGTTTCTGGGTGCCGGCGATGACGCCGAGCTCGAAGTTCACCGGTGGCAAACGCTGCGGAATGTAGTCTTCACCGCGGCCGAGCGTACGTCCTGCCGGGCCCAGCACCCAGGCCAGGCCCGGTAAATGCAAGAGCTTGTTCACTGCTTCCGTGCCCTGATTCGGCGTGCCGAGCATCACGACACGTCCGAGTCGCGCCGCGTCGTGTTCGGCAAAATACTGCCGCACCAGAATGCCCCCCATCGAATGCGCCACGACGTGCACCTCGTCCGCCGTGCCACAGGCGTCCCACACCGCGGTGAACACACTCTCTGCCAACTCTGCGACACTCGCACGCCGCGAGGGGTAGTCGAGATTGAGCGCACGAAAGCCAGCATCCTCGACAGCGTTGGCCAATTTCTGCATCGAATTGCTGGTGCGTCCCCACCCATGCAGCAACACCACACAGTCCTCCGCGCTGGCGAAGCTCGGCCACGTGCAGGCGAAAAGCAATACACAGCCCAACACGCGGCTCACACCTAAATTTCGATACCACTTGTCGTTGCCGCGCATATCCTTACCGCTCAGCAAAACTTCCAGGGATGCAGCAAGAACTACAGGGTCGTCCTGCTCCGCAGCGCGAGGCCAACCGCAAAGATGCTGTGCAATCAGCCATTTACGCGCTGGCATGGGAATTGAACTCAATTATTCATTCACTTTGAAGAGCGGAGGCAAGAACCATGCACAAGCACTCTCGACATAACGTTCTCGTGCTCGGTCTCGGCAGTGTTCTCGCGGCCTGTTCGGAAACGGCGCAGCTGCCGGTCGATGCCGGCATGGGTCCAAATCCCGAGCTGCCGGAACCGAAACGTTCCCTGCTTCCGACGGTGCATATCGCGGACGCGGAGGGTTGGGCCCCCGATGCAGGCCCGAGCGCTGCACAAGGACTTCAGGTACAGGCTTTTGCCACGCGTTTGCTTCATCCACGCTGGCTCTACACCTTGCCCAACGGCGACGTGCTGGTGGCGGAAACCAATGCGCCGCAGGATTCCGGCAAGGGAGGAATCACGGGTTGGGTGATGTCGAAGGTGATGGCCAAGGCCGGCGCCGGCGTGCCCAGCCCCGATCGCATCACGCTCTTGCGCGATACCGATGGTGATGGCGTCGCCGACCATCAACGCATCTTCCTCGATGGACTGCATTCACCGTTCGGCATGGCCCTGGTGGGAGATCGCTTCTACGTCGCCAATGCCGATGCGCTCATGGAATTCTCCTACCGCGAAGGCGCGGATCACATCGAGGGCCCGGGCCGCAAACTCACCGACCTGCCCGCGGGCATCAACCATCACTGGACCAAGAGCCTGCTGGCGAGTCCCGATGGGACGAAGCTCTATGTCGGCGTCGGATCCAACAGCAACGTTGCCGAAGGGGGCATGGAAATCGAGCAAGGTCGCGCCGCCATTTGGGAAATCGATCGTGCGAGCGGCGCCTCGCGTCTCTATGCCGAAGGCCTGCGCAACCCCGTTGGTCTGACCTGGGTCGGTTCGACGCTGTGGGTCAGCGTGAACGAACGCGACGAAATCGGTGGTGATCTCGTGCCCGACTACATGACCTCGGTGCAGGACGGCGGTTTCTACGGTTGGCCCTACAGCTATTACGGCCAGCATGTCGACGAACGCGTCGAGCCGCAGCGTCCCGATCTCGTGGCGAAGGCCATCAAGCCCGACTACGCACTCGGCCCTCACACCGCTTCGTTGGGTTTGCTCTATAGCGAACGCAATGCCTTGCCGGCTGAGTACAACGGCGGCATGTTCGTCGGCCAACACGGCTCATGGAATCGCAAACCGCGCAGTGGTTATCAGGTGCTCTTCGTCGAGTTCGACGACGGCACGCCCGTGGGTCTGCCACGCCCCGTACTCACCGGCTTTCTCGAAGATGACGTGGCGCGTGGTCGCCCCGTCGGCCTGACTCTCGCCAACGATGGCAGTCTGTTGGTGGCTGACGATGTGGGGAACGTGGTATGGCGGGTGAGCAGCGCGGAAAGCGAGCGCGTCTCCGCGCTGCCCTAGTCTCAGAGTGTTTCGAAACAGCCGATCAGGCGGTTCATGCCGAGCACGTGCGGCTCGACCTTTTCCAGGAAGTCGGCGAGCGAAAGCCCATCCTGGATGACGGGCTCGAGGTCGAGCGCCATCAGCCAGAAATAGTAGTAATGCGGGCCGTGCCCGCGCGGGGGGCGTGGCCCGCCGTAGCCGAATTCCTTGAAGTCGTTCGATCCCTTCGCATAGCCCTTCTCGCCCTGCGGCAGGCCACTGACCTCGGGCGGGATGTTATAGACCAACCAGTGCACGAATCCGTAATTGCCGGTGGCCGACACCAATGGCGCATCGGGGTCATGGCAAAACACCGCGAGCGAGCGCGTGCCATCGGGGATGTCCCGCCATTGCAATGGTGGCGAGATATTGCCGCCGTCATAGCTGTGCTTGGGGGGAATGGCGCCTCTGTGTTGAAAGGCGGGACTCTTCAATTGCAGCGTCGATAATGCAAAGCCCATGAGGTTCTCCTCTTCTGTGGCGGTTGCGGTGGGAAGCTGCGCGCTTCGTGAGGGTTAGAGCCGGGACACACTAAGGCGTCCTCTAGCTAAGGGACAACAGTGAACCGCAAAGGTTGCAGCGCAAGCAGCAGCACTCGGGCTTTACCCTTCGGGTATTTGGCTCGCTTCCGCGCGAGCACACGGACCGACGTGGAGGGGATAGAAAGGCCTCTCTGCGCCGCGGCGGCTCGACATAGCGAAGCCCACCGCGAGCTCCCACCGCGCCGGCGCATCAATCTCAGCCGTGCCACCACCCACCCGTGTTAGAGTGCGTCGCGATGAGTACTGCCAGAACGCCAGTCTGATGGATGCCCTGCTCACCGCCGCCGCACACGCGCTTGCAACTGGAGACGCCTTTACCGCACTCAAGCACGTGGCCCTGCGCGACGATGCACCCGCACTCGCCATGCGCGGCATCGCACTCGCGCAGATGGGTGATCTGGTGTTGGCGAAAACGTTGTTGCGGCGCGCTGCCCGCGCCTTCGGTCCACGTGAAGCCGTGGCGCGTGCACGCTGCGTGGTGGCGGAAGCGGAAGTGGCACTCGCCACGCGCGACCTGCAGTGGTCGGCCAAGGCCCTGAGCTCGGCGCGCGCCGTACTCGAAGCCCATCGCGACATCGTCAATGCACGTCACGCACAGCTGCTCGAAATTCGGCGACTCTCGTTGATCGGCCGTCTCGCCGAAGCCGAACGTGAACTGAAACGACTCGATCCCTCTTCCCTGCCGGCGACCTTGCGTGCCATTCACGCACTCGCCCTGGCAGGCATCGCGCTGCGGCGATTGCAAGCCAGCGCCGCACACGAGGCGCTCGCTGCCGCCACGGAAGCCGCAGTTGCTTCCGGCATCGCCGCGCTGCAAGCGGAAGTGGCCAAGACACACGAATTCCTGAGCACGCCCATCGCGCAACTCCACAGTAAGAACAGTAAGACAGACTCGCGCCCGCTACTGCTCGACGACATCGAAAGTCTGTTCGCTTCACCCGTTCTGGTGATCGATGCCTGTCGCCACTTGGTGCACGCAGTCAACACCACGGTATCGCTGGCAAGTCGTCCGATTCTGTTTGCCTTGCTGCGCGCCTTGGCGGAAGCGTGGCCAGGGGAAATCACGCGCGAAACGCTCATCGCGCAGGTATTTCGTTTACGTCGCCCCGATGCAACGCACCGGGCGCGCTTACGCGTGGAGCTGGGACGCTTGCGCCGGACCTTGCGCGGATTGGCAGAGATCCACGCCACTGCGCGCGGCTATCGCTTGCAGGCCTGTGCAGAGCGTGAGGTGGTATTGCTGTTGCGGCCGGTGGAAGAACCTCATGCCGCGATCCTCGCCTTGCTTGCCGATGGTGAAGCCTGGTCGAGTTCCGCGTTGGCGCTCGCGCTCGGTGCGAGTCAACGCAGTGTGCAACGTGCGCTCGAGGTCTTGCATGCAGGCGGCAAGGTGGAAGCAAGCGGTGAAGGGCGCAGCCGGCGTTGGTTGGCGGCCCCCGTGCCGGGATTCACGCCAAGCTTGTTACTCCTTGCGCCACTGCCAGGCTAGCTAGGATGCAGACTCCAACCACGACATGGAGGAGTTCCTCATGAAAACCGCAAAGGCACAGATCGTTCGGGAATTCGGCCCTTTTCCCGACACAGACGGCGTGCATGGTGTCACCTACGACGGCCGGCACGTGTGGTTCGCCACCGGCTCCAGGATACAGGCACTCGATCCCGAGCGCGGTGCCATCGAGCGCAGCATCGACATCGAGGCTCATGCCGGCACCGCCTTCGACGGCAAACACCTCTATCAGATCGCGGAAAAGCAGATCCACAAGATCGATCCACACACCGGCGCGGTACTGCACAGCATTCCCGCTCCCGGCAATGGCAACGACTCCGGCCTCGCCTGGGCCGAGGGTTCGCTCTGGGTGGGGCAATGGCGCGATCGCAAGATCCATCGGATCGATCCCGACACCGGCAAGATCCTGCGCACGCTCGAATCGGATCGTTTCGTCACGGGAGTGAGCTGGCTCAACGGTGAACTCTGGCATGGCACCTGGGAAGGCGAGCAAAGCGATCTGCGTCGCATCGATCCCAACTCCGGTGCCGTGCTCGAGAAATTGGAGATGCCGCCCGATATTGGTATCTCCGGTCTCGAATCGGACGGCAAGGATCGCTTCTTCTGCGGCGGCGGCAACAGCGGCAAGTTGCGTGTCGTGCGCCGCGCTTGAGCGTTGTGTTCAGTTCTTGCTGGAAATCGCCGCCAGCTCTTCCAGATCGAGATCGCGTTCGAGCTCATGCAGAACGCGATCGTCGATCTGCCCCGTGCGATGCAGCCTGAGCAGTTCCGCCCGCGCCACGGCAATCGCATCCAGCACCAGATCGAAGTGCGCGTTCAACTGCGGCGCATATTGGTGCTGATCGGCGGCATAGCTCTGGAGCACGTTGAGGCGATGACGATAGCGTTCGAGCAACTGCGGATGGAGCAAGGTGCCATCAGGTCCATAGGCGCGCTCTTCGATCAGCTTCGCCTGCGCCGCGGCCATGGCCACTTCCGCTTCCGCCATCGTGAGTGGTGCAAGGCGTGAACCCGCTTCCGGCGGGCGCAGCTTATTGATGACGAACCCCAAGGTCGTGCCCTGCACCAGCACCGTCACCAGGATCACGGCGAAGGCAGTGACGAGCATGAAGTCGCGGCCCGGCATGTCGGCGGGCACACTGAGTGCGATGGCCAGCGTGACCACACCTCGCATCCCTGCCCAACTCAACACCAGCGAAGCGCGCCACCCCATGCATTCGAAACGCAGGTGGCCGAGGCGACGACGGAGCCAGATGAAGCCATCGCAGAGGAAGATCCACACCACGCGAGCCAAGGTCAGCGCCAACAGAATCCACAGGATCGGTTCTGCCATCCGATCCAGGATCACCTGCAGACCACCGGCTCTTTCGATGATGTCGCGCAGCGAAAAGCCGATGAGGATGAACACACTGGCTTCGAGCAGGAAGATCATGACCTTCCAGAAAGCGTTGGTACGAATGCGCACCAGCGCCGAAAAAACGCGGTGCTGATACCAGCCGCAGACGAGGCCCGTCACCACCGTGCCGATGACGCCCGACACCTGCAGTTTTTCCGACAAGAGATAGGCGCCCCAACAGGTCAGCACGGTGGTGGCGGTGATCAGATATTCATCACGCAGACGCTTCACGATGAAGACCCAGAGCGCCCCCACCACGACGCCCACCACGGCACCGCCCAGCGCGAGGAAGAAGAAATCACCCAAGGCTTCCCAGGTGCTGAAAGTGCCCGTCACCGCTGCCGCCACGGCGAAGCGGAACAGAACGAGCCCGGTGGCATCGTTCAGCAGACTTTCGCCTTCGAGCAGGATCGCGAGACGCTGCGGCAGTTTCACACGCGACAACACGGCGCGCGCGGAAATGGCATCGGGTGGTGAAACGATGGCGCCGAGCGCCGCGCAGGCCGCCCACGGCAAACCCGGCAACAAGGCGTGAGCGACGACGGCAACGACCAGCGTCGTGAAGACGACGGCGCCGATGGCGAGCGCGAGGATGCCGATGAGGTGTCGCTTGAGATGCCGCAACGCAATGAACCAGGCGCCGTCCATCAACAGAGGTGGCAGGAACATCACCAGCACGAGTTCCGGCTCGAAGGTGATGGCGGGTAGACCGGGAACGAAGGCGAGCGCCATGCCACCGAGGATCAAGGCCGCGGCCGGCGGCACGCTCAGACGGTTGGCCAGATAGTGCAGTGCCACTGCCGCCAGCAGCATCGCAAGCACGAGTTCAAATAAAAGCAGCGCGTCCATACTTCCTCTCCACGATCACGGCACCTGCCGGCACCGTACAGCTAGGGCGGAAGATACAGACTCGACTGCGGAGCGAAAAGGAAGTGATGCGAGAGTGGGAACAGGTTCAATCGTTGGCTGAACGAGCTTCCGCCATGCTTGGAGAGAGGGTTGGGCGAAGACAAGCGTTTGCGGCGCAGCGCGCAGGTGAGCGGCACGCAGCGAAGCCGTGTGGCTGAACCGAGCGCAGCGAAGCCCAACAGGTGAGCTCGACTTCGACGTTGGATCGCGAAGACCAAGTGGGGGAACCCCACAGAATCGGACCTCGCCCTACGGGCTCAGCCCCACTTACGACATGAGCTCACCACACCGCCGTGTTTGGGCAAGATTTTCCGGTGGAGCCTGGTAATTCCTGCTCGTCAGGAAGTGCGACGCGGATTCGCGTTGCCATCGATGTTCAACACCGACTCGAGATGCCGCGGCAGCTCCTGCGCCGGCAGATTGGTCAGCTCCTTGCTCAACTCGCGCGACACTTTCTGCAGCACACGCGGTGGTGCCATCTGCCGCAAATCACCCAGCACCTTGGCCGGTGCCACCAGCACCAGGTCGTCGAACTCCTCGATGCGCTGCTCCAGGAAACTCCCCACCTTGCGCGCGAACACTGCCTTCTCGTGGCGCTGCGGATCGCTGGACGGGTCCATGGACGAGGTCTGCCCCGTCCCGAAATTCGAACGCCGCCCGGGCCCCGAGCTCACCAGGTTGCGTGAGGGTTCATTGAGATGTTGCAGCTGTGAACCTGCGACGAGACTCAAGGGACGAGAGGGCCCCTGATACTCATAACTGCAGGCCTTGGTGCCATCGGCGACGACGATCCAGGTGGTGTTCATGGCGTACCTCCTTTCAGAAACGCCAGGGGTACGAAGCAAGATCCGCTCCACCGCAGAAAGATCTACGAGGCCGCCATCCCACGTTGGGCTTTCAACTACGGCCCTGACATCACCCTCGTCCGTAGGTGGATTGAGCCGCCCTGTGGCAAGCCCAACAGGGATACGACCGCGACGCTGAATTGCGGGGCACTCGTTGGGGTTCACGCTCCCACCAATCTACTGTCGCCGCTGTGTGCCCACCGCCGGCAAGGCCACACAAGGTACCGCCAGATTGATTACTGTACTTTCGTGCAGTAATATGCCGCGCCATGGCACGCCCCAATCACGATGACAAACACCTCGCCGTTCTGCAGGACTACTACGCCCGGCATCGGCTCATTCCGTCTTACGCCACCATCAGTTCGCTGCTGGGTTTCAGCGCCAAGACGGCCGCTGCTGCGCTGGTGAGCCGGCTGGAAGCGGCGGGCTATCTGCGTCGTACGCCGGACCGCCGCCTCACCCCCACGCCGCGCTTCTTCGAGCGTCCGATGTCCGTCGCTTCGGTGCGCGCCGGCATGCCGGAGCTGGCACTCGACACCTCGGCCGACATGGTGACCATCGACAGTCTGCTGGTGCACAAGCCCTCGCAGACCTTCTTCGTCCCCATCAAGGGCGACTCCATGTGCGAGGCCGGCCTGCTCGAAGGTGACACCGCCGTGTGCGAACGCCGCCAGGACGCCCGCCCCGGCGACATCGTGGTGGCGGCGGTCGATGGCGAGCTCACCATCAAGACCCTGATGCTGGAACAGCACGGCAAGGGCAAACGGCTCGTGCTCAAACCCGAAAATGCCAACTACCCCATCCTGCGCCCCGACCCGCTCGAGATCATCGGCGTGGTCACGGGCAGTTTCCGTTCCTATCGACGCTGACCATGGCTGACGCACAGGCTTTGCAAGAGGTATTGCGCAATCCCGCCGTCTGGCGCGCGCGGGAACTGGCGCAGGAACAGGAGCAACGGACCGACAGGACGCTCGGCACCGGTTTCTCCTCGCTCGACCTCGCCCTGCCCGACGGCGGCTGGCCGGTGGGCGCACTCATCGAACTCCTCGCCGATACCAGCGGTGTCGGTGAACTCTCTTTGCTGCTGCCGACACTCCGGCAGGTCTGCGCACAGGGACGTGCCGCAGCCCTTTTGGCCCCACCCTGGCTGCCCTATGCCCGCGCCTGGGAAAGTCTGGGTCTGCCCCTCGACAAATTGTTGATGGTGGAAAGCTCGAGCAGTGATCTCTTGTGGTCCGCCGAACAGATCCTGCGCTCGGGGGAATGCGGCGCCGTCGTGTTGTGGGGTCAGGCCGCAGGACGCGCGCTCGATCATCGCGCGCTGCAGCGTCTGCATCTCGCCGCCAGCACCGGCAACGCACTGTGCTTCGTCTATCGCGCCACGGCGGTTGCCGAGCAGCCGTCCCCGGCACCGCTGCGTCTGAAGCTGCGCGCGCAGGAAGGTCGTCTGCACCTCGACTTCCTCAAGTTCCGCGGCGCACTGCGCAACAAGAGCCTCTTGCTCGACACCTATCCCGCGCATTGGCAGCCGCAGCCGCGGCTCGCCTCGCAACTGGAAACTCTCAGCACTCCCACCTACCGTCCGCTGCGCCGCTCCCGCTCGGTCTGAGGTGCGTCCATGCTCTGGATCGCGCTGTTCCTACCCGAATTGCCTCTGCAGCTCGCAGAGCGCAGTGCGCCGGAAACGACCACGCCTCTGGTCATCGCCGAAGGTCCCTCACAGCGGCCACTCGTGTGCTGCGCCAATGCCGCGGCACGCGAACGTGGCGTCGCTACCGGCATGGCAGTGGGAGCTGCCCGCGCCCTTGCCGGAGAACTGAACGTTCTACAACGCGCTCCCACTGCCGAGACGCAGGCTCTGCACAACCTCGCCTGCTGGGCTGGGCAGTTCACGCCCAACGTCGCGCTGGAAGCAGCGGGGCTCTCCCTGGAAGTCGGCGCCACCTTGCGTCTGCATGGTGGCCTGCCCTCCCTGCTATCGCGTCTGCGCAAGGAACTGAGTCAGCTGGGCTATCAGGTTGCAGTCGGTGTGGCACCCACTCCTCTGGCTGCCTGGCTCCTGGCAAGAGCACGCCAGGAAGGCCTGCCGGTGCGCATGTGTCAGTCGCTCGACCAACTGCCGGAACGACTCGCACCACTGCCGCTGCATCTATTGAACTGGCCCGACGAAGTGCTGCAGACCTTCTACACGCTCGGCATTCATCGTATCGGCCAATGCCTGAGCCTGCCGCGTGATGGTTTCCTGCGCCGCTTCGGCAGCGAGCGCCAACGCGAGCTCGATCGCGCGCTCGGGGTCTTGCCCGATCCACGTGAATGGTTCACTGCGCCCGAGAGTTTCCGCAGTCATCTCGAGTTCGGTTTCGAGCTCACCAATACCGACATGCTGCTGTTTCCGCTCAAGCGACTCTTGCGCGAACTCGAAGGTTTTCTGCGCAGCCGTGGCGCCGGTGTGCAGAACCTGCAACTGCAGCTCGACCACATGAGTCGTCAGAAAAGTTTTCTCAGTATCGGCACCGCCATGCCCGAACGCAGTGCGGAACGGCTCCTGGCGCTGGCACGCGAACACTTGGGACGTACCACCTTGAGCGCGCCGGTGTTGGGGCTCGGCATCAACGCCGAACGCGTGGTGAGCTACGACGAGAACAACCAGAGTTTTCTGCCCGACGCACGCAGCCGTGCCATTGGCTGGACGCAATTGATCGACAAACTCGTCGCCCGTCTCGGCAGCGACAAGCTCTACAAATTGCGCGCCGTCGATGACCATCGCCCCGAACGAGCCTGGCAACGCTGTGCCGCCACCGTCGATCACATTCCGCCAACGCCCACACTCAACGCGCCGCTACCGCTGTGGCTCTTGCCCACGCCGCGCGCACTGTCGAGCCGGGCCGGGGCGCCGCTGTGCCGTGGTCCGCTCGCACTTTTGGCCGGGCCACAGCGCATCGAATCCGGTTGGTGGGATGGGCAAGGTGCCTGCCGCGATTACTACGTGGCACGCAATCCACACGGCGAAACGCTGTGGATCTATCGCGAACATCGGCGCGAAGCGCCCTGGTATCTGCACGGGATCTTCGCGTGAGCTACGCCGAACTGCATTGCCTCAGCAACTTCAGCTTCCTGCGCGGCGCCTCGCATCCGGAAGAATTGGTGCGCCAAGCCCACGCGCTCGGCTATGCCGCGCTGGCACTCACCGATGAATGCTCCGTCGCTGGCGTCGTACGCGCGCACATGCAGGCCAAGGAACTCGGACTCAAGCTGCTCATCGGCAGCGAATTTCGTCTGCAAGACGGCTTACACCTCGTACTGCTCGCCACCAATCTCGACGGCTACGGCAATCTGTGTGAACTGATCACCCTCGCCCGTCGTCGTGCGCCCAAAGGGGAATACCAGCTTCTGCGTGAGGACCTGATTGCAGGTTGCGACGATTGCTTGTTGCTCTGGATTCCGGGCACCGAACCCAAGGCCGACGACGCCCGCTGGATTGCACGGCATTTTGCCGAGCGCAGTTGGATTGCAGTGGAACTCTTGCGTGGGCCCGACGATGCACAGCAGCTCAGAAGACTCACCCGCCTCGGTGCCGAAGTGGGTTTACCGCTCGTCGCAGCGGGCGACGTGCACATGCATCGCCGCGAACGTCAGCCCTTGCAGGACGTGCTCACGGCGATTCGTCATCACGTGCCGGTTGCGCAGGCCGGCTCGCTGCTCTTTCCCAATGGCGAACGGCATCTGCGTGCGCTGGAACGTTTGCAGCACATCTATCCGGCGCCCCTGCTCGCCGCCACGCTCGACGTTGCCGCACGCTGCCACTTCTCGCTCAACGAAATCCACTACCAATATCCGGAAGAACTGGTGCCCGCAGGACTCACCCCCACCGAGCATCTGCGAGCCCTCACCTATGCCGGCGCGGCCAAACGTTATCCGGACGGCATTCCGGAGAAGGTGCGCAAGCTGATCGAGCACGAACTCAAGTTGATCGCCGAGCTCGGCTACGAGTCCTACTTCCTCACCATCGAGGAAATCGTGCGCTATGCACGCAAGCGCAACATTCTGTGTCAGGGCCGCGGTTCGGCCGCCAACTCCGCCGTGTGCTATTGCCTGCACATCACCGAGGTGAATCCCGACTTGATCCAAACCTTGTTCGAGCGCTTCATCTCGAAGGAACGCGCGGAGCCGCCCGACATCGACGTCGACTTCGAACATCAGCGCCGCGAGGAAGTGATCCAGCACATCTTCGAGCGTTACGGCCGCGACCGCGCCGCCATCGCCGCCACCGTCATCAGCTATCGTCCACGCAGCGCCTTTCGCGACGTCGGCAAGGCGCTCGGTTTCTCGCTCGATCAGGTGGACAAGCTCACGAGCTCGCTCGCATGGTGGGATGGCCATCGCATCAGCGCCGCACGTCTGCAGGAGTTCGGCTTCGATCCCGCCAGCCGCAGCGTGCAGCAACTGCAATATCTGGTGGAACAGCTCATCGGCTTTCCGCGCCATCTGTCGCAACACGTGGGCGGTTTCATCATCGACAACCGCAAGCTCTCGCGACTGGTGCCGATCGAGAACGCCACCATGAAGGATCGCTGCGTCATCCAATGGGACAAGGACGATCTCGAAGCCCTGGGCCTGCTCAAGGTGGACGTGCTCGCACTCGGCATGCTCACCTGCATTCGTCGCACCTTGGATCACATCAACCGTTATCGTGGCTCCACGCTGCGCATCCAGGACATTCCGAAGGAAGACCCCGCCGTCTACGCCATGCTGCAGAAGGCCGACAGCATCGGGGTGTTCCAGGTGGAATCGCGCGCACAGATGTCGATGCTGCCGCGCCTCAAACCCAAGGAGTTCTACGACCTCGTCATCCAGGTTGCCATCGTGCGACCAGGTCCGATCCAAGGCGGCATGGTCCATCCCTATCTACGTCGGCGTGCGCAGCAAGAGGAAGTGGACTATCCCTCGCCCGCGATCAAGTCGGTGCTCGAACGTACCTTGGGTGTCACCATCTTCCAGGAACAGGTGATGCAGATCGCGATGGTGGCGGCGGACTTCACAGCAGGCGAAGCCGATCAACTGCGCCGTGCGATGGCAGCGTGGAAACGCAAGGGCGGGCTCGAACCCTTTCGCCAGCGTCTGCTCGAAGGCATGCGCAAAAATGGCTACAAGGACGAATACGCCGAACAGATCTATCGCATGGCGCAGGGCTTCGGCGAATACGGTTTTCCGGAAAGCCACGCCGCCAGCTTTGCCCTGCTCGCCTATGTCTCCGCCTGGCTCAAGTGTCATGAGCCTGCCGCTTTCTGCGCTGGCCTACTCAATAGCCAACCACTCGGTTTCTATTCGCCTTCGCAACTGGTGCAGGACGCCAAGCGGCATGGCGTGGAAGTGCGCCCCGTCGACGTCCTGGTGAGCGAGTGGCACAGCACCTTGGAACGCGGCGCGAACGGTGAGCCTGCATTGCGTTTGGGACTGCACATGATCAAGGGCCTGAGCGAGGCGGCGGCGCAGCGCATCGTCGCCCTGCGACAGCAAAGACCGTTCAGCGATCGCGAAGACTTCTTCGCGCGCACGGCGCTGAGCAAGCGAGAACTCAACTGTCTCTCGGAAGCCAATGCTCTCGTCAATCTCGTCGGCCATCGTCGCATGGCACTGTGGTACACGCTCGGCCAGTTGCCGAACGATCTGCCGCTGGCGCTCAACAGCAGTCCGGAAACACAGATCGAACTCCTGCCGCCGAGCGAAGGCGAAAACATCGTGGCCGACTATCGCCGCATCGGCCTCACCCTCGAACGCCATCCCCTGGCGTTGTTACGACCACGCTTGCGCGCGATGAAACTCGCCGATGCCGCAGAGGTGGCGCAGGCACCGCATCAACGTTCCATCCGCACCGCCGGCATCGTCACGTGTCGGCAACGTCCCGGTACGGCCAGTGGTGTCGTATTCGTCACGCTGGAAGACGAAACGGGCTACATCAACGTGGTGGTGTGGAGCAGCCTGGTGGAACGTCAGCGCCGTGAACTGCTCGGCTCACGCCTGATGGGCGTGCATGGCATCGTCGAACGCAAGGATGGTGTGACTCACCTCATCGCCGGCCGCCTCTTCGATTACAGCGAACTCTTGGGCAGCCTTGCCGTGGAAAGTCGCGATTTTCATTGAGAAACGTGAACGAGTTGGTTGCATGTGCGGCAATGGAGGACTTCATCGCACCAATCGCAGCGCCACTTTCTGCATATCGCCAAAAAATCCTCGCCTCATCACCAACCAAACGAAACGCATTTCACGCTGTAAATACCGGCATATTTCTCGATTCTCTTAATGGACCGAAGAGTTATTTTCGCCATAAGTTTGAGACTCGCCATTTTTTCATGTTAGGCTTTGCGCCGAAATTTGCCGCGTAGCCGACCGCCAATCCACTGGTTACGCGTTTCAATCATGCCCGGGCTAGCGCTGCCCGGCGCTCAATACAAGAAATTCCATCACCGACATAGTGGAGGAATTCACGTCGCGAACACTCGCAAAGGCTAGAGAGGAGGCTCATGCTCCGTTCCAACACACAACTCGCACATCAACCCATTCAGATCGAGTACCGCCCGCCCCGCAGTGAAGATGGCCCCAAGGTTTGGCAACTGATCAAGGCCACAGGAACACTCGATACCAATTCACGCTACTGCAACCTGCTGCAATGTGAACACTTCAGCGATACCTGCGTGGTGGCGGAACGCAAGGAGGACGGTGCGCTGATCGGCTGGGTATCCAGCTACTTGCTCCCCAACGCTCCCGACACCTTGTTCATCTGGCAGATCGCGGTCGATCCCGACATGCAGAACCTGGGCATCGGCAAGAAGCTGCTCGATACCCTGCTGCAACGAAGTTCCTGCGCCAACGTACGCACTCTCAAGACCACCATCACTTCCGGCAACAAAGCCAGTTGGGCCCTCTTTTCCGCATTGGCCCGCGCGCAAGGCACCACCCTCACTCACGGCCCCTACTTTCTCGAGGATGCGCATTTCGATGGCGCTCACGCCACCGAGCATCTGGTGACGATTGCGCTCACCGCCCACACCACGAAACAGATGAAGGCACGTCTTGCTGCCGTGTCATCACTGCAGGATCGCGGCAAGCACAAGACTCTCGGTACCACCTGCGATCCACAGATCTTCACGCGGCGCGAATCGGAAGCGCGCAGCTATTGCCGCAGTTTCCCCGCCGTGTTCGTCCAGGCCGAAGGCGCCACGCTCACCGATGCGAATGGCCGCCGCTACATCGACTTTCTCACCGGCTGTTCCTCGCTGAACTACGGTCACAACGATCCCGACATGAAGGCCGCGCTGCTCGAGCACATCGAACGCAATGGTGTTACTCATGGCCTCGATCTGCATACCGATGCGAAGGCCGCCTTCCTGCAAAGCTTCGAGCGAATAATCCTGCGCCCGCGCAACATGAAGCATCGTCTGATGTTCACCGGACCCACCGGCACCAACGCGGTGGAAGCCGCGCTCAAGATCGCGCGCAAGGTCACCGGACGCCAGAACGTGGTGGCCTTCACCAACGGCTTTCATGGCGTCACGCTCGGCGCTCTCGCCGCCACCGGCAACGAATATCACCGCAGCGGGGCCGGCGTGCCGCTCAACAATGTCACGCGCATGCCCTACGCCGGCGCCGTGGGTGATGCCGATACCGCGGCTCTGCTCGATCGCATGTTGAGCGACCCGTCGAGCGGCGTCGAAAAACCGGCGGCGATCCTGCTCGAAACCGTACAGGGCGAAGGTGGTCTGAACGCCGCTTCTCCCGCATGGCTGCAGCGCATCGCCCACATCGCGCGCGAACATGGCGCGCTGCTGATCGTCGACGACATCCAGGCCGGCTGTGGCCGTACCGGTAGTTTCTTCTCGTTCGATGGCCTGGGCATCGAGCCCGACCTGATCACGATGGCCAAGTCGCTCTCCGGTTTCGGCCTGCCGCTCGCCACGGTGCTGATCAAGCCGGAATACGACGTGTTCGGTCCGGCCGAACACAACGGCACCTTCCGCGGCAACACCCACGCCTTCATCACGGCGCGTGTGGCACTCGAGAAATTCTGGTCCGACTCTGCCTTCGCACAGCAGATCGCCGAGCGCAGCACCTATCTGGAACGCCGCCTCACCGAGATCGCCGAGTTCCTGCCGAATGCCACGCTCAAGGGCCGCGGCATGATGAGGGGCATCGACGTCGGCTCGGGTGAACTCGCCGCCGCCATCTGCAAACGCTGCTTCCAGGATGGCCTGATCATCGAGACCTCCGGACCTCACGACGAGGTCGTCAAGGTACTCGCGCCACTCACCATCGAACAGGACCTCTTCGCACGCGGACTGGACATACTCCAGGCCGCCGTCATCGCCAGCACTCACACCGTCAACGAAACCAAAGTGGAGGAACCCGCATGATCGTGCGTGACCTGAACCAAGCCAGAAACACCGAACGTCATGTCTTTTCCGAAGGATGGGACAGTGTGCGTCTGCTACTGAAGTCCGATGGCATGGGCTTTTCGTTCCACATCACCACCATCCATGCCGGCGCCGAACTGCACATGCACTACAAGCATCACTTCGAGAACGTGTACTGCATCGAAGGCACGGGTTCGATCGAAGATCTTGCGACGGGTGAAGTGCATCGCATCAAACCCGGCGTGATGTACGCGCTCAACGAGCACGACAAGCACATCCTGCGCGCCGACCCCGAGGGTCCGATGATCATGGCCTGTGTCTTCAATCCTCCGGTGACGGGCAGTGAGGTGCATCAAGCCGATGGCTCCTATGCGCTCGTCGCCGAGGCTTGAACGAAGATCACTAGGAGGGAGGCCGCATGACCGCAATGTCTCAGGCGCGTACCGAGCGCCATGATTCCTATCCCACTCGACTTCCCGAAGAACGCTGGTTGCCGCGTGAAGACAGGATCGTATGGAACCAGTGGCAGCCTGATGCACCGCTGAGCGAACAGCAGATTGCGCAGTTCGAGCGCGACGGCTTTCTCGTGATCGAGAACTGCTTCAGTCGCCAGGAGATCGCGGCGCTCAAGGCGGAATCGGCCGCGCTGCGCAGTGGCCAACGTGAGTTGCTCGAAGGCAGTGTGATCACCGAACCCGATGCCGATGATGCGATCCGCACCATCTTCGCATTGCCCGAACAAAGCGCGCTGTTCGAGCGTCTGGCACGTGACCAACGCCTGGCGGGCATCGCCAGCTTCTTGCTCGGCGATGCGGTGTACATCCATCAGTCACGTCTGAACTACAAGCCCGGTTTCCGCGGCAAGGAGTTCTACTGGCATTCGGACTTCGAAACCTGGCACGCGGAAGACGGCATGCCGCGCATGCGGGCGGTGTCCGCCTCGCTGCTGTTGCACGACAACGATCTGTCAAATGGTCCGCTGATGCTGATCCCCGGCTCGCATCGGCATTACATCGCCTGCGCCGGTGAGACGCCGGAAGCACATCATCTGTCGTCGCTGAAGAAGCAGGAAGTGGGCGTGCCTTCACCCGCAGCACTCACCCGTCTTGCGGCCGAACGTGGCATCCATACCGCCACCGGCAAGGCCGGCACATTGATCTTCTTCGACTGCAACACCATGCACGGTTCGAACGGCAACATCACACCCTTTGCCCGTTCCAACGTGTTCCTGGTGTTCAACGCCGTATCGAATCGGCTCGAAGCACCCTTTGCGGCCCGCAAGCCGCGCCCCCGCTTTCTGGCTGAGCGCAATGCGGTCGCACCATTGCAGATCGCATCGGGCCCCATCGTCTGACCAGGTGCTGCTTGCTGCATTCGCATGGTGCGAGTGCAGCAAGCGCCATCTCATTCGAAGTGAAACGCGGCCTCAACCACGTACGGCCTTCTCGATGGCGGCGACGTCGATCTTCACCATCTGCATCATCGCGGCGAAGGCACGCTTTGCCACCTCACCGCCTTGCGCCATCGCTTCGTTGAGCACCCGCGGGGTGATCTGCCAGTTCACGCCCCACTTGTCGCTGCACCAGCCACAAGCCTTTTCCTTGCCGCCGTTGGCGAGGATGGCATTCCAGTAGCGATCCGTCTCTGCCTGATCTTCGGTTTCGATCATGAACGAGAAAGCTTCGGTGTGTTGTGCATAGTTGCCACCGTTGAGGCCGATGCAGGGAATGCCCGCCACCGTGAATTCCACGATGAGCGGCGCGCCGGCTTTGCCGCCCGGATAGTTGTCGGGCGCGCGGTGAACCGCTCCGACACTGCTGTTGGGAAACACACTCGCGTAGAAGCGCGCGGCTTCTTCTGCCTCACTGTCGTACCACACACAAATCTTGTTCTTTGCCATGCTCCATGCTCCTCTTGGTCTGTAATGGTCGAGGTCGCGTGCCATGGGTTTCACAGCCCTTGCCTGGGCGAACGCGCACGAGACTCCTCTACTAGTCGCAACGAACGCTCCCAAATCGACAGCCGTTTCACTCAAAGGGGAAACTCTCGTCATTGCTGAGCTCAGTCAAGCGCCAGCTCAACTTTGCATTCCAGATCGCCACGCAGGATTTGCTCATTGCCTCACCATTTCGGGCGTGGCGCGCTGGCAGAATCGCAGCACTGCAGCGTGCCCCGCTGTTCGCGCCACCTCTGCACGGAGAACGATCATGCGCGCAAGTCCGAGTGGCGAACCCCAACCTGGCGTCGGCGAAAAACAGTCGGACATCGTCAGACTGGCGGCATGGTTGGTCGCCGCGGCAGTGATCATCGTCGGCCTCTATGTGGGTCGCGCCATCCTGGTTCCTCTCGCCGTCGCCTTCCTCATCGGCTTCACGCTCAGCCCCGTCGTCACCTGGCTCGCACGTCGCGGTCTGCCGCGTGTGCTGGCGGTGATCGTGGTCATGCTCTCGATCGTGATGTTGCTGTCGGCGCTCGGCATTCTCGTCACCTCGCAGGTGCGCTCCTTGAGTGCGGAGCTGCCCGTCTACCAGAGCACCATCCGCGAAAAGATCGACAACCTCAGCGAACGCATGCGCGGGCCCGGCATTCTCGACGGTGCCTTGCAGACGGTGGAATCGGTGCAGACGCAAGTGCGCGACCAGGCGAGCGAGCAAACGGCAGAAGAAGGCACACCACCACCGACGCGTGTACTGGTGGTCGAGCCACCGGTCAGCCCTTTCGAAACCGCGCTTACCTTGTTGGTGCCCGCGCTCGAACCCTTGGCCACTACCGGCATCGTGTTGATCTTCGTCTTTCTCGCCCTGCTCGATCGCGGCGATCTGCGTGACCGGCTCATCCGTTTGATGGGAGGCAACCTGCATCGCTCGACGGATGCGATGGAAGACGCCGGCAAGCGCATCTCGAAGTACCTGTTGATGCAGCTGGTGGTGAACATTTCCTATGGCATTCCGATGGCGCTGGGGCTCTGGCTGATCGGCGTGCCGGGCTGGCTCCTGTGGGGCACACTCGCGGCCCTGATGCGTTTCGTGCCCTACGCCGGTCCCGTGCTGTCCGCCATCTTCCCGCTCACTCTCGCCTTCGCGGTCGATCCGGGTTGGGACATGGTGCTGTGGACCCTCGCCTTGATCGTCTTTCTCGAAGTGATCAGCAACAACGTGGTTGAGCCGTTGCTCTACGGTTCCAGCACGGGGCTCTCGGCACTGTCGCTGATCGCCGCCGCAACCTTCTGGACCGCGCTGTGGGGCCCCATCGGCTTGATCCTGTCGACGCCACTCACCGTGTGTCTGCTCGTCATCGGACGCAATCATCCGCAGCTGCAGTTCCTCGACACCCTACTCGGTACCACGCCCGTGCTCGACGTGCCCACCCGCATCTATCAACGCCTCCTCGCCGAGGATCCGGATGAAGCGATCGAGATCGCACGCGATGCCATCGACGAAGAAGAGTCCATCATCGACTTCCTCGACGAGGAATGCATCGAAGTGCTGCGCAAGGTGCATGATGACTACCTCAATCATGCGCGCGCCGAGCACAAACTGCGCATCGCCAACGGCATGGATACCTTGCTCGACGATCTGCGCGAGGAATATCCGGCCGAGCTCGATCCGGAACAGCCGCCCCGTGTTGCCTGCATCGGCGGCAAATGGGAAATCGACAGCGCCGCGGCCGAGCTCCTGGTCCATGCCCTGCAACTCGAAGGCATTCCCGCCACCGAGCGTCGCGAAGGTGTGGTCACGGCGCGTTATGTGAGCAAGCTGGAATTGGAAGACATCGATGTGATCTGTCTCAGCTATTTCTCGCGAAGACCCCAAGCTTCGATTAAGACCTTCTGCCGCCGCCTGCGGCATCGCTGGCCCGACAAGCGCATCGTGTTGGCGCTGTGGAACGCGCCCGATGAATTGCTGGAACCCGAAACGGTGAAGGAACTCGGCGCCGATGAAGCGGTGAAGTCGATTCATGAAGCCGTGGGACGCATTCGCCATCTGATCGCACCAGAAGAGGCAGAACTGGAAAAGATCGCCGATGCGCCGGAGAACGATGAAGAACGCGTCGAAGCGCTCCTGGCCACACACGTGCTCGACGGACACGTACGCGAGAATCTGGACAAGCTGGCCAAGCGCGCCGCCGATGTCTTCGACGTACGCGTGGCGGTGATCTCCGCCATCGATACGGACCGGGAGTTCATCATAGGACAAAGCCGCAGCCTGCCCGGTGAGCGCACGCCGGACACCGACATGATCACGATGCCACGCGACGATGCCGTCTGCGATCACGTGGTGGGCAATGGCACCATGCTGGTGGTGAACGACACGCAGCGCGATCCGCGCTTCGCCGATCATCCGGCGCTCAAGCAATGGTCGACGCGCTTCTACGCTGGCGCCCCCTTGCGCACGGCCGAGGGTCACGTGCTCGGCGCGCTCTGCCTCTTGGACAGCGAACCGCGCACGCTCAACGACGAGGAACGCGATCTACTCGAGTCGATGGCCGCGGATGTGGTCTCGCTCATCACCGGAGACGAGGTGGTGGAACCCACCCCCCGGCAAAGCCGTGGCCCTGCCACCACCACGGTGGGCCAGAAGGTACCGGAATGAGCCTTCCAGCAAAGAACTACGATTGCGAATCGAACCATTTGAACAATTTGTAACAAACTCGCAACGCGTTTCTCCCAGCCCTGAGTCCATGAAAGATTCGCGATTCGATTTCACCCAGATGGGCGTTGCGTAAGAGCAATGTCATTCATAGAAATGGCGCGCTAGCGGGAGGAAGCAGCACAGCAGCGGTGCAATAAGCGGCGTCCGGTATTGGGGCATGCACCGATATCGGGCGTATCGGCGCTCTCATCGAACGTAAACGCAGCAATTCCTGCTGCATTTAACGCCAGTAAAGGTACGGCGATACGCTGACGTGACGCCGGCTTCGCGCAGCTCCTGCCCATGCCTTTTGCCTGTCGCGCCATTGCAGCAATTAGGGGTGGCACTCAGCCCCAGCAACTGGCAGGATGCTGGCACAATGCTGGCATGGCCGATCACGGACCTGAGCGTTCAAGCATTCGTCACGCACTGAAGATCAGAGGGGACTTCAGCGCCGCGCTGGAAGGTTCAGCGCACTTCCAAGGACAGGATCTTGTCGCTGGCAAGCTCGAAGATGTGATCGATCTTGACTGGACTGCCCGGAAACTCTCCTACGACTTTCGTCACCACGATGACACGGTTGTCGTCTGCGGAGGCATCCACGGGCACGATACGAAAGTTGATCACACTCAGGATGTTCTGCACCCACGCCGCGATGCCGTGATGACCTTGGTACACGAGGTCCTTGTCACGCACGACGGCGTCATGGGTAAAGCAATCGGCGATGCGGGAAATATCGTCTCCATTACTGACTTCGAAGAAGGTGGCAATGGCTTTGGGCAACTGCAAATTCATCGACTCTGGCTCGTCCGGAATTTGAGGAGCGGCGATATTCCCACAGCTTGACAAATTTCAACATCGCACCAAAAAGTAAGCAGCTCACCCATGAGAAACCGACACACTGCCGAGACAGCAGCCTTGGTGGTAGAAAAGGCCACCAAGCTGTTGGCGGGACGATGGAAACTGATCATTCTTTTTCACCTGTTTTACAACAAGGTGCTGCGCTATTCGGATTTCACGCGTTTGATTCCGGGCATTTCCCAGAAGATGCTGGCGCAGCAGTTGAAACAGTTGGAAGCGGACGGTCTCATCTCCCGCAAGCTCTATCCGCAGGTACCGCCCAAGGTCGAATATCGATTGACTGCATGGGGGGAAGCGCTGTCTCCAGTCCTGGAAGCACTTCTCACCTGGGGCGAACAGCGTCCCAAGAGCACCCAAGCTTCCTAGCGCGTTCGCGCAACGGGCGTGACCGCGGCTCACTCACGCCCGTAATCGTTACAAATTATTTACGACGCAGCGGCTGACCTTCGAACTCGATGTCGACGAGTCCTTCGGCCTCTAACCTGCGCAGGTTGTGATGATTGTCCACACCTGGCGTTGCCAACACCTCGCGATAGTGCTCACCGAAGCACTTGAGTGTCTGTTCCTTGCTCAGCCCCAGCATCAAGGCCATGGCCAACACGCGACAGCTGCCCTGATTCTCTGACTCACTGTTGTGAACTTTGCCATTGCGAAAGGCAGTCGGCTCGAACTGGAACCAACGTTCTATGAACTCGAGCGTGGCAGTGAATCGATGGTTTTCGCTTTCGATTGCAACGAGAAAGTCGCGCAGCGCGTGCTCAAAATCCGTCATGGTGTCTCCACAGTGGAAAAAAGCGCGCATTCTACTTGAAAAGAAACCTGCTTGCGTGCTGCATAGGGGACGTGGCCGAGACAATGTCGACACTCGTGGGAATCACGGCCTCGCTCGAGCAGGAACATCACGGACTCAATGACCAAGGAGGTTACGATGGCTACATTCACCACCAAGGCTGGCGTGGAACTGTTCTACAAGGATCTCGGCGACAAGAACGCACAGGCCCTCGTCTTTCATCATGGCTGGCCACTGAGCAGCGACGAATGGGACAGCCAGTTGTTGTTCTTCCTGGGGCAAGGTTATCGCGTCATCGCCCACGACCGTCGCGGCCACGGCCGCTCCACCCAAACCGACACCGGCAACGACATGGATGCCTACGCGGCCGATGTTGCCGAACTGATGGACTCTCTCGACCTCAAGCAGGCCGTGCACATCGGGCATTCCACAGGTGGTGGTGAGGTGGTGCACTACATCGCGCGTGCCGGTGGCGGGCGCGTGAGTGGCGCGGTGCTGATCGGCGCCGTCACACCACTGATGCTCAAGACTTCCGACAATCCCGACGGTGTGCCGCAGGAAGTCTTCGATGGCTTTCGCACTTCGGTTGCCGCCAATCGTCCGCAGTTCTATCGCGACGTCGCCAGTGGCCCCTTCTATGGTTTCAATCGCGCCGGCGCCGAAGTCTCGCAAGGTCTGATCGACAACTGGTGGCGTCAGGGCATGATGGGCGGTGTCAAGGCGCAATACGACTGCATCAAGGCCTTCTCCGAAACCGATTTCACCGAAGACCTGAAGAAGATCGATGTGCCAGTGCTGGTGATGCACGGAGAGGACGATCAGATCGTCCCGCTCGACGCCACCGGCAAACGCGCCGTCAAGCTACTCAAGCATGGCATGCTCAAGACCTATCCCGGCCTTTCCCACGGCATGGCCACGACCCATCCCGACTTGATCGCGCGCGACATCTTCACCTTCCTGCATCACTGACGGCGCCGCTCCTAGGCTGGGCTGCACCCATTGGGTGAAGCCCGGCCTACGGGCCCAACCCGCACCGCAATCGGAGCGGCTCGGACCAACCTACTCTCCAAACGACTCACAGGCCGACGGCTCCCACTGCGCATAATCCGTATAACCCGCCGCAGCGCCGCCGAAGTAGCGACTCGGATCCGGCGCGGCCAAGGGCAAGTCTTCGCGCAATCTTCGCGGCAGATCCGGATTGGCAATGAAGGGACGCCCGAAGCCAATGAGATCCGCCCAACCCTCTTGCAGGGCCGACTCGGCGCGCGTCTTCGTGTACTTGCCCGAGTAGATGAAGGTGCCGCCATAGATCAGGCGCAATGCTTCCTTGAAGGCACGCGGCATCTCGGGCGCATCGTCCCAATCGGCTTCGGCAATGTGCAGGTAGGCCACACCCAAGTCGTCCAACAATTTCGCTGCTGCGAGATAGGTGGCCTGTGGCGTGGCATCCACCGCCCCCTGCAACGTAGTGAGCGGCGCCAATCGCACCCCGACCCGTTGTGCGCCAACGACACCCATCACGGCCTCGGTGACTTCGCGTAGGAAACGCAAGCGATTGCCGAGCGAGCCGCCGTATTCATCGGTGCGCACATTGGTGCCCGAATCGATGAATTGATTGATCAGATAACCATTGGCGCCATGCAGCTCCACCCCATCGAAACCGGCGCGCAGGGCATTGGCCGCCGCCGTGGCGAAGTCCTTCACGACTTCCCTGATCTCCTCCACCGTCAACGCGCGTGGTGTCGAGTGCTGCACCATCTCGCCCATGCCACCTTGCGGGCCCTTGCCTTCCGGATCGATGAACACCTTCACACCTTCGGCAACCAGCGCCGAAGAAGACACCGGCGCTTGCCCACCGGGTTGAAACGAGACGTGGGACAAGCGCCCCACGTGCCACAGCTGCGCGAAGATGCGACCACCGGCCGCGTGCACCGCATCGGTGACCAAACGCCAGCCGGCAACTTGTTCCTCGCCATGAATGCCGGGCGTCCACGCATAGCCCTGCCCCTGCTGACTGATCTGCGTGCCTTCAGTGACGATCAACCCGGCGCAAGCGCGCTGTGCGTAGTACTGCGCCATCAGTGGCGTCGCCACGTTTCCCTTTGCCGCGCGCGAGCGCGTCATGGGTGGCATCACGATGCGATTGGGCAAGACGAGATCACCGAGGCGATAGGAAGAAAACAACATCAGCCTTACTCCTTGGACTCACTGAAGTCCGATAACAACGACCTGAGATCGACGGCGTCGGCCAGCGCGCGATTGCCCTCGTCACCGGGATGCAGGTGATCGCCGGAATCGAAGGGTGCGGCGAGCCGCATGGGATGGTTGGGATCACGCAAGGCCGCATCGAAATCGACCACCGCATCGAAGGCGCTGCTCGTGCGGATCCAAGCATTCACTTCCTGTCGCAGGCGTTCCTTGTCGGGGTGGTAGTAGTCGGTGAGTGGCGTGCCGGGCAAGGCGCCTTCGAAGGGCGTCAAGGTGGCACCGACGACGCGAATGCCATGGGTGTGCGCACGCGCGATCAACTGTCGATAGCCTGCCGTCAACTCCGCCAAGCTGGGAGATGGTGATGACGGCGCGAACGCAGTGCCGGGCCAGGCGATGTCGTTGATGCCGAGCAGCACGAACAGAACGCGGACACCCGGTTGCGCCAACACATCACGCTCGAAACGCGCCAGCGCGTTCACCCCCATGCCGTCGGACAGCAGTCTGGCTCCTGAAATTCCGGCATTGAGCACGGCAATGCCATGCGGCGCCAGACGCGCCGCGAGAAAGTCGGGCCAGCGCGTATCGTGATCCACCGTGGCAGTGGCGCCGTCCGTGATCGAATCACCGAGCACCACCACGGCTCGTGCCGGATTGGCTCGTGCGACATGAGCACCCGTGACAATCAGGCGCGCCGTCGTGCGTAGCGATGCAGCTTCATTCAGATCGAATCGCGCCGCTTCGGTTTGCTTGCCCGCCACGATCCATCCCGTTTGGCGGCCATCCCAATGAAAGGTGGATACACGCGTTGGTTCGGGTAGATACAGCGTGACGACGATTTGCTCCAGATCGGCGGTGGCAAGCGTTACGGCATCACTGACGATGGACGCACCGGGTGCGATCACCACTCTCGTTTCACCACCGAAGGTGAGCGGCTGCAGCGTGTCGGCACGCACGTTGCCCTCCTCCGCATCCGGCAAAGCCACACTCGCCGCACCGATCACGAGGGGCTCGGTGCCGTAGGTGTTGGAAAGCACGAGTCGCACACGCTCACCGCCGACACTCAAGCGCACGACCTGGCGTATGCTGGCTTCATGCAGCAACGTCGGCACGCGCTTGGGAAACAGAAAATCGTCGCCCCATATCTTCTGTGGACTTGCCTGCCAGCTGGCCACCCAGTGCGAGTCGTCAGCGCCGAGGCAAGCAAAAAATGGGATCAGCGCCAGCGTGGCCATCACCAACGCGCGACGCAGAGGGATCGAACACAAGACATTCATGACCAGGCATCCAAGTTGCACGAGGCACAAAGCATGAATTCGAGCGCCGATCCCGACTAGACTCTCGCGCGGAACAGCACTTGTGAACTGCATTCAAGGGAGGGGTCATGAGCCGTAAGGAGGTCAATCGCTCAGGCGAACTGGAAGTGTTCGTGCGCGTCGTCGAGCTCGGCGGTTTTTCCGCGGCGGCGCGGGCCCTGGGAATGAGCCCTTCGGCAGTGAGCAAGTTGGTGGCGCGGCTCGAACAACGTCTGGGGGCGAGACTGATCCACCGCTCCACGCGCCAACTGCAGCTCACGCCCGAAGGCTGCGCCTTCTACGAACGCGGCACACGCATCCTCGCCGATCTCGACGATGCCGAACTCGCTGCCGGCGCGCAGGCAGCACCGCGTGGCCGCGTGCGTATCAATGCCAACGTACCCTTTGGTCATCATCTGCTGTTGCCACTGGTGCCGCGTTTTCTCGCGCAGTACCCAGAGGTGAGCCTCGACATCGTGTTGACCGATGCCGTGGTGGATCTCATGGAAGAACGTGCCGATCTCGCGCTGCGTGCCGGGCCCTTGAAGGATTCGTCATTGATTGCGCGCAAGCTGGGTGCCACACGCATGATGATCGTTGCCGCGCCACACTATCTCGAACGTCACGGCACGCCGCGTACACCGCAAGAATTGCGCGAGCACAATCTGCTCGGCGCCAACTACGTACGCGCGCAACCGGGCTGGCCGCTGCGTTACGAAGGCGAGGACCTCGTCATTCCCGTCACCGGCAATGCCCAGGCCAGCGACGGCGAGGCAAGGCGTCATCTCGCACTCGCCGGGCTGGGACTCGCCCGTCTCGCTTACTTTCAAGTGCGCGAGGATCTTGCTGCCGGGCGTCTCGTGCCGGTGTTGGAAGATTGCAATCCCGGCGACCGCGAAGAAGTCCACGCCGTCTACCTTGGCCACGGTGGACACATGCCACTAAGAGTGCGCGTGTTGTTGGACTTCCTCGTGGCCAATGTCGATCTCAGTGGAGAATGATTTCGAGTCGGCCAGCGACACGCCGCGCACATGCGCACGCAAGCCGCTCTGCCCTGGTGCCACGGCATCGGCCAACACGTGACGATCCGGATAATCGCCACCGTTCTGCGCACGAAAGGGAATCGGCTCTTCGCTGAACAAATGTTGCAGACGCTTGCGCCAGCGTTCTTCCGCAGCCGCCAATCCCTCTGCATCCAAACGCCCACTGCCATACACGGCAAAGGTCGGCAGCACCTGCATGCCCGTGTAGAACAATGAGCCATGCGTCACGGGGAATAGCAGTTCTTCGAGCGGCCCATTGATGCCGCGCGGTGAATAGTCCTCTTCCGGACCACCGACCGATACCGCCAACAAGGCTCGCTTGCCGGCAAAGCCCCCTTCGCCATAACGATGGGTATTGCCGGCACCACGATGACCGTAAGCCAAGCCGTAGGCCCACACGCGATCGATCCAGCCCTTCATGATCGCCGGCAGACCGAACCACCAGAGCGGAAACAGCAAAATCACGGCATCGGCGGCCAGTACCTTGCGCTGCTCTTGCAGGACGTCCGCCGTTTGCCAGCCGTTGGCATAGGCATGACCCGACTCTGCAATGAACGACAGACGTTCGGCATGCAAACGCCGCGGGAAGTCATCGGCATCGAACACCGCCTTCCACTTCATGCCGTAAAGATCCGAGTGCATCACGGCGTGTCCGCTGCCTTGCAATACCGCGACGGCAACATCGACGAGATGCCGGGTCAGCGAGGTCGGTTCGGGTTGGGCATAGACGAGTAGCACTTTCATACGGTACCTCCTTGGAAAAGGACACCGTAGGCGCGTCTCAGCTATAGTGGAAATGAATTTCCGGAATCATAGGTATTGCCATGCATGATGCCTTGCGCAAGCTGGACCTCAATCTCCTGCTCACGCTCGACACGCTCCTGATCGAGCACAACGTGACACGCGCGGCCGAGCGTCTGCATCTGTCGCAGCCGACGGTGAGTGCGCAGCTGACGCGACTGCGGGATTTCTTCGGTGATCCTCTGCTCCTGCCGGGCCCACGCGGCATGCGTCCCACGGCACGCGCCGATGCGTTGCGTGAGCCGCTGCGGCAAGCCTTGGCAGCCTTGGCGCAAGCCATTGCACCGACCATTCCCTTCGATCCCGCCCAGGCAAGCAACACCTGGCGCATCGCCGCCTTCGACTATTCCGAGCAGGCGGTGCTGCTACCGCGACTGCAACATCTGCGCGAAGCCGCGCCCAACACGCGGTTGGCGGTCGTGCAAAGCGTGCCTTCGTTGGTAGCGCGCAAGGCGGAACAAGGTGACATCGACCTGGCCTTTCTCATCGAGAGCGAAGCGCCGCCGGAACTGCGACGTCGCCGCCTGTTCACGGAGCACTATGTGTTGGCGGGCCGCAAGGGACATCCACGCTTGCAGCGCAAACCCACGCTCGCGCAGTTCTGCAAGTTGGAGCACGTGATCGTTTCTCCGCATGGCGGTGGCTTTCAGGGCGTGACGGATGCGGCGCTGGCAGAAGTCGGCTTGAGTCGCCGGGTGGTGTTGTCCGTGCCGCACTTTCTGTTTCTGCGATCGGTGCTCGCCAGCACGGATCTGGTGGCCCTGTTGCCTTCACGCCTCGTGCGTGATGACCCGGCGCTGCAGGTGGTGGCACCACCTCTCGCCGTACCGGGTTTCGAAATGCTCATGCTCTGGCCCGAACGCGTGCATCGCGATCCGGCGCATCGTTGGTTGCGGGAACAGTTGGCTGGAACTAGTGATGCGACAGATTCGGGTTAGGGACCCGCTCTTCCTCGCGCAGTGTCAACACCCGCACGCCAGTGCGCGTCACGGCCACGGTGTGTTCGAACTGGGCAGAGAGCTTGTGATCGAGGGTGCGCACGGTCCAACCATCGTCTTCGGTGTACACCGCGGCGCGGCCTTCGTTGATCATCGGTTCGATCGTGAACACCATGCCTTCGCGCAGCAGCAGCCCCGTGCCCGGCTTGCCGAAATGCAGCACCTGCGGATCTTCGTGCATCTGCCGACCGATGCCGTGACCACAGTATTCACGCACCACCGTATAACCGTGCTTCTTGGCGTGACGCTCGATGGCGTAGCCGATGTCACCGAGTCGCGCGCCCGGCTGCACGGCCTCGATGCCCTTCCATAGCGCTTCATAGGTCACGCGCACCAAGCGCTTGGCCGGCGCGCTGACATTGCCGATGAGATAGGTCTTGCTGGAATCGGCGATGTAGCCATTCTTCTCGAGCGTGATGTCGAAGTTGATGATGTCGCCGTCGTTGATCACTGCGCTGGCGGAAGGCACACCGTGACACACGACATTGTTCGGCGACGAGTTCAACACGTAGGCAAAGCCGTACTGCCCCTTGCTCGCCGGACGTGCCTTGAGCTCGTCGCAGATGAAACGCTCGACCAGGTCGTTCACTTCGAGCGTGTTCATGCCGAGCAAGGGCAAGGTATCGAGATAGGCAAAGACGCGTGCCAGCAGGCGTCCGGATTCGGCCATGTAGGCCAGTTCATCGGGACGCTTGATCACGCGCGTCGCACCTTGAGCGGCCCTGCTGCCAACCGGACCTTGTCGGGTTTCAAACCAGCGCTGCGGAATTCGCGCTCGATGAGCTCGTTGAAGCTCGAGGTGGGATTCATCTCGCACAACATGCCGAGCCTGATCCAGAACGCGGCCTGCGCGTTGATCGAACGGCACGACACCGTGCTGGCCTTGCGGATCTGATCGTGCAGTTCGTCGTCGATGTTCACGATGCCCATGGCAACACCCCCTCTATATGGAACATATATGAACCATAGGCTTTCTGTAGCCGTGAGTGCAAGCCTCCGGGGCGCGGCTACTTCAAGGTGGCGCGCAACTTGGGCACCGCGAAATCCAGAAAACGCCGCATCTTCAGCGGCATCTGCCCACGCGAGGTGTGCAGAACGTGGATGGGCACGGGAGCAGGTTCGTAATCGGTGAGGATGAGACGCAGCTCACCGCGCTCGATGGCCGCCGCAGCCTGGTAGTGCAGCAGGCGCGTCACTCCCACGCCCATCGTTGCCGCTTCTATCGCCGCTTCGGGGGTGTTCACGATCAGGCGCGGCGTCACCACGACATCGAACGGACGCCCATTTTCCGGTTTATGGAAACGCCACTGCGGCGCCGGGGCGGGTGCATCGATGGCGATGCAGGGCAGCTTGGCCAATTCCTGTGGCGTGCGCGGAAGACGTTTGCCACGCAGCAGATGGGGATTGGCGCAGGTTACGAGCCGCATCGTCCCCACCTGCGTCGCCACCATGGAGCTGTCCGGCAGTTTGCCGATGCGCACTGCCATGTCGACGTGATCGGCAATGAGATCGACATGACGATCGGCCAAGGTGAGCTTGACCGTGATCTGCGGATGCTCGGAGAGAAACTCGGTGACGATCGGCAATACATGCAATCGCCCGAACATGAGTGGTGCAGTCAGCACCAGTTCGCCCTTGGGTTCGGTGAATTCGCTGGCGGCAGTGCGTTCCGCTTCCTCCACCTGTTCGAGGATGCGCCGCGCGGCAGCCACATAGTCGATGCCGGCATCGGTCAGGGTGAGCTTGCGCGTGGTGCGATGCAGCAGGCGCGTGCCCAACCGCGCTTCGAGGTCGGCAATTCTGCGGCTCAGCGTGGCCAAGGGGACATGCAAGACGCGGCTCGCAGCCGAAAAACTGCCGCTTTCCACCACCTGCACCAACATCGCCATCGCTTCGAGGCGGTCCATGTGCCCTCCCACCTTCTGGAAAGATGATTTCCAAAACTACCGGATTATCACGCTTTGCGAAAAGGCTCAGAGTACTTCTCCCAGCCACTCAGCTGCCGATGGAGCACCTCATGACACACATTGCCTACCGCACCGTCGCTGTCGACGGATTCCAACTCTTCTATCGCGAAGCCGGCGATCCTCAACGTCCGACCTTGTTGCTTTTGCACGGATTCCCCACGTCGAGCCATATGTTCCGCGACCTGATTCCGCTCGTCGCCGACCACTTTCACGTGGTCGCACCCGATCTGCCCGGCTTTGGTTTGTCGGCGCGTCCTCCACGCAACGAGTTCGCCTACACCTTCGACAATCTCGCCCAGGTGATCGAGCGCTTCACCGAAGTCGTTGGGCTCAGGTCCTACTCGCTGTACGTCTTCGACTACGGTGCGCCGGTGGGTTACCGCCTCGCGCTGGCGCAGCCGCGACGCGTGACAGGCATCATCTCGCAGAACGGCAATGCCTATGAGGAAGGATTGAGTAGGGAATGGTCGCCACTGCAACGCTATTGGGCGGAACCAACTCAAGCGAATCGCGAGGCCCTTCGCGCTTTCCTGACCCCCGACTCCATTCGTTGGCAATACGAACACGGCGTGCCGGACCCAAGCGCGGTTTCACCCGATGGTCATGCCCTCGATGCCTGGTACTTCGCCCGCGAAGGCGTCGCCGAAATCCAGCTCGATCTGATGCGCGACTACGCCAACAACGTGGCGCTCTACCCGAAGTTTCAGGCGTATTTCCGTGAATACCAGCCGCGCTTTCTGGCGATCTGGGGCAGGCATGATCCCTTCTTCCTGCCCGCCGGTGCCACCGCCTATCAGCGCGACATTCCCGGCGCCGTGGTGCGGCTTTTGGACACCGGCCACTTCGCGCTGGAAACGCATGCGCATGAAATCGCCGCAGCGATCATCGGCATGTTTGCGCACGAGGCGCAGGCGCCGCTGCAACTGGCACATTCATGACAAGGGGCGCGCGCTTGCCTGGCGCTTGTTCCAGGCGAAACCTGCAGCCAGCAGGACGATGATCAGAAGCTGCGCGGCAACACTTTGCAGCGTGGGGAAGAGTCCGAGCAATTCCACGCGCGGAACGCCGGCCAAGGGCGTGAGCTCGATGAGCCCTGCTTCCTGCAGCGCAGCCACGCCCTTGCCTGCCAACACCACGGCGAGAATCGCCATCAACCATGAACTGAAGGCGAAGAACTTGCCGATCGGCAATTTGCGGCTGTAGCGCAGCATGGCCCAGGCGATGCCGGCAAGTGCGACGCAGGCGGTGAGCGCACCGGCGAGCATCGCAATGCCATTGCCCTGCGCACTGAGTGCGGCGTAGAAGAGGATGGTTTCGAACACTTCGCGATAGACCACGATGAAGGCCAAGGCGCAGAGGAACCAGGCCGAACGCGCCGAGAGCGCCTTGCTCATCTTCTCGCGAATGTAGCGTTGCCATTGCCCCGCCTGCGCGCGGCCATGCATCCAGATGCCGACGGAAAGCAGCACCGCCGCAGCACAGAGCGCGCCGAAACCTTCGGTGAGTTCACGACTGGCCCCGCTGATGCTCACCATCCACGTCGCCACGATCCAGGTGAAGAAGCCGGCGACGAGCGCACCGATCCACCCACCGTGGATGTACGGCATGAGCTCGGGACGTTCGGCCTTGCGCAAGAACGCCACCATGGCGACGACGATCAGGAGTGCTTCCAACCCTTCACGCAAGAGGATGGCAGCGGCGCCGAGGAAGATGGAAAGAAAGGCGCCCTCGCCTGCCGACAAGGCCGCCTCGGCCTCGTTCAAACTCGTTTCGAGCGCACGCACTCTCTGCGCGAGATTCTCGGCACTTTCCCCACGCTGCAGCGCAGCGCGATAGTCGAGCATCTGGCCTTCGATGCGCGTCAACAAGGCGCTGTCGCGTGCGCGCAGTGCCGGTTCGATCGGTTCGAAGCCATCGAGATAGGCCGAGAGCGCCAAGGTTCTGGCCTGATCCATTGCACCACTTTGCACGGCGGCGAGACTTTCGCGCAGACGCGTGCGCGCCAGATTCAAGGAGCCGCTGTCCTGCACCACCGCCTGCGGTTCGCTGCGCAGGTAGGCAAGCACGGCCGCGGCCTCATCGCCTCCCACACGCGCTGCGAGATTGGCTGGGGAAATACTGGTGAGTGCCGCCAGATCGGGAAGCAGTTGTTTGAAGGCCGGATTCTGTTGCCAGAGGCGTTCGCCGTCTGCGACTTCACTCGGCGTGGTGGCGAACTGCGCGATGAAGAAGGCCAAAGCCCAACGCTCTTCGTCACTGAGCTGCGGATAGCCCACCATCGCGGTGTCTTCGAGACCGAACGTGATCACCTGATACAGCGCGAACAAACTGCGCTGCGCCGCGCGTTCACGGTCGGTGAAGGCAATGGGCGGAGGATCCAGGGCTACGCCGGCAGGACCATCGCCCCTGCCTTCGTCCCCATGACAAGCGGCACAGTGCACTGCGTAGAGTTCAGCCGCGCGTGAAAGCTCGGGCACAGCCCGTGGTGCGAGCGGCACCGGATACACCTCGAGCAAGGCAGCCGCCAGGTCCTGCGCCAAGGCAGCAACCTCAGTCGCTGCCGCCTTGGCATCGATGGCGCGCTGCAGCGCCGTTGCCTGTGCCAGCAGCGCCTCCTTGCCCTGCTGCGCCGGCAAGTCCGCGATGCGCTGCGCCACGGTGGCAGCGAACTCCACCTGCTCGGCGTACTCGGTAGGCTCGATCACTTCGCCGTCGCTGACTGCGCCGGGATAGTCCACGGCGATGTAGTCGAGCATCTGCCAGGTTTGCTGCACTTCGTTTTCCGCCGCGCGCACCGCGCCGCAGGCGAGCAATACCAGCGCGAGAAACGCCGTACTCAGCAAGGACATGGAGAAGGTTCGATTCGTGATCATGGTTCTTGGTCTGGCACCTACATTCGTGAGAACGCGAAGTTTCGCATCTAGAGGACCGTGAAGTCGTGCACCTCACGTCAAATTCGGCAGAAGTCGGAGCGGTCGTTGGTAGGGTCGATTGCAATCAATGCAGCCCAAAAGCGATGTCAGACGCTCGGTGACACCTTGGGCGTCCCATGTTGGCGAGCAATGCTCACTCCAACCTACGAAGGCGCAGCACGATCACGTCGCGCGCAACGGCCAGGTGCGCAGCACCTCATGCCGCGAGAAGCCGATGTGGCTTTTCACGAGCGCAAACTCGGCAGTATGGAAGCTGATTGGTTCGATCGTGGTACGACGCAGCCGATGGCGCGAGTCGTAGCACAAGGTCATGTGCGGTTCGTAGTTGCGGGGTAGTTTGAAACCGTGATCCGCCAGAACACAGGCCAATTCGCTGCGCAGCTTGCGCACCGCGTCGAGCCCTGCCCCACCCACGAGAACCAAAGGCCCGCTGGAGCGTGAGAAAGTCAGCGCCGCATCGAACTGCGCATCGATCGGCGGGAACCGAATCGTATCTGCGGCGCGATAGGCGCGTTCGAGTATCTCCTCGTCGACTTCATCACCAATGAATTCGAGCGTGATGTGCAGGCGCTCCGGTGCGATGCGCCTGGCGCGGATGCCGGCACCATCGAGCAATCCTTGCGTCTGCGCATGAATGCGCGCGGCATCTTCCGCAGAGGGACGCAATGCGAAGAACCAATTGTGTTGGGCGCGCACACGTTGTGGGCCGTCGGAGGGCTGTGTCTTTCGTCGCGGAGGCTTGGGTGGGGCGGGTTGTTCGAAGAGATTCTGTTGCGTCACGGCAGTGTCTAGTCTTTGTCCTGAAGTATTGCGGACATTCTACCCGCAAAGCCCTGCACGTCGCGGCCCAACGCGGGATGCAGGGAGCTCGTTGAATCTGCGAAGAACCGATGCCGGGCTTACTCGCATGCTGGGGTGCGTGAAACGAACCTCGACAAGATGCGTACTCAAATCGGCTCGATGCCGAGCAGGCTCAAGGTCGGTTTGCCCTCTTCCCTTGCGCGCTCCTTGTCGACGGTGAAGCGTGCCTGCCAGTCGTTGAGACCATCGGGATCGACGAGTACCTGCGCGATGTGCCAAAGGCCACTGTCGTCATCGATCGTGACATAGGTGTGCTTGTGGCTGCGGGCTTCGGGATCGAGCAGGATGCGCTCGTGCTCCGCGTAATAGGCCTCGCGCAGTTGTGCCAGTTCGTCCGGAGTCCACGGTGGAACGAGTGCGGCGGCGGCATCGTAGCGACCAGCAGCGAAGGCACGTAGGAACTGGAAAATCTCGGCGCGAATGAGCGCAGTGAATTCGCGCTTGTTCTTCGTGATGTCCACCTGCTCGAGCGCTTTCGCCTCGTCTTCCTCCTGCGGCTGCCAGTTGGGATTCTTGAGACGTTCCCATTCGTCGAGCAGGCTGCTGTCGGTGCCGCGCAACAGACCCGTCAACCAATCCTCGATCTCCTGCAAGTCCTCGTTCTTGAAAGCCGGAGGCACGGTCTGCGCCAGGACCTTGTGGACGCTCGCAACGTGACGCAGCAACAAACCTTCGGCCCGTTCGAGGTCGTACTGCTTGATGTAGCCGGCGAAGTCCAAATAGTTTTCCACCATCTCGCGCACGATGCTCTTGGGGCGGATGTTCTCGTGCCCCACCCACGGATGCGTCTGCGCGAAAGCGTCGAAGGTGCCGTAGATGAAGTCGCGCAGCGGTTTCGGATATTCCAGCTCCTCGAGCTTGGCGATGCGCTCTTCGTACTCGATGCCCTGCTGCTTCATCTCCGCCATCTTCTGCGTTTTCAGCACGTCGAGCTGGCGCCGCAGAATGAGGTCGGGATTCTCCAGGATCGCTTCGATCAGGGTGAGCACATCGAGCGGATAGGTCGGGCTCTCGCGCTCGAGCAGCTGCAAGGTATCGAGCAGATACAGCGACAGCGCGTGATTGAGCGAGAAATCTTCCTGCAGATCGATGTTCAAGCGCAGCTTGCGGCCATCGCTGCGCTCGTCAGGCGGTACGATTTCGATGATCTTGCGTTCGAGCAGCGAACGAAAGAGCTGCCAGGCGCGCTTGCGATGCAACTTCTTCTGCTGCGGTGATTCGTGACAATCCGCAATCAGCCGCTGCATGGCGCGGCAACCATCGCCCTTGCGACTGAGCACCTGCAGCAACATGCCGTGCGTGACATGGAAACGCGACACGAGCGGCTCCGGCGGTGCTGCGCGCAGCTTGTTGAAGGTTTCTTCCGTCCACATGACGAAACCTTCCGGCGGTTTGCGCTTCTGCAGCTTCTTGTACTTCTTCGGATCACCCGCGATCTTGGCTTCGATGCGATAGTTCTCGATCACATGCTCCGGTGCCATTGCCACCACGTAGCCGATGTCATCGAAACCCTTGCGCCCCGCGCGCCCCGTGATCTGGTGAAAGTCACGCGCCGTGAGCAAGGCCTTTTTCGAACCCGTGTACTTGCTCAGTTGTGTGAGCAGCACGGTGCGAATCGGCACGTTCACGCCAACCCCGAGCGTGTCGGTGCCGCAGATGATTTTGAGCAAGCCCTTCTGCGCCAGCTTCTCTACGAGGATGCGGTACTTCGGCAGCATGCCGGCGTGATGCAGACCGATGCCGTGTTTCAGAAAACGTTTCAGATCCTTGCCATAGGGGCTGTTGAACTTCACCCCTTCCAAGGCCGCGGCGATCGCGGCCTTTTCCTCGGCCGTGCAGTAGTTCTGGCTCATCAGATTCTGCGTGGTCTGCGCCGCATCGTTCTGCGTGAAGTGCACTACGTACACCGGCGTCTGCTTCGCCTCCACCAGGTTCATCACAGTGGCTTCGAGTGGGGTCTTGTCTTCGTAGCTGAAATGCAGCGGCACCGGGCGCGTGGCGGAAGACACGACCTTGGTCGGCGCACCGGTCAAACGGGTGGTTTCGCGCTCGAAGAACTCGGTGGCACCGAGCGTGGCCGACATCAGCAGAAAGCGCGAATTGCGCATCGTCAGAAGCGGCACCTGCCAGGCCACGCCGCGCGAGCGATCGGAGTAATAATGGAATTCATCCATGATCACGTGGCGGAACGGGGCGTCCTCGCCTTCGGAGAGCGCAACGTTGGCGAGGATCTCCGCGGTGCAACACAGAATCGGCGCATCGCGATTCACGGTGGCATCACCGGTGGCGATGCCGACGTTCTCGGGGCCGAAGTCGTTACACAGTGCGAGAAACTTTTCGTTCACCAGCGCCTTGATGGGACAGGTGTACACGCTGCGCTGCCCCTCGGCCATCGATTTGAAGTGCAGTGCCGTCGCCACCAGCGACTTGCCCGAGCCGGTGGGCGTGTTGAGGATGAGGTTGTTGTCCTCGAACAATTCGAGGATCGCTTCTTCCTGCGCCGGATAGAGTTCGATGCCGCGCTCGGCCACGTAGTCGAGAAAACGCCCCAGCAACTCGGCCGACGAGCAGTCGTGCGAGGGCGGCAGGCGGCTGAGAAGCGGATTGGAAGTCATCGATCTGGCGGCGAAAAAGGCGCCATATTGCATCAAGCCCGCCACCCGCGCCAAGTTCACGGCAATGGGAGTTCCGCCTCGTCGGCGCAGACACCTCGATCTGAGCGCAACTTTGCACTGCCATTCGGCCCATTCTCGTGCCCTTGCCCTTGAAGACAGGTGTCTGCATGAAAGTTCGAAGGATCGTTCTCGATATCGCCACGGACCAATTCGATGCAGTCGACAAGTTCCATCGCGAGCTGCTGGGCCTCGAGCTCGTGATGGATCATGGCTGGCTCCGCACCTACGCCTCCGGCGTGAAGAACGAGGAACAGGCCTTCTTTCGCCGACTATTCAAGCGTTGCACCGGAATCACTCCAGCCGAATATCGCCGGCTCTTTCGTCACATCCCCGGTGTTTGACCGACCCGCGTGATCTGCGCTTGGTGTGAGGTGCATGTCCTCGTCGGCTGGGCGGAACACGCAGTGAAGCCCAACAAGCGATGTCCGCTATTGCGTTGCAGCTCGAAACATCCAACGTTGGGCTTCACCCTGACCTACGAACTGCAAGCCCAATACAAGGCGTCGAATCGCATATCCCGCGTTGGCGTTCGCTGCGCTCAGCGCCAACCTTCGCAAAGCAATCACATCAAACCTTCTTGAACCGCCTGATGGACCGTTCGCACCGTTGGCTGAAAACCGAGGCTGCGCGCGAGCGAGGCATCGACGTGGAGATGCCATGGGTTTTCCAACGGCTCTGCCGATGAGTCGAGTGTTACCCCTACCAACCTGGCCAGCTCGTAGAGCGAGGACGGAGCCTCATCGGCGATGTTGACGATGCGTTCGTCGAAGGCGCCGCTCAAAGCAAGCTGGAGAGCCGTGGCAATGTCGCGGTGGTGAATAGTGCTGATGCGCTTCGCGGGGTGCCACTTTCCGGCGATGGCGTGTTTGGGCAGCTCCTCGAGATGACCATCCCCGTCGCCGTAAACGAAGGGAAAACGCAGCACCGCCCAGTTGAGTCCGCTTGCCTGCAGCGCCTGTTCCGCCGCGACCTTGCTGGCCGGATAGGCGTGCTGCGGCGCGACCACATCGTCCTCGCGCCCAGGGTGCGGGCTGCTCATATCGTAGACGTTGCTGGTGCTCGCGAAGATGAAGCGCACGTGCGGCGCCCTGGCCTTCACTGCTGCGATGAGATTCTGCGTCCCCTCCAGATTGCTCTTCCAGATCAGGTCCGTGTCCTGGCTACGAAAAACCGCGGCAAGATGGATGAGGTCCGAGATGCCGTCGACCGCTTGCGCCAACGATACTGGGTCGAACAGATCGCCCTCTACCGGCATTACTCCTACGGGGAGATCTTTCTTACTTCGCACCAGGGCGCGGCAGTTCACGCCAGCTTCGACGAGACGTGGAAGAAGCCGCGCACCCACCAACCCGGATACACCTGTGATCAAAACCGTCATGTGTCAGTTCCTCGCGATGAAAGCTTCGAGACGTTCCGTGGCTGTCTGAAGCACCTCGATCGCCGTGGCGACAGCTGCGTCATCGAGGCCCTGGAATGCGATGTCGTGAATGGACCTCAGGTCGGGCAGTTTTTTCCACAGTCTGTTGCCTGCTGCCGTCATCCGCAGCAGCTTCTGCCGCTGGTCGACGCTGTCGGGCACTTGTTCCACCAGCCCCTTGCGGACCAATACGCTTATCACTGCACTCAAGGTCGCGCGCTCGACCTGGAGTGTGTTCACCAGATCTCGCTGCATCGTGGGGCCGTCCTGCGAGAGTCGGTACAGGACATACCACTGCGTTGCTCCAAGGTCGTATGGACGGAGCATCGCTTCCATCGCGGCGCGGCCAGCCTGGTAACACCGCTTGGTCCAGGCCGCGACTTCGCTGTAGTTCGACGTACGTTTTTTGTTAGGCATCTAACGATAATGTTAGGCGCCATACAAAATGTCAAGGCGGCGTCTTGGGTTTGTTCCCAGGCAAACTCTGGCGGGAGTTTGTCTCGCTGTAGTCGGCAATGAGGTTGGGCGCTCTTGGGGTTGGTGAGTCCAATGAACCCAGGCGGTGAGATTGACGGTGAGTGTCCCCTGTTGGTGTGGGTGGGTGTCCCCTGTTGGTGCCTCTGCTCGCCACCAACCTACCCCTCATGCTGGAACGTTGCTTCACACCAACTGCGCCAAACCGGCTGACTCGCAGCGGCGCGTTCCGCCGCATCTTCCCCGTAGAAATACACGGTCGCAGTGACGTTGGTGCTGTCACCGACAGCGTAGGTGCCCACCAGAACGAGGCCTGGTGAGGGTTGATGCAAGCGTAGCAAGACATAGCGCTGATGCTGATCCTGCTCGATGCGCTCGATGGTGCCGGCAAGATATTCGGGGACCGGCGTCATGATTTCTTCGCCGACATCCAAGCCAGAGAGACTGAGACTCTCGACGAGAGTCTTCCACGCCTTTGGCTGCGGCTGTTGCACCTGCACCATCACGGAAGCAATCGCGGCCTTCATACCCGCATAGTGCTCGAGATAGCGGCGCAGCACCTGGAAGAACGCGGGCCAGCCTTTTTCGAAACCTTCGAGTTGATCGTCCCAATCGTCGATCGACGCGAAGAGCGAATGCACCATGCGTATGAGGCAGGTACCGCCCGAGCGTGCGGTCACGGCGATTTCCGTGGCGAGCGGCGGTGCTTCTTCACCCCATTCGCGTTCGACGTATTCGAAGCGCGTCGGTGGCTCCCAGTGCGTCACCTCGCCTTTGGATACGCCATACGCACCCAGGTCGAAAACCAACTCACCACCCACGCGTTCCTCGAGCTTGGTCGAAGCAAACCAGGCCGAGTAACCGGGACCGGTGGCGATGGCCTGCCACACTTGCTCGGGCGTACCGGGCACCACCAATTCCATTTCGACCCAGCGTTTTCCGGTTCCATCTTTTTTCACTGGCATGGCGTTTCTCCTGTCTGCGTGTCGGTCGCCGGCTGCGGATAGGCAGCCACGACCAAACGATAGGGACGAGCACCCACCGTGGTGTCGTCGTGATAACGAGCCACGAGCATCGTTACCGCTTCACTCAGCTCGCGTGTGAAGGCCGCCCGCTCCTCGGGCGAACGAAAGGAAATGGTGGTGTCGATCGACAAGGTGGCCAGACGCTTCTTGCTCTGGCGCGCGCGGAGCCAGAGCTCACCGACCTCCCGCACCACCCGTGCCGCAAGCGCGATGAGATAGCTCGCAGACAGACGATCGTTGGTGCGTCGCGGGTCGGCTGCCGCCCGTCCCAAGGCACTTGGTGACACGACATAGGACGCAGCGCTCGCCACCAGCAAACGCTCGGTCAAGCCGCCCCAAAGACGCTCCTCCGCCACCTCGACCAAACCGTGTTCCTCGAGCGCGCGCAGGTGGTAGTTCACCTTCTGCCGCGGCAAACCAAGACGCGCCGCCAAGGTGGCAGCAGAGGCAGGCGCGGCCAGTTCAGCCAACAGCTGACTCCGGATGGGATCCAGCACGCTCGCCGCCGCGGCCGGGTTTGTGATGACTTCGACTTCGACCATGGGGCGCATTCTGAATTGACAAAAATATTTGTCAAATTTGAAATCAAATAGTTACGTCAAGGTGGCTGTCCCTTTTGTAGGTGCTTTTGTAGGTGGGTGTCCCCTGTTGGTGTAGGTGGGTGTCCCCTGTTGGTGTAGGTGGGTGTCCCCTGTTGGTGTGGGTGGGTGTCCCCTGTTGGTGCCCCAAACGGCAAGCCCAACATGCGCTGTCGTATTGCACATCCCACGTTGGGGTTCGCTCCGCTCACCACCAACCCACGAGAAATCCAACCAACGATGACGACCCAAACATCGCGTGTCGACTCGAGCCAACAGGCCCCTCGTCTCGTAGATCGAGGTATATGTCCCGTAGTCGTGGATTGGCGGTGAGCGCAGCGAACCCAACAGCAATCGCCATGGTTCCGATGTTGCATCGTTGCGTCGTACACCCCGTAGGTTGGGCTGAGCCCCGTAGGGGGAAGCCCAACCTGAGGGGGTTGTTGGACTTCACTCGCTGGGCGTCACTGCGTTCAGTTCGAGCCGCTTACTGAACAGAGCCGGGCCAAGCGCGTGGCGCTCGCCTTCGCCCGTGTCGTTCGCGGGGCAAGCCCAACGCAGGCTCACTCCTTTTCCGCACTCATCCAGCCACGCGGCAGGCCTCGTGCCGCTCAGGCCGTCGCGGAACACTGCCCCGCCAACGCTTGCTTTCGCCCATCCTACGAAGTCCCGGGCTCAGCCCAATCTACGGGATGTACCACGCTTACCGATGCTTCACCGGGAGGGGAAGCCCCCTCGCGTTCGAGTCGACTCAGAACCCTGCCAACACCACCTTGCCCTGCGCCTTGCCGCTTTCGATCAAAGCGTGGGCACTGCGGAGGTTTTCGGCGTTGATGGTGCCGAGTTTGTGGTTGACCGTGCTGCGGATCCTGCCGGCGTCCACCAACCAGGCCACGGCGCTGAGCAAACGACCCTGCTCTTCCATGTCCGGCGTTTCGAACAACGGACGCGTGAACATCAATTCCCAGTGCAGTGAGATGGATTTGAGCTTGAGCTTCATGACATCGAGATGGTCCGGATCGTCGATCAGCGCCAATGCGCCCTGCGGTTTGAGACTCTCGATGATCTGCTCGTAATGCTGTTCGGTCTGGGTCAGCGACGCCACGTAGTCCACCTGTCCCACACCGGCAATCTGCAGCGCCGATGCCAAGGGCTCACGATGATCGATCACTGCATGCGCGCCCATTTCCAAGCACCATTGCCGCGTTTCCGGCCGCGATGCGGTGGCGATGACGGTGACGTGGGTGAGCTGTCGCGCCAACTGAATCAGGATGGATCCCACGCCGCCGGCGCCACCCACCACCAAGAGGCTCTGACCTGCGCCCTTCCCCTTGGCGAGACGCAAACGATCGAACAGGAGTTCGTAGGCGGTGATGGCAGTCAGCGGCAAGGCGGCGGCCGCGGTATCGTCGAGCGACTCGGGCGCACGCGCGACGATGCGCTCATCCACCACGTGCAGTTCGCTGTTGGTGCCCGGGCGATTGATGGCCCCGGCGTAGTAGACACGATCCCCCACGTTGAAAAGCGACACCTTCTCGCCCACCGCTTCGACCACGCCCACGGCGTCCCAGCCCAGTACTTCGACCTTCCCTTCGGCGGGCTGGCGGGAGCGGCGGATCTTGGTGTCCACCGGGTTCACCGACACGGCGCTGACACGCACCAGCAAATCACGCGGGCCAGGTTCGGGGGTGGGCAGCTCCAAATCTTCCAGGGCTGCGGGGTCGGTGATCGGTAGGCTGCGGCGGTATCCCACTGCTTTCATGACAAGTCCTCCTTGTTGTTGTGTCGATCAGTGGGTGTCACTATAAAATTCAATCAAAAATTGATAAGACCAACCGGTTTAATTCATTTCCAAATGAAAATTGAAAATATCAGCGACCTCCGCGTCCTGGTGCAAACCGCCCGCACGGGGAGTCTGAGCGGCGCCGCCACGACGTTGGGCATCACACCTGCTGCGGCCAGCGCCACCTTGAAGCGCCTGGAAAGCCAACTGGGCGTGCGGCTATTCGAGCGCTCCACCCGCGCCATGCGGCTCACACTGCCGGGGCAGACCCTGCTCGACTACGCGCAACGTGCGCTCGATCTCGTGGCCGAAGGTGAGGCCCAGGCCACATCGGAAAGTGCGGGATTGGTGGGAGTGATCCGTATCGCCGCGCCGTCCGACCTCACGCGCAGCGTGCTGTTGCCCTTGTTGGATGAATTCCTGGCGAGTCATCCGGGTGTGGAGCTGGCGCTTTCCATCGGCGACCGCACACTCGACATCGTGCGCGATCAGGTCGATCTCGCGCTGCGCTATGGGCAGTTGGTCGACTCACGTTTGGTGGCGCGGCGCCTGGTGCAAACGGCGCCCATCGTGGTCGCGGCGCCGAGTTACCTGGCGAAACATCCGGCGCCGCAGAGTCCCCTGGATCTCACGCAGCACAACTGTCTGGCCTACGACCGCGGCGGCAAACCCCATCGCACCTGGCGCTTCGAACGCGAAGGCAGAACGGTGGAAGTGCACGTGAATGGCGATCGCAGCGTCGACGATGCCTCCATCGCACGTCAGTGGGCGCTCTCCGGTGCGGGCATCTTGATCAAGGCGCCGCTGGAACAATTGAAGGAAATGTCCGAGGGCCGTCTGGTGCACTTGTTGCCCGAGTGGCACATCGAAAGCTATCCACTCCACGTGATCCTGCCGAGCGGACGCTTCGTCCCCGCCCGCGTGCGCGCCTTGGTGAATTTTCTGGTGCCGAAGTTCGAAGCGCTTGGTAGTGAGTTGCAGCGGATGAAGTTGATACGCGCGTAGGTTGAGGTGCGTGCAACGCCCCTCAACGAACGCTGTCGAATGCAGCTCCAATGTCGTTGGGCTGCGTGCATGGATCGGGCTGAACGAAGTGAAGCTCGACGTGCAAATTCTGCTTTTCGTTGAATCTCGAAACATCCTACGTTGAGTGTCACCGCCGGGTTCAGCCCAACCTTCGCATTGCGAACCCAACCTACGAACGCCATACGGCGCCCTGCACATGCCGGAGCTTGTCGGGGTTGCGGATGATGTAGATGGCTTTGATCTTGCCGTGCTCGATCTGCAGGGCCGTGGTCTGCAATACCTCACCGGCTTCAAGCGTGATGAAGCCCGGCAAGCCATCTATCACCACATGCCGTATCAATCGCGACGGCATCGCCTTGAATTCCTCGGCAAGCTGCGCGTGACGCTTCATCACTGCCTGGATGCCCACCAGCGGATGCGGTGAGGCAGAGACCTTGCCGCCGCCATCGCTCTGCGCAACGACATCATCGGCAAGCAGCGTACGTAGGCGCGTCAAATCGCCAGTGCGAGAAGCAGCGTAGAACGCTTCGGCAATCTCCCGCCCATGTTCCTGCGGCACGGGAAAACGCGGACACTCGCGGCGCACGTGTTCGCGGGCACGACTCGCCAACTTGCGACACGCCGCTGCATTGCGGCCGATGGCGAGCGCCACGTCATCGAAGCTCATCCCGAAAATGTCGTGGAGCAGAAAGGCGGCGCGCTCGGGTGGCGACAAGCGCTCCAACGCGATCATCAAGGGCAAGCTCATGTCATCGAACAGCTCCTGCCCTTCATCTTCGATGAGCGGATCGGGCAACCACGGCCCGACATAGGTTTCGCGACGACGCCTCGCCGACTTGAGTTCGTTGAGACAAAGATTGGCGACGATGGTGTGCAGGAAGGCCGCCGGCTCGCGCACACTGTTGCGATCCGCCGCCAACCAGCGCAGCCAGGCTTCCTGCACCACGTCCTTGGCATCGGCCAACGAACCCAGCATGCGATAGGCCAGCCGCACGAGCCGCGGCTGCAAGGTGCTGAACGTTTGCTCCAATTGCGCTTCATGCATCGATGGTCGAGACCTCACGACTTGCCAAGGCCAACACTTCCCTGCCACGTGCCAACTGCAAGGCCACGCGTGCGACGCGTTCGCCGAGATGGCGCGCGGTGTCGAGATCGGAAGCAGGCGGCGCCGCATCGGGTCCTTCGTCCACATTCGACTGTGCCGCGGCACCCAGCCAAAAGCCGAGCCGATTCAAATCAGCATCCGAACCCGCGCTGGAATTATTGGCCGGCGGCAGATCCAGATTCACCCAATGCATGCCGTGTTGCGCCGCAAACAGCACAAGCTGCATCAAGGTGGCGAGCTTGTCACCCGCACGCGCACCGGAATTGGTGAAACCGGCAGCGAGCTTGTCGCGCCAGAGATAGCCCTTGCTCATCACCGCATGCGAGGTCGCATCCTGAAAGGCCTTGAAGCGCGCCGAGGGTCCACCCATGTACGTGGGCGCACCGAAGACGAGTGCCTGCGCTTGCGCCAAATCATCCCAACGCTTTTCGGCTTCCTCCACCGGCAGCAACAGCGCAGCCACCCCCTGCACTCGCGCAGCGCCCTCCTTCACCGCCTGCGCCTGCCTGGCCGTATGACCGTAGCCCGAGTGATAGACCACTGCCACACGAACGGCCGGCGCGAACCCAAGCCTCATCGCGCCATCGGAATCGACAAACTTCATCCCATTCATCATTACCTCCATCGAGTTGCATGACGAAGGCATGACAAGAGAGCGCGGAGGAATGTGACATCACTTCATCACATCCTCCGCGACACCGGGGTAAGACCGACTTCGATTCAGTTCGGGCTTGCCGTAGGACGCACGATCAACTCGCTCACGTCCACGTAGTCCGGCTGCGCGATGGCATAGGCGATCGCATGCGCAATGGCTTCTGCCGGCAATGCCACCTTGCGGAACTCCCGCATTGCCTCACGCGCAACTGCATCGGTGATGTGATCGGCCAGCTCCGACTCCACCACGCCCGGGCTCACCACGGTTACACGGATCTCCTGCGTTTCCTGCCGCAGCGCATCGGATATCGCCCACACCGCGAACTTGCTGGCGCAATAGACTGCCGCGCCCGGGAAGGAAGTATGCGCACCGATGGACGCCACGTTGATGATGTGTCCACGCTTTTGGCTTTGCATCACAGGCAACACCGCCGCGATGCCGTGCAGCACACCGCGGATGTTCACGTCGATGGTTTGATTCCATTCGTCCACCTTCAAGGCGTCGAGCGTCGAGAGCGGCATTACGCCCGCGTTGTTGATGAGCACGTCGACGGTGCCGTGCTTTTCCTTCGCCAGCTCCACGATGCGCTGCACTTCTGTGAGGCGCGTAACGTCCAGCTGCTGCACTTCCACATCCCCTCCTTGATTGCGCAGTTCCTGCTGCAAGGCAACGAGACAATCGAGACGCCGCGCGCCAATGACCAAGCGATGCCCTTGCAGTGCCAGATGCCGCGCCGTGGCGAGACCAATGCCGCTGCTGGCACCCGTGAGAACGATGACCTTGCTGTTGCTCGTTTCCATCTGCTTCCTCCTTTGCCACGCGTTGGTGCGTGGATGAACGAGGGCGCAGCATAGGTTTGCGCCTACATAGCCACTAGGCGCAAAGCTTCTTGGATGATTGCCTGATTCTCTTGGTGGGTGCGCGACACGGCGTCGTGGGATGCGAGATGGAGAAGACTCACACGTTCTGCACGGGCATTTCTCGATGGAAATTATGGAATGGCAAAGCAGTATCACCCCACCCTGCCCGATTCTGCGTGCAGTATTGCCCAATCCTATTGCCGGTGCTTACACCTACACGCGAGGCGCTCTACCATCAGGCGACCCCAGGCACTCGCCCAGAAAGCGCATACACCCATGTCGCGACAACAGGAAATGGCCACCTTGATCAAGCGGCTCGCGCCGCAGGAAGGCTATACGCGTTCGCTGCTCGGCAACGTGTGGCTGATGCGCTCGAATCGCCCGCTGGGACGTACGCCGGTGTTGTACGAACCCTGCATCGTCATCGTGTGTCAGGGGAAGAAGCGCGGCTATCTGGCAGACAAGGTCTATCACTACGATGCGCAACATTACCTGGTGCTGTCGGTACCACTGCCCTTTTCGAGCGAAACCGATGCCAGCCCCGAAGAACCTATGTTGGCCGTGCAGGTGCGATTGGACATGACGACGGTGGCAGAGTTGGTGCTCGACGTGGGTGAAGACACATCCACACCCAGCGCCGCGCCTGCAGGCATCGTATCCACGCCACTCGACGACACCCTGGCCGATACCACGGTGCGACTGCTCCGAGCACTGTGTTCACCGCTGGACGCGAAGGTGCTCGGGCCGAGCATAGAAAGGGAACTGTGTTATCGCGTGCTGATGGGCAGTCAAGGCGGCGCCATCCGCGCAGCGCTGGCGAACTACGGCAACTTCGGCCGCATCGCGCGCATCCTGCGCCGCATGCATCGCGACTACGCCCAACCCTTGAACGTGAGCGCACTCGCCAGCGAAGCCGGCTTGAGCGTTCCCGCCTTCCACGAACGCTTCAAGGCAGTGACCGCCACCTCACCGATCCAATACCTCAAGTCGCTGCGCTTGCATCAAGCGCGCCTGATGATGATTCGCGATGCCATCCCCGCCGCCACCGCCGCCGCACGCGTCGGCTACGAAAGCCCCTCGCAGTTCAACCGCGAGTTCAAACGCATGTTTGGTCGTACGCCAGGAGAAGAAGCGCGAGAGATGCGTATCAGTCTCACGTTGTCGGAGGCGGTGAGGTTGGATGCGGTGGAGGTGGCGCATTGAGCGAGTCCACTCCTCCGTAAAACTCCTCACCATCCTTTTCTTTGAGCCGATACAACCGCACATTCCTTGGTAGCTCTGCAGAGCGCTGCCGCTCTTTCGTCGGCTCCGCCTGGCAGTCGCTACCAAGTAGCAACAACATAAAGCGCAATGCGCAAAACTGGGTCAGATCGCCGCGACTTCACCATGGGACTCGCAATTTGAGGAAAGGGCTTTTGTCTGTAGCGCTTTCGATAGCGGGAGTCCTACCAGCTCATGCCCTTTTAAGACGTCGGCATCCAGATCAAAAGGTAGAACCCAGAGATTCATACTCCCCCCATACTCGAACGGTGGCAACGCTTGCTGGAACCCTGACCATGCTGGGTAGATAAGAACTAGCTTTGGGAGCTCACCATTCCGGCAGTACTTATGGCCATAGGCAAACAATTGATAGAAGTCACCTTGACTAAGTCCATAATTCTGTTCGGGCCGGGCGACATCTACCCGCTTCCACTTCGTATCTAAAATCCAGCGCTGCTCCGCAGTATCAATTAAGAGATCTGGCTTCAGACAAAACATTCGCCTGCTGGCGTGATGGCAGAGGTATTGATCAGCCGACTGGGCTTTCAATACAGCATCAGGCGATAACGTACGGCGCAACCACCCTTCTACATAGCGCTCAAATAGTCTCTCCATCGGGAATAACATGCTTATACCCTGCCAATTTCCCGACACAGCAAGAGGCATGTACTGATTAAGAATCAACTCACACCAAGGTCTAATGGGCTGGTAGTGAGCCATCAATCTATCGCGACTCCACAAGGCAAAATCGTTACTGGCCTGACGGCTGGCCGGAACCTCAGCCAGGATTGCACGGAGCTCATTGGCTAAACGCCAGTTGCTGGCATCTCCGGTGGCATTCGCAACATGTTCAAGAGCGAGCTTGAGCAAGCGATTCTCAGCCCGATTTGGCAGGAACACGTCATGGCGTAGTTGGAAGCGATGTTGTCTCCCCGCAGGCTGACGCATTTGCGCTACCACATTGAGCTGCCCACGCAAGTATGGTTGTTCTTCCTCTACCCGCTGATACTCGAAGCGCACCCCCCGCTTAATCAATAAATCAAGCTCGCCAAGAAACTGCCCCATCACCCACTCACTCAAAGGCGCATCGAAAAGCTCGAGACCAGCAGGTGACGCCTTGCGGGGTTTAAGGTTCAAAGCGTGCTGTATCAGCTTGCAAAGTAGTCGCCTGCTTTCGGCTAACGGCCCCTCATCGTGGGTTTTAGGAAGGATCTCAATTCGAGTACCGCAAGGCGTCTCCAACACTCCGACGTACGAATCCCATTTCAGCGAACGACGGTCCTCGACCTGAAGCAACGTCGCCCCATTCCGACTAAAGCCAGCACTTAATCTACAGAGCCAATCAAAAGCACTCGGTGTAATCTGTGCCATATCCAGAGAAGGAATAATCTTCTCTGTCGTTAAACACGCATACTCGCGTATTACGATGTGCTCCTTACTCACTGTTACCAGCCAAGAATATTTCTATAACTGTCAGGGGATTTGAAGGCGCTATCATTCAACTCCCACCGCCTATCACTCAACTGCTCTGCAACTGTACCGAACAGCGCATATAGACTTTGATCGTCGGAAGGACGGCGACAGAAAGGTTCGGTGTGTCGCGTAGCCGCATGGTGATCATTTAACACCCAGCTAATACGCTCCCAATCTTCGAAAAAGTACTCTTGGAGAAGAGGAATAATTTGATTCCTAAAAATCAGCTCCAAGCGATGAAGGGTGCGATCGGTCTTCAACGGCATGAAGTAAGCGTGCCCAAGTCGATGATCCCGATCGAGAAGCACCTCGATGCGGCTGTTCATGACTCGTAGAAGTTGCCCAATGTTTATACCCTCAACCTCTACATCATCGAGCAGTTCCGGCATCGGCGGCATTTCGTGGAATACAAAGCGACGGCGCAGCGCGATATCTAGGCCAGCCAGTGACCGGTCCGCGGTATTCATCGTGCCAATGAGGTACAGGTTATTAGGAACGCTGAAACGCTTCTTCGAGTAGGGCAACACAACCGAAAGTGCTTCCTCCGCCCCAGCTCGCTTAGATGGCTCAATTAACGTAATTAGTTCACCGAAGATGCGAGATACATTGCCGCGATTAATCTCATCTATGATCAGCACTCTGGCATCGTGAGTAGACGCCATTGAAGCAGATAGCTTGGCCCCACCAATCAAGTGCTCAACAAGAAGTGGAAGGATGTTACTGTAGCCATTGACTATGTAGGGCTCCAATTGCGAACCCTGTAGCTTCTGCATTGCAGTTCTATCGCGAATGTCCTGGAGGGTGATGCGCCCTCTGCGCACTTCATTTGCAAGCTCGTGTAGCAGGTTCATGGAAAAAGGCAGAATGTTGCCATTGGGCTTCTTTAGCTCTAGTAGCTCTGAGGACACCCTTACAACCTGATAATCTCTGCCGAAGACCTGTCCTACAGTGAAAACCCCTTCAACTGAATCAGTATGAAGAAGCTTTTCTAACTTGCCGCGATCAAGTGTGGGACTACGCAGCTCATAAAGCGTCATCTGGCTGAACTGCCCATTTAGCAACTGCGTATGAGGTAGCGATGGCGAATATTGACGCAACCATTTCACAGGCCGCATCTGCGCAAAATCGGCCCCAAACTCAGGATGTAATCTGAACTGATAATCGCCTGTTACTTCACCAATCGCACGGAACTTAAAGTTGCCATCAGAGACCACCACTAGGTCTCCAGCCTTCATTTTGGTAACGAAGGTGGTCACGCTAGTGATCCCGTAATCTGTGCCAGGGTTATCTGGCTTGTAACCTGCTTGAGAGAAACGAGCTTGTACATCCTCTCGGCTTGAACAACCGGAAAAATCCACGCCACCGCCCCAACCTAGCAAGATGTAGCCGTTCTCCATGCATTCTTGGAATACGACGTTTGAGTCCTCACCCTGGGTATTCCCCAGCGACATCTTCCATACACGCCTGTTCCCGATCTGCGCCGGTGGCTGGGATTGCTGTGTAACCTTGGCTGCGGCTAACTCACACAATGATTTAAAGACGCCGTCTACCACCTCATAGTTAAGTTTGCCACTCGCTGCGTCGACTGTAGCTTTCAAGCCCTCGACAAAATCCTCGTAACTGAAACTCTGATGAAAGGTCACAAAGCGGATGCGATCCTCTCGTACGAGTTCGTCGAAACGAGCCTTCAGCCGCGCACGTGTCTCAGAATCATTTCCTTTATTTACCTGGAGAAATTCCGGATCGAGGATCGCGAGTGCGTGATTCACCGTGGTGAACGTCTTACCAGTACCCGGGGGACCGTAAAGAATTTGGTTCAACGGAATTGCTGGAGCAGGCTTCAGAGCATTGATATCTTGTGTTTTCCGTTTAGAAGAATCGGTTGAAGAACTGAAAGGCTGGTCAGTGGCCTCGTCATTGTCGATGCTTGCCTGCGCCTCGCCTAACACTTCACTGGCTTTCGTCCACACTTTCTCACCGAATTCGAGGATGTTTGCATCACCTTGCTGAGCGAGCACTTCACTCTGAAGCTCGAGCATCGACCCACCGGGCTTACTTCCCATATACGCAGCCAGTATTTCCGGACGATAGACTGGGAGTAACTTCGGCTGATTTCGATCTTGATAAAGGAATGCGACCTTCCACTTAACAGCAGGACCAAGATCGATTTTTTCAATCTCTTCGAAATTGCCATTTGCCGCCGCGTTCGCCGCAGCGACTATGTGAGAGCGTACTTTCTCGAAGGCTTCCTGCGCTGAATTGCCATACTTGCTGTACCAGGCGTAGTCATCATCATAGGTACGCCCCCGCTCACTAGGTTTCTGCTCTTTGTCTTTACACGAGTAAATACCAAACTTGAACGCAGAGCCGCCCCAGATCGAGCCCAACTCCTCCGTGCGTGACTCCAACCAGTACATGAAGCAATCGTCATTGCCTGCAGAGCTGTACTCGGCAAGCGTCATTGTTGACAGGGACGATAAAGGCCAACGCTCTAAAAATTCGTCCCACAATTTTTCTCGTTCAGAGACAGATAGACTCATAGCACCCAATTTCTTCATTCTTATGATATCGACCACTCGCCCCGTAGCCTCGGGATCTGCTTCGCTAATGCCATCTTTCAATTCAGCTGTTATTACAGCTCTCCGCTAACAGTTCCCACCGAACCACAATGCCAGACATAAGACCTGTAATGCCCAAAATGGTTATAAGCGAAGGCATGAAGTGAAATGGAAGAATCGGCAGAACGAGACCGCTGCAAATGAGCGTTTGCTTCTTCCAGGATGAATCTCAATAATGAATTCCGGCCATTAGCGCTTGGTAATCTTCTTTCGTGAAAGCCGGCGCAGCTAATAGGTTCTGTGCCAGTTTCCGTTTCCGCTCCATAAGCAGTTGAAGCTGCCAGTCAAAGCTGTGTTCTTCATTTTCTGGCAACACTGCAAGTGGATAGTAGATATGCACTGGCTTGTATTGTCCGATGCGATACACCCGGTCTGAGCATTGGTCTTCAACCGCTGGGTTCCACCAACGAGACAAATGGATCACATGGTTGGCTGCGGTCAAGGTTAGACCCACACCACCTGCCTGCGGCGAAAGCAGCATTACGTCGAAGCCACTTTCCCGTTGGAACGAGTCGACACGTGCCTGTCTTGCTTCTGTACTAACCTGGCCATTGATCACCATAGGGGATCGCTTCAAACCGTATCGTCTCTGCAGCAATAATGGCAGCTGGTTGGTGTCCTGTAAGTCTAGTGATTCAAGAAATATTAGAACTTTCTCGTTCTTTAACGAGATTTCATCCAATACTTGGATCATCCCAAGGAATCTAGCTGAGTCCTCTACTTTCAGCTCTGAAACACCGACATCCCCTTCGACCAAGGATGGATGAAGCGAGATGCGCCTGAGTGCATGTATCATCCCCAAGGTTCCCTCAGGACCTACGAGCTCTCTCATAACTAACGCTCGTTGGTAAGCCTCGAACTGCCGCGCCGGCATCGCAATCTTAAGCAAGTGTTCTTGCTTTTCTGGCAACCCGTCGAGCTTCTCTGTCTTGAGCCTGCGCAGCAGTAACTTCGGTGGTCCTACCAAACTGGCTTCGTCTTGCCATATCCGCCGTCTCAACTCACCAACGTCTGCGCCCTCACTCTCGTATAGCGGGCTGAAGGTTTTGAGATCACCCAGTGCGCCAGGTTGCACGGTATCAGCGATGCACCAGAGATCCGCTAACCTGTTCTCGACAGGGGTTCCTGTCATCGCAAGCACAAAATCCGTATTCAGTGCTTTGACGGCATGAGTCATTCGTGCCTTGGGTGACTTCACCTTTTGCGCTTCGTCCAGCACTACCGCCGCAAAAGGCACCGCGCCGAAACTTAGTTGATAATCAGAAACCGTTTCATAGTTGGTAAGCACCACATCTGATGCCATGAGCCTCGCAGTATCGAGGCTCGCAGTTCCATCTAGGTGCCTGCCTCGTTTGAGCGCTTTGGTATGATCACCATAAGCACGAATGACTTCGCCTAACCCTGGTGAAAATAGATGTTCTGAAATCTCTGCCTCCCAGTTACGCAAGAGCCCCACCGGTGCGACGACTAATAGAGGCTTTTTCGGAATCAAGCCATCTTCCATGCTTTCGCGTAGCCAAAGACAGAAAGCCAGTGCTTGGTAGGTTTTCCCTAAGCCCATGTCATCACACAACATGGCTCCTCTGCTGCCCTCCAACCAATGGCGCTGTAACCAGTGCAGACCCGCCTCTTGATGCTTCTTGGGCCTCGTTTTCAGCCCATGGGGTAGGCCCTCTTTTCCAGGCCGTCGAGAAATGACGGTTCTGACATACGAAGAGTCGTCGAAGTTGGTTTCAATAATTAGAACCTTGCTAGCACCAGCCTCCTCACCTCCTTTGTCAACTGTATCGCGTGCAGGTTTGGTCAATGCTTCATGTAGCTGCTCAAGAGCTTTAACATTGACAGCTGAAGCTGCTACTGAGCGCCCAGCAATGTTGATTGCAGGCTTGTTCTCCTTGAGCGCAGTGCGCATATCGTTAATCGCCTGCTCAACAACAGGCACATCCAGAGGCACTTCGGCGCCACCAATTCGCACGCCCCCAGTAGGCGGAGCACCCCAATTCTGTGAGGAAATCTTGATCCACGGTACTACCGGCGGCGTCCATTCACCGACATCCGTTACTCGTTCCGCATACTTCTCGGTTTCGACGAATACTATTGGTTCTGACTCATCGGCATTCATGACCTCCCGTATCACTGCCTCAGGATACATAGCTGCGCGCTTGCGCTGCTCCGGTGAGGCTTGTCGTAACTTGCGAACTGCCGCCAGGGCTTTCCGCAGTGGCTCTTCCGCCACCACATAAGTACCCTGGTTAAGAGGGAAAGTCGGCACGCCTTCACGCATCTGATCAAGCCGTAAGGGAAATAGCTCCTCGTCTTCCTCTGTCAACGCTCGCACCAGTGAGCTCTCTCCTTCTCCCAGCTTGCTTTGTGAAGTCAACAAAACTGGATAAAGCTGCAGATCCCCCTCTTTATCTGCCCCGATTGAGAAGGTCAGTGCTGAGGCGGTAATGATTCTTAGTTGGCGCAGGAAGGTATCGGTCAATTTATCCGTACGCTCCTCGCCTAACACTGCTCGAATTTGCGCCCACAGTTGAAATTGGTCTTCTAGCGAGGCATCCCCAACTTGATTGAAGCGATCAGCCAACAAAAGAACCTCGTAAATCGGTGAAGGAATGCGATATGTGCGGCCCTGCCAAGATAGCCATAACTTATTAGGAATAGCGTCGTGAGCGGGGACCGTTCTCCCAGGCTGCAACCATCGTGCTAGGATTCGTGCGCCAGGCCTACCCATAACACCAGCCAACCTAATATCAAAGCCCAGCGGGCAATTCCGCGGAAGGCCAAGTTGAAGCGCTGCGGCTTCGGGCCAAGTCGCCACCACCTCCCCCGGAACGACCAGCTCATTCGCTGTTAGCAGATTGGGACAATCCTCTAGATACTCGTTCAATGCGGTGGCCGCCTGTATAGGCAGATCTGGCAGCCAATCTGCCACCAACTTGTTCAAGTGCCATCGAACGCCATCAGGCATCAAGTCAACTGTCACAGCAGAATCTCCCTATCACCCAGGTGTATACCGGTATGCCGACGGATAAAATCTCGAGCTTTTCGCTGCCAGCTACCCTTGTCCGAATTCGCATGTGTAAGCTCTGGTTTAGCATTTGCAGCATCGTGAAAATCGAGTGAAGGTCGCGCCCTAAGCTCGGCCCCGTGATAGGCGTTCCGGTACAAAGTCGGTGCATCTGGACTCGCTTCGAGGTAGGCGCGTAACGCACCGTTGTGGCTCCATTCTGTAAAGACCAATCCGCCAATCTTGAGCAATAGCACTGACTGACTTCTGGTAGCTCCTCCCTCAAGATGCGCATAGCCCATGCCTTGCTCATCCAACTTAAGCCTTTTAGCTATTCCAAGAGCATCATCTCCCAATGCAATCCAAGCCTCGTCTATATAGCCCTGGTCGTAATAGGCCATCCAAAACTTTTCACGATATCGCCATATGTCATCAGCAGTGCGCTGTAGCAATTCAATAAACGCACGCAGGGTGTCACCCGTGAGCCAGTTGAGCAACACATGCTTAGCCCGATCAGACACGCCCTCCCATTGATAATGACGATGGGCTGGAAACCTTGGATCCCCATACTGCTCTAAGAAGAAATTGATCAATTCCTTTCGCAAAGTCTCGTCCGGGATATACCCGCTCCAACATCCTAAAAGCGCATCAGCAAAACGCACACGCAGAGATGTCTTAACGACCCTGCCCGCTCCTAGCGCTTCCCACTTGAGAATGCGACGCACGGTTTGAGCGTCCCGAAGAAACATGTCAGAAAACGACAAGCCCGCATCGAATACTGCTGAGCCTAGGGAAGATGCGCAGAAACCGGACCACAGAGAAAGGTCAGTCAACTGTGTGTCCAGGCTTAGTTCTTTTTCTCTAAAGAAGTACTCCGCCAGGCGCCTTGGAGCTTCGAGCGGATTAAAGAAGCTGTATTGTGATTGCAGGGAATAGAACTTTTGCGTGACAGGCCACTCAGTGGCCCGTAGGCAAGCCGCCACGTTCTGAGCATAAGTTAAAAAATCGCGGTGCAGCGCAAATTGCTCGCAATAGACGAATAGTAATGGCATCAACCAGCGTTTTGCGCGACGAGGACTTGCCTGTAAGGCCTCTGGTAAATAATGCGTCCAATAGCGCCGCACCAACTCTGGCTCGATCCAGGTCAAGCCGGGATCGTTCCCGACCCAGTAGGCGTAAGGAAGCTTGCGGATTTCGCTACGTCCCAAGCTGCTGTAGCCATCCCTCCTCGCCGTCTCGTATATCTGCCGTAGTCTCTTACCGATCTCCATCAAATTAGGAGGCGGCGCCGCAATACCGCTATGGCCCAGCTTCTGGACCGCAGCCTCTAGCTGCTCCATCGACGTAGGGAGTGGTACAAAGACTTCAAATCGTTCGGTGTTCGGGAGCGTGGAGGAGATAGTCATGCAAATCAATCAGGCCTATACGCAAGAACAATGCGTAGGTCCACACGCCGATTTCTGCCGTCAGATGGGTCCTCCTTTATCAGGGGTCTAGTCTCGGCGTAGGCACTATGTGAAAACAGTGGATACCCGTCCTTATTTCTAAACTCTGCGAGTGGAGTTCCCTCAACTAAAGCCTCATTAACCGATATAGCCCGCTCCAACGAGAGTCTGATGTTCCCCCCCGCTCGGTTCATAGGCAGGCTGTCCGTATGGCCTTCAATAAAGATAGTTTCAACCTCATGCCCTCGCGGGTTTTCCTGCTGACAGATAGGGTCTTCCATTTGGTTGGCCACGAAACACTTGAGCACTTCGGCCATCGTCACCGACACCCTAGCCAGAGTCTCTACTGCGACCGGCTTGAGACTTGCGCTACCACGATCAAAGAGGAGTTCCTCTGGCAAGGTTATGACACCGCTGGCTGGATCAACCTGTACATTGGGGATGTCTTTCTTTATCTGATTACCGATTGTAAGCGTCACGGTGCCTCGTGGATCACGATCAGCGGCACGTGCTTCCTGCTCTGCCCTTTTTTGCAGAGCCAGAAACGCCACCATGATGATGAATACAAAGAGAAAGCCAATCACCATATCGGCGGCTGATGCCAGATAACTATGTTCTGGCTCGGCAGACACTCCTGTTGAATGATGCGATCGATGCACCTGCATAATCACGCCCTAATTGAAACAGGTAGCTTTTCAACTAGCTCTTCCACTGAATCAGTGAGATCGGTTACCACTTTGTCCAAGCTGCCAACAGCCTTCGCAAGGTTCTCATCCATCTTGCGATGCAAGGCTGCAACCTGATCGGTATAACTGGAGACCCCCTCTGTAATAGCCGAAACGGTTTTGCTTAATGCAGCAGCTGTTGATTCGATGGAATCCTTAGTTTCCCTACCTGCCACTTCGAGAATATTGGCAACGCGTTCCACTGCTGCCTGTGCGTTGGGTGCTACCTCGCGTACCGTATTGACTACTACACGTTGCTCTCGGGCTAGCTCCTCTACATTGTCCACGACAGCACTGATCTGGCCGCTAACTGTCCCGAGCGCTTGGGCTGATTCAGACAACCTACTAACGACAGTCTCAAGCCTTTGCACCGTCTCATCAGTCTTAACCAAAGCCTCGCTAAGAAAATCTGCACCACGTCGCCCCAAGCCTGCAGCTTCTTCGATCGTTATTTCCAAATCGTTCATCGCGAGTTTCACGCCATTGGCAGCTGTCTCTAAATTATTGGCACCAACTACCAGATTCTGGGAAATCTCTTGCACTCTAGAAACCAACTGGGTGCCGGCATCACTAATAGACTGAGCAGCACCCGCAACGCCATCGGTTAGCTTGACGCTTGCGCCTGCCAAACTTCTCGACAGCTCCTGAAGAGTTTTCTGAAGTTGCGCCATCTCTGACTCGGTAGCTTGTTTAAGCATTGCCGCAAAGTCGTTGAGCATCTTCTCCAAGGCATCTTGGTTCATGCTACCTAGTCGATCACTCAGCCCCTCAACCGCCTTCACCAAGCGGTTAGTCATGTCCTCCATTTGGGGGGTTACGGATTTTGCGATAGCACCAGCGAGCGATAAGGCAAGATCGGTTTCAAACCGTTTAAATGTGCCAGTCTGTTCACGTGCCTCCAGTAGCAATTCCTCTGACACGTCTATCTCGGAGCTGGCAAGCTCTACTTGGCGTCGCAACAGCTCCTCCATGCCACTTGGCGGCACTAGGCTGCACAATGCATCAAGCATTTCTTCGCACGCTCTATTCAGCTTCTGCACCATCACCTTGGCAAAAAAAGTCCAACAAATGGAGCTCAATAGACCAGCGAGTGAGGTCCAGAACTTGCCACCAGCACTTGCAAGCAGTTTGCTTATCGCCTGTTCAGTATCACTAGCCGAGGCATCGGACTCGATGAATACTCCGTTGGTCTCTAGCAACGCAAAGGACAAGAACGAGAACGTGAAAAAGAGGCCTATCCCGACGAGAATATTGGGCACACTTTCCGCTAGCCCAAAATTGAAATGTCTAGAGAGCAAGGCAGATGAATTCCAGATATCAGTGGGGCTACCCATCATGATTCGGCGCTCCCCACTAGCCGTGGGAACAACAATGATCCGCGCCTCTGTGTCCCTCCAACAGTTATAAAACTCGGAGCAATCCCGTACTACGGACTTCACGTTTTCGGCAGTTTCTGGCCAATCTCCTTCCCCCTTGGTCAGCGCCGAATGAATTCGTCGAACTCTTGAGATTACGCGCTTCACCGCGCGGCGGTACCAGAACAAGTAGAAGAGGAGTGCAAACGCCAATATGGCCCAGAAAAGCACCCAAACAGTCTTGTCATTAGTGAATAACTCGATCAAGCCCGCAACCATTCAGATACCTGCTTTTTAGTCTTGTTTACTGCCTGTATCGTCCCTTCGTCCTTCTTATTTAAGCAAAGGGGCCCTGGGATTATTCTTTGGATTGATCAACGAGATCTCATGCATGCTTAGCCAAAAAGGCATCAGCCTCCTGAGGATCATTAGCGAGATGGAAGCGGCGAACGGCTGCGTTTCGGGGCGGCAACCTCACACCCGCCACTCCCCGACCTTGCGCACCCGCCCTAAGACGTGAAATTCCAAGGTTTGATATCGATCAACATGGCGGTTTCTCTTCCTGCACAGAACCACCATGCCTAGCATCCCTGCTCGAGACAGCCACTTTTTAAGCAAAGAGATTAAAAACCACCGTCACTCTTAGCTTGATCGTCTGCGTCGAACACCAAACACGGCATGCGCCCCACTTTCGCATTAACCGGCATGTACTATGCCACGAAAAATTCGCATTTGACTATACGTTTACCCCCTCCAATCGCCTGTCAAATGCGCACAAAAAAGCCCGCTTGACACGGGCTTAACTGCGTTTGGCATTGGCTTAATCCTCACACACAACGAGAACAACCCCGCTCGCTAGATTCTTAGGCCTTCACTAGCTTTGCGGCAGCGGGGTCGTAGGTATACGAGGTAATACAGCCATCCTTAATGCGCGCTACCGTTTCATCAATGACAAACAGTGGAAACGCCTTCCCCCGCCCCGCCCCGCGCGTCGGCTACGAAAGCCCCTCGCAGTTCAACCGCGAGTTCAAACGCATGTTTGGTCGTACGCCAGGAGAAGAAGCGCGTGAGATGCGTATCAGTCTTACGTTGTCGGAGGCGATGAGGTTGGATGGGGTGGAGGTGGCGCATCGAGCGAGCCCATCTTTCGATAAACCTTTCCAGCATCACAAACTTTGCTCATCAAACAAATCGCCCAAATCGGGCTGGTTGTAGCGAGGGGAATACGGCGACCCTTTCTCTGCCAGCAGCCAATTCATTTTGAAATCGTGGGAACCCACCCATAACTAAATATGCAGGCATCTTCAACAGATGCCGTGCATTGAAACCCCGCTCCGAATCGGACGCTACGCTACTTAAATTCAAACCGGAAGTAATCGCATAGTCGCTTCGACTCCTCGATTTCATCGTGAGGTATCAGCAAACACTTCCAAGCTTTCCCTGCAACGTTCCTTGAGTAGTCAGAGGCGAGCGCGCACCAACGTGCAGCTGCAGCACTCTTTGCCAATACTTCCTCCGTCTTCAAATCGTCACGACGCTTAGTTTCTACAAGCAGATTTGCCTCATTCGTCTCCACTACAAAGTCTGGGACGTATTCGGGTTGCTCTGTGCCAAGTTTGTAATAAATCTGGAACTGGCCCTTCGCGGGTTTAAACCACTTGTCGGCCTCGCGTTCAAGGATGATGGCGAAGCGGCGCTCTGTATCTGAGTCGAACTTCTGCAGGGGGTAAAGGCACTTCGTGAATCCGCCGAAAAGCATCTGCTTTATACGTCCGACGTCCTCGACCGTCTCACGGAAGTGGCGCGGGGGTTGTCCTGCCGTCACCGTGTAGTTGCAGGGTTTCAGTTCAGTGAAACCGCGGCTGACCTGTACTTCGAATTCCGTCGCCTCCTCATAGAAGTGCGCCATCATCTGCGCATGGATTTCCCGCGCGATCAGGCCGCGGTCACGATCCAGCACGCTGATGACATCGTCCTCGGACAGATAACTGCGCAGGTGCTGCACCATCTGGCCTGCGAGGTCGTAGAGGAGGTCGGCGTGGGTGAAATAGTCGATGTCATCGAAGTCCACCAGCGCGTGGACAATGTAGTCCTCCGGGCGCTGCTCCTTGAGCCCGACCTCGGCGGCCAGGGTGAACTGCTCGTTGGTGCGCAACATCTGGCCGACGATCTCGCGCTCACCCGGCTGGAGATGGAGCTGGCTCACGTCCAGCTTGAACGGATGGAAGCCGGTCGTGACCTCGCCCTTGGGTAAAACCACAATGCGCGGGATATCGATGGTCTGCTGCACGACAACCTCAGTCGTCTTCGCCACCACGGCAGCAACATCAAGTGCGGGCTGACTGGTATCCGCCTCGGCCAACAGATTTCCCTGCACCGGCTTCAGCCGTTCAGCGACCTCCTCCGCGATCTTCTTCTGCACTTCCGGCTTCAACAGCGCGCTGCTGGTGGGCACCAGATCGCGCCTGACCTCATACTTCCCGATCACCTCCATCACCATACGCGCAGCCTGTTTTTCCGCATCGGTGGTGAAAACCGGGACAACCGCAGGCGCCGTCTGACTCCCGTCTTTGGCTTTTACCGCAGCCGGATCGGCTTCCGGCGCAGCAGCAGCAAGCCCAAGCAGCGCCGCCGCGCCGGACTCGACCTGCACGCTGACCTTCTTGTCGTCGGCACTGGGCGCTTCCAGGATGACCTGCTTCAGGCGAATGGGCGAGTCGCCGCGGTTGGCCTCGTCGATGATCTCCTGGAACTTGTCGTGAGCAACAATATTCAGGCGGTCCACCGTCGCGACGCCTGTGCGTTTTCCGTAGGGTAGACGCAGGCCGCGCCCGATACTCTGCTCGATGAGCGTGCGCGCGTTGGCAGCACGCAGCGGCACGATGGTGTAGAGGTTGGTCACGTCCCAGCCTTCCTTGAGCATATTGACGTGAATAACGATCTCAGTCGGCTCGTCCGGACTCTCCACTGCAAGCAGGCGCGAGATCATCTCTTCCTCTTCCGCCCCGGTGCGGCTGGAATCCACCTGGATCACCTTGCCTGCGTAACGGCCTTCATAGAACTCTTCCGACTCGATCAGCTCCTTGAGCTGGGCCGCGTGCGTGGTATCGCGGGCAATCACCAGCATGAAAGGTTTGACGGTCTTGACGCTGTTCTCGCGGGCATAGGTGAGCAGTTCCACCTTGGTGGTTTCGTGCAGGCGCACGCCATCTTCGAGCTTGATCTTCTCGACTTCTTCTGGCGTATGGTCGCTGGCCTTGAAGTTACGCTGGGTAACGACCGCCGGCTCCTTGACGAAACCATCCTCCATCGCCCGCGCCAGCGGGTAGTCCATCACCACGTTCTTGAATGGCACCGGCCCTCGACTCGATTCCACAAACGGAGTCGCCGTCAGCTCCAGGCCCAGCAGCGGCTTCAGTTCGTTGATGGCGCGCATGCCAGCCTGGGCGCGGTAACGGTGCGACTCGTCCATCAACAATACGAGGTCCGGCAGATTCGCCAGATAGTTGAAGTAGCTGTCGCCCAGCACTTCCCTCATCCGCTTGATGCGCGGCTCCTTGCCGCCGCGCACCTCTGAGTTGATCTTGGAGATATTGAAGATATTCACCCGGATACCGCCAAAGAGGTCTCCGGTGATATCAGCCCCGGACTGATCGTAGTTGTCCCCGGTGATGATCCGCGGCGGGTTGATGGCGAACTCGCCAATGCCCTTGAACACGTACTTGGGCGTATTGGGCGTGAAATCCGTGATCAGCTTGTTGTAGATGGTCAGGTTGGGCGCCAGCACAAAGAAGTTGTTGATGCCGTGCGCCAGATGCAGATAGGCGATGAACGCGCCCATCAGGCGGGTCTTGCCCACGCCCGTGGCCAGCGCGAAGCACAGCGAGGGAAATTCCCGCTCGAAGTCCTCCAGCGTGGGGAACTCGGCTTTCAACGTGGAAAGAATGGCCCCCACCTCCCGTTCATGGCTCAACAGCCCGGGGGCGGCCCCAATGGCTTGCGCAAGCCGCTTCAGCGACTCCTCCTGCGGCGGCCGCAGCGACAGGCGGCCGGTCACGGCGTGCAGAACGCGACTGTTCATCATTCATCCCCCCCAAACAACGCGCCCTGGCCCGCATCCGCAGCCGGCGCCTTTCTGCTTTTCTTTCTGCTCGCTTCCGCCTGAGCCGGAGGCTCAACGGGATCAGGTTTGACCATCGGCAGGTTCGCCACGTTCAGGCTGTAGTCGTCACGTCCCCACTCGCAACGGGCCAGCACCATCTTCGGAATCTTCTTCAGTGTCAGGTTCGGCCAGCGCTCCGCCGCCGTGGCCGCGGTAACGCCATGAAAAGCGGCGCAGCACACCAGCAGGGTGCGCTCCGGGCCGACTTCATCGGCCAGCGCCTGCAACTGCTCGGCGGACAGGTTCTGGGTGGTGACGTAGATGAAGTCACGCTCGCTGGAATGGCCATGCTGCCACCAGTGCGTTTCCGACGGCGCGTAGGTGAAACCCTCCAGCTTGGCCAGCGCCTCGGCCAGCATCGCCGCGTTGTACTCCGGATTGATGACCGGGTTGCCCCAGCGGTCGTTGACGATCAGGCTCGGCGCGAGGCGGTAATAGCGGAAGCCGCCGCCACCTTTCCAGCCCACGGCTTCGGTGATGCCGCCCTGGTCCTCACCATCGATCACCTTCTTCAGGCGCGGAATGATGTGCGTATGGCAATGCTCGCCCAGCTCCACCATGATCCAGCGGCGACCCATCTTGTGGGCGACGGCGCCGGTGGTGCCAGAACCGGCAAACGAATCCAGGACCAAATCACCTCGATTTGTGGCTAGGTCAAGTACGCGCTTCAATAGAGCCTCAGGCTTCGGTGTGTCGAACTGGCTTAACTGATCTATCAGTGCTTTAACTTCGGCCTTTGACGTCCTGTTGCTTCCAACCTCTTTGTGAGTCCAGATGGTCTCCGGAGGGCGCTGTTTCCCTTCCTCTGCATATATCTTGTAATAAGGATTCCATCCATTCTTGGACTTAACCCATTCAAGCTTGTCGGCATCTCGCTGTACGCGCTCTTGGCTCCACCGCCACCGACCATCGACCCCATCTTGACGCTTCGGATACACGGCGGTTCCATCCGGCGCCGTAATGGGAAAATACAGCGTTGGGCGGGCCTCCCTAGTGTCATCGCCGCTGCCCATTGCGCGAAGCGGCTTGGTGTAGTAACGGCGTCCATCGGAGTCAGTCTTGTTGTAGTGCTTTGTTGCATCATCGGTGTCATCCGGAAGTCGAGCTAATTTCAGCGCGTCAATGGATTTGGCATAAACTAAGACATAGTCATGGCGAGAAGAGAAATATCGAGAGTCCATCTTCGGACTATCTGATTTCTCCCAGATCACCGAGGCTACAAAGTTTGGGCGTCCGAATATCTCGTCGCAGAGCACCTTGAGGTAGTGAGCCTCGTTGTCGTCAATGGTGATCCACAGCGAGCCGTCCTCCGAGAGCAAGCGCCTGATGATCTCCAGACGGTCACGCATTAGCCCTAGCCAAATGGAGTGCTCCAGCCCATCGTCGTAATGGGTAAACGCACTCCCCGTGTTGTAAGGCGGATCGATAAAAACGCACTTCACCTTGCCGGAAAACTCCTGCTCCAGCGCCTTCAGCGCCAGCAGGTTGTCACCAAAGATCAGCCGATTGTCAAAGATGTCGCTGTCCGTCACGCGATGCTTGGCGTGATATGACTTTTCCGGATCTTCCAGCAGGATGCGAGGCTCCAGCTTGGGCCGCTTCTCCTTCCCGATCCAGGTGAGTTCTAGTTTTTGCTTACCAGCCATTTTTAAAATCCCGAATCTTCATCTTGAGCATCTTCAGAAGACTGCACTTGCTGCCAGTCATTCGCGATGCCCCTCCAATCCACATTTCGCTCGACCGTGTTGCCGTCAAGGTCTTTGCCTGACCACACTGCCCAGAAGTCTGGATCGTCCGATTTCGGACGGTGGTGCTCGGGCAGTGCTCTCATCTGTACCAAAACCGGCAGCTCCGATGCCCAGCCGAGCAGAACGGCGTGACGGGGGGGAAGCGACGGCAGGTCGCGCAGCAGGCCTCGCAGGTTGTCGGGCACGAGTTTATGCACCAGTTCCTGATCACGGTCGTTGCTGATGCGATGCAACAGATAGCTATTGCACTGCGAGAGAACGGTGGGTGACAGTTCGCTTGGACGCTGCGAGGAGAGCACTAGGCCGAGCCCAAACTTGCGACCCTCACGGGCGATCTTCTCGAACACCTGGCAGCAAATGGTGGCAGAGTTTTGATTTTCGGCGTCGTCCTTGTAGCGCTTGATGAATGTGTGCGCCTCTTCCATCACCAATACGGTAGGCAGAGTCTTGCCGTGGTTCAGCCTGCGGTAACGCTGCAAGGCCTCCAGCGTCATGCGGGCGATCACCGCCGTGATGATATGCACCACCTCCGCCGGCACCAGCGAGAGATCGATGACGGTAACCGAACCGTTCGATGCCTCGCTGTCGCCGATGTAGTTTCGCAGCCAGTCGTCCAACGTGAGATCTTGGTTACTGCCCGAGACGATCTTCATGCGGCTGTCCGACAGCAGGGTGCGAATGCGCATTTGCATGGTCTCGACGTACTCGGAGACACCGAGCAGTTCGGCGGCGGCCTCGACGCTGCGGAGAAGCTGGTCGCCGGTGAAAGGGCGCGGTACATCGGCGTCGATCGGGAGGATATCGGTGTCGCTGCCGCCAAACACAGAATGCGTGCTGCTTAGTATGTCTAGCAGGGCGCCGATCTCTTGAGGAGTAAAAATTACTGGCCAATCTCCTCCATGTGCAGCCAAGAGCGTGGTGATGTGTTGGATCAATCTATTCAACGCAGAGCTCTCCGCGGCATCGAAGGAAGCGTTGTCGGTCAAGCCCTCTTTCCATCGGATCAGTCGATCCCGGAAGCCTTTTACAGGGCCAGGACCTCTAAACGGGCTCCCCGAATTTCTCTCGATCTGAATCGCCGAAACGAGCGTACGCAGATAGCGACGCATTTCATGGCTTGGCGTGACTGTTGCGGTGAACACGCCATCACGGACTGATCTGAGTGCCTGCACCAGCGTCGGCCGCTGGGCCTTTGCGCTCGCCTGGGTGAAGGCACTCCACTCGGCGCTATTCCAGAACCATAGAGGCACCTGCAGTTGCTCGATTCCATCGCCGGGCTCAACGGCATAGACGCGTACCTTGCTCATATCGCGGAAGGTGTTGGCGTACTCACCGTTGGGGTCAAGCACGATGAAGCGTGCATTGGGGTCTTCGCCCCCGCGAGCTTTTCGGGCTTCGTCCATGGACCAGCGGATCAGGCCTGCCACTGAGCATGATTTGCCACTGCCGGTGTTTCCCAGTACCGCCAGATGGCGCCCAAAAAGCCGATCTGGATCGACCATCACCCTGGCATTGGCGGCCAATGGGCTGCTGCCTATCAGCACTCCCCGGTTGTCGCCCGAGTCGACGATGGAGCGCAACTGGTTTTGCGTGGGCAACAGCACCGGAGCACCGACAGTGGGGTAGCTCTCGACACCACGTCGGAAACGGTAGACCTCCTCGCCTTGTGTATTGCTGCCTTCGCAGATGAGACAACCCAGCGGATTCAGGCTCATCTTGCGCAGCGGGTAAGGCAAGTCCACCAAACCGAAGTCCTGCAGTCCTTTGCGCTTGGGGTACTGCGAGCGCTCGATGGTGATCCATTCGACCTGGGCAACCAGGTGCCCCTCGTCGCTGGGGATCAGCACATAACCGTTGATACGCGGAAACGAGCGCGGCGTACCGGTATTGAGTGCCACACCGTCGGGAGCATCGATGTCCAGCAGCACCTTGATTTCGTCGGGAGAGACGAAGTCGATGCTGCCGATGCGCAGGGAGTCGGCATAGGCCAGCGGTGACAAACTCATACCAGATCGCTCCCGTCGAACGCGCCAGCCTCTGCGGCAGGGGGTGCGGCAGGCGGTGGCTCTGCCCCCATTCGCTGCTTGAGCAGTTCACTCATGCGGAAGGTCGTCTTGTCGATGGCTGGCTTGGGCAGATAGTGCTCGGTCAGCGTGGTCAGATCCGCCAAGGCAGGGCCAATCAGCAAGCTGATCTGCGATGGCCTGCCTAATTCCTGGTAGGTCTGCATGATGCGACCAAGCGGATCGTTGTATGAGATCACCACCAGATGCGTCGAAGGGATCGTGAGCATGTCACGGATCACCCGATTAATATGCTCGTCACCAAAGCTGTAGCCATAGGTCACCAATGTGCTGTTCGGGCGACAGACGGCTGCAGCAAGGTCGCGAAACAGCTCAACGTAGGGGTAGTCGGCGGTTTCCCTATCCTTGGCAGCGTTGGGATAGATCATCAGTTGGTGGGCTGTGACTGCGCCCAATCCCGGCGCCATCAGATAGGGTTCGACGCTCTCTGCTCCGAACGGCAGACCGATACGGCGGATATCCTTGCCCGCTTGCACCCAGTCCACCGAACCGTGCAGCTTGGTGTAGCGCGCCACGCCCTCCAGATAGCGCGGCTCGCCGCGAATGCCGGGCGGGTTGTAGTGCATATCCAGATCCAGGCGCGAAGAGCGAAAGATCGGCATAAGGTTGCCCAGAAACCGATCCAACAGGTGTAGGCCGGCCAGCTCCGCTCCAGCCTCGATCAGCCGGTCGTAGTTGGTGGTGAAAATATTCAGGCGGTCGCGTACTCCAGTGCGGCTGGCAAAGCTCATCAGGAAGGCGACCAAGATATTGAACGCCCGTTCGCGTTTACCTTCCTCAGCCCTGGCGATACCCGCTTCGCTGTTCAGAATCGACTGCGCAAATGCCCGCATGCCGCTCTGCAGTTCTTTGCGCAAAGCTTTGGCCTTCCTGTCTCGCTGCAGAATCTCGAGGCCGCGCAGCAGTTCGTTGGCAACGCGCAGTTGATCTTCCAGATTTCCCTTCTTACGCCCGGCTGCTTCCGCTGCTTTCTCTGCTGCTTGATCGATTTCGGCCTGGTGATTGCTCAGCGTCAGTTTGTCCATTCCGGCAGCAGCACCTTCCCCCACGGCGAGGTGATGCACAGCATGGGTGAGTCCGGCACCTGCGAGTAGCGAAAGATGCTCGGACTGAAAGAGTGCGGTGAGCCAAGGCTCGATCTGGCGGCGCAGTGCTTCGGGACCAATGTTTTCACCAGCCCATGGGGCGTCGGAACCGTCGCAAATCTTGAACCCGCCTCCTTCGGCCCCTTTTTCAAAAAACACTGGTCGATGGTCATCACGGACCTTCAAGATATTGGGGGGCATTTTCTCGGCCTTATCGGACATCATTTCAACTCCCATTCGACAGTGAACAGCGTGCGCTCTTCAATCCGCTGTTGGAGCTGCACCTCCAGCTGACTAATCAATTCATCGCGCTGCGCATCAACTTCATCCTGCCGGGCAAACAGCTCGCGGCGCAGCTTGCTGCGCTTGCCTTCCAGATCGCGCTGCTTCTTCTGCCAAGATAGTTTTTCTTCCAGCGTCGGCGAGGTCGCGGCGGTTCGGCGCACTTCCTTGATCTCGCGGTCGATTTCCTTGATCTCCTGTTCCAAGCCGAGCTTCAGGTCATCCGCCCAGGCATCCAGCTTCTGGACTTCCTGCTCGAAGTAGCCGAGGTTGCGCTGGTTGATTTCCCGCAGGATTGCCGCTCGCCTGCTTTCAATATCGGCAGTCAACGCAGGAGGTTCCGCGCTGTCGAGCAGTTCTGTGGGTTGCTCGGTGGCCGGCAGGCGCAGCAGCTTTTCCGGGTCGTCCTCTGCCAGTGCAACGCCGTCAGTGGTGACGGCCGAGACCAGAAGATGCTGCTCCTGATTGCCCAGGGCTTCGACCGAAATCAGCTTGCAGGTCAGCCACCCGCTCTTGCCGCGATAGGGCACCAGGGTGCTGACCTTGGTGCCATATCCGCCATAGTTGAACACCAGCCGGGCGCTGCCCAGCTCGCGGGACTTGGCACGTTCCATGGCCCATAGGGCCAACGGGTGATTTATCCGGTACAGGTGAGTCTCGCCGGAACGGCGCGGTAATTCGTAGCGGCCCAGTTCGATACTCGAGAGTTCACCGGCTTCGGTTCCGTCCGGTATGCGCCGCAGATTGAAACCTTCATCATCGAAATCAGCGTAACCACCCAACTCCGCCCGACTTAGATCCATCAGCATCCGTTCAAAACGGTTACGCGCACTTCGGCTGTCCTCAGCCCGAACGCGGAGCTTTTCCTGTACCTCTTCATCGAAGTTCTCCAGCAAAATCTGGCGCGTTTTGACCATCGCCTCATTAATCTCACTCGAGAGGTCGAGTTGGAGCTGTTCGAAGCTAGCCTTGATTTCGTTCGGATCCCGGCAGTTCTGGTAGATATCTGCGATACGGCGTTCGAAGTCCACGCCAGAGCCAATCGCACCCAGCACCTCGTCGCTGGCGCCGAACACGCCCTCAAAAAGCTGGAACTTCTGTGCCAGCAGTTCGTATACACGTGCGTCGGCTTCATTACTACGATCTACGAAATTCACCACAACAACGTCGTGTTTCTGCCCATAGCGGTGGCAGCGACCAATGCGCTGTTCGATTCGCTGGGGGTTCCAAGGGAGGTCGTAATTGATGACCAGTGAGCAGAATTGCAGGTTGATACCTTCCGCACCCGCTTCGGTGGCAATCATCACCTTGCCACGCTCCTTGAAATGCTCGACCAATGCTGCGCGGGTGTCGGCTGTCTTTGAACCGGTAATCCGGTCAGTTCCTTCGTGACGTTTTAGCCAATCCTTGTAAATAGCCTGAGCATGGGAGCCGCTGTTAGTACCATTGAATAGAACAATGCCATCTCCGTAGGGCGTATCGGCCAACAGGTTCAGGAGATATTCCTGAGTACGCCGCGATTCGGTGAAGATAATGGCTTTCTTAGCAGCCCCCAACCGTTCCAGCTCGACGAAAGCTTTATCCAGAGCCGTGAGTAGCGCCTTGCCTTTGGCGTTTTCTCGGATGTTGGTTGCCAACGTTTGGAAGTGAAGTAGCTCTTCGATCTCGTTCGAGATAGCAACACGCTCTTCCTGACTTAGCACCGTCGAATTCAGAGCTGGGCTTTCCTCACCCTCGACGAACTCCTCTGCGGTTTCATCCAGCGACTCGTAATCCTCCTCCAGTACATCCGCCAGATCGACTGCAGGCGATGCATCGAGCACAGCCCGCAGACGCTTGGCCATGGTCTCCAAGGCACCCGCGATAGCGTATGTACTTGATGCCAGCAGCTTCCAAAGGACCAGGGAGATCAGTTGGCGTTGGCTCTGTGGCAGTGCCTGTAAGTTCGGGCGGCGCAGATAATCAGCAACGAGACGAGAAAGCTCCTTCTCCTCGTTCGATGGCGTGAACTCCTGCACGATAGCCTTACGAGCTGTGTAGGAGATATAGGGCTGTACCTGCTTGCGTAAGGTCCGTTTACATATCGGGGCCAGTCGTTCACGAAGGCCGCTGAAGGACTGTTCTCTGCCCGTGAATTGCGATCGAAAACTATTAAGATCTCCGAAGACGCGATCATCTATGAAACTGACCAGCCCATAGAGTTCAAGCAACGAATTCTGTAGGGGCGTTGCAGTCAAAAGCACTTTAGATTGAACATGCGCTAGCGCTTTTTGAAGCGTTTTAGCGATGACGCTACTCGCCTTGTAAACGTTACGGAGACGATGAGCTTCGTCAAGGACGACTAAGTCCCAATTGACGGCCTGAATATCGTCGGCCTTGGACTTAGCAAACTGATAAGAACAGATGACCGGGCCAGTCGTGAACAGGAATGGGTTTTGCCTCCCCTGCTTGCGGATGGAGTTGTAACTCTTGGACTCAAGAATTAGCCCGTTCAGTCCAAATTTTTCCTGCAGTTCCTGATGCCACTGTTTACGTAGGTTGGCAGGAACCATAATGAGGATTTTGCGCCCCCTCTCTGCCCATCGCTGCGAAATGACTAGCCCAGCTTCGATGGTCTTGCCCAGTCCCACTTCGTCAGCGAGAAGTACCCCTCGCGACAGCGGATTACGGCAAGCGAACAGGGCTGCATCAACCTGATGCGGATTGAGATCGACTTCAGAGTTGACCAACGTCGGAGCCAAAGATTCAACTGAATCTCTAGCTGCTCGTCGGGTAAGCAACCAAGCTACATATTGGCTTTGATACGGGGTTAATAACTGCGATGTCATTCAATGCGGTCCTCTCTGTGACCTTTGCGAAATTCAGCATAGCCGCGCCCCTCACTCCCACTCAATCGTCGCCGGCGGCTTGGAGGAAATATCGTAAGCCACACGCGACACGTCGCGGATCTCGTTGATGATGCGATTAGATACCAGTTCGAGTAGCTCGTAGGGAAGATGTGCCCAGCGTGCGGTCATGAAATCGATCGTTTCTACCGCTCGTAAGGTGAGCACCCAGGAGTAGCGGCGTGCGTCACCGACGACGCCGACGGATTTGACGGGAAGGAATACAACGAAGGCCTGGCTGACTTTGTCGTACCAGCCGGCGCGGCGGAGTTCCTCGATGAAGATGTGGTCGGCCTGACGCAGGATGTCGCAGTACTCCTTGGTGACTTCACCGAGCACACGTACACCCAGGCCGGGACCGGGGAAAGGATGGCGGTAGACCATCTCGGGAGGCAGGCCGAGTTCGACGCCAATGCGGCGCACTTCGTCCTTGAAGAGTTCACGCAGCGGTTCTACGAGGCCCATCTTCATGTCTTCGGGCAGACCACCTACGTTGTGGTGCGATTTGATGACGTGCGCGGTGCCGTGCTTGGCCTTGGCGCTTTCGATCACGTCGGGATAAATCGTGCCTTGCGCGAGCCATTTCACTTCGCCGAGTTTGGCGGCTTCGGCATCGAACACTTCGATGAAGGTGCGGCCAATGATCTTGCGCTTGGCTTCGGGTTCGCTCACGCCTTTGAGGCGACTGAGGAAGATGTCTTCGGCGTCGACACGAATGACCTTGATGCCCATGTTGTCGGCGAAGGTCTTCATCACCTGGTCGCCTTCGTTGAGACGCAAGAGTCCGTTGTCGACGAACACACAGGTGAGCTGATCACCGATCGCCTTGTGCAGCAGTGCTGCCACCACCGAGGAATCCACACCACCGGAAAGACCGAGCAGCACCTGATCCTGCCCTACCTGCTCGCGCACCTTGGCGATGGCGTCGTCGATGATGTTGGCGGGAGTCCACAGCCGCGCGCAGCCGCAGATTTCGTGTACGAAACGATTGAGGATTTCCTGCCCTGCTTTCGTGTGCGTGACTTCGGGATGGAACTGCAGGCCGTACATGCGACGCGCAGCGTTCTGCATCGCCGCAATCGGGCAGCTCGGCGTGGCCGCGCTGATGCTGAAGCCTTCGGGCACACGCGTGACCTTGTCACCGTGGCTCATCCACACGTGCTGGAGCGTCTTGCCGTCCTGTTCGATGGCGTGCTCAAGGTCGTGCAGGAGCGGGTTGCCGTCGCCGAGCACTTCCACTTCGGCGTGACCGAATTCGGAATGCGTGGAGCCTTCGACCTTGCCGCCCAATTGTTCGGCCATGGTCTGCATGCCGTAGCAGATGCCGAGGATGGGAAGCCCGCTGTTGAGAATGTAGTCGGGAACGCGCGGCGAGTTGTCGAGGTTGGCGGATTCGGGGCCACCGGAAAGGATCACACCCTTCGGGTTCAGCGCTTTGAACTCGGCCTCGGAGATCGAGTAATGATGCAGCTCGCTGTACACGCCGGCTTCGCGAACGCGGCGGGCGATGAGCTGAGTGTATTGGGAACCGAAATCGAGGATGAGGATGAGCTGTTCGTGGATGTTCATGACGTCCGGTGAGTGTGTGTTGGAATTGTTTGGCCGAAGAGCGGACTGCGGTTCAACCCGTCTTCACGCATCGAGCGCGCCGCTGAGCAGTCGGTGTCGATGCGGCTGCTCGTAAGCTGTGCCCTACTCCAACCATCACCGACCTTGTCATCGCGTGGATCGACGTGGATCCACACCACCATACAGCCGCTTGCGGAGCCCACCCCGCTAAAGCAAGAGCGAGACAAGCTATTGGTTATTCGCTTCGATCAGCCGCAACTTGGGCTTCGCCTCGATTCCAGCCGCTCGGCAAAGCCGTGCTTCGCTTCACCCAGTCGCTCGCAGAGCTCGCACCGTTCGGGCGGGAGCGAGCCAAACCATTGGCGCGCTCCCTACTTCCTTACTTAGCCGATGCGGTAATTCGGCGCTTCCTTGGTGATGCTCACATCGTGGACGTGGCTTTCGCTGACGCCGGCGGAGGTGATCTTCACGAACTGGGGTTTGACGCGCATTTCTTCGATGGTGGCGCAGCCGGTCAGACCCATGGCGGAACGCAGACCGCCGGTGAGCTGGAAGATGATGGCGGACATCGGGCCTTTGTACGGTACGCGGCCTTCGATGCCTTCGGGCACCAGCTTGGCGGCGCCGCTGTCGAGAGTCTGGAAGTAGCGGTCGCTGGAGCCGAACTTCTTGTTCATGGCGCCGAGCGAACCCATGCCACGGTAGGCCTTGTAGCTGCGGCCCTGATAGAGCTCGACGTCGCCGGGTGCTTCTTCGGTACCGGCGAGCAGCGAGCCGATCATCACGGCGTTGGCGCCAGCGGCGATGGCCTTGGCGATGTCACCCGAGAAGCGGATGCCGCCGTCGGAGATCAGGGTGATGTCGGTGCCTTTGAGTGCGTCGGCCACATTGGCCACTGCGGTGATCTGCGGCACGCCCACACCGGTGACGATGCGCGTGGTGCAGATGGAGCCGGGGCCGATACCCACCTTCACGCAATCCACACCGGCTTCGGCCAGGGCTTCGGCGCCCTTGGCGGTGGCAACGTTGCCGCCGATCAGTTGCAGATTGGGGAAGGCTTTCTTGATCTGTGCGATGCGGTTGATCACTTCCTGCGAGTGGCCGTGCGAGGTGTCCACCACCACGACGTCCACACCAGCATTCACCAGCGCCTGCACGCGTTCTTCGGTGTCCGGACCCGTGCCCACGGCAGCGCCGACGCGCAGTTGACCGAGCGCGTCCTTGCAGGCGTTGGGGTGATCTTCGGCTTTGCGGATGTCCTTGAGCGTGACGAGGCCTTTGAGCTGGAAGGCATCGTTGACCACCAGCACCTTCTCGATGCGGTGCTTGTGCATCAGCTCTTTGACTTCTTCGAGGCCGGCACCTTCTTTCACCGTCACCAGACGTTCGCGCGGCGTCATGATCTTGGAGACGGCCGCGTTCATGTTGGTTTCGAAGCGCACGTCACGCGAGGTGACGATGCCGACGAGGTTGCGGCTTTGTTTGTCTTCGACTACCGGCAAACCGGAAATGTTGTGTTCGCGGGTGAGTTCCAGCAGGGTGCGGACGGTGGTGTCCGGCGTGATGCAAATGGGGTCGGTGACTACGCCACTTTCGAACTTCTTGACCATGCGCACTTCGCGTGCCTGGTCTTCGATCGACATGCTCTTGTGGATGATGCCCAGACCGCCTTCCTGCGCCATGGCGATGGCCAGACGTGCTTCGGTGACGGTGTCCATGGCGGACGACACGAGAGGGATGTTCAGGGAGATGGCGCGGGTCAGACGTGTTCTCAGGTCAGCCTGGTTGGGCAGTACCAGCGAGTGGGCCGGCAGGAGGAGGACATCGTCGAAAGTGAGAGCTTCTTCTACAACACGTAGCATAGTGATTTACCTGAAACCTGCGGAACCCCTGTTTCGGGAAATCGGCGCATTATAGACGAGAGGGGCCCCGGCGGAAACTGCGGATGTGTCTGCGCCACGCAATCAATGACGCAGACAATTGAAAAAAGCGGCCTTGCCGACCCCGCTCAGGGCCGTTTGAGGCCAGGACGACGTACGCGATCGGCAGGATCGATGATCTCGAGATCGAACAAGCCGCGCTTGCGTTCTTCTTCCTGTTCGGCAGCAGGTGCGGCTGCGGGAGCGGCAGAAGAAGGTGCTACGGGAGTGGAAGAGACGGCGGGCGTGCTTTGTTGGAATTCGACACAGACGGTTTCGGCGAGTTGGGCGAGTTCGGTGCGATCGGCGGCGGAGAGAGAACCAATGCCTTGTTCGGTGGCGCGCAGTGCGAGTTCGCGGCCGAGTTGATTGCAGGAGATTGCCGATTGCGCCTGTGCCGCAACCGGCAGCACACAGCTCAAGGCGGTGAAGAGCAGGATGTGGGGATGGACTTTCACGGGGGACCTCCAAAAGACGACAGGTTCGCAGCATAACGGAATCATCCTGTGCTGTAACCCGGACCGCGAAGCGCCTATCATCGGCCACCATGTCCAGCCATTTTCCTTCGCGTTTTGCTTCCGATGACTCCCGCGTGTTGACGGTTACGCAGCTCAACCGTCTGGCGCGCCAGCTCCTCGAAGATCACTTTCCCGCCGTCCTCGTGGAAGGCGAAATTTCCAACCTGGCACTGCCCTCTTCCGGCCATTGGTACTTCACCTTGAAGGATCCCTCGGGTCAGGTGCGCTGCTGCATGTTCCGCAACCGCAACATGTTCGTGCGCCTGCGTCCGCGTGACGGCATGAAGGTGTTGGTGAAGGCCAAGCTGAGCCTGTACGAAGCGCGCGGCGACTATCAATTGATCGTCGATACCTTGGAAGAAACCGGCGCCGGTGCCCTGCGCCGTGCCTTCGAGCAGCTCAAGCAGAAGCTGTTCCAGGAAGGGCTCTTCGCACCGGAACGCAAACGCCCCATCCCTGCCCTGCCGCGTCACATCGCGGTGATCACGTCGCCGACCGGCGCTGCGATTCGCGACGTGTTGAGTGTGCTGCGGCGCCGCTTCCCTGCGATTCCTGTGACCATCGTTCCAGTACAGGTGCAGGGACAGACTTCGGCCGCGGAACTGAAAGCGGCGGTGGAGCTCGTCAATCGCAGAGAAGGTTGTCTTGCCGATGTGGACGTGATCCTGCTGACGCGTGGTGGTGGTTCGCTCGAGGATTTGTGGAGCTTCAACGACGAGGCCTTGGCGCGTGCGATCGCGGCTTCGGAAATTCCCGTGGTGAGCGCGGTTGGACACGAAGTGGACTTCACCATTGCCGACTTCGTGGCCGACGTACGCGCGCCGACGCCTTCGGCCGCAGCCGAGCTTTTGAGTCCGCATCAGGCTGAATACCGGCAGCTGCTGCGCAATTGGGAACAACGGCTCTATGGGCTGTGGCGTGCACGACTCGGACAGTTGCAGCGACAGCTAGCGGCTGTGAGTCGCTTGCTGCGGCATCCCGGCCGACGCTTGCAGCAACAGGCGCAGCGGCTCGATGAACTCGAAGTGCGTTTGCGGCGTGCGGTGGTTGCGCAGCACAAGCGTTTGGAGCGGCGACTGCAATTGGCACTGTTGCGTTTGAAACAGCAGGCGCCGGCGCAGCGCATCGAGCGGCAACGGTTGCAACTGCAGCAACAGCTCGACCGCCTGCATCGTGCGATGCAGCATCAGTTGCGCTATGGCAAGCAACGCTTGGCGGCAAAGAGCGAGGCGCTGCACAGCATCAGTCCACTGGCCACCTTGAGCCGCGGTTACAGTTTGACGCGCGATGCCGAAGGCAAGCTCGTACGTTCGCACACTCAGGTGGCGCCCGGCACCACCATCGAAACCCAACTGGCCGAAGGCAGGCTCTTCAGCCAGGTTCTGCGTAGCGAGCCGCAGTAGTATCAGGGCTGTGACGCATCTTTATATTTCGTTAATCGAGATCCCTTACTTTCAACCAGCTGCATAGGCGAAGCGCACCGTGACGACGAAAAAAGCACCCAGCAAGAAGAAGGCTCCGAGCAAGAAGTCTCCCAGCACCGCAATTCAGAACATCCGGGGTCTGGACATCTATCCGCCGAAGCATCCCACCATCCAGAAGATGCTGGCCAAGCCCGATGCGCCGGAAATCCACGGCGACAAGGTGTGGTTTTCGAGCTACTTCATCATGGACTTTCTCGATGCCAATCCGCCGGCACCGAAGACGCGCATCATGGAAATCGGCTGCGGCTGGGGCCTGCTCAGCATGTACTGCACCTTGAACTTCAAGGCGCGCACGCTGGCGGTGGACGCCGACAAGAACGTGTTCCCCTTCCTGGAACTGCACGCCAAGCGCAACAAGGTGAAGGTGAAGACCAAGGCGAGCCGCTTCGAAAATCTCAAGCCCTCGGTGCTGTCGAAACAGGACATGATTCTCGGTGGCGACATCTGCTTCTGGGACGAACTGGTGGAACCGCTCCACACCCTGATCGTCAATGCGCTTTCCGCCGGTGTGAAACGCATCATCATCGCCGACCCCGGCCGTCCGCCCTTCCTGCGCCTCGCGCGTCGTTGCAAGCGGCTGTACAAGGCCAAGCTGAAGAACGTGAGCATCACCAAACCACGCAAGCACGAAGGCTATCTGTTGATCATCGACAACCCGAACGCCACCGCCACGAGCCAGTAATGCGACCATGAGCTCCGACACCCCGAACCTGCGCAGCCCCGAGTACTACCTCAACCGAGAACTCAGCCTGCTCGAGTTCAACCGGCGGGTGTTGGCGCAGGCGCGCGATGCCGAGATTCCGATCCTGGAACGGCTGTTCTATCTCTGCATCGCCAGTTCGAACATGGATGAGTTCTTCGAGATCCGTGTCGCGGGCTTGAAGCAGCAGGTCGAATACGGCAGTGGGCAGCGCGGTGCCGATGGTTTGAGTCCGGCCGAGCAGTTGAGCAGGATCAGCAAGACCGCGCATGAGCTGGTGGAGGAACAGTACGAGGTCCTCAACAAGCAGATCCTGCCGGCGCTGGCCGAAGCCGACATCTGCATCCTGCTGAGCAAGGATTGGAATCAGAAGCAGAAGGAATGGATCAAGAACTACTTCAACCGCGAACTGCTGCCCGTATTGAGTCCCGTGGGACTCGACCCCGCCCATCCCTTTCCGCAGGTACTCAACAAGAGCCTCAACTTCATTCTCACGCTCGAAGGCAAGGATGCCTTTGGGCGCAATTCCGCCGTCGCCATCGTGCAGGCGCCGCGTGCATTGCCACGTTTGATTCGTCTGCCGAGTTCGTGCAGCTCGCATGAATACGACTTCGTGCTGTTGTCGTCGATCATCTACCGTCATGCGGCAGACCTCTTCCCCGGCATGAAGGTCACCGGCTGCTATCAGTTCCGGGTGACGCGCAATGCCGACCTGACCGTGCAGGAAGACGAAGCCGATGATCTGATGCACGCCATCGAAGGCAAATTGCCGACGCGCCGCTTCGCGCGTGCCGTACGCCTCGAGGTGCAGAAGGATTGTCCGCAGGACATGATCGAGTTCCTGCTGCAGAAATTCAGCCTGCAGTACAGCGACGTCTATCAGGTCGATGGACCGGTGAATCTCAATCGCCTGATGCAGATTCGTGACGTGGTGGAGGAACCATCGCTGCGCTTCCCCGACTTTACGCCTACCGTGCATCACCGTATCGCGAAGTCGACGGATCTGTTCGAGACGATGCGCAAGGATGACGTGGTGCTGCATCATCCCTTCCAGTCCTTCAACACCATCGTCGACTTGCTGCGGCAGGCAGCGGCCGACCCCAACGTGCTGGTGATCAAGCAGACGCTCTATCGCACGGGGGATGATTCGAGTGTGGTGGACGCACTGATCGAAGCAGCGAAGGCCGGCAAGGAAGTGACGGTGGTGATCGAGCTACGCGCGCGCTTCGACGAAGAGGAAAACATCGAGCTCGCCAACGAACTGCAGATGGCGGGTGCGCATGTGTCCTATGGCGTGGTGGGTCACAAGACGCACGCCAAGATGCTGTTGATCGTGCGGCGTGAAGGAAAACACCTCAAGCGCTACGTGCATCTCGGCACGGGCAACTATCACGCCGGTACGGCGCGGCAATACACGGACATTGGTTTGCTGACCTGCGACACGGCGTTGACGGAAGACGTGCAGAAGGTGTTCCAACAGCTCACGGCGATGGGCAAGCCGGGCAAGTTGAAGAAGTTGTTCGAAGCGCCGTTCCGGTTACACAAGACGATCCTGGAGCTGATCCAGAAGGAAGCGGACAACGCGGCCCAAGGCAAGCCGGCACGCATCATCGCCAAGATGAATGCCCTGGTTGAGCCGAACATCATCGAAGCGCTCTACAAGGCCTCGCGCGCCGGAGTGCGAGTGGATCTGATCGTGCGCGGGATTTGTTGTTTGCGCCCGGGGATCAAGGGGGTGTCGGACAACATCCATGTGCGTTCGATCGTGGGGCGTTTTCTCGAACATTCGCGCATCTACTACTTCCACAGCGGCGGCGATTACAAGTTGTTCTGCTCGAGCGCCGACTGGATGGACCGCAACTTCTTCCGTCGCGTGGAGGTGTGTTTCCCGATCGAGGACAAGCGCAAGAAGAAAAAGATTCTCGAGGAAGGTTTGCTCAACTACCTGCAGGACAACACCTCGAGCTGGGTCCTGCAGAGCGACGGCACCTACAAGCGTTGTGCCCCCGGCCAGAACAAGCCCCGCAACGCGCAGCAGTGGTTGTTGGAGCATTACACCGAGTAGTCGTTGGCAGTTTGGGGTGAACGTAATCAACCCCAACGCGCGCCATACGACGGTTCGTTTCGCCTCAAACATGCCATGTCGGGCGTCGCCGGCGGCTCACCGCCAACCTACACGTGTACCGCCACATCTCGTGGGTTGGCTGAACCCCTAAGGGTGAAGCCCAGATGGGATGCCGAAAGCCAACTTCTCACGTTGGCCATCGCCTGTCTGGCTTCACATCGTTCAGCGCAAGCGACGTGGGGACGAGTTCAATCCTCAGCGCTCGCGCACCAACTCTACGAAGCGCGGGAGAAGTGCGCTGGCTTGGGGGGTGGGTTCCACTTCTTCCATCAAGGCAACGGGATCCAAGCCCTCTTGCTGCAGCGCGGCGGCGCGGAGTTCGAGGTATTTGCGCATGATGTCGGTGTTGAATTCGGGGTGGTATTGCACGCCCCAGGCGTAGGGGGCGAAGCGGACGGCGTGATGAGGGTCGAAGTCGTTGCAGCCCAAGATCTCGGCGCTTGCGGGCACCTGCAAGGCGCTTTGGCTGTGCGTGGTATGGGCGCGATAGCGCAGCGGCAGGATCTGGAACAAGGGGTCGTCCTGCGCGGGGTCGGTGCTGTCGATGAACTTGGTGCCGATCTCGCGCCCGCGTGGGTTGTAGTCGACGCGGCCACCGAGCGCATGAGCGAGCAATTGATGACCGTAGCAAATGCCGAGCGTCGGAATTTCGCGCTTCACCGCTTCGCTCAACCACGCGGCACTGCGTTCACTCCACTCCTGCCGATCGGTGACCATCGCGGGCGAGCCCGTGATCACGACGCCGCTCACTGCCTCGAACGGCGGTAACTCGGCACCGGCGCTGACCTCGCAGCAGAACCAATCCTTGTCGGACAACTCTGCCGTACGTGCGATCCAATGTTCGAAGTCGCCCCACTCGCGCGGGACACCGGCGATGGCAGTGCCGGTCTTGAGAATGCAGAGCGGCTTCATCGACGGCTATTTCTTGTTCTTGCGCTCGCGCAGATATTCGCGGTTCTTGAGGATGCGGCGACGTCGCGCGACCTGGCGATAGTCCATGCCACTCTCTTCCGCAGTGTAGGGGTTTTCATCGCTGCGCAGCTCGATGCGCACGGGCGTGCCTTCCAGCCGCAGCAACTTGCGGAAGCTCTTTTCCATGTAGCGCACGTAGGAATCCGGCAGCTTCTCGGTTTGCTTGCCGTGGATCACGAACACCGGCGGGTTGTGCCCCCCGAGGTGCGCATAGCGCAGCTTGATGCGGCGGCCGTTCGCGAGCGGCGGCTGGTTGAGCATGGTGATGCGTTCCAGCGCCTGCGTGAGGCGTGCGGTGTTGATGCGCTTGAAGGCGGACTCATAGGCCGCGTGTGCCGAATCGTAGAGGTTGCCCACGCCCGTGCCGTGCAGCGCCGAGATGAAGTGGATGCGCGCAAAGTCGACGAAGGTGAGCTTGCGACGCAGATCCTGCTTGATCTGATCGCGCTCGAATTCGTCCATGCCGTCCCACTTGTTGAAGGCGATCACGAGAGCGCGACCGCTTTCGAGCACGTAGCCCAACAGATGCAGGTCCTGTTCGACGATGCCTTCACGCGCATTGAGGAGCAGGATGACGACGTGCGAGTCCTGAATCGCCTGCAGCGATTTCACGACGGAGAATTTTTCGACGATCTCGACCGTCTTGCCGCGTTTGCGGATGCCGGCGGTGTCGATCAGCGTGTAGCGTTTGCCGCGGCGTTCGAAGGGAATGTAGATGCTGTCGCGCGTGGTGCCGGCCTGGTCGAACACCACCACCCTCTCCTCGCCGAGCATGCGGTTCACCAGCGTGGACTTGCCCACGTTGGGACGACCGGCGATGCAGATCTTGATGCCCTGGTCGCGCTCTTCCTCGGCCGCTTCTTCCTCGCTCAGTTCTTGTTCCGGGAAGCGCTCCATCACGGAGTCCATCAGCTTGTGGACACCGCGGCCCTGGCTCGCTGCGATGGGAGTGACTTCGCTGAAGCCGAGCGCATAGAACTCGGCCATGGCCTGATCCTGATCGAGACCGTCGATCTTGTTCACCACCAGCATCACGGGTTTCTGCTGACGCCGCAGATGTTCGACGATGAAGTGATCGCCCGGCATCAGACCTTCGCGCGCATCGACCAGGAAGAGCACCATGTCGGCTTCTTCGATGGCGAGCAGCGACTGCCCTGCCATCACGGTATCGATGCCTTCTTCGCCGCCGGCGATGCCACCGGTGTCGATGACGATGGCGCGGCGTTTGCCGTGGCGCGCTTCACCGTAGAGACGGTCACGCGTGAGACCGGCGTAATCGGCCACGAGCGCATCGCGGCTGTTGGTCAGCCGGTTGAAGAGCGTGGATTTGCCAACGTTGGGACGGCCGACGAGGGCCAATACGGGAGTCATGCGATTTCCAGCCGATACGATACCGGCATCAATGAAAGTGGTTGGAAGCGGCCGGACGCTTATTCGATGCGATAGGCCGACAGAGTACCACCGTTGCCGTAAACGTAGAGGATGTTGCCCTGGGCCAGCATGTTGGCGCGCACGCCCTTGCCATCGACCTTCACACGGCCGACGAAACGACCATCGGACTGCGACAGCAGATGCACGTAGCCCTGCGCGTCACCCACGGCCACGTAGTTGCTGAAGCCCAGCGGCGCCGACAGACGCCGACGCTGCATCTGGTCGTTGGTCCACACCGGATTTTCCTGGCCCACACGATAAGCCTTGACGATGTCGCCCTCGCTCACCACGTACACGTTGCCGAAACCGAAGGAGGCGCCGTGCGGCGTCGATTCCTGCACACGCCAGCGGGTCTGGCCCGTGATGGCATCGATGGCGGACAGATAGCCCTGATAGCTCGGCGCCAGAATCTGGTTGTCGAGCACGGTGAGATAGCCATCGATGTCGACCATGCGATCGATTTCGGAACGCCCGGTCGGGATGGCGACGCGCTCTTCCCAACGCAGGGTGCCGTTGTCGAGGGCGACGGAGATGACGGTGCCACCGGCCAATGCGGCGATGGCGAAATTCTGCACGATGATCGGTGCGCTGGTGCCGCGCAGGCTCAGTGCGGGAACCTGGGTTTCGTAGATCCAGCGCTGCGCGCCGTTCTGTGCGTCGAGGCCGACGAGGTTGCCGTCGTTGGTCTGCACCACCACCACGCGGCCATCGCTGGCGGGCGGCGCCAGCACTTCACTGGTGACGTCGCTTTCCCAGCGCACTTCGCCGTTGTCGGCGTTGAGGGCGATGACGTGACCTTTCTCGGTGCCAACCACGACGAGACCGCCGCCAGCGCCGACGCCGCCGGTGATGTCATAGTCGAGACGGCGGCGCCATTCGGTGCGGCCGGTTTCGCGGTTCACCGCGACGACGAGGCCATTGTTGCCCGCGGCGAAGATGCGGTTGCCCTGCATCGCGGGCACGAGACGGTTGTACTTGTCGCCCTGTCCGGAACCGACGCCCACGCTCCACTGCCGGCGCAGACGCACTTCTTCGTCGAACTTGACGAGCGGCATCGGCTCGAGCGCTTCGTCGTCTTTCGAGAACCAATCAAGCATGCCGCAGCCGCCCAGAAGCAGCAGCGACGCAGACAAGGACAGAGAGCGGATAAAGCGCAAGGGCAAAGACATCAGGGATTTTCCACGAGGGGCGGACGTGCCGCCGGGCTGACGCCGAGATCCTGCAATTTGAGCTGCAGCAGCACGGGATTCACACCTTGGGTAGAGGCCAGGGCCCGAGTGTAAGCGGCACGCGCGCCTTCCACATCACCCTTCTCCAGCAGAATGTCGCCTTCGACTTCGGCGAAGCCGGCAGCGAAGGAACCCGGCTCCACTTCTTTGAGGAGCGCCATCGCTGCATCGGGCTGACCGAGCGAGAGCTTCACACGGGCCAGACGCAGACGCGCCACCATGAAGAGCTCTTCTTCGGCCTTCCGCAGAAAGCCGAGGTCGGGGTTGTCGAGAATCCACTGCAGCTCCTGTGCCGCGCGCTGCTCGTCACCCTTATCCACCAGGAACTTGGCCATGGCGAGCGCGGCGTAACGCGTATAGATGCTGCTGTCGAAGTCGCTTTTCAGGCGCTGATAGACGGCATCGGCCTGCTGCAGCTGCTCATCGGTGAGCGGCGCGCTGATGGTGCCGATGGCGAGCTCGGACAACTGTTGATAGAGGTCGGAGGCCACGCCTGCGGCCGCTTCCTGCGAGCTCTGCCATTGGCGCACGCCAAAGAAGGCCACCAACGCCAGCGCCACGCTCATCAAGAGGGAAGTACCGTTTTCCTTCCACCAGTTCTTGAGAGCTTCTAACTGTTCTTCATCGGATCCGTACAAGCAATGTCACTCCGTCTTGTTGATCTGTAACCCCAGTTCCCGCTGCAACCAGCCCTGCAGTTCGGATACTGCAAGCTCCACGCTGGTATTGCTGTCATCCAGCAACCTGAGCTTGAGGGTGGACTGGGGAGTGTCGCCTTCCAGAATCAGGGCGCAACGCGCGCCGGAGGCGTAGGCTTTTTTAAGCTGGGCATTATATTTACCGCCGCCGCAGTGGGTCAAAAGCCGCAGTCCCGGGAAGTGCTGGCGCAACTCGCGCGCCAGACGCAGCGCCTGACTCTGCACGCCCTGCCCGATCACCGCGAAATACACGTCCACGGTCTGGTTCAGGTGCGCCGGGAAGGAGTTCGTCTCTTCCAATAGAAGAAGGAGACGCTCGAGTCCCATCGCGAAGCCCACCGCGGGCGTACGCGTGCCACCCAACTGAGCGGATAACGCATCGTAGCGGCCGCCGGCGCACACGGTGCTCTGCGCGCCGAGCTTGTCGGTGGTCCATTCGAATACCACACCGTTGTAATAGTCGAGCCCGCGCACCAGCGCAGGATTGCAGGTGTAGGTGATGCCGGCATCGTCCAAGAGGCTCAAGAGCGTCTTGAAGCGCGTCTTGCTCTCCTCGCCCACGAAGTCATCCAGGCGCGGTGCATCGCGCAGGATCTCGCGCGTGCCCGGATCCTTGCTGTCGAGGATGCGCAGCACGTTGGCATCGAGACGACGCTGGCTATCTGCATCGAGCTTCTCTTTATATGGCAACAGGAACTCGCGCAGCGCGGCGCCGTAACGGGCGCGGTCTTCGGAGGCGCCGAGGTTGTTGATCTCGAGCTCGAGGTACGACGAGATGCCGAGGCGTTGCCAGAGATCGGCGCAGAGCATCAGGAGCTCGGCTTCGATGTCGGCGTCGCTCATGCCGAAGGCCTCGACACCAAGCTGATAGAACTGACGATAGCGGCCCTTCTGCGGACGTTCGTGTCGATACATGGGACCGAGGTACCAGAGCTTGCGCGTCTGGTTGTAGAGCAAACCGCCCTGGTCGGCGGCGCGCACGCAGCAGGCCGTGCCTTCGGGGCGCAGCGTCAGGCTGTCACCGTTGCGGTCTTCGAAGGTGTACATCTCCTTCTCGACGATGTCGGTGGCTTCGCCGATCGAACGCTTGAAGAGCTGGGTCTGCTCCAGTACGGGAAAACGGATCTCCTGGTAGGCGTACGCCGCGAGCAGGCCGCGCGCCGTGTCTTCCAGGTATTGCCAACGGGGAGTCTGGTCCGGCAGCACGTCGTTCATGCCGCGGATCGCTTGAATTCTACTCAAGGGAAGTGCCTGTCTTTTCGATGATGCGCAGCGGCTGGGTCCGGTTCGGATCCTCCGCCGCCAGTTTTTCTGCCACCTTGCGCCGCACCATGGCTTCCAGTTCGTCCACCAGGTTTTCGTTGGCGATCTTGTGGCTGGTTTCACCGTCGATGTAGGCCATGTTCATCGGAGTGGCACCGGTAAGACCGATGTCCGATACCAGGGCCTCGCCGGGGCCGTTGACGATGCAACCGACCACCGACACGTCGATCGGCGTGGTGATGTCTTCGAGCCGCGCTTCGAGCGCGTTCACGGTAGCGATCACGTCGAAGTTCTGGCGCGAACAGCTGGGGCACGCCACGAGGTTGACGCCCTTGCGGCGCAGGCCCAGGCTTTTGAGGATGTCGAAACCGACCTTGATCTCTTCGACCGGATCGGCTGCGAGCGAAATACGAATGGTGTCGCCGATGCCGTCCATCAGGAGCAGTCCCAAACCGATCGAGGACTTCACCGTACCCGAGCGCAGGCCACCGGCTTCGGTGATGCCCAGATGCAGGGGCTGCTCGATCTGCGAGGCGAGCTTGCGATAGGCGGCAACGGTCATGAAGACTTCCGAGGCCTTCAGACTGACCTTGTAATCCTGGAAGTCGTAGCTATCGAGAATGTCGATGTGGCGCAGCGCGGATTCGACCATGGCATCGGCATTGGGCTCGCCGTACTTGCGCAACAATTCTTTACCGAGTGATCCAGCATTGACACCGATGCGCAGCGGCACGCCGCGGTCACGCGCGGCTTCGATCACCGCGCGCACACGATCTTCGCGCCCGATGTTGCCGGGGTTGATGCGCAGACAGTCGACACCGTATTCGAGCACCTTGAGCGCGATGCGGTAGTCGAAGTGGATGTCGGCAACGAGCGGAATCTTGGTGCCCGCGCGAATCTGACGAAAGGCTTCGGCGGCTTCCATGGAAGGCACGGACACGCGCACGATGTCGGCGCCCACGTCTTCGAGGCGTTTGATTTGAGCCAAAGTTGCCGCCACGTCGCGGGTGTCGGTGTTGGTCATGCTCTGCACCGCGATCGGTGCATCACCGCCAACAGGCACCTTGCCCACCATGATCTGGCGGGACTTGCGACGAACGATGGGCGACTGCATGCGCATGGTGCTTACTCCGCCACCACCGTCTGCTCGCGCACGATGGCGGTGACGCCTTCGACGCCGAGACGGAAGCGGGCTGTGTTGTCAGAACGAATCAAGGAACTCAGATCCACGTCCTGTGCATTGAAGCTGGCCGTTGCCTGACGGGCATCGCCGAGCAGTACCGCAAAGGGCGCCACACCCTGGATGGTGAGCGTGTCGCCCGTGCGCAGCATGTCGCTGAACAGATCGGTGCCGCGGGCATCGCGCACTTCGGTCCAGCTGTTGCCGTTGGCGCGGATTTCCAACCGATCATTCCCTTCCCCACGCAGCGTGATGTTGCGGTTGCCGCCGGTGCCGATGGCGATCTGCAGCCCATTGCTGTTTGCGGTGGTGGCCGCGGCGGCAGTGGTGGCAGCGGTCTGTACGGCCTGTGCAGCGCTGGTGCCGTCGTTCGCGGCCGGTGCGGTGTAGGAGCTCAGCGGCGTGGCACCCTGCGTGGCGGTGGCAACCTGGGTGTTGGTGTCGGCAACGGAGGCTTGGACTGCGGCCACTGCTTCTTCGACGGATTCGGTTACTTCGGCCGCTTCTGCTTCCTGCGCGTTCTCGCTGCTGGCGAGCATGGCTTCTTCCTGCCGTGCTTCCAGCGTGGCGTTGATCAGGGCTGCGCCGACGTCGGCAGCGGCGGCCTGGACGTCACCTTCGATGGTGGTGGTGACGGCCTGCGGCGTGGTGGAGGTCGTGGTCTGCGTCTGATTGAAACTCTGTGCGAAGGTCTGCGGAGCGGCGGTGTTGTTGCTCACGGGAGCCTGCCCTGCTCCGCCGATGGTGTTCGGCTGGTTGAAAGACGGCTGGTTGAACTGCTGCTGCGGCGCCGGTGTGGTCGTCGTGGTGGGCGTCTGCGTAGTGGTAGTCGTATTCGGTGCAGGAGTGACGGCGGCAGTGGTGGCGAGCCCCATTTCCATTTCGCGGCCGAAGAACCACCAGCCGGCGGCGAGCGCGATCACCAGGATCACGCCGGCCACGAGGGCCCAGGCGAAGGATTGGTCGGAACGACGCGTGCTGAGCGAACCGATGGCCGGATTGCTGTTGAATTCGTGGGTGTACTGACGCAGGCCCTTTTCGGTCAGATAGCGCTCGTAACAGGCCATCAGCGCATCGACGTCCATGCGCAGATAGCGGCCGTAGGCACGGAAATAACCTTTGACGAAGGTCAAACCCGGCAACTTGCCGTATTCGTCGGCTTCCAGCGACTTGATGTAGTGCACCGTCAGATGCAGCGCCTCGCTGATCATCTGCGGCGTCAGCCCGGCGGCTTCACGCGCCGCGCGCACCATCTGACCGGGGGTCTGAGGAGGCTTTGGAGTGTCGTCTTTCAGATTGATCGCGTCTGTCTGCTGTTCAGTCATCTTCAAGGGTATCCAGTAATTGTAGGTACAGCTGGTATTCGGGGCTGGTGCTGAAGTCTGCCTCCAACAAAGCGCCGTACTCATAGACATTGTGTTCGTTGCCCAAGGCAGCTTCGAGCCGGGCTCCCTGCCAGAGACCTCTGGCATCTTTTTCGCGCTGCTGGCGCTGCATCAGGACATCGTAATTCCGATAGTACTGCCGAGCCTGCAGTATCTTTCCTTGGTCCAGATTGATGCCGGTTAGTTCCAGGCTCGCACGCCACGAGGTGGGATCGAGTTCCAGGGCACGCTGGAACGCTGCCTCTGCCTCCTCCACTCGCTCGAGACGCAGCGCTGCCACGCCGAGATTTTCGAAGGCCTGCGGCCTTTGCGGATAAGTGGTGTCGCGCACCACTTCCTGCAACTGCTCGTACGCTTCCTGATGACGCGCTTGGGCGAAAAGAAAGGCAGCGTAATTGTTGCGGGCTTGGGAATTCTGACTGTCGAGCCGCAGTGCGCGGCGGAATTGCTCTTCGGCAAGCCTGGTTTCGCCTTCACGGCTGTAGAGGAGGCCCCAGATCGCGGCAGCTTCGCTGCTGTTGGGGTTGAGCCGCTCGGCGTTGTCGAGGTGGCGGCGCGCATTGCGCAGATCGCCATTGCCGAGGTAGGCGGAGGCCAGTTGCAGGTAGTCTGTGAGGGCCTGTTCGCGGGATTGTTCACCACCGAAGCCACCCGAGGTCTCCGCAACACAGCCCGACAGGACACTGCAGGCCAGAATGCCCGAGAACACACGCACCGCCAGCGCGTGACGCGCGGAGCAAAAGGCGGGCTCTGTCGGTGCTACGGCTTGCATTGAGCGGGTGGGTCCTGGGGGCGGCGACGAGCGCCAGATTCTAGCCAAAGCCGCCATCTTATTGAATCGCCGCGGCCCGGCGATACCGCCCTACTGGACGGTCAACGGTTGAGCTTCGGACTCGCGCGCAGCCTGCGCTGCCAGATAGCGCGCACTGCGGCGCGTGCGGTCATCCACCTGTCCCACCAACTGGCCACAGGCCGCACCGATCTCGTCACCACGCGTGGTGCGGATGGTGACCGTGTAGCCGGCGTCGATCAGCATCTTGCGGAAGGTACTGATCGCCGCGTTGCTGGAGCGGCGGTAGTCGGAACCCTCGAAGGGGTTGAAGGGAATCAGGTTGATCTTGCAGGGCACCTCGCGCAACAGCGCCGCCAGTTCGCGGGCATGCTGACGATGATCGTTCACGCCGCTGATCAGGATGTACTCGATGGTACACACGCGGCTGTCGGGCAGTTTGTCGAGATAGCCCTTCACCGCTTCGAGCAATTCCTTGATCGGATACTTGCGGTTGATCGGTACGATCTGATCGCGCAGTTCATCGTTGGGCGCGTGCAGCGACAAGGCGAGCGAAGCATCGGTGTATTCGTGCAGACGCTTGATGGCAGGCACCACACCCGAAGTGCTGATGGTGACGCGACGCTTGGACAGGCCATAGGCGTTGTCGTCCATCATCAGGTCGATGGCGCTCATCACATTGTCGAAGTTCAGGAGCGGCTCGCCCATGCCCATCATCACCACGTTGGTGATGGGACGCTGCTTCTGATTGCCGAAGCCATTGAGCTCGTGATTGGCCAACCAGAGCTGACCGATGATCTCAGCGGAAGTGAGGTCGCTGTTGAAGCCTTGTTTTCCCGTGGCGCAGAAGCTGCAGTCGAGACTGCAACCGGCCTGCGAGGAAATGCAGAGCGTGCCGCGGCCGGATTCGGGGATGTAGACCATCTCCACACCGCTACCGCTGGTGACTTCGACGATCCACTTGTAGCAGCCGTCCTTCGCATCGAAACGCTGACGGATGCGCGGCGGACGAATTTCCGCCACTTCCTTCAGGCGCTCACGCAAGGCCTTGCTGATGTTGGTCATGGCGTCGAAATCACTGACGCCCTGCTGATGTATCCACTTGAGCAGCTGCGTAGCGCGAAAAGGCCTTTCCCCCAACGTCAGGAGAAAGGCCTCGAGTTGCGTCTTGCTCAACCCCAACAGGTTGGTGCGTTGACTGGTCATCACTCAACTGCCTGCCGCAACTGCGGCGATGCTCAGAAGCGACGAGGACAGATTTCCTCGGGCTTGAAGAAGTAGGAGATTTCGCGCTCGGCGGAGGCGGGAGAATCGGAGCCGTGCACGGCGTTGGCGTCGATCGACTTGGCGAAGTCGGCGCGGATGGTGCCCGGAGCTGCTTTCGTCGGGTCGGTGGCGCCCATCAGTTCGCGGTTGCGGGCGATGGCGTCTTCACCTTCCAGCACCTGCACGATGACCGGGCCAGAGGTCATGAAGGCAACGAGATCCTTGAAGAAACCACGCTCGCGGTGTTCGGCGTAGAAACCACCGGCGGTTTCTTCGGTCAGCTGAACCATCTTGGCGGCGACGACGCGCAGGCCGCCATCTTCGAAACGGCTGATGATCTTGCCGATCACGTTCTTGCCGACGGCATCGGGTTTGATGATGGAGAGAGTGCGCTCAACGGCCATGGGTTGCTCCAGTAAAGTATTGATCAGGGTATAAAAATAGGTCGCGCATTGTACGCGGATTTCCCTTGTTTTTGTACTGGCATCTGCGTGTGGGAACCGGCCCTTGCGCGGCTTTCCGTAGTGTTTCCCCGATTGGGCCTAAGGGAAGACCAGGATTGGGATCCTTGCCAGAAGATTTGCGGGGCAATCCAGTTTGGCTCCGCCCTCGTAAAGTGGCGGGCTCGGCTGAGCGACACGAGACCCAGCAGACGACGATCGAGGTTTCGTTCTCGCTTCGAACATCCCATGTCGGGCTTCACCCTTCGGGTTCAGCCCAACCTGCTGGACGGATGCCCCCTGAAACTCAACGCTTCTCGGACACCATGTTGATGGTGTACTTGGGCAGTTCGATGACGAGATCCTCGTCGGCGACGATGGCCTGGCAGCTGAGGCGGCTGTCGGGTTCGAGGCCCCAGGCCTTGTCGAGCTGATCGTCCTCGAGTTCGTCGGAGGGTTCGAGCGAATCGAAACCTTCACGCACGAGCACGTGGCAGGTGGTGCAGGCACAGGACTTCTCGCAGGCATGCTCGATCTCGATGCCGTTGCGCAGGGCCGCATCGAGAATGCTTTCACCCGGCTCTGCTTCGATCACCGCGCCTTCGGGGCAACGCTCGGCATGGGGCAGGAAGATTATCTTGGGCATCGTTTACCTCACTGATCCACGTCGTCCAGGCGGCGTCCGGCCAGGGCCTGCCGGATTCCGGCATCCATGCGCCGTGCGGCGAAATCCAGGCTCCGTTCATTGAGCCGATTGGTCAAAATTTCGATCCGATCGGCATCATCGGTGGCGGCGACACTGCGCAGCTCTTCCATCATGCCGACCAATTCCTTGCGTTCCTCGGCGGAGAGCAGCGCCTCACCATCGGCTTCGAGCGCACTTTCCAGCGCTTCGATGTGACGCAGTGCTTCCACCTGTTTTTCGCGCAGACTGCGCAGACGCTTGTCTTCCTCCGCCTTGGCGTAGGACTGCTTGAGCATCTCGGCGATGTCGTCTTCCTGCAGACCGAAGGACGGCTTCACCACGATCGAGGCTTTCTGGCCGCTGGTGGTTTCTTCGGCGCTGACTTCGAGCAGACCATCGGCATCCACCTGGAAGGTCACCTTCACGCGTGCCGCACCCGCCACCATCGGCGGAATACCCTTGAGTTCGAAACGCGCCAACGAACGGCAGTCCTGCACCAGTTCGCGCTCGCCCTGCAGCACGTGCAGGCTCATCGCGGTCTGGCCATCTTTGTAAGTGGTGAATTCCTGCGCGCGTGCCACGGGAATCGTACTGTTGCGCGGGATGATCTTCTCCATCAGTCCGCCCATCGTTTCGATGCCGAGCGACAGCGGAATGACGTCGAGCAGCAAGGTCTCGGCGCCGTATTTGTTACCGACCAGCACGTCGGCCTGCAGCGCCGCGCCGATGGCGACGACTTCGTCGGGGTCGATCGAACACAGCGGCTCGCGCCCGAAGAATGCGGCGACTTTTTCCCGCACGCGCGGCGAACGCGTGGCACCGCCGACGAGGACGATGTCACTCAAGTCTTCGGGCTTCATGCGGGCATCGCGCAGCACACGTTTGCAGGCACGCAGCGTGGTGTCGATCAGCGCATCGATGAGGGAGTAATAAGTGGCACGAGTCAGGACGCCCTGCCAGCCGGCGAACTCGATCGGCGTTTCTTCCGCATCGGTGAGCGCATGTTTGGCGGCACGCGCGCGGCGCAGCAACTCGCGCCAGTCATGTGAATCCGGACGTTCCGTGGCGCCCTGTTGTTCGAGCACCCAATTGGCGATGGCGCGATCGAAGTCGTCACCACCGAGCGCTGCATCGCCACCGGTGGCAATCACGCGGAACACGCCCTGCTGCAACTGCATCAGGGAGACGTCGAAGGTGCCGCCACCGAGGTCGTAGATGATGACCGTTCCTTCCAGTTTCTTGTCGAGACCGTAGGCCACGGCCGCGGCGGTGGGTTCACTGAGGAGGCGCAATACTTTCAGACCCGCCAATCGCGCGGCATCGCGCGTGGCTTCACGCTGCGCTTCGTCGAAATAGGCCGGCACGGTGATGACCACACCATCGAGCTCACCACCGAGCGCTTCTTCGCCACGCTTGGCGAGATGACGCAGGATGTCGGCCGACACCTGCACCGGGCTCAGTTTGCCGGCAGCAGTGTGGATCAAGGGCATGCCGCCATTGGGGCTGTCTTCGAGCGTGTAGGGCAATTGGTAATCGATGTCGGCGCGACTGCGCCCCATCAGACGTTTGACGGACGCGATGCTGCTGCGTTCATCGGCGGCGTCGGCGTAATCACGCAGACCGACGCGCGGTGCCTGCGTAGCGCTGTAGGTGACGATGGAAGGCACCAGCGCCCTGCCCTCGGCATCGCGCAATACTTCTGCCTTGCCCTCGCGCGCGGTGGCGACGAGAGAATTGGTGGTGCCGAGGTCGATGCCGACGGCACGCTTGCGCGGTGCGTGTGCGCGCAGCTTGCTCTGTCCCGGTTCTGAGATGGTGAATAAGGCCATGTTCGTTCGTGGCGCGAGGACTGCGGGCGTGGACCTCAATCGTCCAGCAGCAGCGCCTCGGCTTCGTTGATTTCGTATTGCAGCTTGCCGAGAAACTGCAGCTTGTGGAATTCGCGCTTGGCTTCGCTCAGCGCTTCCTTGGCCAGCGCTTCGGCGAAGACGCGCCAAGTGGTTTTGAACCGTTCGTCCACCTTGACTCCGAGCTGACCGAGCGCCGCTTCGTTGCCGCGCTTCGCTTCGAGTTCTTCCCGCCATTCCATCTGCTCGAAGAGAAAGGCGGGATCGAGTTCACGTTGTTCGAGACGATCCGGCTCGATGCCGCGCAGCGCCAATAGATGCGCCGCACGCGAGACGGGTTCGCGCAAGGTGCGATAGGCATCGTTGATCAGGCTGGTCTGCTGCACGGCGCGGGCGCGCGTGGTGGCGTCGGCACCGGCGAACTGATCCGGGTGCCATTGGCTCTGCAGACTCTGATAGGCGCGCTCGAGCGCGGAACGATCGAGTTCCACCGACTCCGGCAGACCGAGCAGCTCGAAATAATTCAAAGTGGAGGAAGAGGACATGGGCTCACGAACGGCAGAAGCGGCGCGCATCAGAAACGGCGCACCGCTGCTTCGGCGATGAGAGAGAGAAGACCTTGCGGCGCCTTAGACACTGAAGCTTTCCCCGCAGCCACACTCCCCTTTCACGTTGGGGTTGTGGAACTCGAAACCTTCATTGACACCTTGTTTGACGAAATCCATTTCGGTGCCGTCGAGGTAGACCAGGCTTTTCGGATCCACCACGACCTTCACACCATGTTGTTCGAACACCTGATCCTGTTCGTCGATTTCATCGGCGAACTCGAGCACGTAGGCCATGCCGGAACAGCCCGTGGTGGTCACGCCCAGACGAATGCCCAGGCCCTTGCCACGCGCAGCCAACTGCGAGGCCACGTGTTTGGCGGCGACTTCGGTGAGCGTAATTGCCATTGCCGATCTCCTACTGCTGTCTCTGGGTTCAGGCCAGGCCGCGCTTCTGTTTGACGTCGGCGATGGCTGCCTTGATGGCGTCTTCCGCCAGCACGGAGCAATGGATCTTCACCGGCGGCAGTCCCAGTTCTTCGGCGATTTCGGTGTTCTTGATCTTGGCGGCTTCATCCAGCGAACGGCCCTTCACCCATTCGGTGAGCAAGGAACTGGATGCGATGGCGGAGCCACAACCGTAGGTCTTGAACTTGGCATCTTCGATGATGCCCTCCTCGTTCACCTTGATCTGCAGGCGCATGACGTCGCCGCAAGCCGGGGCGCCCACCATGCCGGTCCCCACGTTTGCGTCGTTGTCATCCAGCTTGCCGACGTTGCGGGGGTTTTCGTAGTGATCGAGCACTTTGTCTGAGTAAGCCATCTTCGATACCTCTTAGCGAATTCTTGCGGACGCAGTTGGCGCGGTGGCGCTCAATGCGTGGCCCATTGCACTTTGCTGAAGTCCACGCCGTCCTTGTACATGTCCCACAGCGGCGACAGTTCGCGCAGCTTGGCGACGGCGTCGCGGACCTTGGCCACGGCGTAGTCGATGTCGGCCTCGGTGGTGAAGCGGCCGATCGTGAATCGGAGTGAGCTGTGCGCCAGCTCATCGTTGCGTCCGAGTGCGCGCAATACGTAGGACGGTTCCAGACTGGCGGAGGTACAGGCAGAGCCGGACGATACGGCCAGATCCTTCAGCGCCATGATCAGCGATTCGCCTTCGACGAAGTTGAAGCTGACGTTGAGGTTGCCAGGGATGCGCTGCTCGAGATCACCGTTCACATAGAACTCTTCGATGTCCTCGAGGCCTTTGAGCAGGCGATTGCGCAGTGCCAGGATGCGCGCGTTTTCTTCCTTCATTTCTTCCTTGGCGATGCGGAAGGCTTCGCCCATGCCCACGATCTGATGCGTGGGCAAGGTGCCCGAGCGGAAACCGCGCTCGTGGCCACCACCGTGCATCTGTGCTTCCAGACGCACGCGCGGCTTGCGGCGCACGTACAGCGCGCCGATGCCTTTCGGACCGTAGATCTTGTGGGCGGACAACGACATCAGGTCCACGTTCATGGCCTCGACGTCGATCTCCACCTTGCCGGCGCTCTGTGCGGCGTCGACGTGGAACAACACTTTCTTCTCGCGCGTGATGGCACCGATGCCGGCGATGTCGTTGATCACGCCGATCTCGTTGTTCACGTGCATGATCGACACCAGGATGGTGTCCGGACGGATCGCGGCAGCCACGGCCTCGGGCTGGATCAGGCCTTTTTCATCGGGATCGAGATAGGTGACTTCGAAACCTTCGCGCTCGAGATGGCGACAGGTATCGAGCACGGCCTTGTGTTCGATCTTGGACGTGATGATGTGTTTGCCACGGCTCTGGTAAAAGTGCGCAGCGCCCTTGATGGCGAGGTTGTCGGATTCGGTGGCACCGGAAGTCCACACGATTTCGCGCGGGTCAGCATTGATCAGATCGGCGACGTATTGGCGAGCCTGCTCCACCGCCTCTTCCGCCTTCCAGCCGAAGACATGGGAGCGCGAAGCGGGGTTACCGAAATTTCCTTCCTGGGTCAGGCACTCCATCATCACCTTGGCGACACGGGGGTCGACCGGGGTGGTGGCGGCGTAGTCGAAATAGATAGGGGATGACATGCTAACTCCGTAAAGCGATCGATTCGGTGACACTCGGGCCTTGGCCCTTACTGCATGCTGTTGCTCGTGGCGATCGTCTCGACGTTCTTGAGACGACTGGCGCGTTCGTTCTGATGACGCGCGATCATGGCCACTTCTCGTTTCGCCACCAGGTCCGCCAACGTGATGTTGCTGAGGAAGGCGTGAATCTGGTCGCTCAGGTCCTGCCACAGGTGGTGCGTCAAACAGGTTTCGCCCTGATGGCAATCGCCCTTGCCGCGACACTTGGTGGTATCGAGCGATTCGCTCACCGCATCGATGATTTCCGCCACGTGGATGGAATCATCGCTGCGACCGAGACGATAACCACCGCCGGGGCCACGTACGCTGCTCACGAGCTTGCGCTTGCGCAGCTTGGAAAACAGTTGTTCCAGGTAGGACAGCGAAATGTCCTGACGGCGCGAGATATCGCTCAGGTTCACCGGCCCATTGGTCGAGTGAATGCTCAGATCCAGCATTGCGGTGACGGCATAACGGCCTTTGGTAGTCAGACGCATGACAGTGCTACCTGCATGATGAAACTGGCGCGCATGATGCATTAACCAAGCTTTTCAGTCAAGTATTTAACTTACTCATTCACTCGGGTATTGCGTTCGATCAAGCAGGGAAGCTCTAGCTCTTGCCCGATTCGCGCTTGCGCAGCGCCGTTTCGGTGGCGGTGAGAATGCCGCGCAAGATATTGATTTCCATACGATCCGGCTGGATGCGCTGATAGAGACGGCGCAGCCTGCGCATGAGCTGGCGCGGGTTGTCGGGATCGAGGAAGTCGATTTCGACCAGCACCTTTTCCAGATGGCTGAGGTAGCGATCGAGCTCTTCGGCCGTGGCGGGCAACTGGTCCCACTCCTGTTGCACTGGCGCTTGCGTGGTGGGCGATGAGGCGAGCGCGGCCTTGCGCAGTTCGTAGCACAGCACCATCACCGCGGCGGCCAGGTTGAGCGAGGTGTAGTCCGGGTTCACCGGGATGTGCACGTGATAATGGCAGAGGTGGAGCTCTTCGTTGCTGAGTCCGCTGATCTCGCGTCCGAACACGAGCGCCACCTTTTGTTGAGTTCGCACGGCTTCGATGCGCGCCGCGGCCGTGGGCGGATCGAGCAGTTCGATCGGCATTTGCCGCAACCGCGCGCTGGTGCCGATCACGAGATGACAGTCGGCAATGGCTTCTTCCAGGGTCTGCTTCACCACGACGCCATCGAGCACGTCGAGTGCGGAGGCCGCCATGGCCAGGGCTTCGCGTGCGGGCCAGGCCTTGGGCTGCGGCTTCACCAACACCAGCTGCGACAGCCCCATGTTCTTCATGGCGCGCGCGGCGGCACCGATGTTGCCGGGATGGGAGGTCTCCACCAGCACGATGCGGACGTTGTCGAAGTTGGGTTGGTCGCTCACGGGATTTGTCTGCTGTTTTCGAGGGGGCGCATGGTAAAGAAATCGCATCTGCACCGCGAGGCATTTCACTCTCGCGCATGGCTTTTGCTATGATGCGCGCCCTCGCGAAGGCGAGGCTCCCCCGCTCTTTTCCCCTACATCCCCCTGGCAGAGGAACTCTCGTGCATCCGATCATCAACATTGCCCTGCGGGCCGCCCGCGAAGCCTCCTCCCTCCTGGTCCAGGCCCATGCCCGCCCCGATCGCGTGAAAGTGTTCGAGAAAGGTCCGAACGACTTCGTCACCGACGTGGACCGCATCGTGGAAGAAACCCTCATCCACCATCTGCGCAAGGCCTACCCCACGCACAGCTTCCTCGCCGAAGAAACCGGCAAGATCGAAGGCAGTGACAAAGACACGGTGTGGATCATCGACCCCATCGACGGCACGCGTAACTTCGTCATGGGCTATCCGCACTTCTGCATCTCCATGGCCTGCCTGCAGCGCGGCAAGTTGCAGCACGCGGTGATCGTGGATCCGATCAAGAGCGAAGAATTCACGGCCAGCAAAGGCAGCGGCGCCGCGCTCAATGGTGTGCGTCTGCGCATCGGCACGCGCGCCAAGCTCGAAGGTGGTGTGGTGAGCCTGAGTGCCGCCGCAACGCCAGCGCATTACGAACGACTGATGGGTCTGCAGCAGAAACTGCTCGGCGTTGCGGGGGCGATTCGTCAGACCGGCTCCACCGCACTCGACATGGCCTACGTCGCCGCCGGTCGCCTCGACGCCGGTTGGACCTACGGCGTCAAAGCCTGGGATAGCGCAGCTGGCATCCTGCTCATTCAAGAAGCCGGCGGCCTCATCAGCGACATCAACGGCAACCCCGATTGCCTGCACAGCGACGAACTCGTCTACGGCAATCCGAAGTGCTTCAAGAGTTTGTTGAAGGTGGCGAGCGGGAAGTAAACCCCCGCATGCAATTCGCATCGTAGATTGGGCTTCACCCTTCGGGCTCAGCCCAATCTACGGAAATGCGCGACCGCGCAGCGATCAGGGAATCGCGTCGAGCTCGGCTTTGTCGCGCTGCTCGGGAGGCGTCATGTCTTCCTGCGAGAGATTCATGTAGAGCAGCGTGCTGGAGGCGATGTAGATCGAAGAATAGGTGCCCACCAGGATGCCGATGATCATCACGAGCGAGAAGCCGTAGAGCGTCTGACCACCGAAGAACAACAGTGCGAAGAGCACCAGCAAGGTGGTGATCGAGGTGATCAAGGTTCGCACGAAGGTCTGGCTGACCGCGGTATCGATGATCTCTTCAGGCGTAGTGCCGCGCATGATGCGGAAGTTCTCACGGATACGGTCGGCCACTACCACCGTGTCGTTGATCGAATAACCGATCATGGCGAGCACCGATGCCAATACGTTGAGATCCACATCCACTTCGAGCAGCGAAATGAAACCGAGCGTGACGATCACGTCGTGCACGATCGAGAACACCGCACCCACCGCGAATTTGAACTGGAAGCGCATGGCGATGTAGATCATCAGCATGATGGTGGCGACCAGCATGCCGAGACCACCCTGCTCCTTCAGCTCATCACCCACCTGGCTGCTGACGAAGGTACTGCTCACGAGCTCGGCGCCACCTTGTGCGGCGTTCGACAGAATCTCGGTCACACGCAGTGCGGTTTCACCCGATTCCTCCATCGCTTCTGAGTCGTCGGCGACTTCGTTCTGCACACGCACGAGAATGTTGCGGTCGGAACCGAGCTGCACCACTTCGTTGTTGGGGAAGCCTTCGCGTTCCAGAGTGGCGCGAATGGTGTCGAGATTCGGGGGTACCTCATAGCGCAGTTCGAGCTGCGTACCGCCACTGAAGTCGAGGCCGAAGTTGAAGCCCTTCACCCCCATGACCACCAGCGACAGCACCATCATCGCCACCGAGAAGATCATCCCGGGATGGCGGTAGCGCATGAAGGGGAAGACTTTGATTAAATCCTGCACGTTGCTCTCCGAACTTGTTCTGCTAAGGCGTCTACGAGATCAGGCCGTCTTGGCTTGCGCAGGCAAGCGCATGCCGATGGAAATCGATTTCACGTTCTTGCCGCCGTAGACGAAGTTCATCATCGCGCGCGAGAAATTGATGGCGGTGATCATCGAGGTCACGATGCCGATGGCGGTGGTCACGGCGAAGCCCTTCACCGGACCCGTGCCGATCGAATAGAGAATGATCGCCACGATCAGGGTCGTCAGGTTCGAGTCCAAGATGGTGACGAAGGCGCGGTCGTAACCGAGGTCGATGGCACGCGCCACGCTCGCACCGCGGTTGAGCTCTTCACGGATACGCGCATAGATCAGTACGTTGGCGTCCACCGCCATACCGAGCGTCAACACGATGCCGGCGATGCCCGGCAGCGTCAGCGTGGCGCCGAGGATCGACATCACGGCCACCAGCATCAGCAGGTTAATGAAGAGCGCGACGTTGGCGATGATGCCGCACACGCGATACATCAGGATCATGAACACCACGATCAGGGCAAAGCCCACCAGCACCGAGGTCAGACCGTTGTCGATGTTTTCCTGACCGAGGCTCGGGCCCACCGTGCTCTCTTCCACGAAGTGCATCGGAGCAGCGAGCGCACCGGAACGAATCAAGAGCGCAAGGTCGCTGGCTTCCTTCGACTCGAGACCGGTGATGCGGAACTGGCGACCCAGTGCCGCCTGGATGGTGGCAACGCTGATCAAACGCTCTTCAACGTAGGGTTGAGAGACGGTGACCAGCTCCCCATCCGGGCCTCGCGTGGTCTCGTTACGCGTCTTGGTTTCCTTGAGCAGGATGGCCATCTGGTTGCCGATGTTGGTACGCGTGACTTCATTGATACGACGCGCGCCCACGGCATCGAGCGTGATGTTCACCTGCGGCAGGGTGGTCTCGGGGTCGATCGAGGTCTGGGCGTTGGTGACGTTCTCACCACCGACGATGATGTTGGAATCGAGACGATAGGGAATGCCGTTGTAGTCGTACTGCAGCGTGTCGGCAGGTGCTGCGCTCGGGCTGGCCACCAGGTGGAACTGCAAGGTGGCGACGGCAGCGATGAGGTCCTTCGCACGCGTGGTGTCCTGGATGCCTGGCAGCTCGATGACGATGCGGTTCGGGCCGGACTGCTGGATCTTCGGTTCCTTCACGCCGAGTTCGTTGACGCGCGAACGCAGCGTGGTGAGGTTCTGCTGCACGGCATAGGTCTGCAGCTCCTGCATGGCGAGCTCGCTCATGCTGAAGTAGAGCATGTAGTCCTGCCCCACCTGCTCGGTGCGCACCACGAGTTCCGGAAATTCCTGACGCAGCCGCGAGCTTGCGGCGCTGCGGGTGTCGGCATCGGCGAAGCGCAGTGCGATGCGATTCTGACTGTCGACGTTGAGCGGCGGACGATAGCGGATGCGCTCCTCACGCATCAGTGCGCGCATGGCAGCAGCGGTGTCGTTGAGTTGTTTGGCAACCGCCTGCTCCATGTCCACCTCCATCAGGAAGTGCACACCGCCCTGCAGGTCGAGGCCATAGGACATCGGCTCTGCACCCAGTGCGGAAAGCCACGCCGGCGTGTTCGCCGCAAGGTTGAGCGCAACGACGTAATCCTGCGACAGCGCCAGGTTCACGAGCGCCTGCGCATGGATCTGTTCGTTCTGATCGCGCAGACGGATCAGGGCCACACCGTTTTCGATGTGGGCATCGAACCATTCGATGCCTTCGGCATCGAGCGCCTTGGTGGCGGCATCGAGCGCGGCCTGGTCCACGGCACCGCTGTCGTGCGAGATCTGGATGGCGGGGTCGGCTGGATAGAAGTTGGGAGCTGCATAGATGAACGACAACAGAATCGTTCCAATCAGCAGAATTCCTTTCCAGAGCGGGGTCTTGTTCATGCGCTTGGTGTTCCGTTACGGCCCCTCCCGATGAGGGGCCGGGTCAAGAAGACGAGTGCGATCAGATGCTCTTGATCGTACCTTTCGGCAGCACGGCGGCCACCGAGCTTTTCTGCAGTTTCAGTTCTACGTTGTCCGCCACCTGCAGTGCCACGTAGTGCTCGTCGATGCGATTGACACGCCCGAGGATGCCGCCGGTGGTCATCACTTCATCCCCGTTCTTCAGATTGTCGAGCAGGTTGCGATGCTCTTTCGCACGCTTGGCCTGGGGACGCCAGATCAGGAAGTAGAAGATCAGGACGAAGCCGCCGAGGAACAGGAAGTTGTAGATCGGATTCGGCGCCTCAGCTGCACCAGCGGCCTGTGCGTAAGCGGAATTGATGAAGAAATTCATGAATGCTTCCTTATGAACGATTGGGTGAAACCCGGATTCGGTGCCGGTCCCGGGGACTGGAGCGCAGAACGGCTCACTCGAGGGCAAGTTCCGCCTGTTCGGCGGCGAACTTGCTGGCAAAGGCCGGCAATTTACCCTCTTCTATGGCACCACGCAAACCTGCCATCAGCGTCTGATAGTAGTGCACGTTATGAATGGTATTGAGCTGCGCGCCGAGCATTTCCTTGCAGCGATCGAGGTGCTGCAGGTAGGACCGGGAAAAATTGCGGCAAGTATAGCAAGTGCAGTTCTCGTCGATCGGACGCAGGTCATCGCGGTAGCGACTGTTGCGCAGCTTGAGCAAACCCTTGGAGGTGAAGAGGTAGCCATTACGTGCGTTACGGGTCGGCATGACGCAGTCGAACATGTCGATGCCGCGCATCACTCCATCCACCAGATCCTGCGGCGTGCCCACCCCCATCACGTAGCGCGGCTTGTCCGCCGGCAACTGATTGGCGATGCGGTCGAGGATCATGTGCATCTCTTCCTTCGGCTCGCCCACGGACAGACCGCCGAGCGCATAGCCGTCGAAGCCGATGTCGAGCAGTTGCTGCAGCGATTCCTCACGGAGCTCCGGATACATGCCACCCTGCACGATGCCGAACAGGGCATTGGGATTGTCGGCAAACGCCGTCTTGCAGCGACGCGCCCAGCGCATCGACAGCTCCATCGACTTGCGTGCCTGCTCCGGCGTGGCCGGATAGGGCGTGCATTCGTCGAAGGCCATGACGATGTCGGAGTTGAGGTCGCGCTGCACCTGCATCGAGGTTTCCGGACTCAGGAAGACCTTCGAGCCGTCCACCGGTGAACGGAAGGTCACGCCCTCCTCGGTGATCTTGCGCATCTCACCCAGGCTGAACACCTGGAAGCCGCCCGAGTCGGTGAGGATGGGGCCGTCCCAGCCCATGAAGCCGTGCAGCCCCTTGTGCAGGCGGATGACGTCCATGCCCGGGCGCAACATCAGATGGAAGGTGTTGCCGAGCAGGATCTGCGCCCCGCTCTCCTTCACCTGAGTCGGCAAGAGCCCCTTGACGGTGCCGTAGGTGCCCACGGGCATGAAGGCCGGCGTCTCGACGACGCCACGCTCGAAAATGATGCGGCCGCGGCGCGCCAGACCGTCGGTCTTGAGGAGTTCGAATTGCATGGATCCTCGGCTCTACAGATCGCAGAAATGCACAGGGGCGGTTGCCCGCCCCTGCTTGGAACGACGGGAACAGCCTTACGGCAGCAGGTGGTTGACCGCTGCACGCTCCTCGGCGAGTTCCTGCTCGGTCTTCTTCATCAGGTCGCGGCTGAAGTCGTTGATCGGCAGATCCTGCACGATGGTGTACTGACCGTTGGCGCAGGTCACCGGGAAGGAATAGACCAGACCTTCGGAAATGCCGTAGCTGCCATCGCTCGGGATGGCCATGCTGACGATCTTGCCGCTGGTGCCCAGCACCCAGTCACGCATGTGTTCGATGGCGGCGTTGGCGGCGGAAGCGGCGCTCGACAGACCACGGGCCTTGATGATGGCGGCGCCGCGCTGCTGCACGGTCGGGATGAAGTCATTCACGACCCAATCCTGGTCGACCAGCGAGGTGGCGTCTTTGCCGTCCACTTTGCAGTGGTGGATGTCGGGATACTGGGTGGAGCTGTGGTTGCCCCAGATGATCATGCCTTCGACGTCGGTGGTGTGCTTGCCGGTCTTGGCGGCGAGCTGGGCCACGGCACGGTTGTGGTCGAGGCGGGTCATGGCGGTGAACTGGCCGGGGTTGAGGTCCGGCGCGTTGCGATAGGCGATCAGGGCGTTGGTGTTGGCCGGGTTGCCCACCACGATCACTTTCACGTCGCGGCTGGCGTGGTCGTTGATGGCCTTACCCTGTACCGAGAAGATCTGGGCGTTGGCTTCGAGCAGGTCTTTGCGTTCCATACCCGGGCCACGCGGACGGGCGCCCACCAGCAAGCAGTAATCGGCATCCTTGAAGGCCACTTCCGGCTTGTCGGTCTGCACGATGCCGTGCACGAGCGGGAAGGCGCAGTCTTCGAGCTCCATGGCCACGCCCTTGAGGGCTTCGAGGGCCGGGGTGATTTCCAGCAGCTGCAGGATGACCGGCTGGTCCTTGCCGAGCATGTCACCGGCGGCAATGCGGAACAACAACGAATAGCTGATCTGACCGGCAGCGCCGGTAACGGTGACCCTGACTGGTGCTTTCATGTGGAGCTTCCTTATGGATGGTGGTTGAAGGCGAAAGTCGGCAATGGAGCCCGAATGGCGCGCGATTATAGAACCGTTCGCGAAGGCACCGCAAAAAGCCTCGCGCGGGCTTGCGAACGACTATCAACCCAAGCCACGTGTCCGCCGATAGTGAATTTGTTATTCTTCGGGAGCTTTTTGCCCGCCATCCCCAACTACAGGACCACCGATGCGCCCTGCTTTTCGTAAAACCAAAATTATTTGCACGATCGGCCCCGCCACCAGCTCCTACGAAATGCTGGCTCAGTTGCACGAAGCTGGCATGGACATCATCCGCCTCAACATGTCGCACGCCACCCACAAATGGGCGCAGCGCATGATCGAGCACGTGGTGGAGCTCAACAAACACACCGCCTTCCCCGTGGGCATCCTGCTGGACACCCAGGGACCCGAGATCCGCACCGGCGTACGCGAAAGCGATCTCGATCTGAAAGTGGGCGACATCATCTCCATCACGGTGCGCGACGACGTCGACGTCGAGGAATCCTCGATCCGCATCAACTATGAAGAACTCATCGACACCGTGAACGTGGGCGACAAGATCACGGTGGACAACGGCCTGATCAACCTCGAGGTCCTCGAAAAAGACAACAACCGCATGCGCTGCAAGGTGCTCGACGGTGGCAAGCTCGGCAGCAAGAAACACGTGAATCTGCCCGGCATCCGCGTGAACCTGCCCGCCATCACGCAAAAGGACCGCGAAGACATCCTGTTCGGCCTCGACCAGGAACTCGACTACATCGCCCTCTCCTTCGTGCGCGAAGCCGCCGACGTATTGGAGCTGCGCAAGCTGATCGAGGAATACAAACCCGAGAAGGCCAACACCATCAAGATCATCGCCAAGATCGAAGACCAGCAGGGTCTGCGCAACGTGGAAGAGATCGTGCAGGTGGCCGATGGCATCATGGTCGCGCGCGGCGACCTCGGTGTGGAAATCGATCTCGCCGAACTGCCCAATGCTCAGCGCCGCATCGTGCGTCTGTGTGCCGAATACGGTAAGCGCGTGATCGTGGCGACGCACTTGCTCGAGTCGATGATCGAAAACCCCATCCCGACCCGCGCCGAAGTGACGGACGTGGCCAACGCCGTGTACGAAGAAGCCGATGCCATCATGCTCTCCGGTGAAACCACCGTGGGCAAACATCCGCTGCGCTGTGTGCGCTACATGGATTCGATCGCACGCGCGACCGAACCGAACCCGGGTCTGGACTTCACCAGGAATCTGCGCAAGAACAGCGACAAGGAACATCTCGCCGCCACCGCGGTGGAACTCGCCGAATCGCTCGAAGCCAAGGGCATCGTCGTGGTGACGCGGCACGGCATCATGGCGAACTACGTCACCAACTGCCATCCGCAGCGCTCGCCGATCTTCGCCTTCACCAACATCGGGGTGACGCGTCGCATCATGACGCTCAACCGCTACCTCTATCCCTTCAAGATCGAGTTCAGCAACGATCCGGAAGAAACGCTGTCGCGCGCCTTCGCCGAATTGAAGAGCAAGGCTGGCTTCGAGACGGGCGACAAGGTGGTGGTGATTTCCGATTTGCTGCTCGATCAGGACAGCGTCGGCATCCAGATCCGTGCGCTGCCGTAAGACGACCTCGAGCAGTAGTCGTCACCCAAGAAAGGAGCGTTTGCCATGAAAGGTTTGATCTACGCGATCGTCGTCGTTGCCGTGTTGGCGTTGCTCGTCGTGACCAATCCCACGAGCGAGGATTACGAGTCCTATCTGAAGGCGGAGTTCATCAAGGAGTCGAATGCCGAAAGCGAAGTGTCGCAGGCCCTCGCCGCGACCTTCGGCGCCGTTGCCAGCAACCTGCTCAGCAGCGTCACCGTGCGCAACGACTACATCCTCTTCAGCACCTACTCCGCCGGCTCCGGTGATACCGAGCGTTTGACGCTGGGTTTGCTGGGGAATTTCTTTGTCTTGAAGGATGGGGAGTAGTCGCAGCTCCATCGGAGCTGCTGCCGAAGTCACCCCCTGACGGCTGCCGGAACACCGTGAATACATTCCCGCGGGCTCGCTCGCAGACTTCCATGTCTGCGAGCGCCCCGCCATCCATCAGGCAGCGGCGACTTGCTCGATCGTCGGTTGCGCCGAGTTGGAGACGAAGCCCACAGGCGATCTCCAAGGTTTCATGCAGATTCGAGCTTCCCAATGTTGGGGTTCACCGCATGTGCGCTTCACCCCACCTCCATGCCCCCGCGCCGACGGAGAAAGGAACCTACGCGATAAACATGGCATCGCCGTAGCTGAAGAAGCGATAACGCTCCTGTACGGCTTGTCGATAGGCAGAGAGAATGTGCTCGCGTGAGCTGAAGGCACTGACGAGCATCAACAGCGTCGACTGCGGCAGGTGGAAGTTGGTGAGGAGCGCATCGACGGTGCGGAAGCGATAGCCGGGATAGATGAAGATGCGCGTATCACCGCGGAAAGGTACGAGCTCGCCATCCTGACTGGCGGTTTCGAGACAACGCACGGTCGTCGTGCCGATCGCCACCACGCGACCACCGCGCGCGCGACAAGCCCGCACCGCTTCACACACTTCCTCCGACACTTCGAGATACTCCGCATGCATGCGGTGCTGCGTGATGTTCTCCGTGCGCACCGGTTGGAAGGTGCCGGCACCGACGTGCAAGGTCACCTGCGCCATCGCGATGCCCTTCTCGCGCAGCGCCGCCAACATCTCTTCACTGAAATGCAGTCCCGCGGTAGGGGCGGCAACGGCACCCTGCACGCGGGCATAGACCGTCTGATAGCGCTCGCGGTCGCTCTCTTCATCGGCTCGACGGATGTAGGGAGGCAGCGGCATGTGGCCGGCTCTGTCGAGGAAGTTCATCAGATCGAGAGCGGGATCGAAGCGCACACGATAGAAACCATCCTCGCGTCCGATCACCAGCGCCACCGCTGCCACTCCCTCGTGTTCGAACACGAGTTCAGCATCTGCGGGCAGCGGATGGTTGGAACGTATCTGTGCCACCACTTCGTTGTCGGGCAGCACACGTTCGACCAGAAGCTCGATCTTGCCGCCGCTGCGCTTGCGGCCATAGAGACGCGCCGGAATCACGCGCGTGTTGTTGAAGACCAGCAGATCTTCGGGCCTCAACAAGGAAGGAAAATCGGCAAAGCGCAGATGACGCACGGCGCCATCATGACGACCCAACTGCAGCAAGCGGCTGTCGCCACGTTGCGCTGGTGGATAGTGCGCGATCAGTTCTTCCGGGAGCTCGAAATCGAAGTCGCTGAGTTGCATGGGGGCGCCCCGAAAAAAAAAGCGCAAGGGTACTTAAAAACTGTGGGAAGGCATAGGCAGTGCCAAAAGCCTTCGTTATAATCGCGGCCGTTTTTCCCGCCCCTGCCGGAGTGGTGAAATGGTAGACACGACGGACTCAAAATCCGTTGCTAGCGATAGCGTGCCGGTTCAAGTCCGGCCTCCGGTACCAACTCCCTGTTCCTGACTCGATTTCCCTATCCGTAGCGAGTGTTGCGCGCTGCGTATGTTTGCGCGCGGCTGGATGGCTGCGGGGAAGTCGATGCTTCCCCGCAGCGTTGCAGTCTTGCTTAGTCAGCTGCGAAGCAGTAGAGCAAGCCAGCGCCACCGACGCTGATCAGCGCTTCCTGCGTGCAGCCCGGCGTGCCGTGCGAGGAGTTCCAGGGCGAACCCGGAACGGCGAAGGAGTAACGGTCGGCGTGACCCACCCAAGCGCTGCCTTCGGTGCTGCTCGTCCAGTTGTTGCAGGTGCGGTCTTCACCCGGCGGGAAGGCGGTGCCATCGAGACGGGTGCCGGTCAGCACGTCGTGTTCGGTGGTGTCGTAGGTGCCGTCGATGCGCGACTCGAAATGGTTGCCGTGCTCGTCGAGGATGTGCTCGTAATTGAAGTTGGAGTTGTCGTAGAGCAGGCTCTCGATGTTGGTGGCCATGATCACGCCTTTGGCGTTGGCCCACGGACCTTGGCCGATGCGATCGATGGCGTTCACGGCGTTCGGGCCCTGCGTGCTGAGATAGGCGCGCCAGGTGCGATGACCGGCGCCAGCTTCGGTGGCGAGCGCCTGGCAGTGTGCATCGGCACCTTCGAGACCACCGAGATCACCACCCTTGCCGATGCCGCGGCTGGTGATGAAGAAACCCATTTCCATCGGCTCCTGCTCTGCAGCTGCCTGCACCCCTTCTGCCAGCGTCATGAGGCCGAGACCGGCCACGATCGCTGCAATCAGTTTGTTACTTTTCATACTTCCCCCTTCTGCGTGGTTGAAAAACGACGCGATGGTTACGCAACTATGACAGATGTGCAATGCCTGGAAGCGACTTGCTCCGAAAAACGCAACACTCATTCATCCACACGATGCAGGCACATAAATCAGTCGAATAAAAAAGGCAGCTCCAATGAAGGAGCTGCCTTTTGCGTTTCATCGCCGATCGAACTTACTGCTGCTGACGAAACTCCGGCGTCATCTCCTCGCAGGTGGCCGGTGCGAAGGGCACATCGGAGAGATACATCACATCGAAGCTTTCGTACGGCGCGGCGAGATACACGGGATCGGTGACCGAGTATTCACGCTTGAGGGCCATCGTCTCGGTGTCGAGCGTGAAGCGTTCGACGATGTGCATCTGCTCGCTGCTGCGCGTGGGCGGACTCAACACACCGGGTGTGAAACCGATGGTGTCGACCACCAGCGTGTCACCTTCCCAGTTGCCGATGGAGTGACCGGCGTAGCTCGGCTCGATGTTGGCCGGATGTTCGGTCATGCCGATGTGGATGCGACGTTCGAAGTTGTAGAGGCCGTAGATGATGTCGATGACCTTCTCGCCCTCGGCCGTGGTGTAGTGCTTGAACTGGTTGATCGGCCAGTCGGCGGTCCAGTCGCGAATGAAGCTGGTGGGTTTGCAGGCGTACCAGGGATTGTCTTCCGGTGAGCTGCGATCGAAGGCATCGGCGGCGGCCTGACCGGCTTCGGTGTAGACCACGCGCGGACGCGGCGGCTGGGTTTTCTGCACGTCTTCGAGCGTGATGCGGCCCGCGGCGTAGTCGGGGCTCATGCTCTTCGGAATCATCGAACCGTTGCCACCACTGGGCGGCACCGTGAGCACCAATTGTTCCACTGCCCAGTCACCGTTGAGATTGAGTTGACCATCCTCCAGACGCAGCGGCCGATCGCTGGTGTCCACCGGCTGACCGGAAGACAACTGATCGTTGCGGTTCATGGTGATGGTGTTGTCGATCGTGAAGTTCTCGATGTAGCAGGCACCGGGATCATCGCGATGCGGGTTGCCTTCGATCTTCACGTGCGAGCCCACCTTGAACATCTCGGTGGACCAGCCGGAACGGCGAATCAGCGTAGCGGCGCGCATTTCGCAGCGCATGTGTTGGATCGAGCCGTCTTCCTTCACCACATCGAGTTCCATGTAGGAATGCGGGTTCACCAGATTCATCTTGGTGAGCGTGCCTTCCCATTCGCGCTTGATGTCGAGTTGGAAGAGACCGAAGCCGTGGTGAGCGAAGGCCGGCAATGCCAGGCCTGAGAGAACTGCAGCGGCAAGAGCCGGCCGCAGGAATGGATGAGACCTGCGCATTGCGTAACCCCTCTGTGTTGTTATGAGCGTGCGCGCCAGTATAGAGGGGCGACGGAGCAACACCAGCAGGGCGGGTAAAAAGTTCGCTTTTTTTCCTCTTTCTTGACGCCACTTGCCGGTGCGGAATTTTCATAGTGATTTCAATTCCGTCACACACGTTAATCAATGCCGTTAACCGTTCTGAACCGTTAATCCCGTAGCTCTACCATGCTGAGTCGCTATCATGCGCGGCTTTGAATGAAAGCATTACAGGGTCGTACATGATGAAGTCAGCTCGGATCAGCAAACTCACCTGCGCCATCGCAGCCCTGCTCGGCAGCGGTGCGCTGCAGGCACAACAGAATCAAGCAATCGAGGAAGTGGTGATCTTCGGCCGCAACCTCGACCTCGTCGGTACTGCGGAGGCCGCCAGCGAAGGTACCGTGACGGGCGCCGACCTCCTGATACGTCCTCTCTTCAAGACCGCCGACCTGCTCGAATCGATGCCCGGTCTGGTTGCCGTGCAACATTCGGGCAGTGGCAAGGCCAACCAATATTTCCTGCGCGGCTTCAACCTCGACCACGGCACCGACTACAGCGTGATCGTCGATGGCATGCCCTGGAACCTGCGTTCGCATGGTCATGGTCAGGGCTATCTCGATGTGAACGGTCTGATTCCGGAGATCGTCGAACGCATCGACTACCGCAAGGGTCCCTATCGCGCCGACCTCGGTGATTTCTCGATGGTGGGCGCTTCGTTCATCCGCACCATCGATCGGCTCGAACAGGACTTCCTCTCACTCGAGAGTGGCCAATATGGTTGGCGCCGACTCGCCGGCGGTGCCACACAGGATCTTGCCGACGGCAGCCTCACCTTCGTCGGCGAATACAAGCAGTACGACGGTCCCTGGGAAAAGGACGAAGACCTCGAACATCTGTCGCTGTGGAGCAAATACCTGCGCAACACCTCCTTCGGCCAATTGACACTGACGCTTTCCGGTTACGAAGCACAGTGGGATCCGACCGAGCAGGTGCCGGAACGCGCCTTCGGCAGCGCGGTGTGTCCCGATGAATTCTGTTCGCTGGATCCGACGGCACATGGGCAGACCTCGCGCTGGATCATGACGAGCCAACTGAGCGGCAGCGATTGGAACGCCAATCTCTATGGCCAGTACTACGACTGGACCATGTCTTCGAATCCCACCTACGACTACCAGATCAATCAGTTCGACCGGCGCTGGACCATCGGTGGTGGCGCCGACAAGACGATCTTCGAAAGCGACTCGTTCCGCCTCGTCGCTGGCGGCGAGTTTCGCTATGACGACGGCGGCCGCATCGGCGTGGAGCACACGGAGCAAGGCCAGTTCGTCGAGCCGCTCGGTGAAAACGAGATTCAGGAAGGATCGATCGCCGCCTACATCGAAGGCATGTGGCAGGCCACCGATACCTTGCGCGTGCTGGGTGGCGTGCGCACCGACCATTACGAATTCGACGTGCGCGCCTCCAACGACAACAGTGCCTTCGGTTCGAAATCGGTCAACCGCACCTCACCCAAGGTGGGCCTGGCATGGAATGCCATCGACGAGGTCGAGTTCTATGCCAACTGGGGCCGCGGCTTTCACTCCAACGATGCGCGTGGCGTGGTCAACGCAGTGGATCCGGTGCCCGGTCTATCGCCGAGTACCGGACGTGAGCTGGGCGCCCGCTTTGCCATCGGCGATTTCAAGTTCACTACCGCCTATTGGTGGTTGGATCAGGACAGCGAGCTGATCTTCGTCGGCGACTCCAACTCGGTTGAACCCAAGGGCGCCTCCGAGCGTGAAGGCCTGGAAGTGACGATGTTCTGGCAGCCCCTGCCCTGGCTCGGTGTGGATGCCGTCTACACCGACAGCAAGGCGCGTTACACCAACAATCCCGAAGGCGACCATGTGGAACAGGCGGTGGAAACGGGCGGACAGATCGGCATTTCCGCCACCAAGGATGATTGGGATTTGAGCCTGCGTGCGCGTTATCTCGGCCCCTACGCACTCACTGCGGACAACTCGCAGCGTTCCAAGTCGCTCACCACCTTGAATCTGCGCGGCGCGCGCCACTGGTCGAACCTGACCCTTTACGCAGAGGTGCTCAACCTGCTCGATTCCGACCGCAAGGAAATCGTCTACTACTACCCAGCCTACGTGCCCGGCCTCGACGATCCCGGTCTCAGCTCGGAAGACATCGACTGTGCGGAGCTCGACTGCACCATCAGCCGCGCCACCACGCCGCGCAGCTTCCGCATCGGGGTGAGCTACAAGTTCTGATCCCCCCCGACACCGTGCCGGCCTCGGCTGACACCGGGGCCGGCCCTGTGGTTAGAATCGCGGCTCCCTTTCCCGGTTTCTGGAGCCAAGCATGACTACTTTGTTGCGTCGTTTGCTGTGTCCTCTGTTGCTCGCGCTGGCCACGTTGCCCCCGCTCACACTCGCTGCCGAAGATGAAGCGGCACGTTGGGATCTGAGCGATCTCTATCCTTCCGTCGAAGCCTGGGATGCCGAGCGCCAACGCCTTTTGGCTGAATTCGAAACCATCGGCCGTTATCGCGGTACGCTCGGTCAGGGTGGCAAGGAACTGGCCGCGGCACTGCGCCACGTGTCCGATCTCTATCGCGCGGCGCTGCGCGTCTACGTCTACGCCAGCCTGCAACAGGATGAGGATCTGCGTGTCACCGAAGCGCAGGAACGCGCGCAATTGGCCGAAGCCATGTATGCACGACTCAGTCAGGCCACGGCCTGGATCGATCCCGAGATCGTTGCGATCGGTGAAGAGCGCGTGCGTCAGTTCATCGACGACACGCCGGAACTTGCCCCCTTCCGTCATTCACTGGACGACACCCTGCGCCGCGCCGAACACACCTTGGGTGACGAAGCCGAGCAGGTGCTGTCCTATTTCTCGCAGGCCTCGGATGCGCCCAGCAACATCTACAGCATCATCGCCAACTCCGACATCCCCTTCCCCACACTGACTCTGCCTTCCGGCGAAGACGTGCTCATCAACTCGCAGGGTTATGAACGTCTGCGTTCGAACGCCGATCGCGAACTGCGCAAGCAGGTGTTCGATCTGTTCTGGGGCAAATGGTTGGAATATCGCAACAGCGTCGGCATGGTGCTGAACAGCCACATCCAGACGCAGGTGGCGCTGACCAAGGCACGCAAGTACGACAGCATGCTCGAGCGTCAACTCTTCAACTACAACCTGCCCGAGGCGGTCTATCGCACGCTGGTCGACGAAGTGAACAAGGCGCTGCCCACCCTGCATCGCTATTTCAAACTGCGTGCGCGCATGCTGGGTGTGGAGCAGATGCGCTACTACGACATCTATCCGCCGCTCGTCAGTCTCGAGCGCGAATTCGATCTCGCCACCAGCAAGGAAATCACGCTGCAGGCGATGAGCATCCTCGGCGAGGATTGGGTGGAGCGGCAGCGCGCCGCGATGAACGAGCGCTGGATGCATGTCTATCCGCAACAGGGCAAGCGCAGTGGCGCCTACATGCAGGGCAGCGCCTACGACGTGCATCCCTATCTGCTGCTGAACCACAACAACGATTACAACTCGCTCTCCACCTTCGCGCACGAGTGGGGTCATGCGATGCATACGCTGTACGCGAAGGATGCGCAGCCGTTCGAGACCGCTGATTACGCCACCTTCATCGCCGAGATCCCTTCCACCTCGCTCGAGCTGATCCTGCAGCAGTACATGACGCAGCAGGCGCAGACGAAAGAAGAAAAACTGTTCTATCTCGGCTCGGCGCTGGAAAACCTGCGCGGCACCTTCTTCCGTCAGACCATGTTCGCGGAGTTCGAGCTGGCGCTGTACGAAGCGGTGGAACGTGGTGAAGCGCTCAGCGGTGAGCGCATCTCGCAGCTCTACCTGGAACTGCTCAAGCGTTATCACGGCCACGACGAAGGCGTGGTGTTGATCGACGATCTCTACGCCAACGAATGGATGTTCGTGCCGCACTTCTACTACAACATGTACGTCTATCAGTACGCGACCTCGCTCACCGCGGGCACCGCGCTCTACGAGAAGATCGTGGAAGAAGGCGAAGCCGGTGTGGAGAACTTCAAGAATCTCCTGCGCGCCGGTGGTTCGGACTATCCGTACAACCTGCTGCGTCAGGCCGGCGTCGACATGGCGACGCCCGCGCCCTATCAGGCCGTGGTGCGTCGCATGAACGCCATCATGGACGAAATGGAAGCGCTGCTCGCGCAATAACCGATCGATCCCATTGACAGCGGCCGCGCCGGCTCCTAGAGTGCGCGGCCTCGATCACAGCAAAAAGCCCATGATCCGCTTCTTCGACAACGCCGCATTCATCGCAAACGCCGCAGCACGTGCCGCGGCGCGTCGTCGTGCGCGTGCGAATTGCTCGCCATCCGGAAGCCCAGGGCCCTGCTGATGCCTTACTGAACCCAATCACGCAGTAACCGAAAACCTCCGGATGTCGACGACACCGGAGGTTTTTTTTCGCCCCTAGAAAAACGCCACGAGGAAAAACGGCATGAACACCATAGAAACCGAAGACACATTGGGACTCAGCTTCTGCGAGCGCTTGCCCCTGGCCTTCACCCACGGCCAGGGGTCTTGGGTTTGGGATGAGGCGGGTAAGCGCTATCTCGATTTCACGTCCGGCTGGGGCGTGACCTGTCTCGGACATGCGCATCCCGTCATCACGGCGACCTTGCAGCGCCAGGCAACGCGCTTGCTGCAAAGTCCCAATGCGGGTTTCACCTATTCACCGGAACGCGCGGCCTTGCTGCAGCTGCTCTTGCCCTTGTTGCCGGGCAAGTTGAATGCGCTGTACTTCTGCAACAGCGGCGCCGAAGCCAACGATGCTGCATTGAAACTCGCCCGCAAGATCACGGGGCGCCACAAAGTCATCAGCACGAAGGGCTCCTTTCATGGTCGTTCCTTGAACACTTTGTCCGTATCGCGCGGCCCGGAAAACTCCGGACGTTATCTGCCACAGTTGCCGGCCATCAGCTTCGTGCCCTTCGGTGACATCGCGGCACTCGCGCAAGAAATCGACGCCGACACTGCAGCCGTGATCGTGGAACCCATTCAAGGGGAAGGTGGCGTGCAGATTCCCCCACCGAATTATTTGGCGGAAGTGCAGCTCCTGTGTCGCACGCATGGCGCGCTGTTGATCGTGGATGAAGTGCAGACCGGCTTCGGCCGCACCGGCAAATTGTTCGCGTTGCAGCACAGCCTGCAGCACGTCGAGCCCGACATGTTGACGCTCGCCAAGGGCATCGCCGGTGGCTTTCCCTTCGCCGCCTTTGCCGTGACGGCGGAAGTGAGAGCACGCCTGCAGAAGGACGATCATGGCGGCACCTATTGCGGCAATCCCTTGGGCTGTGCCCTCTCCCATGCCGTGATCTCCTACCTCGTGGAGCACAGGATTCCTGACCAGGTGGCACAGAAAGGCGAGCGATTGCTGGAGGGGCTGCAGGCGCTCGCAGCGAACTACCCGGCTTTGGTGAAAGCCACGCGCGGACGGGGACTACTCTGCGCGCTCGAATTCCATGAGCCCACGCTGGCGCGCGAACTCACGTGGCGCTGCGCTGAGAAAGGCCTGCTCGTCGTACCCACCCGCAACGGCATCATCCGCTTGTTGCCGGATCTCTTGGTGAGCGAAGAGCACATCGCCAGGGCACTGGCCGTGCTGGACGAAGTGTTGGCAGAGGCGGCCTGAGTGATGGGGAACCTGCGGCCTCCTGGGCCGCAGGTTCAGACCGTGTGGTGATTGTTACTGCATGAGCGAGAAGAAAATCAGCGCGCGTTGAGGATGGCGGACAGAGTGAAGGTGCCGGTCTGCCCTCCCTCGTAGCTACTCACTTCCACTTCGTAGGTGCCGCTCGCAGAGTTTTCGATCACGATCAGCGAGCGCCCGGTCGAACCGAAATCGTCGTTGGTCAAACGTTCGCCGCCGGGCGTGATCACCGTCATGAAGGTGTCGAAGTCCTTGGACTGCATGTCGAAGACGATGGTGGCTCCCTCGTTCACCTGGTAGAAGTTGTACGTCTCGTAGTAACTGTCGTCGGTGTATTGGCGGTCACCGGTATCCAGTTGGCCGCGATAAGTGACGCCACCGAACAAGCCATCGGCCGATACGACCTCGAAGTCGGAGGTGCTGGACTCGGGCCCAGGTGCCGGGGTGGCAGTCGCCGTTGGTGAAATATCGAGCGAGCGCCACTCGGAGGCCTGGAACTCCGTGATCACCAGCTTGGCAGGGCCCGCCTCGTCGGGCTGCATCGCGGCATAGGTTCCTACCCAGATGTCATAGACACCTTCCGCAGGATTGGTCCAAGTGAGGCCCGGATTGGCGGTTCCAGCGGCACGGGGCTCATCGTCATTGCAGTGCCAATTACCGTTCGGGTCGTTCACGACCAGCGTCGTATCCACAGTTGCAGACACGAAGATGCCAAGAAAGTCGCTGGGAGAGCGTAGTACGAGTTTCAGGTCCGGCTGGGCGTCATAGATATAGCCGGTGCATTCACCTCCCAAGGTAGTGGCGGCATTGGTGAAGCCCCCGGGGAGGATGTTGGTAATGTGCGGATCGGGTAGGAAGCCACCCGTGAGCTCCACGGTGCCATTGAGCGCATCGACGTTGAGGGTTTGCGCGTAAAGGTTGGTAGCGAGGCTGGACAGCAGAAAAGCGGGCCAAAACGAAACGACGCGGTGCAGACTCATGATGCTTCCTGCAGGACTTGGATGCGGGCTCGGCCGCCGACCCTAATCCACTTGCCCGCTTCGGTCATTCCCCCAAATATGGGAGAACGGCGCATCGCACCGTTCTCCGAGGACACTCTACCCCCGTTCAGTGCTGGAACAGCACGCTATAGGGTTCGACACCGCCTCGATCGACCACCAGGTGTTGATAGCTGGCGCTTGGTCCCGCGCTGCGCACGTCTTCACCGAAGGACTTCACGTCGGCGCGATAACGCTCATGCAGATACTCGCTCAGTTCGAGCGCGGTGAGCTTACCGTCGCCATCGACATCCGCCCTGCGACCACGCAAGGCCTCGTCGAAAAACGCGGCGAGAAAACCGCCGGCCTGGAACTTGAAGGCCACCTGCGAGAGCACGTCTTCTTCCGAGGAAAACAGCCCCATGCGACCGGGCTTGGAGACGATGTCCTTGGCGAAGCCGCCGCTGAAACAGGAATCGAGCACCAGCAACACCGTGCCCGCATCGATGCCATCGAGCAGGTCGGCCAATTCATCGTCGGTCAGTGCGCCGTCGTAGAGTTCGATGGTCTCGTCGAAACCGTCGGGATCGCGGCTGTCCGGCCCACCGGGACGCGCCACGCGATCGCCGTGCCCGGAGAAGAAGATCACCACCATGTCGTCGGCATCGGCGCGTGCGCCGACGGCGGCGATGGCCTCGCGGAAGCGCGCTTTCGTCGCCTGCCCGTTGATCAAGGTGTGTGCGTTGCGGGCTGCCATGCCGGCGCCTTCGATCAAGGCCTCGCGCACCCGCACGGCATCATCGTCCGTCAGCGGCAGATCATTTTCTTCGCCGGGATAGTCGGCCACGCCGACGAAGATGCCGTGAATCTCACCGCCCGTGGCATGGGCAGCGTTGGAAGAAAGTTCCACATTGCGTCCACGCGTGAGGCTGAGTGCATAGGCTCCCGTCGCCTGCGCCTCATAGCTGCCGGCGAGAATGCGATAACGACCGCTGCGGCGCAGCGTCAGTTCGATGCGCGACAGATCCGTGCGGCCATCGAAGTCGTCGTTGGTGATGAGCTCGCCCGGCGGCGTGACCAAGGACAGATAGGTGTCGAACTCGGAGGAACTCATGTCGATCACGATCTGCTCGCCCGCTTCCGCGCTGAACACATAGACGTCTTCGAAGCTGTTGTCCTGTGCGCGTTGATCGCCCTCTTCCAGCCTGCCGTTCACGCGATCGCCCAGCGAAAGTTCGATCGAGTCGCGTGTGACCTGCTGCTGTCCAGATCGTTCCTGTGCGATGGTCAGCTTGTAACGGCCCGTCTCTGCCGCAGCATAGGAAGTCACACGCACGCGATAAGTACCGAGCGCCGACAACTCGCGCACGATACGGCTGTTGGTGCTGCCGTCGCCCGCATCGTCGTTCGCTTCGTGATTGCCGTCGGGGCTTTCCAGCATGAGGTAGGCATCGAAGTCATCCGAATACAGAGCGATGGTCACCGTCTCACCCGGCATTCCGTCGAAGGTCCAGGTATCGACGTATTCACCGCTGCCGTAGGTGTCGTCCCCACGCTCCAGCCTGCCTTCGTATTCGCGCACACCGTTTTCGGAAGCCACGAGATTGCCGCTGAGCGTCAAGGTGTAGGACCCCGTCTCACCTGCGGCGTAGCTCGTGACTTCGACCTGGTATTCACCACTCTCCGTCAACTGCAGCGCCAACAACGAACGCTGCTGACTGCCTTCGAAATCATCGTTGGTGAAGCGGCGGCCGCTGGGCGCCACCAGCGCCAGATAGGTGTCGAACTCGGCCGATTGCAGATCGAATACCACCAACTCCCCAGCCGTGCCCTGATAGCTGTAACGATCGACATGGCCCCTGCCATCGAGCACGGGGTCGGAGCGGTCGAGGCGACCGCGTTGCGTCACTCCCTGCCCCGACGCAGCGTTCCTTACGTCTTCGACCAAGTACACGGCGCCGCGTTCGTACAAGGTTCGACAATCGGTGGCATCGTGATAGCGATCGCCTTCCACCAAGGTCGTCGCGGAACCTTCACCATTGAAGCGTGGATCATCGCACTCGCCATCGTTGGCCCACCGGCTGAGATCGTCGCCGAAGTCGATGCCGACATTCGCAGCGTCGACACCGAGATCGAGCGATGGCCAGTCGCTCAGGTCCCACTCGGTGATGACCAGCTTGGCGCTGCCGGCGTAGGCGAAGTCGTCCACGTAGTCGTAGGTGCCCACCCAGATGTCATAGATGCCGTCGGCTGGATATTCGAAGAGCAGCCCCGGATTGCTGCCCAGAAAATCGAGGTCGTCACTGCAATGCCAACTGCCGAAGGGGTCGTTGACCACCAGGGTGGTATCCACGTCGGACGACACGAAGATGCCCAACTGCTCGCCGGCATCGCGCAGTTCCAGCTTGAGGTCGGGTTTGTCGCCGTAGATGTAGCCGACGCAATCGGCACCGAGTATCTCGGCAGAGCTCCGCCCGCCCGGCACGACTTCCATCACCTGTGGATCGGGTAGAAAGCCGCCCTCCAGAATGAGCGTTCCATAGAGCGCTTCCACATTGAGGGTTTGCGCACAAACGGCGGACGCGAGGCTGGATAGCGCGAAGAAGGAAAGGTGCGAGACGGCTGGACACGCTCTCATGGGAATTCCTGCGGTAGTTCGGGGATGCGGGGCGTTGATGCACACTAAGTCCTTTGCCGAGCGGCGTCATCCCCCATTTGTCGTAGACGGCCTGCCTTCCCTGAGCGGGCTGGGACGAATCAGTTCCGGCCTCCAAGTTCGCTCTGCACGATGCGCAGTTCATAGGCGCCGGTCTCACCGGCAGCGAAACTCGTCACACGCACACTGTAGGTGCCGGCGACGTTCAACTCGCGCACGATGCGGCTGCCGGCGACACCTTCCGGATCATCATCGTTCACTTCGATCTCGCCATCCGGTGTCTCCAGCACCAGGAAGCTGTCGAAGTCGTCGGAATCCAGCGCGATGTCCACCAATTGGCCGGCCAGTCCTTCGAAGGTCCAGGTGTCGAAGTATTCACCCTTGCCGAGTCGCGAACTGCGTGCAGAAAGCTCACCCGTGTGATGTGCCTCCGCCACCTGATGCAGCGACTCGAGCCGGAGCGCGTAGTCGCCGCCCCCTTCCGCATCGTAGGCGGTGACTTCGACGCGGTATTCACCGGTCGCGGGCAAGGTCAGCAGCAAGCGTGATTGATCCTGACGACCGGCGTAGTCGTCATTGTGGAAGCGTTCGCCGTTGGGAGCGTAGAGCGCCAGAAAGGTGTCGAACTCGGCCGAGCTCAGCGCGAAATACACCTCGCTGCCTGCCTCACCCATGAAGGTGAAGGGATCGACCTGGCCAGTGGCGAGGCGGCCGCGGTATTCACCCCCAACTTCGAGCGCCGCCAGCGGCGGACGCGGATTGGCGACGAACTCGACACGTCCTTGCAGATACAGCGTGCGGCAGTCGGTGGCGTCGTGGAAACGATCACTGTCCAGAAAGGAAGAGGAGCTGCCGATGCCGCGGAAGCGCGGATCGTCGCATTCGCCGTCGTGGGCGAAGTCGCTGGCGTCGTCGCCGAACTCGATGCCGTCGATCGGCTCCAGCGCCACATCACGTCCACCCACCTGCGGTTGATTCGTCAGCTGCGTGAAGGCGTCGAGTTGCGACCAATCTTCCGGTGCGGTTTCGGTCAGCAGAACGGACACCGCCGGACCGCTGTAGTCGCGTTCGTAGCTACCGACCCACAGGTGGTAGCGACCTACCACGGGATCGACGAGTTCGAGTGCGGGATTGAGATCACCGAGAAATTCGCTGTCATCACTGCAATGCCAGGTGCCTTCCGGATCACGCACGAGGAGCGTCGTGTCGGTGACTCCCGCCACCACGATGCCGAGGCTCGCGCGCGGTGCACGCAGGTCGAACTGCAGATGGGGCCGCGTGGGATCGAGGTAGCCGACGCAACCCATATCGCCATCACTGATCTGCAGCGTGCCGCCGGGCACGACCTCGTAGCGTTGCGGATCGGGGTTGAAACCGCCGGTGAGGACGAAAGCAGCGCCGCCACCTTCGGACGAGGTCGTCGCACAGGCGACGAGACCGAGAGACAGAACCGGGCCGATCCATGCAACTGTTTTCACGCTTGCTCCTACTACTGAAAGGAAAAAAGTGGCGCATCCTAGCGCAGGGCCTGAGCCAGCATCCGTACCTGCTTCGCAAGATTGCATTCGTGCAGGCGGCTACCTAAGCTGCGACTCTCTTTGCGAGGGGAACGTCCAATGCCAATCACCAAACTCGAACACTACCTGGTCCTGACCGACGACATCGAAGCCGCCAAGGACTTCTATCAGGACGTGCTCGGCTTCAAGGTGGGCAAACGCGCCGACCTGGGCTTTGCCGGTTATTGGCTCTATCTCGATGAGGTGCCGGTGATCCACATCGCCGAATGGGAAAGCTATACGCGTCACTCCCATGAACAGGGCATTCCCGTCACCACCCGCGCGCCAGGTACCGGTGCCTTCGACCACATCGCCTTCAACGGCACCAACGTGGAGGAAATGATCGAGCGGCTCGACTCGCGCGGCATCGCCTACCATCGCAACGACGTGCCGGTGGCGAGTCTGGTGCAGTTGTTTCTGTACGATCCAAATGGGGTGAAGATCGAACTCAACTATCGTTGAGCCCGCGTTGAGCTCTCACCCGTCGAGCGCACATCGCTGAGCACTCACTCGACGGTGATGGAAACGCGGCCGCTGCGCTTGGCGAACTTCCAACCTTCGGCGGTGCGCACGAAGCTGTCGTAGTACTCCCCTACCAAACGCACCGGATTGGCCTTGAAGCCGAACTTGGCTGGCGTATCCGGGTTGGCGCTGAACTGTGTCACATAGGAAATCGCGGTAGCGTGATCGGCATCCTGCACCTCGACCACGGTGTTGGTGACGAGATGACGCGTGACCTTGCCACCCGGTCTGCTGACGAAGGATTCCAGAATCTCGGCGCGACCCACGATGTAGTCATCCGGCGCGGTCGGACGCGCGAAGGCGCCATCCTCGGCAAAGAGCTCCACCAATTTTTCGTATTCGCCCATGTCGTTGTAGAGCGCGAAACGGTGGATCAGACGGATGCAGGCTTGTTCGATGGCGTCGATGTCGAGAGTGCTCATGTGTTCCTCGTGCGTGTGACGTAAGGCCGTCAGAGCACCCACACCCACAGTCCTATGCCCAGCAACAGACGGTAGATGACGAAGGGCGTGAAGCCCATGCGGCCGATGATGCTCAGAAAATAATGGATGCAGCAGTAGGCGAACAAGCCGGACACCACCGCTCCGTAAGCCAGCTCCGCCCAGTCGACCGCACTTTCCTCGAAGAGATCCAGCACCAACAGCGACGCAGCGGCAGCGGTGACCGGAATCGACAGCAGGAACGAAAAGCGCGAAGCATCGACGCGGTTGAGGCCGCAGAACAGCGCTGCAGTCATGGTGATGCCCGAACGTGATACACCGGGAATCAACGCGATCGCCTGCGCCAGACCGATGATCAACGCGATGCGCCAACCGAGGTCCGCCATGGTGAGCTCGTTGCGATGCGCGCGACGATCCGCCAACCACAGGAGCAAGCCGAACAGGATGGTGGTCGTCGCGATGACATGACCATCACGCAATACGTCCTCGATGTAGGACTTGAACAACCCGCCCACGATCACCACCGGCAAGGTTGCCAGCGCGAGCAGCGCCACCTGCTGCGCATCGCGATTCAATTCCTTGGCGCCAAGCGCCTGCAACGAACCGCTCGCCAGCTGCCAGAGATCACGTCTGAAGTAGAGCACCACGGCACAGAGCGTGCCGAGGTGCACAGCGAGGTCGAAGCTCAAACCCTGGTCGGGCCAACCGAGCAACACCGAAGGCAGGATCAAGTGGGCAGAGCTGGAGATGGGAAGGAATTCGGTGAGGCCTTGGATGAGTGCCAACACCGTGGCACGAACGATATCGAAGTTCAAAGTGGCACCTTCACGACCTGATCACGCAAATAGAGTGGTTCGACCTCCTGCGCCGCCACTCGTACACCCTGCGCGAACTGCACTGCGGCGATGTGGGCGATGGCGCCGGCGCGTGGATGTTCGTCCGGCAGACGAACCGTGATGCGCTCCTTCAAGGCCGCCGGAAAGCGTTGCTCGAACGCGAGGCCACTGCCCACTGCCACCACCGCTCCGGTGAACGCGGCTTGCAGGGAAATCGCTTCCGGCGCGCAGAGCTGTTCGAGGCCAAGGCAACGCGGCAAGGGTTCGTCCGTGACGAACTGAGCCCAATAGACTTCGTCGATGCGCGCATCGATGACGCTGAAGATCGGACGTCCCGCCGCCACTTCACGCACCTGCCAGGCGAGTGCGGCCAGGGTCGACACCGGCACCACCGGTAGGTCGGCGGCGTAGGCCAAACCTTGTGTGACACCGGCGGCGATGCGCAGTCCCGTGAAGGAACCGGGACCGCGGCCGAAGGCAATGGCGTCGAGCTTGTCGAAGTCGAGTGAGAGTTCCTGCATCAAGCCCTGCACCATGGGCAGCAGGGACTGCGCATGCTGGCGGGGGATCACTGCGAAACGTTCATGCAGTTCGCCGTCGATGAGTACGGCGCAGGAACAGGCATCAGTGGAAGTATCGAGGGCGAGAATGGTGGACATGCAATGTGGATGCGGGCTTTTCAGAAGGCCCAAAGAAAAATCCCCCGAAGCGAACTCCGGGGGATTATAAGCCGATCAGTGGCGAGGTAAAGGAAGGCTCCTCACACGACTGCTCTATTGATCGAGGACCCGATCAATAGTTACGGCTCTCACTTTTTGGCTGCTGCTTTTTTCTTGGCGGCGGCTTTTTTCTTGGCCGGCGCTTTTTTCGCTACAGCTTTCTTGGCCGTTGCCTTTTTGGCTACCGCCTTTTTGGCGACTGCCTTCTTAGCGACCTTTTTCTTCGGTGCTTTCTTGGCTACGGCTTTTTTAGCTGCTGCTTTTTTGGCAGGTGCTTTTTTGGCTGCCGCCTTTTTCTTGGCGGGAGCTTTCTTAGCTACCTTCTTGGCTGCTGCTCCGGCTGCCATTGCGGCTTTTTTGGCTGCCGCTTTTTTCTTGGCTGGAGCTTTTTTGGCTACTTTCTTGGCCGGTGCCTTTTTGGCTGCTGCTTTCTTGGCGGGTGCCTTCTTAGCTACAGCTTTCTTGGCTACGGCTTTCTTGGCGGGTGCCTTTTTGGCTACTGCTTTCTTGGCAGGTGCCTTCTTGGCTGTTTTTTTGGCTGCTGCGGGTTTTGCTGCTTTGGCTGCTTTTTTCATAGTAGCTATGTTTCCTCCGGCTTTATTAGCTTTGCTGCTTGCTTGCTTAAAGCCTTTCTGGCGTCTAACTGCTGCCTTGCGGGCGGCCAGTCGGGCCTTCGTTGCTGCTTTTTTAACTGCCAGTCGAGCCTTGATCTTTGCCTTGGCAAGGAGCTTTTTGGCTCTTTCCTTGGCGCGAATCGCAGCCTTTCTGGCTCTAGCTTTGGCCAAGGCTGCTGCTTTGGCGGCGGCGGCCTTGGCCTTGGCATTCGCTTTTTTTCTGGCCTGAGCTGCTTTGGCAGCTTCTTGTTTGACCTTACGAGCCAGTTTTCGTGCGTCTGACTTTTGGCGCTTCTTGAGCCAAAGTGCCAGAAACCGAGCCTGCGCTTTCTTCAGCGCCTGCTCCCGGCGTTTGTTCAAGGTTTCCTTATAAATAGCTACGGCCCGTTCCTGGGCACGAATGGTCGCTGCTGTGGCTTCGCTGGAAATGGCATCGGCCAAGGCTTTCGCCGCTTGAGCCTCCGCCTTCCGGGCGGCACGCAAGTCGGCCGATACTTTTCTGAGCACCGCCCTTTGTTTCTTGAGGGCAGCCGTCCCCGATGTTTGCAACAGCTCATCCGTCGCGTAGCGGACCTGCTTCTCCAAACGGGCCGTTTGACGTTGAGCCTGTGCCAGAGTCGCTCTGGCTTTCCTGACCAATGGCATTGCCCGGCGGCCAGGCCTATTTCCGGTTTGCGTCGACGCTTTCACCATGTATCCAGAGGTAGTTCGTCACCTGCACGGTTATCGAGCCTTTCGCTCCTCCGCAGCTCCCCCAACGGGCGCCTCGGTGGAACGGCCTCACAGTGAAAAGCCGGTAACTCTCGATTCCTTCTTCGCTGGAGCCTGTGAACTCCGGCGTGATACCGACCTTCTACTTCGACCTTCAGACTTCGCTTTCGGAAGTCGTGCTTCACAAACTACGGAAGCGGTACTGCAACCAAAGCTGTCGCGATTCGCATTTCGTTCGACGTCGTACTTTTCGTTTCGGCTCGCACTCGCACTTCTCGTATCGTGTTTCGTACTGCCGTTTCGTACTGCGTCGCTCGCGCTTCGCTCACTGACTTATCTTCGAACTTCACCTCTCGGTTCACTTTCCAGTTCACCTTCCAGTTCACTTCGAAGTTCTCGCCGAGCTCTCTTTCGAATCGTTGTTCGTGAGAGAGTCACTTCATCGTCGTCGTTGTTCTTCGCTCTTACTCACTCATCGCATCGCGTGGTGGAGTCGAAGCATCGACATGCGAGATGCCAGTGCAATTGGCGCGCACCTTATCACACTCATTTCAAAGTGTTCAATACGGCTGTCAAGAGGGGATTCAAAAATGGGAAGAGGTGCAACGCGCATGCGACGTCGTCACATGCGCGTTCTAACTCACTTGCGTTCGAGCAAAGAGACGAGCGTGTTCTTGATGACGTCGATGTCGCCAACACCGCTCACGGAGATGAAACGCAGAGAAGGTTCTCTATTGGAATAATCCTTGTAGAAGTCCACCAGCGGTTTGGTGTGCGAGTGGTAGACCTCGAGACGCTTGCGAACGGTCTCTTCCTTGTCGTCGTCACGCTGGATCAGCGGTTCGCCCGTAATGTCGTCTTTTCCCGGGTTTTTCGGGGGTTTGTTGTCGACGTGGTAGACGCGTCCGGACTCCGGATGTACGCGACGGCCGCTCAGTCGACGCACGATTTCATCGTCCGGCACATCGATCTCGAGCACGACGTCGATGTCGATGCCGGCGTCGATCAGAGCCTGGGCTTGAGGGATGGTGCGCGGGAAGCCATCGAACAGGAAGCCACCGTCACAGTCGCTCTGACGGATGCGATCCTTGATCAGCGAAATGATGATGTCGTCGGTCACCAGTCCACCGCTCTCCATCACCGACTTCACCTGCTGCCCCAAAGGAGTGCCTGCCTTCACTGCGGCACGCAACATGTCGCCAGTGGAAATCTGTGGGATGCCATACAGTCCCTTGAGGAATTCCGCCTGCGTCCCTTTGCCAGCACCTGGCGCCCCAAGCAAAATGATTCTCATCTGTTCTCTCCGAGGTCGTGCTCTTTGCGTTACGGCAGAGCAACTTGTTGGTGGTTGATTAGGAGTCCAATGGACTCGTCCGTACCCCTCCGTCGTGCAAGCGGCACCTTACACGTTTGTAATACCCCCCTCAAGGCGCGGAGCCCCGAGAATTCAAGGTATTTCTGCGTTCTTGACCCGTTGCCAGTAGGCATCGAGCGCTGCTGCATCACAGTCTTGTAGCTGCTTTCCATCGGCCGCGCACAGCGCTTCGAGCGCACGTACGCGACGTTCGAACTTGCGGTTCGCCGCACGCAGCGCAGCTTCCGCATCGATGTTCAAATGGCGACCGAGATTCACTACCGTGAACAAGAGGTCGCCGAATTCTTCCGCCATCTCTTCTTGCGCGTTCTGCGCCATGGCGGCTTTGAGTTCGCTCAACTCTTCCTCGAGTTTGCCGATCACTTCCTCGGCCTGCGACCAGTCCAAACCGTGACGGCTGACACGTTTTTGCAATTTGGTTGCGCGCAGAAGCGCGCTCAGCGCCAGGGGGATGTCGGCGAGGATGCTCGGATCGCGCTTCGCCTGCCGCTCACCGGCCTTGATGTCTTCCCATTGTTTGCTGACTCCTTCCGCATCGATCTCGGGTTTGCGCCCGAAACTTGCGAGCGTCGCTTCGGGAAAGACGTGGGGATGACGGCGCAGCAGCTTGTCGGAGATGAGACGCGCGATCGTGTCGAAGTCGAACTTGCCTGCTTCCTTGCCGAGGCGCGCGTAGAAGACGACCTGGAACAGCAGGTCGCCGAGTTCTTCCGGCAGGTGGTCGAAGTCGCCACGCTCGATGGTGTCGAGCACCTCATAGGTTTCTTCGAGCGTGTGCGGCGCGATGGTGGCGAAGCTCTGTTGCAGATCCCAGGGACAGCCGAGCGTCGGGTGACGGAGGCAGTCCATGATGCGTAACAACTCTTCCATGGCTGCGGATCGGTTGGTCTCGCTCATGCGTCTGCCTCCTCGTTCCTCTGCATCTCAGCGGCGCGGTAGGAACAGCGCCATTGCCTCGACATGACTGGTGTGGGGAAACATGTCCATGGCTCCCGCGGCGGCGAGTTCATAACCATGGGCGTGCAGCACTCCGGCGTCGCGCGCCAACGTTGCCGGGTTGCAGGATACGTAGACGATGCGGGTCGGGCGTGCGGCGATCACCGCCGGCAACACTTCCAATGCACCAGAGCGTGGCGGATCGAGCAGAACCTTGTCGAAGCCCTGCAGCAGCCACGGATGCGTTTGCGGCGGCAGACTGAGATCGGCGCAGCGGAAGGAAACGTTGGTCAAGCCATTGCGCGCAGCATTTTCGTTGCCGCGATGCACCATCGCCTCCACGCCCTCGACACCGAGCACTTCGCGTGCCTTCGTCGCCAACGGCAAGGTGAAGTTGCCCAGACCACAGAAGAGATCCAGCACCTTGTCGCTGGGCTGCGGATCGAGCAGACGCACCGCCTGTTCCAGCATCATGCGGTTGATGCCGGCATTCACCTGGGTGAAGTCGAGCGGATGGAAGGCTAGTTCCAAATCGAAGGCAGGCAGACGGTAGTAGAGACGTTCCGGCCCCTCCGCCGGATACAACTTGTGTACGCTCTCGGGGCCCTTCGGCTGTAGATAGAAGCTGAGGTCGTGCTGCATGGCGAAGGCCACCAGCTTGTCACGATCGCCAGCCGACAGCGGTTGCAGATGGCGCAGCACCAGCGCCGTGTGTTCGGGCGTATCGGGATCACCGAGTGCCACTTCCACCTGCGGCACGGTTTCGCGTGCGTCCATGCCGGAGATGAGTTCTCCCAGCGCCGGCAGCAGCGTGCCGACACGCGGATCGAGCACGGCGCAGCTGTCCATGTCGGTGATGTAGTTGCTGTGACGTTCGCGGAAACCGATCAATACCCTCCCCTTCTTCGGCACGTAACGCACCGCCAGACGCGCCTTGCGGCGATAGCCGAGCACCTCGCCGCTCAGGACCGGCAAACGTTCGTAATCGGCAAGTCCGGTTTCGTGATGCAGGCGGTCGTGCAACGCCGCTTCCTTGAAACGCAACTGCGCTTGCGGTGCCAGGTGCTGCAGGCTGCAACCACCGCACTGCGTGAAATGTGGGCAAGGTGGAGTCACACGTTCGGGGGATGCGGTGAGCACCTCCAAGGTCTTGGCTTCGGCATAGCTGCCGCGCTGACTGGTGAGCTGCGCCTGCACGCTTTCACCGGTGAGTGCGCCTTCGACGAAGACGATGCGGCCATCGAGTTGCGCGATGCCACGCCCTTCGTGACTGAGACGGTCGATATCGAGACGGAGCGGCTCGGCGGACGGCTTGCCGCGTGAACGATGATTGCGTCGCATGCTTGTTACCGGCTGAACACGCCGGTGGAGAGATAACGGTCGCCGCGATCACAGATGATGGCCACGATGACGGCATCGCGCACGGTCTTCGCCAGTTCGAGCGAGGCGAATACCGCACCGCCGGAAGAGACGCCGCAGCAGATGCCCTCTTCGCGCGCGAGCGCCTTCATGGTGGCTTCGGCGTCGGCCTGCGCAATGTCGATGATGCGATCGACGCGTTCACGTTCGAAGATGCGCGGCAGATAGGCTTCTGGCCAGCGGCGGATGCCGGGGATCTTGCTGCCTTCCTGCGGCTGCAGACCGATGATCTGAATGTTCGGATTCTGTTCCTTGAGGAAACGCGAGCAACCCATGATGGTGCCGGTGGTGCCCATCGAGCTGACGAAGTGGGTGATGCGGCCCTGCGTGTCGCGCCAGATTTCGGGACCGGTGTGTTCGTAGTGCGCGGCGTAGTTGTCGGGGTTGCCGAACTGATCCAGCACCTTGCCCTTGCCTTCCCGTTCCATCTGCTTGGCGAGATCGCGCGCACCTTCCATGCCTTCTTCCTCGCTCACCTCGATCAGGGTGGCGCCGTAGGCCGTCATGGCGTCCTTGCGTTCCTGGGTGGAGTTGTCGGGCATGATCAGGATCATGCGATAGCCCTTGATCGCCGCCACCATCGCCAGGGCGATGCCGGTGTTGCCGCTGGTCGCTTCGATCAACGTGTCGCCCGGTTTGATCTCACCACGCGCTTCTGCCTTGGTGATCATGCTGAGCGCCGGGCGATCCTTCACGGAACCCGCCGGGTTGTTGCCTTCGAGTTTCACCAACACGGTGTTGGAAGCATCGACTCCAAAGGCCTGCGGCAGACGCTGCAGACGTACCAGGGGCGTGTTGCCGACCATGGCTTCGATCGTGGGCCAGGGGTTGGGGGTGAAGTTTTGCATCCCGATACCTACGCGGAGAAAGTCGCGAATTTTATAGAACCTGCCGCGAAATACCTAGGGATGCACTGGTTCGGTGTCGTTACGAGACCGTCACAAGGGGCGGAACAACTCCCGGCTGGCCAGTTCGCGTTCGCCCAGATGTCGCGCAAGCAACTGACGCATCAGGCGTTTCGCCGTGCGCCGCGTCGCGGGTTCACTGAAATCCCGCCGCGCGATGGCAAGGAGCTCGGCGCCACCGTACAACTGCTGTTCGCGACTCGAACCTTCGAGCGCGAACTGGCGTACGAGGCCGGTGTCGGGATGGAGATAGTAATGAGCCTCGGCTTCGATCGGCTCACCGTGTTCGGCGTCGTGCGTGAAGTCGATGCCATAGCCGAGCGTGTCCAACAGTTGCAATTCGAAGTTGCGCAGCGTGGCTTCGACGTCGTCGTTGCGTTCGAGCGCGCGCAGTGTGTGCTCGTAGTGATGGAAGAGATCCGGCTCCGCTTCCACGCCATGCACGAGGCGCGTCAGCAGTTCGTTGACGTACAGAGCAGAGAACAGCGCCGTACCACTCAGCATCAGCGCCGGGCCATCCGCTTCCACTTGTTTGAGCGTGAGCAGGTCGGTCTTGCCGACCACGCTCACGCTCAAGGGCACGAAGGGTTGCAACAGCGCACGCTTGGGGCTCTTGGCATTGCGCACGCCACGGGCGATGGCACTGAAGCGGCCTCGCTCCAGGCTGAAACAATCGAGCAGCAAACTGGTTTCGCGAAATGGCCGGCTATGCAGGAGCCAGGCGCGGATCTTGTCGTCCGGCTGTTTGCTGGCCATGGTCGGTCGTCAGTCGTAACCGAGACTCTTGAGCGCACGCTCGTCATCGGACCAGCCGCGCTTCACCTTCACCCACAAGCGCAGCATGACCTTGCAATCGAACAAGCGTTCCATGTCACGGCGCGCCTCGGTGCCGATCAGTTTGAGGCGGTTGCCGCCCTCCCCGATCAACATCTTCTTCTGCGATTCCTTCTCGACGTAGATCACCGCACCGATGCGATGCAGGTTGCCTTCGACACGATATTCCTCGATCTCCACCGCCACCTCGTATGGCAGTTCGTCGCCCATCTGTCGCGTGATCTTCTCGCGCACGTATTCGGCGGCGAGATAGCGCGCGCTCTTGTCGGTCAGTTGGTCTTCGGGGAAGTACCAGGGATTTTCCGGCAGGTGCTGCACGATGGCGCGTTCGAGTTCGTCGGTGAACTGTTGCCGTAGCGCGGAGACCGGCACGATCGCCGCAAACTGTTGCGCCGCCTCCCCCATCTCGGCGATGAAGGGCAGGATGGCGTCACGATCGGGCAATTCGTCGATCTTGTTGATGACGAGCAGTGTCGGCACCCGCGCCTTGCGCACTTCTTCCAGCAGCGCGAGGTCTTCCTCCAGCCAATGCAAACGATCGATCAGAAACAACACCACGTCGACGTCCGCCAACACGCTGCTGATCGTCTTGACCATGTACTGGTTGATGGCCTTCTTGAAACCGCGGTGATAGCCGGGCGTGTCGACGAAGACGATCTGGTCGTTGCCCAGCGTCTTGATGCCGAGCAGGCGCTGACGCGTGGTCTGCGGCTTGCGCGAAGTGATGCTGACTTTCTGGCCGATGAGGTGGTTGAGCAACGTGGACTTGCCGACATTGGGCCGACCCACGAGCGCCACCATGCCACAACGGGTGGGCGTGCTCGCCTCGGCCTCGGGTACTGCGTCGTCTGTCATAGAGAAGTCTCGGATTCGATGGGTTCAGGTCGCGTGACTACGCGGTTCTCAACCATCGCCGACTCCAAGCGTGGTGAGCACCATCTGCGCGGCGCGCTGTTCGGCTTCCTTGCGACTGCTGCCGCTGCCGCTTTCCGGATCGCGCAGGAGCACGACCTTGCAATCCACATAGAAACGTTGCAGGTGATCCTTACCGACGATCTCGCGGATGCTGTACACCGGCAAGGGCAGTTTACGCGCCTGCAGATATTCCTGCAGACGGGTCTTGGCGTCCTTGCTGTTCGACTGCGGACCGTAGGTAGCGAGACGCGGCTGGAACCAACTCCGCACGCGCGCCACGCACAGTTCGAAACCGCCATCGAGGTAGAGCGCACTCATCAGCGCTTCGAAGGCGTCCGCCAGGATGGAGTCGCGATTGGCGCCACCGGATTTGAGTTCACCCATGCCGAGGCTCAGGTACTGACCCAGTTCGAGACTACGCGCCAATTCCGCCAGGGTAGCCTGTTGCACGAGGCTCGCGCGCATGCGGCTGAGCTCACCTTCGCTGGCTTCGGGATAGGTTTCGAACAGCAGCTGGGAAATGATCATGCCCAGCACGGCATCGCCGAGAAATTCGAGGCGCTCGTTGTTGTCCTTGCCGGCGCTGCAGTGACGCAGGGCGCGTTGCAGCAGTTCCTTGTCGCGGAACTCATAGGATAGTTTGGTGTAGAGACCGTCCACGGTGAGATCGACTCCGCCTTCAGGGATTTTGGATCAGGCGGTTCTGGGAGAAGGTCGGCAGCGTGAGGCCGGGTTCCTTGTGCATCCATACCGCCACCGCCTTGCCGACGATGTTCTTCTCGGGCACCGGGCCCCACTCGCGACTGTCGCTACTGTTGTCACGGTTGTCGCCCATCATGAAGTAGTGGCCTTCCGGAATGATCGCACCTTCTGGCTGCAGCCAGTCGAAGCTGCGCGGCAGGAAGTTGCGCGAAGGAATGGTGTGGATGTCGTGCACTAGGCCGTTGACGATCTCCTTCGACAGCATGACGCCAGGCTCACCGGTCGGGCCCACCAGCTCCTGCTCCAGCGGTTCGCCGTTGATGTAGATGGTCTTGTTCTTGTATTGGATGTGATCGCCGGGCAGGCCGATCACTCGCTTGATGAAGTAATGCGGATCATGCGGTGGGATGAACACCATCACGTCGCCACGCTGGGGCTCACCGACGGGCAGGATCTTGGTGCCGACCACGGGCAGACGCAGACCATAGGCGAATTTGTTCACGACGATGAAGTCACCCACGTTCAGCGTGGGGATCATCGAACCCGAGGGAATCTGGAACGGCTCGAACAAAAACGAGCGCAGGATCAGTACCGCGAACAGAATCGGGAAGAACGACTTGGCGTACTCGACGGGCGCGGGATCGCGATAGAGCGACACCGCCTGACGGAACACGGCCTGTTTCGTCACATCAGTCTCTTGGGCACTGGCGGCCGCCTTCTTGGTCGGCTTGCCGTCGGCCCCGAGCGTATCGAGATAGGCTTCGAAGGACTCGATGCTGGTGTTGTTGCGCTTCAGATATTCCTCGGTGCGTTCCTGACGCGGACGGCGCCACCACAGGTTGTCGGCAAGCCAGATCAGGCCGCTCACCAGTGAGAGCAGGACCAGCACCAAGGAAAAATCTATGTTCATGACTGCCTACGTTCCGTTGTCGAATCGCTTCGTTATTTATCCACTTTGAGGATCGCAAGGAAGGCTTCCTGCGGTACTTCCACGCTGCCCACCTGCTTCATGCGCTTCTTACCGGCCTTCTGCTTCTCCAGCAGCTTCTTCTTACGGCTCACGTCACCGCCGTAACATTTGGCCAATACGTTCTTGCGCAGGGCCTTCACGGTGGAACGCGCCACGATCTGCCCGCCGATGGCGGCCTGAATGGCGACATCATAGAGCTGGCGGGGGATGAGTTCCTGCATTTTCTCCGTGAGAACGCGGCCTTTGGCGTGAGCTTGGTCACGATGCACGATCAACGCGAGCGCATCCACCGGATCACCGTTGATCAAAATGTCCAGACGCACCAGCTTCGCGGGCTGGAAACGCACGAAGTGGTAGTCGAGCGAGGCGTAGCCGCGGCTCACCGACTTGAGGCGATCGAAGAAGTCGAGCACCACTTCGTTCATGGGCAGTTCGTAGCGCAGCTGCACCTGGTTGCCGACGAACTGCATGTCCTTCTGCACACCACGTTTGTCGACACAGAGCGCGATCACGTTGCCGAGATGCTCCTGTGGCACGAGGATGTTGGCTTCGACGATGGGCTCACGCATCTCTTCGATGTTGCCCATCGGCGGCAAGCGCGAGGGACTGTCCACCTTCAATACTTCGCCACGCTTGGTGACCACTTCGTACACCACCGTCGGCGCCGAAGTGATGAGATCCAGGTTGTAATGACGCTCGAGACGTTCCTGCACGATCTCCATGTGGAGCATGCCGAGGAAGCCACAGCGGAAACCGATGCCGAGCGCGTCGGAATTCTCCGGCTCGTATTGCAGTGCCGCATCGTTGAGCGTGAGTTTTTCGAGCGCGTCGCGGAAGGCGTCATAGTCGTCCGCCGACACCGGGAAAAGCCCGGCGTAAACCTGGGGCTGTACGCGTTTGAAACCTGGCAGTGCCGGTACGTCCGGCGTCTTGGCGTGCGTGATGGTATCGCCCACCGGTGCACCCTTGATCTCCTTGATGCCGGCTTCGATGAAGCCTACTTCTCCGGCCTTCAATTCATCCTTCACCACACGCTTCGGCGTGAAGATGCCGACGTTGTCGACCACGTGCACACGGCCGGTGGACTTGGCGATGATCTTGTCGCCACGACGAATGCTGCCGTGACGTACGCGCACCAGCGACACCACGCCCAGATAATTGTCGAACCAGGAATCGATGATGAGTGCCTGCAGATCGTCTTCGATTTCACCCTGCGGCGCGGGAATCGCTTCGATCAGTTTTTCCAGTACGTCTTCCACTCCCATGCCGCTCTTGGCGCTGCAGGGAACCGCGTCGGTGGCATCGATGCCGATGATCTCTTCGATCTCCTTCTTCACGCGCTCGGGCTCGGCCTGTGGCAGGTCCATCTTGTTGAGCACGGGAATCACTTCGAGGCCCTGCTCGATCGCGGTGTAGCAGTTGGCCACCGACTGCGCTTCCACGCCTTGCGCGGCATCGACGATCAGCAGCGCACCTTCACACGCGGCGAGCGAGCGCGACACTTCGTAGCTGAAGTCGACGTGACCGGGAGTGTCGATGAAGTTGAGCTGGTAGGTCTTGCCGTCGCGGGCGGTGTAGTTGAGCGTCACCGACTGCGCCTTGATGGTGATGCCGCGCTCGCGTTCGATGTCCATGGAGTCGAGCACCTGCTCGGACATCTCGCGGTCACTCAGGCCGCCACATATTTGAATGAAGCGGTCAGCCAGCGTGGACTTGCCGTGGTCGATGTGGGCAATGATCGAGAAATTGCGGATATGACTGAGGTCGCTCACGACGGACTGCTACCTGGTACTGGATTAAAAAGCGCGCAATGGTACCTGAAAGCCGTTCAGGCGCCAATTACTGGCATTCCGTACCAGCAATTTTTCCAAGAAAAATCAGTTCGTTGCGAGTTTTTTCCCGCGGCCTTGCGACCGCGGGTTCCACGCTATTCACTGATACGGATGGTGAAGAAGGTCTGCGCGGTGCCACGTGCGACGAGCACGGGCAAGGCGCGGTTGGCGGGCAAGGTTTCGGCCAGCGCGTCCACGTCCTCCTGGGAACCGACGGGTTCGTTGTTGAGCGTGATGATCACGTCACCGGTCCGCAGACGTGCTTCCTCTGCCGGACCTTCGACCTCATCCACGACCACCGCTTCATCGACACCGAGGTCGGCCAATAGCTCTGCCTCGGCCGGCACCACTTTCAGACCGAGGCGGTTGACCGGGCCAGGTGCCGCTGGCGTGCTGGCGATCTGCTCGTCTTCGCGCAGACCGATGGTGAGTTGGAGCTGCTGCGGCTCGCCGTTGCGGATGATGTCCACACGCACCGTGGACTCGGGCGCCACGAGACCGACGTAGTACGGAAGGTCTGCCCCTTTGCGGATCTGATGGTTGTCGAGCGCGACGATGACGTCACCGACCTGGATGCCGGCCTTCTGCGCCGGGCTGTCGGGAATGACGCGGTTGATCAGCGCACCACGCGGCGTATCGAGACGGAAGGCTTCGGACTTGCTCTGACTGACGTCTTCGTAACCGACGCCGAGCCAGCCGCGCCGCACGGTGCCGGTTTCACGCAGCTGCCCCACCACGTTCTTGGCCACGTCCACCGGTATGGCGAACGACAGACCGATGGAGCCGCCGTTGCTGGTGAAGATCTGCGAGTTGATGCCAACGACTTCGCCACGCAGGTTGAAGAGCGGACCGCCGGAGTGACCGGGGTTGATGGCCACGTCGGTCTGAATGAACGACACGTACTGACCTTCGGTGGATGGCAGACTGCGCCCCATGTAGCTCACGATGCCGGCCGCTACCGAGTAGTCGAGACCGAAGGGAGAGCCGATCGCCAACACCCACTCTCCCACTTTCAACTTGCTGGAATCGCCGAGCTTGACGGCCTTGGGCAAACGCGTGCCCTCGATCTTGAGCAGGGCAAGATCGGAAGGCGCATCGGAACCGACGACGGTGGCTTTGAACTCACGCTGATCGTTGAGCCTGATGGTGATTTCGTCGGCATCGGCGATGACGTGATGGTTGGTGACGATGTAGCCGCTGGAATCGATGATGAAGCCGGAGCCGGTGGCAGAAGGTTGCCGATCTTCCGGTGAGGGTAGACGAAGGTCCGGAGGCGTGCCGTCACGGTAGAGATAGCGCAACAGTTCCTCGAGCGTTTCGCGTTCGCGCTGCTCGGCTTCCGAGATCTTCTGCGTGGTACTCACATTGACGATGGCGTCGGCATTGTCTTCGACCAGTTTGGTGAAGTCGGGCAGGTTCTGAGCAACAACGATGTTGCAGAAGCTCAGCGTCAGCACCACTGCTCCCAGCCTGAGGCCAGCGAGAAAACGATTGCTCATGAAAGAGTCACTCCGGGTTGAACGGTTACCGCGGAGCGAGACTCCGTGGCGGGTAAAAACTGTGGCGCTCGTGCGCGCTGCCTCTGCTGACGACGACCAGCTTCGTGGGCGGGAAAAGATCGAGACGCAAACCGCATGGAAAAGCTGGAATGCCAAGGCCGATGAAGCGGCATTCTAGCAACCTTGTCGAAGACGAGTCCAAAACGCTGCGTGAAATTCGCGCGGAATTTCTGCGCCAAAAAGCACACCGCCCCGTAAACGGGGCGGTGTTTTTTCAACGCAGGAATCAAAAGGGGAAAATGACTCAGGGTTGTTGCTCGAGCGTGGGCGGAGGGGTGAGCTCCTCACCCTGCAAATCGAGTTCAAGAATCAACGGTGCCGGCGGCATCGCTTGCTGCAGATTGCTGCGCGGCGTGGACGAGAACTGGTAGACGTGCTGCTGCAAACGCGTGCGGGCGGCGCTGTCCAACTGCGTATTCACCGTACGCTCGAGCCCCGAAGGATTGTATTCACCCGCCAATACCGGCTGGCCATTGCCACCGTTCTGGTCGAGCTCGAGCTTGCTCACACCGACCAGGGCACAGACGGCCACCGACGCCGCGATGGCACCCTGCCCCATGAGGCGCAGAACCTTCTTGCTCCAACGGTTTTCGCCCTGACGGCTCGGCACGGGCTCGTCGGCCAGTGCGGCGTCGATACCCGGCAGAAGGTCGACTTCGGCACGGACGGGCGTGGTCTCGTGCAGAAGCGCCTGAATCAACTGATAGCGCTTCCACGTGGCCAACAATTCGGGCTGCTCGGGCAAACGACGAACCAAGCGGCGAATTTCCAGTTCGCTGGCTTCGTCGTCCATGAGCGCGGACAGAGCCTCGCGGTCGGCCAGGTGGGCCTGCTCCCGCAATTCGCTGACCGTAACACCATGCGTATTACCGGCTTTGCTGCTATTCATAACTTGTTGATTTACCTCGGTTAGTCCACCTCAACCCTGGCAGATGTGGGTGCTTTTGGCGCCCTACTGCAAGGCTCCGTCTCCGGCTTCCCTGTATGGACAGTTGGGACGCCGAAAAATTCCGTAAACCATCGACTTTATTTGTAGGTACTTTGCCATCCGCATCACAGTTCACGCACCAGCTCATCCGCAATGGTCTTCCCTCTTATTTATCCAGCAGCGGCCGGATCTTGGCATCGATGGCCTCCCTGGCGCGGAAGATGCGTGAGCGCACGGTACCGACCGGGCAGCCCATGATCTCGGTGATCTCTTCGTAGCTAAGACCATTGAATTCCCGCAGGGTGAAGGCCGTGCGCAGATCCTCCGGCAATTCACTGATGGCGCGATCGATGACTTCCTTGAGCTCATCACGCGTGCGCTGGGATTCCGGATTCTCGATGTCGGCCATCACGGCCTGAATGTCCTGCTGCTCCGGATCGTCGACGTCGACATCGGTATCCGGCGGCCGCCGGCCCTTGGAGACCAGGTAGTTGTTGGCGGTATTGATGGCGATGCGGTAGAGCCAGGTGTAGAAGGCGCTGTCGCCTCGGAAATTGCCGAGAGCTCGATAGGCCTTGATGAAGGCTTCCTGCGCCACGTCCTCGGCTTCGTGCGGATCGCGCACGATGCGCCCGATCAGACCAAGCAGACGATGCTGATGACGCAATACCAGCAGGTTGAAGGCTTGTTTCTCTCCCTTGAATACCCGCTCGACGAGCTGCTCATCTGTGTCTTTTTGTCTGTCTGCTGCCAAAGTCGTCCAATCCGCTTACTTGCCTCCGAGCACCGCACCAGCGGCGCATCGCTCCTGAGACAGTCGCCCCAGGGCGAAAGTTTCGACGATTGTAGCCTAACGCCGCCCGAGGGCCATGGCTTACTCGGGGCGGGGCTTCCGTGGCGAGCTCAACAGAGTAGAATCGCGCCCTTTCCAGCAGGACTGCACCATGACCTCAGCCCCCTTCTCGTCGCATAACACCGATGTGCTCATCATCGGCGGCGGTGCCGCCGGCATGAGCCTGGCATTACGCGTGGCGGACAAGGCCAAGGTCACGATTCTATCCAAGAGTTCTCTCGCACAAGGCTCCACCTATTACGCACAGGGCGGTATCGCGGCGGTACTGGATCCTCAGGACGATCTCGCCTCACATGTCGAAGACACCCTGGTGGCAGGTGCCGGACTCTGTCATCGCGACATCGTCGAATACACGGTGAGCCGTGCGCGTGAAGCGATCGAATGGTTGATCGAACAAGGTGTGAAGTTCACGCGTGAGCATGGCGGTGACAACGGCGTTCCCGGCAACTATCACCTCACGCAGGAAGGTGGCCATAGCCATCGTCGCGTGATTCACGCTGCCGACGCCACGGGCAAGGCGGTGTTCGAAAGTCTCGCCGCGCAAGTGCTGGCGCATCCGAACATTCGCTTCACCAGCAACTGCGTTGCAGTCGACCTGATCACCGGCGCCAAGGTGGGCCGCCCCGAACGCGGTTGTCTCGGCGCCTACGTGCTCGATGAACAGACGGGCAAAGTGGAAACGGTTTCCGCACGCTTCACCGTGTTGGCGACGGGCGGTGCCAGCAAGGTCTATCTCTATACTTCGAATCCCGATACCGCGAGTGGTGACGGCATCGCGATGGCCTGGCGTGCCGGTTGCCGCGTGGCCAACATGGAGTTCAATCAGTTCCATCCGACCTGCCTCTACCACACGCAGGATCGCACCTTCCTGATCAGCGAAGCCCTGCGTGGCGAAGGCGCCTATCTGCGCTTGCCCGATGGCACACGCTTCATGCCGAACTATCACGCGCTCGCCGAACTCGCGCCGCGTGACATCGTTGCCCGCGCCATCGACGCCGAGATGAAGAAGAGCGGCTGCGACTGCGTGTATCTCGACATCACGCACAAGAGCCCGGAATTCATCAAGGAACACTTCCCCACCATCTACGCGCGTTGCCTGAAACTCGGCATCGACATCTGCACGCAGCCGATTCCGGTGGTGCCTGCCGCGCATTACAGCTGTGGTGGTGTGATGGTGGACCGCAATGGTCAGACCGACATCGAAGGCCTCTATGCCATCGGTGAAACCAGCTTCACCGGGCTGCATGGCGCCAACCGCATGGCCAGCAACTCGCTGCTCGAATGTTTCGTGTTCGCCTTCGCGGCCGCCGAACACATTACGGAACAGCTGGCGCATCTCGAACCGTTCACCGATCTGCCGCCGTGGGACGACAGTCAGGTGCGCGACTCGGATGAAGACGTGGTGATCGCCCACAACTGGGATGAGATCCGCCGCTTCATGTGGGACTACGTGGGCATCGTGCGCACCAACAAGCGTCTGCAGCGCGCACGCAATCGCATCGATTTACTGCAGAAGGAAATACACGAGTACTACAGCAACTATCGTGTCACCACGCCGCTGCTGGAACTGCGCAACCTTGCGGTGGTGGCGCAGTTGATCATCGAATCGGCGATCGCACGCAAGGAAAGCCGCGGTCTGCACTACAGCCTCGACTATCCGAATCTCGCGGACAAAGCCGAGGATACGATTCTCACACCGCCGAACTTCCGCTAAGCAGCGCTGAGTTACAAGCGGCTGCGATCGTATTGCAGCACCAGATCCACCACCTGTTGCAGCTCTGGCGTAGGGGCCGGCTCGCGTTGCGTGAGCCACAGAAAAAGATCCTGATCCTCTTCAGCGATGAAGGCACGATAGAGCTCGAGTTGTTCGGGACTCAGCTTGTCGAGCTGCGTGCTCGCGAAAGGCACGAGCAAGAGATCGAGCTCGAGCATGCCGCGGCGGCTGTGCCAATAAAGACGTTTGAGTTCAGGGTCGGAATAAACGGCGCTGGGTTCCATCGACGGACGATCCTATAATCGGCGCAACGACGCGCCAGGGCGCGCATTCTACCTGGTCATCGCTCTCATGACTGACAATTTGCTTTCGGTTGCCAATAGCTCTCCCTATTTCCTCACTGCTGACGATGTCGACGTACTCCTGCTCAAAGGAGCGGATGCGACGCGTTTTCTGCAGGGGCAAGTGACCGCCGACGTCGAAGCCCTCGCCATCGGCGCTTGCACACCTGCGGCCGCGTTGACGCACAAGGGCCGCGCCTATGCGCTGTTCTGGTTGCTCAAGCGCGACACGGAAACCTATGTGTTGGTGCTGAATTCCGGCGTCGGTGAAGTGTTGACGACGCAACTGCGCAAGTACCTGCCCTTCTACAAATGCCAGTTCACCAAGGAGCTCGACGGCGAGTTCTTGCTGACCGTCGGCGCGGAACTGCGCGAGGGTGAGCATCTCGCCTGCGTGCTCGGCGAAGCGCCGCACACCGTGGCTTATTGGTTGCCGGCCGCAAGTGACGTCAGCGGGTTGACCGCCGGCCTTACGCGCGGCGATGCACGCCGCTGGCTCACCGATGCAGTGCTGTTGGGACATTTCCCATTCACACCGGCAGACGCCGAACTCTATACGGCAGCGGAGTTGAATCTCGACGCCCACGGTTACGTCAGCTATGAAAAAGGCTGCTACACGGGGCAGGAAATCGTGGCGCGCATGCACTACCGCGGCAAGGTGAAGAAGCAGTTGTACCGTCTGGAGCTCGCCGATCTCGTCGATGCCGACAACCTGACCTTGCGCGACGCCGACGGCAACGACATCGGCAGCGTGCTCAAGGCCCTTCCGCTCGGCGCCGCACAATGGCGTGCCTTGGCCTTCTTGCCGACGGAAGCCGTCGACGGCGAACGTCGGCCCGTGCCGAGCGCGGGACGGCTCGTCGATTGCGCTCCGCTTTGATCCATCCCGAAGTGCAGGGTTCCGTGACGCAAATCCCTCAATTTGTCAGGAACGGCGCGCACTTGCCGACGGGCTGGCTGGACGCTTCCTGACTAAGTGTTTATGCTCCAGCCCGGCTGTTCGCAGCCTCCCCGTCTGACCTCTGCGTCTGCCAACTACAGTGAATCCTATGCGGAAGAAAAAGTTCACAGGACGTAACAGTCTTCCCCTGCTGACCCTCGTTTCCTGTTCCTGCCTGCCCCTGCAAGCCCTCGCGCAATCCGAGCCCATCGGCACTGTGATCTTTGCCAATGGCGACGTGCAGGCACGTGGTGCCGATGGCAGTGTGCGCACCCTCACCCGCCGCTCGCCCATCTTCGAGCAGGACACCGTGATCGTCGGGCCCGCCGGCATGGCACAGGTACGCATGGTCGACAGCGCCACGATTTCACTGCGCCCCGATACCGAATTCACCTTTGACGACTACGAGTACGACGGCGACGACACCACGCCCGATTCCGCCGTCATGAACCTCATCCGTGGTGGCTTCCGCACGATTTCCGGCAGCATCGGCGATGCGGACGAAGACAACTACGAAGTGCGCACGCCCTACGCCAGCATCGGCATTCGCGGCACCACGCATTTGGCGCGATTGGTCGATGATCGTCTCCTTACCGGTGTAGAAGACGGCGGCACGACGATCGAGAACGATTACGGCAGTCTCGACACCGGTCTCGGCGCGAGTTTCGACTTCAGCGAAACATTCGAAGGCTCCGCACCACGCGGCCTCAACTTCGAACCGCCGGAACTCAACGCCAACAACTTTTTCAACGCCGAGCTGAACGTCGAGAATTCCAACACCGTCGATACCGGTGAAGAAGGCGATTTCGGCAGCGATGATCTCGGCTCCGGCGATCCGCTGCCCGGCCAGATCCCCGAAGGCACGCCTCCTCCGGGCGGCGAACTCGCCGCCGCGCTGAACCCATCGATCAATGCACGCGACCCCGAGGAATTGCCTGGCGTCGTGATCCCTGAACCCGAGCCCGAACCCGAGCCCGAACCCGAGCCCGAACCCGAGCCCGAACCCGAGCCCGAACCTGAGCCCGAACCTGAGCCCGAACCTGAGCCGGAGCCCGAGCCGGAACCCGAGCCCGAGCCCGAGCCCGAGCCTGAGCCCGAGCCTGAGCCCGAGCCGGAACCCGAGCCGGAGCCGGAACCGCCGCCCGTAGTGGTGAATACCACCACGGTGGAGTCGCTGTTCAACGGTAATCGGCGCGGCATGACCTTCTCGCGCAACCTGGCGCCGGGAACGATCTATGCCGGCGCGACCGACAGCGCCTCGGATGGAAGCTTGCTGTTGCTCGACGAAGACAGCAACAATCCAAACTACTTGTTCAAGAACAACACCAGCGCCGATTTGCAGGTGTTGGACGACGGTCTCGCCAGCTTCTTCGATCCTTCGCTCGTGTTCGACGTGCAGTGGGGTACCTGGAGTTCGCAGAACGGAGGCGTGACCCAGTATCAGAACCTCAGCCCCACTGCGGGGGGCCTCACCGCGGGCTCGCAGTCCCCACTCAATGAACAATTGTGGTGGGCTTCCGTTTCGCGCACACCCGGTAACGTGGTGGCGCAAAAGGAAGGCCTCGCGCACTACACCAGCTTCGGCCACTACTACGGCAGCGCCAGTGGTGCTTCCGAGCTCTACGAATTCAATGCCAACCTGCAGATCGATTTCAGTGCTGGAGGTTTGATCGATGCCGGCCGTTTGGAACTCTGTTTCGGCAACCTTGGTTGCCTCACGGAACTCGACAAGTGGCAGGTCGAATTCGATGGTGAAGGAGGCATGGCACTTTCCATCGAGGGTGCATCCTATGACGGCGCAGGTTCGCTCTACGCGATCTTGACCGGAGCCGACGGTGAAGCCATCGCCGGCGGTTTCAACCTGTGCAGCCGCGAAGGCACCACCTGTCTGCTTACTGCGGACGGTCTGTTCCTGTTGGAACGTGAAGATCGCTACACCTACGACGAAGCGCTCACGTTGACCAACGAAAGCTTCCTCGTACAGCAAGGTTTCTCGCACAACCTCTATGGCCGCGGCAGCAACATCAATGGTGAAGCACCGAATCTGCTTTTCCTCGGCATGCCCAACCGCCTCGTGTTGCGCAGTGACCAAGGCGAAGCGCTCGACGGTTTCGATCAGATCAACCAAGGCCTCGGTGAAAATCCCTTCGGCATCAGCTGGGCGCGCTGGCAGCGTCCCCTGCTCGAGTTGAGTCACAACCTGCGCGCCGAAGCGTCCGACAACAACCCGTACTACTTGGATCAGAACAACGATCCCCGCTCGTCGCTTGCCTATTACGCAACCTTCGAACGCTCCACCAATTTCCATAACCTCCGCGGCCACTATTCCAATGTGACGGGTTTCATCGGTCAGGGTGATCAGGGTTCACAGATCACTGCGCTCGCGATGGAGTTCGACGTCGACTTCACCGCAGTGAGCGATCAGATCAGCAATGGCAAGCTCACGATCGATCTCGGTCCCCAGGAACGTTGGCAGGTGGCGTTCAAGGGTGAGGTGAATCAGAACCTCGTCGACTTTGCCTTGCTCGAGCATGCCGAGAACGACGAGGATTTCCGCACCGGTCTGCGCACCGGCAACGCCAATTCGCCGGACTACGTCACGGAGGATTTCGCCTCTTTCGAAGGTGAGATGCGCGGTGCCTTCGTCGACAGCGCCAACGATGAGCATGGCCTTCTCGCCAGCTTCTGGTTCCGCGACAACGCCACCGACGATGACGGTGGCCCGTTGGAAAGCGTCTCCGGTCTCGCCTTGGTGGAAGGTTGGCACGAGAACCGTTACACCAGCGACGAAGAAGCGTCATTGACACAACGCGGATTGCTCCTGGCGGCGGATCGCTACGAAACCAATGCCGAGTTCGTGCCGCAATCCCATTACTTCGTCGTAGCCTCGGACAGCAATCACGACTTCTTCGCCGAGTTGAGCGATCCGCTGGATGCGCCGATTCCAGCCAATGTGGAACGCATATTCCGCAAAGCCTCGCTCTATCCTTCGCCAGAGGAAACGAACGTTGCTGGTTATGCTCTGGACTGGGGCTATTGGGAGCGCGGCGACACTACCAGCGCCTTTGCCTTCACCGATCCCAGTGACCCGACGCAGAGAGAAAGCGGCTTCAACGCATTGCTCTGGGCCGTACTTGGCGAAAGCGAACTCTACCGCCCGCTCGGGACCTTCAGTTACAGCCATACGGTGGCGCACCTGGGTCAATCCGATGCCGGTGAAGTGGCAGAGATCCGCGCTGGCTTCGACGTCGACTTCCATTCGGAGTACTCCAGCCTCTACAACGGTTTCCTCAAGATCTGCGTGGGTGGCAACTGCAGCGATGAGCAGGCCGACATATGGGAAGCCTACGACCTCAGTGCCAGCATCGATGATGGCCTGAACTTCGCACAGGACATCAACGGCGGCATCCGTTACCGCGACAGCAGTTCCTCGACCTTCAGCGGCACCCTGAGCGGCACCTTCCTGGGCCAGAGCGGCGAAGACGACGAGTTTCTCGATGCATTGCTGGGAGGCTTCAACCTTTATGACGACTCCGATGCCTCGCGCTATGTGACCGGCTTCTTCCTGAGCGAGCGCGAAGAGCGTTATGGCCTCGGCTTCAACGTAACCGGTGGCGCTTCCTATCTGGCGCGCTTCGAATCGATGCCGGCGCGGGCGCAACTGATCACGACTGATCAGGAAGGCGGCTTGCAGAACTTCACGGATCTGCGCGGCATCGCCTTCCGCGACCCTGCCGAATACGAGGCCGTGCGCTTCCAGAGTTCCGATGCCGTGATTGCGCTCGGCGCGCGCGGCGATCAGCTCTTCACCCGTCATCGCGTGATGGGCGACACCATCGTCGAGCTCGGTTACTGGAATGCCTTCAGCGACGACGCCAATGTGCTCACCGACAATTTCGATGCTGCGATCGGTCAGCCTTTCAGCGGCGGCGTCGCGTGGATGAACTACACGCCGATCGCATTGCCGACCAGCAAGGTGGGACGTTTCGAGCGCTGGGTGGAAACCACGGTCGATCCCGATCAGTTCGGCGCGCATTCTCTGTTCTCGCTCACCAACGGTGAGTACAACGCCATGTCGCCCAACGCTGGTCAGGGCCAGGCGGACTTCCGCTTCGGCTTCGACCTCGACTTCCTGAGCGGCGCCGTCGGCAACGGTGAACTTTACGCGCACGTGTACAACTATGGCGAAGCCGAGGGCCCGACCTTCGATCATCTGTGGGAAGTGTCCTTCTCCGGTCAGATCGACACGGCCGACTCGGCGCTGACGCTCACGGGCAACGACCTGAGCGGCACGCTTACCATTGGCGACACGAACCCTGCTCTGGCGCTGCTCAACACCGAAAGCACTTCAGGAAACGTTTTCGACATCGCCGACACCAGTCATCTGATGGGAGCCTTCCTGCCCGGCAACACCGACGACTCCTTGCTGTTCTCTGGCCTCTTCAATCTCGATGCCTACGACACGGAAGGCGAACATCACCAGCTGGTGGGTGAAGTGCAGAGCTTCGGTCAGGTTTTCGACCCGGTGCTCGTCTCCGCAATCGAAGAGGATCCGGACAACTTCTCGCTGGTGGGGCTCGCCACGATGGGCAGGACCGGCCGGGTGCTGGTGGGTGAAGCGGGGCTCAACGGTCCCTTCGCCGGTCCGATCATCCGCAGCGGCTTCGAAGTACTGACGCGCTTGCTCAAACACAGTTCCAGTAGCACCATCGCGCAACCGGATCCGAACTTCGAGGTTACCTGGGGTCGTTGGGACAGCTCGGACGTGCTGATCTTCGTCGGCCCAGGTCGTCTGCCCAACCGCGAGAACCATGCCATCTATTGGGCGGCAGCACCCGGTGCCACCGGTATTGCGAACCTCAGCGGCACCTACAAGTACGAAGGTAGTGACGTATTCATCGGTAGGGATTCGCAGGGTGGCGACCTGCAAGGCGTCGACTTGCAGTTCCAGGTCGACTTCGGCAGTGGCGCCATCAGCGATGGCAGTCTCATCGCACTGGACGGTCAAGCACGAGAGTGGGCTGTCAGCTTCGACGGCCAGCTCAACGGCGCCACCGCCACCATGGGTAACATCGGGACGATGGCGACCAGCTCGATGCAGAACATCACCGGGGAAATCAGTGGGGTATTCACCGGTAGCGGCGTTCCGGCATTCGTGGGCGGCTTTGGTTTGAAGTCCGGTTCGGATTTCATCCAGGGCATGACCCTGTTGCAGCCGGGCGCTCCAGCGGGATTGTGATCGCCCACGTAGGCGCTCACGTGAACGAACTGTGCGTCCCCATCGTGATGGGGGTCACACAGTTTACAGAAACTGTGGCAGTCAATGCACAGGGGAACGCGTATAATGCGCGCGCTACTCAATCAGCTTGATTCTAAGGAGAAAATCAATGCTTACCCGTAAAACTCTCTCCCTGGCCGTCGCGTCGCTGGTGGCAGCTGGAGTAATGCTGTCGTCCGGTGCCGTACAGGCTCAGGACCTGATCGACAATCGTCCCAACGTCTACGCAGGCGCCGTCGGTTACAAATTCGACGATGAGTGGGATCAAGATGACGATTGGGGCTGGCTGATCGGTGGCGAAGCTCCCATCAGCGAACGTTGGAGCCTCAGCTTGGAACAGTACAACCTGGAGTCCAACCGCGAAACTGCCCCTGGCGATGCCGATTACACCCTGGCCCGTCTGGGTGGTAACTATCACCTGACTCCGATTTCCGGCTGGCAGCCCTACCTGAGCTTCGGCCTGGGCTATGCCCGTCAGGACAACGATCTTCTGCCGGAAGAAAGCGACGGTACTTTCGACGTGGGCGTCGGTGCCAAGCGCTTCTTCACCGATCACCTGTTCTTCCGTGGTGATGCCAAGGCCATCCACATCAACGGCCTGAACTATTGGGATTTCGCTCTGGGTCTGAGCGTTGGTTACGCCTTCGGTCCGAAGCCCTCGCGCCCGGTAGCAACCCCTGCCCCGGCTCCGGCCCCTGCTCCGGCACCCGCCCCGGCTCCGGCACCGGCTCCGCAACCGCAGCGTGTGACGCTGTCTGCTGACGCCCTGTTCGACTTCGACAGCGCCGAACTGCGTCCGGCCGGCCGTCAGGAACTCGACGTGCTGATGGAACAGCTGCGTGGCATGACCTACGACGTGCTGATCGTCACTGGTCACACCGACCGCATCGGCTCCGACGAGTACAACATGCGTCTGTCCCAGCGTCGTGCCGACACCGTGCGCAACTACCTCATCGCGAACGGCATCCCGGCCAACGACGTACGCGCCTCCGGCGTAGGCGAAAGCCAGCCCGTTACCACCCTGCAGCAGTGCCAGGGTCAGACTGGGCCGGCTCTGATCGCCTGCTTGCAGCCCGACCGTCGCGTGGAAGTGGAAGTATCCGGTACCCGCAACCCGTAATCGGATCTTCGATCAGCGTTACAAGGAACCCCCGCTCTGCGGGGGTTTTTTGTGCCTTCGAAAAGCCTAGATCACACCGGATAGCCGAAAGCGACCAAGACCTCCCACATCACTTTAAGAGAACAATCTAATAGACTGATTTGAAATAAAAATATTCGTCCTGCTCGATTCAAAAATCGCGGACTCGGAAACGACAACGCCCTGCAGGTGCAGGGCGTCGGTGGGAGGGTTTGCGGCTTCTCAAAACTTGCTATCCAAGATTAACACTTGTCCGCAAAGCCTTGAAAATACTGCAAGAATTGGTCGGAGTGGCGGGATTTGAACCCACGACCACCACACCCCCAGTGTGGTGCGCTACCAAGCTGCGCTACACTCCGCTTTAACTTTTTACTACAAACCTTTGAATCTACTACTTAATTGAGATAACTCAGAGCTTCTTCGATCTCTTCGATCATCTCGCGGATCAGCTCACTCCGCACTGCGGGCGCTTTGGCTTGAGCCTTCTCTTGCTCACCCACGCTCACGAGGGCGTTCGTGGAAGCTCCGGCTGCCGCTGCCGCCATCTGCTGGCGCGCTCCGCCAATCGTGAATCCCTGCTCATACAACAAGGCGCGGATCTGGCGGATCAGCAGGACATCCTGGCGCTGATAGTAACGCCGATTGCCCCGCCGCTTCACTGGTTTCAGCTGACTGAATTCCTGCTCCCAGTAACGCAGAACGTGCGGCTTGACCTCACACAGTTCACTTACTTCCCCGATCGTGAAGTAACGCTTGGCGGGAATCTCAGGCAGCTCAGCGTTATGACTTGGTTCCAGCATAGCTTTCTACCTTCGCCTTCAGTTTCTGGCCCGGCCGGAAGGTAACGACCCGGCGCGCCTGAATCGGAATCTCCTCTCCCGTCTTGGGATTGCGTCCCGGGCGCTGACGCTTGTCACGCAGATCGAAGTTGCCGAATCCGGACAGCTTCACCTGCTCGTTTGACTCCAGCGCCTTACGTACTTCCTCGAAAAACTGCTCGACCAGCTCCTTCGCTTCGCGTTTGTTAAGGCCCATCTCCTCGAACAGGCGTTCGGCCATTTCAGCTTTGGTCAATGCCCCATTGCTCATCTGCTGCAACCCTGCCTTGGTTTCACAGAGCACGCCTTGGTGCCCGGGATTTACCTTAGTTCCGCATTAAATTTGGCTTGTAGAGCCTTGATACAGCTATCAATTATCGGGTTAATTTCGAGGTCGGTAAGGGTGCGCGAACTGTGCTGAAACGTCAAGCCCAAAGCCAAGCTTTTTTTATCTTTTTCAATGTTTTGACCTTCGTAGAGGTCGAACAGAACCAGCTCCTTCAGCTCCGCCCCGGCGACGCTACGCAGCTCTGCCTCGACTGCACTGACCGGAATGCTCTTGTCCAGCACGAAGGCCAGGTCGCGACGAACCGAGGGGAAACGCGACAGCTCTGCCGCTACCGGGATCACACTCTCGCGCAACAGCGCGAAGTCGAGCTCCATCAGGTAGACCTTGCCCGGGATATCGAAGGCCTGAGCCAGGCTCGGATGCAATGCTCCGATCCAACCCACGACTTCCTCTCCACGCAGGATGCGCGCGGTCTGGCCCGGCTGCAGCGCCGGATGCTCGGCAGCTTCGAAGCGGAAGGACTCGGGCGTATGCGTCAGTCCGAGAATGGCCTCGACATCACCCTTGAGATCAAAGAAGTCCGCCGCGCGTTCGGGAGCGCCCCACTGCTCTTGAAGCAGCGAGCCCCAAACCAGAGAAGCCACTTTAAACTTCTGCTCTAATTTATTGTTTTTATTTACAAAAGACAAACCTGTTTCAAAGATACGGCAACGTTCCTGCTGACGGTTCTGATTGTGCTTCAGCGTACGGATCAGCCCCGGCCAGAGGTTACTGCGCATCACGGCCATGTCTTGGGAAATCGGGTTCGCCAGCGCTACGGGCTCGCTCACTTCGAGGGCGAGCGCGGCGTCGAGCTCGCGATCGACGAAGCTGTAGGTCACCACTTCCTGATAGCCGAGGCTCACCAGGAGGCGACGCAGCACCTTCAGATCCAGCACGCCCTGGGGACGAGGCTGAAGCGCGAGACGCGTGAGCGGAGCGCGGGCGGGCAATTTGTCATAACCATGGACCCGGGCGAGCTCTTCGATCAGGTCGGCCTCCAGACTGACGTCGAAACGCCAGGAAGGCACGGCATAGGTCCAGGTATTTTCGCCGGCTGCGATTTTGTCGAAGCCGAGACGGCCCAGAACGCTTTCCACCGTTGCTGCCGGCAGTTCGTAACCGAGCAGGCTGCCGATGCGCTTGGCGCGCAGAGTGACCGGCGCCACGTGCGGCAGTTTCTCTTCCGCCACCACGACCGGACCAGCCTCTCCGCCTACGATCTGGAGCAGCAAGGCCGTAGCACGCTCCATGGCACGGGCGGGAAGATTGAAGTCGACACCACGCTCATAGCGATGCGAGGCATCCGTGTGCAGACCATAGTTGCGGGCACGGCCCGCGATCTGCACCGGGTTGAAGAAGGCGCTTTCGAGGAAGATGTGACGAGTGCTCGCGCTGACCGCGCTGTGCTTGCCGCCCATGATGCCGGCCATGGCCACGGCTTTCTCGTGGTCGGCGATCACCAAGGTGTCGGCATTGAGGCTCACTTCCTTGCCGTCGAGCAGAGTCAGTTTCTCGCCCTGCTCCGCCAGGCGAACGCGGATACCGCCTTTCAGCTTCTCGAAATCGAAGGCGTGCATGGGCTGCCCCAGCTCGAGCAGCACATAGTTCGTGACGTCGACGACGGGATCGATGCTGCGCAGGCCGGCGCGGCGCAGTTTCTCCTGCATCCAGAGCGGCGTTTCGACGTTCTGGTTGATGTTGCGGATCACGCGGCCCAGATAACGCGGGCAACCTTCCGGATGTACCAGTTCGACGCTCAGCTTTTCCTGATGTACGGCCGGCACTTCATCGATGCGTGGCGCCTGCACGGGGGCTTCTGTGAGCGCACCGAGTTCGCGGGCGAGACCGGCGATGCTGAGGCAGTCACCACGGTTCGGCGTGAGGTCGATTTCAATCAGGGTATCGTCGAGCCCGAGGTATTCGCGCACATTGACACCAACGGGGGCATCGGGCGGCAGCTCGAGCAGACCATCGGCGCTTTCCACCATGCCGAGCTCGGCGGCGGAACAGAGCATGCCGAAGGATTCGACACCACGCAGTTTGGCTTTCTTGATCTTGAAGTCGTCACCGAGTTCGGCACCGATACGGGCAAAGGGCACTTTCAAGCCGGTACGCACGTTGGCGGCACCGCACACGACCTGATGCGTGGCGACACCGTCGTTGACCTGACACAGGCTGAGCTTGTCGGCATTCGGATGCTGCTCGCAGCTGACGACCTCGGCCACCACGATGTCCGTGAAGGGACCCGCAGCAGGTTCGGTGCCGTCGACCTCGAGGCCCGCCATCGTCAGGCGTTCCACGAGCTCTTGTGTGTTCAAGGGGGGATTGACCCACTCGCGCAACCAGCGCTCACTGATCTTCATCGCTACGCCCTTAGTGGAACTGTTTCAGGAAGCGCAAGTCGTTGTCGAACAACAGGCGCAGATCCTTGATCTGGTGACGCAGCATGGTGAGGCGATCCACGCCCATGCCGAACGCGAAGCCGGTATAGACCTCTGGGTCGATATTCGAATAGGCCAGTACCTTCGGGTGCACCATGCCGCAGCCCATCACTTCCAGCCAGCCGGTCTGGCTGCATACGCGACAACCTGCCCCGCGGCAGGACACGCATTGCACATCCACTTCGGCCGAAGGTTCGGTGAAGGGGAAATAGGACGGACGGAACCGCACCGCCAGATCCGCCTCGAAGAACACCTTGAGGAAGTCGGCGATCAGCCCCTTTAGATCCGCGAAGCTGACGTCGGTGTCCACTACCAGGCCTTCGACCTGATGGAACATCGGGGTGTGCGTCATGTCGGAATCGCAGCGGTAGACGCGGCCTGGACAGATGATGCGAATCGGCGGTTTCGTGGTTTCCATCACCCGCACCTGCACGGTGGAGGTATGGGTACGCAACAAGGTGTTGGCGTTGAAATAGAAAGTGTCGTGCATGCCGCGCGCAGGATGGTGCGCCGGCATGTTGAGTGCTTCGAAGTTGTGATAGTCGTCTTCGATTTCCGGACCTTCGACCACCGAGAAGCCCACGGAAGTGAAGATGCTTTCCATGCGCTCGATGGTAGCAGTGACCGGATGGAGTCCCCCGCTGCTCTGACGGCGGCCAGGCAAGGTGACGTCGATGCGCTCGCTCGCGAGTTGGCGCGCAGCGGCTTCGTTGTCCAATTGTTCCTTGCGTGCAGCAAGTGCGCTCTGCACCTGCTCCTTGGCGGCATTGATACGGGCGCCGGCGGCGGGACGTTCTTCGGGAGGCAATGTTCCGAGCGTTTTCAACTGCTCGGTCAACACACCTTTCTTACCCAGATACTGCACACGCAACTGCTCCAGTTCCGCACCGGAAGTAGCATTGGCCACCGCTGCGAGCGCGGCTTCGGTCAGTTGTTGCAGAGTATCCATGAATTCTGTGTAGCGAGACCGCCACCAGCACTACCAAGAAGATAGCCGCTGGTGGCGAACTTCAGGTTCAGGCCAACGCGGCCTTGGCTTTCTCTACGAGTGCAGCGAAAGCGTCCTTGTCGTGAACGGCGAGATCAGCCAGTACGCGACGATCCAGCTCGATGCTTGCTTTCTTCAGGCCGGCGATGAGACGGCTGTAGGAAATGTTGTGCACGCGAGCCTGTGCGTTGATACGGGTGATCCACAGTGCGCGAAATACGCGCTTTTTGGCCTTACGGTCGCGGTAGGCGTACTGACCGGCTTTGGTCACCGCCTGCTTGGCAACGCGCAGGATGCGGCTGCGGAAGTTGTAGTAACCTTTCGCTGCCTTGAGGATTTTCTTGTGACGACGGCGTGCGGTGACGCCACGTTTTACTCGTGCCATGGGTTCAAATCCTCACTCAGTCCATACGGAACATGTGCTTGACGCGACCCATATCCGACTTGTCGATAGCCGAGGTGCCGCGCAGCTGACGTTTACGCTTGGTGGTCATCTTGGTGAGGATGTGGCTTTTGAACGCGCTCTTGCGTTTGAAGCCGGATCCCGTCTTCTTGAAGCGCTTGGAAGCGCCACTGTGTACTTTCGCCTTAGGCATTGTCGTACTCCGCATTTGGAATGGTTTCTACGTAAACCATTCGAATTTATGAACAGTAAAAGCCACCACTCCCACTCTTAGCGGGTCCGTTGAACGACACGGTAAGAGAATGCGGTGGGGCTGTTTACTTTTTCTTCTTGCCGGGGGCCAGCACCATGGTCAGCTGTCGGCCTTCCATTTTCGCGTCCTGCTCTACTGTTCCGTACTCTGCGAGGTCTTCCTTCAACCTCTGCAACAGTTCGGCCCCGATCTCTTGATGGGCGAGCTCACGGCCACGGAAACGCAGGGTTACCTTGGCCTTGTCCCCATCGGTAAGGAAACGGATCAGGTTGCGTAGTTTTACCTGATAGTCCCCTTCCTCCGTCCCTGGACGAAACTTCATTTCTTTGATCTGGACGACTTTCTGCTTCTTGCGGTTGGCGGCGCGCTGCTTCTTCAGTTCGAAGACGTGCTTGCCATAGTCCATCACCTTGCAAACCGGTGGGTTGGCTTCGGGAGAAATCAGCACCAGGTCCAACCTGGCCGCGCGAGCAGTCTCCAACGCCTCGTCGATCGTAACGATACCCTTCTGAGTACCATCATCCAGGATCAGCCGCACAGGGCTGAAGGTGATTTCCTCATTGACCGGTGTACGTTTGTGCTTGCCGTCTTCCCGCTTAATAGTCGTAACTCCAGATAGTTGAATTTGGTTCTATGTGGCTTAGGCGCTGATGCGTCCGAGCCGTGCCACGTCGTCCTGCAACAGCTGCTCCAACTCGGCGAGAGTGAGCACGCCCAGATCTTTGCCGGTACGATCGCGGACCGCCACCGTTCCAGCTTCCACTTCTTTATCGCCTGCTACGAGCAGGTATGGGACGCGCTGAATCGTGTGTTCGCGGATTTTAAAGCCGATTTTTTCGTTTCTCAAGTCAGCCTCCACACGGAAGCCCTTGTTTTTCAATGAGTTGACGACCTGCTGGCAGTACTCGGCCTGGCGGTCGGTGATGTTCATGACCACCACCTGGACCGGCGCCAACCAAGTGGGGAACGAACCTTCATAGTGCTCGATCAGGATGCCGATGAAACGCTCGAAGGAGCCGAAGATGGCGCGATGCAGCATCACCGGCGTCTTGCGTGTATTGTCTTCGGCCACATACTCGGCGCCGAGACGACCCGGCATCGAGAAGTCCACCTGGATCGTGCCGCACTGACGCGGACGCCCCATGCAGTCTTTCAACGTGAATTCGATCTTCGGCCCGTAGAACGCACCCTCACCCGGCTGCAGGTCCCACGGTTTGCCCGTGTTGTTGAGCGCAGTTTCCAGCGCCTTTTCCGCTTCGTCCCAGATTTCGTCGGAACCGACGCGGTTCGCAGGACGCGTGGACAGTTTCAGCGTGACGTCGGTGAAGCCGAAGTCGGCGTAGACCTTCTCCACCAGCGCGATGAATTTCGATACTTCGGACTGAATGTCTTCCGGCGCACAGAAGATGTGCGCATCGTCCTGCGTGAAGCTACGCACGCGCATCAGACCATGCATGCTGCCCGAGGGCTCATAGCGGTGACATGCACCGAACTCGGCAAGGCGCAGCGGCAGATCGCGATAGCTCTTCAAGCCCTGATTGAACACCTGCACGTGGCAGGGGCAGTTCATCGGCTTGATCGCATACATGCGGTTGTCGGACTCGACACTGAACATCTCGTCCTTGAACTTCGCGGCGTGGCCGGACTTCTCCCACAGCGAGTAATCGACGAGCTGCGGCGTATTGATTTCCTGGTAGCCGTTCTGCTGCCAGATTTCCTGCATGTAGCGCTTGATGATCTGGTAGATGGTCCAGCCTTTCGGGTGCCAGAACACCATGCCGGGCGCTTCTTCCTGCAGATGGAAGAGATCCAACTTCTTGCCGATCTTGCGATGATCGCGACGCTCGGCTTCTTCCAGCATGTGCAGGTATTCCTTGAGTGCCTTCTTGTCGCCCCAGGCCGTACCGTAGATGCGCTGCAACATCGCGTTGCGCGAATCGCCGCGCCAGTAGGCGCCGGCAACGGACATCAACTTGAATGCCTTGATGTGCCCCGTGGACGGCACGTGCGGACCACGACACAGATCGATGAAATCGCCCTGACGGTAGAACGAAAGTTCTTCATCGCCCGGAATCGACTCGATGATCTCGACTTTGTACTGCTCGCCCATCTCTTTGAACATGGCGACGGCGTCGGGACGCGACATGGTCGAACGCTCGACCTTGATGTCGGCTGCGGCGAGGCGCTCCATCTCTTTCTCGATGGCAGCGAGATCGTCCGAGGTGAAGGGACGTTCGTAGGCGAAGTCGTAGTAGAAGCCGTTCTCGATGACGGGACCGATCGTCACCTGCGCGCCGGGAAAAAGATTCTGCACGGCATTGGCCATCAGGTGCGCGCAAGAGTGGCGCAGCACTTCGATGCCCTCGGCGTCACGCGCCGTGATGATGGCGAGCGTCGCATCCTTGTCGAGCAGATAACTGGTATCCACCAGGCGACCGTCGACCTTGGCTGCCAAAGCTGCTTTGGCCAAGCCAGGACCGATCGACTCGGCGACTTGATGCACAGTCAGGGGCGCTTCGTAGCTACGCGTGCTCCCATCAGGAAGCGTAATCGTGATCATAAGGTGCTCGGATCGTCTTTCATCCGGCCAGTGAACAGGGGCAACCCTCGAAATGTTTCGGGAGCAGGCTGAAACAGGGGGAACTTCTGTAATCTCCGCCGGGACAAGTATCGGATGGTAGGCACGACCAGATTCGAACTGGTGACCTCTTCCATGTCAAGGAAGCGCTCTAACCAACTGAGCTACGCGCCTGTGTACATCCAACGTCAGAAGGCCGGCGATTATAGTGAGGCCTTTGCAAAACCACAAGGAATTCAACGCATCCGACCATAGGTTTTCAAAGGTTGAGCAAGACCTCGTTGAGCTTCTGGATCCGGTCGCGCAAGGTGGCCGCTTCCTCGAACTCGAGATTGCGGGCGTGCTCGAACATCTTCTCCTGCAGCGCGTTGATTTCCCGCTCGAGGCCTGCACGATCACGCGGCAATTCCGGCGCTCGCGCCGCAGACTTGCTGCCCCCCTTCCCTTTGCCGCCACGCGCACTGCCCGGTGCCGAGGGAGCCCCTGTATCGAGCACATCGATCACCCGTTTGCTCACTCCACGCGGGACGATGCCATGCTTGGCGTTGAACTCGCTCTGGATGCGACGGCGCTCCAGCGTGGTCTCGATGGCGCGCTGCATGGAACCCGTCACGGTGTCGGCGTAAAGGATGGCCTTGCCATTGAGGTTACGCGCGGCGCGACCGATGGTTTGAATCAGGGAGCGCTCCGAGCGCAGGAAGCCTTCCTTGTCGGCATCCATGATCGCCACCAGCGACACCTCGGGAATGTCCAGGCCCTCGCGCAGTAGGTTGATGCCGACCAACACATCGAACTGCCCGAGGCGCAGGTCGCGCAGAATTTCCATGCGCTCGACCGTGTCGATGTCCGAGTGGAGGTAACGCACCCGGATGCCGTTCTCCGCGAGATAGTCGGTCAAGTCCTCCGCCATGCGCTTGGTGAGCACCGTGACGAGCACCCTCTCCTCGCGCTCCACCCGTATCTTCACTTCGGACAGAAGGTCATCGACCTGATGCAGCGCGGGACGCACTTCGACTTCGGGATCGATCAGGCCGGTAGGACGCACCACCTGGCGCACCAACTGCCCTTGTCGCTGCTCTTCGTAGGGACCGGGCGTCGCCGACACGAAGATCAACTGTGGCGCCAACGCCTCCCACTCTTCGAAACGCAGGGGACGGTTGTCCAGTGCCGACGGCAGACGGAAGCCGTATTGCACGAGCGTCTCCTTGCGCGAACGGTCGCCCTTGTACATGGCCCCGATCTGCGGAATCGACACATGCGATTCGTCGACGACGACGAAGGCATCGAGCGGCAGGTAGTCGAACAAGGTCGGCGGAGGTTCCCCTGGCGCCCTGCCCGACAAGAAGCGCGAATAGTTTTCGATGCCCGTGCAGTAGCCGAGCTCCTGAATCATTTCGAGATCGAACTGTGTGCGCTGCTGCAGACGTTGCGCTTCGAGCAACTGATTGTTCGCCTGCAACTCTTTCAGCCGCTCCTGCAGTTCTATTTTGATTTCTTCGACCGCGCGCAACATGCGTTCGCGCGGCGTGACGTAGTGCGATTTCGGGAACACGGTGAGTCGATCCACACGCTCGATTACCGCACCGGTGAGCGGATCGAAATAGGACAGCGATTCGATCTCGTCGTCGAAAAGCTCGACACGAATCGCATTGATGTCGGATTCGGCCGGGAAAATATCGATGACGTCACCACGCACACGATACGTCGTACGGTGCAGATCCATGTCGTTGCGGCTGTACTGCAACTCAGCCAATTTTTTCAGCAACTGACGTTGGTCGAGTTTGGCGCCCACTTTCAATTCGAGGCGCATGTCGAGATAGGCGGTCGGATCACCCAGACCGTAGATGCAGGACACGGTTGCCACTACGACGACGTCACGCCGCTCCAACAGCGACTTCGTCGCGGACAAACGCATCTGCTCGATGTGCTCGTTGATCGTCGCGTCTTTCTCGATGTACGAGTCCGACGCGGGCACATAGGCTTCCGGCTGATAGTAGTCGTAATAGGAAACGAAATATTCGACGGCGTTTTCCGGAAAGAATTCTTTGAGCTCGCCGTAAAACTGCGCCGCCAAAGTTTTGTTGGGCGCCATCACCAGACAAGGACGTTGCGCCTGCGCAATGACGTTGGCAATGGTGTAGGTCTTGCCGGAACCCGTCACACCCAAAAGCGTCTGACAGGCAAGCCCCGCTTCGAGCCCTTCCAGCAACTGGCGTATGGCTTCCGGCTGATCTCCTGCGGGAGGGTAAGGCGCATGCAATTTGAAACGTTGTTGGGACTGCATAGCTGGGGTGACCATCGCAAGGACGAACGGACAATTCTATGTCACTCGTCCGGCGAGTGCAGGTGGAAAGCACGCGACCGGACAACGTGTCTTCGATGTAAATTTCAGCGCGAAGAAGTGTTGACCTTCAAATTCAATCTCATTAATATGCGCGCTCTCCGAGATTGAGGCATTTGTGCTGCTGCCCAATAGCTCAATGGTAGAGTAGGTGACTGTTAATCACTTGGTTCCTGGTTCGAGCCCAGGTTGGGCAGCCAATCTCGATCTCCTCTTCGCTGTACCCCTCCGCTGATCTTCAGCTTCTAGTTCCAAGCTTCCAACTTCATCGCCCTTCTCGCGGCATGGCCGTAGCACAGCCTTTGCGGCTGCCTGCATTCGGGCAATCGAAAGAAATTCTGCAGATAAAAAAACCGGCGCTCTAGGCGCCGGTCTTGAACAGCGGAAGTACCTTGGCTTCTTCCTCTTCGCCCGGCTGCGGACGTTGAGTATCGAGCAAGGGATCTTGGGCGGTTTCCTTCGAGATGAAGCCACCGATGGCTTCGCTGAGCACTTCGCGGATCTGCTGCGGATCCATCGCTGCGCAGGACTGCTCGAGACGTTTGAGCAAGGACTGCAGCTGTTCCCACGAGAGGAAGTCCTCTTCCGCGCGCATGATCTTGGGATGGTCGGTGCCCGTCACCTGCTCTCCGATCAGGAGCTCTTCGTAGAGTTTTTCACCCGGACGCAGGCCCGTGTACTCGATGGCGATGTCACCGTTGGGCGTGTGCTCGTCTTTGATGATGTAACCCATCAGGTGAATCATCTTCTTGGCGAGATCCACGATGCGCACCGGCTCGTGCATGTCGAGCACGAACACGTCACCACCGGACGCCATCGAGCCCGCCTGGATCACCAGCTGTGCAGCTTCCTGCACCGTCATGAAGTAACGCGTCACTTCGGAATGCGTCACGGTCACCGGACCGCCACGTGCAATCTGCTTGCGAAACAGCGGCACCACGGAGCCGGACGAACCCAGTACGTTACCGAAGCGCACCATCGAGAAACGCGTGCGGCTGCCACTGGCGGCGAGTGATTGCAGGATCTGCTCGGCGAAACGTTTGGTCGCGCCCATGATGTTGGCGGGACGCACGGCCTTGTCGGTGGAGATGAATACGAAGTTCTCCACATTGAACTTGTCCGCCGCCTTGGCAAGGATGTAGGTGCCGAACACATTGTTCTGCACCCCTTCGACGATGTTCTTCTCCACCATCGGCACCTGCTTGTAGGCAGCGGCGTGATAGACGGTGCGGATGTTGAATTTGCGCAGCGCATGTTCCACCTGCGCCTGGTTACGGATGGAGCCGAGCATGGCGACGATCTTGGTGTCGCGACCGTGTTCGATCACCTTCTGCAATTCACGCAGTTCGCTTTCGATGGTGTACAGACCGAACTCGGAATTGTCGTACAGCACCATCGTGCTGGGTTTGAGCTTGATGATCTGACGGCAGAGCTCGGAGCCGATGGAGCCACCGGCGCCGGTGATCAATACGTTGCTGTCCCGGATACAAGCACCCATCAATTGCGGATCGGGCGGCACGATGTCGCGGCCCAGCAGGTCTTCGATATCGATGTCGCGAATTTCATCGACACGAACCTTGCCCGACAGTATGTCGAACATGTCGGGCACCGTGCGCACGTGCACGGGATAGTGTTCGAGTTTGTTGAGAATCTTCTTGCGCTCGGCATGCGTGGCCGACGGCATGGCCAGCAGGATCTGGCGCACGGAATAGTTGTCGATCAACTCACGGATCGCGGAGGGACTGTAAACGCGAATGCCGTGAACGGTATTGCCCACGAGCGCTTCACTGTCGTCCACGAAGGCTACGGGCAGATATTGCTCACCGCTGTTGAGCGCTGCCACGAGCTGCATGCCGGAGCTGCCGGCACCGTAGATGATCACGGGTTCGCGCGGACGGAAGTTGTGCAGCAGGTTCTGCATGACGAGCTTCGATCCGAAACGCACACCACCAACCAGCAGAAGCGACGCCATCCAGAACACCAGGATGGCTTGCGGCGGAAATTTGAGTTCATTGGGCAGATTGACGAGCAGCGCCACGATGGCCGTGCTGATGGTCAGCCCCTTGAAGATCACGAGGCCCGATTGAATGCCCATGTAGAGCAACACGGTGCGGTAGAGACCGGCCTTGTACAGCACGCCCACGCTGGCCATGGCGCAGAGCACGAATATCAATGAATACACTTCAGGCGCATTGGCGCTGAAGAAAGAAGGATCGACGAGGACGAGAGACAGCCAGAGAGACAGAAGGATGAGCCCACCGTCGGCGAGCATCATGAAACAACGCTTCAGCGGACGCGACAGAGAAAGTGCACCAGGAGTCATCTATACCACCCGTTCGTTGAGTCCGATACTACTTCGACATATCCGTGGCCTGGTCCTGCTCCTTGAACCGGCGGCGAACGAGCCAGGTTGCGAGTGCCAGAGGCGTCCAAGCGAGCAACGCGATCCACAGTCCGTGATCCGCATACTGCCTGCTCAGCGCTGCCAGTGGCAGCAGCCACGCAAGATTCACACCCATGTACACCATCACCACCCTGCCATGACTACCGATCCGTCGTGCAGCCAGTTGGTAGGCGTGAGTGCGGTGGCCATGGTACCACACTGCCCCACTATGCATGCGGGCGATGAGCGTGACCGTGCTGTCGATCAAAAAAGCACTCATCAGTATGAGATACGTCCAGTAGCTCACTGCGCCGCTACACACCACCAACACGCCCAGCACGAGAAAGATGTAGCCGAGAAAATTACTGCCCACGTCTCCCATGAAGAGCCGCGCGGGCGGCATGTTGAACGGCACGAACGCCGCCATTGCACACGCGAGCCCAAGCGCCACGACGCTCAGCGATGGTGCACCTGCCGTGCCACAGAACCAGGCCAGGCTGAGGCTGACGAACAAACCCTGGCCCACCGCCAGGCCGTCGATGCCATCCATGAAATTGTAGAAATTTATCTGCCAGATTCCGTACGAGAATAGTAACCAGCTCAGCAGTAGCGGCTGCTCGAGCTGCCAGGGACCGAACCCAAGCGGAGGCAATTGCGGCGCCAGCGCCACGAGGAGCGCCACCACGATCATCTGCACCGACAGACGGATCCTGATACCGAGATCGTGACTGTCATCGAGCAGACCGAAGAGCGCCACCGGCGCCCCCAGCAGGAAGAGGAACGCTTCGAGGCCACTGAGGGCCGAGTTCCACCATAGTGCAAGCACGCCCAACAATGAGACCACGCAGAAGCCCACGCCACCGCTCGTGGGCGTGGGACGGGAATGCGAGCTGCGCGCATTGGGAATGTCCAGACGGTTCCGGCGCAGGGAATGACGAAGCCACGCCGCGGTCAGAACCAACGACGTCAGAAAGACGAAAAACAGCGCTGCGCTCATGCAGAAAAATTACTACTCCTGTGGTTTCCCGGCCGAGCGCAGCGAAGGGCCACCAGCGGCAGGTGCCGAGGTGGCCGAATGCGCTCACTCGAGCCGAATGCGGTCGCGGTTGCTGCGCAGAGTGGCCTCGCCGATGCCCTTGACCTCGATCAGGTCGTCGACACTCTGAAACGGACCGTGTTGCTCGCGGTACTCGACGATCGCTTGCGCGCGCGTCAAACCGACTCCAACGAGTACGTCCGCGATGGTCTCGGCATCGGCCTGATTGATGTTCACCTGCAAGGTGCTTTCGGCGGCCGCTGGCGGTGACTGCGGCGCCTGCGCCTGCACACCCTGCCAGGTCCACAGCAGGGCCACCAGCATTGCAACCATTCGTACTTGCGACAGGATCCTTGTCGTCATTGGTTTTCCTCCATGAAGAAGTTCAGAAAGGTGCAGCGAGCTCGCTGCCACCTGAATCTAGCAGAAGATTCAACTTCTGCTCTGAATTTCCTCGACCAGCTGCAGCAGCTTGTCACGCGGCGAAGCAGCCTGGGTGATGGGGCGTCCGATCACGAGATAGTCGCTGCCGAGGCGCACGGCTTCCGCCGGGGTCTGGATGCGTTTCTGATCGTCCGTGCTGTCGCTCGCAGGACGAATGCCCGGCGTCACCAGCAGGAAGTGCTGCCCCACCGTCTCGCGCAGCGGCGTGATTTCACGCGCGGAGCAGACCACACCGTCCATGCCCGATTCTTTCGCAAGGCGCGCCAGACGCAGCACCTGAGTTTCCGGATCGACGGCGAGCCCCACTTCCGCAAGATCCTCGCTGCTCTGGCTGGTGAGCACGGTCACCGCGATCAGCAAGGTCGACGCATCTTTGCCTATGGCCTCGCGTGCAGCGCGCATCATGGCGCTGCCACCGCTGGCATGGACGTTCACCATCCACACCCCGAGCTCCGCCGCGGCCTTGACCGCACCTGCGACCGTGTTCGGAATGTCGTGGAACTTGAGGTCCAGAAACACATCGAAACCCTGCTTGTGGATACGCTCGACGAACTGCGGGCCGCCACGGGTGAAGAGCTCCTTGCCGACCTTGACGCGACAAAGCGCAGGATCGAGCTGGGCCAGCATGGCTTGCGCGCTCGCGGTTTCGGGAAAATCCAGCGCAACGATGATGCGTTTGGACTCAGACATGGTCGTCTCCACTAGGCGTTGATGAGGGGCTTCACGCTTCCAACGGACGCAACGTGCTCCAACTGCCGCAACCAGGGCACAACCAGTGTGTGCTGCGCAGCTGGAAGCCGCAGGAGCGGCATTGGAATTGCGCCGATTCCTGCGCGCTGCTTTCGAGCACATCGAGCGCACGACCGATCAGCGAAGGCGCATGTCCTGCGGCAAAATCCGAAGATGCCAGCGTCAGAAGGCGCAGCGCCAGTGCGGGGCTGGGATGCCGGCGAGCGTAGTCGGTAAGAAAGGCGATTTCCTGCTCCACCCCGAGGTGGCGATCGATGAGTCGCGCCAGGAGTTCGACTTGACGCGCATTGATGCTCTGCCCCTTGTGCAGCACTTCCTCGATGATGGCGTTGAGGAAAGGCGGCCGGCGCGACAGTGCAGCGGTGAGTTCCGGCAGTTTCTCGAGGACCAACGCAGCATCGAGTTTGAGCGCCTGGCGCAAGGTTTCCTCGGCGCGTTCGTCGTCACCGAGCAAGGCATGGAGCGCCGCCATCTGCAGCACCACACGCACGTTGTCGGGACGAATCGCCCTGCCCTTACGCAATAGCTCGAGCGCCTGATCGTATTTCTGCTCGCGCTGCGCGGTTTCCGCCATCTCGCAGTAATAGTGCGAAACCTGCAGCTGTACGGTGTCGCGGTTATGTACCGCCGGGTTTTCCAACAGCTGCAACCCGCATTCGATGGCTTTCTGCCATTCGCGTTCGGTCTGGAACAGGGTCAACGCCAGACTCAGGGCCTGCTCTTTCTGCGCGCCGGTAGCGACACGCAGTTCGTCGATGATCTTTTCCGCGCGGTCGAAGAGACCCGCCGCGATGTAGCTGCGCACGAGCTGGATCTTGATGGCGCCCAGCTCGCGCACGGTGAAACTTTGACTGCTCAACAGCCCCTGCAGATGCGCGATGGCGCGGTCGACCTTGCCGCGGCGCCGCAGCAGCGTGGCGAGCGCCATGTGCGTTTCCAACGTGCTGGCGTTGACTTCCAACGCGTCGATGAACACATCGACGGCATCGTCGGGCTCGTCGTTGAGGAGATAGTTGAGACCGATGAAGTAGTCGGGTTGAAACTTGCGCGGACGCGGCAAATCACGCGTATTCGCGCGCGCGCCCAAATGCCAGCCGAGTGCGAGAGCCGCCACCAGGAACAGGAAGATGACGATAGCGTCGACGGTCGGGCTCATGCACTCTCCCCGGGGACGGAGCTTTCTTCGAGCCGACGCAGGCGCTGCCGCAACTCATTCAATTCCTTGTCCTGCTGCTCGAGGCGCTGACGTTGCTGACGCAGCGTGAGACGGGTCTTGAGCCCACGCCAGATGCCGAGGCCGAGCGCGAGACCGATGAGGCCGCCGATGATGAAGGCAGACAATACCCAGATGCTCAGAGGCTTGGGATCGAATTGCACCCCCAACCAGAGGGCGATAGGTTCGGGATTACGGATGGTGAAGAGGAAACCGGCCAGGCCCACCAGGAGAAACAACAGAAACCACAGAAATCGGATGACGCTTTTCATGGGGCCTTCATGTCATGGAGCTGCTGAGCCGAGGTCCGGCCCGAGCAAAGGGGCAGAGCCCTGCCCTCAGGACTGCTGCAGTTGCAGACTGCTGTTGACCCGATCTCTCAGTTCCTTGCCCGGTTTGAAATGCGGTACGTATTTCCCGCTCAGTACGACGGGTTCGCCCGTCTTCGGGTTGCGCCCCGTGCGGGGAGCGCGGTAGTGCAGGGAAAAACTGCCGAAGCCGCGGATTTCGATGCGGCCACCTTGAGCCAGTACATCGGCCATGTAGGCGATGATCGCCTTGACTGCCAGCTCGATGTCCTTGGACGACAGTTGCGTGTGTTTGGCAGCGATCTGTTCGATGAGTTCTGACTTGGTCATGGTGCGCGTTTTCCCCTATCCATACAGAAACGGCGTCAAGCAAAACCGCCGCGCCCGGATGGACGCGGCGGAGGTCCTGCTTACTCCTGATTCATCTTGGCCTTGATGAGATCGCCAACGGTAGCCGGAGCAGCGGAAGCTGCGCTCAGCTTGTTGTGTTCTTTCAGAGAATCTTTCTCTTCTTCGATCTCTTTGGCTTTGATGGAGAGGCCGATCAGACGATTTTTGCGATCAATGTTGGTGATCAGCATTTCGACTTCGTCGCCCACGTTCAGGACGTTGCGAGCGTCTTCGACGCGGTCACGGCTGATTTCGGAGGCTTTCAGGATGCCTTCGACACCGCTGGCCAGGGTGATGACGGCTTCCTTGGCTTCAACGGATTTGACCGTGCCACGCACCACGCTGCCCTTCTCGTTCGCGCCCACGTAGTTCGTGAACGGATCGTCGGAGAGCTGCTTGATGCCGAGCGAGATGCGCTCGCGCTCGGGGTCGATCGACAGGATGACGGTTTCGATCTTGTCACCCTTGGTGTACTGACGTACGGCCTGTTCGCCGGGCTCGTCCCAGCTGATGTCGGACAGGTGCACCAGACCATCGATGTCGCCTTCGAGACCGATGAAGATACCGAAGTCGGTGATGGACTTGATGCTGCCGGTGATGCGGTCGCCCTTCTGGTATTTCTCGGCGAAGAGATCCCAGGGGTTCTGCTGGCACTGTTTCAGACCCAGCGAGATGCGGCGACGCTCCTGGTCGATGTCCAGGATCATCACTTCTACCTCGTCGCCCAGCTGTACGATCTTGGACGGATGAACGTTTTTGTTCGTCCAGTCCATTTCGGACACGTGCACCAGACCTTCGACGCCTTCTTCGAGTTCAGCGAAGCAGCCGTAATCGGTCAGGTTGGTGATGACGGCCTTGACCTTGGTGCCTTCGGGGTAACGACGCTTGATTTCGACCCACGGATCTTCGCCCAGCTGCTTCAGACCCAGCGATACGCGATTGCGCTCGCGGTCGAACTTGAGCACCTTGACTTCGATTTCCTGGCCAACGGTAACGATCTCGCTCGGGTGCTTGATGCGTTTCCAGGACATGTCGGTGATGTGGAGCAGGCCGTCGATGCCGCCCAGGTCGACGAACGCACCGTAGTCGGTGAGGTTCTTGACGATGCCCTTGACGGTCTGACCTTCCTGCAGGCTGTTCAGCAGTTCGTCGCGCTCTGCGGTGTTGACCGACTCGAGCACGGCGCGGCGGCTGACTACCACGTTGTTGCGTTTCTGATCCAGCTTGATCAGTTTGAATTCCAGCTCCTTGCCTTCGAGGTGGGTGGTGTCGCGGATCGGACGTACGTCCACCAGCGAACCCGGAAGGAAGGCGCGGATGGTGTTCACGTCTACAGTGAAGCCACCTTTGACCTTGCCATTGATAACGCCGGTAACCGGAGTGCCTTTCTCGAAGGCTTCTTCCAGAACCAGCCAGGTTTCGGCGCGCTTGGCTTTTTCGCGGGACAGACGGGTTTCACCGAAACCGTCTTCCACTGCGTCCAGGCTCACTTTCACCTTGTCGCCAACTTGCAGGGTGAATTCGCCTGCCTCGTTGAGGAATTCAGATTTAGCGATGACGCCTTCGGACTTGAGGCCGGCGTGTACGGTTACCCAGTCGTTGTCGATGTCGATGATGGTGCCGGTCACGATGGAGCCGGTCTGCATGTCCAGATCTTTGAGGCTGGCTTCGAACAGCTCTGCGAAGCTTTCGCCGGTGGACTGGGTATTGGTAGTGATTTCGCTCATGTTTGGGTTCCTACGACGGCCACGCGCGGTGACCTGCCGCTTCCGTACGCCAGTAGTACGGGGGTCTAGTTCATGAAACCTGACAGCAACTGGCTCTGTCAGGGGTGCCGGTTAACCCGGCAGACGCTGGAAGATGAGGTCAAAGCCTCGCTTTTCCGCGCGCCTCCTCTACGTGGCGGCAAGCCAGTGCGAAGACTTCGTCTGCCGTCATGTCGTCGGTATCGACGATGATGGCATCATCGGCTGGCCTGAGCGGCGCCACCGCCCGGGTCGAATCGCGCTCGTCCCGAGCCTGGATCTCACTCAAAAGGGTGCGCAGGCTAACATCAACCCCCTTATTTATCAACTGCTTATAACGCCTCTGGGCTCTCTCCTCGGCGCTGGCGGTCAAATAAAACTTCAAAGGGGCGTCCGCGAACACCACCGTCCCCATGTCGCGACCATCGGCGACGAGGCCCGGGGGCTGACGAAAATCACGCTGCCGCTGCAGGAGCGCAGCCCGTACGTCGGGGATGGCGGCGACCACCGAAGCCTTGGCGCCACTCTCTTCCAGGCGCACCAGGTCCGAGATTTCCTTGCCATCGAGCACGATGGAGCCGTCGAACAAGGTCGAGAACGCCACGTCCATCCGCAGCGCGAAGGCACATACGGCCGGGACGTCCTCGTAGGAGATGCCGGCGGCTTCCGCGCCCACGGCGGTGATGCGATAGAGCGCGCCGCTGTCCAGAAAATGCCAGCCCAGATGCTTGGCCAGACGCACGGACAGCGTGCCCTTGCCGGTGCCGCTGGGTCCGTCGACGGTGATTACGGGGATCGTGTCGTTATTGCTTTTCACGGTCTTCGCTCAGGGCAATGCCACATTGGCGCGCCAGATCGGCGAAGCCGGGGAACGAGGTGGCGACGTTGTTGCAGTCGAGAATCTTGAGCGGGCCACTGGCGCGCAGCGCCGCCATGGTGAAGGACATGGCGATGCGGTGGTCGCCGTGGGCATTGATGGTGCCGCTGCCGAGCAACTTCTCGCCCTGCCCCTGGATCACGATGCCGTCCGGTTTCACTTCGTGCTTCACGCCCAGAACCGCCAGGCCATCGGCCATGGTCTGGATGCGATCGCTTTCCTTCACGCGCAGCTCCTCGGCGCCGCTGAGCACGGTCTCGCCGTCGGCACAGGCGGCGGCGATGAAGAGTGCCGGAAATTCATCGATGGCGAGCGGCACCTGGTCTTCCGGAATGCGCACGCCCTTGAGCGGCGCATAGCGCACGCGCAGATCGGCTACCGGTTCACCGCCGGCTTCGTATTCCTTCAGGGTTTCGATGTCGGCACCCATCTGGCGCAGGATGTTGAGCACCCCGATACGCGTCGGGTTGATGCCCACGTGGCGCAGGATGATGTCCGCACCCGGGCAGATGCTGGCGCCGACCAGGAAGAAGGCAGCGGAGGAAATGTCGGCCGGAATGTCGATGTGACAGGCCGTCAGGCGTCCGCCGCCCTGGATGCGCACTTCGTTGCCGTTGGACACGATCGGATAACCGAAGCCGCGCAGCATGCGTTCGGTGTGGTCACGGCACGGCGCCGGCTCGACCAGACGGGTTTCCCCGTCGACGTAGAGTGAGGCCAGCAAAAGACAGGACTTCACCTGGGCGCTGGCCACGGGCATCACGTAGTCGATCGGGTTGAGTTTGGCCGGACGAATTTCGATCGGTGCAAAGCCGCCTTCACTCAAGGTGACATCAGCCCCCATGGTCTTGAGCGGCTCGGTAACACGACGCATCGGACGACGCGAGAGCGAGCTGTCACCGGTGAGCACGCTGGTAAAGGACTGACCGGCGAGCAGGCCTGCCAGAAGACGCATCGAGGTGCCGGAGTTGCCGAGATAGAGCGGACCAGGGGCGGCCTTGAGACCATTCACCCCCACGCCCTGGATCACTACCTTGCCGGGCGCGGGACGCTGGATGTCGACGCCCATGTCCCGGAAGGCCTGCAACGTGGCGAGCGCATCTTCACCTTCGAGGAAGCCTTCCACCGTGGTGAGGCCGTCGGCGAGCGAACCAAGCATGATCGAACGATGCGAGATGGATTTGTCGCCCGGCACGCGGATGTCGCCCTGGAGCACTCCGCCAGGGCTGACGTTGAAAACGAGATCGTGGGCTTCGTGGCTGGGAGCCGAGGTGTTCATAGCAAACCTTTGTTCGAAAGAGACGTACTTTTACCTTACTGGGGCTTGGCGGAGCTCGCCTGCAGGAACTCGAGGAAACATCCTCGCGCATCCCGCGCGCGCTGGCACAAGGCGTACAGGGCCTCGCCGTCCTGCGCCAGCAGGGTCTGGCGCAGCGTTTCCAGATCCTTCACGTAGCGATCGAGCACTGCCACCAACGCTTCACCATTGGTGAGGAAGATGTCACGCCACATCTGCGGATCGCTCGACGCGATGCGAGTGAAATCGCGAAAACCGCCGGCGGCATAGCGGAAGATTTCCGCGCTCGCGCCTTGGTGCGACAAGGTGTCCACCAACGCGAAGGCCAAGAGATGCGGCAGATGACTGGTGGCGGCGAGCACGGCATCGTGATGCTCCACCGACATTTCTTCCACGTCCGCTCCGCAGGCCGCCCACATGGCACGCACCAGCGCGACCGCTTCGGCATCCGTATTGGCAACTGGCGTTAGGATGCATTTACGACCGACGAAGAGTTCTTCCTGCGCCGCGCCGTAGCCACTGCGTTCGGAGCCTGCGATGGGATGACCAGGCACGAATCGTGCCGGCAAGCTGCCGAACACCCGCTCCGCCGCGTTCACTACCTCTCGCTTCACGCTCGCAACGTCGGTGATGACGACGTGTTCGCGCACCACGTCTTTCAGTTGTGTGAGCGCACCCTCGATCGAGAGTGTCGGCAGGGCCAGCACCACGATGTCGGCGTCTTCACAGCCGATGGCGAGATCGGTGGCATAGCTGCCGATGCTGCCCTCGCTGAGGGCACGCTGCAGTTGCGCTTCGTCGCGATCGACGGCACCGAGATTGTCGCCGTAGCCGGCACGCGCGAGCGCACGGGCCAGGGAACCACCGATCAGACCCAGACCAACGATGACGATCTTGCTCTCTGCGAGCGACTTCATAGGGGCTGTCCCGCTGCCGGGTAGGAGCCCAGCAGTTTCACTTCGATGGATTGCTGCGCCAGTTCCTCCAGCGCGGCCTTGAACCGGGGATCTTCGACGTGACCATCGACGTCGACATAGAACGAATAGCTCCACGCGGCCTTGCGCGTGGGACGTGATTCCAACTTGCTGAGGTTGATGCCGTGCCGACTGAAGGGCTCCAGCGCGCGCAGCAAGGTGCCCGGCTCGTTGCGCACCAGGATGAACAACGAAGTCTTGTCGCTGCCACTCGGCGGCGGATGCGCACCACGGGCGAGACTGACGAAACGCGTGGTGTTGTCGTGAGCATCTTCGATGGAGGCCGCCAACACTTCGAGTCCGTACAACTCGGCTGCATTTTCACTGGCGATTGCTGCAACGCCGCGCTCATGCGCAGCCAGACGCGCGGCTTCGGAATTGCTGCTCGCCGCAACTTTCTCGACACTCGGGAAATGCTGTTGCAGCCACTCGCGACACTGACCCAGCGCCTGCTGATGCGAGCGGATCAAACGGATTTCGTCGCGCTTGGTGCCGGGCAAGGCCAACAGACAGTGATGAATCGGTAGCAGCAATTCCGCCTGGATGGTGAGTGGTGTCGTCAGGAGGCGATCGAGCGTGATCGCCACCGAGCCTTCGTTGGAATTCTCCACCGGCACCACGCCCGCGTCCGCACGGCCGCTTTCGACCGCATCGAAGATCGCGGGGATGTCGGCCACCGGCAAGAGCTCCACGTCCGTGCCATAGCCCTTGAGCGCCGCGGCGTGCGTATAGGAGCCGGCCGGTCCCAGGTAGGCGACCACCTGGTGGGCCAGAGTCTTATTCATCCGTAGGCTCGTCCTGCGGCGCGTCGTCATCGGTCGGCAACGCGACATCCTGCTCGAGCTCTGCATCCTGCGCGGCGCTACCTTCGACAGGGGAACTGCCATCGTCTTCGGGCTCATTCACACGCTCCACACCGACGAGACGCTCACCTTCCTTCAGCTTGATCAGACGCACGCCCTGCGTGTTACGACCCTGCAGACTGACTTCATCGACACGGGTACGTACGAGCGTACCCTTGTCGCTGATCAGCATGATTTCGTCGCCTTCGAACACCTGCAATGCACCGACAATGGCGCCGTTGCGCGCGCTGGCCTGAATGCCGATCACACCCTGGCCGGCGCGACCCTTGACCGGGAACTCTTCGACCGCGGTACGTTTGCCGTAGCCGTTCTCGCTCACGGCGAGAATCTGACCACCGGGCTGCGGGATGATCATATCGACCATGCGCTGGCCTTCGAGCAGGCGGATGCCGCGCACACCGCGCGACACACGCCCCATCGGACGCACCGTGCTTTCGTGGAAACGCACGGCCTTGCCGGAACTGCTGTAGAGCATCACGTCACAGTCACCGGTGGTGATGGCGGTCTTCACCAGCACGTCGCCTTCATCCAGCTCGATGGCCTTCAGACCAACACTGCGCTGATTGGAGAAAGCGGTAAGCTCGGTTTTCTTGACCGTTCCGTTCGCGGTGGCCATGAAGATGTAGTGGCCTTCGGTGTATTCGCGGATCGGCAAGAGACTCGTGATGCTCTCGCCTTCTTCGAGCGGCAACAGGTTCACGATGGGCTTGCCGCGCGAGGTGCGGCTTGCGACGGGAATCTGGTAGACCTTCAACCAATAGACTTTGCCACGCGAGGAGAAACACAGCAGCGTATCGTGCGTGCTGGCCACGAGCAGATGCGCCACGTGGTCTTCATCCTTCACTGCGGCCGCAGCCTTGCCCATGCCACCACGGCGCTGCGCCTGGTAGTCGCTGAGCGGCTGGCTCTTGGCATAACCACCGTGCGAAATCGTCACCACGCGATCTTCTTCGGTGATCAGGTCTTCGATGGTGAAGTCCTGCTGCGAAGCCATGATCTCGGTGCGACGATCGTCACCGTAGTTGTTGCTGATTTCCTCGAGCTCCCCGCGGATCACTTCCATCAGACGTTCGTCGCTGGCGAGGATGCCGAGGAAGTCGGCGATCTGACGCAGCAGTTCCTGATAGTCGCTGATGAGTTTTTCGTGCTCGAGACCAGTCAGACGATGCAGACGCAGTTCGAGGATGGCCTGTGCCTGTTCCGGCGACAGGTAATAGGCGCTGCCCTGCAGACCGTACTGCGCCGGCAGGTCATCGGGACGACAGGCATTCGGACCGGCTTCGTCGAGCAGTTTCATCACGCCTTCCGAACTCCACGCCCGCGCCAACAATTTTTCCTTGGCTTCGGCGGCACTCGGCGAGGTCTTGATCAGCTCGATCACCTCATCGATGTTGGCGAGTGCAACGGCCAGACCTTCGAGGATGTGGCCACGTTCGCGAGCCTTGCGCAGCAGGTAGACGGTACGGCGGGTGACGACTTCGCGACGATGATTGATGAAGGCCTGCAGCATCTCCTTCAGGTTGAGCAGCCGCGGCTGACCGTCCACTAGCGCCACCATGTTGACGCCGAACACCACCTGCATCTGCGTCTGGGCGTAGAGGTTGTTGATCACCACCTCACTCATTTCGCCCTTGCGCAGTTCGATCACGATGCGCATGCCCTCTTTGTCGGACTCATCGCGCAGCTCCGTGATGCCTTCGATCTGTTTTTCCTTGACGAGCTCGGCGATACGTTCGATCAGGCGCGCTTTGTTCACCTGATACGGCAGCTCGGTGACGATGATGCTCTGCTTACCGGTGCGCTCGTCTTCTTCGATCGTGGTGCGCGCACGCACGTAGAGTTTGCCGCGGCCCGTGCGATAGGCCTGCACGATGCCGGCACGACCATTGATGATGCCGGCGGTCGGAAAATCGGGACCCGTCACGTATTCCATCAGCTCGTCGACGGTGATGGAGGGATTGGCCATCACGGCGATGCAGGCGGTGATGACCTCGCGCATGTTGTGCGGCGGAATGTTGGTGGCCATGCCCACGGCGATACCGGAGGAACCGTTCACCAGCAGGTTGGGCACCTTCGTCGGCAGCACCACGGGAATCTTTTCGGTGCCGTCGTAGTTGTCGGTGAAGTCGACGGTTTCCTTGTCGAGGTCGGCCATCAGGTCATGCGCCAGACGCTCCATGCGGATCTCGGTGTAACGCATGGCCGCCGCAGCGTCGCCATCCACCGAACCGAAGTTACCCTGACCATCCACCAACGGATAACGCAGCGAAAAATCCTGCGCCATGCGCACGATGGTTTCGTAGACGGCGGAATCGCCGTGCGGATGGTATTTACCGATGACGTCGCCCACGACACGGGCGGACTTCTTGTAGGGCTTGTTCCAGTCGTTGCCGAGTTCGCTCATCGCGAACAACACGCGTCGATGTACGGGCTTCAGACCATCACGCACGTCCGGCAGAGCGCGTCCGATGATTACGCTCATGGCGTAATCGAGATAGGACTGCCGCATTTCGCTTTCGATGGTGACGGACTGGATCTGATCGTGGTTTTCAGCCATGCCTGTTACGTCTTCCCCGCCCCTGCAAGCCAACGCGCAAGGGGCTCGGGAGCCATCGCGTGTCGCAGCAGTTAAGCATTTGATTGAATTTGGTTTTTCACCAGTTTGACAAGCCGCGAATGCTAGCACGGATGCGGGTCAGCCGCTATACTCGCGCACTCTTCGTTGGCAGGTCCTGCATGCACAACTCCAATTCCATCGAGCCTCGAGCGGATGTGCTTCTCCATCCCCGCTGGCTGCTACCGATGACCAGCCCCGGCCTGGTACTGCAAGGACATTCGCTTGCGCTCGCGGGCTCACGCATCGTTGCGATCGGGCCGACCGAGGAATTGCGCGCGCAGCATCCCGCGGCACAGGAAATCACGCTGTCGTCGCATGCGCTCATGCCTGGCTTCATCAATGCGCACACGCATGCGCCGATGGCGCTGTTGCGCGGCTATGCCGATGATCTGCCGCTGCAACCATGGCTCGAGCAGAAGATCTGGCCGGCGGAAAGTCTCATCATGGGTGAGGATTACGTGGCCGACGGCACACGTCTTGCGATCGCGGAAATGCTGCTCGGTGGTACCACCACCTTCACCGACATGTATTTCTTCGCCGATCAAACCGCACGCGTCGCCGACGAACTCGGCATCCGTGCTCAGCTCGCCAGCCCCGTGTTCGACTTCCCCACCTCCTGGGCCAACGATCCCGACGAATACATTGCCAAGGCGACCTCACTGCACGATCGCTATCGCAATCATGAGCGCATCGACGTGATGTTCGGGCCACACGCACCCTACACCGTGTCCGATGCACCGCTACGCAAACTTGCCGTACTGGCGGAAGAACTCGACGTGGGCGTGCACATCCATCTGCACGAAAACGCCGAGGAAATCACGCAGGCACTGAAGACCTATGGACTGCGCCCCATTCAGCGTCTGGCGCAGCTCGATCTGTTGAGCCCGCGCCTGCAGGCGGTGCACATGACGCAGCTCGAACCTGCCGACATCGAGTTGCTCGCGGCGCACAAGGTGAACGTCGTGCACTGCCCCGCGTCGAACATGAAGCTCGCAAGCGGCGTGTGTCCCGTACACGAATTATTGGAAGCTGGTGTGAATGTGGCGCTCGGCACCGACGGCTGTGCCAGCAACAACGGTCTCGACATGCTGGCCGACACCAAACTCGCCGCCCTGCTCGCCAAGAGCGCGACCGGCAATGCCGCTGCCGTGAGTGCCTGGCAGGCTTTGGCGATGGCAACGCGCAACGGCGCCATCGCTCTTGGACTGGAACAACAACTGGGCACGCTGGAAAAAGGCAAACTGGCCGATCTCATTGCGATCGATCTAGACCACCCGCAGACGCAGCCGGTGTACGATCCGGTCTCGACCCTGGTGTACAGCGCCAATCGTTCTCAGGTGAGCCACGTGTGGGTGCATGGCCAATTGCTCGTGCGCGAGCATCGCCTCACCCGTCTCGATTTCGCCGATTGTGTGGCCCGCGCCGAACGCTGGGGCCAGCACATCACGGCCGCTACGACGAAGTAACGACATGAACCAAACAACCGCACAGAACGTAGATCACGCCGAAATCGCCAAGTTCGAAAAACTGGCGGCACGTTGGTGGGATCGCAACAGCGAATTCAAACCGCTGCACGACATCAACCCACTGCGCTGCTCCTTCATCGATTCCAAGGTGGAGCTCGCAGGCAAGAACGTGATCGACGTCGGTTGTGGTGGCGGCATTCTCAGTGAAGCCATGGCCCGCCGCGGCGCCAAGGTCACCGGCATCGACATGGGTGAAGCCCCGCTGGGTGTGGCGCGCCTGCATCTGCTCGAAAGTCAGCTGGACGTGAACTACGAACGCTCCAGCGCCGAAGACTATGCCGCACGGCATTCCGGTGAATTCGACGTCGTCACCTGTCTCGAAATGCTCGAACACGTGCCGGATCCCGCATCGGTGCTACAGGCCTGCGCCACTCTGCTCAAGCCCGGCGGTCATCTCTTCGTTTCCACCATCAACCGCAATCCGAAGGCCTGGTTGTTTGCGGTGGTCGGCGCGGAATACGTATTGAACATGCTGCCGCGCGGCACGCACGACTATGCCAAGTTCATCCGCCCCTCCGAACTTGCCGCCTGGGCGCGCGCTGCCGGACTCACGCTCGGTGAACTCAAGGGCATGAGCTACAACCCCTTCAGCAAGACCTACAGCCTCGGCTCCGACGTCGACGTCAACTATCTGGCGCACTTCACCAAGGAAGCGAACGCCTGATGTTGCAAGCGGTCCTCTTCGATCTCGACGGCACGCTGCTCGACACGCAGGCCGATTTCGCGCTGGTGATCAACCGCATGCTCGCAGAGCAGGGCCTGCCCCCGATCGAACCGGCCCGTCTCAGTTCCACCGTTTCGGCCGGTGCCCGCGCGATGCTCAAGGCCGGTTTTCAGCTCACCGATGAGTCACCCCAACTCGCCAAACTGCTGACGCGTTTTCTCGACGACTACGAACTGCAGCACAGCGAAGCCCGTCCCTACCCCGGCGTGCCGGAACTTTTGGCCGTGCTCGAGAATGCAGGACTGCCCTGGGGCATCGTGACCAACAAACCGCGACGCTTCAGCGCGCTGCTGATGCCACGTTTCCCGAGCTTTGCGCGCTGCGGCTCACTCATTTGCCCCGACGACATCGACAACAAGGGCAAGCCCGATCCAACCGGACTTTGGAAAGCCTGCGAGGAACTGGGAGTCGATCCGAAGCACTGCGCCTACGTGGGTGATCACCCGCGCGACATCGAAGCGGCGCACAATGCCGGCATGCTCAGCATCGCCGCCGCCTGGGGCTATATTCCGCAAGGCGATGCGCCGGAGCGTTGGGGTGCAAGTTTCGTTGCCAACGATCCCGACGTATTGCGCGATCATTTGCTGAGCCTGTTGCGCTGAGCGCGCCTTTATTCATCACTCACGCCTCATCGGCGAGGGAACCAACGATGTTTCAGTATCAAGCCCCACCCGATCTGCTTCGCGACAAGATCATTCTCGTCACCGGCGCCGGTTCCGGCCTGGGCCGCGCTGCGGCACTCGCCTACGCACGTCACGGCGCTACCGTGCTGCTCCTGGGTCGCAATGAAGAAAAGCTGAATGCGGTATACGACGCCATCGAAGAAGCAGGCGGACCTGAACCTGCCCTCTTCGTGCTCGATCTGGAACGCGCTGACGAAAACAGTTATTTCGAGCTCGCCAACGTGATCAACGACGAGTTCGGCCGCCTCGATGGCCTGCTGCACAACGCCGGCGTGTTCGCACCGATCCTGCCGCTCGAACATCATTCGCTGGAGTCGTGGCAGCGTATGCTCCAGGTGAACCTCACCGCACCCTTCGCGATGACGCGCGCCTGTTTGCCGCTGTTGCGTGCATCGGAGTCAGCATCGTTGGTCTTCACCAGCTCCAAGGCCGGACGAGAACTACGCGCCTATTGGGGCGGTTATGCCGTCTCCAAGCATGGACTGGAGAATCTGGCAGAGGTCTTCCATCTGGAACTCGAGAACACCACGAAGATTCGCGTCAACACGCTCGATCCCGGCCCCTGCGCCACCGCGCTGCGCAAGGTCGGTTTTCCGGCGGAAGATCCCTCCACCCTGCCCAAGCCCGAAGATCTGATGGCGGTCTATCTGTACCTGATGGGTGACGACAGCAAACACGAGCGCGGCAAGAAGTTCTGCGCGCAGTAAGACCCAATGCAAAACTGCCGCACCTGCATGACAAGTGCGGCAGCAAGCGAAGTCCTCTCCAATCCAATGATCAGCGCTTCTTGGTACGCGTGCCGGCCCAAGGCCCTTTCGCGCGCGGCTCCGCAACGGGAGTCTCAACACGCTTGCGCGAATCGCGCGGCAGGTTGATGCGTTTGTCACCGCGCTTGCGCGCTTCGTAACGTGTACGCAGTTCCAGCAGTTTCGACGGCGGACGATAGCGCAGGCCCGCCAAGGCATAGAGCGCCTTCGCTTCGTTGGCGGGCAGTTCGATGAACTTGCCCATCTTCACGTAGCTCGGAATCAGGATGTTGCCGTAGCGCACACGCTTGAGTCGGCTCACCTTCAACCCCTGTGATTCCCAGATGCGGCGCACTTCGCGATTACGTCCTTCCTGCAACACCACGTGATACCAGTGGTTCACGCCTTCGCCGCCGGCGTAGCGAATTTCGTCGAAGTGCGCGACGCCATCTTCGAGTTCCACACCATTGACCATGGCCTGCAGCATTTCCTCGGTTACTTCGCCCATCACACGCACCGCATATTCGCGCTCGATCTTGGATGAGGGATGCATCAGGCGATTCGCCAATTCGCCGTCGGTGGTGAAGAGCAGAAGTCCCGTGGTGTTGATGTCGAGACGACCCACCGCCACCCAACGTGCATTCGCCAGACGCGGCAGATGATCGAACACCGTCGGACGACCTTCCGGATCGTTGCGCGTGCAGATTTCACCGAGCGGCTTGTTGTACAGCAGCAGGTACTGTGGTGGCTGTGCCGTGTCGGCGGCGATCTTCTTGCCATCGACGAGCAGCTTGTCCTGTGGCGTGACACGATCGCCGAGCTTGGCGACCTTGCCGTTGACCTTCACTCGCCCCTCTGCGATCCATTCCTCGATTTCACGGCGCGAACCGAGGCCGGCACGCGCCAGTACTTTCTGGAGTTTTTCGTCGGGGAGTTTCTTGTTTGCCATTACTCATTTCTCACGAAATTAGGTTGGGCCTTGAATCAGGACTGTTCTGGTGGTCCTGCGTCAGCGGCTGGTGAGGCGGGATCATCCGCCCCGGTGTTGGTTTCTTCTGACGAAGAAGTTGCAGCTTCCTCTTCCAGAAGAGAGTGTTGTTCGGCAGGTGCCGCTGCTTCCGCCGCATCGAAGTCGGCCTCGGTGGTCAGCACTTCTTCGCCTTCTTCCTCTGCAGAAGTGGCACCACGCTCCTGCATTAGGCGCGCATCGACCTCACTGAGAATCTCGCTGATCGGACGCGTGCCGATGGCAGCAGCTGCCGCTGCTTCTTCGTCTTCCGCCACTTCGTCTTCGCCGGGTTCGGGATCCGGGAATTCGATGATGCGGCCGGCCGGTTTTTCTTCCTCGAGCGAGAGACCGCGGTTGATCTCTTCGAGATCGCGGATCTCGGAGAGCGGCGGCAATTGATCGAGGCTTTCCAGGTTGAAGTAGTCGAGGAACTGCTTGGTGGTGGCGTACATGGCCGGACGCCCCGGTACATCGCGATGACCGACCACACGGATCCACTCGTGTTCGAGCAGGGTCTGCACGATCTGCGTACTGACCGCGACGCCACGGATTTTCTCGATGTCGCCACGCGTGATGGGCTGACGGTATGCAATGATCGACAGCGTTTCCATCAGTGCGCGCGAATAGCGCTGCGGTTTTTCTTCCCACAGACGTGCCACCCACGGCGCCACGTCCTGCTTCACCTGGAAGCGATAACCGGAGGCGACTTTCTTCAGCTCGTAGCCACGCTCGGCGCAGTTTTCCGCGATGGCAGCGAGCGCCGCTTCGAAAGTCTTGCGATCGGGACGTTCGTGATCGAGGAACAGGCTTTCCAGACGCTCGATCGGCAACGGTTTGCCTAGGGCGAGCAAGGCGCCCTCGATGATCTGCTGCAGCTTGTCGAGTGCCACTTCGTCACGCTCGAGCTCAGCTTCCGCGCGCGCAGGTTGATCGGGCACGTCCACCGGCGCCTCCGACGGCGGCTGTGGAATTTCCGGAGGATTCTCGACGGGAGTTTCCTGCGGCGGCTCTCCCGGCTTTTCGGTGGGCTTCTCGTCCGGCACTTCCACCGGCTTTTCGACCGGACGTTCCTGCGGCGGATGCTGTTCCTGCGCCAGATCTTCAGCGCTCACGTCTTCCACCACTTCCTTATCGAGTTCGTTCGAAATCTGTTCGTTCATGACTGGTTCCTCCCGTCTCAAGCGGCACGGGCTCGGATGTGGATGGGGCCGAAGGGTTCGGTCTGCGACAGCTCCACCAATGATTCCTTGATCAATTCCATGATGGCGAGGAAGGTCACCACCACGCCCTCACGTCCTTCGTCCTTCATCAAGAGCGATTGCAGCGGCGTGAAATGCTCCGCCGAGATGCGCAACAGGATCTGCGTCATGCGCTCGCGCGTAGTAAGGCTTTCGCGCTGGATGTGGTGACTTTCGTTGAGGTCCGCACGGCGCAGCACCTCGGCGAAGGCCAGGAGGATTTCTTGCAGATCGATGTCGGGCCGCGGTGCCACGCGTTCGAGATCCGGTCCCTGCGCCGAACCGATGAAGAAGTCGCGATACAGACGCGGCAAGGCATCGACGCGCTCCGCAGCTTCGCGGTAACGCTCGTATTCCTGCAGACGACGGATCAACTGCGCACGTGGATCTTCTTCCTCTTCCTCCTCTTCCTTCGAGCGCGGCAGGAGGATGCGCGACTTGATCTCGGCCAGCATCGCGGCCATCACGAGATATTCCGCCGCGAGTTCGAACTGGGAAGCCTCCATCAGCTCCACGTAGGCGATGTACTGCTCCGTGATCTCGGCGACGTTGATGTCCAGGATGTCGATGTTCTGGCGCTTGATCAGATACAGCAGCAGGTCGAGCGGCCCTTCGAAGGCTTCGAGGAAAACCTCGAGTGCATCGGGGGGAATGTACAGATCCTTGGGCAGGTCGGTGACCGCCTTGCCGGCGACGAACGCGAACGGCAGCTCTTCCTGCCGCCCCATCGCTGCCTCACGGCGCGCCTTGGCGAGCAGGCTCTTCGGCTCGTCGCCGTCGGCATCCTGCCCTTCGAACTGCGCATCCTGCGGTTCGGCCAAGGCTAGGTCCTCTGCGTTTGCATCGGTGTCGAGTGAATCTGTACTCATCCTTCGGCTCAGCGGTAGTTCAGGCCCATGGCCTGACGCACGTCGTGCAACGTGGCGCGCGCCATGTCGCGGGCTTTTTCCGAGCCCTCGTTGATGATGGCCTTCACTTCTCCCAAATCCTGTTCATAGTGACGCGCGCGTTCACGGATCGGCGCGAGCTCGGACTCGATGCGCTCGATCACCGGCGCCTTGCATTCGATACAGCCGATGCCGGCACTGCGGCAGCCCTGCTGTACCCACTCACGCGTGGCGTCGTCCGAGAAGATTTCGTGGAACTGCCACACCGGGCAGCGCGTCGGTTCGCCCGGGTCGGTGCGACGTACACGCGCCGGATCGGTCGGCATGGTGCGCAGCTTCTTCGCCACGGTATCGGTGTCGTCGCGCAGGCTGATGACGTTGTCGTAGCTCTTCGACATCTTGCGGCCATCCAGACCCGGCATCTTCGCCGCCGGCGTCAGCTTGGCCTGCGGCTCGGGCAGGATGATCTTGCCGCTGCCTTCGAGATAGCCGAAGAGACGCTCGCGGTCACCGAAGGTCAGGTTCTGTTGCTCCTGCAGCAGCGCGCGGGCGCGCTCGAGCGCCTCGGTATCACCCTGCTCCTGGTACTTGCGGCGCAGCTCGTCGTAGAGCTTGGCCACCTTCTTGCCCATCTTCGCGATGGCGGCCCTGGCGGCATCCTCGAAGTCCGGCGCACGACCATAGAGGTGGTTGAAGCGACGGGCGACTTCGCGCGTGAGCTCGACGTGCGCCACCTGGTCCGCGCCCACCGGCACGAAGCCGGCGCGATAGATCAGGATGTCGGCACTCTGCAACAGCGGATAGCCAAGGAAGCCGTAGGTGGCGAGATCCTTGTCCTTGAGATTCTCCTGCATGTCCTTGTAGGTGGGCACGCGTTCGAGCCAGCCCAGCGGACACATCATGGACAGCAAGAGATGGAGTTCGGCGTGCTCGGGCACCTGTGACTGCACGAACAGCGTCGCTGCATTGGGCGACACGCCCGCTGCCAGCCAGTCGATGACCATGTCCCAGATGTTGTCTTCGATGATCTGAGGCGTCTCGTAGTGGGTGGTCAGCGCGTGCCAATCCGCCACGAAGAAGAAACACTCGTACTCGTGTTGCAGTGTGACCCAGTTCTTGATGACGCCGTAGAGGTGACCGAGATGAAGGCGCCCGGTGGGACGCATGCCAGACAGCACTCGCCGCTGGGAATCGATGGAACTCAAAACTTACTCCCGGGGTGAAACCCTGCCGTTCTACTTGCTTCGGGTCGTCTGCCCGAATGGGGCGGGATTATAGCGATAAACCCCTGGCAGACACGCATCGAATTCTGCAGGGGACACCCACTTTCCGCGCCCTCGCTCCCAAGCGCACGGGAGGGGACAGCCACCTTTGCGAAATGGGACACTCACCTTCGCATGGCTCTGCAAGTCCCTGTCCTGACTGGAAATTTGAGGGAAGAACTTACTCGAAGGGGGTGGGATCGCCCTTGCCGCGACGCAGTATCACCGGCACGCCGGTTTCGAGATCGATCACCGTCGTGGGCTCGAGGCCGCAGAAGCCGGAGTCGATGATCAGATCGACGTGGTGACGCAGATTGGTTTCGATGTCGTCCATGTCGATCAGGGGCTCCGTCTCGCCCGGCATGATGAGGGTACTGCTCACAAGCGGCGCGTCGAGTTCTGCCAGTAGCGCTGCCACCACCGGATGCTCGGGCACCCGGATGCCGATGGTCTTGCGCTTGGGATGCTGCAACAGCCGCGGCACTTCGGAAGTGGCCTTGAGGATGAAGGTATAGGGCGCCGGTGTGTGTGCCTTCAAGAGGCGATAGGTGCTGTTGTCCACCCGCGCATAGGTGGCGATTTCCGACAGGTCGCGACACACCAGTGTGAAGTTGTGGCGGCTATCCATCTGACGGATGCGGACGATGCTTTCCATGCCCGCCTTGTTGCCCACGGCACAGCCGAGCGCGTAGGCGGAGTCGGTGGGATAGACCATCACACCACCCTTGCGGATGATGTCGGCCGCCTGCTGCACGAAGCGGGGCTGCGGATTGACGGGATGTATGGCCAGCGTAAGAGCGCGCATCGGTTACCTCGAATTTTGTGTCAGCCTAACACAGCGTCACCGCAGCTGCGGTACCATTGCCCACTCGTTTCAGGAGTTGGCGCATGAAGGCTTTTCTCGAATACATCCCGCTGGTGCTGTTTCTGCTGGTATACAAGCTGGAACCTCGCACGGTGGAGCTCTTGGGCTACTCGCTGGAGCTCGGCGGCATCTTCAGCGCCACGGCACTCCTGATGGCCAGCACCGTTCTCATCTACGGCGCCGCTTGGCTCAAGAGCGGCTCGCTGACGCGTACGCAGTGGCTGGTGGTAGGTGCCGTGTTGGTGTTCGGTACGTCGACCTTGCTGCTGCGCTCCGAAGAAGTGCTGAAGTGGAAGGCACCGGTGGTGAACTGGATCCTGGGTGCGGTGTTCCTCGGCAGCCAGTTCCTGGGCAAACGCACCATGGCGGAAAACATGTTCGGTCAGCTGGTGCAGATGCCGGCGGCGCGCTGGAAAGTGCTGAATCTGGGCTGGGCCGCAGTGTTCTTCTTCGTCGGCTTCGCCAACCTCTTCGTGGCGTTCACCTTCCATGAGTATTGGGTGGACTTCAAAGTGTTCGGCAGCATGGGCATTCTGCTGATCGCCACGATCGCCCAGATCTTCTACATCTATCCCTACCTGGCGGAAGCCTCCGCCGCCGAACAGCCCTCCGAAGAGCCCAAATGACCCTCACTCGATGAGCGAGGGTTTCAGGTTCGGGAAGTTCTGATCCAGGGTTCGATTCCACAGCAAGAGGCGGTCGCGATTGCGCTGCAGCACCGGCATCGGGTCGCCCTGGATGGTGATGGAGTTGATCCTGTCGCCGACGCGAATCTGACGGATCACTTCCTTGCCGCTGTGAATCAGGCCGAACACTGTGTGCGCGCCATTGAGATGCGGCGTGGCCTGGTGCGTGATGAAGAACTGGCTGCCGTTGGTGTTACGCCCGGCGTTGGCCATGGCCAGGATGCCTTCCTGATTGAGACGGCGCACGATCTCGTCCTCGAACTGATAGCCCGGACCGCCAGAGCCGTCGCCGGCAGGGTCACCGCCCTGCGCCATGAAGTCCTGCACCACGCGGTGGAAGGTGAGCCCGTCGTAGAAACCGCGCGTGGCAAGGTTGACGAAGTTGGCCACGGTCAACGGCGCCACGAGCTGGTACAGCTGAAACACCATGGTGCCGCGAGTGGTGTCGATGGTGGCGTAGAGCTCCTTGGGATCGAGTTCCTGTGCCTTGAGCGGCAGCGTCAGAAGCAGAAGGCAAAGGGAATGCAACAGTCTTTTCATGGTCGTCTTTCCGATCGTGCTGGGTCGAACGAGGGGCGATTCTATAGAGCTTCGAAGTAACGCTGAATCGCCAGAACCAGTGGTTTCATGAAATAGACCCGCTCCGGCATGATCGCCACCGGGTAACCCGCCTGTTCCAACTGATCCCGCACCACCGGCCCCACCGCCGCCAGCACGGTGCGGCGCAGGCCAGCATCGAGATCCGCCTCCTGCCCATATTTGCGCGCCACTTCCTGCAGGCGCTTGAGCTGCGGCTGCGAGGTAAAGGCCAGCACTTCGATCTCGCCACCTGCCAGGGCCCGCAACAAGGCGCGCACCCTTTCGTCCGCTTCCTTGTCGGCATAGACGTAGGGCGCCACCGGCTCGGGCTCGGCGCCGGCCGCGCGCAGCGCCTCGATCAGCTTGAGGTTGGGCTCCTCGCCATAGAGCTGCACGCCCACGCGCCGCCCTTGCAGAGACAAAGTCTGGAGCGTGGTGATGACGCCGTCGGTGGTCGGCGCCGCCGCCGGATGAGTGGCGGCAAGCCCCAGGTCTCGCAGCACCCGTTCCGGTTTCGGGCCTCGGGTAAGTATGGGGACGTGCCCCAAGGTCGCCACGAACGCCTCCCGCAAGCCATGTTTGTCGCACAGAGACAAGAGACGCCGCAGCCCTTCCCCCGTCAGTAACACCAGGAGGTCGGGCGGGGTGGCCATGAAACGCTCGATCCAGCGCAACACGGGCTCCGGATTGGGTGCGTCGAGAATGGAAACTAGAGGTACTTCAATTACTTGCGCGCCTCTGTTGCGCAGCAGTTTGGCCAGCAACTGCTGCTCGCGGGTCTCGGGAATGGCGATCCGCCGGCCCTGCAGGGCCGCGGACATAGGGACGTCGTCGCTCGAGTTCTTGTCGTTGATCATCGGTTTTGCACGTAGGTAACACTTTTCATACACAAAGGGCCGAAAATTCCACTTTTACCCAGTTTGGGTGCCGTTTTGGCCCTCGGCAGTGTTACCCTGAATAGACCTCATCTCATGTTTTTAATTTAAGTTATTGAAAATAAATTGTTTTTTTAAATATCGCGCGAAACCCATTCCAAACGTGACGCAGTTCAAAATTGGTAACAAATGTGCCCATAAACGCCATCTGATCCGAAAATGTGTTACCACTTTGGGTAACACCTGTGTTACCATGCGCCCCGCATTCCTACCCGGGATGTAACTTCGAAAAATCAATTCTTACAAGGAGTCGAAAGAATGAGCGTCAAGATCAGCAATCCTGAGGCTGTCGCAGAAATCGGGTTCACGGTGGTACTCGCCCTGGCCCTGGTTGTGGTTCCGGTCTTTACCGTGATCGCCTCTCTCTAATGCCCTTACCCCTTTCCAGGCTCACCGGCGGATATCGGGTTCTCCCCTCTCCTGAGTCCGCGTGAGCAACTGGAGTCACCGCGCAGCAGTCGGCCCTCCCCTCGTCGGCTGCTGCGGGGTTCTCCCACAGACCTTCCCCTTCGCCTTACTCCCAACCCAACGCCGCTGTTACGGCGCCGGGCGTTTCGTCGTGTGCGTTCGCAGCGGTTTCAGTCCTGCCCTTTCTGCAGCAGACGATCGACGAAGTTGCAGGGGCGATGACGGGCATCGAGCTGCGAGGCGATGATGCCGTTCCAGGCCGTCTTGCAGGCACCGGTCGAACCCGGCATGCAGAACACCGCCGTACTGTTGCTCAGGCCGGCAAAGGCGCGTGATTGGATGGTGGAAGTGCCGATCTCGGCGAAGGACAGGTGGCGGAAGAGTTCGCCGAAGCCGTCGATACTGGAATCGAACAGCGGCTCGAGCGCGACGACCGTGTTGTCACGCTTGGTGAAGCCGGTACCGCCCGTCACGAGGATCACGTGCACGGTCGGATCTGCGATCAAGCCGGCCACGAGAGCGCGCAGCTTATATACGTCGTCGCGGCAGATGTGTTTGCTGTGCAGGCGATGGCCGGCTTCGAGCAGCGCGTCGCGCAGAAACTGCCCCGAGGTGTCGTTTTCCTCGGTACGCGTGTCCGACACCGTGACCACGGCGATCGAAAGAGCAACGAATTCCTGCATGGGTTTGTTACCGGCCATAACTATCCTCGGTACGACAGACTGGTAGATGGAGGGACGGCTACGCGATGCGCGGCCGGGCGGCTAACCGCCGGTCATGTTCATGAAACGCACCAGCTGGGGCGCGTCCTTGTCATAGAAATAGTGACGCTCGGGCTTGAGGTCCATGGCCTTGCGGATGGTGGCTTCGAGCAGCTCCTGATCACCCGGATGCTCGCGCAGGATCTGGCGTAGATCCACCGAGTGCTCGTTGCCCAAACACAACAACAGGCGCCCTTCCACGGTAACGCGCACGCGGTTGCAGGTGGCGCAGAAGTTGTGGCTGACGGGCGAGATGAAACCGACCCGGGTGGAGCTGCCGGCAATGCCGTAGTACCGCGAAGGGCCGGCCGTCTTCATGGTCATCGGCGTCAGCTCGTAGCGGCTTTCGATGACCTTGCGCACGTCCTCGTTGCTGCAGGTGGTGGAAGCGCGATCGTGGTCCGACACCTCACCCAGCGGCATTTCCTCGATGAAGGCGATGTTGATGCCGAGGCGCATCGCGTAATGCAAGAGATCCAGAATCTCGTGATCGTTGCGCCCTCTCAAGATCACAGAGTTGATGCGCAACGCCTTGAAGCCCTGCTTCAGCGCCGCTTCGATGCCGCGCTGCACCTGGGCCAGATCACCGGTGCGGGTCATCTCGCGGAAGGTCACTGGATTGAGCGAGTCGAGACTGATGTTGATGCGCGTGACGCCCGCCTTGCGTAAGGCCGGCGCATATTTCTCGAGCTGAGAACCATTGGTGGTGAGAAGCAGTTCTTCCAGCCCCGGCAGCGCACCGATGTTCTCGATCAGGCTCATCACGTTGCTGCGCACCAGAGGTTCACCGCCCGTTAGACGGATCTTCTTGACGCCGAGGCGGACGAAGCTCTGTGCCACCTGGAAGATTTCCTCCAGCGACAGCACCTGCGCACGCGGCAGGAAGGTCATTTCCTCAGACATGCAGTACACACAGCGGAAATCGCAGCGATCGGTGACCGACAGACGCACGTAGTCGACGGTGCGTCCGAATTTGTCGATCAAGGCTGTGTCAGAGGTGGAAGTCATGTAGGGTCCGGGGCGCGGTATCGACGCGGCCCGCCATCATAGCCTATCCGGCAGTGCCGGGGTACGAATGGGGCCGGAGTATGTTCCGTTCAGCAAAATTTGGTAGGCTTCGCCGCTGATTTCAAGACCACCGGAGTAACACCGCATGATCATCGATTGCCACGGCCATTACACCACTGCTCCTGCTGCGTTGGGCGAATACCGCGAAGCGCAGAAGGCCGCCCTCAAGAAAGATCCCAATCATGTCGGCGAAAAGGGTGTCATCAACATCTCCGACGACCAGATCCGCGAAAGTCTTGAAAACGGCCAGCTCAAACTGCAACGCGAGCGCGGCACCGACCTCACCATCTTCTCCCCGCGCGCAAGCTGGATGGGCCATCACATCGGCAACGAACACACCAGCAAGTTCTGGACGGAACACACCAACGAGCTGATCTATCGCGTCACCCAGCTCTATCCGAAGAACTTCGTCGGTGCCTGCGCGCTGCCGCAGTCGCCCGGCAGCGATCTGAAGAACTCCATCGCCGAGCTCGAGCGCTGCGTGCTGGAATTCGGCTTCGTCGGCTGCAACCTGAACCTCGACCCCTCGGGCGGCTACTTCGATTCTCCGCCGCTCGGTGATCGCTACTGGTATCCGCTCTACGAGAAGATGGTCGAACTCGACGTGCCGGCGATGATCCACGTCAGTGGCTGCTGCCATCCGGCCTTCTACACCACCGGCTCCTACTACCTGAACGCCGACACCACGGCCTTCATGCAGCTGATGCAGAGCACGGTGACCAAGGACTTCCCGACCATCAAGTTCATCATCCCGCACGGCGGCGGAGCGGTGCCCTACCACTGGGGTCGTTTCCGCGGCCTGGCCGACATGATGAAACTGCCGAGCCTGGACGAACTCTTGATGAACAACGTGTTCTTCGACACCTGCGTCTATCATCAGAAAGGCATCGATCTGTTGCTCGACGTGATCGACAACAAGAACATCCTGTTCGCTTCCGAGATGATCGGCGCCGTACGTGGCATCGACCCCGAAACCGGCCACTACTTCGACGACACCAAGCGTTACATCGACAACGCCCGCATCAGCGAACAAGAGAAGGCCAACATCTTCGAACACAACATTCGCAAAGTGTTCAGCCGTCTCAAGGTCTAAGACGCACGAGCGCCGCCGGGCAGCACCCGCCGGCGCTTTTTTGAGGACCGCGTTATGTTCAGTCGGCTATATCGCTCGCTCGGACTCGTCTGCAGCCTGATGCTGATGGTCGGCGTCGTTCCCGCGCAGGCCGAGCAACTGCGAGTCGCCGTTGCCAGTAACTTTGCCGACACCCTCGAACAACTGGCGCAGCTCTTTCAGGCGGAAACGGGTCACGAGTTGCAGCTGAGCGCCGGCTCCAGCGGCGTGCATTACACGCAGATCGTCAACGGTGCCCCCTTCGACCTGTTCTTCTCCGCCGATGACGAACGCCCGCAGCGTTTGCTCCAGGAACACCTCGCATCAAAAGTGGGTGTCTATGCCCTGGGCAGGTTGTTGCTGTGGAGCGACGATGCGGACCTGGTCGACGCTGAAGGCGCCGTGTTGCACAGCGGCAACTATCGTCGCCTCGCCATGGCCAATCCGGCACAGGCACCTTATGGCACAGCCGCACAGGAAGTATTGACGACGCTAGGTCTCTGGGAAGCGGTGCAGCCGAAACTCGTACGCGGAGAGAACATCGCGCAGACGCTGCAGTTCGTCGCAAGCGGCAACGCCGAACTCGGTTTCATCGCCGCCGCGCAATACATTGCGCTCGGAAAGCGTGGCAGTGTTTGGGAAGTACCGCCACAGCTGCACACGCCGATTCGTCAGAGCTATGCGGTGCTCAAGGATTCGCCCGCCGCTCGTGCCCTCGTGGAATTCTTGAACACCGATGCTGCACGCAGCTTGTTCGAGCGTTCCGGTTATTCGCTGCCTTGATAAGCTCCCCGAGATGCTTGCACCGGAAGATCTCACCGCCCTCTTTCTGACACTGCGCCTGGCGCTGCTCACCACCGTGATTCTGCTCGTGGTGGGTACGCCGCTCGCCTGGTGGCTGGCGCGCAGCCAGTGGCGCGGAAAATTTCTGATCGAAGCGCTGGTGGCCTTGCCGCTCGTGCTGCCTCCCACCGTTCTCGGCTTCTACCTTCTGTTGGCACTCGGCCCACGGGGATGGTTCGGGCAACTCAATGCCGCACTCGGCTTCGAACCTTGGGTGTTTTCCTTCAAAGGTCTGGTGGCGGGCTCCGTGATCTACTCCCTGCCCTTCGTGGTGCAACCCCTGCAGGACACTTTCCAAAGCATCGGCCAGCGCCCGCTCGAAGTGGCCGCGACCTTGCGCGCCGGTCCCTGGGATCGTTTCGTGCACGTGGTGCTGCCGATGGCGCGTGCGGGCTTCATCACCGCCGCCATGCTCGGCTTCGCGCATACGCTCGGTGAATTCGGTGTGGTGCTGATGTTGGGGGGCAACATCCCGGGACTGACGCAGGTGCTGTCGATCCGCATCTATGGTCACGTCGAAACCTTGCAGTACGCACAGGCCCACGTGTTGTCGGCGGGACTGCTGCTTCTGTCCTTCGTGATTCTGTTGAGCGTCTACGGCTTGCGTGGACGTCTGAGGCTCTGGCGATGACGCTACGGATCCGCCAACGGTTGCGACGCGGTGACTTCACGTTGCCCGTCGATCTCGAGCTGCCGAGTGATGGCATCACTGCCTTCATGGGGGAATCAGGCACGGGCAAGACCTCGCTGCTGCGCGCCATTGCCGGACTCGATCGTCACGAAGGGGAAGTTCGCATCGATGAACTCTGCTGGCAGGATGCGCAACGGTTCGTGCCGGTGCACCAGCGCGAACTCGGCTACGTGTTTCAGGAAGACAATCTCTTCCCCCATCTCGACGTGCGCGGCAACCTCGATTTCGCGGCGCGGCGCAGTGGTGCGACGCAGGATGAGATCGCAGATGTGATCAAGCGCCTAGCCTTGCAGGCCCTGTTGAAAGCCAAGGCCACGCAACTTTCGGGTGGCGAACGTCAACGCGTGGCGCTGGCACGAGCCCTGCTCACGAAGCCCAAACTGCTCTTGATGGACGAACCACTCTCCGCGGTGGACGCAGCCTTCAAGGCCAGCTTCCTGCCGCAATTGAAACGATTGGTCCAGGAGCTGCGCATTCCACTGCTCTACGTCAGTCACTATGCCGACGAGGTGGCGCAATTGGCGGACACTCTCGTGCTGTTCCGCAGGGGCGCAGCCCCCATCAGTGGACCGGTGAGCGCGATGTTCACCGATCTATCCTTGCCGCTCGCGCAGCGCAGCGATGCGGAATCCATTCTCGAAGCGGTGGTGACGGGTTACGAAGCCAACTACGGTCTGCTGCGCCTGCAGACGGACGCTCGCCTCGGCGTGCTCCGCGTAGGCGGTGACGAGCTGCCGCCCGGCACTCCCGTGCGTCTGCGTGTGATGGCACAGGATGTGAGTCTGACACTCTCACGTCAGCAGGATACGAGCATCCTCAACATCTGTCCGGTGACGGTAAGTGCCATCGAGCAGAGCTCCGATTCCCAGATGACGGTCCTCCTCGCGCTCGGCAGTGCGCGGCTGCTTGCACGCATCACTCGCAAGTCAGCCGATCACCTGAGATTGTTCGTGGGACAAAGTCTCTTCGCGCAGATCAAGAGCGTTGCGCTCCTGCATTGAGAACTCACGCGGGCGGATCCACCATATCCGCGCTGCAGGTATTCACACGGAACCATCCCGTCAGACTGTAGCGATGCCGCGCCGTGGGCAACACTTCGTGCGGAAAGCGCTCACTCAGGAACACCACTAAGGTGTTGTGCAGCGGCAACACTTCTTCGATCAAGGTAGTGGCGTCACGTTCATAAAGGCGCAACGCGCCGCCATCACCTTCCTGCCAACCGGGATTCAGATACAGCACCGTCGAGAGGATGCGGTTGCGCCGTCCTTCGAAGGCATCGAGATGAGTGCGATAGAAGGCGCCTGGCTCGTAGCAGGCGAAGTGGCACTCGTAGTCGAAGAGCCCCATGAAGAGGCGCCGGTTCAATTCCAGGCGCAGCCCTTCCATCCACTGCAGATACTGACGCTCGGCGACAGTTTCTCCCGCCACCCAATCGATCTTGTCCGACCGGACCTTGCGATTGACCTTTCGCCCCAGTTCACGCCCCGTCCCAGCGAGCGTGAAGTTGCGAGCGGTTTCGTCGGTGCCGACGCGCAGAAGCGCTTGCGCCAACTCGGGCGGCAGCGCTTCGGGCAGAACGTAATAGCCTCGCTCTGCCAGCGCGTCGGCGATGACATCGCAGATCCTGGCCGAGGGGGCGTAACTCAGGTTGTCACTGACTTCAGACACAAAAACGCCTCTGTGAACGTTGGTTGATGCAAAAGCTGCGCAGGGGTAAGCCCGGGGTGTGTTTTGTGTAAGCCCCGTAAGCGATGTGATTCAAGTGGATGAACTCCGTGTGTGAGTGCGTCAGCGCTGCGCCGACGCGGCGCGAGACGTGTCGTCGTTCTGCTGTTCGAAGAAGCGGCGCATCTGACGACGCTGACGCAGCATGAGCACGATGCCGGCGATGCAGAGTGCGGCAGCCGCCAGGTTCGGCCACATGAGACCGAGGTGGTTGGCGGCCCAACCGATGATCAAGACACCCGCGGCAGGAGCACCGCGCGTGAAGGCCACCCAGAGGCTCAGCACGCGGCCACGCATCGCATCATCGATGCTGTTCTGCACCAAGGTCTGACTGGCCACCGCACACACGGTGATGGCATAGCCAAAGCAGAAGATCATGAAGGTGGCTATCCAAAGACTGCTGGTAAGGGCGAACCAGGCCAGGGTGAGTGCGGTGACCAACGCGCTGAGCATGATGCTGCGGATGAGACCTTCGGTACGGCCATAGATCGATACTTTCAATCCCGCGACGATGGCGCCTGCGCCCACGGCGGAGGTCAGCAGCGCCAAGGTGCCGGGCCCGGCTTCGAACACGGCGCCGACAAAGGCCGAAAGCATGAAGGTCAGTGGTCTTGCAAACAGCGCGATGATCGTGAGCAGCAGGAACATCGCGCGCAAGGCCGGACGTTCGAGGATGTACGCGAAACCATCGCGCATGTCGCGCGCCATCGACTGCGGCGCTGCCTTGCTGGCGATGTGCGGCGGAATGTCGATGAAGAACCAGCAGATGACGATGATGAGATAGCTGAGCGCATTGAACAGCACCGCCCATGCTGCGCTGTAGAAGCTGATCACGAAACCTGCGATCGCAGGGCCGACGAAGCGCGCCACGTTGAAGGTCACCGCCGTGAAGGCGGTCGCCGCCACCAGGTCCTGCTTGCGCACCAGGTTCGGCACGAGCGACAGACGCACGGGTTGATAGGCGGCCTGGATCATGCCCTCCGCCAGCGCCAACCAGAACAACCAGCCAATGGTGAGCGCATCGAAGCTGATGACGAGATAGAGCAAGAACGCCTGCACCAGCATCAACGACTGCAACAGTTGCGCGAGCGACTTGCGGTCGAAGCGATCGGCCCACACACCGAAGAAGGGGCCGACGCAGATGATGGGAAAGAGATCGGCAAAGGCGACGGCGCCGACCCAGAATTCGGAGTGCGATACCTCCCAGGCCAACCAGCCCACCGCCGTGCGCTGCATCCAGAAGCCGATCAGCGACAACCAATTGCCGCTGATGTAGATGACGTAGTTACGGTTGGAGAAGGCGGAGCGTAGCGTGGAAAACCTACCAGCCACTTGCGTCCATCACTCGACTACTTCGTCGATGGTCAGGTTGAGCGGTGCTTCCTGCTCTGCGAGTTTGAAGGGAGCGGATTCCACCATCAGATCGCCCGCTCCACGCAGCGCTTCACCCGAACGCGACAGACGCGCACCAGCCAGAAGCTCCGGAACCGACGCCAAGGTCATGCCCATCATCGAATCCGCATCGGACAGCGTCAGCGTCACCGGGAACTCGGGCACAGGAATGTTCTGCGCCACGATCGGCATCTGCATGGCCGGATTGCGAACGTAGACGAACAACGACTTGTACTCGTCGAGCTGATCCTTGAACTGCGGATCGAGATCGACGACGAGCGTAATCGTGGAACCGCTTGCCGCCGCCTGCCGACTCGGACGCTGCTCCTCCGGCAGATAGGCTTCCACCGCGGCGATGCGCTGACGCAGGATCTGCGCCTGCTGCGAATTGGGATTGGTGGCAGCAAGCTGACGCTGCCAATAACCAATGGCCCCAACGAGGTCCTGCCGACCCAAGGCGTCGAAGGCGAGGATGGTCAACACCGAGTTTTCGTTGGGATTCAGATCCAAGGCTTCGTCGATGAGACGCTGCACCTTGTCGGTGATCTGTGCGTCGGCCAACAGGTATTCGGCCTGCGCCCACTGCCCCAGTACCGTGGCGCGATCCTGGCTCGGCGGCATGTCGCGCGCCATGCGCTCGAATACCGATGCCGCTTCCGCATTGCGTTCGAGCTGCAGATAGTAGATGCCCAGCATGTAGGCGCTCTGCAGGTCCTCGGGTTTGCGCTCGAAACGCTCCTGCAGTTCGGCGATCACGGCTTCGATCGCGCTGCGTTGCGAATCTTCATCCGTCGCTTCGCGCACGGCCTGGATCAGTCCAGGCAAGGCCAGATCCTGCGCCGCACCCCAACGTTGATAGAGCACGCTGCTGACGACGGGAATCAAGGCGAGCGCCACGATCGGCAATGCCAGCGAGCGACGGGTACTCGTCTTCACCTGCAGGGAAGACAGCTCTTCCATGTCGCGCAGGAAGGCGCGCTGCAATTCGGTGACCAGGCGCGCGTGGTCTCCGGCAGAAACGACGCCCTCTTCCAGCTCACGATCGAGCTCGGCCTGCCGCTGCAGAAACACCGTACGGTTGCTCTCGCGGCGTTTTTCCAGCTCTTCGGCGGCATCGAGATGCGTGCGGCGGTTGCGCCAGAGCGGCACCGCAACGAAGGCCATGGCGCAGAGCGTCAGCACCACCAGGATGAGCCAGAGATTGTTCATGATTTCGAAACGTCCTCATCGCGCAGCAACTCTTGCAGGCGTGCGCTTTCTTCCTGGCTCAGAGTTTCTTCGGAGCCACCTTTCGCGGGTTGTTGGGTCAGCATGCGTCGCGCCACCACGAAGCCCAGGGCCAGAAGCACCAGCGGGCCGAACCAGAGCAGCGCCGTGACGCGGTTCAGCGGTGGACGATACAGGATGAAGTCGCCATAGCGCGCCTTCATGAAGTCGACGATTTCTTCGTCCGTTTTGCCTTCCAGGATCTGCGCGCGGATCTCGGCCCGCAGGTCGGCCGCGATCGGTGCATCGGAACCCGAGAGGTTGGAGTTCAGACACATCGGGCAGCGCATCACGTCGATGAGCTGCTGATAGCGTTGCTCCTGCTCGGGATTCTGAAACTCGAGTTCTTCTATCGCGGCTACCGCAGCACCACACCACAGCGCCAGGACGGCCGCGCGCAACAAAGCTTTCATCGGATCTGCGCCAAAATCGGTTCGAAGGTTTCCGCCCATACCTTGTTGTCGATCACACCGACGTGGCGGTAACGGATGGTGCCGGTGGCGTCGACGATGAAGGTTTCCGGCGCACCGGCCACACCGAGGTCGATGCCGAGCCGTCCATCGAGGTCGACCAGGTTGAATTTGAAGGGATTGCCGCGTTGCTCGAGGAATTCACGTGCGGCCTTGACGTCGTCCTTGTAGTTGACGCCGACGAAGTTCACATCCTTCTCGCGCTTGCTGATTTCGAGCAGGTACGGATGCTCGACATGACAAGGCGGACACCAGGTGGCCCACACGTTCACGATGAAGATGCCATCACGCAGCTGATCGCTGGAGATGTTCTGGTTCTCGTCGAACAACGCGGGCTTGCTGAATTCCGGCAAGGGACGGTTCACCAGTGCCGAAGGCACATGGCTGGGATCGCGACCGAGGCCGTAGAACAACAGTCCCAGCATCACCAGGAAGAAGGCCGCGGGTATGAAGAGTTTGCTGCGGTTGCTCATGGTCATCGTTCCTAAGCGGCGCCTGGCCGCAAAAGTGTCGCCTTATTCCAGTGCCGTCTTCAGGCCAACTGCAGGCACGGCCGCCTCGTCGCGGACGCGCTTGGTGCGATAACGACGATCGAGGATCGCAGTAATGCCGCCTGCTGCCATCAGGAAGGCACCGAGCCAGATCCAGAACACGAAGGGTTTGACGTGGATGCGCACCACCCACGCGCCCTCTCCGCGCGGATCACCCAACGCGGTGAAAAGATCGCGGAAGAAACCAACCTGGATGTCGGCTTCGGTCTGTACATCTCCGCGCGCCAGATAACGGCGTTTTTCGGGATGCATGGTCAGATAGAACTCGCCATCCTTCAGTACGTCGATGGTGGCGGAGTCGGCGATGTAGTTGGGACCACGTCGTTCCTCGACCCCCTTGAACACGAATTCGTAGTCGCCGATGGTGAGGCTTTCATTCGGTGCCAGACGGCGATCTTCTTCGATGCTGTAGTGACTGGTCAGACACACACCGAGAATCAACACTGCCACACCGAGATGCGCCAACTGCATGCCGTAGTAGCTGAGACTGAGGCTGCGCAGACCATCGACACGCGAAGCCTTGTTGGCAGTCTTCTGCCAGATGTCCGCCACTACACCCAGCGCGATCCACAGCGCGAGAGCCATCGCCAGCATGGCACTGGGATTGAAGTGTGCAGTGACGAGCAAGGGAATCACGATGCCGAGCACTACGCTGGCCGTCAGCAATTTGCCGAGATTCTGCCAGAGATGCTGCAACGATGTGCGCTTCCAACGCGAGAAGGTGGATACGCCGAGGAAGAAGGCCATCACCGCCATCAAGGGCACGAACAACGTGTTGAAGTACGGCGGGCCCACCGACACCTTGTTGGCCTCGCCGTAGATCGCTTCATGAATCAGCGGGAACAGCGTACCGAGCAGAATCGTGGCGGTGCTCACCACCAGGATGATGTTGTTGAAGAGCAGAAAGAGTTCACGCGAATAGCCACCATAGGTGGCCGTGCCCTTCACTACCGGTGCCCGCAGCGCGTAGAGGAACAGCGAACCACCGATGATCAGGAGCAACAGCGTCAGCAGCACCATGCCGCGCTCGGGATCCACGGCAAAGGCGTGCACGGAAGTGATCACACCCGAGCGCACGATGAAGGCGCCGAGCAAGCTCAACGAGAAAGCGGCGATGGCCAGCAACACGGTCCAGCTCTTGAACACGCCGCGTTTTTCCGTCACCGCAAGCGAGTGGATCAAGGCCGTGCCCACGAGCCAGGGCATGAAGCTCACGTTCTCGACCGGATCCCAGAACCACCAGCCGCCCCAACCCAGTTCGTAATAGGCCCACCAGGACCCGAGCGCGATGCCAACGGTGAGGAAGGTCCACGCGGCGTTGGTCCAGGGACGCGTCCAACGTGCCCATGCTGCATCGAGACGACCAGTCAGCAGTGCGGCAATTGCAAAGGAAAAAGCCACCGAGAAACCGACATAGCCCATGTAGAGCATCGGCGGATGCACGGTGAGACCGAAGTCCTGCAAGAGCGGGTTGAGGTCGGCGCCTTCGGCTGGCGTATTCAGCAGCATGCGCTCGAAGGGATTCGAGGTGCCGAGCATGAAGATCAAGAAGCCCACGGTGATGAGTGCCATCACCGACATCACGCGCGCAAGAATGTCGAGCGGCAGATCGCGGCTGAGGATGCTCACGGCATAGCCCCAAGTGGCGAGAATCAGGACCCAGAGCAGCAAGGAACCTTCGTGTGCGCCCCACACTGCCGCGAACTTGTAATACACGGGCAGCAAGGTATTGGAGTTGCGCGCCACGTAGGCCACGGAGAAATCGTCGTGCAGGAAGGAATAGGCGAGACAGCCGAAGGCCAGCAGCATGAAGACCCAGACACCTGCGCTGAGCGGACGACACAGCTGCATCCACAGCGTGTTGCCGCTGTGGGCGCCCACCATGGGGAATACTGCCTGCAGGCTCGCAAGGCAGAGCGCGAGAATCAGCGCGAAGTGACCAAGTTCCGGAATCATTGCGAGATGCCTCCAGCGGCTTTACGTTTTTCGGCCGCTTCGAGAGCTGCCTTCACTTCCGCCGACATGTAGTTTTCATCGTGCTTCGCCATGATCTGGCGCGCCTGGAACACACCGTTTTCGTCGACGAAACCTTCGGCGACCACCCCCTGCCCTTCACGGAAGAGATCGGGCAGCACACCTTCATAGACCACCGGGATGTCTGCGTTGTAGTCGGTGGTGACGAATTCGATGCGCGTGCCTTCGAGACCTTCGCGCACCAAAGAACCTTCCTTCACCATACCGCCGATGCGGATGTTCTGGTTGGGTTGCACCTTGCCTTCGGTGATTTCCGTGGGCGTGAAGAACACGTTGAGACCTTCGTTGAAGGCCACCACCAACAAGCCCACCGCCACGGCGGCACCCAGCACGATGCTGAGCACGATGTAGAGTTTCTGTTTGCGCGCACTATGCATGCTCACGTTCCTCCTGCGTCGGCACCGTGGCATTCCTTTCCTCTCGTGCCTGCCGCGCCTGCAACAATTTCAGAATCCTGCGACGCTCCAAACGGGGCTGGATCAGATTCCACCCCATCACCACGAAGAAAAAGGCATAGGCCAGCCATACGTAGAACGCATAGCCGCCCATCGCGAAGAAATCGGCAAGACCGTCGAACTGAAACTTAGGCACGTCCCTCCTCCTGCTTCACGAGATCCTGCACCCACTGGGCGCGGCGCTCACGCCAGAGAATCTCGTTGCGCGTACGCATGATCACGAAAACGAACACGAGGCCGATGAGGCCGAAACCGGTGAAGAACGCCGGAATCCAGATCTCGGGTGGATTGGCACCCTGTGAACTCAAGCTCAACTCGCTCGGCGGCTGATGCAGCGTGTTCCACCACACGGCGGCGTAATAAATGATGGGAAGGTTCACGACGCCCACCAACGTCAATACAGAGGCAGCTTTCGAACCCGAGGTTTCCGAGTCGAAGGCCGAGCGCAGGGCAATCACGCCGATGTACACGAAGAACAGGATCAGGAACGAGGTCAGTTTCGCATCCCAGATCCAATAGACACCCCACGTGGGTCTGCCCCACACGGCGCCGGTGAAGAGTGCCACCGCACAGAAGCCAGCCCCCACCAAGGCAGAGGACTTGGCGACCATGTCGGCCACCTTGATGTTCCAGATCATGTGCATCGCTGCCATCACTGCCATCATCACGTAGATCCACATGGCGCCCAGCGCGGTCGGCACATGGATGTAGATGATGCGGTAGTTGTCCCCCATCTGATAGTCCGGCGGTGCAAAACCGAGCCCCCACACTAGCCCCACAATGAGCAGGAAGTATGTAACGCCCTTCAGCCACGGCAGGAAGGAGGTGGTCATCTCATAGAAGTGTCTGGGTGAACCCAGCTTGTACAGCCATTGCCACATGAGGTTGTTCCGGAGAATCAGTTGACACTGATGCGCAGCGCGGCGCCGATCGCCAGCGGCGCCAAGCTCAACGCCAGCACCAGGAGAGCGCCCAGAAGCGCGACGAGCCCGGTATAGGGCAGGCCGGCGAGCGCCGCCTGCACCATTCCCGTACCGAAAACCAGCACGGGAATCGAGAGCGGCAATACTAGCACAGCGAGTAACAATCCACTGCGCGCGAGCCCGACCGTGAGCGCCATGCCGATGGCACCGATCAGGTTGAGAGTTGGTGTTCCCACCAGCAGACCGATGATGAGCGGCGTATAGGCTTCATCGGGCAGGGCCAGCATCATCGCCAGGAGCGGCGACAGGATCACCAAGGGCAAACCGGTCATCAACCAGTGCCCTGCCACCTTCGCCAGGAGATGGAAATAAAGTGGCTGCGGTGAAAGCAGCAGTTGTTCGAGACTGCCGTCTTCGTAATCGCTGCGGAAAAGACTTTCCATCGACAACATCACAGCGAGTAGCGCCGTTACCCACACCACGCCCGCGGCGATGCCACTGAGATAGGTCGGATCCGCATCGCCACCGAGTGGGAATAGCGACACCGCGATCACGAAGAACATCAGCGGATTGACGATGTCACCGGGGCTGCGCCAGAGAATCAGCAGCTCGCGACCGAAGGTTGCGCGCAGACTGCCCCACACACCCAAGGTCTGGCGGCTCATGCGCGCAGCTCCCGCCGGCCGGCCAGCGCATCGAGATCGATGCGCTTGAGTTCCCAGTCGAGCTGCAGTTGATGATGTGTAGTGAGGAGCACGGAACCACCAGCGCGCGCCTTGGCCGCCACTTGTTTCTCGAGTGCCGCCACGGCATGACGATCGAGTGCCGTGAAGGGTTCGTCGAGTATCCACAGTGATGCGGGCGACAGATTGAGACGCGCGAGACTCACGCGGCGCTGCTGACCTGCGGAAAGATTGCGGCAGGGCACGTCTTCGTAACCACGCAAACCCTGCGCGGCGAGCGCGGCTTCGATCGCAGCATCATCGGAAAACCCCGTCACGGCGCAGAACCAGCGCAGGTTCTGCAGCGGCGTGAGGGCTTTGTTGATGGCGGGACTGTGCCCCAGATAGAACACACCCGCGCGGAACTCCTCGGAAACACGCTGCACGGGCTCACCCTGCCAGAAGATGTCGCCGCTGTAGTCGTGGTTGAGCCCGCAGAGGATGCGCAGCAAGGTGGTCTTGCCGCTGCCGTTTTGGCCCTGCACCTGCCAGACCTCGCCCGGAGCGATGGCGAAATCGAGATTGGTGAACAGGACTCTTTCATCCCGTTCACAGTGCAAGGCGCTGACGCTGAGCATGAGCTGGCTTCAGGGCTTGGGCGGAGTGACCCCGGTTTGCCCCATGTACTTGCCGGCGCGGTCACGGTAGCTGATGTCGCACATCTCGTCGGACTCGAAGAACAACATCTGCGCCACACCTTCATTGGCGTAGATCTTGGCCGGCAGCGGCGTCGTGTTGGAGAACTCGAGCGTCACGTGGCCTTCCCATTCCGGTTCGAGCGGAGTGACGTTGACGATGATGCCGCAGCGCGCGTACGTGGACTTGCCCAGACACACGGTCAGCACGTTGCGGGGGATGCGGAAGTACTCCACCGTGCGCGCCAGTGCAAAGGAATTCGGCGGAATGATGCAATAGTCTTCGGTGATGCTGACGAAACTCGTCTCATCGAAGTTCTTCGGATCCACCACGTTGGTGGTGTGAACATTGGTGAAAATCTTGAATTCATTGGCGCAACGCACGTCGTAGCCGTAGCTCGACGTGCCATAGGAGATCACCTTGCGCCCTTCGGTCTGACGGATCTGGTTGGGTTCGAAGGGCTCGATCATGCCGTGTTCGAGCGCCATACGGCGGATCCAGTGATCAGATTTGATGCTCATTCGCCTGCCTTGCCTGCCTGAAGTACCGTTGTAGACCTACGCGTAACGAGGAATTTGGGGCTATAATCCCCCGCGTTTTTTGCGGCCGGCAAAGATAACACACTTGCATGGCCATCGTAGGACTCCGATTAAGTCTGGATTCAGTCATTTTCGACTAAGGTCCCCTCAAGCCAACCCCACGTAGGAGAGAGTAATGAAGTTGAAAGCTACCCTGGCCGTCGCCGCCCTGATTTCCCTGGCTTCCACGGGCGCAATGGCCGCCGGTGATCCCGAAAAAGGTAAAGCACTGTACGGCACCTGTGGCGCCTGCCACGGCATGAACGGTGAAGGTATGGAAGCGCTGAACGCACCGAAACTGGCAGGCCAAGAAGAGTGGTACACCATTCGTCAGCTGCAGAACTTCAAAAACGGCATCCGTGGCTCCAACCCGAAAGATACCTACGGCATGCAGATGGCCCCGATGGCCCAGACGCTGCCCGATGACCAGGCAATGGCCGACGTGGCTGCCTACATCAAGTCTCTCGGCAAATAAGTTTGTCGCGATTCCCAGAAACCCCGGCTCGTCCGGGGTTTTTTATACCTGCGCTTTGGCAATCATCTTGCATCTTCTCGAGCACATCCGATGCGAGGCGCAAGTCGCCCAAGGTCTCACCCGCCCGGCTTTACCCCTCGCGTGCGGCTCTTGGTAGGATGTGAATCCATTGCTTGGAAACCGGCATGCTGTCTGAACATCGCTTCTCGGATCAGAGCGCCCTCGTGCATGGCCTGCACGAGTTCTTCCTTGCCCGCCTCGAGGAGGCGCTGTCGCGCCATGCTGCCGTCTCGGTATTACTCTCCGGTGGCAGCAGTCCTTTGCCCTTCTATCGCGAACTCGGCCGCCAGAAGCTGCCCTGGGAACGCCTGCATCTGGCGCTGGTGGACGAACGTTGGGTGCCACCGAGCGAACCGGCCTCGAACGAAAAGGCGTTGCGCGAGGCCTTGGGTCCGGAGGCCGGCGCGCGCCTGACCGGCATGTACGATGGCTCTACGAAACCCGCCGCAGCCTTGCCCGAACTCAACCGTATCTACGCCGCCCTGCCCCGTCCCTGGAGCGTAGGCCTATTGGGACTCGGTGCCGATGGCCACACGGCTTCGCTCTTTCCCAATGCCTTCGGTCTCACGCAGGCACTGAGCACCACGGAACCTTGTGCCGCCATCACGGCGCACCAGAGTGAAGTGACCGGCCCCAACGTCGAGCGGATGACCTTGAGCCTGAGTGCGCTGCTCGGCATCGAGCAGTTGATCCTGTTGTTCACGGGGGAGTCGAAGTGGCAGGTCTACGAACGAGCGCGTCTCACCACCGATAGAAACGCCATGCCGGTGTCCTACCTGCTACAGCAGGATGATGTTCCTCTCGCCGTGTTCTGGAGCCCTTGATGCATCCCGTCGTCGAACGAGTCACCGAAAAACTGATCGAACGCAGCCGCCCCTCGCGCCAGGATTATCTGGATCGCCTCGAACGTGCCGTGGAACGCGGCCGCCAACGTGTCCACCTCGATTGCGGCAATCTTGCGCACGGTTTTGCCGCCTGCTCGCTGCATGACAAGGAAGCACTGGCCGGCGGCGACGTGGCCAACATCGCCATCGTGTCGAGCTACAACGACATGCTCTCGGCACATCAACCCCTGCAGAGTTTTCCGGACATCATCAAGCGCGCCGTGCGCGAGGCCGGCGGCGTGGCGCAATTCGCCGGAGGCGTGCCGGCGATGTGCGATGGCGTCACACAGGGTCAGGCCGGCATGGAGCTTTCGCTCTTCAGTCGCGACGTGATTGCGATGGCCACCGCGGTGGCGCTCAGTCACAACATGTTCGACGGCGCACTCTATCTCGGGGTGTGCGACAAGATCGTGCCGGGGCTTCTGATCGGCGCTCTCACCTTCTCGCATCTGCCCGCGCTCTTCGTTCCCGGTGGCCCGATGCCTTCGGGTTTGCCGAACAAGGAAAAACAGCGCATTCGTCAGCTCTACGCCGAAGGGAAGGTTGGCAGATCTGAACTCCTGGCCTCCGAATCGGCCTCCTATCACAGCCCGGGTACCTGCACCTTCTACGGCACGGCCAACAGCAATCAGATGATGGTGGAGTTGATGGGCCTGCATTTGCCGGGCGCTTCCTTCATCAATCCGAACACGCCGCTGCGCGATGCGCTCACCGCCGCTGCCGGCCGCCAGATCCTGAAGTTCACCAGCACCGGACCCGACTATCGCCCCATCGGCAAGGTGGTCGATGAAAAAGCCATCATCAACGCCGTCGTCGGCCTATTGGCAACGGGTGGTTCCACCAACCACACGCTGCATCTGCTGGCGATCGCACAGGCCGCGGGCATCCAACTCGAATGGGAAGACTTCCATGAACTCTCCTCTGCCGTACCCCTGTTGGCGCGCATCTATCCCAACGGCGAAGCCGACGTGAATCACTTCCAGGCTGCAGGTGGCATGGCAGTGTTGACGCGCTATCTGCTCGAAGCGGAGTTGATACACAAGGACATCCTGACGATGGGCGACGCCAAAGGTCTGGAACAGTACACGCAGGAGCCCTGGCTCGATGGCGACGAGCTGCGTTGGCGTGAAGGCCCCGAGGAAACGCGTGACTCCAGCATTCTGCGCAGCACGGCGCAGCCCTTCTCTCCCACGGGAGGTTTGCATCTTTTACAAGGCAACCTCGGCAAGGCAGTGATCAAGGTGTCCGCTGTGAAGCAGGAACACTGGAGCGTCACGGCACCGGCGCTGGTGTTCGACGAACAGGATGCGCTGCTCGCCGCCTTCGCCAATGGCGAGCTCGAGCGCGACTTCGTCGCTGTGGTACGCCACCAAGGCCCCCATGCGATGGGCATGCCGGAACTGCACAAGCTCACTCCCGTGTTGGGCGTGTTGCAGGATCGTGGCTTCAAGGTGGCGCTCGTCACCGATGGGCGCATGTCCGGTGCTTCCGGCAAGGTGCCGGCCGCGATCCATCTCAGTCCCGAAGCCGCCCGCGGCGGGCCGATCGCAAAGATTCGCAACGGTGATCTCATTCATCTCGATGCCGGCGCAGGTACGCTCGACGTCTTGGTCGATGCCACCGAATTCGCTGCACGCGCGCCGGAACCCTATCGCGGAGAGGATCACGGTTTCGGCACTGGGCGCGAGTTGTTTGCGAGCTTCCGTGAAATCGTTGGTCCAGCCGATGCCGGCGCCAGTGTGTTCTATCGTCGCTGATTCGATCGAGGAGTCGTCATGAGCAAGACCATACGCGAGATCATGCAGGCCGTGCCGGTGATTCCGGTGCTCACCATCGAGCGGCTGGAAAGTGCCCTGCCCCTGGCGGAGGCCTTGATCAGTGGCGGACTGACCGTTCTAGAAATCACCCTGCGCACACCTGCCGCAGTGGAAGCCATCAAGCTCATCAAGGCGACCTTTCCACAGGCATGCACCGGAGCCGGCACCGTCATCGACAGGGCGACGCTCGACATGGCCTTGGCCGCGGGTTCGGACTTCATCGTCAGCCCGGGTTCCACGCCGGAATTGTTGCGTGCAGTGCGATCCACAGATGTGCCCTACCTCCCCGGGGTCGCGACTCCGAGCGAGCTCATGCAGGCACTCGATCATGGCTTCACCGAGCTCAAGTTCTTCCCAGCCGAAGCCGCCGGCGGCGTATCGATGTTGAAGTCCCTGGCGGCCCCCTTGCCACAGGCACTGTTCTGCCCCACCGGTGGCATCACGGTCGACAGCGCGCCCTCTTATCTCGCCCTGCCCAACGTCGCGTGCGTGGGTGGTTCCTGGATGGCGACCAAGTCGATGATCGATGCCGGCGACTGGCGCGGCATCCACACGCTCGCCGCCACGGCGGCAGCACTGCGCTGAGACCGTTACATGATCGAACGTTCTGTCCCCTGGGTAGTGGCCGACATCGGCGGCACCAATGCACGGTTCGCCTGCGTCGATCCCGACACGCAAACGCTCGATCGCATAGAGCAATATCTCTGCGAAGATTTCGCCACTCTCGAGGAGGTGGTGCGGCTGTACCTGAAACAACAGGATTTCGAGCAAGCGCCGCCGATGTGCCTGGCAGTAGCCGGAGTCGTCGAGCGCGACTACATCAGCCTGCCGAACAATCATTGGGAATTCAGTCAGGATGCGATGCGCAAGTCGCTCGATGCAGACCTGAAGTTCATCAACGACTTCACCGCCCAGCTCTACGCCACCTTCACTCTGCAGGAAAACGAAATCCGTTGGATCGACACACCGCGTCCCACCGGCAGACTCGTGCGTGCAGCGATCGGGCCTGGCACTGGTCTCGGTGTGAAGGCACTGACGCCCGAAGGCGGCTTGGTGCCTTCGGAGGGCGGTCACTTCGCCTATGCGCCACTCGATGAACACGAGATGGAACTCTTGCGCGTGATCTGGCGCCGTTTCGAACGCGTCTCCGTCGAGCGTCTCATCTCAGGCCCTGGCCTCAGCCTGCTGTATTGGGCCAACGGTGTGCTGCACGGCAAGGAAGTAGAGCTCGAACCCGAACAAGTGAGCACCGGCGCAGCCGAAGGCGATGCACTTTGTCAGCAAGCGGTCGACGATTTCATTCGCGTGCTCGGCGCGACCGCCGGCGATCTCGCGCTGATTCTGGGCGCCTACGATGGCGTGTATCTGATGGGCGACCTGTTGCGCAAACTGGCACCACTGTTCGATCCCGCGGCGCTGCGCGCACGCTTCAACGCCAAGGGGCGCTACGCCGACGTCTGCGCCGAAATTCCCTTGGCGCTGGTCCACGCCGACCACACGGGACTGCGTGGCTGCGCCGAAGTATTGCGTCGTCATCTCTCAGCTTGAGGCAGTCATGTTCGCCCGAATTTTTCCTGTACCAGTTCTGCTGAGCCTCGTCATGAATGCAGTGCCCGCGCAAGCACTCGAGCTTGGCGCGCCGGCACCAGCATTCGAATTGCCGGTGCTCGGTGCGGAAGAGTCAGCCGCTTCCCTTACGCTCGAATCGCTGCGCGGCAAGGTGCTCTACGTGGATTTCTGGGCCTCATGGTGTGCACCGTGCCGTTTCTCGATGCCGCTGCTCGATGCACTGCGCAAGGAACTGCAAAGCGAAGGTGCGGCTTTCGAAGTGGTGGCCGTGAACGTGGACGAACGCATCGAAGATGCGCGCAGCTTTCTGCAGCAGATTCCGGTGTCGTACCTGGTGGTGAGAGATGCCAGCGGTGCCACGCCCTCCGCGTATGAACTGCAGGGCATGCCCACGGGCTTTCTGCTCGATGCGCACGGACAGATTCGTTTGATCCATCCCGGCTTCAAGCGTGACGACATCGAATTGATCGAAGCAGAAGCACGCCAGCTGTTACGAGAAAACTCGCGCTGAGCGCACAAAAAAATACGGAGCCCGAAGGCTCCGTGAATCCCGATTTTCCTGCTTGTTATTCAGAGACCCGGCCACACACCCCACGGGGTGGAACCGACCGGCACCTTGGTGGTGACGGTGAAGGTGGCCACGTCGATCACGGACACATCGTTCGACGGACCATTGGCGGAATAGAGCTTGCTGCCATCGGGGCTGATGGTCAGGCCCCAGGGACGCTGACCGGCTTCGACGGACTTGATGACTTCCTTGGTGGCAAGATCGATGGCGACCACGGTACGGGCGCGACCATTGGCGACGTAGAGCGTCTTGTCATCCGGCGACAGCACGACGCCCATCGGCAAGGAACCTTCCGGCAGACTCAACGTATCGACGACGGTATCGTTCGCCACGTCGATGACGGAAATGCTGCCACCGACTTCGTTCGACACGTAGGCGCGACTGCTGTCGCGGCTGAACACGATGTCACGCGGACGCAGGCCAACCGGAATCGAAGCACGCACGGAGTTGGTGGCGGTATCGATCACGGTGATCTCGCTCGTCACTTCACCGGTCACGTAAGCAACCTTGCCATCGGGGGATACACGCACGCCTTCGGGTTCACGCCCCGTCGGCAACTCGAGAATGATCTCGCCCTTCGCGATGTCGACGACACTGGCGAGGTTGGCGTTCTCGTTGGCGATGTACATCAGGCCGGTGTCCCAGTTGACGTCGAACTGTTCGGGATCGAGACCGCTCGGCAGTACGCGCAATACTCGACCGGCCGCCGTGTCGACTTCGGCGATGCCATCGGCGCTGAGGTCGACCTCGAGTTTTTCACACTCTTCGTCATCCATCGTGGGCGGACACTTCGGTGCGCCGCTCAGGGCCACGTACAGACGCGAGCCATCTGGGCTGACCTTGAGACCACGCGGACGCTTGCCGATGTCGATGGTATTGATGACGGTATTGGTGGCAGCGTCGATGACGCTGACGTTGTTGGAATCTTCGTTGGTGACGTAGATCTTGTAGTTGGCCTGCGCCAAGGCGCCACCTGCGAACAAGAGGCCTGCGAGGGCGAAGGAAAGTTTGTGCCAGGTCAGGTGTTTCATGATCCCCTCCGGAGCGATTGAGTGCGGATTATCTGGCCCTATTCCGTCACTGGCAAATCTGATTGCCACTTTGCCGGTTTACGGCCAGGCAAGGCCTGCGCTCACTCCTGCTTGTTCAGATAGCGCACATCGCGCAGTTGCGGGAAACGCCAGGCCCATAGACCCGCCACCAGGATCGAGCCGACACCACCGAAAACCACAGCAGGAACGACACCGATCCACGCCGCCATCATGCCGGCGCGGAATTCACCCAGTTCGTTGGAAGCGCCAAGAAACACCATGTTGGCGGCGTTGACACGGCCACGCACTTCATCGGGCGTCCACAGCTGCAACAGCGTTTCCCGCACCACGACGCTCACCATGTCGGAAGCGCCGATCAACATCAGCAGCAGGATCGACAACCACGGCACGGTGGAAATACCGAAGAGCGCCGTGAAGAGACCGAACAAGGCCACGCAGCCGAGCAAGATGTATCCGGCGTGATCCTTGATCGGCGACATCGCGATGAAGGCCGCCATCGATACGGCGCCGATGCCCGGTGCGGCACGCAAGAGCCCAAGTCCCCACGGACCCAACTCGAGAATGTCACGCGCATAGACCGGCAGCAGCGCCACCGCACCGCCGAGCAGTACGGCGAAAAGATCGAGAGAAATCGCGCCGAGCACCACCGGCTGACGACGAATGAAGCGCAGGCCATCGAAGAGGGAATCGAAGGTCACCTTGCGCGGTTGTTCCGGCGGTGGCGGCTCGGGGATGCGCAGCAACAGGAACACCGCCATCGCCAACATCAGCGTTGCCGCTCCGTACGCGGTGAGGGCGGAGATGCCATAGAGCAGGCCGCCGATGGCGGGGCCCGCAATGGATGCGATCTGCCAGGCAGAGGAGTTCCATGTCACCGCATTGGCGAAGTCTTCGCGCGGCACCAGGTTCACCACGAGCGACTGCGAGGCCGGGCCGAAGAAGGCACGCGCCACCGCGAGCACCATGAGCAAGGCGAAGATCGGCAATACCGAACGCGGTCCCATGCCGGCATAGAGCAGCATCGATGCGGCACATACGAGCTGCACGCCCACGGCAATGCTCATCACACGGCGCCGTCCGAAGCGATCGGCAACCGCTCCCGTGACCAATACCAACAACAACAGTGGCAGGAACTGCACGAGTCCGAGCATGCCGAGGTGGAAGGGATCACGCGTGAGGTCGTAGACCTGCCACGCCACTGCCACCGCCAATACCTGCACGGCGAAGGTGGTGCAAACGCGGGCCCACCAATAGTGGACATAGCTGCGATGGGAGAAAGCGGCAAAGCGGCGGTATTTTTCGATGCTCATGCAAAGGGCTGATCGAGATAACTGAGATGATCGATGTTGAGCTGCACCTGACGCTGGCCACGGAATTCGTTGATGTCGAGACGATAGAGCAGGCTCACGTTCTCGCGCGTGTCGGCCAATACTTCGGGTTCCTGATTGAAAGCGATGCCATCCACCAAGGTACCGGTTCCAGGTACACCCAGGGTCAGCTTGAGATGCTTGTCGTTGAGGACGCGGCGGCTCAAGACCTGAAAGCCGTTGTGAAACACGGGCTCGGGAAAGTGCTGGCCCCAGGGGCCGGCATCGCGCAGGAGTTCAGCGAACTCAAGAGTGAAGCAATCGGGCGTCAAGGCGCCATCACAATAGCGGCGGGGTGCGAATAGTTCTTCCGCCACTTCCACCCGCAAGGTTTGCTCGAAGGCTTCACGGAACTGTTCGAACTTATCGCGCGCCAGACTGAGTCCAGCCGCCATCGCATGCCCCCCGAACTTGCTGAGCAGGCCCGGCCAGGAACTGGCGACTCGGTCCAATACATCGCGCAGATGGATGCCGGCAATCGAACGGCCCGAGCCTTTCAGCTCTCCATTGTCGGCACTCGCGAAGACGATCACTGGACGATGCAAACGTTCCTTCAGACGTCCAGCCAAAATGCCGATCACGCCCTGATGCCAGTTGGGATCGAACAGACAGATGCTGCGCCGCTCCTGCACACCGGCGAATTCCATGTTGAGCAGCGCGAGCGCTTCGCTCTGCATTTCCTGCTCGATCTGACGCCGATCCTGATTCAGCGCATCGAGTTGCAAGGCCAGACGTCGCGCCGTGGCTTCGTCCTGTGCCAAGAGACAGGCGATGCCGAGACTCATATCGTCGAGACGGCCGGCAGCATTCAGACGCGGTCCTGCGGCAAACCCCAGATCCGCAGCGACGACGTTGGCGGGATTGCGGCGCCCTACTTCCAGCAAGGCGCGCACACCGGGACGACAGCGTCCGCTACGAATCAACTGCAAGCCATGACGCACGAGGCGCCGGTTGTTCTGATCGAGCGGCACCACATCGGCGACGGTGCCGAGCGCCACGAGATCGAGAAAATCAGCAAGTTTCGGTTCCGCGATGCCCTGCGACCTGAACCAGCCATGTTCACGCAACCGGCTGCGCAGCGCGGCCAACAGATAGAACATCACCCCTACTCCCGCGAGCGCCTTGCTCGGGAAGGGACAGCCGGGTTGATTCGGATTGAGGATGCAGTCGGCATCGGGCAGCGTCGCACCGGGCAGGTGGTGATCGGTGACGAGCACCTTGATGCCGAGTTCATGCGCACGTCGTACACCGGCATGACTCGAGATGCCGTTGTCCACCGTGACGATCAATGCCGGTTGCCGCTGCGCCGCGACGTCGACGATTTCCGGGCTCAAACCGTAACCGTAGTCGAAACGATTCGGCACGAGATGATCGACTTTGGGAAAGCCCATCGCGCGCAGGCCACTCACCGCGAGCGCGGCACTGGTGGCACCGTCGGCATCGAAGTCACCGACGATCAGGATCGGCGCGCGCTTTTCCAGCATTTCGATCAGCAGCGCACAGGCGCGATCGATGTTCAGCAATTGCTCGGGAGGCAACAGTTCGGACAGATCCAGGCGCAGCTGCGCATCCTCACCGATGCCTCTGGCGAGGTAGATGCGCTCCAGGACGGGATGTAGAGAACTGGTGAAATTGCGGGCGACGCGCGCCTCGCGTTGACTGATGGGAATCAAGCCTGCTCCATCACGGGTTCCAGCGCAGCGGGCTGCGGCGCCTCTTCACCCGGTACTTCATCACGCAATTGTCGGCGCAACACCTTACCGACATTGCTCTTCGGCAGCGCGTCGCGGAACTCCACCAGACGCGGCACCTTGTAAGCCGCGAGCGCCTGTCTGCAATAGGCGATCACGTCCTTCGCCGTGAGTTCTGGGTTGCGACTCACGACATACAACTTGATCTGCGTGCTGCATTCGTCACCGACCGCGACGGCACAGGCGTCGCTGATGTCGGGATGCGTGCACACGTGATCTTCGATTTCATTCGGGAATACGTTGAAGCCCGAGATGATGATCAGATCCTTGATGCGATCGATGATGCGCAGCTGTCCATCCGGATCGAGTACGGCGACGTCGCCCGTGTGCAACCAACCTTCGCTGTCGAACACACGCGCGTTTTCATCGGGCTTCTGCCAATAACCCAACATCACCTGCGGCCCCTTGACGCACAGCTCGCCGGGCTCCCCCGCTTCCGCCACGCTACCTTCGGGCGTTTTCAGACAGATCTCGGTGAGCGGCACGGGACGTCCCACCGTACCGAGGCGATAGTCGCTGTAATTGCCGCAGGCAACGACGGGCGAGCATTCCGAGAGTCCATAGCCTTCGAGAATGCGACAGCCCGTGAGTTTCTCCCAGGCGTCGGCCACCTGGCGCGACAACGCCATGCCTCCGGAACTCGCGATGCGCAGCGTGCTGAAGTTCACGTCCTTGATGCGCGGGTGTTCGCAGAGCGCCTTGTAGAGTGTGGAGATGCCGACGAAGCCATCGATGCGCGGCAGTTTCTTGAGCGTTTTCACGAAGCCGTCGATGTCGCGCGGATTGGGAATCAATACCGTCTCATGCCCCCGGTAGAGGGAGATGAGGAAGTTCATGGTGAAGGCGTAGACGTGGTAGAGCGGCAGCGGTGCGATCATCAGCGCGCCACGCTTGGGGCAGTCTTCACCCAACGCCGCCTCCACCTGCCGCAGGTTGCTGCAGAGGTTTCGGTGCGTGAGCATCGCGCCCTTCGCCACACCAGTGGTGCCACCCGTGTATTGCAGCACGGCGAGATCGCTGGGCGCCGGTTCGGGCAACCCGGCGCCTCCACGTTTCTGCCGCCAAGTCTCGCCCTGGGCCAGCACTTGGCGGAAGGAAAGTTGATTGCGGAAGGAGAACGGTTTGATGCCTCCACGCAGATGACGCGCGGCGAGATTCAGCAGCGAGCGCTTGGGCCAGTCGTGCAGATCACCCACTTCCGTCACCACCACACGCTCGACGTTGGTCTCGTCGACGACGCTTGCGGCGGTGGCCGCGGTATTGGCGAAACACACCAACAGGCGTGCACCGGAGTCCTGCAACTGAAAACGGATTTCTGGCGCGGTATAGAGCGGGTTGACGTTCACCACCACGCCACAGGCCTTGAGCACCCCCAGCGCCGCCACCGGATACTGCAGCAGGTTGGGCAGCTGCAGCGCCACACGCTCGCCGGGAAGGAGACGGAATTCATGAATCAGCCAATGGGCGAAGGCGTCGCTGAGGCGGTCCAGCGCCGCGAAGGACAGCTTCTGTCCCAGGCAGCGGAATGCGGTTGCGACCCCGCCACTGCGCAGAGCGTTGCGGCTCATTTCCACCAGGTTCTGATCTTCCAGCTGCATGCGCTGCGTCTTCCTCTCCTTGATTTTGGATGACGTGTCCGCATTTTCTTGGGACCGCCGCCCAGGGCCGCCGCATTTTAGCACCGGGCAGCGCCGCGGCGCTGAATTGACGCCGCGATGAGGAACTTCGTGGCGCAGGATCCTGCCTAAATGCTGGGCTCCCGCGTTATCACCGAGAGTTCCACCGCAGACACCATGAGGATGTACCTTCCATGATCCTACGTTCGCGCTCACGTCGTTTTGCTGCTTGTCTGGGGCTTTTGCTGGGCTGCCTAGCCCTGCCCGCCCTGCCGGCGCAAACGCCTGACTACCTCAGTTTTCATACCGAAGACGAAGCCAACAACATCGAGATCTTCAAGGCCGCCAGCCCCTCCGTGGTCTACGTGACCAACAGCGCGCTACGGCGCAACTTCTACAGCCTGAACATCCAGGAGATTCCGCAAGGCGCCGGCACCGGCTTCGTGTGGGACAAATCCGGCCTCATCGTCACCAACTTTCACGTGATCCGCGGCGCCAACCGCGTGACCATCACCCTGCACGACCAGAGCACCTGGGACGCCGAAGTCGTGGGTCTCGCCCCCGGCAAGGACCTTGCTCTGTTGCGCATCAAGGCGCCGCCGGAAAAACTCGTGCCCCTGCCGCTCGGTGACTCCTCGCTCCTGGAAGTCGGCCGCAAGGTGATTGCCATCGGCAACCCCTTCGGTCTCGACACCACCATGACCGTCGGCGTCGTCAGCGCCCTCGGCCGCGAGATCAACTCACTCACCGATCGCAAGATCCGTGACGTGATCCAGACCGATGCTTCCATCAACCCCGGAAACTCCGGCGGCCCGCTGCTCAACTCGCTCGGTCAGCTGATCGGCGTGAACACGCAGATCATCAGCCCCAGCGGCGCCAGCGCAGGCATCGGCTTCGCGATCCCGGTCAACACGGTGAAAAAAGTCATTCCGCAGTTGATCCAGTACGGCCGCGAAGTGCAGCCCACGCTCGGCATCCAGTACGTGTCCGACGCCGTGGCACGGCAGCGCGGCATCCGCGGCATCATCGTCGCCGCCGTCAATCCCAACGCACCTGCTGGGCGCGCTGGTCTGCGCGGCCTGCAACAGGATCGCCGCGGTGGTTATCAGCTCGGTGACATCATCGTCGAGATCGATGGTTACGAGATCAACAACAGCGACGACATGTTGAACGCGCTCGAACAGCATCAGCCGGGAGACAGGGTCACCGTGGTGACGAGGCGCGGCGACGATCGCATGGAGTTCCAGGTAACGCTCGCCGGACCCGATGAGGTGTAGCCCCGCGTCTTCCGGTTGAAAGCCGCAAACAGAAAAAGCCGAAGCCCTACAGGACTTCGGCTTTTTTCATGGGGAAAACGCAGAAGGATCTGCGCTGAGGCTCAGCGTCCGAAGAGGCCGTCGAGCGCGCGGTTGAACACTCTGTCGACGGCACCATCGACCTCGCGCTGGGTGCGATTCTCGACCTTATCGGTCTGACGATCGACCTGACGCTCGGCCTGACGACCCAGGATGTTGCCGAAGAGACCGCCACGACGTTCTTCCGCAGACTCTGCAACTGGTGCGTCGGCGCCAGCGCCCGATATGAGAGCCCCGAAATTGGGCATCTGCTGTGGGTTGGCGGGCAGATCGAAACGCGAGGCCACGATGTCGGCCTGGCTGAGCGAGGCGATGCGGTAGGTGTTGCCGAAACGCAGCACACCATCGCCCTTGCCATAGATCAGTGCCATCGACTCGTCGTAAGAGGCACGCGCCGTATCGACGCCGAAGGACGCTGCCAGCGCCTGACCCCAGGCGCCCATCGTCTGGCTGAATTCGCGCAATACCGGATGGCTGCCGATTACCATTTCATCGGTGCGGTTGGTGCCATCTTCGTCGGTGTAAGACGCCAGATAGACACGGCCCTCGATGCCGGCCACGGTCTCGGTACGGCCGGTGTCTTCCAGTCTGTACACACCATTGAGCTCGTTGCCCACGTCGAGATCGGCCTGGTTCATCATCCCGGCCAACATCTGCCCCATCGCACTGAGGTCGAACACCATGGGCTGACCACCCTGGTTCGTCACCATGAAGACCTTGCTGTCACGCAACAGCATGTAGCCCTGCGCGTCGGACTGAGGCATGTCCATGCGCAAACGATCGCCGTCGAATTCGAACTCCATGGTGCCGCGCTCGCCGTCGTCTTCACCGACGTCGAGCACTATCCGCCCTCCTGCCCATGCGCTGAGCGGCAATACGCCGAGAAGGGCGATTGCCACGGATCGATGCAGTTTCATGACAAAACTCCTGCTTTTTAGTTATGGAATGTGGACTCGTGAGGCGATCCGCCCGACGGCCGCACTCGGCAAAAGGACTCAAGACGTGGGGGGATCAACGGCGCGGATTATCCGCGGTGAAAAAATTATTTTTGTGAAGAAAGGGGCAACCTCAACCATTGACGCACGAAAACTGTGTTCCCGCGCGCGCGGAAGTCCCGAGCGCACAGCGTCACGTGGCGCGCGTCGCGCTCCGGACGCCTCGTTTCAGAACTTCCTAGCGTGGCAGAGGTCTGCTTCGTTCTCAACGCTGCAACACGAATGTGATATTTCGGTAACGTCCGAGTGAAAAAAAGCCGCTGCGTTTTCACGCAACGGCTTTCATGTTCGCACCAGAATGAATCAGCGCTTGTTGCTCAGCGCATTGACGATGAATTGTTTCACCGCATCGAGGCTGTTCGGCAACACGGTGTAGCGCTCTTCGCGCTCATACAGGTCTGCCATGTGCGGTGGCAACGCCGGCGTGGCGAAACCCGCGAGTTCGATGGCAGCGGCGAACTTGGCCGGATGTGCGGTGCCGAGAATGATCATCGGTGTCGCACCATCGCTGTCGCAGAGTTCCGCCGCCTTCACACCCGTTGCCGTATGCGGATCGAGCAGGAAGTCCGTGCGCTCCTTGACCGCCTTGATGGTGGCGCAGGTCGTTGCATCGTCGACACTGGCACTGTCGAAATGCGCACGCGCACGCGCCCATTCCTCTTCACTCACTTGCTGTACTTCCGTGCTCAAGCCGGTGACGAAACGCGTGACGCGCTCGGTGTCACCCTGGAACAGGTCGTAGAGGAAGCGCTCGAAATTGCTGCTCACCATGATGTCCATGCTCGGCGAGAGCGAGGGCTCGAGCGGCGTCTTGTGATAACGGTTGCCGCTGATGAAGCGATGCAGGATGTCGTTGCGGTTGGTGGCAATGATCAGCTGCTTCACCGGCAGGCCCATCTTCTTGGCGAGATAGCCGGCGTAGATGTCGCCGAAGTTGCCGGTGGGTACGGAGAAAGACACCGCCTCGTGCTTACCGAGAAACGGCAGCGCGGCGTAAAAGTAGTAGACGATCTGCGCCATGATGCGCGCGAAGTTGATCGAGTTCACCGCGCCGAGCTGATAGCCCTCGGGCAGGAAGCTCTGATCGGCGAAGGCCTTCTTCACGATCTCCTGGCAGTCATCGAAATTGCCTTCGAGCGCGATGTTGTTGACGTTGTCGCCCTTCACCGTGGTCATCTGGCGGCGCTGTACTTCGGACACGCGCTGATGCGGATGCAGGATGAAGAGATCGACGAAAGCGCTGTGCTTGCAGCCCTCGAGCGCGGCGGAACCAGTGTCGCCAGAGGTCGCGCCCAAAATGGCGATGTGCTGTTTGCGCTTGCTCAGGAAGTAATCGAGCAGACGTCCCAGCAACTGCAGCGCGAAATCCTTGAACGCCAAGGTCGGGCCACAATAGAGCTCGAGCACGTAGTGGTTGTCGTACAGATGCACGAGCGGCGCGACCTTCGGGTCGGAAAAACTCGCATAGCTGGCATCGATCATCGCCTTCAGTTCGGCGTCGGGAATGGCGCCGTCGACGAAGGGTTTGACCACTTCGAAGGCGAGTTCCTGGTAGGAGAGCTTGGCCCACGCAGCGAGCTGCTCGGCAGTGATCTGCGGCACTCGTTCCGGAATGTAGAGACCACCGTCGGGCGCGAGGCCCGTGAGGACGACGTCTTCGAAGCTGGCGGCGGGACTCTTGCCGCGCGTACTGATGTATTTCATGGCTGCTCCTATGCGCGCGTCAGGCCTCGGGTCTGAACACGCGGATACGCATTACCTTGTCCGCGACCGTCGGCAGTGCCTCGATCTTGCGGATGGCCTCGTTCATGACTTTTTCCTTCACTTCGTGCGTGAGGATGATCACGGGCACACGCTGACTGTCCGCATCCGGTCCACGTGGTTCCTTCTGGATGATTGCTTCGATGTTGATGGAGCAGTCGCCGAGAATTTCAGTGATGTCGGACAACACACCCACCTGATCCAGGGCAGTGATGCGCAGGTAATAGGCGCTGTGCACTTCTTCCATCGGCAGGATGGGCAGATCGGAGAGCGCGTGGTCGAGGAAGGCGAGCGCAGGCACGCTGCTTTCCGGACAGGCGATCATGCGCGCCACGTCGATGATGTCTGCCACCACCGCGGAAGCGGTCGGGAAGGCACCGGCACCGGCGCCGTAGTAGAGCGTGGAGCCGACCGCATCGCCATTGACCATCACTGCGTTCATCACGCCGTTGACGTTGGCGATCAGACTGTCTTCATCGATGAAGGTCGGATGCACGCGCAGCTCGATGCCCTCCGGCGTTCTGCGGCTGATGCCGAGGTGTTTGATGCGATAGCCAAGTTCATCGGCATAACGGATGTCCTGTTTCGTCAGCTTGCTGATGCCTTCGGTGTAGACCTTGTCGAACTGCAGCGGAATGCCGAAGGCGATCGAAGCGAGGATCGTGAGTTTGTGCGCCGCATCGATACCTTCGATGTCGAAGGTCGGATCCGCTTCGGCGTAACCGAGTGCCTGCGCTTCTTTCAAGACGTCGGCAAAGGCGCGGCCCTTCTCTCGCATCTCGGTGAGGATGAAGTTGCCCGTGCCGTTGATGATGCCGCTGACCCACTGGATGCTGTTGCCGGCCAAGCCTTCGCGAATCGCCTTGATGATGGGAATGCCACCGGCGACGGAGGCTTCGTAGGCGACGAGGACTTTTTTCTCGGCAGCAGCAGCGAAGATTTCGTTACCGTACTCGGCGATCAGCGCCTTGTTGGCGGTGACCACGTGCTTGCCGTTGGCGATGGCCTTGCGCACGAGCTCACGCGCGACAGTGGTGCCGCCCATCAGTTCCAACACGATCTGCACTTCAGGGTCGTCGACCACGGCAAAGGGATCGGTGCTGTAACGCGTATCACCGATGTCCTGACCGGGGCGCAGACGACGGGAGCCTACGTGGGTGACCACGAGCTCGCTGCCGATGCGACGCGCGATGTCGCGACGGTTTTTGTTGAGAAGCGTGTAGGTGCCGTAACCGACCGTGCCGAGACCACAGATCCCGATCTTTACGGGCTCGATATTGGAGGAACTCAAGGGAAGACTCCGAAGCGCGGCCATGCCGCTACTGCGCATCAAAAGGCGCGCATTATAGCCTGCGCGACGGAGTTTTGTGGAAGGAGGAACGCCGGAAGAAGCGCTGCGAAAACGCTTATTCCTCGCTGTCCCGATTGAGCAGAGCCGGACCCAGCGTGCTGGCCGGAACATAGCCCGGCAGCATGGTGCCATCTTCGAGCACCAGCGCTGGCGTTCCGGTGACACCGACTTCGCGGCCGAGACGATACTGCTCTTCGACTTTGCGCTCGAGCGCGCAATTGGCTTCGGGCACGTCACCGCCACGTTTGGCGACGGTCATCATCACTTTCGGATCCTCGGCACACCAGGTGGAGATCATCTTGCGATGGATGTCGGTATTGAGCCCCGTGCGGGGGAAGGCCAGATAACGCACGGCGATGCCCATCCGGTTCAGTTCTTCCACTTCGCCATGCAGCTTGCGGCAGTAGGGGCAGTCGACGTCGGTGAAGACGGTGACGACGGCTTTGCGTTCACCGACCGCATCGAACACGATCATGTCTTTTTCATCGAGCGCAGCGATCTTGTCGCGACGCAGATCGTTGCGGCGCTGGTCACCGAGGTTGACGATGTTCTCGCCATCGGACTCGTAGAGGTCTCCGGGGATCAGATATTTCGCATCACGGGAGACGTAGATGGTCTGGCCGTTCTGAATGGAAACTTCGTAAAGCCCTTCGATCGGGCTCGGCACGATCTCTCCCACGACCATGTTGGGTTGCGTGGCGGTCAACAGATCACGGATCGCCTTCACCTCTTCCGGCTTGGATTCGCCGCCGAAGGCAAAATGGCTGAGAAGCAACAGGGGGAGAAGACCACGGATCAGACCGCGGACACCGAAGGTGTGGGAGAACTGCTTGCGCATCAGGACCGACCTCTCTAAGGGCCTGCCAGGGCAGACCGAACCAGGCCGCACTCTATTGCAGAGGTGCGACCATGGCAAGGCATGAACTCGTCCGTTTTCCGATGGGGGCCGCAGCGGAAGCCACGGCCCAAAGACGATGAGGAAAGCCGATTACTGTTCGGCTTTCTTGTCCAGCTTCTCGCTGATGCGAGCAGCGCGGCCAGCCAGATCGCGCAGGTAGTACAGCTTGGCCTGACGCACGTCACCACGACGCTTGAGCGTGATGCTGTCGATCTGCTTGCTGTGGGTCTGGAAGGTACGCTCCACGCCCACGCCGTGGGAGATCTTGCGCACGGTGAAGGAGGAGCCCAGGCCGCGATTGCGGATGCCGATCACGACACCTTCGAACGCCTGCAGACGTTCACGATCGCCTTCCTTGATTTTCACCTGTACCACGACGGTGTCGCCGGGGCTGAAATCAGGCACGTCGGTCTTCATCTGTGCCTGTTCGATTTTCTGGATGATTTTGTTGCTGCCGCTCATTGTGGTACTCCACATTCAAGTAGTTGTAGCCAGTGTCAGTTCGGTTCGATGCCTCCCCGACTGTTCGTCCTGGTCCGGCATTACCGCATTCGTCGTTCAAAAATCCTTACTGCCCACCGCCCTGCTCTTGCCAGGTGCGGATGTATTCATCGAGCAGCTTCCGTTCTTCGCTGCTCAGACCGCGCTGTTCCAGCAGCTCCGGCCTCTTGCGCCAGGTGGCGCCCAATCTCTGTTGCAGACGCCAACGCGCGATGCGGGCATGGTCCCCGCTCAACAGCACCGGGGGTACCCGCTGACCCTCGAATTCTTCCGGCCGCGTATAGTGCGGATGGTCGAGCAATCCATCGGCGAAGGAATCCTGCGTCGCCGAATCTTCTGCACCCAGAGCACCGGGCTGCAGACGGATCACCGCATCTATCAGTGCCATCGCGGCGACTTCACCGCCGCTGAGCACGAAATCGCCCAGCGAAACTTCCGCGTCGACCAAGCTCGTGATCACGCGCTCGTCGATGCCTTCGTAACGCCCACACAGCAGTACCAGCGCGGGCTCTCGCGCCAACTCACTCACCCATTCCTGTGTGAGCGGCCTGCCCTGCGGGCTGAGGTACAGGACCTTGCCCAGCCCCCCCAACCCTGCCTTGGCCGCGCGGATCGCCGCGCTGACCGGGCCGGTCTTCATCAACATCCCAGGGCCGCCGCCATAAGGCTTGTCGTCCACCGTGCGATGTCGGTCGTGCGTGTAGTCGCGGGGGCTGTAGTAACGCAGACTCACCAGATTCTGCTGCACTGCCCGCGCGGTGATGCCGTAGCCGGTCAGGGCGCCGAACATCCCGGGGAAGAGGGTGACGATGGCAATCTGCATGGCCGCTACTCTTCCCACGAATACTTGTTGGCTGACTCAATCCCAGTCGGGCTGCCAGTCCACTTCCATTACACCGTTCGCCAGATCCACCTTGCGTACCACCTGCGGTACGTAGGGCAGCAGGCGCTCCTTGCGTTGCTCGTCGCGTACGACCAGCACGTCATTGGCACCGGTGCTCATCAGGTACTGCACCTTGCCCAGCACCACGCCTTCGAGCGTCTTGACGGTCAACTGCTCGAGCTGGTGCCAGTAATAACCTTCTTCGAGCGGAGGCAGCGCGTCTTTCGCCACCCACAGTTCGCCGCCGGTGTAGAGGCTGCCCTGCTCTCGCACGTCGCAGCCCTTGATGTGCGCCACCAGGGTCTGCCCCTGTTGGTGCCCGGCATCGATCTCGATTTCGATCTGCCCCTTCGGCCCGGCGCCACGGGCGCCGGTAAGGATGAAGTGGCGATAGTCCAGCAGGTTTTCGGGAGGGTCGGTGTAGGACACCAGCTTGACCCAACCCTTGACGCCCCATGGGGCGCCGACCTTGCCCATCACGAGATGAGTGATGGAGAGGTCAGCCGTCGTCACGTCCTCAGACTGCCGGAGCCTGCGCTGCCTGTTTGAGCAGCGAAGCTACGCGATCGCTGGTCTGGGCGCCCTGGCTCTGCCAGAACTTCACGCGCTCGACGTCGATGCGCAGCTTTTCTTCCTGGCCGCGTGCGGTCGGGTTGTAGAAGCCCACGCGCTCGATGAAGCGACCGGTGTTGGCATTGCGCTTGTCGGTCACGGTGACGTAGTAGTACGGATTCTTTTTGCTACCACCGCGAGCGAGTCGGATAGTTACCATAACTAGTTGATTCCTGATGAGAAATTAAACTTCGAGCCGAATCCGAGCCACCCGGCCCGGAAAAAAGGGCGCCATTCTAAGGGAAAAGCCCCGGCGAGGGAACCATGAAGCCACGTAAAAAGCGCCCCGCGCCTTGCGGCGCAGCTGGCACTCTCGTGCAAGGAGAACCCTGTCCTGCCGCGACCTCAGAACCCCGGGAAGCGTCCACCTCCCGGAAAACCACCCGGCGGCATGCCGCCCGGAGGCAGACGACCACTGAGACCGCGCATCATGTTGGCGAGTCCGCCACCCTTCATCTTCTTCATTACCTTCTGCATCTGCTTGTGCTGTTTGAGCAGACGGTTGAGATCCTGCAGCGTCGTGCCGGAACCCTGCGTGATGCGGCGCTTGCGTGAACCATTGAGGATGTCGGGATTGCGGCGTTCCTTCATCGTCATGGAATTGATGATCGCTTCCATTTGACGGAAGTTCTTTTCACCGGCCGTGGTCACGGCCGACTTGGAGATGCCTCCCATGCCGGGCATCTTGTCGAGCAGGTTGGCGATGCCGCCCATGTTGCGCATCTGCTCCAACTGCTCCTTGAAATCCTGCAGGTCGAAGCGCTCGCCCTTCTTGATCTTCGAAGCCAGCTTCTGCGCTTTTTCCTTATCTACTTTCTTTTCTACATCCTCGATCAGCGACAGCACGTCGCCCATGCCGAGGATGCGCGAGGCAACGCGATCGGGATGGAAGGGTTCGAGACCATCGACCTTCTCACCGATGCCGAGGAACTTGATCGGCTTGCCGGTGACGTGACGCACCGACAACGCGGCACCACCGCGCGCGTCGCCGTCGGTCTTGGTGAGGATCACGCCGGTGAGCGGCAGCGCTTCGCCGAAGGCGCGCGCGGTGTTGGCCGCATCCTGACCGGTCATGGCGTCGACCACGAACAGGGTTTCGACCGGCTTGGCGATCTCATGCAGCGTCTTGATCTCCGCCATCATGTCCGCATCGATGGCGAGACGACCGGCGGTGTCGATGAAGAGCACATCGACGAAACGGCGACGCGCTTCGGCGATGGCAGCCTGGACGATGTCGGCGGGTTTCTGTGAAGGATCGCTCGGGAAGAAGGTGGCACCGACTTCGCCGGCGAGCGTTTCGAGCTGTTTGATGGCGGCGGGACGATAGACGTCCGCACTCACCACCATCACACTTTTCTTTTCCTGCTGCTGCAGGAAGCGCGCGAGCTTGGCCACCGTGGTCGTCTTACCGGCACCCTGCAGACCGGCCATCAGGATCACGGCGGGCGGCGCGGCACGCAGATCGAGGGCTTCGTTCTCCTGCCCCATCACGCTCTGCAGTTCGGCCTGCACGATCTTGAGGAAGGCCTGAGCCGGCGTGAGACTGCTGCTCACCTCGGCACCCAGCGCACGCAGTTTCACCCGCTCGATGAAGTCACGCACGACGGGCAGCGCCACGTCCGCTTCCAGCAGCGCGCGACGGACGTCGCGCAGACTATCCTGGATGTTTTCTTCGGTGAGTTTGGCCTTGCCGGTGAGCGAACGCAGGGTCTGACTCAGGTTTTCTGTAAGCTTTTCGAACATGACTCGATTCCAGTGGAACCACCGCTAGGTCGTGGTGGCGGGAGAAGCTTTGCAGCGAAGTGGCGGATTCTACCCAAGTGGCCCTGCCCGATACAGCGCTGCCGTATCGCCGCAAAAGCTTATTCCACTCGCGCGGAGCTTTATGAGAGACTTTCGCGCATGATCGCACTCACATCTGGGCTCGTGGCCGTTCTCTTCTACGCACTCGGCACTTTCAGCCAGGGGCGTCTGCTCAGCCGCGATCAGCACGAGCCCACCGCCGGCCTCCTCACGCCCGATCGCAGCAAATTGCTGCTGGTCGCCGCCATCGCTCTCATCGTGCACCTCGTCAACGTGGTGCAGGTCATCGCCACTGAGCGTGGCCTCGATTTCGGTTTCTTCAAGGTGGCGACGCTGTTCAGCTGGACCATGGTGTGCATCGTCGTACTCAGCAGCCTGCGCAAACCACTCGAAAATCTATTCGTGGCCGTGTTCCCCGTGGCCATTGTCAGCATCCTTTGCGCCCTCTTCCTTCCCAGTGGCACGCAGCCGGTCGCCGATTTGTCACCCGGCGTGCTGGTGCATGTGATGTTGGGCATAGTCGGCTTCAGCCTGATGACGATCGCCGCAGGCCAGGCTCTCTTCATGGCCTGGCTCGACCGCGCCTTGAAACGTCATCGTTATCCGCCCTTCCTGCGTCACTTGCCGCCGCTGCAGACGATGGAAGGACTGTTGTTCGAAATCATCCAGGTCGGTTTTCTGATCCTCCTCGCCGTGATCGTGAGCGGTTTTCTGTTCATGGACGACATGTTCGCGCAGCACCTGGTGCACAAGACCTTCTTCACGCTGGTTTCGGTCGTGGTCTTCGGCATCCTGCTCTGGGGCCGTCACCGCTGGGGCTGGCGTGGCCGTCGCGCCAAACACTGGACGCTGACGGGTTTCACCGTTTTGATCCTTGCCTACTTCGGCAGCAAGTTCGTGCTTGAAGTATTGCTGAACCGCGTCTAAGAGCGCGCTTGCCGCCCCGACACATCGTGGACGAAACTCAGCCAGACTTATTGTTTCTTTCTCTTGCGCTCCTGATCGTCGCCACACTGCTGTTCGTGGTGGCGCTGGCCTCCTTCCATCGCGCCCGCACGCTGTCGAGAGGACCAGGCTCAGCCGGCCTGCCCCGACCCGCCTTCGATGCGAACGAACTGGCGCGCATCACCGTGGCCGACATCATGGTGCCGCGCAGCGAAGTCAGCGGCATCGATCTCGACGACGACATGGATGCCATCATGACGACGCTCTGCAACAGCCAGCACACGCGTCTGCCCGTCTACACCAAGGACCTGAACAACGTGATCGGCATCCTGCACATGCGCACGGTCCCGCGCTTGCTGCGCGAGGAAGAACCACCCAACAAGGCCGAGCTCGTGCAACTCTCACGTGAACCCTATTTCATTCCGGAAAGCACGCCACTCACCACTCAGCTCGTGAACTTCCAGAAACAGAAGCGCAGCCTGGCACTCGTGGTGGATGAGTATGGTGAAGTGAAGGGCTTGGTGACGCTCGGAGATTTGCTCGAGGAACTCGTCAGCCACTTCACGAATGCGTCCGCAACCGAGAGCGACATCCTGCCGCAAGCCGACGGCAGTTATCTGATCGACGGTGCCACGCCGATCCGCGACATCAATCGCGCGCTCGGTTGGGACCTACCCACCGATGGTCCGAAAACCCTCAATGGTTTGCTGACTGAACTGCTCGAAAGCATCCCCGATTCCCAGGTTGGCCTGAGCCTGCCGCAGCATCGCGTGGAAATCCTGCAGGTGAAGGACAACCTGATCAAAACCGTCCGCATGTGGTATCAACCACCACTGGAGCGCAAGGACATCGATACGAACGCGATGCTCCATGACTGAGGTAAAGGCATGAGCACCATCGACATGAATTACTGCAATGCCTGTGGTGGCCCGCTCAGTCTGAGCATTCCGCCTGGAGAAGATCGACAGCGCCACATCTGCGACGACTGCAAGACGGTGCATTACCTCAATCCACGCGTCGTCGTTTGCGCCATTCCTGCCTGGGGTGATCAAGTGCTGTTGTGCCGCCGCGCCATCGAGCCACGACTGGGTTTCTGGACTCTTCCAGGCGGCTTCATGGAAAACGGTGAATCGACACTGCAGACCGCTGCGCGCGAAACGATCGAGGAAGCCTGCGCACGCATCGAAGTGGGCGAGCTCTTCGCACTCTTCAACATCATCCACATCAACCAGGTGCAATTGTTCTTCCGCGCACGTTTGTGTGATCTCGATTTCAAACCCGGCCCGGAAAGTCTCGAGACGGCGCTATTCAAGCAGGACGAAATTCCCTGGGACGAAATCGCCTTTCCCGCTGTCGCCACCACACTGCGCGAGTACTACAAGGACTTCAAGTCCGGTCGGTTTCAATTACGCATGGCCGACATCACTCTCGGCCCCGATCAAAAACGTTTGTTCAAACCGTTGAATTTCACCCATGAGCACGAGTAATCCCGATCGCAGCACCTACACCATTCACCAACTACGTGAAGGTACGCTGCGTGAGGTCGAGGACACACTTGCCGTAGAAGAGCCGCTCGAAATCCGTCTCGGCTACACCGATCCGCGCAAGGGCCGCCAGCATCGCAGCGTGTCGATCACGATGCGCACACCGGGCAACGATCTCGCGCTCGCGCTCGGCTTTCTCTATAGCGAAAGCATTCTGCGCCGCGTGGAAGATGTGATCTCGGTCGATCAGAGTCGCGCCAACGTGATCCGCATCGAATTGAGCGACGACGCCAGCTTCGATCCGTTGCGTCTGGAGCGCCATTTCTACACGACCTCGAGTTGCGGCGTATGTGGCAAGGCTTCGCTCGAAACCTTGAGCCTCACCGGCATCGATGCCTTGCCCGGTATCGGTACGCGCATCAAGGCCAGCGCTTTGCGTCGTCTCCCTGCGCAACTGCGTGACGTACAACCGCTCTTCGCTGCTACCGGCGGCAATCACGGCGTCGCGCTGTTCGATTTTGCGGGCAAGGTGGAGATGGGCATGGAAGATGTCGGTCGCCACAACGCCATGGACAAACTCATCGGCACCTTGTTGCAGCAGGGTCGTCTCCCGCTGCGCGAGCGCGGCATCCTCGTCAGTGGTCGAGCCAGTTTCGAATTGATGCAGAAAGCGCTCACTGCAGGTTGTCCGCTGCTGGCAGCGGTTGGCGCCCCTTCCTCGTTGGCAGTGGAATTGGCACAGGAATTCAATATCATCCTGCTCGGCTTTCTGGGGGCGGAGCGGTTCAATGTCTACCACGGCCACGAAGCACTCGACTTCGACGACTGACCAATAATTAGAACAAGCCCTGTAACAGGAGCCTTCCATGTCCGTTCGCCGCTCGCACTGGCAGTTCCGCGCCTTGCTTCCGCTCGCCTTCGTTTCCTGCTGGAGCCTCTTTTCCTCTGCGAACGTGCAAGCCGCAGCCTGCGCTACGCCGCCCGACCTCGAACCGCGCGACACCGATTGGACTGGCTGGGGCAACGGCTTGAGCAACACCCGCCACGCACCGAATGGACTCACCAGTGCCGACCTGCCCAAGCTCGAATTGCGTTGGGCTTACGGCTTCGAAGGGGCAAGTTCAGTCGTCGGCAATCCCGTAGTGCAGGGTTCCGTACTCTTCATCGGAGTCGACACCGGCAAGGTCTATGCACTCGATGCAGAAACGGGTTGTGAACATTGGATCTTCCAGGCACCTACTGGTGTGCGTACGGCGCCGGCCCTGGGCTTTGTCGACGGCGAATGGCGCCTTTTCTTCGGCGATCGCGGCGCAGTGTTCTATGCCGTCGACGCCATGAGTGGACAGCTGCGCTGGCAACGCGAAGTCGAGGTACATCAGGCAGCGATTCTCACTGGCTCCCCCGCTTTCGTTTCCGTTCCCGGCAGTGCCAACCCCAATCGAATTCTCGTGCCCGTTTCCTCGAATGAAGAAGGCATCGCCGCCGTGCCCACCTATGCCTGCTGCACCTTCCGCGGCAGCGTGGTGAGCCTCGATGCGTCGAATGGCGCAGTGCTGTGGCAGACCTACACCATCACCCAGCCGGCCGTGAGCACCGGCGACAACAGCTTCGGGCCTTCCGGCGGCGCGATCTGGAGCTCTCCCACGGTCGATGTCGCAAATCGCCGTGTCTTCGTCACGACCGGTGACGCCTATTCCAAGCCGGTCGAAATCGGCACCGATGCACTGATGGGGCTGGACCTCGATACCGGCAGCATCCTGTGGATCAACCAGGGCACGCCGGACGACTATTGGACAGTCGCCTGCATGCGCCCCGATGCCCCCGAGGACTGCGGCCCCGACCAGGATTACGGATCCCCCGCCCTCCTGCTCGACATCGACGGCCGGACCACGCTGGTGGCGGGCCAGAAAAGCGGCATCGTGCGTGCCTTCAATCCGCAGGGTGGCAGCATTCAGTGGGAATTGCCCTTGGTGGAAAACACCGAGGAATTCGGCGGCAAGATCATCTGGGGCGGCGCCAGCGACGGCAGGCGCGCCTATTTCGGCCTGGGCACCGGCGGCATCGCCGGCATCGATCTGGATGATGGCTCACTCGCCTGGTTCACCGAGCTCTCCCCTGCCAGCGGCCGGGAACGCAACATCGGTCACGACGGACCGCTCACCGTCAGCGGCGATCTGGTGTTGTCCGGTGGCTGGGACGGCATTCTGCGAGCGCTCGACACGCAAAGCGGCGCCGTACGCTGGGAGTACGACACAGCCACTTCTTTCGATACCGTCAATGGCATTGGCGCCCAGGGAGGTTCGATGGGGGCGGCGGGGCCGGTCATGGCGGGCCGACGTCTGTTCGTGCCTTCGGGCTACGTCGGGGTCAAGAACGGCATGGGCGGCAACGTCCTCTTGATGTTCAGTGCCGACTGAGAAAACTGGAACCAAAGCCCCGCCCGTGGTCTCCAATCCCTAAAGAGCCTCGTCGCATAAGGCTTTTTGTTTTCGATAAGCGAAAAATTATGCGCTGTACGTACCGAAATGGATACAAATGCCCACCGGCTTTGTATACTTCGGCGTTGCGTTGTCCTACATCTGGACCGCGTGTTAGAATCCCCCGAACCATCTGGTTCGGCAACACTAACCGCATGATTATAAAGAACTTTTTGTCCTGGACGCGATAAAAATTCCAACAGCGTCCCTCAAGTTGATGGCACTTTTCCCATGATGCAAGTGGTAAATCCGGTCCGCTATCAGGATTTTTCCTTAGAGCGGGCGACTCAGGTGGTGCAGGAATTCAAGGATCAGCCAGGGGCGCTGATCAATGCCCTGCACAAATTGCAGGACACCTTCGGTTACGTCGATGAAGCCGCCATGCCGATGCTGGCGAAGCTGTTCAACCTCTCCCGCGCCGAAGTACACGGCGTCACCAGCTTTTACCACGACTTCCGTCGCAGCAAACCCGGTACCTATACCGTGCGTGTATGTCAGGCCGAAGCCTGTCAGGCGATGGGCTCGGTGGAACTGACCGAAGCCATCAAGCAGCAGTTGGGCGTCGATTTCCACGAAACCACCGCCGACGGCACCTTCACCCTCGAGCGCGTGTACTGCCTCGGCAACTGCGCCTGCGCTCCGAGCATCATGGTCGACAAACAGACCTATGGCCGCATGACGGCCGACCGCTTCAAGTCGCTCGCCGAGTCGTTGAGCGCCAAAGCCAAGGGGAGCAATTGAGATGAGTATCCGCGTCTACGTTCCCCGCGAAACCACCGCATCCTCCCTCGGCGCCGAACTTCTGGTCGACGCTCTCACCACCGAAGCCAAATACCGCGGTCTCGACATCACCATCGTCCGCAACGGCTCCCGTGGTGCGTGTTTCCTCGAGCCTCTCGTTGAGGTCGAAACCGCCCAGGGCCGCGTCGGCTATGGCCCGGTGCAGCTCGAAGACATCCCGGATCTGTTCGACGCCGACTTCCTCAACGGTGGTCAGCATCGCTTGAGCCTAGGCGACGTCGAGAAACTGCCCTGGTTCGCCAACCAGGAGCGCCTCACCTTCGCCCGCTGCGGCATCATCGCCGCCACCTCCGTGGAAGAGTACAAGGCCCACGGCGGCTTCAAGGGTCTCGAAAACGCGCTGGCGAAAGAGCCGGCTGCGATCGTGCAGGAAGTGCTCGACTCCGGCCTGCGTGGCCGTGGTGGCGCTGCCTTCCCGACCGGCATCAAGTGGCAGACCGTTGCCAATGCCGAAGCGGATCAGAAGTACATCGTCTGTAACGCCGACGAAGGCGACAGCGGCACCTTCTCCGACCGCATGATCATGGAAGGCGACCCGCTCTCCCTGATCGAAGGCATGACCATCGCCGGCATTGCCGTCGGTGCCACCAAGGGTTACATCTATCTCCGTTCCGAATATCCCCTCACCCAGCAGATCCTGCTCGAAGCCATCGCCAACGCCGAAGCGGCTGGCTACCTTGGCAACAATGTTGCAGGCAGCGGCAAGGCCTTCACCCTCGAAGTACGCATGGGTGCCGGCGCCTACATCTGCGGGGAGGAGACCTCGCTGCTCGAGTCACTCGAGGGCAAACGCGGCCAGGTCCGTTACAAACCACCGTTGCCCGCTCTGAAAGGCCTTTTCGGCAAACCGACCGTGGTCAACAACGTGATTTCGCTCGCCACCGTTCCGGTGATTCTGGAAAAAGGCGGCAAGCATTACGCCAACTTCGGCCGCGGCCGCAGCCTGGGCACCATGCCGTTCCAGCTGGGTGGCAACATCAAGTTTGGCGGTCTTGTAGAGAAAGCCTTTGGCCTTACGCTGCGTCAGTTGATCGAAGATTTCGGTGGCGGCACCTATACCGGTCGCCCCGTCCGTGCGGTACAGGTGGGAGGTCCGCTGGGCGCTTACTTCCCGGCGAGCCTGCTCGACACGCCGCTCGACTATGAAGAATTCGCCAAGGCCGGCGGCATGCTGGGCCACGGTGGTGTAGTAGTGTTCGACGATACGGTGAACATGGCGCGCATGGCGCGCTTCTCGATGGAGTTCTGTGCAGCCGAGTCCTGCGGCAAGTGCACACCCTGCCGCATCGGTTCCACCCGCGGCATGGAAACCATCGATCGCATCGTCGCCGCCAAGAATGAAGAGGAGCGCGAAGCGCAGCACATCATCCTCAAGGATCTGTGCGAAACCATGGAGGTCGCTTCGTTGTGTGCGATGGGGGGGCTTACTCCCATGCCGGTCATGAGTGCAGTGAAACACTTCAAGGGGGATTTCCAATGAACTCCATCGTCAACAGTTCCATCGCAAGCCCCATCATTTTCGACCCCAAGCTGGCTGCGCCCGAAGTCGATTACGGCACACCGGAAAGCACCAGCACCGAACTGGTGACCCTGGAAATCGACGGCATCGCCGTTACCGTGCCCAAGGGCACCAGCATCATGCGTGCTGCCAAGGAAGCCGGTATCTCCATCCCGAAACTGTGCGCCACCGACACGCTCGATCCCTTCGGCTCCTGCCGTCTGTGTCTGGTGGAAATCGAAGGCCGTCGCGGCATGCCGGCCTCGTGCACCACTCCCGTCGAGCCCGGTCTGAAAGTCACCACCCAGAACGCCAAATTGGCCAAGATCCGCAAGGGCGTGATGGAGCTCTACATCTCCGATCACCCGCTCGATTGCTTGACCTGCTCCGCCAACGGCGACTGCGAACTGCAGGACATGGCCGGTGCCGTGGGCCTGCGCGAAGTGCGCTACGGCTACGAAGGTGCCAACCACCTCAACGCCAAGAAAGACGAGAGCAACCCCTATTTCACCTTCGACGCCAGCAAGTGCATCGTGTGCTCGCGCTGCGTACGCGCCTGTGAAGAGATCCAGGGCACCTTCGCCCTGACCATCCAGGGCGCCGGCTTCAAATCCAAGGTCAGCGCCGGCATCGACGAAGGCTTCCTCAAATCCGAGTGCGTCAGCTGCGGCGCCTGTGTGCAGGCCTGCCCGACCGCGACACTCAACGAAAAATCCGTCATCGAGCACGGTACGCCCGACTACGCCGTGGAAACCACCTGCGCCTACTGTGGTGTGGGCTGTACCTTCCGTGCCGAGATGAAGGGCAACCAGGTCGTGCGCATGGTGCCGGCCAAGAGCGGCAAGGCCAACGATGGCCACAGCTGCGTGAAAGGCCGCTTCGCCTGGGGTTACGCCACGCACAAAGAGCGCATCCTCAAGCCGATGATCCGCGCCAAGACTTCCGATCCGTGGCGCGAAGTCAGCTGGGAAGAAGCCATTCAGTACACCGCCAAGCGCTTCCTGGAAATCCAGGAGAAATACGGCCGCAAGTCGATCGGCGGCATCACCTCCTCCCGCACCACCAACGAGGAAGTGTGGGTAGTGCAGAAGATGATCCGCACCGCCTTCCGCAACAACAACACCGACACCTGTGCGCGCGTATGTCACTCGCCGACGGGCTATGGTCTGAAACAGACTCTCGGTACTTCCGCCGGTACGCAGGACTTCGCCAGCGTCGAGTCCACCGACCTCGTGCTCCTGATCGGCGCCAACCCCACCGACGCGCACCCGGTATTCGCTTCGCGCATGAAGAAGCGTCTGCGTGAAGGCGCCGAGATCATCGTGGCCGACCCGCGCCGCATCGACCTCGTCGAATCGCCGCACATCAAGGCCAGCATCCACATCCCGCTGACGCCCGGTTCGAACGTGGCGCTGATCAACGCGCTCGCCCACACCATCGTCATGGAAGATCTGGCGGATTGGGACTACGTGAAAGAGCGTTGCGACATGGAGTCCTTCGAGAAATGGCTCGAGTTCATCAAAGATCCGAAGAACTCGCCGGAAGCCGTCGCTCACCTGCTCGGCGGCGATGCGGAAGCCGTGCGCGAAGCCGCTCGTCGTTACGCCAAAGCGCCGCGTGCCTCGATCTACTACGGCCTCGGTGTGACCGAACACTCACAGGGTTCCACCATGGTAATGGGCATGGCCAACCTCGCCATGCTGACCGGCAACATCGGCAAGAACGGCGCCGGTGTGAACCCGCTGCGCGGCCAGAACAACGTGCAGGGCTCCTGCGACATGGGCTCCTTCCCGCACGAGTTCTCCGGCTACCGCCACGTCAGCGATCCGGAAGTGAACAAGCTCTTCTCCACCGCCTGGGGCGTCGAGCAGGATCCTGAGCCCGGTTATCGCATCCCGAACATGTTCGACGCTGCGATTCGCGGCGAGTACAAAGGCATGTTCGTACAGGGTGAAGACATCGCGCAGTCCGACCCGAACACCACGCACGTGGAAGCAGCGCTCGAGAGCCTCGAGCTGCTGGTGGTCTGTGACCTCTTCCTCAACGAAACCTCGAAGTTCGCCCATGTGTTCCTGCCGGGCACCTCGTTCCTCGAGAAAGACGGCACCTTCACCAACGCCGAACGCCGCCTCGGCCGCGTACGTCCGGTGATGCCGCCGAAAACCGGCAAGCACGAGTGGCAGATTCCAATGGAAATCGCCAACGCCATGGGCTACCCCATGCACTACAACAATGCCGCCGAAATCATGGACGAGATCGCTGCCCTGACGCCGACCTTCAAACTGGTCAGCTTCGAGCGTCTCGACCGCGAAGGCAGCATGCAGTGGCCCGTCACCGAGGAAGCCCCGCAGGGCACGCCGATCATGCACATCGACAAGTTCGTACGTGGCAAGGGCCTCTTCGTGATCACCGAGTTCGTACCGACCGAAGAAAAGGTCACGCCGAAGTTCCCGTTGATCCTCACGACCGGTCGCATCCTCAGCCAGTACAACGTGGGTGCACAGACGCGTCGCACGGAAAACAACAAGTGGCATTCGGAAGACGTGCTGGAAATCCATCCGGTCGATGCCGAAGAGCGCGCGATCAAGGATGGCGATCTGGTATCGCTGAAGAGCCGCAAGGGCGAAATCACGCTGCGCGCGAAGATCTCCGATCGCATGCAGCCTGGTGTGGTCTACACCACGTTCCACATGCCCAACACCGGTGCCAACGTGATCACCACCGACTTCAGCGACTGGGCCACCAACTGTCCTGAGTACAAGGTCACGGCGGTGCAGGTATCGCATGCCACGAACCTGTCCGAATGGCAGAAGAAGTACTACGACCTCAACGAAACCCGTCGCAGACTTTCCGAAGTGGTCTAAGCGCAAGCTCCAACGAAAAACCCCGGTGCTGGGACCAGCACCGGGGTTTTGTTTTTCTGGGACTCCGAATCGTGAGCCCTGCCCTTCTGCAACGAATCGCTTTCAAAGCCGTTGCGATGACAATACGCGCTGCCAATCCTCCGGCGTGTTGACGTTGTGGAACTCGAGCTCTGCCACGCCGACCTGAGGAATCGTCTTTGCCTGCAACCAGGTCAGGATACCTCGCATCGAGCGACGACCACTCTGCTCCGTGCCATCGTTGAAGAGATCCTTCAGATACGTGTAGAGATCGGGTGTGGCCTTCATCGTGCAGGGAAAGACCTCACCCTCGAAGTGACAACCGGCCGCATTCACACTCGAATCGAGCAGGTGGCGCAAGGTGGCCTTGCTCAACAGCGGCATGTCCACCGGAACGAAAAGCAGGTTGGTACCATCGAGCCCGTAATGATCACGCACGTGCTCGAGCACACTGAGCACTGCGCCCGGAGGGCCGTAACTACCGTGAGTATCGGGAATACCGGCTCGACCCGGCACCTGGCCGCTCAGCAGGACGAACTCCGCTCCCGCCGCTTCCAGGAGCGCCTCGGTGCGCTCCAGCAAGGTCTGGCCATTGAGCCGCAGGAAGCGCTTGTCTTCCCCCATGCGGGAAGAAGCACCGCCCGCCAGAATGACGCCATAGAACATGAGGTGGACCTCCCGTACAGCCTATTGCAACACGCGGACTTCACGCTGCGGATAGGTCAGTACGATGTTGCGTTTCGCGAATTCATCGCGGATACGCGCATTCACAGCATACCGGGTTTGGAACAACACTTCAGTACGCGCCCAGTACCGCAGCCCCATGATGAAGCCATTTTCACCAAAATCTTCGATACCAACCTGAGGTTCGGGTTCGGTAGCAACACCTGGTGTCGTACGAATCGCTTCTACGATGAGCTTGGTCGCAAGTTCACTGTCGGCACTATAGGCGATGCACAGCCGAGTTTCGACGATGGAATTGCCGAAGGAGTTGTGAATGATCTCACCGATGATGTGTTTGTTCGGTACGGTGATTTCCACATTGTCTTCGGTGGTGAGTACGGTGCTGGCAAGTGAAACGAGTTTCACCATGCCGGTCACGCCCTGCACGGAAATCGTGTTACCGACGACGAACGGCCGTGTAACGATGATGGAAATTCCCGCGGCATAGTTCGAGAGCATGCCTTGCATCGCCAGCCCCGCACCGAGCGAAGCAGCACCGATCGTCGCCACGAGCGGGGTGATGCTGATGCCGATCTTGGACAGTGCCATCACCGCCACGATCGCCACGATGATGATGTAACAGCCTCTGGCGGTGAAACGACTGAGCGTCACGTCCACCTTGTGCCTGAGCATCAGGTTTTCGACGCTGTTGCTCACCTTGCGCGCCACCATCAGGCCCACCACGAGAATGATGAGCGCGCCGATGATCTGGAAGCTGTACGTCACGAGGAAGGTCGAGATGACGGTATAGATTTCTTCCAGACGTTCCACTTGTTCTTCCATGAAAACTCCACCTCCTTGTCGCAGATGACGAGTGAGCCAGTGTAGACGAACCGACCCACCTCCTCACGTTCGTCCCTCGTTGGACGCAGCGTGCGTGAACGAGGAATGTTCACACTTCAACTGAGCTTCGGTTCTTCCTCTCTACCATCGGCGTGGCGCGCGAAACGCCCGCGTCGTCCATGCACCTGATCCATGCGTGGCCAGGGCCAGCCACCGAACTGATCGCGTTGATAGTCAGCAAAGGCCTGCATCAGTTCTTCGCGCGTGTTCATCACGAAGGGCCCGTATTGCGCCACCGGCTCACCGATGGGCTTGCCCTGCAGCAGGAGAATGCGCGCGTGTCTGGCACCATTTTTCAGCTCATGCGCGGCATCCGAGCGCAGCTTGAAGGAATGCAGCACGTCGACTGCATCCTCACTCACCCACAGGCGTTCACCTTCGAAGAAATACAAGGTGCGGTTCAGACCGGCCGCTGCCGCAGGCAAGGTCCACGTTGCTTCGGGTTCCATGTCGATCACCCAGATCCAGACACCGTTGTCGGGATCTGCCGCCCACGAATGTGGCGGAGGATCGAGAGCCCGCACCTCACCATAGCTACCCGCGGTCAATTCGATACGTGTGTGATGGCCATTGGCATCCGTATGCGTGACACGCGGCAAGCGCTCGGACCAGAACATCGCAAAATGCGGCGGCACCAACTTGTTGCGCGCCGGAAGGTTCAACCACACCTGAAACAACAGAACAGGATTGGGGCCTTCCTGATTGAGCAGCGGGAACATCTCGCTGTGCTGCAGACCACGCCCCGCCGTCATCCACTGCACGTCGCCATTGCCATAACGTCCAGCGGCTCCGAGTGAATCGGCGTGATCCACCAGTCCCTGCTGCACGATGGTCACGGTTTCGAAGCCACGATGCGGATGGCCGGGAAAACCGGGAATCTTGTCGCCGTGATACATGCGCCAGCCATCGCGCAATTCGAAATCCGAGCCGATGTTACGCCCCGCCAACGAAGCGGCCGGTCCCAGCTCTTCATTGCCACGTGGAAAGTCATCCTTGTGGAAGGCGCAGAACAGAAAGGGATCGCTGGTCTGCCATTGGAAGCCGAGTGGTGTCGTTTGCAGAGGCATGGAGAACTCCTATGGAAGGAAGGGACGCACCGAAAGCCACAACAGGAAAAGGATCACCAGGATGCGCAGACTGAACTTGGTCGGGCTTTCACGGAAGATGTCGAACACCGTGCGCTTGCCGCGCAATTCGATCTCGAGCGCTTGCGCCTTGCGCGCCTGTTCGCGCCGCTCCTCGGCATAGGCCTCGAGCAAGGCTTTGACTTCATCCGCGCGCGTTTCGTCACGCAACCATAGTCCGGGAAGAGAAATACCGAAGGCACCAGCGCTGGTCTGGTAGTAGTCGACCTCGTGTTCATCGAGCAGGCGCAGGATTTCCACCAGTTCATCTTCCGGCACCTGGCGCAGATTCATGAGCAGTATCGCCACGTCGCGTCTCCTAGACCCCGTAGTAGTAGGCAATCATGCGGCCGCAGGCCAGACAACCGATCCAGATCGCCAGCGATGCCGCCGCCGACACGCGTACCGCCGCCGGTGTCGCAACCTCGACGTCCCAATTGTGCTGTTCCTTCATGAGCACTCGATGCATCAGCAGCGCATTGAGTCCGCCGAGTGGAATCAACAGCAGCTTCAGAAGGAACGCGGGATTGCCGGAATATTCGAGCGGCATGAAGAAGAACAGCAGGCTGCCACTGATCACGACTCCGCCGAACAGCAGCCACAACTTCGGCAAGGTATGCGCGAGCACCTGCGTCACGGCAATCTTGCGCCCCCAACCCAAAAGACGCAGATCGAGCAGCAGAATGCCACCGAAAAATCCGCCGGTCATGACGATGTGGAAGATCTCGGCCGCTGGAAAGCCCCACAGAATCTCATTGAGCCAGAGCGTGAAGGCGGACTCGTCCAACGCAGCGAACACGGGTTTTCCTCATGGATTCAGAAAGCCGCGATGGTAACCCAGAAGGTGCGCAAGAGGCATGTTTGCTGGGTTTGTGTACGCCGCCGCGTGGCCTGTCACCATGCTGGGGCTTGTGTTTTAATCGGGACCAACTTGGTTCGGCCACCTCGTTTCTGACCGTTACTGCATGACTGACACGGAGATCACCATGCCGTCTTTCCTGCGTCGCAGCTCACGCATGCTGCTGTCCACCACGTTCTTCGCCGCACTGTTCACCCTCGCCGCCTGTTCCGATCCGGGTGGCGCCCCCGAGGAACCGAGCGCCTCCGCCGCGCAGCAACCGAGTGCCAGTAGTGGCTATGAACTCGTCGAACGCGTCGAAGCCGTCGATGGTGAGTTGCTCATTCCCTACAGCAAGTTCGTGCTCGACAACGGTTTGACCGTGGTGATCCACGAAGATCATTCCGATCCTCTCATCCACGTCGACGTCACCTACCATGTCGGTTCCGCGCGTGAAGAACCGCAGCGTTCCGGTTTCGCCCACTTCTTCGAGCACATGATGTTCCAGGGCAGTGAGCACGTGGGCGACGACGAGCACTTCAAGATCGTCACCGAAGCCGGCGGCACCATGAACGGCACCACCAACAGCGATCGCACCAACTATTTCCAGACCGTGCCGAGCAACCAGCTCGAAACCATCCTGTGGCTGGAAAGCGATCGCATGGGCTTTCTGTTGAATGCGGTGACGCAGGAAAAATTCGAAGTACAGCGCGCCACGGTGAAGAACGAACGCGGCCAGAACGTCGAGAACCGCCCCTATGGCCGTTTCAACGAAGTGAACAGCGCGGCGCTCTATCCACCTGACCATCCGTATTCCTGGCCGGTGATCGGCTATCCGGAAGATCTCGATGCGGCGACGCTCGACGACCTCAAGCGCTTCTTCCTGCGCTGGTACGGCCCGAACAACGCCACGCTGACGATCGGCGGCAACGTCAACACCGACGAAGTTATGGATCTCGTGGTCAAATATTTCGGCGAGATCCCGCGCGGCCCCGATGTCGAAGCCGCCGAATATCCGGCGCCGGTACTCGATGCCGATCGCTATGTGTCCTACGTCGATCCCAACATCCGCTTCCCGGCCTTGCTCTTCACGTGGCCGACCGTGCGCTACGACCATCCCGACCGCATCGCATTGGAAGCGCTGAACGAAATCATCGGAGAAGGCCGCAAGTCCTTCCTCTACAAGCAGTTCATCCTGCCGCAGAAGGCGATCCAGGCCAGCGGTTTCAGCAACAACATGGAACTCGCCGGCGAACTGACCTTCTTCGTCCTACCCTTCCCCGGCACTTCGCTCAGCCAGTTCGAAGATGAGCTGCGCGCCGTGATCGATGGCTTCGGCGCAGATTCGATCAACGACGACGACATCCAGATCTTCAAAGCCCAACGCGAAGCGGGCCTGGTAAACAGCTTGGCCAGCGTACGCGGCAAGGTATCGCAGCTGGCGTTCAACCAGACCTTCCTCGGCACACCGAACGGCATCCAGCGCGAACTGGAAGCGATCCGTTCACTCACCAAGGAAGATGTGGTGCGCGTGTTCGAGACCTACGTGAAAGGCAAACCGGCGGTCATCCAGAGCGTGGTTCCCGCCTCGGCACCCGACAGTCAGGCTCAGCCCGACAACTACACCATTCCGCCGCGCCTGAGCCGCGACGTCTCCAGCGAGACCGAAGGCCTGCAGCCACGCGACGTCGTTTCCAGTTTCGATCGGTCGGTGCGTCCCGCTGCCGGTGCCAGCCCGCTCGTCACCATGCCGCCGTTCTGGCAGACGACGCTCGACAAGGGCATCAAGGTGATCGGCACCAACAGCGACGAAGTGCCGCTCGTCAACGTGCGCCTGATCTTCCGCGGTGGCCATCTGCTGGAAACGCCGGAGCAATGGGGACTCGCCAGCCTCACCGCCGAGCTGATGAACGAAGGCACGGAGAACTACAGCGCCGAGCAGTTCGAGATGGAACTGCAGAAACTCGGCAGCAACATTTCCGTGATGGGCACGGCCGAGAGCGTGGTGATCAGCATGAGCAGCCTGCTCGACAATCTCGACGCAACGCTGGCGCTGCTCGAAGAACGCCTGTTCCGCTCGCGCTTCACGCAGGAAGACCTCGATCGCATCCGCCAGCAACTGATCGAGTCGATCGAAGCGGAAAAAGAACAACCGACCACGATCGCCAACAACGTCTACAGCAAGTTGATCTACGGTGAAGGTCACTCCTTCGCGGTGCCAACGGCAGGCACCAAGGAAACGCTGTCCTCCTTCACGCTCGAAGACGTCAACGACTTCAGTGATGAGGCGCTGGTGGCCGGGGCCCTGAACGTCACGGTGGTGGGCGACATCTCGCAGCAGGAAATCCTGTCCAAACTCGGTTTTCTGCAGAACCTGCCGGCGCAGGACGTATCGCTACGCGAACAGCCGGCGACGCCCAAGCCGATGGGACAGACGGTCTATCTCGTCGACAAGCCGATGGCGCCGCAATCGGAGATTCGCATCGGCTACCTGACCGAGCTTACCTATGACCCGATCGGTGAATACTTCGAGCGTTCATTGATGAACTATGTGTTGGGTGGGGCCTTCTCTAGCCGCATCAACCTGAACCTGCGTGAAGACAAGGGCTACACCTACGGCGCCCGCAGCGGCTTCACCGCCAGCAAGCTGCCCGGTCCCTTCACGGCTTCGGCCAGTGTGCGTGTCGACACGACGGCCGATTCGGTGCGGCAGTTCATCAACGAAATCACCGGCTATCGCGAGCGGGGCATCACGCCCGAAGAGTTGAAGTTCACCAAGGATGCGATCGGTCAGAGCGAGGCGCTGGATTACGAAACGCCGGGTCAGAAAGCCAACCTGCTGCAGCAGATACTGACCTATGAGCTGCCGGCCGACTTCGTACGTCAGCAGCAACGCCTGATCTCGAGCCTCGACGTCGAGCGCGTGAATGCGCTGGCGCAGAAACATCTGCCGGTAGAGGAGATGATCATTCTGGTGGTGGGCGACAAGGCGAGCATCTACGACTCGCTGGTCGAACTTGGCTATCCGATCGTGGAACTCGATACGGAAGGTAAGCCACTCGGCACGAACTGAGCACTGCGGCAGCGGCGGCCAGCGTCGTCGCTGCCTTTCTCTCCCCCAAGCCTCGAACGAGTGTCAATCAGCCCTGGCGGCGGGTTGGCCATCCCCGCTGAATTCAAATACCGATGCGGCCGAGCAGGTTCACGACCTCGCGCAACGCGGCACTGAGGTGGGGATGACGCTCTTCGAGCTGATCGATCAAGAGCTCGGCAGTGGTGACGACCGAACCATCGGGCGGTTGCGGGCCCTCCCAATCCGCGAGTTGAGCTTGTAGCTGTGCCATCAGGGCATCCTGCTCGGGGCTCGTATCGCTCGCCGCGTATTTCTCGTGCAGCGCGCTGAGCAGTCCTTCCATTTCTTGTTTCTGAGGCATCGTGATTCTCTTTGGTGCGAAACGAAGCTGGTGCCGGTCAATTTAGCGCACGCGGTTCACTGCCCTGTCAAGAGCGTACAAGCTCATGGACGCGCTGCAATGTAGCGGGTAATCTCGCCGTGGCTCGGACCGCCGCGAGCCAGCTCGTCGCTCACACAAGGTAGATCTCATGGCGTCAAAGTTATTCATTACAAAGTCCTTCGACTCGATCCACCGCGAACATCAGAACTCTCCTCTCAAACGCACCCTAGGTCCCTGGCAGCTTGCCGCTCTCGGCGTCGGTGCCACCATCGGCACCGGCATCTTCGTGCTCACGGGTGTTGAGGCTGCGGTTCACGCCGGCCCCGCCATCGTCATCTCCTTCATCATCGCCGGTATCGCCTGCGGCTTCGCTGGACTTTGCTACGCCGAGTTCGCTGCCATGGCGCCTTGCTCCGGCTCCGCCTACTCCTACAGTTACGCGACGCTCGGCGAGTTCGCCGCCTGGTTCATCGGCTGGGACCTCTTATTGGAATACATGTTCGCCGCCGGCACGGTGGCGGTGGGATGGGGACGCTACTTCACATCATTCCTGGAAATCTTCGGCATACATCTGCCCGCCACACTCACGAATGCACCCTTTGCCAGCCCGGATGGACTGTCCATCGTGATGACCGGAGACATCCTCAACCTGCCGGCCATGGGCATCACGATGCTGATGACCTGGATCTGCTACAAGGGCATCACTCAGAGTTCATTGGTGAATACGCTGGTGGTGATCCTGAAGGTGGGCGTGATTCTGGCCATCATTACTGCCGGCATTTTCTACGTTAACCCCGAACTGTGGGTGCCGTTCGTGCCGGAAAATACGGGGACCTGGGGTGAGTTCGGTTGGTCTGGCGTGCTGCGCGCTTCGGGCGTGATCTTCTTCGCCTACATCGGCTTCGACGCCATCACCACGGCCGCGCAGGAAACCCGCAAGCCCTCTTTCGACATGCCCTTCGGGCTGATCGTCGGCCTCCTCGTCACCACGCTGTTGTACATCCTGATGTCCGGCACGCTGACCGGTCTTCTGCCCTACACCGAGCTCAATACCGCTGCACCGGTGGCCGTGGCTCTCAATGCACATGAAGGGCTGCGCTGGCTCTCTCCCTTCGTGGTATTCGGCGCACTCGCCGGTCTGACTTCGGTGGTGTTGGTACTGATTCTGGCGCAGGCGCGCATCCTGCTGGCGATGTCGCGCGATGGTCTTCTGCCTCCTGCCATCGCCGCGGTGCACGGCAAGAACAAGACGCCCCACATCGCCACGCTCATCACCGGTGGTGTCGCTACGATGATGGCGGGACTTTTCCCCATCGGCATCCTCGCCGAACTGGTGTCCATCGGTACGCTCGTCGCCTTCACCATGGTCAGCGCCAGCGTGTTGGTGCTGCGTTACACCCGTCCCGAATTGCCGCGCCCCTTCAAGGTGCCCGCACCGTGGTTGATCTGCTCCGGTGGTGTGCTGTCGTGCGGCATCATGGCGGCTTCGCTGCCCCTCGACACCTGGCTGCGACTGATCATCTGGATGCTCATCGGCATCGTCGTGTACTACTTCTACGGTCGCCACCACAGTGTGGCGCGTAAGGAGGCAGCAGCATTGGCCGCGGCGGGAGACCGCAGTTGAGCGCCACTGTTCTGGATACAAAAAGCCCGCCAAAAAGGCGGGCTTTTTCTTTTGGGGTGCAGTCCTGAGCTCAGGCTGCGATGGCAGGTGGTGCCATCACGAAGGGATCGGAGTGGATGTTGCTCGACGCCGCCCCCAGCAGGAACACCTGCGTCTTCATGCGCTTCACCAGATCCGGTGCACCACACAGGAAAACTCGAGTTTTTCCGGCGTCGTGTTTGCGGAAGTGCTGTTTGAGGGCGGCTTCTATATTGCCGGCCTCACCATCCTCGTGCGCCAACTGCAGGTAGTGGAAGTTGTCGTAGGTGTCCGCCAGCTTCCGCAATTCCTCAGCGAAATAGAGTCCCGCACGCGCGCGAGCTCCATGCAGCAAGGTCAACGGACCACGATGCCCTTGGGCCAACGCATCGCGCGCGACACCGATCAACGGCGCCAGGCCGGTACTCGTTCCCGCCAGCAAGATCGGAAACTCTCGCGCTTCATCCGGCACGTAGAAGCAGGACCCCAAGGGGCCACGCAGGATGCATTCGGTTCCGACTTCAGCGGCATCGTGCAACCAATTGCTGACCCGTCCCCCAGGAACACGGCGCACGTGCAGCTCGATGTGGCCATCGCGCTCCGGCAGGCTCGCTACTGAATAACTGCGCACCAGGCCATCGATTTCGAGATGCACATACTGTCCCGGGCGACCAGCGAACTCGGAGGGAACGGAGAGGCGCAACACGACGACATCATCTGCCGCGCACTCTCGTTCCAGAACCTTGGTCGAATAGCTGGGAATCACCGACGATGGCAGCGCCACGGCGAGATCACCCTGCGGCTTGCACTGACAGGCGAGGAAATAGCCCTGCAGCGCGAGCGCCGGCTTCAGGCCGCGTTGGCTCTGGGCGGGCGGTTCTCCCTCCACTGCCTGCAGCAAACAACTTTGACAAATGCCCGCACGGCAGGAGTTCGGAATCTTCCGGCCGGCGCGCTCCAAGCCCGACAGGACGGTTTCGTCCGGCCGCAGCTCCACTTCGCAGTCCTGAAACCTGACGACGCTCATGACATCAACGATCCAGTACGTCGTCACGTACGCTGTTGGCGATGGCGGCTACTTGTGCGATCTGGTCTTCACCCACTCCCAGTTCGCGCAAGGTGGCACCGAGATGTTCGATCACGACGTCGACGTGGGTGTCGTTCAAACCCCGTGCGACGAGATGACGATGTCCTTCACGCAGGTCCTTGCCCGTGTAGTTGTTCGGACCACCGAAGGCCATGGTCAGAAAGGCTTTCTGCTTGGCGATCTGACGATCCATGTCGGTGTCGTCGAAGAAGTGGGCGACGCGATCGTCGGCCAGCATCTTGCGATAGAAGATGTCCACTGCTGCATCGATCGCAGCGCTACCGCCCAGCGTTTCAAACAAAGTGCTCATGAAGTCCTCCATTGGTTTGGCTTCGGGGTCAACTTAAAGATGGATTCTAAAGACATCATTAACGAACTCAAGCGCACACTGAGGAAAGACTGCGGAAATGCGGAGGACGCTTCCGCTTTACCACTGCGACTCAGCGCACAGTCGCTTGCCATCGCCATGGACAGCCTCAGAGCCGAGCTCTATCGTCGCTCAAGCAACAACCGTTCCGGGGAAAGATCATGAAATGGGGCAGTGCACGTCGTAGCGGCAACATCCAGGACCGCCGTGGAATGCGGATGGAGGTCCCGGTGGACTTGGTATCGGCGGCATTGCAGCAGTCGTCGTCATCAGCCTGCTGCTCGGTGAAAACCCGCTGGAGATGCTGTCGCTCGTAAGTCAGATGGGCGGCCCTGCCACTACTCAGCAGGGCCAGATGGGCGTGCCCGACGATGAAGCCGCGCAATTCGTCGCGGCCATCCTCGGTGAAACCGAAGACGTATGGTCGGAAGTCTTCACCGCCCGTGGTGCGCGCTATCAGGAGCCGACTCTCGTGCTGTTTTCGGGCGCGGTGCAATCGGCCTGCGGCACCGCCTCTTCCGCTGTCGGTCCCTTCTACTGCCCGGGCGACCATCAGGTGTACATCGATCTCGATTTCTTCGCCGAGATGGAACGCAGTCTCGGCGGCGGTGGCGATTTCGCCGCAGCCTATGTGATCGCACACGAGGTCGGCCATCACGTGCAGACTCTGACCGGCACCACCGCGCGTGTCGATCAGGCGCGTCGCAACGGTGAACGCATCGAAGGCGATGGCGGCCTTCTGGTGCGCCAGGAACTGCAGGCCGACTGCTATGCCGGTCTGTGGGCCTATCACGCGCAGCGGCGCCACGATTGGTTGGAAGACGGCGACCTAGAAGAAGCCTTGAACACCGCCACCGCCATCGGCGACGACACCCTGCAGCGCCGTTCACGCGGCACCGTGGTGCCCGACAGTTTCAGCCACGGCACAGCCCAGCAACGCGTACGCTGGTTCCGTCGCGGCTTCGAGAGCGGTGAGCTCGAGCGCTGCGACACCTTCGCCGTTTCCGCGCGCGAGCTTTGAGCGCGCGCCCGTCGAGCCGTTCACATTGTGCAAGCATTAAGGAACGGTTCATGCCCTCCGTGCGCTAATGGAGCCACCGAAACTCATGGAGGGTTTGAAATGAAACGGTACAAGCTGCTCACGCTGCTCACCTGTCTGGCCTTGTGCGCCGCCAGCCCGAGCTTCGCCGACCGCGATCACAAGCATGACCGTCGCTGGGAGCGCGACCGTCACGAGCAGCACCACGTTCATCGCGACCCGCGGCATGGGCGCGCCGAACCGCGACACCACCATCGCGAGCACGATCGCCGCAGCCACTGGTTCCACGACCACGGCTATTCCCGCCTGAGCATCCCTGCCCGCTACTATCCTGGCCCTGGCCACTGCCGCATCTGGTACCCGGATCGTCCGGCCTGGAATCAGCCCAAGGTGCAGAAACACTGTGGCGTCGCTCCACGCGGTGCCTGGGTGATCGAACATCCGCGTCACAAACCCAACCACGTCCACGTGGTCGTGAACGAACCCTGGAGCTATGGGCCGCAACTGATCGGCGAATTCGAAATCGCCTCCGGCATCTTCGTCCGTCTGCTCACCAATCTGTGAACAAATGCACTACGGAGCCGGCCTGCCCGGCTCCCTGCTTCCGGCGTAAACTAGCGCGCCTTAGATCAACCAGCGCTAGAACCATGACTCCCGCCATCAATCTCGCCAAGCAACGCAAGATCCAGCACCGCATTCACGAATACGAACATGATCCCGCCGCCGAATCCTACGGTCTGGAAGCAGCGGAAAAATTGGGCGTGCCCGCGGAGCAGGTGTTCAAGACCTTGGTGGTGAGTTTGGATGACGGCCGTCTCGCCGTCGGCGTGGTGCCCGTGTGCGAGATGCTCAGCATGAAGCTGATCGCGAAAGCCGCAGGTGCGAAGAAGGCCGCAATGGCCGACAAGGCACTGGTGGAGCGCAGCTCCGGCTACGTGCTGGGAGGCGTGAGCCCGCTGGGACAGAAGAAGAAACTGCCGACCTACATCGACGAATCCGCGCAGAACTTCGCCACCATCTATGTCAGCGCCGGGCGCAGAGGGCTCGAGATCGAACTGGCGCCCGCAGATCTGAGCGCCTTGCTCAACGCGAAATTCTGTCCGCTCACGCAACAAGCCTGAGCGCCAACACTCAGGCGATGCGCCGTCCTTCGCTACGGCCATGAGCGGTGTAATGGTGCCAGCCGGATTGGAACTGTTGCGCGGCCACCGCTTCCGCCACGTCGGGATTCAAACGTAGGTAGGCTTCTTCGTCGAAGGTTTCCTGCGTCACTTCCGGCTCCCGCCCCGCATCCAGCAACTGCGCTTCGTCGCAGAGCAACTCCATGTCGTGCTCGAGCGCTTCGCGCAGCGAACTCTGATCGATGGTGCTGAGACTCACCGTGTCATCCACGCAGTTTTCGAAGAACACACGCATCACATGTTTGACGCCGACACGCGTCACCGTGCGCAGATCATCGTCGTAGTAACGACTGCCTGCAGCCGGCGAAGTGATGATTTCGTACGAAGGGAAATAGAACACGTTGCCGAAGCGATGCAGCAATTCTTCCGCGGCAACCCGAAGCACCGCCTTGCTGTAGGTGGTCGAAGTCCACACGTGACGCGATTCGAAGGTCGCCGCCAACGGCACGGGCGAGACGGTGAAGACGAGGTTCGCGTTCGGGTTGACCTCGTGCAGCAGCGCGCGAAAAGCGGTGAGATCCTCGATCACCTCATGCACCGAGAAATTCACGAATTCATGGCGACTGCTGTCGAAGACACCGATGCCTCCCACGCCCGGCGCCTGCGGGAACACGGCGCCATCCTGTTTCGAGCGCCAGGCCTCGGTGAGACCCAAGGTGAAGATCACCCACTTGGCCTGCGTGAACACGGCACGCACGGCTTGCAGATGACGCTCGCGCTCCGCCAAGAGTTCTTCCTGCGACGCAAAACCCTCGGGCTCCACGCTCGGACGGAAAGGATCGTAGAACCGCCCCTTGCTCTGCCACGCTGGCTCCTGCGGCATGAACCCCCTGAATGCCCGTTCCAATAATTGTCGCGCCTGACGCGCCGTGTAGATGTTGCCGTAGCGCGCGGAGAAAAGTCCGTACTGTTTCGCCTGCGCGGTTTGTGCATCGAGATGTGCGGGCGCGGCTTCGCCGACGAGATAGTTGAAGCCCGCTTGATGGATTTCGCGTGCCAGATGCTGCGCGAAACAGCTGCCGAGGGTGACCACCGCCTCATGGCGCGCAATGCGCAGCGCAGTGCCTTCCGCCGGGTTGATGTGCCCGGGCGCAGGCTGGGTCATGGCCTGGGGCCAGTACTGATAGGCAGGCAAATTTCGATAGGGATGTGACATCAGAAGCCTCGCAACTGCGCTCCCAAGACCGTGTCGAGTTGTTCGAGGTTGCGATGAAGTATCGTCATATGACCCGGTTCGAGACTCTGCGCTTCGTAGCTGCGGTAGCAGTAATCGAGATAGTCATCGATACCCTCGTACACCTCGCGTGCGGAAAAGCGCCAGATGTAGTTGCCCCCCGGCAAGGCCAACTGTTCGGCGATGTCGGGATACAGTGGCCAGCTCACATCGGCCAGTTCGTCGTGCACTTCCAACTCGATCGCTCGCACGTCACGCTCCGGCACCAATTTCAGAGCCAGGAGTTTGCCGAGCTGTTCGAGCACGGCGATCTTGGGATGATTGGTCGAATGCATGAACACACCGCGGCGCTGCACGTGCAGAAAGAACGGCTCGAAGCAGTCCTGCAAACGGCAGTACTTGAAGCTGCGCTCGAGAAACTCGCGCGACGGCCCCCACTGATCGAAATAGCCCAGCTCGCGATAGCTGCGGCGATTGAATAGTCGCCGCGCATCACTGCGATCGACACCACGCATGTAGGCCCAAGCCGCGATGGCCGAGTTGTAGTGCTGCACCGTCAAGGCACCGGTGCGTTCATTGCGCACGTAGCAGAGATCTGGGTGAAAGGCGGAAAAGCCGATGGCGGGGATCTGCAATACCTGAGGACGGCGGCCTTCGAGCTGCGCCAGCACTCGGTCCGAGACGTCCTTCGGCGTGAAGGTCAGCCAAAGCGAGGCGCTGCTCAGCGCCTTGAGCAACTGTGGCTGCTGTACCGCCTGATCGAGAGTCCCCAGGAGGGGAACCGAGACGACATCGCTATGTGGAAAAATCCTGCGTAAAACCGCGGCCAAACCATTGGTCTGGCAGTTGCTGCTTACCACTATCCCTTGTGTGACCACATGCCCCACCTTTCATTCACCTGCATACTGCTCCAGGCGCCTGCAAAAAATCGTGCGAAAGATAATTACCGCCCCCCAGGCCTAGCAAGCATTAGTTGCCTGCATTTTGCCAGTAGGATTTCCCCTGAAATACCACTGGGCACTTCTACCGTAAGTGAATTGCTGCAAAGTCCTTGAGCAATTCCTTCACATTGTGTCCCACATCACACAAAGCCGACTCAACGGTGCCGCAAATGTGCACGCTGTCACACCGACTTTTTGGTGAGCTCGCCATAATTCGGCTCGCCAGGCTCCTGCAGTGGCTCACGCGACACTGGCAGTTGCTTTAGGAAATCAAGAAAGGGATCTCTTACAAGGACCCCATCGCGGAGCCTGGCACCCCTTTCCTCCTTCCCCTCATCAGCATCGACCGCTCCCGCTCAGCTTTTAGCTTGCCGCAGATTCTGGGCGCAGAAATGCGACCCAATGCACACTAATGCTGAGTTTGAGCTTGGTTCGACGGGAATTCGTTGTGAAAAAATACGGCGCACTACGCGAGGAGTGGCGGAATGCGCCGGCAAGCAGGGGAAACGAAGTTGTTACGGGCGCCATTCTAACACTCGTTCACGCGAATGAAAAGCATTATCATTTGAGGCAAATCACGTTTTATCAGCCTGTCCCTCGCCCATAGCTCCCGCTACACTTGCCGCTTTTTGCAACTCGAACGACGCCCGCAGCGAAGTTCCGTCTGCTGGTTGCTTCCCGCATGGATCACACGCGCTTCCTCGTCACCACCGGCCCCGAATCCAGTGGCAAGACCACCCTGGCCACCGCCCTCGCCCAACATCTGGGTGCGCCGCTGGTCGAAGAATGTTCCCGCGGTTATCTGAACGAGCGTCTTGCCTTGGATCCGAACTGGCGCTACCAGGAAAGCGACCTCCACGGCATCGCCCTCGCCCAGCGCGCGGCAGAGGTTGCCGTGAGCAACCAGCAACAACCCTGGATCGTGTGTGACACCGACCTGCTCGTGCTTTACATCTGGAGTCTCGAGAAGTACGCGCGTGTAGCGCCCGATCTAGAACGCTTGATCAAGGAAAGCCTGCAGGAGCCTAGACTGTTCCTGCTGTGTTCGCCCGACATGCCCTGGGAGCCCGATCCCCTGCGCGAAAACCCCACGGATCGCTGGCGCTTGTTCGATCGGTACCTGCAGGCGCTGCAGAGCTTCGCACTGCCTCACCTCGTGCTCGCCGGCACACCCGAACGCCGCTTGCAGGACGTGCTGTCCCACATCGATTGCGCGTAGCTCCGCTGACACCATAACCGCCGCCCGCCGGAAATGACTTCTATCGGCGGGAGCGAAGTGCTACAGTGCGCGCCGTCCTAAGGGGTGGTCCGGCAACAGCCGGGCCTGAGATCACACCCTTTGAACCTGAACCAGCTAATACTGGCGTAGGAATAGGCAACCTCCCGTTGCGGCCGTCTGCCGCGCGCCCGTTTCTCCGCCAGGCTGTCGATCCACTGCGTCGGAGAACGGAATGAAGTACCCAACCTCAGCTTTCTCACTCGCCGTACTGGCGCTTGCCATCACGCAAGTTCATGCCCAAAGTCCCGAGCTCGAAGAAATCGTGGTGACCGCGGATTTTCGCCGCAGCAATCTCAACGACATTCCGGCCAGCATCGCCGTGCTCGATGACGAGCTCTTCGCCACACGCCAGGCACGCCACATCGAAGATGTGTTGCTCAATGCACCGAACGTCAACGTGTCTTCCGGAGCTTCACGTGCACGCTTCTATCAATTGCGCGGCATCGGCGAGAGCGGCCAATTCACCGAACCGCTGAATCCCTCGGTCGGCATGCTGATCGATGGCGTCGACTTTTCCGGCATCGCCACTTCAGCCCTGCTCTACGACACCGAACAGGTCGAAATCCTGATGGGGCCGCAGGGCACGCGTTACGGCTCAAACGCCCTGGCTGGCCTCATCAACGTCCACAGCAAGAGCCCGACGGAACGCTTTGCCTATGGCGTCGAACTCGGCAGCGAGAACTACGACGGCCAGAACGTCGGCGGCTATGTCTCGGGCCCCGTCACCGATTCGCTCGGCATGCGTCTGAGTGCACAGCGCCTGCGCAGCGATGGCTACGGCAAGAACCTCTATCTGAACCGTCATACCAATACACGCGACGAACGCAGCGTGCGCCTCGCCACGCACTGGCAGATCGACGAGAACCTCTCCGCCGAGCTCACGCTCGCGCAGATGAAAACCGACAACGGCTACGACACATTCAGCCTGGACAACGGTCGTGACACCTGGTCGGACGAGCCGGGCTTCGATGAGCAGGACACACGTCTCGCCAGCCTGCGTCTGCGACACGATGGCAGTGACTACTTCACGCTCGAGACCTATGTCGGTCTCGGCCGCAATGAAAGCGCCTACGGTTACGATGAAGACTGGGTCTACGTCGGCTTCCATCCCGATGAATACAGCTCCACCGACGCTCTGTTCCGCGATCACGATAGTGCGAGTTTCGAAGTACGTGTGCTGTCGAAGGAGGCAAGCGCGTTGTTCGACGGCCGCATGAGTTGGGTCGCCGGCATCTATCGCCTGCGTCAGAACACGGATCTCGTGCGTGAATACACCTATCTCGACGCCCCTTTCACGAGCGACTACGGCACGCGTCGCACCGCTTTCTATCTCGATACGACGACGCAGCTCACCGATCGTCTGAGCTTGGATCTCGGTCTCCGTTACGAGCGCTACCAAGGACACTACGACGACAGTGCCGACGTGCATTTTTCACCCGATGAAGATCTCGGTGGTGGCCGTGTCTCGCTCAACTACCAGTTGCTCGACGATCTGATGGCCTATGCCGCGGTTTCGCGCGGTTACAAGACCGGTGGGTTCAATATCGAAGGCACACTGGATGCAGACCTGCGCGAATACGACACGGAAACGCTGTGGAACTATGAGGCCGGTTTGAAAGGCAGCTTTCTCGACGGCGCGCTGCACATGCAGGCGGCGCTGTTCTGGATGGATCGCCGCGACGTGCAGATCAGCAGTTCCACCTTGCGCGTGCGTGACGATGGCAGCACCGAGTTCATCGACTTCATCGGCAACGCCGCCGATGGTTTCAATCGTGGTCTGGAGTTGAGTCTGCGTTATTTTCCGACGGACACGCTGCAGCTCTATTCCAGCCTCGGCCTGCTCGACACCGAATATCAGGACTTCATCAACTCCGCCGGCAAGGATCTGTCCGGTCGCGATCAGGCGCATGCGCCGCGGCGGCAGTACACCGTGGGTATGAGCTGGCAGGCGCTGCCTTCACTCAGCCTCGACCTCAACATGCAGGGCCGCTCCGCGTTCTATTTCTCGGACAGCCACGATTCACGCTCGCGCTCCTACGATCTCGTCAACGCCAGCGCGCGTTGGCAGTTCGCACAGTGGACCCTCACTGTGTGGGGGCGCAATCTGACGGACAAGGACTACGAGGTGCGCGGCTACTTCTTCGGCAACGATCCGCGCGATGGTTACGAGGATCACACCTACGTGCAGTGGGGTGAGCCTCGCCGCTTCGGGGTGACGGTCAACTACGATTTCTGAGAGCGCCGGTGCTCAGCGCCACACGCCGAGCACCAGCCCCATCGCAGTCAGTGTCACCACCCAATAGCCTGCATTGATCGCGATGTAGGAACGTGGCCGCCCTTCGAACAGGGGGTTGATGGTAAGCGCTGCCGCTATCAGGAACAGGCCCACATGTAGCCCATAAAAGGCACCGTTCTCGGCGCCGATGGTGCCCTGCATGAAGAGCGCCAGATTCAGTGCCATCACCCATTGCAGGATGAAGCTGAAACCGAAGATGCGCTTCATGCCGGGTCTCGGAGCGTTCCTGGCCATTGCTGGATCGAGTCCGATCGACCTCATCCAGGCAGCACCGAACAAAGGACCATACCACAGCCCACCCACCACGAAGCCGATCAACGCCGCCACCAGCACGGCAGGCAAGTTGAGGTTTTCCAGATGCATGCTGTTCTCCTCGTAACGGTGCCGCACGCGCGGCTGTGGATTTGTACCGCTTGGTTACGAGCGCAACAAGCGAAATCGCTCAACCTTTGGAGGCTGGACTGGTAGCGCGAGAAGTGAGGAGGATCGAAGAGAAGAACTCCCGGCCCACGAACGCGGGCCGGGAGTCGTGACTCAGAGCACGGCAGCGATGCTGTCGGCCAGATAGTCGATGTTGCTCTTGTTGATGCCGGCCACGTTGATGCGGCTGGAACCGACGAGGTAGATGCTGTAGTCGTTGACCAGTTTCTTCACCTGTTCGGGCGTCAGACCCAGGAACGAGAACATGCCTTTTTCGTTCTGGATGAAGCTGAAGTCGCGCTCCACTCCGCGCTCCTTGAGCTTGGCCACGAGCTCGGCGCGCAGACCGTTGATGCGATCACGCATTTCGGTCAGCTCGCTGTCCCAATCGGCACGCAGCTGAGCATCGTCGAGCACCAGCGCCACGAGTGCGGCACCGTGAGCCGGCGGCACGGAATACATTTCCCGTGCGGTACCGATCACCTGCGAACCCGAAGCTTCGGCGGCGGCGGCAGTGCCAGCGATGATCGTCACTGCGCCGGTACGCTCGCGATAGAGACCAAAGTTCTTCGAGTAGGAGCTGGCCACGATCACTTCCGGCAGCATGGAAGCGAGCAGACGCAGACCATAGACGTCTGCTTCGAGGCCATCACCCAGGCCCTGATAGGCAAGGTCGATGAATGGCGTGAAGCCCTGACGCTGTGCAGCTTCACCCACGGCCTGCCATTGTTCACGGCTCAGGTCGGCGCCACAGGGGTTGTGACAGCAGCCGTGAAGCAGCACGAGGTCACCCTCTTTCGCTTCCTTCAGCTTGTCCATCATCTTGTCGAAGCTGAGCTTGTGGCTGGCGTAGTCGTAATAGGGATAGAGCTCCAGTTTGAGCCCGGCCGAACCCAGGAGCGGAATGTGGTTGTTCCACGTGGGATCGCTCACGAAGATGCGAGTGTTCGGCGCACTGCGTGCCACGAACTCGGCAGCCACGCGCAGCGAACCGGAACCACCCGGAGCCAATACCACGGCGGCGCGTTTGTCCTTCAGCACGGGATGATCGGCACCAAGCAGCAATTCACCGGTGTACTTCAGGTAGAGCTCGGGGCCAGCCTGCGCGATGTAGGACTTCGAATCCTCGGTTTCCCACAGCTTCTGCTCGGCTGTCTTCACGGCTCTCATCACCGGGCAATTACCGGCTTCGTCCTTGTACACACCCACACCAAGGTCGACTTTCTTGGGGTTGGGGTCGTTCTTGTAGGCCGCGGACAGACCCAGGATGGGATCAGGCGGGCGTCGCTCGATCGATTGGAACATTGCTTTATCCGTGAATGACTAAAGGAAGGATTGACTGCCCGCGGAAGGCGATCGAAGGCGCACGAGGTCCCCCCGATAGCGGGCGCGTGATTGTACCAGCGTGAGGCTATGGAATTAACCCACTAGTTGCAGATGAGGTCACTCTTGCAGAGCGCGCTTCAGTTTTCCGAATGTGGCGCAGCCAACGCTCCCTTCGCTTCGGCGTAGCCGAGACTGTGGATGCCGGCAAGCTGCATCGAGAAACGCAGCGATTTGCCCAGCAGAAAGGCCAACACGCGATTGTGATAACCGGGATTTTCCGCGCCTGCCGGCATCGCATCTTCCAGCGTCGCCGCTTGCTCGAGACGTTGCTGCAAACGCTGTTGTTGCGCTGCGATGCGCGCCATGAACGTGGTGTCTTCCACCATGGCGGGATCGAGCTCGAGGGTCCAGGTGCGGTCCTGCTGCAGGGTGCAGGCGCCGATGTAACGGCCCGGATAGGGTTTGTGCCACTCCCAGGGTGCTACCAGGAGCAGCTTGTAGCCCGCGCTCGTTTCGTAGAGGTGATAGCACTGGCCGGGGCGCGGATTGAACTTCACCTCGCTCTGCAGCACGAACAGTGAGGTGAAAAGTTCGAGTTCGATCTGCGCGAGCTGTTTGGGACGCACCACCCGCTGCCAGGTGTCGTGCCGCAGATTCTGCAGCACCGGGACCAGTCCCTTGCCCTGCGGGTTGGCCCGTTTCGCCATCTCAATTCCCCGCGCTGCTTCCTTGCACCAGCGCTTTGCTGGCGGCGAGATGACTCAACAGCAACAGGCTCGAGGAATAGTAGTCTTCCTGCCGCAGTGCGGTCGTGGAGACAGTGGGAGTTCTGCCCGACAACAGCGCCTGCACTCCCGCCACTCCCTGCGATACCGGAAACGGTGCGCGTTCACCGTTGGTGACATCGATCCAGGCCGGACTCTGCGTGCCGGCTTGCCAGAACGCTGCGATGCCAGCGAGGCCGCCATCACCACGAAAACCCACCCAGCTGAAGTAGAGCGGAATGCGTACGGCATCGAAGCCGAAGCGCGGCGGAAAGCGCGGCGAAGGCGTCACCGTGCCGTCGTCGTTCAAACGCATCCAATCGACCGGCAGACGATCGACACCGAAGCGTCCCGCTTCCAGCAGCCGGCGCCCGTCGTTGATCAGGCTCTGCCAGGGACCGCCCGGCTCGAGCTGCGCGAAGTGCTGCAACGCCGGCATGAACCAATAGGAAAGATTCAGATCCACGTAATTCTGCGCGGAGAACCCTTCGAGCCCCGGCAGCAACACGCGATAACCGGCCACCTCGCGCACGAGATGCTTGGCGATTTCCGCGCGGATCGCGGCGGACGCATTGCGGTAGTTGGGATCGTCCCAACGCTCGGCAGCGAGTGCCAAGGCCCAAGCGATGAAGAGGTCGCCATCCGTTGCATTGTTGGGATCGGAAACGGGGGGAGTCTGCGCCGGATCGTAGCGCCAGGAGAACAAGCGCAGATCACGGCGGGTGAGCGAGCGCTGCGTCCAGCTCCACAGACTCTCGAAGGTTTCGCGGTCATCGGCGGCGAGCGCCAGGATCATGCCCCAGCCCTGCCCCTCGCTGTGACTGACATCGTTGTTGCCGGTGTCCACCACACGCCCTTCGGCGGTGATGAAGCGCTCTTTGTAGATGTCCCAGGAAGGGACCTTGGTTTCAGAACAGGCGACGTTGGCCAAGCACATCAGCAGTAGGCCGACCAGGTGGCAGCCCCAGCGATACAACAGGGACAGTTTCATCAATGACGTCCGTAGTGGAACTCCAGCACATTACCCGACCTGGACCCGGCCAGACGCAAGGGAATTCCGCTTTCACCGCTCTGTTTTTCCAACCACGTCGCATAGATGCCTTCCAGCACCGCGGCCATCGCACCACGCGCAGTGTCTTCGCCGACCAGGCTCGCAGGCACTGGATAGGCACTGTGGCGAATGACGAGGCGCAGATCGCGTTCGGCGAGATTGACGAAGCCCCAGTCGAGTTGATCCCACTGACGGTTCATCGCCGCTTCCAGGCCTTCCAGCGTCTCGTGCTGCCCCAGCTCGAGCGACCGTCCCAGGCGCGTGCCGATGTGACGCAGAAAAGCATGCGCATCGCGCTCACCGGCGCTGCGCAAGAGTTCATCGAAGAACAAGCCAACGAAGCCCGACCACTGGCCGGAACACTGTTTGCGCTCGTAATACTTCAGCAGTGCCTGCTCGGTGAGGCCCCGATCGTCGATCACCTGACATCTCCTTTGCTGTATTGGAGGTAAAGTTTGAAAGCGTAGTCGTTGAAGGCACCGAAGCTGCTGAAGCCGAGGCTGCCGCCCACGGACATGTTCGGGCTCAAGCGGTAGTCCGCACGTCCCTCTGCCGATACACCGATGCCGTTTTCATTGTTGCCCTCATACCGCGAGTTCGGAATGGCACCGAGCATGGCGAAGATGTTGAGCAACTCCTGCGATTCGGGATCGGTCGGGAAGTAGTCGTTGCCGTCCAACGAGAACGACTGATAGCCCGGCGTGAGCGACAGCTGATAGCGCAGGCGGCCATCGTCGGACACGTAATTGATCGGGAAGGCAAGACTGAAGAATTCCTGCGGACTGAAGTAACCGCCGTGACCATAGGTGAAGTAGCTGAGGTCATCGGAGAAGCCCATGGCGTTCAGGTGAATGCCCGTCTGCAGATAACTGTCGCGACCGCTGAACGCACGCACGTAACCACCGACACCGAGTGCCACCTGTTTGTTGTCGGCAACGTTGTTGCCGACGTAGTCGTACATGGCGAGGTCGGCATAGACACCGTTGCCGCGTTCGGACTGATAGGCGATGCCGGCACCACCACCGCGTTTGACCACTCCGCCCCAGGTTTCGCCGCTATAGGGATCCACCACACCGCCATAGGACAGGATGCTGTCTTTGACGGCGCGCTGCTCCAGACGCAGATTGAGCACGGTGCGCGGCGTCAAGGCAGGCTGCCACTGAATGCCGCCGACGAAATTGGTTTCTTCGAAGCCGAGCGGCGTGCTGCCGACGTCGACGCCGAAACTGCCGTTGGTATAGCGCAGCGCCAGGCCCATGCCCGCGCCACGCTGATAGTCGGGCTGCATGTAACCTGCGCGCGACTGGAAGGCTTCGCTCGCGGCCCGGAACGCTTCTTCCATTGCCGCCAGGCTGTTTTCGAAGGCGGCGATGGTCGCCTCGTTGACGGCTTCGAGCGCCGTATCGGAGAGACGCAAGCCATCGGTGGCGAGTACGTCGGTACCGAAATAACGGGCCAACGTCTGCTTCTGGCCTTCGGTCAAACCTTCCAGACGAATGCCGGCTTCGTACACCGGATTACGCTTGAGGGCATCCTCGAACAGTTTCTTCGCCGCATTTGCTTCGCCTTCGAAACGCAACCTTTCCGTGAACGGCGTGTCCGGGTTGGCATTGGCTTCATCGGCACGCCGACGTGCGGTGAAGTAGCCGATCGCCGTGCTGCCGATGCTGGCGAGGATTTGATCGAGCTGTTCGGATTGCCCACCGAGTTCTCCCGCTGCCACCGGCAAGGCGTTGCGACCGAAACGAGCCTGCGCCTGCGGTGAATCGTCGACGTCGCCGCTGTTGAGCAATGCCGGTGTTGCTTCGAAGGCGAGACGACCATTACCCAGAGGCGAACCGGAAATGGTGAGCGGTGCGCCTTCGAGACGCTCCAACTGGCTCATGCCGCTCTCGCCGCTACGCACGTTGAGTTCGATGCCGGCATCGAAGCGCGGCGCATGGGCGTTGTTGATCTCCTCCACCATCGTGTCGATGCGACGCACGAGCGCGAAGGTCTGCGCATCTTCTTCCGCCAGCGAAGTGCTGTAGAAATCATCGGGTTCGCGCCCCGGCAACCAGGACAGGTTGTTGGAGCCCGTGCTCGTGCGTTGATCGCGGAAAGGATTGCCGTCGCTGCGTGGCGCCACTTCGGCGACGTTGGGCACGTTGGTGCGCGCCACGCGCAGCAGTTCGAGCGCACGGCTGTCATCGCCATCCTGTTGAGCGACACGTGCGGCCAGGATCAGATGCTCGGGATTGTTGGAACTGTCGAGGCGATAGCGCTCCACCAACTCACCGGCGCGCGTGGTGTTGCCCGATGCCAGTGCCGCCTGGATCGCACCTTCGAGTGCGGGCACGCTGCCGACGTTCTTTTCGAGCACGTAGTTGTAGATCTGCTGTGCTTCGTTGTGACGCTCACCGCTGGAATAGACACGCGCCATCGCCAGCAGCAGCGTTTCGTCTTCCGGTGCTTCACGCAGCGGCTGCGCCAGTTGGTCATAGGCGCTCGCCAACTGCCCAGCTTCGCGCAGCTTGTCGGCGCGAATCACGGCCAGACCATGACGGATCGCCATCAAGGTGTCGCGTTCGTCGGCACGCTGACCGGCGGCGCGGCGCAGCTCCGTCATGAGGTTGTCGGCTTCGCGATTGCGATCGAGCTGGGCCAGCACCAATACGTGGTTGCCGTATTCGGAGGGCAACTTATCGCCGTCGCGCGAGAGATCACGCTGCACCCAGCGCAAAGCCAGATCACTGCGTCCCATTTCGTTGAGCGCAAGGGCAAGCTGACCGGCCATGCCGGGACGCAGACTTTCCTGATCGTAGAGGGAATCGAGCAGCAGCTGCGCCTCGGCCGTGCGTTCCTGCTCGAGCAGCGAGGTCACGCGTTCGAACTGCTGACGCACCCGCGCCTGATCGATCAGCTGCGCGATCTCCGGCGTGCGGTCATCGGGATGGATGCTGCTGATCAGGCTCTGCACGCGACTCCAATCCTGCAGTTCGGCAAACAGCGACGCTGCGATGGCGCGCTGCTCTGCAGTAGCTTCGAAATTGGTCAGAGGTTCCAGAACGCGCTCGGCTTCGCTGACATTGCCTTCCTTGTAGAGCAGACGAGCCAGATCCACGCGCACCCATTGATGTTCGGGACGCAGGCGCAAGGCTCCACGCAGGGTGGTTTCCGCAGTGAATGGCGTTTCCGTGGCGGCGCGATCACGCAGCACGTCCACCAGACCCAATTGCGCGGCTTCGTTGGTCGGCTCCTGGCTCAGCACTTCCCGATAGATCGTTTCGGCTTCGGCGAAATCGCCCAGGCGGCGCAGGATGTCGGCTTCGATCAAACGCGTACCCGGCGTGGCACGGTTGCCGAGTGCACGCACGCGTGCCAGCTCATCCTGCAGGTTGGTGTCATTGGACGCTGAGGAATTGTTGAGATTGGCGTAGTACGACGCCGTGGTGTAGGCAGTTTGCCATTCTCCCCGACGCGACGGTGCAGCGCGCATGGCGCGATCCAACCACTGCACGGCTTCGCTGAAATTCTGCCGACGCAGCGCGACGAGACCGAGTCCGGCCTGGGCATCGACGTCGTTGGCATTGACACGCAGCGCAGCGCGGAACGCGGCTTCGGCAGCATCGAGACTGCCTTCCTCGAGAGCGACATAGCCGTTCTGACGACGATCGACCACGGAGCCCTGCTCGAAGCGCGCCATCACTGCGGCATCGTCCGGGTACCGTGCCATGTAGCGGTCGTAACGTGCCTTGTCGGCCTGACGCGCCTCGAGCCAGATCAATGCCTGACGCCACGGTGCGCGCACCTGCGGCTGGGCTTCGATCATGGCGGCGAGGCGATCGATGCCTTCGCGGCGCGTGTTTTCGCGATAGGTCAGCACTTCGGCATAGGCTCGCGCGATGCCCTGATCTTCAGGATAGGACTGCACCAGACGCTGCAATTGCGTTCTGGCCTCGTTCCAACCGTTCGCCGTGCCGGCCAGGGTCTGATAGAACTCGGGCGCAAGCGCGCGCGAAGGCTGACGCTCGCCGAAGATGCCGCGATAGATCACGATGGCATCGTCGTAGCGGCCGTCGGCGGCGAGACTGCGGGCACGCGCCAACTCCACCTGACTGATGGTCTCGTCGATCGAGACGTTGTTGAGTTCCTCGATGCGCTGATCGCCCGGGATCAGCGCTTCCAGACGTGCGCTCCAGCGCTCGGCATCGGCGGTACGGCCTTCTTCACGCGCACGCATGGCGAGCCGATAGATGATTTCCGGACTGTTCGGTCGCGCCTCGACGTAGCGCTCGAGCGCCTGGCGCGCCAGATCCGGACGCTGGTTGTTTTCCCAGTAATCAGCCTGACGCAGCAGCGCATCCAACGCGTCGGAGCTGGCGTCGGCCGCCCAGGCCGCTGCGCCGATACTGCATGCGAGGGTCAGTAGCCCTACTTTCAGCTTGTTACTCGTCATAGGAGTTGTTCTCGCGTTTCATCCTGCGTTGAGCTCGGCGTTCCAGACTGCGGTAGATGATGGAACCGACCAAGACCGAGATGAGCAGCATCGCCAATACCATCGGCAGCACGTACTGGCCCAACAGCCAGCGCAGTTCCTGGTGCTTGGGCAGAACCCCACGTCCTTCCCGTGGACCGATGCTGTAGCTCGTTACCTTGCTCATGTCTTCGAAGAGCGCCAGGTCGCCACGGATGGCGGCGTTGACCTCTTCGTCCTTCAAGGCACTGATCATGGCGGGGAGATAGGCTTCGTCCGTTGCAGCCACCACCACCACGTTCCGTCCGGGATCGACCGGTGAAGGGAAACTGAAAAAGCCATTGATGCGTCCATTCTCGTTGAGGCGGGTGCGGGCCAGGTAGACGTCGGTGGACCAGTCGGCCCGCAGCCAACGTTTGATCGTGCTCATCATGTCGAGTGAACGCAGGCCCAACGTGCCATCCTGACCGACCGAGAAGACGCTGCCGCGCAGGAGCTCGTTGCCGCGCAGCGAAGCGAGATCGCTGATGACGAGCAGGTCGCTGCCACGCAAACCTTCGTTGACCTGGAGTCCCATCAGGATTTCCAGACCGAACACCGGATGACCGGTATAACCGCCTACGTGACCGGCGATGTTCAGCGCCGCGTGCATCTGCTGCAGCGAGGGACGCTCGGGCAGCATCAACACCGTTTCATTCAGATCGGGTCGGATCGTGAACGGGAAGGTGCCGGCGGCAAACAGCGACAGGTCGGGCAGAGTCGCGAAGTTGTTGGCGTGGGTGAGGTCGAGATACGACGACGACATCAGACCGGCATTGATGGAAGCCGGCAGATTGAGGTTGCAGTCGTCGCGCTCGCGGATCGCCATGTTGAAGTAGAAGCTGATCTCGTTGTTGCCGTAGAGCAGCTCGGGATTGAGACGCACACTGCGCGTCACCGTGCCGCTGTCGCGTCCGATCAACTGCAGGAAGCGATACCAGGGCCCGAAGTTGTCGGCGGCCAGAGAAGCGAGATATTCACCGTTGAGCATCACTTCCAGACGCGACTTGCGCTTGTCGATCCAGTCGCCATCGGGGAACTGATACTCGAGATTGGCCTTGATCTTGCGCCCCGGCCACACATACAGATCCGGCGGCAGCTTGAAGCTGAAACGGCGCGCGGGAGAACGCACGTCGCGCTGTGTCATCTGATCCTGCGCCAACTGGTTCAGGTAGACGAGCTCACCCGTATGTTGCCAGCGCGGCGCTTCGTAGGCATTGAGATTGGGCAGAGGCAGAGGCTCCGCCACCACCTGATTGCCGCTCAGCGAATCACCACGCAGCGCCAGGTAGTTGGCGGCGATCTGCAGTTCTCGATCGTCCGTGCCCGCGATCACGAGCAACTGGTAGAGCGGGTTCAGCGGATGCGCCATCTGCAACAGCATCGGACGGTTGATCGGCGGCAATTGCAGATCGGGCACGAAGTCGCCTTGCGTCACCAGCACGATGGCATTGCTGTTGGGCAGGCGGTTGGTGGAAAGCGGGAAATCGACGTTGCGATAGTCGGCGAGCGCGCCGAGGTAGGACGCGGTGACCATGGCAGCGCGCAGTGCCCCCATGCGCGGAGCGCCCGGCAATACCACCGGCACTTCGATCGAATCCATGTCGCCCTCGTCCACGAAGGGCGCCGGGAACATGCTGAGATCTCGCGTCGCCGGAATCTTCTGCACGCTCATGCGCAACTGCGTGTGTGGTGCCAGTTGCACCCAGATGTTGGGATTGAGGATGTTCGAGCACAGCTGGCGCGTTTCACCGGCCAGACGAAATTCCAGCTGGTTGTGCACGATGATGAGCTCGGGCGGAATCGTGATGACGCGCACGAGACCGTCGGCATTGAAGCGTCCCAGAAACACTCGTTCCACCATCACGCCGTTGAGCACGATGTCGAGATAGCTGACCTCGTCGAGCAGTTCGGGGGAATAGGTCAGATCGAGTTCCAACTGCGCCTGCGACACCACTTCGTCGCGACGCAGACTGAACGGCAAGCCGGCCTGCGCGCCGTTACCCTGCAGGCGCAGACCTCCGGGTTGTCCCATGTCGACCAGGGACAGACGACGGTTGGCACTGGATTCCGGTGCAAAGGCCGGACGACCGGTGGCATCGGTGCGCAAGGCCGGCAGCGGCTGCAGTTCGACCGACGCCGGTGCAGCGGCATTGCCGTTCATGTCGCTGGCGGAATCTGCAGGGGATACCGCGTCCGCAGTGGGTGCCGTCTCGGTTGTTGCTGCCGGCTCCGCTTGGGCAACGGGCGGAACAGTTTCGATTGCGGCGGTGGCGGGCGCCTGCGCCATCGCGTTCATGCTCGCCATCACACCTACGACGACCAACAGAAGGAACAACAAGCGTCCACGCCAGGTACCCGTGATCCCGATCGCGCCATCACCATCGACGCCTGGCTCGGCTGGGTTCGGTTTCCAATCGGCGGCAAAGAAACCACCGATGGCGCGGAAGATGATGCGCAGCGAGTGCAGCGGGCGATCCTCGCCCTCGGGCAGATCCTGCAACCAGGCATCGGGACGGCCCATCACGAGACGCACGAGATCGCGCCGCGCCTCCAGACTCATGTGCTTGAACTGAAAGCCCATGGTCGAACCCTGCCGCGCACGCTTGCCGTCCTTGCGGTCGACATAGGAGACGGGGAACACCATGCACTCGTCTTCATAGTAGAGCTCGATGCTCTCCACCATCGAGGGATCCATCAGGTTCTCGGGGCGCTTCAACCCGATGCCGCCCATCGAAATGTCGAAGGAGGTAGTGCGCATCGTATGACCATTCTCGAGATGCAACACCACCGGCACTGCCAGCTCGATGCGCACGCTCTTGCGTACCTGGCGCCGCTCGTTGGCCACCGCGATCGCCGCGAACAGGAAGAGCAGACTCAAGAAGGCCCAGAACAGGTTGAAGAACAGCACACTGATCTGCGCCGGCTCCCAGACGAGCACACGGATAGTGCCCCAGACCATGCCGGCGATGAGTAGGAAGATGAAGAAGAGATGCGGCTGGATGACACGGAAATCGATGAAGCCCTCCTTCAGAAGGCCGCCCTTGTGCGTCACGTCGAACTTGCCCTTGGTGGGATCGAGCAGCGTCAGAAGCGAAGGCTTGAGCAGGTGGAAAGTCAGCACCGTTTCATAGATTTCGTTCCAGAACGTGTAGCGGAATTTCCCCGTCAGTTTGGAGTTGGTGTAGACCACGCAGAAGAGATGCGGCAGCACGTAGGCGGCCACCTGCTGCGGTGCGGCTTCGATGATGTTCAGGCTGAAGAGCAGATAGGCCAGCGGTGCCGTCAGGAACACGAAACGCGCGATGGGGAACTGGAAGTGCAGCATTGCACTGAGATAACAGAGCCGCTGCGGCAGGGTCAGTCCCGGCCCGAAGAGCGGGTTGTCCACGCGCAGGATCTGCGTCATGCCACGGCACCAGCGGCCGCGCTGGATGATGTGCAGTGCCAGACGTTCCGTGGCGAGACCACTCGCGAGCGGCAGGCCCAGATAGGCGGTGCTCCAGCCCTTGCGCTGCAGACGCAATGCCGTGTGTGCGTCTTCGGTGACGGTCTCGACTGCGAAACCACCGGTGCTCTCGAGCGCCTTGCGGCGGATCACCGCGCAGGAACCACAGAAGAAGGTGGCGTTCCAGTAGTCGTTGCCCTTCTGTACGGGGCCATAGAACAGCGCACCTTCGTGCGGCACTTCCTCACTGCCGGCGAGGTTGCGCTCGAAGGGGTCGGGCGAATAGAAGTGATGAGGTGTCTGGATCAGTGCGAGGTTCGGATCCTTGAGGAAGGCACCGACGGTGGCCTGCAGGAACGCGCGCGTGGTGATGTGGTCGCAGTCGAATACGCAGATGAGTTCACCATTGGTGAGCTTCATCGCGTTGTTGAGGTTACCGGCCTTGGCGTGCTTGTTGTCGTTACGCGTGATGTAACCCACGCCCACTGCCGAGGCAAAGGCGCCGAACTCCGGACGGCGGCCATCGTCGAGCAGATAGATCTTCAGCTTATCCTGCGGGTAGTCGAGGTTGGTGGCGGCGAGCACGGTGTCGCGCACCACGTCGAGACTTTCGTTGTAGGTGGGAATGTAGACGTCCACCGTCGGCCACAGGCTGACGTCATCCGGCAGCGGCACCATCTTGCGCTCGAGCGGACGCGCCGACTGAAAGAAACTCAGCACGAGCACCAGCCAGGCATAAAGTTCCGCCCCCAGCAGGCCGATACTGAAGAAGGAAGAGACGAACCCCTCGAGCACGAGGGTCTCGGTGACGCGCCAATACATGTAGCGCGTGGCGCTGATCACCGTCAGCACGATCATCACCATGCGTGCCCGCGGCGTGTGCTCGCGCATGCGCGAGACGATGAAGAGCAGCACGATCGTCACGAACCCGAAGACGAGTTGGTTCCGCACGCTCATGGGAGTGGCGATGATGACGGCAGCGAGCGCGGCGCAGCACAGCACCACGATAGTCGTCACCAGCCAGCCGATCAGTCTGTTCATGTTTGCTCAACCATCCGATACACCACCCTTGCGGGCATCGCCCTGCCGCAGGGCCGACTACTACCAATGAGGCGAAGAAAAGAATGGCGCTTGCTGCTGTTCTTCGATGCCGTCGCCCACGCTGAGCAGACGTTGAATGTTTCTCGCGATATTGGTCAGGTCTTCCACTGCCGCCGAGGCATAGGCGTGCTGGAACACGGAAATCTGCCGGGCATGGGCTTCCTTGACCGCTTCGTCGCGATGGACGAGGCCCAAGAGCGCAGCACCGAGACGCTCCCGCAGGAAAGCGGAGACATCACGATTGAGAGCACTGCGGATGTCGTATTGGTTGACTACGTAGAAGGTGCGACCGATCGCATTGGGGCCGAAGAATTCGCCGCGCTCGATGGCTGGCAAAAGCGCGGTCGAAGCGGTGTCGGCCAGAAGTACGGCCACACAGAGCGGGTTGAGGCGGCAATAGGCCTCTAGTGCGGGGGACGGTCCGGGCGGCATGTCTGCCAGAAGGACCGCATTGGGCTCGCCGAACAAAAGTGGGCGCAAACGCTCCACCAAGAAGTTGGGATTCTGTTCCAGCGTCATGTCGAAACGCCGGCGTTCCTCATGAGTGGCATCACCGTACACCAACAGGCGCACACCGCTGCGCGTTTCGCGCAGGAAGGGACGCCAGTCGTCGGTGGACAGACAGGAACTCACATAGCCACGACCATCTTCGAGACTGATGCCGAAGTGGTGGCGCAAGGCATTCTGGGGGTCGAAATCGATGACCACCACGTTCATGCCGAGTCGCTGCAGGGCGTACGCGATGTTGGCGGTGAGCATGGTCTTGCCCACGCCCCCCTTGGGAGAACCGAAACAGACAAATTTCATGATCAACTAATGCGCCTGAACAATGCCTTCAAAGGAGTTCCACCCTGGGGAGGTGCTACAGAGTCTTCTCGCTGGCGCTTGAACAGATGACCGAACCCCGTGGGTTCGGGTTGAGGCGTGGGCGCGGGCGACGGATTGAATGCGGCAGGCGGCGGCGCGGGCGCCACGGGAGGCGGCGGTGCCCATTGAGTCTGAGGCACCACCTGAGGTGCCGGAGCCTGCGCTGCAGGTGCAGGCGGTACCACCGGATTCGTTGCCGGGATCGGCGGCGGCACCATGGAGTTCAGGAAACCCTGCGTGAAGGAAGGCTCCGGCGTAGGCGCTGGAGCTGCAACCGGGGGGAACGGCGTGGGTTCTGCCGACTCACGACGCAATTCGGGGCGGGCAGGCTGACGCGCCACGCTATCCAGGATGGCCCACAGCCCCTTCTCACCGGCGGGTGTGGGGTCATCTCTCTTGAACTGGCGAAATCCGGGGGTCACGCCGCTATCCGCGTCGGAGGTGTCCCACTCCCAGTTGTCTGCCATGTTTCGAGTCCTTTTGTGCTATAGCCTATACAGATACACAGGAAAAGTGTCGGCGTCTACTGGAGATATACGTAGCCGTCTGTGAAGTACTCCACACTTTAGGTCATCAATTCGTTCATTTCCCTGACCTTGTCCTTCAACTCTTCCTTGAACTCGGCCAGGCGCTTGGCCACCCGCTCGTTGCTGGCGCCCAAAATCGAGGCCGCCAGGATGCCGGCATTGCGGGCACCATTGAGAGCCACGGTGGCCACGGGAATGCCGGTCGGCATCTGCAGAATGGAGAGCACCGAGTCCCAGCCGTCGATGGAATTGGTGGATTTGATGGGTACTCCGATCACCGGCAAAGTGGTGAGCGAAGCCACCATGCCCGGCAGATGAGCGGCACCACCGGCACCGGCGATGATCACCTTGAGCCCGCGTTCACGAGCGGACTTGGCGTAGTCCACCATCTGTTCCGGAGTGCGGTGCGCGGAGACCACCTTCATCTCGGCGACGATGCCGAAGCTCTCCAGTATATCCACCGCTTCCTGCATGATGGGCTGGTCTGAACTGCTTCCCATGATGACGCCAACCACGGCGGGCTTGCGCGTCTGGGGCACCAGTTTTGCCTTGTTGAGTTTCTTTTCCTTGCTGCTCATGAAGAGGCTCCGGAGCTCACGCCACTACACGAATGGTTTGCTTGACCTGCGCCACTTTCTGCATGAGGCGCTCGAGGTCGTTATCCAGAATCGTGACGTGCCCCATCTTGCGTTTCGGGCGAGTGAACTTCTTGCCGTAGAGGAAGAGGTTCACACCGCTGATGGACAACAGTTCATTCAGGCCTTCGTAGCGGGCCGGGCCACTGTGCCCCTCCTCGCCCAGCACGTTGACCATGGCCGAGGGCGACTTGAGAGCAGTCGAGCCGAGCGGCAGACCGAGAATGGCGCGCAGATGCTGCTCGTACTGTGAGGTGTAGTTGGCATTGATGGTCTGGTGTCCACTGTTGTGGGGGCGCGGTGCCACCTCGTTGACCAACACTTCGCCATCACGCGTGACGAACATTTCCACTGCCAGAATGCCGACGAGCCCCAGGCGGTCGATCACCATGCGCGCGATTGCTTCGGCGCGTTCCAGAATGGCAGCAGAAGCCTGACTGGGAGCGAGCAGATAGTCGACCAGGTTGTAGCGCGGATCGAATACGCATTCGACCGCCGGGAACACGGCGATTTCGCCTTGTGCGTTGCGCGCCGCAATCACCGAAATCTCACGATCGAAGTCCACCAGTTTTTCCAATACGCCCGGCGCATCGAAGGCGCGCTCGATGTCTGCGGCACCATCGAGTCGACGTACGCCGCCGCCGTCGTAACCGCCGCGACCGAGCTTGTTGAACGCCGGAAGGAAGTCGAGGTTGGCGGCGATGTCGGCCTTACCGTCGACCAGGATGAAGTCCGGCGTCGGGATGCCGTTGTCACGATAGAACTGCTTCTGCGTGCGCTTGTCCTGGATGATGTCGATCACTCGCGGCTGTGGGTAGATCGTCAGCCCCTCGCGCTCGAGTTGATAGAGCGCCTGAACGTTGACGTTCTCGATTTCGATCGTGAGCAGATCCACTTCCTTGCCGAAGCGATAGACGGTTTCGTAGTCGGTCAAACTGCCCTGAACGAAACGGGAAGCGAGATGACGACACGGCGCTTCGGGGTCCGGATCGAGGACCACGTTGTAGACGTCGTAGTTGGGACAGGCTTGCAGCAACATGCGGCCAAGTTGACCGCCGCCGAGAATGCCCAGGCGAAAATCCTGATAGAACGCTTTCATGCCAAGACACGGCCCTGGAAAGAAAGCGGCGCATCATACCACCGAGACCCGCCATTTAGAATGGCGAATTCCTTATCTTTCGGGGGCTCCCGGGGTGGTTTTGGCGCGCTGCTGGAGCTTTTCCAACAGCTCCCTGGCTTCCTCATGGGAGGGATCGAGCGCCAGCGCCCGTTCGAGGTCGGAGCAGGCGCGCTCGATCTGATCGATTTCGGCCAAGGTCTGGCCACGCAGGAAATAGACGCTGGGCTGGTTGGGGGCAATCTGCAGCGACTGTTCGAAGCATTCGAGTGCCACATCCACATAACCCATGCGGCGTAGAACCATCGCGCGATTATTTAACGCACGATAATTGTTCTTGTCGCATTGGTAACTGCGATCGAAATCGCTCAGCGCCTGCGTTTCGCGATTCAGCATGAAGTAGCACATGCCGCGGTGATTGAAGACGATCGAACGCACCGCGATTTCCGGATTGAGCGTGAGTACCTGGCTGTAATGCTTCACCGCCGTCCAGTAGTCCTTCTCGTTGTGCGCCTTCAATCCGGCCAGCAGATGTCGTTCTATCTCGTCGCGCTTGTTGCCCAGCGGCAACTCCAGCCCAGGCAGCGAGGCCTGCGGACCGAGCTCTTGCTGCAGGTGATTGAAATCCTGCACCGCGAGCGCCGAGCTCTGATCGAGCATGGCCTGAAAACGCTCCCTGCCCCAGCGCGCCAAGGCCTTCTGGGTGTCGCGGATTTCCTGAAAGATCATGTCGGCGAGACTGAGGCTGGCGTTCACCGCAGCCAGCTTCTTGCGAATGGAATCGTTGTTGGGAAAGCGAAAGTGATTCTTGTAGATCAGTTCGTGCTCCACCTCGGCCCACGCATCCTGCAGGATGGTGCGCACCTGCACTTCCACCACCGGCCGACAACCGGGCGGCAGCACCAACATTTCCCGCAGCGGCAACTCGACGTGCACCGAATCGTAGGCGAACTCGCGGAAGCTCAGTTTTTCGGACTTGCGCTCGATGTCGCTCGCGCCATAGTGCTCGCGCAGGAGCGATACCGCCGTTTCCACTTCCTCCTGGAACGGCACGATGATGCGCAGCCCGAGCAGATCCTTGATCTCGGGTTCGCCTTCACCGGTGCGTGCGAGAAAACTGCGCTTTTCACTCAGACTTTCGAAGGTCTTCACGCGCAGCTTCACGCCCACGTGCAAATGATGACGACGCAGCAGTTCCTCGACTTCTGCGCCGAGCGCAACCAGATGCCGACGCCAGCTTTCACCGTGCGCCGCATAGGCCTGCGAAATGGCTTCCAATACGTTCACTGCAGAGGTAACTCGTTTACGTTCACGCGAAAGAGCTCGCGCTGCTCATTGCCGAAAAGCAGGGTATCGTCGTCGAGCCAGGTGATGGCTTCCGCTTGCTTCACCACACGTGGATTGAGATCGATCTTGCGCGGCGAACTGCTCAGCCAACGATCGCTGCCGTCGCTCGGGCGATCGAACAACCACAGCGCGGTGTAGGTGATCACGGCCAGGCGCTGACCATTCGGAGACACGTCGGCACCGGAAGCGGCGCGCAGTTCGCTGTTGCTGTCGACCAGGGTAAGAACGTTGTCGCGATCGGTGAAACGCGTGTCGAGTCGATACAGCTTTGCACCGCGCTCCATCCGGCGCGGGAAGCTGCTGCTGCGATGTTTGGTGATGATGTAGAGCGCGTCATCCGCCGCGAACAGACTTTCGCTGTCGAAGTCCCAGGTGGGATCGGGGAAACCGGTTTGATCGGGATAGACCACCGGATATTTCTGCAGCACCGCCGAACGCGTCGACGCCCTGGGATCGATTTCGCTCAGGGCATAGACGGCGAGATCGCGGCGATCGTTGCCGTTGTTGCCCATGTCCGCGATGTAGAGGTAACGCCCATCGGTGGCGATGTCCTCCCAATCGATGTTTTCCGCACCGAGCACCTCGAAGCCCTGCCACTGCCGCTTGCCGGCCTGTGGTGCATCACCGAACTGCGACAGCGCACTGTAGGTGGGAAGAATCGAGCGCCCGGACAAATCGAGCGCGAAGATCCGCGGCTTGTCGCCACTGTCGTTGTGAGCCCAGAGCAAACCGCGATAGCGCTGGCTCAGCACGATGCCGCTGAGCTCGTTCAAGGGGGGGATGCTGACACGCGCGAAGAGTTCCGGCGCATAGGCCCGCTCCCAGGCGGGATCGAAGCGGGGCGAAAACAGCAGCGACCCGAGCAGGATCACGCCTGCAACCAGCACGAGAGGCAGGTTCTTCATGAGCTCTTCACCACTCGCAATCAGACCTTGCGCAATGCATGCAGGATGAATTCGACGTGGCTGCGAGCATAGCGTTCGGGGTCGATCGGTGCCACATCACGGAATTGCAGATTCCACATCGCACCGTGCAACACCGGCGCCATCAGGAATTGGGTGTAGATGTCTTCCGCATCTTCGCGGAACTCGCCGCTGGCGATGCCCTTGCGAATGATGCGCAGCACCAGCTGCTGCGAAGGCAGGATCATTTCCTCGTAGAAGAAACGCGAGACCTGCGGAAAACGCAACGCCTCGCCGATCACCACCAGCAGCATCGAAGGCAGCAGCGCACTGTGCATGAAGGCATGCATGCGCGAGAAATGGATGCTCAGGAGTTCGCTCGCGCTGCCCTCGAATCCATCGATGAAGGAAATGGCCTGGTCGCGTCCGGGGAACAGCGTTCGGCGCACCACTTCCTCGAAGAGGCGTTCCTTGCTGTCGAAGTAGAGATAGATCGTGCCCTTGCCGATGCCGGCGCGTATGGCGACGTCGTCGAGCTTGGTGGCGGAGAAACCCTGGGTCGCGAATTCTTCCAGCGCGGCATCGATGATGGCGTTGCGGCGCGCTTCCTTTTGCTGCTCTCGCTTTCCCGTGACGGTTGGGGTGGTAATGACCTTGGTCCTGCGGTGATGTGGTGAACGGGCGGGATGATAGCAGCGCTGACCCGCGGGTCAATCTCGACCCGCGCGCTTCTACAGAAGGATGAAGCGAATCATGCGACCTTCAGTTCGCGTCGCAGGAAGCTCAGCAATTTCTGCCAGGCATCCTCACTGGCCTCGGCGTGGTAGCGCTCGGGCATGGGGAAATTCTGGAAAGCATGCCCTGCCCCATCGTAACGATGGAACTCGTAATCGATGCCCGCCTCCTGCAGCGCCTGCGCGTAGAGATCGACATCTTCCGGCGAGGGATTGGTGTCGTTGTTGCCGAAGAAGCCGATGACGCGACGCACTTCCATGAAGCGCGTCAGACTCAAGGGCGGAGGATTGCCGGCGCCGAGTCCTTTGCGGATGTTGCCGCCGTAGAAGACAGCCATCACCTCCAGATCCGGCAGGTGACCGGCCCCCAACCACGCCACACGCCCTCCCCAGCAGTGACCGACGATGCCGATGCGTTTCGGATCGACGTCGGCGTCACTGCGCAAAAGTTCGTGGGCAGCGCGCAGATCCGCCACGGTCCAATCGTCACGACTTTCCTCGCGCTTGATTTCCACCGGCGCCTCCTTGGGCCACCAGTGGAAGATAAATGGCACGACGACCACGAAACCGGCATCGGCCAGACGCCGTGCCGTGGTCAACGTAAAGGGATCATTCTCGAGTCCCGTGTGTCCCATCGGAATGTGCTGACACAGCACAAGCCCCGGATGCGGGCCCGGCTGGTCGGGACGGAACAGCAGGATTTCCATCGGTGAATCGAGCACCGTGCGCGTATGCAGTTCGTAGCGATATTGCGCTTGAGCGGACATCGTCACTCCTTCTTGATTCCTGATTGCGGCGCGACTTCACACGATGTCACGACGACTCACTTGATTGAGCAGCGGCGCGCCCACCAGTGCACGCCGCAGATTGTCGAGGAACAATTCCTCGCTGCGGCGGCGCATGCCGCTGCCCGCGTTCGAGGTATGCGGCGTGAGCGACACGCGCGGATGTTGCCACACCCAGCTCTCCGGCTGCGGCGGCTCATCGTTGAACACATCGAGCACCGCGTAGGCGGGGCGCCCCGCATCGAGCGCGGCACGCAGATATTCTTCCACCACCAGATCACCGCGCGCGATGTTCACCAGCACCGAGCGCTCGTTCATCGCAGCGAGGAAACGTTGGTCGACCAGGTTGCGCGTGGACGCATTGGAGGCGCAGGCCAAGACGACGACATCGGCTTCGGGCAACACTTCATATATCCGCTCGGTGGGCAGCACGACATCGGCCAAGCCTTCGCCCTCAGGTGAACGACGGACTGCGATCACCTCGGCGCCGAAGGCGCGCAGACGCACCGCCAGTTCCCGCGCGATGGCACCGAAGCCCACCAATACCCAGCGACTGCCGCTGACTTCGCGGAAGGCGCGATGCTTCCATATCCCTTCCGCCTGCTTGGCGCGGTAATCGGCCACGTCCTGGAAATGGGCCAGCACCTGGCCGAAGACGAACTCGGCAATGGCGATCGCCTGGCTATGGTTGTTCGTCACCTTCACGCCGCGCTCGACCAGGTCGAGATAGGGCAACTTGTCGAGGCCCGTATTGATGGTGTGCAGCCATTCGATCGAGGAGGACCGAAGCATCAGCTCGAAGTAGTCCTTCAGACGCGGCGAGAAGAAGAGCTCGCTGTGGATCCAGAAGTACTGCGGCTGCAGCTCTTCCAGGCTCATCGGCGCACCATCGAGGGTGATGGCGCCGTTCTCATCGTAGAGACCGACGCGCAGATCCGGCGCCAGGGCCTGTATGCGAGGAGCCAAACGCTCCCAGGTGGGTTTGAAGTAAAGCGCGGTGGGCATGCGGATATCCGTGAACAGCAAGAGCGGCGAATGATGCCCCAAGCTGCAGCATTTGGCAGCCCTGGACGCGACCTGCCCCAACGTGGAGCCGCGCTCTCCCCCGGGCTATAATCCGCGCCTTTCGCCGGCCGGCCCGGCTTCGAGCATACGATCCACGACCATGGACAAGACTTACGATCCTCACGCCATCGAAGGTGCCCTCTACCGCAAGTGGGAGGAAAAGGGCTATTTCAAGCCCAGCGCCGCCGACAAGCCCTATACCATCATGATCCCGCCGCCGAACGTGACGGGCAGCCTGCACATGGGTCATGGCTTCAACAACGCCATCATGGATGCCCTCATCCGCTATCACCGCATGCGCGGCTACAGCGCACTGTGGCAGGGCGGCACCGACCACGCCGGCATCGCCACGCAGATGGTGGTGGAGCGCCAGCTGGCTGCGCAGGGCGTGAGCCGCGTGGAGCTGGGCCGTGAGAAATTCCTCGAGAAGGTCTGGGAGTGGAAGCAGAGCTCGGGAGACACCATCACGCGCCAGCTGCGTCGTCTCGGCTCGTCGATCGACTGGTCGCGCGAACGCTTCACCATGGACCCCGGCTTCTCGCGCGCGGTGGAAGAAGTCTTCGTCCGTCTCTACGACGAAGGCCTGATCTATCGCGGCAAGCGTCTCGTCAACTGGGATACCAAGCTCCACACCGCCATCTCCGACCTCGAGGTGATTTCCGAGGAAGAGAACGGCCACCTCTGGTATTTCCGCTACCCGCTTGTGGGCGGCGCCACCACGAAGGAAGGCAAGCCCTACATCGTGATCGCCACCACGCGTCCCGAAACGCTGCTGGGGGATACCGCCGTTGCCGTACATCCCGACGACGAGCGCTATCAGCATCTGATCGGCCAGCAGGTGGAACTGCCGCTGTGCGGCCGCACGATTCCGATCATCGCCGACACCTACGTCGATCCGGAATTCGGTACGGGCTGCGTGAAGATCACGCCGGCACACGACTTCAACGACTACGAAGTGGGTCAGCGTCACAAGCTGCCGATGATCAACATCCTCACGCGCGATGGCGCCATCAATGACGCCGCGCCCGAAGCCTATCGTGGTCTCGACCGTTTCGACTGCCGCAAGCAGCTCGTACGTGATCTCGAGAACGAAGGTCTCGTCGAGAAGATCGAACCGCACAAACTGAAAGTGCCGCGCGGCGACCGCAGTGGCACCGTCATCGAGCCCTTCCTCACCGACCAGTGGTACGTCGCCACCAAGACTCTCGCCGAGCCGGCGATCAAGGTGGTCGAGGAAGGTCAGATTCAGTTCGTACCGAAGAACTGGGAAAACACCTATTTCGCCTGGATGCGCGACATCCAGGATTGGTGCATCAGCCGTCAGCTCTGGTGGGGCCATCGCATCCCGGCCTGGTACGACAACGAAGGCAAGGTCTACGTGGCGCGCAACGAAGAGGAAGTGCGCAGCAAATACGGTCTGAGCGCCGACGTCGAACTACGTCGCGACGAAGACGTGCTCGACACCTGGTTCAGTTCCGCACTGTGGACCTTCGGCACGCTCGGCTGGCCGGAGAACACGCCGGAATTGCAGAAATTCCATCCGACCGACGTGCTGGTCACCGGTTTCGACATCATCTTCTTCTGGGTCGCGCGCATGATCATGATGACCCTGAAGTTCACCGGCCAGATCCCCTTCAAGACCGTCTATATCCACGGCCTGATCCGCGATGCGGAAGGCCAGAAGATGTCGAAGTCGAAAGGCAACGTGCTCGACCCCATCGACCTCATCGACGGCATCGATCTGGAAAGCCTGGTACAGAAACGTACCAGCGGCATGATGCAGCCGCAGCTCGCCAGCAAGATCGAGAAAGCCACGCGCAAGCAGTTCCCCGATGGCATCGCGGCGCACGGCACCGACGCGCTGCGCTACACCTTCTATTCGCTCGCCTCGACCGGTCGTGACATCAACTTCGACCTCGGCCGCATGGAAGGCTATCGCAACTTCTGCAACAAGATCTGGAATGCAGCGCGCTACGTGTTCATGAACACCGAAAACGCACAGGTCACCAAGCCTGCGAACGAAAGCGACTATTCGCGCGCGGATCTGTGGATCCAGTCGCGCTTGCAGGCCGCGCTGAACAAGGTCATCGACAACATGGCGGCCTACCGCTTCGACCTCGTGTCGCAGGCGGTGTACGACTTCTTCTGGAACGAGTACTGCGACTGGTACCTGGAACTCTCCAAGCCCGTGCTGTGGGATGAGAAGGCCAGCGAAGCGCAGAAGAACGCCACCCGCTACACCCTGCTCAGCGTCCTCGAGCAGAGCCTGCGTCTGGCCCATCCGCTGATGCCCTTCATCACCGAAGAGATCTGGCTCAAGGCTGCGCCGATGCTCGGCATCGAAGGCGACACCCTGATGCTGCAGGCCTACCCGACGCCGAACGACGACGCAGTGCGTCCGGATGTGGAAGCCGAAATCGCGTGGCTGCAGCGCGTGATCCTGTGCCTGCGCAACATCCGCGGCGAGCTCAACATCTCCCCTGCCAAGGCGGTGACGGCGCTCTTCGGCAAGGGCACGGCCCAGGACCGCGAACTGCTCGAAGCCAATCGTCAGGCGTTGGTGAAATTGGCCAAGCTGGAATCCCTGCGCTGGCTGGCCGCCGACGAAAGCGCTCCGGTCGCCGCCATGCAGGTGGCCGGTGAGATGGAAATCCTGGTGCCGCTGGAAGGCCTGATCGACCTCGACGCCGAGCGTGCCCGTCTGCGCAAGGAAATCGACAAACTGCAGGCCGAGATCGCCAAACTGGATGGCCAACTGGCCAACGAACGCTTCGTCGCCAACGCCCCGGCGGCCGTGGTCGGCAAGGTTCGTGAGCAGCGTGACACCGCTCAACACACGCTGGCACAACTGCAGGAGCAGTTCGCCAGACTTGGCAAAGCGTAGCCGACCGGCGTAAAGTCAGCCCCCATCAGGGTAAACCTGCAGGGTCCTCGCGGCGTAACAGCTGCCTGCAGGTTTACACTGATGCCTCCTGCCCAATGCTGCCAAGAGCAAAGGACAGGAGGCGTTCCCTCCCCAGCTCGGACCCCAAGACATGCGCAAGCTCGGCATCGCCCTGGTCATCACCGCTAGCTGTTTCACCCAGAGCTCCCAGGCTCACATCGACAAACCCACCGACCCCAACGGCGGTCACTGGGATTCGGCCGGTTATTACCACTGTCATCTCGCTGGTTGCGTACCCGCACCGCATCGCCATCAGTTCCGCAGCCGCGCCTTCTCGGCCAGCGATCTCGACAAGTACTACCTCGAAGAAGATTGGCCACATTGGTTGAACCAGGGCGGTTGCAAGGACGCGCGCACCATCGTGCTCGAGGCCACCAGCCGTGCGCCGGTCACCTGGACCAACCCGCGCCAGTGCGAGATTCGTGAAGGACTGTGGATAGACCAGTACACGGGTGAGGAGCTCACCCGCGCCGCGCAGGTGGAAGTGGATCACGTGATCCCACCGCGTTATGCCAATGCCACCAACGGCTATCGCTGGGATGACGCCAAACGCGCGCAGTTCGCCAATGATCCCTTCAACCTCATGCCAGTGAGCCGGGAAACCGCACGCAAGAAACGCGATCGTGGCATCGGTTCCTGGCAGCCACCGAATGCAGAACTGAGCTGTGAGTATGCGCGTGCGTGGCGTGATGTTTCCGAGAAATACGATCTGGATCTGTTGGCCCGTGACAAGAGCCGCATGAACAAGATCCTGGAATCCTGCGGCGTCGAATCCGGCCGCGACATCGACGACGAATGAGGACTGATGGCGCTCCGCTGAGGACCTTGCGGAGCGCCAGGGCCATCAGGCCCGCGACATGTACTTGCCAGTCTCGGTGCTGACCCGCACCACTTCTCCCTGCTCCAGATATTCCGGCACCTGCACTTCCAGACCCGTGGTCAGTTTGGCCGGTTTGGTGCGACTGGTGGCGGAAGCGCCCTTCATGCTCGGCGGCGTTTCCACGATCTCGAGCTCCACCACGGGTGGCAGCTTCAGGCTCAGCAACTTGCCGTCCATGATCAGTGCCTGCAGACCTTCCATGCCTTCGGTGATGAAGCCGCGCGTCTCTTCCATGTCGGCATCCGCAATCTCGTATTGCGTGAAGTCTTCGGAGTTCATGAATACCCAGTTGCTGCCATCGTGATAGGAGAACTGCACCGGGACGAGGTCATAGTCGGCTTCCTGCAGCAGGTCATCCCCTTTATAGGTGAGATCCAGCTTCTGGCCGGTCTGCATGTTGTTGAAGCGAAACTTGTACAGGGTGGCGGCACCACGAGCGGAGGGGCTCTTCACTTCCATCGACTTGACCACGTGGGGTACGCCGTCGATGTCGATCACCATTCCGTTTTTGACTTCACTGGCTTTGGGCATAAACACTCCGGATGTAGACGAGGGCGGCGATTTTACATGAGTTAACCCTGGATCAACCCCCTTCCCCGCAGCCTCACGCCCCCACAAAGGGATTTCGTCGCTGCCTTCGGTATTGCTAGTATTCGCCCCGCCTGCCATAGAACACCCATCGACAAGGCAGCGCCTCACGCAGAAAGTCAATAAATACCAAGAAGAAGAGACTATTCCATGACAGCTCGTAAAACTCTGGCCGTAGTGGGCAGTGCGGCCATACTCGCCACGCTCGCATATTTGATCGAACTTTCCACACACGTTTCCGAGCCAGGGGCTTACTTCGTCACAGCCCTCCTCGCCGCCACTTCCACCCTCCTCGCCACACAACAGAATCGCAGCCGCCGCAACCGCCGCAACAACTCCTCCCCCGCGGCATCCAATCAAGCCTTCAACCACGGCACCGTCCGCACCGGCAAGGAACAAGGCTGCGTGAAATGGTTCAGTGCCAGCAAAGGTTTTGGCTTCATCACGCGAGACAATGGCGAAGACATCTTCGTCCACTTCCGCTCCATCCACGGCAATGGCCATCGCGTGCTGCACGAAGGTCAACGCGTCGAGTTCGCCATTTCCGAAGGCAGCAAGGGATTGCAGGCCGAAGACGTCATCGCCCTGAAATGAACCGCATGAACGGAAGCTTGAAGCTTCCGTTCGTCACGGCTCAGTAGTGCGGGGGTTTTTCGTCTATCGGAGCCAGGGTTTGCGCAGCCTGATGCTGTGCATCTTCCAGATAGCCGACCCGTTCACGCAGCAGTTGCAGTTCGGCGCGTAGCAGATCGATCTGCTTCTGCTGCGCCGTCACGATGTCGGTAAGTTCTTGCAGGTTGCGTTCCTGGAACGCCACAGTGGTCTGCAGTTCGATCAAGGCCTCAGACATGGTGTACCTCCGATCTCACTCAGGTGTCGGCCCATAACCGTAACAGGTTGTGATATACCCCTGCCAGGTCCGTTGCCACTTCATGCCCCTCTGCGTTGCTCGCCACTTTCTGGACGCAACGGTCCAGTTCGAACAAGAGCGCGCGTTTGTGATCCTCGCGCACCATGCTCTGAATCCAGAAGAATGAAGCAAAACGCGTTCCGCGTGTCACCGGCACGACGCGATGCACACTCGTGCCCGGATAGAGCACCAGGTCACCGGCGGGCAGCTTGATGCGCCGCGGCCCATAGGTGTCTTCCACTTCCAACTCGCCGCCGTCATAGCTCTCGGGGTCGCTGAGGAAGAGCGTTGCCGACAAGTCCGTACGAATGCGCAGCGGCGTGCCGCTGAGCGGACGAATGGCGCCATCGACGTGACGGCCATAAGTCTGCGACTCGTCATAGCGATTGAAGAGCGGGGGCAGGATCTTCAGCGGCAACGCTGCTGCGGTGAAGAGCGGATTGGACGCCAGCGAGCGCAGGATCTGCTCGCCCAGCTTCTGGGCGAGCGGATGCGTATCGGGCAATTGCTGGTTGCGTTTGACCTGTTGCGACAGATATCCGGCGCTGCCGCGCCCATCGAACCAGGTCACGGCTTCCAGTTCACGTCTGAACTCCGCCAACTGCGCGGAGTTCAAAACGCCAGGGATGTGAACCAGCATCGTCGGTTCTCAGTACTTGAGGTTCACGGCAAACACTGCGCCGAAACCGGCACCGGGCACCACGTGCCACGGGTGCAGTTGATCGAAGTAATACTCGTCCGTGATGTTGGTGAGATTGAGTTTGAAGATGACGTTCTGATTCATCTCGTACTTCGCCATCGCGTCGAAGGCCCAGTAATCCGGCACCCATTTCACCGGAATGGTGTTGGCCGCGAGACGCTCATCCACATAACGCGCACCGAGACCCACTTCGAACTTCGGCGTCAGCGAGAAATTGGCCCAGCCGGAGAAGGTATTCTCGGGCACGTTCACGAGCTGCGTACCGGGCGGCAGAGTAGCCTGCGTGCTCTTGCCCTGCTCGCTGTCGAGATAGGTGTAGCCGGCGTTGAGACTGAGGCGCTCGTTCACACGCCCCGATGCAGTGATCGCGAAACCTTCCACCGTCTGCTCACCGGCCAGCATGTTGAAGCCAGGGTTGGCCGGATCGGGCACTCGCGCATTGTTCTTGACGATGCGGAACACCGAAGCATCGATCAGGAGCGCATCGTTGAAGAACTGCCACTTGGTACCGAGCTCTGCGGTGCGGTTGTTCTCGGGATCGAGGAAGGCATCACCGATCGTGAGATTGCGGCCGCTGTTGATGAACGACAAACCTTCACCCGAAGGGTTGAACGAAGTGCCGCCACCCAGATAGATGGTGCCGTTCTCGACCGGCTTGTAGACCAGCGCCAGACGCCAGCTGGTTTCGATGTCGGTGTGATCGATGGCTTCGTGTCCGACGTAGCTGCCGTCGGTGTCGAAGCGATCGGCGTCGTAGTCGATTTCGAAGCGATCCCAACGCACGCCCGCCATGAGCTGCCAGTGTTCGTTGAATTTGATGGTGTCGAGGATGAAGCCGGCCAAGGTATCGACCTGGTTTTGGGAACGCAGGCGCAGACCGTAATCGGTTTCGGCATAGGTGCCGGCCGGGTTCAGCAGCGTGGTGTTGGGTACGCCCTGCGGGAAGCCGAACTCGGGATCGGAGCCCTCGTCGGCGATTTCGATACCCGCCACGACGGCATGGCCGATGCTGCCGGTGTTGAATTCGCTGATCAGGTTCAACTGGCCCTGCAGGATGTCTTCGGTGGATTCACCACGGAACACGAAGCGACGGATCTCGATGTCGCTGAGCGGCGTGCTCGCCGCAGGGCTGCCGATTACCTGCGGCTCGGTGAGACGCGATTTGCGGTCGTAGTTGGCCCAGCGTACCAGGGCCTGCACGCGGGTGTTGGCGGTGAGAGAGTGATCGAGCTTCACCGTGGCGACATCGACGTCGGTTTCGATGTAGTCATCGTCGAAGCCGTAATAGGTATCGCGCGGCACGTCGGCAGGACGACCGTTGAGCCAGGGCAAGCCATAGTCCGGCACGTCCTCGCTCTTCATCTTCATGTAGCTCAGGGTCAGCTGCGTGGCATCACCGAGGCCAATCGCCAACGACGGCGCGATGCCGTAGCGCTCGGTATGAGCACCATCGCGATCCACCACGTCGGCCTCGTGATACATCAGGTTCAGGCGAGCGGCGACATCTTCGGAGAAAGGCTGGTTGAGATCGGCGGTGACACGACGGGTGTCGGCGTTGCCGAGGTTGACGTTCAGCGCACGCAGCTCATCGGCAATCGGCGTCTTGGTGCTCTGGTTGATCACACCACCGGTCGAACCACGACCGAAGGCCATCGAGGACGGTCCCTGCAACACTTCGATGCTGCTCAGGTTGAAGGGATCGCGATAGTAGTTGCCGAAGTCGCGCATGCCGTCGAGGAACATGTCGTTGCGCGAATTGAAGCCACGGATGTTGGGGTTGTTGCCCTGCCAGCTCATTTCACCGGCGCCGAGCGTGATGCCCGGCACGTTGCGCAGTGCATCGTTCAGCGAGTTGACACCGCGATCGTCCAGCAAGCCTTCGGTCAACACCGTGATGCTCTGGGGCGTGTCCACCAAGGCTTCGGTGAACTTGCTCAAGCTGGTTTGCTCCACGGTGTAACCATCACGCGCGCGATCCGTCACCAGGATCTCTTCGATGGCGCCAGCTGCCAGCAGCGGAGCTGCCGCCATCAGAGCGGAGCCACCCAGCATCAAACGGGAAATCGTGCTGCGCAGGGTTTGCGCCCGAAGCGGAGTGAAAGGCAAGGTCTGACTACGGTCAGTCATCATGGTTCCCTTATTGCTTGATTAGACGAGATGAGTAAGAGGATCTGGTTATCAGAACGCCGCCTGAATGCTGCCCAGAAGAAGTTCGGCGGCATGGTGCATCGGGTCCACCAGTGCGACGCTGAAAAACAGCAGCATCAGCAGGAATGGCCAGAAACGATACGGTTCCAACTGGGTTTTGTTATCGGCGTCCACCAACAGAAGAATGCGGCTCTCCACCTCGGAGCCGGTGAAGGCGGACACCAGGGCGGGGTTGCGGAAGTCGAAGTTCTCGGGGACTAGGCGCAGGATACGCAACAGAGTTTCCGCCACGTTGAGTGCACCATGCTTCGCTGCCGTGGCGAAGTCGCAGGCGGCTTCGATGTACAGATGCAGATCGTCGAGCAAGGGGCGCGCGAAACGCGTCGGCACCGCCAGTAGCATCAGCCGTGCCGTGAGTATGCGCAGGTTGTCCCTGCGCGCGGCGTGGGCACGTTCGTGTTCGAGGATGATGGCGAGATCACGTTCGCTGCATTCACGCAGCATGCCTTCGGTGATGAAGATGTCGTTGCTCACCCAGCCCAACGTGAACACCAGTTTTTCGTCGTTGGGCAAGAGGCACCAGTCACGACGTCGCTCTCCCAAACTCATCAGATGCTTGCGCAGTTCTCGCGCGGCCAGCAGATGGCGCACGAACTTGCCGGCCATGGTCGTCAACGCGAGCGCGCTCAGACCAAGCACGGCGGCGACCGTCCAATAGGATTCGAGACGCGGAAACTTACCTTCGCAATCGGCGCTGTGGTGATGCAGCGTGATCACGTTCAGCTCCAACAGGCCACCGAACAGCAGACTCGTGGCAAGCAGGCTGGTGCAGAACGGCAATGCGATCAGACCCAGCACGGCGTTGGCCGCCGTCGCCGGATGCCATGCGGCCAGCTTCTTGCGCAGATGGGGATAGACCAGATAGAGGCAGCCGAACAGCAGCAGCCAGGTGCTCAGCCAGATCGCTGCGAAAGAGCTCATCTCCCGCAGCAGTTTCAGCAGTTCAACCGTCGTCATCTTCTGCTTCCTCCAACTGGCGGCGCTTGTGCTGGATCAATTGTTCGAGATGATCCAACGCCGACCCGTCGATGCGGCTCGCCACATTGACGAAACTGCTGAGGATGGTATCGGGACTTCCATCGTGCAGCAGACGAATCACGTCCTTGAGCAATTTGCCCAAGAGTTCGGCACGCGATACGGCGGCAGTATAGATGAAGGCGTGACGCCGTTTTTCGCGCTCGAGCAAACCCTTGCGCACGAGGCGTTCGAGAGTGGATTGAACGGTGCTCAAGCTGGAGTGTTGGCGCGCGGCCAAGACTTCCTGTACTTCCTTGGCCTCGATGCCTGGTTTGTTCCAGACGCTGGCCATTACCCGCAGTTCCAGTTCACCCAGAGCGTGCGGTAGCGTGTTCTGTGCGTGTCGCGTTTTTTTCATTGCCCTGATCTAGTCTCAATCGGTGTTTCCGAGGGGTTTGCCTGCCCCGTGGCTCGACTCGACTTCCACAGCGGTCCTACGTACTGCCTCCGCATAGGGAAAAAGCCTTATTTAACGGGACCTTCCACTACCTTACCGCGCGTGCGCGGTCTCACCCTGCCATCCGCGTACGGATGAGGCTGCGTCATTATCCCAATCCTGGGCGCGCGGCGCATGTGCGATTAATTGCGCTCAAGCGTGCAGGAATTTTGTTTTGATCAAGGATCAATTCCCGCCAAATTGCTTGGCGACTCTCCGCTGTGATACCTTCCAGGCCATCCCGGCACGTCCGGCCCTTCCCCGCTAGCTCTATTCCAGCCAGATCCTCATGCAAACGACTCAAAGCAAACCGCCCATTCGCTGGTTGAATCTCGCCGTCCTCGGCATTCCCGTCCTGGTGTCGGCCACCGTCGTGCCCTGGTACGGCTTCACCTACGGCTACGATGCCTATGAGTGGATATGGTTCCTCGTACTGCTGGCCTTCTGCGAACTGTCGATCACCGCCGGCTATCACCGCATGTGGTCGCATTCCGCCTACAAGGCGCATCCAGTGCTGCGTTTCATCTTCGCGCTCGGCGGCGCCTGTGCACTGCAGAACAACTGCATCACCTGGGCCTCCGATCATCGCCGCCATCATCTGCACGTCGACGACAACGAGAAGGATCCCTACTCCGCCAACCGCGGTTTCTGGTACAGCCACTTCGAATGGATGATTCGCGACTACCCGGCGACGCGCGAGGACCTTTCCAACGTCAAGGATCTGCTGAAGGACCCGATCCTGATCTGGCAACGCGACCACTATCTGGCGCTGCTGCTACTCATGAACGTCGGTGTGCCCGTGCTGCTCGGTTGGTTGCACGGTGACATCTGGGGCAGCTTCCTGTTGGCCGGCTTCCTGCGTCTGACGCTGAGCCAGCACTTCACCTATCTCATCAATTCCGCCGCGCACCTTTGGGGCAAACAGACATATGACCCGAATCAGACCGCGCGCGACAACTGGTTCATCGCCCTCTTCACCTTCGGTGAGGGTTATCACAACTACCACCACACCTTCGCCTGGGATTACCGCAACGGTGTGCGCTGGTATCACTACGATCCCACCAAGTGGCTGATCAAAGTGTGCTCCTGGCTGGGTCTCGCGCGCGATCTGCGCAGCTGCTCCACCTATCGCATCGAGATGACGCGCATCGCGGTGCAGTACAAGCAGGCGCTGCAGCACTGCGAAAAACTGGCCGACGAAGCCTCCACCTGGAAGGAACGTCTCGAAAGCGAATACGCCAAGCTGGTCGCCACGCTCAATGAGTGGTCCGACGCGCGTCATGCCTGGCTGGAAGCCAAGTCCGCCGCGCTCAGCAACGAACTGCAGCACGATCTCGACGTGCTCAAGGGTCGGTACAAGCAGCTCAAGCAGCAGGTCCAGCGTCACCGCGAAGACTGGCAGCTGCTGCTCGCCAATCTCACGGGCCCGCGTCCTGCACAGGTCTGAGCGCCACTCCCTGGTCTTTTGATTGATTCGGCGCATCTGCTGCCGCAAGGCGGCAGATGCGCTGTTCCGGCAGAGTCCCTTCGCGTCTCTTCACGAAAATTACACAATCCTACGGGCACTGCGACGCAACTTTGTGGTCAGATTGATCCAGCGCGTAACGCCTAGCCTTTGGCGCGCGCCCTCATTCAGGTAACGCGGACGACCTATGACCAGGGTAGCGATCATCGGTGCCGGCCTGACCGGCCTCTGTCTTGCTCAGTTGCTCCACAGCCACGGTAGCGGCATCGAGGTCACTGTCTTCGAAAAAGCACGTGGCCCGGGCGGACGCATGGCCACGCGTCGTGCGGATGAGTGGTACTTCGAGCATGGCACGCAGTTCTTCACCGCGCGCCATCCCGCCTTCCGGCGTTTTCTTGCGCCCTACCTCGATGCGGGGCTGATTCAGCCCTGGCAGCCGAAGCTGGTCGGACTTTCTCCCAACGAGCCGCTCTACCGCCGCGCCTGGTTCGAACCCCACTACATCGCCGTGCCCACCATGAACTCCCTGACCAAGTCGCTCGCCGCACCGCTGGCGGTGGTGTTGCAGCACGAGGTCAAGGCACTGGAGCGTCATGGCAGAGAGTGGGTGCTGCACTTCGCCAACGGCCAGATCTCCGAGCCCTTCGATTGGGTGCTCTGCACGGTGCCGGCACCGATGGCGGTGCCGCTCCTGCCGCGTGAATTCAGCGGTCACGCTGCGCTGCGCCGCGTACGCTACGCGCCCTGCACGATGCTCATGCTCGGCTTCGACAGCCCGCTCCCCTTACCGTGGGATGCCGCCCGAGTACATGACAGCGTGCTCACCTGGGTCGCGCGCGGCAGCAGTCGCGATTCCCATCCCGGACCGGAATCGCTGGTGCTGCAGAGCAGCAACCAGTGGTCGCACCGCAACGCCGACGCTGGTCTCGCCACCGTTTCCGAAACGCTCGAAACGGCACTGCGCGCCTTGCCTGGACTCGAGGAATTGCCGGAACCCAGCTGTCGCTACATCCATCGCTGGCGCTATGCCCGGCTCCTGCAGCGTGCGGAAGCGCCGGCCTATGCCGACACGGCTCTGCAATTGGGCGCCTGCGGCGAATGGGGTTTGGCGGGCAGCGTGGAGAGTTGCTTCCTCAGCGCCCTGGCGCTCTATCAGCGTCTGGAACCGCTACGCGGCGGCCTGCACGCTTCCGCTCTGCTGGGCGAGCCGCTGCATCATGACGAGCTGACCCTCTCCCCACTGCTGGCGAAAACGCTTGGTCGGCAGAGCTGAGGCTCGGCTCAACGGCCGCGTCCCAACGCCGCCACCATCGAGCCTGCCACCACCAACAGCGCACCGAGATAGGACCAGAGATTGAGATCGCTGGAACTGAAGTGCGCGGGGAACCAGCGCACGGCCAGCGCCATGAAGATGATGGTGAATACCGGCGCCAGCGCAATCACCGCTCCCACCTTCGCCGCCTGCCACACCTGCATCGCTTCGGTGAAGGCGCCGTAGCCCAGGACCATGTTCAAGCCGCAGAACAAGAGCGCCAATGCCTGTGCCCAGTCGAGCTCGAGTACTGCCGACGGCGCGCTGAAGGCCCACAGCCCCAAACTGCCCCCGGCGTAGATCAGCAGAGTCAGTTGCAGCGAGTTGAGACGACGCAGGAGCACTTTCTGCAGCAGCCCATAGAGGGTCCACGACGTGGCGGCGGCCAACATCGCCACCACACCGAGGGTATACGCGGAAAGTTCGCCGAATAGCTGCGCGAGGCGTTCGTTGAAGAAGAGCGCGAAGCCGATGAACAGCACCAGAGCGCCGATCCATTCCACCTTTCCCAGACGTTCGCCGTAGAACCAGACACTGCCGAACATCAGGAGAAACGGTGCCAGCTGGATCAGCACCTGGGTCGTTTCGGGATTGAGGAGTTCGAGACCGAGCAGATAAAAAATGAAATTGCCCAGCAAGGCCACGATGGCGACGAGCAGGAGCACGCCGTAGCGTAAATCGAAGGCGGCGAAGCTCGGCAGGTTGCCGCTGCGCCAGAGCCACAGAAACACCGCTGCTGTGGCGAAGACGAACCGAGCCCAGGAAATGGTCACCACGTCCATCACGTCGAGCAGGAAGGCCAGGCCCAGTGGCAAGGCGCCCCACAGGATGGCCGTACTCAAGGACAACCAGAAACCCACCCACTGCCGAGCCATAGCGCTTCCTTGAACTGAGGTGAGGGTCGGTTCAGTTACTGAACTCATAGTGTTCGACGGTTGCCGCAAAGGCGGCGTACTCCGCCGGATTTTCCCCGAGTATCACCGTGTCCTCGGCTTCGTTGCGTGCCGCGAGATAACTTTCCTGCACCGCTCTGCCAGCCGAGCGCGCCACGATGCGCCCGCTGCGTCCCAACACATGGTCGCGGTAATAGGCACGCACGTCGTCCAAGGTCAGGGACGCAATGGCATCGGCCATGGCCAGCGTCGAATCCTGTTCGTATTCCTGAATCAGGATGTCGCTCCAATAACGGCTCGACAACGCTTCCAAACGACGTGGCGGCTGGCGCAGGTTGGTGAGCAGGCCCTGCTTGGCGCCATCGAAAGCCGCCTGCTGCATGGCGTCGAGCGTGGCGGCGTAATCGGAGAGGAAGGCATCGATGCGCTCTTCGAGCAGCAAGGGATCGGCCACGGGCGATTCGATGTAGAACACCAGACCACTCACCTTCATGATCGGCATCGTGCTCGCGTTGACGATGTAACCAAGCTGCTGCTCGGTACGCAGACTCTCGTAGAACGGCGCATTGATCAGCGAAGCCAGAAGATTCAACGTGGCACGCGTGCGCATGCTGTCGTCGGGCGCCTGCTGATAGATCACGATGGCGCTGTCGTCATGCGGAATCGCGAATTCCTGCACGATGCGCTGCTCCGGTGGCAACTTCAGCACCGTGGCGAAGTCCGGCACCGGCGCCTCGGGAGCGGGTTTCAGATAACGTTTGACGATGTCGAGCATCGCGTAGGCATCATCCGGCTGCACGTTGCCGTGGTAGAACATCTCCAGACGCAGCTCACTCAACATGCGCGGCACGAAATCCACCACATCCTCGATGCGGATGTCCTGCGCTGCCGCGATGCGTTCTTCTTCCGTCCACGACGGCTGCACCAGGAGCGATTGAATCTTCTGGAACAAGCGAACGTACGGCGTCTGCAGCGACGCATTGCGCCAGCTGCGAATCATCTCGGTCTTGATGATGTCGAAGCGTTCGCGTTCGAACTCGGCCGTCGTCAAGGTCTCGAGCAAGGCTTCGAGCAGAACGGGCTGCTTGTCGTTGTAACCACCGACGCTCAGCGTGAAACCACGCGCACGTCCGGATACGCCGAAATAGGCACCCGCCAGATTCGCGGGATAGGCATATTCGTTGAGCTTGTCATTGACGAGACTCACCACGAAGGTCGCCAGCAGTGAATTGCGCAGATCCCGGTTGAAGAGCGGCGTCATCGCATAAACGTAGAAGTTCGCGCGTGGCACCAGGAATTCCTGGTCCTGTTTGAACCACAGCCGCACGCCACCTTCGTCGAGCAAGAGTTCGGGCTTGGCAGCGGCACTCGGAATGCCTTCCGGTTGCGGTGTGCCGCGCATCGGTTTGATCGCGAGATCCTTGGGAATGAAGGGGTTGGGCTTGGTGATGGCCAGCTCGGCAGGACGTTCCGCTGCACGCCAACGCGCGAGCTGCTCCTGTGACAAGGGTTTCAAGGCGTAGCGCGCGCCATACCAGGGATCGCTGCGGTCCGTTTCCACGCCACGCGCCGTGAGCGTGACGAGCACATTGTCGGGACGCAGCGCATCGAGCACGGCATCGATGCGCTCCACGTCGAACTGCTCGTACAAATACGGTGCCGTCAGAAGATCGTGCAGCGGGAATTCCTGCAGACGACGCGACAGACTGCTGACGTAGCCGATGGGGTTCGCCGGATCCTGAAACTCGAACGCGAGCTGCGCCATCGTGCGCAGTTCTTCGTACAACCAATCCTCGATGCCCTGTTCGCGCACGAGCGCGATGTACTGAAACAAGAGCCCTGCGATCTCATCGACGTGCGACAGTCCTGCTTCGGTGAGCGACAGATCGACGCTGAAGGTACTGGCATCGCGATAACCGAAACCACCGCCGGCACTCAGGCCATTCGCCCAACCGCGCTGACGCAAGAGCGAGAGCAAGCTGCCCTCGCCTTCATGGCCAAGCAAGTTGCCGATGTAGGCGAGCGGCTTGGAACGGTAATGCGGCCGCATGTCGGGAATGGGAAAGACGAAGCTGAGCGAACGTGTATCACGCACCGGCTCCACATTGAGCTGCGCCGGCAAGGTGTCGGGCAGGAAAAGCGCCTCACTCGACAAGGGCGCGGTGCGCGCACGATTCGGCACGTCCGCGAAATACTGACGCGCCATGTGCTCGAGCTCATCGAGCGACTCCGAACCGAGAATGGCGACACTCATCAGGTTGGCCGAGTAATAGCGATCGTAGTGATCGAGCAAGGCTTGGCGCAGGCTCACGCCATCATGATCACGCAAGGTATCGAGACTGCCGACGGAAAAACGTGCCAGGGGATGTCTTGGATTGAGAATGTCCTTGAACACCGAATAACCGCGACGGCCATCGTCCTGCAGTCCGCTCTGATATTCGGAGTTCACTGCATTGCGTTCGCGATCGACGTATTCCGGCGTGAAAAGCGGCGCGATGAAGAAACGGGAGAAACGCGCCAGGGCCGGTTCGAGCTGTGTCTTGTCGATGTCGAAGTAATAGTTGGTGTTTTCGTAGGCGGTGTAGGCGTTGTGCGAACCGCCATTGCCGCTGATGAATTCCTGATACTCGCCAGGCCGCGGATAGAGATCGGTGCCGAGGAACAGCATGTGTTCGAGGAAATGCGACAGGCCGGGGAACTCGTCCGGATCACCGTTGGCGCCCACGTTCACGTCCACCGAAGCTGCCGCCTTCTCGGTGGCGGGATCGGAGATCAGCAGCACCCGCAGTTCGTTGTCGAGCGTCACGGCGCGATAGCTGCGCGTATCACGCGGACTCTTGGCGATTTCTTCTGCGATGAGCGGTTCCGAGGGAGGAGAACCACAGGCGACTAGCGAGGAACAGAGGACGACTTGAAAGAGTTGACGCAGCAGGGACATGGCGACATTCCAGGCGAAACGAGCGGCCATCATACCCGAAACTGCCCGTGGTAGAGCTGGGCCTACCAAGCAGCGGCGAGTTGATGGATGGCGCAAAGAAAACGGCGGGCCGCTGCTCCCGAAGGAGTGCGCACCCGCCGTTGTGTGGCGTTCGGCCAACTAGAGCCGATCAGAAGCGCAGACGTACACCTGCGGTGTAACGACGACCCAGCACGTCATGCAGCGAGAACACCGCCTGCTGTGAGCCGAAGAAGTCAGCGAAGGCTCCGCGGATCGGCGGATCGCGATCGAAGACGTTGGTCACGTTGGCGAAGAACTCGAGCTCACCGCCGGTGAACTGTTCGACGGTCCAAGTGGCGTTGATGTCGGTGTAGTACGCCGCTTTCACCTTGTTGTCGTTGATCTGCACACCTTCGGTCACGTCGGCACCGTTCAGACGGTTGGCCCAGTTGCCGTCACCGATGATGCGTTCCTGCACGAACACGGTCAGCGGACCGGACATGTAGGACAGGTTCAAGGTCATGCGGCTACGCGGCTGCGAGGCACTGATGTCACCAGCGGACTGGATCTTGGTATCGGTGGCCGGATCGTTGTCGGAGTCGATCCAGTTGTCCTGCAGGTAGCTGTAGAAGGCGCGCGCACGGATGCGCTCACCGTCACCGCTCAGACCGCCGAACCAGTTCACGTCGGTCGAATAGGTCAGCTCGAGGTCGGCACCGGCTACCATCGCTTCACCCAGGTTCTGATACGGGTTGTTCACGAAGGTGAGCGGACCAACGCCATAACCGGCACCATCATCGGGGGCGCGGGTGATGTTGGCACACTGACCGACGTCGCCGTTGGCGCAGGCGTTGATGATATTGGTGGTGCCGAACTGCGCGATCAGTCCCTTGGTATTGATCTTGTAGTAGTCGATCGACATCGACAGACCTTCCAACCACTCCGGCTGATACACAAAGCCAGCGGTCCAGGTCAGCGCTTTTTCCGGGCCGATGTTGGGGTTGCCACCCACGATCTGCGTGAAGGACGCGGTTTCGCCACCACGCAGCGGGTCCTGTGCGGAAGAACCGTTGCGCTGCTGGTCGAAGCGCTCGGACAGCGAGCCGGCACGTACGTCGCGCGATACGGTACCACGCAGACGCAGCTGATCGTTCACGGTCCAGTCTACGCCGTACTTCCAGGACCAGACTTCACCCGAACCCGAGTAGTCGGCCCAGCGAGCCGCGAGGCTGGCATTCATCTGATCGATCAGCGGAACATCGGAGATCAGCGGAACCATCCACTCGTTGAAGATTTCTTTCACACGGATGGTGCCGTCGAACTGCGTTGCGCTGGAGAACTGCACACCGGTCACGTTGTGGCCGGCGAAGGTGGCCGGAATGCCCTGGATGCCGCGCGACGGATCGTTCAGCGGAACGGTGATCACGCCTTCGGTCTGCCAGGGGTTGGTGTAGTCGCGGATGCGTTGCGAGATACGGTCTTCACGATAGGCGGCACCGAAAGCAGTGGAGATCGGGCCAGCGCCCCAACCTTCGAACACTTCACCGCTCATGGTGATTTCCGCCAGATCCTGCTCGAGGTCGGCAGCCTGCACCTTGATGTTGGTGCCGTCGTCGCGGCCCAGGGCGTGGTCGATGGCTTCTTTGGAAGCGCGGCCGGCACCGAACAGATTGAGCGGTACGCAGTTGCCGTAGGTGGCGGGATCGTAGAGAGCAGCACGACACTGGATCGAACCGTCGGGCGCACGTACGGCGTCCATCTGCAGGAAGATGCGGTCGACGCGCGGATAGTCCTTCATGCGGATGCGCTGATCGGTGTAACCGCTCTGTACATAACCATCGAGGCTGAAGCCTTCAAAGAGACCACTCTGGATTTCGGATTTGAAACCAGCGGTGAACGAGGTCATCTTCGAACCGAAAGCGAAGCGGCTCTGTGCCAGGTCGGCCTTGCTGTGCATGCGGTTGAACTGCACCGACTGCACGTTGTTGTCGATCATGATCTGGCGGATGCCTTCCGGCAGGAACGCGTTGTCCTGGAAGATGCGGCCGGCGTAGCTGTCGAATGCAACCACGGTGCCGTTCGGCGATTCGGTCACGTTCTTGCCGTAGATCACCTGGCCGTACACGGTCAGGTTGTCGGTGAGATCGTGATCGAGGTACAGGAATACGTTTTCACGATCGAGTTCGGAGACGAAACCACCCTGCCCTACGCGGTCTTCGTTGGCGTTGTCACCGCTGCCGCCACCGTAGGCCTTGTCGATGGACTGCGACCAGGTGCCGGTCTGCGTGCCGAGGCTGCTGAACTGGAACGGCATGTACGAGCCGTCGGACAGGAAGATCAGGTTGTTCAGCGCGGGCACGTTGGAGCGGATCATGCCGCCGTGCGTGTACTTGGTGGACACGACGTGCGGAGCACGGATCAGCTGCGGACCTGCGGCACAGGGCACGTTCATGGCGCACTCGCCACGGTTCACGGCAGCCTGCCATTCCGGGTTCGTTACCGTACCCCAACCCTGATACCAGTCACGACCGTCATAGGTTTCGATGCCGTCGGACTGATAGCCGGAAGCCGAGAACAGCAGGTGGGATTTCTCACCGATGTCGGTACCGAAGCTGAAGGAACCTTCCCAGTTCTTGGCGTCGCCACGGCTGGTCACACCACTCTGCGCGCTGGCGGCAACGCCGGTGAAGTCGGTGTCGAGGATGAAGTTCACCACACCGGCAACCGCGTCGGTACCGTATGCGGCGGAAGCACCACCGGTAACGGTTTCCACACGACGGATCATGGCGTCGGGGAACAGGTTGATGTCGACCGTGTTGGTACGGCTGGAAGGCGTTACACGACGACCATCGAGCAACACCAGCGTACGCTGCGAACCGATACCGCGCAGGTTCAGGTTCGAAGCACCGCCAGAGCCAGCGTAGTTCGACGTGGTCTGCGGGCTGGAGTTGTTGAGGAATTGAGGCAGTTGGCTGAGCGACTCGATCATGTTGCCCGGTGCCATGGTGGTGAGCTCCATGGCTTCCAGAGCGGTTACCGGAGTGGGAGTCTCCATACCGGTCATACGGATACGGGAGCCGGTAACCACGATCTCATCGAGGTTGGAATCCTGTGCATAGGTGATCCCAGTCATGCCGGCGATCACAGTTGCCAATGCACTGGACAGAATGGTGCGCGACGCACCCAGGCGTTTTGGTGCCATTGTTGTTTCCCCTTTATGCGGCTTCTGATTTTTTGATTTGCGACAAAAAAGCCACTGCACGGCAGAGCCGAAGACTTTTGAGTGTTACCTCGCTTGTCGCGATGAAATAACAACACTCGCTAGTGACTGCTTTTCTACTGTCGAGACCGCGTTGTTCGTTGTGCTATGAGCTTGCTACTGCTTGTTATTGTTACTACGTGGATTTGTTACTACGTAGCTGGTGTTGCAGCGTGCGTTTGCACGAACGTCCCCTCTAAATCCAGGGCCCCGAAGGTCCCTGGCGGGCGGAGAGTACATCAGGAGCAGGGGGCTGACAATTTCCTTGATCAAATCCCCTTCCGGAAAAGACAAAGAAAAACGGCGGGCCGCTGCTCCCGAAGGAGTGCGCACCCGCCGTCGTATGGCGTTTGGCTAACTAGAGCCGATTAGAAGCGCAGACGTACACCTGCGGTGTAGCGACGACCCAGCACGTCGTGCAGAGCGAAGATCGCCTGCTGCGAGCCGAAGAAGTCAGCGAAGGCACCGCGGATCGGCGGATCACGATCGAACAGGTTGGTGACGTTGGCGAAGAACTCGAGCTCACCGCCAGTGAACTGTTCGACAGTCCAGGTGGCGTTGATGTCGGTGTAGTAAGCCGCTTTCACCGTGTTGTCGTTGATCTGTACGCCCTCAGTCACGTCAGCAGCGTTCAAACGGTTGGCCCAGTTGCCCTCACCGATGATGCGCTCCTGTACGAACACAGTCAGCGGACCACTCATGTACGACATATTGAGGGTCACTTTGTTGCGCGGCTGACCAGCACCTGCATCACCAGCGGACTGGATCTTGGTATCGGTCGCCGGATCGTTGTCGGAATCGATCCAGTTGTCCTGCAGGTAGCTGTAGAACGCTCGTACGCGTACGCGCTCACCATCGCCACTCAGACCACCGAACCAGTCGACGTCGGTCGTGTAGGTTACTTCAAGGTCAGCACCAGCCACTTTCGATTGACCCAGGTTCTGATACGGGTTGTTCACGAAGGTGAGCGGACCAATGCCATAACCGGCACCGTCGTCGGGCCCGCGGGTGATGTTGGCACACTGGCCGACATCGCCGTTGGCGCAGGCGTTGATGATGTTGGTGGTACCGAGCTGTGCGATCAGGCCCTTGGTGTTGATCGAGTAGTAGTCGACCGACATCGACAGACCTTCCAGCCATTCCGGCTGGTACACGAAACCAGCGGTCCAGGTCAGTGCTTTTTCCGGACCGATGTTCGGGTTGCCGCCCACGATCTGCGTGAAGGACACGGTTTCGCCACCACGCAGCGGGTCTTGTGCGGAAGAACCGTTACGCTGCTGGTCGAAGCGCTCGGACAGCGAGCCGGCGCGCACGTCGCGCGATACGGTACCACGCAGACGTACCTGATCGTTGACGGTCCAGTCGAGACCGTACTTCCAGGACCACACTTCACCCGAACCGGAGTAATCGGCCCAACGGGCGGCGAGGCTGGCGTTGACCTGATCGGCGAACGGGGCATCGGAGATCAGCGGAATCATCCACTCGTTGAAGGCTTCCTTCACACGGATGATGCCGTCGAACTGCGTTGCGCTGGAGAACTGCACGCCGGTAACGGCGTGACCAGCGAAGGTGGCCGGAATACCCTGAATACCACGGGAAGGATCATTCAGCGGAACGGTGATCACGCCTTCGGTCTGCCAGGGGTTGGTGTAGTCGCGGATGCGCTGCGAGATGCGGTCTTCGCGGTAAGCAACACCGAAGGCAGTGGAGATCGGGCCAGCGCCCCAACCTTCGAACACTTCACCACTCATGGTCAGTTCGGCCAGATCCTGCTCGAGGTCGGCAGCCTGCACCTTGATGTTGGTGCCGTCATCACGACCCAGTGCGTAGTCGATGGCTTCCTTGGAAGCACGACCGGCGCCGAGCAGGTTGAGCGGTACGCAGTTGCCGTAGGTGGCGGGATCGTAGAGCGCGGCGCGGCACTGGATCGAACCATCCGGAGCCACTACGGAGTCCATCGCGATGAAGATACGGTCTACACGCGGGTAGTCCTTCATGCGGATGCGCACGTCGGTGGCACCACTCTGCACGTAACCGTCGAGGCTGAAGCCTTCAAAGAGACCACTCTGGATTTCGGATTTGAAACCAGCGGTGAACGAGGTCATGCCAGTGTCGAATGCAAAGCGGCTCTGCGCCAGGTCGGCGGTGCTGTGCATGCGGTTCAGCTGGAACGAATCGACGTTGTTGTCGATCATGATCTGACGGATGCCTTCCGGCAGGAACGCGTTGTCCTGATAGATGCGGCCAGCGTAGCTGTCGAATGCAACCACGGTACCGTTCGGAGAATCGGTCACGTTCTTACCGTAGATCACCTGGCCGTACACGGTCAGGTTGTCGGATACCTCGTGATCGAGGTACAGGAATACGTTTTCACGATCGAGTTCGGAGATGAAGCCGCCCTGACCTACGCGGTCGGAGTTGGCGTTGTCACCGCTGCCGCCACCGTAGACCTTGTCGATGGACTGCGACCAGGTGCCGGTCTGCGTGCCGAGGCTGCTGAACTGGAACGGACGGTAGGAACCGTCGGACATGAACATCAGGTTGTTCAGTTCAGGAACGTTGGAACGGATGATGCCGCCGTAGCTGTACTTGGTGGACACGACGTGCGGAGCGCGGATCAGCTGCGGACCTGCGGCACAGGGCACGTTCATGCGGCACTCGCCACGGTCAACCGCAGCCTGCCAATCCGGGTTCGTTACCGTACCCCAGCCCTGATACCAGTCACGGCCTTCATAGGTTTCGATCCCATCGGACTGATAGCCGGAAGCAGAGAACAGCAGGTGGGTGCCTTCGGCGATTTCCTTACCGAAGCTGAAGGAGCCTTCCCAGTTCTTACCATCACCACGGCTGGTCACACCGCTCTGCGCGCTGACTGCAACGCCTTCGAAGTCGGTATCGAGGATGAAGTTCACCACACCGGCAACCGCGTCGGTACCGTATGCGGCGGAAGCACCACCGGTAACGGTTTCCACACGACGGATCATGGCGTCAGGGAACAGGTTGATGTCGACGGTCATGGTACGGCTGGACGGCGTCACACGGCGGCCATCGAGCAATACCAGCGTACGCTGCGAACCGATACCGCGCAGGTTGAGGTTCGAAGCACCGCCGGAACCGGCGTAGTTGAGGTTGGTCTGCGGGCTGGAGTTGTTGAGGAACTGCGGCAGCTGGCTCAACGATTCGATCATGTTGCCAGGAGCCATGGTGGTCAGTTCCATCTGATCCATCGCGGTCACCGGCGTCGGTGTTTCCATACCCGTCATGCGGATACGGGAGCCGGTTACTACGATTTCATCGAGGTTGGAGTCCTGAGCATGTACGACACCGGTCAGACCGGCGATGGCGGTTGCCAATGCTGTGGACAGGATGGTGCGGGATGCACCCTGACGTTTTGGAGCCATTGTTTTCCCCTTTCATTAACGGCTTCGGTTTTCTTGACGCGCGACAAATAGCCATCCTCACGGCGTGAGCCGTTGACTTTGAGGCGATTTCAGCGCTTGCGGTTAGGAAGCGGTGAAATAACAACCCTCGCTAGTGACTGCTTTTCTACTGTCGAGTACCGCGTTGCTACGTCGTGCTGTGAGTTTGCGAACTGCTTGTAATTGTTACTACGTGGATTTGTTACTACGTAGGTATTGGTGTTGCGGCGTACGTTCGCACGTACTTCCCCTCTGAAGCCGCGTATGAATCAACCAGTCCACCCAGTTGGTCACACACGCTGGCGCCGAGCGTACACCATTAGCGCTGCGTAAACAATTTCTGAATTTATGATGAATCAAAAAAAAGAAATGGCGGGTGTTGCTCCCTTTTCCCAACAAGCAAGGAGGCACACACCCGCCGTTTTGGCGTTCAGCTACCTATATATAAAGGAGCTGATCAGAAGCGCAGACGTACGCCAGCGGTGTAGCGACGACCGAGCACGTCGTGCAGCGTGAAGATCGCCTGCTGTGCACCAACGAAGTCGTTCCACGAACCACGGATCGGCGGATCGCGGTCGAACACGTTGGTGACGTTGGCGAAGAACTCGAGCTCACCACCAGTGAACTGTTCGACGGTCCAGGTGGCGTTGATGTCGGTGTAATACGCCGCTTTCACCTTGTTGTCGTTGATCTGCACACCTTCGGTGACATCGGCATTGTTCAGGCGATTGCTGTGGTTGCCGTCACCGATGATGCGTTCCTGAATGAACAGGGTCAGCGGACCCGACATGTACGAGAGGTTCAGCGTGAGCTTGTTGCGCGGCTGAGCAGCACTCATGTCACCAGCGGACTGAATCTTGGTATCGGTGGCCGGGTCGTTGTCGGAGTCGATCCAGTTGTCCTGCAGGTAGCTGTAGAAGGCACGCGCACGGATGCGTTCACCGTCACCGCTCAGACCGCCGAACCAATCGACGTCGGTCGAATAGGTCAGCTCGAGGTCGGCACCGGCCACTTTCGCTTCACCCAGGTTCTGGAAAGGGTTGTACACGAAGGTGAGCGGACCAACGCCATAACCGGCGCCATCATCCGGAGCACGAGTGATGTTGGCACACTGGCCGACGTCGCCGTTGGCGCAGGCGTTGATGATGTTGGTGGTGCCGAGCTGTGCGATCAGACCCTTGGTGTTGATCGAGTAGTAGTCGACCGACATCGACAGACCTTCCAGCCATTCCGGCTGGTACACGAAACCTGCGGTCCAGGTCAGTGCTTTTTCCGGACCGATGTTCGGGTTGCCGCCCACGATCTGCGTGAACGAGGCCGATTCGCCGCCGCGCAGCGGGTCCTGTGCGGAAGAACCATTGCGCTGCTGGTCGAAACGTTCGGACAACGAGCCGGCGCGTACGTCGCGCGATACGGTACCACGCAGACGCACTTGGTCGTTGACGGTCCAGTCGACCCCGTACTTCCAGGACCACACTTCACCCGAGCCGGAGTAGTCGGCCCAGCGCGCAGCGAGGCTGGCGTTCATCTGCTGAATGAAAGGCACGTCGGAGATCAGCGGAACCATCCACTCGTTGAAGGCTTCCTTGACACGAATGGTGCCGTCGAACTGCGTTGCGCTGGAGAACTGCACGCCGGTGACGTTGTGTCCCGCATAGGTGGCCGGGATGCCCTGGATGCCGCGCGCAGGATCGTTGAAGGGAACGGTGATCACGCCTTCGGTCTGCCAGGGGTTGGTGTAGTCGCGGATGCGCTGCGAGATGCGATCTTCACGATAGGCGACGCCGAAGGCAGTGGAGATCGGGCCGGCGCCCCAGCCTTCGAACACTTCACCACTGAAGGTCAGCTCTGCCAGATCCTGCTCGAGGTCGGCGGCCTGCACCTTGATGTTGGTGAGGTCGTCACGACCGAGCGCGTAGTCGATGGCTTCCTTGGAAGCACGTCCCTGACCGAACAGGTTGAGCGGGATGCAGTTGCCGTAGGTGGCAGGATCATAGAGCGCAGCGCGGCACTGGATCGAACCATCGGGCGCACGTACGGCATCCATCGCGATGAAGATGCGATCCACACGCGGGTAGTCCTTCATGCGGATGCGCAGATCGGTGGCACCGCTCTGTACGTAACCGTCCATACTGAAACCTTCGAGCAGGCCGCTCTGGATTTCGGATTTGAAACCGGCGGTGAACGACGTCATGGCCGTGTCGAAGGCCATGCGGCTCTGTGCCAGGTCGGCCTTCGTGCCCATGCGGTTGAACTGGAACGAGTCGACGTTGTTGTCGATCATGAGCTGACGCACGCTTTCCGGCAGGAAGGCGTTGTCCTGATAGATGCGGCCGGCGTAGCTGTCGAACGCGACCACGGTGCCGTTCGGCGAGTCGACCACGTTCTTGCCGTAGATCACCTGGCCATAGACGGTCAGGTTGTCGGTGAGATCATGATCGAGATACACGAACACGTTCTCACGATCGACGGCGGACATGAAACCGCCCTGCCCTGCGCGATCTGGCATCACGTTGTCACCACTGCCGCCGCCATAGGCTTTGTCGACGGACTGCGTCCAGGTACCGGTCTGCGTCCCGAGACTGCTGAACTGGAACGGCACGACCGAACCATCGGATAGGAAGATCAGGTTGTTAAGCGCCGGGACGTTGGAGCGGATCATGCCGCCCGCCGTGTACTTGGTGGATACCACGTGCGGTGCACGAATCAACTGCGGGCCGGCAGCGCAAGGCACGTTCATGCGACATTCGCCGCGGTTCACGGCAGCCTGCCATTCCGGGTTTGTTACGGTACCCCAGCCCTGATACCAATCACGTCCATCGTAGGTCTCGATGCTGTCGGACTGATAACCGGACGCCGAGAACAGCAGATGACTCTTCTCACCGATGTCGGTGCCGAAGTTGAACGATGCTTCCCAGTTGTCGTTGTCGCCACGGCTGGTCACACCGCTCTGTGCACTCATGGAAACGCCGGTGAATTCGGTATCGAGAATGAAGTTCACCACACCGGCCACCGCGTCCGTGCCGTAGGCAGCGGAAGCACCACCGGTCACGGTCTCGACGCGCCGAATCATGGCATCGGGCAACAGGTTGATGTCGACGGTCATGGTGCGGTTGGAGGGCGTGACGCGACGACCATCGAGCAATACCAGCGTACGCTGCGAACCGATACCACGCAGGTTCAGGTTGGAAGCGCCGCCGGAACCGGCGTAGTTGGTGGGGCTTTGCGGAGTGGAGTTGTTGAGGAACTGCGGCAGCTGGCTCAACGAATCGATCATGTTGCCAGGCGCCATGGTGGTCAGTTCCATCGCTTCCATCGCAGTCACCGGGGTCGGTGTTTCCATACCCGTCATGCGGATACGGGAACCGGTGACGACGATTTCATCGAGGTTGGTGGAGTCCTGTGCATGGACACCGCCGGTGAGTCCGGCGATGGCAGTTGCCAATGCAGTGGACAGAATGGTGCGGGATGCACCCTGACGTTTTGGAGCCATTATTTTCCCCTTTCTTTAACGGCTTTGGTTGTCGACACGCGACAATAGCCACCTCGCGGACTGGGTCCGTCTAATACTTCTGGCGAGGTAATTTCAGCGCTTATGCGTTGAAACAACACCCCTCTAGTGACTGCTTCCTACTGTCGGGTACCACGTTGCTACGTCGTGCAGTGGGTTTGTCTGATACTTGTAATTGTTACTACGCGGCTTGTTACTACGTAGGTCGTTGCTGCATGCACGTTTACACGTACATTCCCCTCTGAAGCGGGCGCCTGGTCCGGTGGGGCCACGCGCAGGCGCGGCGAGCGTACAACAGAAGCTCGACTCCGAACAATTCCCGTTTTTTCAAAAAATCACTCACAAAAAAGCCAAAACGGTGGGCCGCTGCTCCCGCAGGAGTGCGCACCCACCGTTTTGGGGTTCAGCTCGGAAGCCGATCAGAAGCGCAGACGTACGCCCGCGGTGTAGCGACGACCAAGGACGTCGTGCAGCGCATCGATCTGCTGTACGGCACCGAAGAAGTCATGCCACCAGCCGCGGATCGGCGGGTCGCGATCGAACACGTTGGTGACGTTCGCGAACAGCTCGAGCTCACCGCCGCCAGCCTGCGGAATGGTCCAGGTGGCGTTGAGGTCGGTGTAGTACGCGGCCTTCACCGTGTTGTTGTCGATCTGCACACCTTCGGTCACGTCCGCACCGTTGAGACGGTTGGTGTGGTTGCCTTCACCGATGATGCGTTCCTGCACGAACAACGTCAGCGGACCCGTCATGTACGACACGTTGAAGGTCAGCTTGTTGCGCGGCATGGCCAGGCTCATGTCGCCGGCACGCTGTACCTTGGTGTCGGTGCTGGGGTCGTTGTCGGTGTCGATCCAGTTGTCCTGCAGGTAGCTGTAGAACGCACGTACGCTGATGCGCTCACCGTCGCCATCGAGACCACCGAACCAGTTCACGTCGGTGCGGTAGCTGATTTCGAGGTCGGCACCGGACACCTGCGATTCACCGAGGTTCTGATACGGGTTGTTCACGAGAACGATCGGTCCAACACCCCAGCCGGCACCGTCATCGGGCGCACGCTCGATGTTGGCACACTGCGCGACGTCACCCGCAGCGCAGGCGTTGATGATGATGTCGGTGCCGAGCTGCGCGATCAGACCCTTGGTGTTGATCGAGTAGTAGTCGAGCGACATCGACAGACCATCCAACCAGTCCGGCTGATAGACGAAACCAGCGGTCCAGGTCAGCGCTTTCTCCGGACCGATGTTGGGGTTGCCACCGACGATCTGACCGAAGCTGGCCACCTCACCACCACGCAGCGGGTCTTGCGCAGCCGAGCCGTTACGCTGTTGGTCGAAGCGCTCGGACAGAGAACCGGCGCGCACGTCGCGCGAGACGGTACCACGCAGACGGATTTCGTCGTTCACGGTCCAGTCGATACCGTACTTCCAGGACCACACCTCACCCGAGCCGGAGTAATCGGCCCAGCGTGCTGCGACGTTGGCGTTGATCTGATCCGCGAACGGCGCGTCGGAGACGAGCGGAATCATCCACTCGTTGAAGAGCTCCTTCACGGTGATCTTGCCCTTGAAGGGCTGCGCGGTGGAGAACAACACGTTCGACGCGTTGCCCGCGAAGTAGGCCGGGATGCCCTGGATGCCGCGCGCCGGATCGTTGTAAGGCACTGCGATGTTGCTCGGATCGTTCAGCGGGTTCGAGTAGTCGCGAATGCGCTGCACGATCGAGTCTTCGCGATAGGCCAGACCGAAGGCGGTCGAGATCGGGCCAGCGCCCCAACCCTCGAACACTTGGCCGCTCATCGAGAGATCGACGATTTCCTGCTCGAGGTCGGCGGCCTGCACCTTCACGTTGGTGCCGTCGCTGCGACCCAGCACGTAGTCGATCGCTTCCTTGCTGGCGCGACCTTCACCCAGGAGGTTGAGCGGGATGCAGTTGCCATACTCGGCCGGGCTGTAGATGGCGGCGCGACACTGGATGGAGCCGTTCGGAGCCACGATGGAATCCATCGCGAGGAACAGACGATCGGTCAGCGCATAGTCCTTCATGCGGATGCGCGAGAGCGTCTCACCCTTCTGGTAATAGCCATCGAAGCTGAAGCCCTCGAAGAGACCGCTCTGGATCTCCGACTTGAAGCCGAAGGTGTAGGCGGACATCTCGTTCTCGACGTTCAGACGCGCCAGACCGAGATCCTTCGAGCTGCGCATCGAGGAGAAGCCGACGGAGTCGACGCCGTTGGCGATCATGCGCTGACGCAGTTCCTCGGGCAGGAAGGCGTTGTCGGCGAAGATGCGCGGCATGTAGGTCGAGAACAGCACCGGCGTGAAGGCCGGCGAATCCGACTCGTTGGCGCCGTAGACGAACTGACCATAGACGGTCAGGTTGTCGGAGACGTCGTAGTCGAGATAGGCGAAGGCGTTGTCGCGATCGATCGACGGAATCAGACCACCTTCACCACCACGGTCGGCGTGGAAGTTGTCACCGCTGCCACCGCCGTACGACTTGTCGATGGACTGCGACCAGTTACCGCTCTGCGTGCTCAGCTGGCTGAAGCGGAACGGTACGACGGTGCCATCGGACAGGAACTGCAGGTTGTTGAGTTCCGCCACCGGCGAAACCGTCAGACCACCGAAGGTGTAGCGCGTGGATACGACGTGCGGCGCGCGGATCTGCTGCGGTCCTGCGGCGCAGGGCACGTTCATGCTGCACTCGCCACGATCGACCGCGGCCTGCCAGGCCGGGTTGGTCACCAAGCCCCAGCCCTGATACCAGTCGCGTTTTTCGTAGGCGTCGATGCCATCGGACTGATAGCCGGAGGCCGAGAACAGCAGATGCGCCTTCTCGCCGATGTCGGTACCGAAGTTGAAGGAGCCTTCCCAGTTCTGACCATCACCGCGGCTCGTGACACCACGCTGTGCGTTGATGGAAACACCGGTGAAGTCGGTATCTAGGATGAAGTTCACCACACCTGCGACCGCGTCCGTGCCGTAGGCAGCGGAAGCACCACCGGTCACCGATTCCACCCGACGCACCATGGCATCGGGGAACAGGTTGATGTCGACGGTGTTGTTACGGCTGGACGGCGTAACGCGACGACCATCGAGCAGCACCAGCGTACGCTGCGAACCCACACCACGCAGGTTGAGGTTCGAGGCGCCGCCGGAGCCGGCGAAGTTGGTATTGGTCTGAGGAGTGGCGTTGTTGAGGAACTGCGGCAGCTGGCTCAGCGATTCGATCATGTTGCCGGGAGCCATGGTCGTCAGTTCCATCGAATCCATCGCGGTCACCGGCGTCGGAGTTTCCATACCCGTCATGCGGATACGAGAACCGGTGACGACGATTTCATCGAGGTTGGAGTCCTGGGCATAGGCAGCGCCGGTCATGCCGGCGATGGTGGTTGCCAATGCGGTGGACAGGATGGTGCGGGATGCACGTAGACGTTTCGGAGCCATTATTTTTCCCCTTTCTTATTAACGGCTTTAATGTGTCGACGCGCGACAATAGCCACCTCGCGGACTGAGTCCGTCTAATTGTTGGCGAGGCAATTTCAGCGCTCATGCGTTGAAACAACACCCCTCTAGTGACTGCTTTCTACTGTCGGGTACAACGTTGCTACGTCGTGCTGTGGGCTTTGAACCTTCTTGTTATCGTCACTACGCGGCTTGGTACTACGTAGATTGGTACTACCCGTGCACGTCTGTACGTACACGCCCCTCTGAGCTGACGTGTGATTCTCATGGACTCACACGTTGGCGCGCATGAGCGTACACCAGAATCCTAGTTCTGAACAATTTTCATTTTTTTTGGAAATTTTTTGAAAAAAAAACGGCGGGCCGCTGCTCCCGAAGGAGTGCGCACCCGCCGTTTCGGCGTTCAGCTCGAGAGCTGATTAGAAGCGCAGACGGACGCCTGCGGTGTAGCGACGACCCAGCACGTCGTGCAGAGCTTCGATGGCCTGCACGGAGCCGAAGAAGTCGGAGTAGTTACCGCGGATCGGCGGATCGCGATCGAACAGGTTGGTGACGTTCGCGAAGAACTCCAACTCACCGCCGTTGGACTGCGGGATGGTCCAGGTGGCGTTGATGTCGGTGTAGTAGGTGGCAGACACTTTGTTGTCGTTGATCTGCACGCCTTCGATCACGTCGGCACCCTGGTAACGGTTGAAGTAGTTGCCGTCACCGATGATGCGCTCCTGTACGAACAGGGTCAGCGGACCGGACATGTAGGACACGTTGAAGGTCAGCTTGTTGCGCGGCATGGCCAGGCTCATGTCGCCAGCCTGCTGAACCTTGGTATCGGTGTTCGGGTCGTTGTCCGAATCGATCCAGTTGTCCTGCAGGTAGCTGTAGAACGCACGTACGCTGATGCGCTCGCCGTCGCCGTCCAGACCACCGAACCAGTTCACGTCGGTGCGGTAGCTGATCTCGAGGTCAGCACCGGATACCTGAGCTTCACCGAGGTTCTGGTAGGGGTTGTTCACGACGAGGATCGGACCAACGCCATAGCCGGCACCGTCATCGGGGCCACGGGTGATGTTGGCGCACTGACCGGCGTCACCATTCACGCAAGCGTTGATGATGTTGTCGGTGCCGAGCTGTGCGATCAGACCCTTGGTGTTGATGGAGTAGTAGTCAGCCGAAACCGACAGACCATCCAGCCACTCCGGCTGATAGACGATACCAGCGGTCCAGGTCAGCGCTTTTTCCGGGCCGATGTTCGGGTTGCCACCTACGATCTGAGTGAAGGTGCCGAACTCGCCACCACGCAGCGGGTCCTGCGCGGAGGAGCCGTTGCGCTGCGTGTCGAAGCGCTCGGCCAAGCTGCCGGCGCGCACGTCGCGCGACACGGTACCACGCACACGGATTTCGTCGTTCACGGTCCAGTCTACGCCGTACTTCCAGGACCAGACTTCGCCGGAACCGGAGTAGTCGGCCCAACGGGCGGCGACGTTGGCGTTGATCTGATCAGCGAAGGGCAGATCGGAAACCAGCGGGATCATCCACTCGTTGAAGATCTCTTTCACGGTGATCTTGCCGGTGAAGGGGTTGGCGGTGGCGAACTGCACGCCCGACGGAGCACCAGCGAAGTAGTTCGGGATGCCCTGGATGCCGCGCGACGGATCGTTGTAGGGAACCGCTACGTTGGCCGGATCCATGGTCGGGTTGGTGTAGTCGCGGATGCGCTGCACGATGGAGTCTTCACGATAAGCCACACCGAAGGCAGTGGAGATCGGGCCAGCGCCCCAACCTTCGAATACTTCACCGCTCATCGTCAGATCGATCACTTCCTGCTCGAGGTCGGCAGCCTGCACTTTCACGTTGGTGCCGTCATCGCGGCCCAGTGCGTAGGCGATGGCTTCTGCGGAAGCGCGGCCTTCGCCGAGGAGATTCAGCGGTACGCAGTTGCCGTAGGTGGCCGGATCGTACAGAGCGGCGCGGCACTCGATGGTGCCGTTCGGGCCCACTACTGCATCCATGGCCAGGAAGATGCGGTCCACACGCGCGAAGTCGTTCATGCGGATGCGGGACAGCGTTTCACCTTTCTGATAGTAGCCGTCGAAGCTGAAGCCTTCGAACCAACCGCTGGTGATCTCGGATTTGAAACCGATGGTGGCGGAAGACATCTCGTTTTCGACGTTCAGACGCGCCTGACCGAGGTCTTTGGAGCTGCGCATCGTGGAGAAGCCGACGGAGTCGACGCCGTTGTCGAGCATCGCCTGACGCAGACCAGCAGGCAGGAAGGCGTTGTCGGCGAAGATGCGGCCCTGGTAGGTGCTGAACTGCACAGCAGTGAAGGCCGGCGATTCGGATTCGTTGGCACCGTAGACGACCTGGCCGTAGACGGTCAGGTTATCGGTGAGGTCGTGATCGACGTACAGGAATACGTTGTCACGATCGATGGACGGAACCAGACCACCTTCACCACCGCGGTCGGCGTGGAAGTTGTCGCCGCTGCCGCCGCCGTAAGCGCGGTCGATGGACTGCGACCAGGTGCCGCTCTGCGTGCTCAGCTGGCTGAAGCGGAACGGTACGGCGCTGCCGTCGGACAGGAACATCAGGTTGTTGAGTTCAGCAACCGGAGAAACGGTCAGACCACCGAAGGTGTAACGGGTGGAAACGACGTGCGGAGCGCGGATCAGCTGCGGACCTGCGGCACACGGAACGTTGATGCGGCACTCGCCGGCGTTGACGGCAGCCTGCCAGGCCGGGTTGGTCACCGTGCCCCAGCCCTGGTACCAGTCGCGGCCTTCGTAGGCATCGATGCCATCGGCCTGATAACCGGATGCGGAGAACAACAGGTGGGTTTTCTCACCGATGTCGGTGCCGAAGCTGAAGGAGCCTTCCCAGTTGTCATTGTCGCCACGGCTGGTGACGCCTTTCTGGGCGCTGACGGAAACACCGGTGAAATCGGTGTCGAGAATGAAGTTGACCACGCCCGCAACTGCGTCGGTACCGTAAGCGGCGGAAGCACCACCGGTAACGGTTTCCACGCGACGGATCATGGCGTCAGGGAACAGGTTGATGTCGACAGTGTTGTTACGGCTGGACGGCGTTACGCGACGGCCATCGAGCAGTACCAGCGTACGCTGGGCGCCGATACCACGCAGGTTCAGGTTGGAAGCACCACCGGAGCCTGCGAAGTTGGTGTTGGTCTGCGGAGTGGCGTTGTTGAGGAACTGCGGCAACTGGCTCAGCGATTCGATCATGTTACCGGGAGCCATGGCGGTCAGTTCGGTCGTTTCCATGGCGGTAACCGGCGTTGGAGTTTCCATACCCGTCATGCGGATACGGGAGCCGGTGATCACGATTTCATCGAGGTCAGAGGCGCTTTGAGCATATACGCCGCCAGTCATGCTGGCGATTGCAGCCGCCAATGCAGTGGACAGGATGGTGCGCGAGGCACCCAGATATTTCGGAGCCATTTAAATCCCCTTGATTTGTTGATGACTGCAGTTTCAAAGCGAAAAGACACACCCCTGCGGAGCGGAACCCGCGTGGTGGCACGTATGTCGTCGTCTATGTGCTTCTAGCTGCGTTCTTGCTTGAAATAACAACTATCGCTAGTGACTGCTTTCTACTGTCGATTACTGCGTTGCTATCTCTTCTGCTTGAGAGACTTGCTTGTAGTTGTGCATACGTCGCTTGTGACGACGTATGAAGGTACTGCGTGGCTTTGTACGGTTCGTACGTTCCCCTCTGGAACGTCGGACCGGGGCAGGCCCCGATCCTGGGGCGCGAAGGTTACACCATGCGGCGTAAGTTTCAAGTCATTGCTGAGTATGAAGAAGTGACAAATAGTGGCTTATTTCCGACGTTTGCCCTGCTTCTGCGAAAAATTGCAAGCGCTTTCGTGGAATTGATTGCGCCCGATCAATAGAGCCGCAGCGGCGGTTCATCGAGTGCGGCGAGTTGTTCGCGCAGCTCCAACACGTGCTGCGCCCAGTAGCGCGGCGTGTTGAACCACGGAAAATTGCGGGGAAAAGCGGGATCACTCCAACGCTGTGCCAACCATGCGCTGTAGTTCATCAGACGCAAGGTGCGTAACGTTTCCATAAGATTGAGTTCGCGCACATCGAACTCGTAAAACACCGAGTAGCCCTCGATGAGAGCACTGAGCTGTGCCTGACGCTGTTCGCGCTCGCCGCTGAGCAACATCCATAGATCCTGGATCGCCGGTCCGCTGCGGCAATCATCGAAGTCCACCAGCAGTACGCGCTCGTCACGCATCAGGATGTTGCCGGTGTGACAATCGCCATGCAGACGCAGCTTCAGGTTCACTCCCCTGCTCTCCTGCCAACGCTGACGCATGCGCTGCAGCAGATCACGCACGAGCGTTTCATAGGCAACGCGCAGATCGGCGGGAATGAAGTTTTCACGCAGCAGGAATTGCGCACTCGCTTCCCCGAAGGAATCGAGCGTGAGCGCTTCACGCGTGTGGAATTGCCTGCGGGCGCCGATCGCATGCAGTTTGCCGATCGTGTGTCCGAGCACTTCGAGCGTGTCGAAGTCGAGCTCGGGGCTGCGCCCACCACGTCGGGGAAAGACGGCAAACCAGAAGGGATCGCTCCAGTGCAGACTCTGGCCCGGTTCGCCCAGCGGCGCCACGACACCGAGTTCGGCCTCGACCAGCTCGAACAGGAAGGCATGCTCTTCTTCCAACTGTTCGCGGCTCCAACGCTCGGGGCGATAGAACTTCACCACCACCGGTGAACCACCCTCGATACCCACCTGATAAACACGGTTCTCGTAGCTGTTGAGCGCAAGCAGGCGCCCATCGGTAAGGAGCCCGGTGCCCTCCACCGCAGCCAATACGCGTTCCGGATCCAGTGCGTCGTAGGGATGCGAATTCATGCGGCCTCTCCATGAAAGTGGCAGATTGTAGCCGCTTTCCCCTTGCCTCGTGCCGGCCAGGACGCCACCCCGCTGCTTCAGCGACCTCTTATATGGAGGGACTTTGCTTTCGCCGCATTCTGCGCGATGCTGCCGCCAACAGATTTGCGAGGCTCGATCATGCGCAAACTACTCACCACTTTCAGCAAAGTTCGTCCTTCTCTTCTACTCGGTCTCGGCTTGCTGCCGGCGCTAGTGCAGGCCGAAGGTGCAGTGCGGGTATTGGATTGCCGCATCACTCAGGAATGCGATGCCGAAGCCAACTGCGGCACGCTCGACCAGGCCATCGAATTCCGCATGGAACCGATCGCACTCGATGAACAGGGTGCCGGTCGCTACACCATTCGCTATCTGGATCAGAATGCCGACATGCAGGCTCTCTCCGATGCCGGCCCCTTCCACTGGCGTCAGGAAAGCGAACGCCACACCCTGATCGCCAGCTCCGAAACGCGCTTTCTCTGGCATAGCCTCAGCTTCGACACGATGCCCGAGGCCAGCATTCGCTTCCTCAGCTGTCGCTTGCGGCAGTAATCCCTTCCTCAGCGACTCGCAAAGGCCGCGAGCGCGCGCTCACGGCCGAAGGCGAGATCCACCATCGGTTCTGGATAGTCGGCGGGACGCATTTCTCCCGGCAGATGAATCGCACGCTCGTCGAGTGCGGCCAGCTCCGGTACGAAGCGACGAATGAACCTGCCTTCGGGATCGAAGCGCTGCGACTGCGTCACCGGATTGAAGATGCGGAAATACGGCGCAGCGTCGGTGCCGGTGGATGCACTCCACTGCCAGCCACCGTTGTTGGCGGCGAAATCACCGTCGACCAAGTGCTGCATGAAGTAACGCTCGCCCCAGCGCCAGTCGATCAACAGATGCTTGCAGAGAAAGGAGGCGGTGAGCATGCGCAGGCGGTTGTGCATCCACCCGGTCTGCGCCAACTGCCGCATGCCGGCATCGATGATGGGGAAACCAGTACGCCCTTCGCACCAGCGCGCAAATTCCGCTTCGTCGTGACGCCACGGCACGTGCTCCACGTCATCGCGCCAAGGCAGATGACGGCAGACACGCGAAAAATGCCAGGCGACATGTTTGTAGAAATCACGCCACAAGAGTTCGTTCTGCCACGCAGTTACACCTTGGCTCTCTTCGCCGAACAACAAGCTCTCGCGCCAGCACTCGCGCACCGACAACACCCCGCTCGCAAGATAGGGCGATAGCACGCTGGTACCGGTCGTTGCCGGCAGATCACGGCGCTGCGCATAGTCCGGCAAACGCTCGCTGCAGAAGGCTGTCAACGCTGCACGCGCCTGCTCTTCGCCTGCGGGCCACAAAGCCGTCCAGGCGGCCTCCGCGCGCGGCCAACGCAATTCCTCACAGCTTTTCAGCAAGGGATGTGGGGCAAGCTTTGGTCGCGCCTGCGGTTTCACTGCCGGCGCACCGGTGGGTGGTGCTTGTTGCAGCAGTGCGCGTGCTGCGCGCGCGAAGGGAGTGAACACCTTGAACGGCGCCTCACTCTGATTGAGCAGACGCAGCGGGGAAGTCAGCAGTTGATCCTCATGGACGGTGAAACGCAAACCGAGACGTGAGCAGAGTTCTTCCACCGCACGATCCCGACGCCGTTCATTGAGCGGATATTCGCGGTTGCAGTGGAGCACACGAATCTTCAATGCCGGCAGCAGTTGCTCCAACAAAGGCACGACATCGTCGTAGGTCGGCACTTCGGCATGGAGCAAGGGAATGCCCAACTCGGCCAACCGCCGTTCGAGCTCGACGAGATTGCGGCGCCAGAAGTCGCGCTTGATGGGGGCATCGGCGTGGAAATCCCATTGCCGTGGCGTGGCGATGTAGAGCGCCAAAGCCGGTCCGTCCGCACTCGCCGCAGCAAGGCCGTGGTTGTCGTGAAGGCGCAGATCATTGCGGAACCAGAAGAGGCTATGGCTCACGGGTGCTTACTCTGAAATCTCGCGCCTGCAGGAAAGTCTGCTGCGCGACGTAGTCATTGGGATGCTCGGCGAAGTGTTGCCGTAACAGTGCGACCGGGACGGCGAGTTCCACCTTGCCGCGGCGATAGTCGTCGATCACACGGCTCAGTCGCTCCTTCTCCGCACTGCTGAGGCGTCGTTTGAGATAGCCCTGCAGATGCATCAGCACGTTGGTGTTGCTGCGCCGCGTGGCGGGACGTTGCAGCAGTTGCATCAGCGCCGCGAAGTAGCGCTCCCCCAGCTCCGAGGGATCGTCGTTACCAATGTCGGCAAGAAGCTGGCCGAGCTTGCTGTAACGGCCCGGATCATGCGCCATCAGGGTGTACTTGTAGCGCGAGTGGAAATCGATGAGCTTGCGCGCGGTCAAGCCGGTTGCGCAAAGCCGACGCCAGTCGTATACGACGAAGACCCGTGTCAGGAAATGGTCACGCAGTTCCTCATCGTAGAGAGCGCACTCTTCCACCACCGGCAACCACGGCCAGGCCCTGGTGAGCGCTGCAGCGAAGAGACCACGACTTCCCTGCTCTTTCAGGTTGCCGTCCTCGTCGTAGAGCTTCACACCATGCAAGCCACAGCTCGGCGAGTTCTGGATGAAGACGTAACCACAAAGATTCTGCAACTCCGGCAAACGCGCCGCCGCGAAATCCTGCAGCGCCTGCGTGACATCCACGCGGGGATCGTCGACGCGAAGCGCACGTGGGGCATGAGCATCGCCGACCAAGCGAATGGGTGGCCGCGGCACGCCGAGCCCCGCACCGAGTTCGGGACAGGTGGGCACGAAGTTCACGAGCCGAACGAGCTCTGCGCAAAGTGGAGAGAATTTGTGGGCGCCGTCATAACGCACCGCCTGGCCCAGCAAGCAGCTGCTGATGCCCACGCGAGGCTTGTTGGTTTCGGCTGACATGACTCGTTGCTTTTCTGGGTGCTGCACGCAGGACTTGTTACACTCCGCCCCCGAGTCCCGCCCTAGTCACGGAGCCAGCGCAGATTACCATGAGCCAACGAGCCGTACTTCTGGTGAACCTCGGTTCACCCGACCGTCCCGACATTCCCTCCGTGCGTCACTATCTCGACGAATTCCTGATGGATCCCTACGTGCTGCAGATGCCGTGGTTGCTCCGTCGCATCATCGTGAGCTTCTTCATCTTGCCGAAGCGTCCCGACAGCTCAGCCATCGCCTACCAGAACGTATGGACCAATCGCGGTTCGCCGCTGATCGCCCTGTCGCGCGATCTGTTGGAAGCGGTGCAGGCGAAGGTGGACATGCCGATGGAGCTCGCCATGCGCTACGGCCGTCCGTCGATCGAACGTGGCCTGCTCAAGCTGACGCATGACCCGGCAGTGAAGGAGATCCTGCTGCTGCCGCTCTACCCGCACTACGCGGAGAGCACGGTGTTGACCGCGGTGAAGGAAGCCGAGCGCGTGATCGCCGAGCACAACCTGCAGGTGCAGCTCACGGTGCCTCCGCCCTTCTATGCGCGTGAGGACTATCTCGATGCGCTGGTGGAAAGTGCCAAGCCCTGGTTGGAGCAAAGCTTCGACCACGTGCTGTTCAGCTATCACGGCCTGCCGGAACAACACCTGCGTTCAGCGGATCCGACGCGCTCGCATTGCTTGAAGGTGAAGGATTGCTGCCACGTCGAATCGCCGGCTCATGCCACCTGTTATCGCCATCAGGTGCTTCACACCACCGAAGCCTTCGCCGCAGCGGCCGGCCTGCGCAGCGATCAATATTCGATCGCCTTCCAGTCGCGTCTCGGCCGCGCCAAGTGGCTGCGGCCCTATACCGAGCAGACCCTGAAGGATCTCGCCGCCAAGGGCGTCAAGAAACTCCTGGTACTGTGCCCGGCATTCGTGACCGATTGTCTGGAAACCCTGGAAGAGATCGAGATGCGCGGCGCCGAAACCTTCAAGGAAGCCGGCGGTGAAAGCTTGACGCTCGTACCCTGCCTCAACTCACATCCCTTGTGGGTCGAGACCGTGGCACGTTGGGTGCAGGAGTGATCGACGACCCGGGCGCGAAAGTGATCAGCGCCGCTTGAGCGGACCACGCATGCTCTTCGCGCGCGCGGCGAAGTTCTTGCCGGTGCGTCCCGCGGCTGCGCGGCGGGCCTGCCACGCGGGTTTGCGTTCCGGCGGCACGAGATGACGTTCACCATCGCCGATCAGATCGCCGCGCCCCATGCGCAGCAGCGCTTCGCGCAGGAGTGGCCAATTGTCGGGATCGTGATAGCGCAGGAAGGCCTTCTGCAGACGACGCTGTTCCAGCTGTCTGGCGATGTAGAGCTTCTCGCTCTTGTAGTGCAATTTCTTGAGCGGGTTGCGTCCGGAGTGGTACATCGCCGTGGCGAGCGCCATCGGTGAAGGATAGAAGGTCTGCACCTGGTCGGGCTTGAACTTGTTCTTCTTCAGCCACAGCGCCAGGTTCATCATGTCTTCATCGCGCGAGCCCGGATGCGCGGCGATGAAGTACGGAATCAGATACTGCTTCTTGCCCGCTTCGGCCGAGTACTTGTCGAACAGCCTCTTGAACTCGTCGTAGTGCGCGATCGAGGGCTTCATCATCTGCCCCAGCGGCGCTTCTTCGCTGTGCTCGGGCGCGATCTTCAGATAACCACCGACGTGATGCGTGACGAGTTCCTTGATGTACTCGTGGTCACGCAACGCGAGGTCGTAGCGCAGACCGGAGGCGATCAGAATTTTCTTGATGCCGCGCAGTTGGCGCGCCTTGCGATAGAGTTGCGTGGTCTGCGAGTGATCGGTTTTCAGATGTTTGCAGATGGTCGGATAGACGCAGGAGAGTCGGCGACAACGTTGCCCGATCTCCGAATGCGCTTCCTTGCATACCAGGCCATACATGTTGGCGGTGGGACCACCGAGGTCGGAGATCACACCGGTGAAGCCCGGCACCTGATCGCGGATTTTTTCCACCTCATTGAGGATGCTCTGCTCGGAGCGGCTCTGGATCACGCGTCCTTCGTGCTCGGTAATGGAACAGAAGGTACAGCCACCGAAGCAGCCGCGCATGATGTTCACCGAGGTCTTGATCATCTCATACGCGGGAATCTTGGCATCGCCATAGCTCGGATGCGGACGACGCTGATAGGGCAAGTCGAACACCGCATCGATCTCCGCCGTTTCCAGCGGCAGCGGCGGACGGTTCACCCAGATTTCCTTGGTGCCATGACGTTGCACGAGTACGCGGCCGTTGTAGGGGCTCGCTTCCTGATGCAACACACGCGAGGCGTGCGCGTAGAGCACGGGATCGTTCGAGACCTTTTCGAATGAAGGCAGACGCACGTAGGTGCGTTCGACGTCGAGCTCGTGCTTGTGCTGCAGCGGCAGCGGAATGATCTTCACCGGCGCAGGAGTATCCGGCGCGGCCTGCGTCTGCTGGTTGTAGACGTATTCGTAGGGATTCGGAATCTTGTCGATCTTGCCGGGCCAGTCGATGCGCGTGGAATCGATTTCGGTCCACCCTTGCGGCACGTGATCGCGCACGACCGTGGTGCCGCGAATGTCGAGCAGTTCGTCGATGCTTCTGCCTTGCGCCAGGGCGTGCGCCACTTCGGCGATGGCGCGTTCGGCATTGCCGAACAACAGGATGTCGGCGCCGGAATCGATCAGGATCGACTTGCGGATCTTGTCGCTCCAATAGTCATACTGCGCGATGCGACGCAGGCTCGCTTCGATGCCACCGATCACGATCGGCACATCCTTGTAGGCGCGACGGCACAGCTGGCTGTAGACGATCACCGCACGATCGGGACGTTTGCCACCTTCGTCGTTCGGCGTGTAGGCATCGTCACTGCGCAGACGCAGATCCGCCGTGTAGCGGTTGATCATGGAATCCATGTTGCCGCCGGTGACACCGAAGAAGAGGTTCGGTTTGCCGAGCTTCATGAAGTCTTCGGGCGTCTGCCACCGCGGCTGCGCGATGATGCCGACGCGAAAACCCTGCGCTTCGAGGAAGCGGCCGATCACCGCCATGCCGAAGCTTGGATGATCGACGTAGGCATCGCCGGTGACGATGATGATGTCGCAGCTGTCCCAGCCGAGTTCGTCCATCTCTGCGCGCGACATGGGCAAGAACGGCGCCGGACCGAAACATTCGGCCCAGTACTTGGGATAGCTGAAAAGGGTGCCGGTGCGCTCGGAGAGCCAGGGCGAGGAGGTGGTAGTGCTCATGGCGCGCTATGTTACCTCAGCAAGGCTGGCAGCCCTTAGTGTTTCCGGCGACAAACCACATTCTTTGCCGCTTTGGGTTTACCTTGTGTCGCTCTGCGCAGACCATCTGACGAAAAACCACGTACGGAGGCTCCATGACGCTTCGCTCGCTCAATCCCGCCAATGGCCAGCTCATCGATGAATACGCTCGCATGCAGCCGGACGAAGTCGAATCGATACTCGCCGCCAGCAGTGCCGCCACCAAGGATTGGGCGGCGGCTTCCTTCGCGACGCGTGCGGCCTTCATGCACAAGGCGGCCGCACTCCTGCAAGAGCGCAGCGAAACACTGGCTCGACTGATGGCCTTGGAAATGGGCAAGCCGATCCGCGACGGGCTCGGCGAAGTGGAGAAATGCGCCTGGGTGTGCCGCTACTACGCGGAAAACGCAGAGCGCTTCTTGAGCAGCGAACTCGTGGAGAGCGACGCCACGCGCAGCAAGGTGTGCTTTCGCCCGCTCGGCACGGTGCTCGGCATCATGCCGTGGAACTTCCCCTTCTGGCAGGCCTTCCGTTTTCTCGTGCCCACACTGATGGCTGGCAACACTGCCCTGCTCAAGCATGCGAGCAATGTCACCGGCTGCGCGCTCGCCATCGAGAAACTGCTGCACGACACGGGCCTGCCACCGGGCGTGTTCCGCTGTCTCTTGCTCGGTAGCGAGGACATCGAGCCCATCATCGCCCACCCCACCATCAGTGCCGTATCGCTCACGGGCAGTACCGCGGCAGGTAAAGCCGTGGCAGCGACGGCGGGGGCACATCTGAAGAAATGTGTGCTGGAGCTCGGTGGCAGCGATCCCTACGTCATCCTCGCCGATGCCGACATTCCTGCCGCCGCGCGCATCTGTGCGGCAAGCAGACTGATCAACGCGGGACAGAGCTGCATCGCTGCGAAGCGCTTCATCGTCGTGCAGGAGTGCATGGAGGAATTCACCGAACACTTCGTGGAGGCGATGGCCGCAGCGCGGCTCGGTGATCCGCTCCACGAAACCACACAGCTCGGGCCGCTCGCCCGTGTCGACCTACGCGATGCGCTGCATCAGCAGGTGCAGAAGAGCCTCGACGCCGGCGCACGCCTCTTGCTCGGCGCACAGATTCCCGACAAGCCCGGTGCCTGGTATCCGCCGACCGTGCTGGCCGATCTCAAACCGCACATGCCGGCGTGGCAGGAAGAATTGTTCGGCCCCGTCGCCGCGCTGATCACCGCCATCGACGAAGCCGACGCACTACGCATCGCCAACGCAAGTTCGTTCGGTTTGGGGGCTGCCGTCTTCACGCGGGATCAGGCGCGCGGCGAAGCCATTGCCGAAACCGGCCTCGAGGCCGGCAGTTGTTTCGTCAACAGCTTGGTGAGATCCGACCCGCGCCTGCCCTTCGGCGGCATCAAGGAATCCGGTTACGGCCGGGAACTTGGCCTGTACGGCATCCGCGAATTCGTGAACATGAAGACGGTGTACGTGGCTTGAGCGCACGGCGCCTCACTCGACACAGAACGAGGCGCGCTTCCTCGCGCGGCAGCGGAGGTCTATTCGCCCTGGCTTTGGCCGCGTGGCGTGAACTGGATGGGAAAAGGCGCGATGTTGTCGCCTTTGCTGATGGTGGCAACGCCTTCCTTCTCTACCTCATCGATGCGGATGATGGCCTGGAGCGGGATGAAGCTGCGTTTTACGCCGCCGAATTCGGTTTTCAGCTTCTCTTCGGCCGGATCCAGCACCATCTGGCTGCGTTCGCCGAACACCAGGTCCTCGATCTCGATGAAGCCCCACAGGTCGCTCTGGTACACGCCATGGCAATAGATCTCGTACACCTGGCCCTTGTTGAGGAAGGTAACTTTATATAAGTCTTTGATATCTCTAACTTTGTTCATGATTGCTGGTCCAGCGAGCACTTCGGTCTCCAGATATGGGGACCGGGAATCCAATTGCAAGTTCCTGTGACTTTGCCCACTCGCGCTCCCCCCTCTGCCGCACCGCATGTATAATCCGCGCCCTTTCAAGCGGTTGGGCCCATGTCAGACACTCCTGCACGCAAAGTCTTCATCGTTACTCACGGCTGTCAGATGAATGAGTACGATTCCGCGCGCATGATCGATCTTCTGCGCGATCAGCGTGGCATGGAACTCACCGACAAGCCCGAAGAAGCCGACGTGCTCCTGCTCAACACCTGCTCCATCCGTGAAAAGGCGCAGGAAAAGGTGTTCCATCAGTTGGGACGCTGGAAGGAACTGAAAGCACTCAAGCCCGATCTGAAAATCGCGGTGGGCGGCTGCGTCGCCAGTCAGGAAGGCGCAGAGATCGGCAAGCGTGCGCCATACGTCGACGTCGTGTTCGGCCCGCAGACCCTGCATCGTCTGCCCGAATTGCTCGATGCCTCTTCCACACAGTTCGTCGATGCTGCCGGCAAGAAGAAAAAGCGCGGCCCGGTGGTGGACATCAGCTTCCCCGAAATCGAGAAGTTCGATCGCCTGCCCGATCCCAGCGTCGATGGTCCCACGGCCTTCCTCAGCATCCAGGAAGGCTGCAGCAAATATTGTTCGTTCTGCGTCGTGCCCTACACGCGCGGTGAAGAAGTCAGCCGCCCGCTCGACGACGTGCTCGCCGAAGCCGTGCATCTCGCGCAGCAAGGCGTGCGTGAACTGACCTTGCTTGGTCAGAACGTCAACGCCTATCGCGGTCTCGATCACGAAGGACGCATTACCGACTTCGCCACTTTGTTGACCTATCTGTCAGCCATCGATGGCATCGAGCGTCTGCGCTACACCACCTCGCATCCGCTCGAATTCAATCAGAACCTGATCGATGCCTACGCGACCTTGCCGAAGCTCGTGAATCATCTGCATCTGCCGGTGCAGAGTGGCTCCGATCGCATTCTCGCCGCGATGAAGCGCAATCACACGGTGCTCGAATACAAGAGCATCATTCGTCGTCTGCGTGCGATTCGACCGAACATCTGCATTTCTTCCGACTTCATCGTGGGTTTCCCCGGTGAAACGGAAAAGGATTTCGAAGACACGATGAATCTCATCGCCGACGTCGGCTTCGATCACAGCTTCAGCTTCATCTACAGCGCACGTCCCGGTACTCCCGCTGCGGAATTGCGCGACGACACGCCGGAAGAAGTGAAGAAGCAACGCTTGATGCTGCTGCAGGCACGCATTCATCAGAATGCAATGCGCATCAGCGAAGCGATGGTGGGTACGGTGGAAAGCGTGCTCGTCACTGGCGTGTCGAAAAAAGATCCCGGCGAGCTCGCCGCACGTACGGAAAACAATCGAGTCGTGAATTTCCGTTGCGACGATCACAAGCTCATCGGTCAGTTCGTTCAGCTTCGCTTCACGGAAGCCCTGCCAAACTCCCTGCGTGGCGAGTTGGTGTGAATCGAAAAAATTATTCGCACTAACTACGCAATGCGTCTGCGTCAAGCCATAGCGTGACTCAGACTCAACATTTGTTACACGTTACACAAATTTACGAAAAAACTTTGATCGCGAAGCAAGGCAGTTAATAGAATGCGCGCGCTTTCCCACCCGGGCTTAACGTCAAACATGCATCAAAAGCCCAGCTCGTGCGTTGAAGATGGATGGATCGACGCAACATCGTTTTCGCGACGTTCGCGGTCAATCCGCTTCGCGTTGTCAACCCAGTTGTAGGGCTCGTCGGGATGCCCCTTAACTATCCCGGCTTTTTCAAATTTAAGGAGAAAACTTTGAAAAATCGTGTATTGAGCGCAGCCGTCATGTCGCTGCTTTCCAGCGTAGCCCTGGCTGATACGTATCAGGCAGAGGCTGGTTTGTTCTACAACAACACCGACGCCGATACGATGGCCTCGGACTATGACACTTACGGCATCAACGCCTCCATCTTCCTCAAGCCTGTCGACGATTCCAAAGGTCCGCGTCTGGAAGCCGCGTTCCTGGATCGCGCATCCGGTATCTCCGTGCAGTACTCCGATCCGGATGACATCCCCGTCGACGAAACCTACGCAGTACAGGGCCGTTACGTTCTCGGCAACGGCACCATCCTCGAAGCCGGCTACGCCGACTTCGACATCGACGAAAGCTTCCACATCGGTCTGGGCACCTACCTGTCCGACACTTCCGCTGTAATGCTGCGTTACTCGGAAACCGACGACAGCGATGTGCAGAGACTGGAAGCCTCCTACAAAGCAGTAGCCAAACTGGCCGGCACCTCCGCCGTCGCTTACTCCGTGAGCGCTGGTCTGGTCGACGTTCCGCACCAGGACACTGGCTACAGCTTCGGCGGTGAAGCCACCTACTACTTCAACCAGAACTTCGGCATCGGCGCTACCGTGTCGTTCCAGGATCTGGACAGTGGTGACATCGAGTCCTACGGCCTGCAAGCCAGCTACTTCTTCACCCCGAACTTCTACGTTCAGGGCTTCGCCAAGACCACCGACTTCGATGGTCCGGATGAAGAACAGTTTGGCCTGAGCGCTTCCATCCGCTTCTGATGCCATTGGTGTGACAGTCGCTCGAGGCTGTCTCATCGCGGGAACCCCGGCTTCGGCCGGGGTTCTTTTTGAGATTTCGCAACGATTGCGCCGCTCATCCACTCCTTTCCGGAAAAATTGGCCATCTTCGCGATCCGCCCTGCTATACTCCGGGCCTCCTGAGGCAGCAAGGAGCCGATCGCTCTCTCTCAATGACCAGTGAACCCCACTCCCGCAGGCTGGAGCTCACGCCTGACAATCCCCAACGTCTGGCCAATCTTTGCGGCCGCCTCAACGAACACCTCCGCCTGTTGGAAGCTCGTCTCGACCTGACGATTCAAAGCCGCGGCAACGTCTTCACTCTCATCGGTCATCCCGATGCGCTCGAGCAAGGCGCGAAGGCCCTGGAAAAACTCTATGCGCTCACCGGTGGCGAAGCGCTGCTCACGCCTGACCTCGTACATCTCGTGCTCACCGAAGTGACGAGCTACGGCGATCAGAACGGCGCCACGATGGTCACCGACGACAGCGAGAGCAGTGTCCAGCACGTCGTGCGCACGCCCAAGCTTTCGATCAAGCCGCGCACGCCGCAGCAGAACAACTACGTGCAGGCCATTCTCAAGCACGACATCAACTTCGGCATCGGTCCCGCCGGTACCGGCAAGACCTATCTCGCCGTCGCCTGCGCGGTGGAAGCACTCGTGAGCGAACGCGTCAGCCGTATTTTGCTCGTGCGTCCTGCCGTGGAAGCAGGTGAAAAACTCGGCTTCCTCCCTGGCGATCTGTCGCAGAAAGTGGATCCCTATCTGCGTCCGCTCTACGACGCGCTCTACGAAATGCTCGGCTTCGAGCGCGTTGCGAAACTGATCGAACGCCAGGTGATCGAAGTGGCACCGCTCGCCTACATGCGCGGTCGCACGCTCAACAACTCCTTCATCATTCTCGACGAAAGTCAGAACACCACGACCTCGCAGATGAAGATGTTCCTCACGCGCATCGGTTTCGGCTCCACCGCCGTCATCACCGGCGACGTCACGCAGATCGACCTGCCCAAGGGCACGCGCAGCGGACTCGTGCAGGTGACCAACGTGCTGCGCAAGGTCAAAGGTGTGAGCTTCACCTGGTTCAGTGCCGCCGACGTCGTGCGGCATCCCATCGTGCAGCGCATCGTCGAAGCCTACGAGGCTTACGACAAGGCCAACGTCGCTGCTCTCAATGCGCAGGAACGCGATCGTCACAATGAACGTGACAATTGACCTGCAGAATCACAGCGGCATCCGTGCGGTGCCGCTGCGACGGCAATTCAAACACTGGGCAATGGCAGCATTGACGGCGGCGGCTCCCGAGCGCGCGGTCAACCGCATCAGCGTGCGTCTCGTCGACGAAACGGAATCGGCAGAGCTGAACGGGCAATACCGCAACAAACCGCGGCCGACCAACATCCTGTCGTTTCCGCTGCCCCCCGAATTGAGTGAGTTACCCGAACTCGGCGATCTCGCCATCTGCACGCAGGTCGTGCAGCGCGAAGCGCGCGAGCAAGGCAAGAGCGAAGACGCACATTGGGCGCATCTGACCGTGCATGGCGTATTGCACCTGTTGGGCTACGATCATGAACAGGAAGATGAAGCGCAGGTGATGGAAGCGCTCGAAACCCGCATTCTTCAACAACTGGGATACCCCGATCCCTATTGATATCGACATGAGCGACAGCAACTCAAATAGCGATTCAGGACACAGTTCCTGGATCGGTAAACTCAAGGAAGTCTTTTCGGAGTCGGTGTCGGACACCGACGATCTCATCCAGATCCTGCGCAAGGCGCACAAGAACAAGGTGCTCGACAGCGAGGCCCTGAGCATCATCGAGGGTGCATTGCAGGTGAGCGACATGCAGGTGCGCGACATCATGATCCCGCGCTCGCAGGTGGTCACCGTGCCCGCTGCCGCGCGGCCGGAGGAAATCCTGCCCGTGGTGATCGAAGCGCAGCATTCACGTTTCCCCGTGATTGGCGACAGCCTCGATGAAGTGCTGGGCATCCTGCTCGCGAAAGACCTGTTGCCGCTGGCGTTGAAGGACAATCGCCGTTTCGACATCAAGGACGTGCTGCGTCCCGCCACCTTCGTGCCGGAATCGAAACGACTCAACGTGCTCCTGAAGGAATTCCGCGAAACACGCAACCACATGGCGATCGTGATCGACGAGTACGGCGATCTCGCCGGCCTGTGCACGATCGAAGACGTGCTCGAACAGATCGTGGGCGACATCGAAGACGAACACGACATCGATGACGAAATCTTCATCAAGGCGATCGACGACACCAACTTCACGGTGAAGGCGCTCACGCCCATCGAAGAGTTCAACGAATTCTTCCAGTCGAAGTTCTCCGAAGATGAATTCGACACCATCGGTGGTTTCGTGCTGAGCCACTTCGGCCGCATTCCACAGCGAGAAGAAGCCGTGACCATCGACGGTTATCGTTTCCGCGTGCTCAATGCGGACAATCGCCAGATTCGTCTGTTGCACGTCAGCCTGAACGCTCAAGAAGAGCTTTAGCCCAATGCGCGCCCTGCCCGCTGCTGCCTACTTCACCCTGGCACAGGCACTCGTGGCGGGCGCCTTGCTGCCGCTCGCCTTCAGCCCCCTGGAGTTCTGGCCGCTGGAATTCTTCAGCCTCGCCTGGCTCTACGTACTGTTGCGCGAACGCACGCCGCGCGAAGCGGCGTGGCTCGGCTTCTGCTACGGCGTCGGCGCCTTCGGTGTCGGTACCTCGTGGGTCTACGTCAGCATTCACGACTTCGGCAACGCACCGCCTCCGGTAGCGTTCTTCATCACCGTCGGCTTCGTGCTGCTGCTCGCAAGCTACGTAGCGCTGCAGTTCCATCTCTATCGCCGCTGCTGTCGGCAGAACTGGAGTTTGATTCCGGGGTTTGCCGCGGCCTGGGTGCTGGGCGAATGGCTGCGCGGGTGGCTCTTCACCGGCTTTCCCTGGCTCTATCTCGGTTATCCGCACGTCACCACCTTTTTCTCCGGCGTCGCGCCGCTCTTCGGCGTATTGGGACTTTCCTTCGTCGTCGCGCTCAGCAGCGCGCTGATGGGCGAAATCGCGAAGCGCTGGCGCCACATCCACCTGAGCGATCGTCTGGCTCGTACGCGCTTGTCGCTCGTGCTGCTCGCACTATGGGCTTCGTGTGGACTCGTGCATGACATCGAGTGGACTCGACCACTCGATGCGCCGGCACTGTCGGTCGGTCTCGTGCAGGGCAACGTCGAACAAAGTCTGAAGTTCGATCCCGCGCACCTGCAGGAAGGCTTGAATCGCTACGCCTCGCTGAGCACGCCGCTGTGGCAACACGATCTGGTGGTGTGGCCGGAAACGGCGATTCCGCTCGTCTATCAGCGTGAACCCAACCTCATTCAACAATTGCAACTGCAGGCACGCGCCACCGATACCACGCTGATCAGCGGCGTGTTCTTCCAGGAAGGCGACGCCATCCACAACAGCCTCGTCACCTTCGGCAACGGCGAAGGTGTGTGGCACAAACAGAAGCTGGTTCCCTTCGGCGAATACGTGCCGCTGCGTCAACTCTTCTCGACGCTGCTGCAGCTCTTCGCCTTGCCGCAGTCCTCACTCGCGCCTGGCCCAGCAGACCAGGAACTCCTGCGTGCGGGGGAACACAGCATTGCCCCCTTCATCTGCTACGAAGTGGTCTATGCGGATTTCGTGCGGCGCTATGGCCGCGAGGCGGATCTCTTGCTCACGGTGAGCAACGACACCTGGTTCGGCACTTCGTGGGGGCCGCATCAGCATCTGCAGATGGCGGCGATGCGTGCGCGTGAGCTCGGCCGCTACATGGTGCGCGCCACCAACAACGGCATCACGGCCTTGATCAACGAACGCGGTGAACTCACCGCAGTGGCGCCGCAGTTCGAGGCGACGGTGTTGGAAGGACGCGTGAGACTCTTCGCAGGAACGACACCCTTTGCACGTTGGGGCAGCGTGCCGGTGTTGGGGTTGAGTCTGCTCCTGATGCTCGTGCCCGCCCTCACTGCCCGTCGCAACGACTCAGTGGTGCAATAACCACCAGGCCCAACCGCTGATGCTCGCCACGGCCGCGAGCGAACTCAGCACGATCGCGGTGGCGGCTGCGCTTTCCAGCGCCGTATAGCGCCGCGAAAACACATACACGCTGATACCCACGGGCATCGCACTCAACAGCACCGCCGTCTTGCGCCAGAGTGGATCGAAGTCGAACTGGTTCATGCCCCACCACATGCAGAGCGGCAACAACAGCAGTTTGAACACCACCAGCACGCTCGCCGCACCCAGTTCACCCGCGATGCGATAGCGCGTGAGTCCCGCGCCAAGGGCAAACAAGGCCCCGGGTACTGCCGCGCGCCCGATCAGCTCCAGACTCTGCCGCAGCGGCTCATAGATGCCGATGCCGGTGAGATTCCAGGCGGCTCCCAACAGCAAACTGCCGCTGATCGGATTCACCAGCATTTCCCGCGCGACGCGGCGCAAGCCTGCTGCAACGCCTTCCCCTTCCAGATTGCCCAAGCTCACCACTGCCGTGCCGAAGCCGAACAGCAAGAGGTTGTGGAAGGTGATGATGAGGATCATCGGCACGAAGGCGGCTTCGCCGAGGAACTGCAATGCGAGTGGAATGCCGAGCACCGTGACATTGGCGTAGCTGCCCGCCATGCCGAACACGCTGAGCGCGCGCCAGTCGAGTTTGAAGCAGAGCCGCCCCACCGCCATGCCCACCAGATAGACGAAGGCGAGAACACCGTAGAACACGCCCAGGAAGTGCCAGTCGACGTCGGCCGGGAAGTTCGCCGTGGCACTGCCGAGAAACAGCATGCACGGCAACAGATACCAGAACGCCACACGTTCGATGGCGGCGGTTTCGATTTCACTGAAGACGCGCAGACGGCGCGCACCGTAGCCGAGTGCGGCGATGAGCACCACGGGCAATACGGCTTCGAACACGTTCATGGATGGGACCGTTCGGCTGACACAAAAAAGCCGGGCCGTCCTCTGGGACGACCCGGCGGCGACGAATTGTAGCGGAGGCTTGGCAGCGGCGCAGCGAGCCCGCCCTTCCCTACCTCACGAGCCACCGTCTGATGTGGTGACCCGATGCAGCCGGACTGCGCGCGAACGATCGCTCATAGCGCGGGCCGAACCTGCTGCCGCCACCCGTGGCAACGATGGAGTAATCAATTGCTGCGGTTGTAGGAACGCTGTTCCTTGAGCGTGGCGAACACGCTGGCGTTGTCGTAGTCCTGCAATTGCAGCTGACCCACATCATTGACCACCACGGCAGAATCCAGCGAAGTCTTCACGGTCAGCTCCTCACCCTGCTTGCGCAGTTCCAGCACGCTGAAGGGCTCTTCGCTCTGGTTCTGTTCTTTCCAGAGATAAGGGTTGCGGGTTTTCAGTGCCGGCGTGACCAACAGCACGATGCGATCGCTGTTGTTCTGATCCTGCCAGGCGTATTTCACCGAATAACCGGCAGCGGCCTTGGTGAAGAGATAGCCACGGCTCTGCTGTTCCTGGATGGTCTTGTCGAAGGCCTGTGCGTCCTTCTGTTCGAGATATTCACGGAAGGCCTGTACCACAGCCTGGTTCTGCGCGTCGTCGCTCAGGCCCAACAACGACAGTCGGATCTCGTTATCCCCTTCGCTCTTCGTCTGCGGGGTGGTCCCCTTGAACTCATAGAGCGCGGCCGCCTGTGCCACCTGCCAGCCCAGCGCGAGCATCATCAACACCAGCAAGCGGGTGCTGAACAAGGTAACAAGTTTCCTGTACATCGTTTTAGCCTCCTTTGTCGGTTCAATGAGCGGATGAAAAAAGGGAGGCCCCGCAAAGCAAGGCCTCCCCAGTTGAATGCTTAGCGCAGAATCAGGAACAGACTCTGGTTGTCGCGCAGAATGTTGAGCGCCACCGTACCCTGATCCGCCACGCGTTCCTGCAGTTCGCGCGGATCACGCACCGGCTGACGGTTGACCGCGGTGATGACGTCTCCGGCACGCAGACCACTGTTCCAGGCGCGACTGCCCTGCTCGACACCGGTGACGAGCACGCCGCCGGTGCCGCCGTAGTTCGGATCGTCGGAGGGCACGGGACCGAAGGTTGCACCCTGCAATACCGAGCCCTGCGCGCCCTGCGACGAAGCCACCTGGTTCTGCTGGTTCTCGCCGATGGTCGCCTTGACCTCGCGCCGCTGATCCTCGCGCAGAAGCCCCAGTCGCACTTCGGTGCCGGCACGAATGAGGCCGATGGTGTTGCGCAGATCCGAGGCGCCCTTGATCGGCTGACCATTCACCGAGACGATGACGTCGCCGGCCTGAATCCCCGCCTTTTCCGCGGGCGAACCGGGCGTGACGCTCTGCACCACCGCACCGTCGCTCACCTTTAGCTCCAGCGCTTCCACGATGTCGGGCGTCACGTCGGTGATCTGCACACCGAGCATGCCGCGGCGCACTTCACCGTATTCGATCAACTGATCCACCACCGCCTTCGCCATGTTGATCGGCACGGCGAAACCGATGCCGACGTTGCCGCCCGAGGGCGCGATGATGGCGGTGTTGATGCCGATCAGGTTGCCGTCGAAGTCGACCAGTGCACCACCGGAGTTACCGGGGTTGATCGAGGCGTCGGTCTGAATGAAATCCTCGTAGCCTTCGGCATTGATGCCGGCACGACCGAGGGCGCTCACGATGCCGGTGGTCACGGTCTGACCGAGACCGAAGGGGTTGCCGATGGCGGCGACGAAATCACCCACGCGCAAGGTCTTCGAATCCGCCAGCGGCACTGCCGTCAGATCCTTGGCATCGATCTGCAAGAGTGCGATGTCGGTGCCGGCGTCGCTGCCGATCAACTTGGCCGTGAAGCGCCGCTTGTCGGTGAGCACCACCCGTATTTCCTCGGCGTTGTTCACCACGTGATGGTTGGTGATCACATAACCCTTCTGCGCATCGATGATGACGCCGGAGCCGACGGACTGCGTCGGCACGGAACGCGGTTGTTCGGGAATGTTGAAGAAGTCTCTGAAGAAGGGGTCGTTGAGCAGCGGGTTCTGTTGCACCGCACGGCGGCCACTGACCGCAATGTTGACCACTGCCGGAGTGACCTTCTCCAGCATCGGTGCCACCCCGGCACGTTCGACGGGGGCCGCCGCTTCGACCATGGGGCTGAGCATGGGAGTGAAGGCGGCCATGGTCGCTGCAAGGAACAGCGAGGACAGCCGGGGTAGGTTCTTGTTCAGGCTCATGACAGTTCTCCGTGTCGAATTACCCGGAGGCTCACTGCCATCCCGCGGATGACAGGCAGCCGTGGGGAGCTCTCGTGGAGCTTGCGCAAAAACGTGGGGGCATAGGGTGGCAATTCAAGAAGCCGGCCGTCAACTGGCCCTCGAATCGGGCTTTGCTGGACTTGATCCTGACCGCTCCGTATCCTCGCGCCGCCCATTCCACAGGAGCCGGCCATGATCGTGCCCGCCTATGAAATCCGAGAAGCCGTCCACGCCCACGGCAAGGGAGTCTTTCTGCTGGAGGCGGTGCGCAAGGGCCAGGTGCTGGTGGCACCCGACGCCATCGATCGCGTCTACACCGGCGCGGAACGGGCGGCGCTCGTGCCAGGTTCTCCCGAAGACGAAGCCTGCGTGCGCTGGTTCGAAGACTTCCACACCGTCAGCACCGACTGGCCGGACGACTGCTACGTCAATCACTCGTTCCAACCGAGCGGCCTGTGGCATCTCGGTTTCATCTTCGCCACGCGTGACCTCGCGCCCGGCGATGAGATCACGGTGGACTATCGCTTCCTCGTCAACGACCACGAAGTCCTGCCCTTCCGCGATGCCGAAACCGGCCGCGAGATCGTCGGCTACCCCTGGGCCGAGAACCTGCGGCTGTCCACCGCAGCGCTGCTCAAGCTACTGCGCTAGGCACGCGGCAACACTGCGAGCACGCACTTTGCCGGTGCACGACCACACCTCGTTCGTCATTTCGGTGCATGCCTTCGCTGACGGCGGCTGCGTCCACGCCAGGCGCAAAACCGCTCCAAGAGCTTGATTAAGAAGCACTTGCCGGCTGGCGGTGTCTCCAATGCCACTCCGGCACGCTTCTTGAATGAGTCTTCCCAGCGATACGACTCTGTACCCGGCCCGGTGAAGCCTGCAGGTCAGGGTAGGAGTTCTATCCGAAGTACATCTTTACGTCAGGCAATGAGGCCTGCACCCCTCCCCCGGGGTGCAGGCTTTTTTATTGGTGGCTGAAAAACCGGAGGAACGAGCCTTGCGCCGCCCTACCCTCGACCCGAGGGCCCTGGCACACCACTGCCACGGCACCGACCCAGCCACATCTCTCTTGCGACGGAGAGGCTGAATGGAACGTCATTTGCGTGTTGCATCCCATGCGACCAACTACCGACTACCTTGTCCCGAGATGATCAGGCCGGGACGCACCACCGAACAGTTCTTGCTCGCCGCCAAGCAGGCCGAGATTCGCGCGCTCAGGAATCTCGCCAACACCTGTCAGCTCGTGTCCTGCGTCAGCGAACTCATCCATCAGCTGCAGCGCGAGCGCGGTGTTTCCAACATCTATCTGTCTTCCAGCGGCGGACACTTCCATCAGCAGCGCCAACACCAGCTGCAGCTGGCCTCATCCGCGGAAGCGCAATTGCGTGAACTCCTGGAAGAACGCTATCTGCACGACCGCCGCGCCGAAGCTTCACCACGTCTGCTCAGCAAGGTGGCCTTCGTGCTGCAGGGTCTCGACGAACTCGCAGAATTGCGCCCGCGGGTCGAGAACATCGCCATCCCGGCACCGCACATGACCGAGGCCTTCGGTCGTCTCATCGCCGGTTTGCTGGGGATCGTGTTCGAAGCCGCCGACAGTGCCGGCGATGCCGCGGTCAGTCGCGCGCTCGTGGCGCAGTTCAACTTCATGCAGGGCAAGGAATACGCTGGACAGGAACGCGCCTGGGCCGCCATCGGCTTCGCCGGCTGCGCCTTCACCGCTGCATTGAAAGAACGCCTGGAAGCGCTGCGTCATGCTCAGGAACGTGCGTTCTCGATCTTCGAACGCTTCGCCTCTGCCGAGCAACTGCGCTACTGGCAGGAACTCAAGAACAGCACCGTCGAGCAGCAGCTACAGACCTTGCGCCTGGTCATCGACCGCATCGAAAAGCCCACCGACATTCCGCCGGACACCAGCGAAATCTGGTACGAGAAAGCCACCGCGCGCATCGATGCCATGCACTCGCTGGAAGAAATGCTGACGCAGAACCTGATCGCGCTCAGCCGTGAACGGGTCGAGATGGCACATCGTGCCCTGCACGAACACGAAGCCCGCATGGAAACGCTGGCCGCAGGCGCCGGCACCCCTGCGGCAACCGCCGTGCTGCTCGACATGAATCTACCGATCGCGCCAGGCGTGGCAGATGACCTCGGCCAGGACGTCGATCCGCTGCACGCCTCGAACACGAGACCGCTCTACGACCTTCTGCGCGAGCAGGCCGAACATCTCAAGCGCACCAGCGAAGAACTCGAAGCCGCACGTCGCGCCTTGGCCGAACGCAAGCTGGTGGAACAGGCGAAGGGGCTGTTGATGCATCGACTCGGCCTTTCCGAAGAACAGGCCTATCAACGTCTGCGCCAGAAAGCGATGAACTCCAATCTCAGGCTGGTCGACGTCTGCGAACACCTGATCGCCGCCGCCGGCAAAACCAAGGATCGCTCATGAGCTTCCGTTTGGATCGCCGGTTCGTCTCGGCACGCATGCTCGTCTTCTGCTGGTTCCGTTCTCCTATCAATTCATAAGAGAGGTACGCCATGTCTTATCTGAGCCCGAAAGATTTCGTCACCCGCATGGTCGACGCTGGTGAATCGAAACTGCACATGTCCACGCGCGACACGCTGATCCGTGCCTACATGGCGGGAGCCATCCTCGCACTCGCTGCTGCCTTCGCCGTCACCATCACGGTACAAAGTGGCAATGCCTTGCTCGGTGCGCTGCTGTTTCCGGTCGGCTTCTGCATGCTGTATCTCTTGGGCTTCGATCTCGTGACGGGCGTGTTCATGCTGACGCCGTTGGCGTATCTGGACCGTCGCCCCGGCGCCGACGGTCGCGCGGTGCTGCGCAACTGGGGTCTCGTGTTCACCGGCAACTTCGCTGGCGCGCTCACGGTGGCGCTGATGATGAGCTTCATCCTGACCTACGGTTTCCAGACCGGCGCCGGTGCGGTGGGCGAACGACTCGCGGGCATCGGTGTGGCTCGCACGCTGGGCTATTCCGACTACGGTCTTGCCGGCTGGGCCACCATCTTCGTGCGCGGCATGCTGTGCAACTGGATGGTGTCGACGGGTGTGGTGGGCGCGATGGTGTCCTCGTCGGTGAGCGGCAAGGTGATCGCGATGTGGATGCCGATCCTCGTGTTCTTCTACATGGGCTTCGAACACTCGGTGGTGAACATGTTCCTCTTCCCCACCGCGATGATTCTCGGCGGGGAGTTCTCGGTGGCCGACTACTTCATCTGGAACGAAATTCCCACCGCCCTCGGCAACCTGGTGGGCGGCATCCTCTTCACCGGCCTCACGCTCTACAGCACGCACTACAAGACTGCCGCCAAACGCATCGCACCGGTCTCGGCTGCTGCCGAACGTGAACTCGGTGTGCCGCGTGCGGCATGAGCTTGAACCACGTAGTTATGTGAGAGCTGCGAAAGAGCGAGCCAGTGGTTTGGCTCGCTCCCGCACGAAAGGTGACTCGAGATCAGTTCCACGTCGCCACACCCAACACCAATGGTCGATCGCTCGTGGGGCTGCGTCGTCTTACAAAGGAAAAGCCCTCTCCGATCTCGACGACGGCCGGTGCCATCTTCGCGGGAAACCGAGCACAACGAGCCCCTGAGAGCGTCACGATACCGGAGCGCATTCATACGCACCTTTTCTACCGGCAGTTGCAACGGATCCCGGATATCACCCGTTGAGCTTCACTTCGTTCAGGCCAACCTACGAAGAGACTCTTTCCACACGCAACGAAAGCTCAACATCGCATGGCGGATTTCGTCTTACGAGAAACCCAACATGCGAAAACGATTGTGACTTGATGAGGAGGAACGATTGGGCCGCGTGAACATGCGGCCCAATCACTGGTGTGAATCAAAGCAGTTTCAGAATGGTCTCGGCGGAGCTCTCCACGATGCTGCTGCCGGGTGGTTCGATTGCGAGATGTTTCACCACACCGTCTTCTACGATCATCGCCATGCGCTTGCAGCGCTGTCCCATGCCCCAACCGGTGCCGTCCAGTTCGAGCCCCAAGGCTTTCGTGAAGTCTCCGTTGCCGTCGGCGAGCATCGTGATCTCTTCCGCGTTCTGCGCCTTGCCCCAGGCATCCATCACGAAGGCGTCGTTGACCGCCATGCAGATGATGCTGTCGACACCCTTCTCCTTGATCTTGTCCGCCAGGGTCACATAGCCGGGCAGATGGCTTTTCGAACAACCGGGAGTGAAGGCACCGGGCACCGCGAAGAGCACCACCTTCTTGCCGTCGAACAACTCCGACGTCGTCACTCCTTGCGGACCTTTCTCACCCATTACCTTCAGACTCGGGCACTCCGGAATCTTGTCGCCGACCTTGATCGTCATCTGTATCTCCTTTACTCGGGTTGAACGCTGGCAGCTCTTACTGATCCATGCGCCGCAGGAACTCCTGCATGATCAGACTATACAGCTCGTTGCCGAGATATTCGTCCTCCACACCCGTTTCGATGCTCGGATTGTCGTTCACCTCGATTACGTAGGCCTTGTCGCCCCACTGTTTCACATCGACGCCGTAGAAACCGTCACCGATCTGCCTGGTGGCCTTGAGTGCGGCCTGCAACACCGAGCGCGGTACTTCGAAGGTGGGCAAGGTATCGAAGCCGCCCGAACGCGCCTTGTCGTTGCCGCTCTCCTTGTGCCGATAGATCTGCCAATGGTTCTTCACCATGTAGTAACGGCAGGCATAGAGCGCCTTGTGATTGAGGATGCCGATGCGCCAATCGAAGTCGGTGTAGAGAAACTCCTGCGCCAACAATAGGCTCGACTCCCGGAAGAGTTCCGCCGTCTTGCGCTCGAACTCTTCCATCGAATTCACCTTCACCACACCGCGCGAGAAGGAACCGTCGGGAATCTTCACCACGATCGGGAAGCCGAGTTTTTCTGCGGCATCGCGCAATTGCTCGGGACGGTTGTGGCCAATGATGAGCGTCTTCGGCGCCGGCACACCGGTGGCCGCGAACAAGTCGGCGAGATAGATCTTGTTGGTGCAGCGCAGGATCGACGTCGGATCGTCGATCACCACGAGCCCCATGCTCTCCGCCTTCTTGGCGAAGCGATAGGTGTGATGCTCGATGCTCGTCGTCTCGCGGATGAAGAGCGCATCGAATTCCGGCAGACGCATGAAGTCGTTCGGTGTGATCACTTCGACGTCGATGCCGAGGTTCTTGCCGGCCTGGATGAACTTCTTGATCGCCGCCGGATTGCTGGGCGGCATCTTCTCCTCTTCGTTCACCAGGATCGCGAGGTCGTACTTCGCCAGCTTGCGCGCCTTCTTCGGATGCCACACCTCACGGCTGAAATTGTCGAGCGCTTCACCGAAGGCCGTCTCTTCCTCATCGCTGAGACTCTTGTGATCGACGATGCGCAGATCCGCGATCACCCAATGGCCATCGAGATGCTTGAGCGTCAGCGAGATGATCGGCGAGGGAAAACGTTCGAACACGACACGCGCCAGTGGCTTGAGCGAAGGCTCCGCCACCTGACCGAAATAGGTCTTGAACTCCAACTGCTCCGGACGCGCCTGATTTCTGTAGAGCTTGTCGAGTGCCGAGAAGAGCTCTTCGACGTTGAGCTGATAGAGCAAGGGTGAACCGACATCGGTCAGCACCTTGCTCGACGGAATGACGTGATGGCCTTTCGCCTCGGCGAGCAGCGAGCAGTAGTAACCCTGACTCAGGTAACTGTAGTCGCTGCACAGATTGATGACGCGCACGCGCTGATTGGGCGGGGGTTTCAGCGCCAGATACTGGTCGAACGAGATGACGAGATCGCTTGGATAGTACGGTTCCCAGTCTTCCAACCGGTCGACAACGATCAGCACGTTCGACATAAAACTACGCTTGCTCCCCCAGCATTGAAGTGGCGGCAGTATGGACCTTTTTATTGGCCGCGCAACTCCCCGCCAAAGAAATATTTACGCTGGCGAAACCACCCGCACGACGGGATAGAATGCGCGCCAATTCCGTCCCGCGCAGCGCCCATGGCCAACGATTTTCGCATCCGTCCCGCCCGTGCTTGTGAGCTCCCGGCACTCGTTGCACTCGAGGAGCGTTGCTTCACCGGCGACCGCATCACCCCGCGCCAACTCAAGCACTGGCTCACGGCCGACAACGGCCTCTTCCTGGTCGCCGCTCCTCCCGGACGCAATGCTGCACCGATCGGTTACCTTCTCACCGTCTGGCGTCGAGAAGGCACGAGCGTGCGTCTGTACTCCATCGCCATCGCTCCCGAAGCACGCGGCAAGGGCCTGGCGCAACGACTCCTGCAGAGCAGCATCAGTCACGTCAAGCGCCTCGGCCGCAGCAGGTATACCTTGGAGGTGGCGGCGGGCAACCAAGCCGCGATCGCGCTTTATGAAAAGCTCGGCTTCGTTCCTTTCGGTCGTTACCCCGCCTATTACCAGGACGGGCAGGATGCGGTGAGGATGAGAAAGGCGCTCTGACCAAGACGCCTGGTGAGTTCCACGGGAGTATGGCGGTATTCGGCAGGTTGCGCCGAGCCCGCAGCAGCGTCGGGCCGGCCCAACTCGAGTGTCGGGACGACCACGCCCCAAACATCTCCATTCGGGGTTCGCGTTGTGTTCTGCCGGAGAAATCGTTACCCATGGCTCCCGCCAGAACACTGTGCTCACCCCAATCCACGAACTCCCATGGACCGGGCTCTGCGCCCGTCGACGCGCCCCGGACGTCGGCCAACCTACCGCCCATCCCCCCTCTTTGGTAAGCTTCGCCGTCTTTTTCAGCCTTCAATCACGGCCCAGCCAGGGGCTCGATGCAAGCCAACATGCCCATCCAGATCACCGAAGAATACGACCACCAACAAGTCGAACAGGCCGCCCAGGACTACTGGCGCGAACACCAAAGCTTCAAGGTCACCGCTCAACCCGGCAAGCCCAAGTTCTACTGCCTCTCCATGTTCCCCTACCCCAGCGGCAAGCTGCACATGGGGCACGTGCGCAACTACACCATCGGTGACGTGATCTCCCGCTTCCAACGCATGCGCGGCAAGAACGTCCTGCAGCCCATGGGCTGGGATGCCTTCGGCCTGCCGGCCGAAAACGCCGCCATGAAGAACAAGGTTCCGCCCGCCAAGTGGACCTACGAAAACATCGCCTACATGCGCGGCCAGCTGCAGCAGCTCGGCTACGCCTACGACTGGGATCGCGAGATCGCCACCTGTCACCCCGACTACTACAAGTGGGAACAGTGGTTCTTCACCCGCCTCTTCGAAAAGGGCTTGGTCTACAAGAAAGAAGCCGAAGTGAACTGGGATCCGGTCGATCAGACCGTGCTCGCCAACGAACAGGTGATCGACGGCCGCGGCTGGCGCTCGGGCGCCCTGGTCGAGCGTCGCAAGATCCCGCAGTGGTTCATCAAGATCACCGCCTACGCCGACGAACTCCTCGCCGACATCGACAAGCTCGAAGGCTGGCCCGAGCGCGTGCGCGTGATGCAGCAGAACTGGATCGGCCGCAGCGAAGGCCTCGAATTCAGCTTCGAGGTGAAGGACAGCGACGAGCGCCTCACCGTCTACACCACGCGCCCCGACACAGTGATGGGCGTCACCTACTGCGCCATCGCCGCGCAGCATCCGCTCGCGCTGAAAGCCGCTGAAAGCAACCCCGAGCTGGCGGCCTTCATCAAGAAACAGGACAACATCAAGGTGGCCGAGGCCGAACTCGCCACGCTGGAAAAGGAAGGCATGGACACCGGCCTGCGTGCCATCCATCCGCTCACCGGTGAAGAAGTGCCGATCTGGGTCGCCAACTTCGTGCTGATGAGCTATGGCTCCGGTGCGGTGATGTCGGTACCGGCGCACGACCAGCGCGACTTCGAATTCGCGCAGAAATATGGTCTGCCGGTGAAACAGGTCATCGCTCCCGCCGACGGTTCGCACGTCGACATCAGCAAGGCCGCCTACGTCGAGAAGGGCATTCTGATCAACTCCGGCCAGTTCGATGGCCTCGACTTCGACGGCGCCTTCGACGCACTGCAGACCGAATTCGAAAACCGCCGCATCGGCACCAAGCAGGTCAACTTCCGCCTGCGCGACTGGGGCGTGAGCCGTCAGCGCTACTGGGGCACGCCGATCCCGATCATCAACTGCCCGAGCTGCGGCCCGGTGGCCGTGCCCGAAAAGGACCTGCCCGTACTGCTGCCCACCGACGTCGAGTTCGATGGTGTCGGCTCGCCCATCAAGAAGATGGAAAGTTTCATCAAGTGCAGCTGTCCGAAGTGCGGCGGTGCCGCCGAACGCGAAACCGACACCTTCGACACCTTCATGGAATCGTCGTGGTACTACGCGCGCTTCGCCTGCGCCCGCTATGCCGAAGGCATGCTCAACAAGGAAGAAGTCGACTACTGGCTCGACGTGGATCAGTACATCGGTGGCATCGAGCACGCCATCCTGCATCTGCTCTATGCCCGCTTCTTCCACAAGCTGATGCGTGACGAAGGCCTCGTGAAGAGCGACGAACCCTTCAAGCGTCTGCTCACGCAGGGCATGGTGGTGGCCGACACCTTCTATCGCGAGAACCCCGACGGCAGCAAAGACTGGATCAACCTCACCGAGGTCGACATCGTGCGCGACGACAAGGGCCGCATGGTTTCCGCGACCCTCAAAGCCGACGGCCAGCCGGTGCAGATCGGCGGCGTCGAGAAGATGTCGAAATCCAAGAACAATGGCGTCGACCCACAGGAAATGATCGCGCGCTTCGGCGCCGACACCGTGCGTCTGTACATGATGTTCACCTCACCGCCGGATCAGAGCCTCGAGTGGTCTGACAGTGGCGTAGAAGGTGCTTCACGTTTCATCAAACGTCTGTGGAAACTCATCGCCAACTTCCGCGCCGGCGCCGTGAAGGTCGATGCCGCCGCGCTCAACGAGGCGCAGAAAGCACTGCGCTTCAAGACGCACAGCACGATCCAGAAGGTCACCATCGACTACGATCGTCGTCAGGTCTTCAACACCGCGATCGCCGCAGTGATGGAGCTCTACAACGAACTCAGCCGTTTCATCGCCAACAACGACAGCCAGGACGGTGGCCAGAACCAGGCCGTGGTGCAGGAAGCGGTGGAAGCGATGGTGCTGCTGCTCGGCCCCATCATTCCGCACACCTGTCACGTGTTGTGGCAGCATCTCGGCCACAGCGATGCGCTCATCGATGCCAACTGGCCCGAAGTCGATGAAAGCGCGCTGGTGCAGAATTCGGTGAAGATCGCCGTGCAGGTCAATGGCAAACTGCGCACCGTGCTGGAACTGCCGGCCGATGCCACCAAGGAAGCCATGGAAGCCGCCGCACGTGCCGATGCCCAGGTGCAGAAGTTCACCGAGGGCCTCACCGTGCGCAAGGTGATCGTGGTACCCGGCAAACTGGTCAACATCGTCGCCAACTGAGTACGTCCTATGTTGCTCCGACTCGCGCTACTCTCGTTCACGCTGCTGCTTGCGAGCTGCGGCTTCACCCTGCGCGGTTCGGCAGAACTGCCGGCGCAACTGCAGCCGCTCTACCTCGAAGCACTCGATGCCGACAGCGACATGCTGCGCGAGCTGCGTCGCGTGCTCGAAAACAATCGCGTGCAGCTCGCCGAAGAGCCTGGACTGGGCTATCGCCTCGGCATCGGCAACGAGGAGCGCAGCGAGCGCGTGGTGAGCGTGAACGTCAACGCGCGCGCCGGCGAATATGAACTGACCCTCGCCCTGCCCTGGCAGCTGCGCCAGGGCACCACGGTGGTGGCAGGGCCGGAGCGATTGACGCTGTCACGCGTCTATCTGGCCGACCCGGAAAATGCCGTGGCGAAAACGCAGGAAGCGGAACAGATTCTGCGCGAGATGCGCCAGGATCTGAGCCGCCAGCTGCTGCGTCGCCTGCAGTCCCTGTCGCTGTAGGAGTTTGCCTCTCCAATCTTCTGCATCGGGTTTCCCATGACGCTGCCCTTTCCTCCGCTCGTCATCTCGATCACGCTGCTGATCTGCAGCAACGTCTTCATGACCTTCGCGTGGTACGCGCATTTGAAGGAACTCAACCACAAGCCGTGGTTCATCGCGGCGCTGTTCAGTTGGGGCATCGCGCTGTTCGAGTATCTGCTGCAGGTACCGGCCAATCGCATCGGCTATGGCGTGCTCAGCATCGGCCAGCTCAAGATCATGCAGGAAGTGATCACGCTCAGCGTGTTCGTCCCCTTCGCACTGTTCTATCTGAAAGAACCGCTGAAGCTGGACTACCTATGGGCGGGCCTGTGTCTGCTCGGCGCTGTGTATTTCGTGTTCCGCGACAAGATTGCCTGAATCTCTGCACCGCAGAGCGTTGTCGAGCCTCGCCTTTTACCGCCCCCAGAACACACTTCAGATCCGCGTGGAGAACCGCGGCATCGCCCTCAATACCACGGTGAAGAGATCGCGCACGACGAACGTCCTTCTGCGGCGGCGTCGATAGCCGGGAGGCGCGCGAAAAACATGGCCAAGTGAGAATAGTTCTGGGGAAGTACACGAGCGCATGAGCCGCGTGGCCATCCGCTTCAACTCGACGCAGCGCTCAGCGGCGATGGAAAGTCTGGCGGGAGCAAACAAACAAGCTCAGCGGATTCACTGAGCCGTTTGAAGGAAGTGCTGAAGATGGATGAGTTAAAAGCGGGCCTGGCTCTGCTGCACGCGGTGCAAGTCGAATTGCACCAAGTCGGCCAGAAACCCGTCCTACCTCACTGCGCAGTGCGCAACAGATAGCGCGCCAGGAAGCCCAGGGTGGGCTCATCTTTCTGGGCGCGGGGATGACTGGTGTATTCGTCGATGAACGCCTGCAGCCGGTCCATCTTCGCGGTCATGTCAGGGTTCTGCTGCATGGCGCGCTGGAGTTCCTGCTGCAACGCCGCCATCTCGCTTGCCACGCTGAATTGCAGGCCGCTTTCCACCATCGGTACGGCGCGATCCGTGCCGGTCTGACGCCCTTCCATGAAGCGATCCGCCTCGCGCTTGCGTGCGGTACGCATGAACTGCGGTTCACAGGTGCGGCGCCGCAATTTCGAACCCGTTTCCTCGTACGAGTAACAGACGAAGTCGAACTGGTCGTCGCTGTTGATGTCGTTGAAGACCTTGTAGACGTCGGTCTCGGCGCTCTTGATGTCCTTGAGGATGGCGTTGAGCCGGCGTGGCGTGGCGGACTCGGCCGCCACCACGCTCAATGAGAGTCCGCAGGAGACCAACACCAACCAACACCATTGCCTCACCCGCCAAGTCTGTCGCTGCATGTCGTTCTCCTGCGCCGCGTGGCGTCTAGTTGAGATACTCGTACAACAGGAACTTGCTGCCTTCCTTACCGCGGAAGATCAGATCACATTGGCCCCAGGAATCGGGGATGCGCCATTCGCTGTCGTTCTGGAAAGGCAAACGACGCAGGGCATCACCACAGGAAACGTCGATGGCATCGACCTGTCCCTCGAGGCCCGTCACACCGAAGATGCGACGTGGCGACATCGTGTAGCTCCACTCACCATTGATCAGGTAGACCGCACTGCCCACCGGTTCTTCGGACGCGAGCAGTTCCTTCACTCGCTGGATCTGCTCCGACAGGTTGGCGATCGAATCGCTCTTGCCCGTTGCCGCAGCGGCCGCCTGCAGCTCTTCGAACACCTGCAGGGCTTCGCCCACCTGGTTGTTGACCAGCGCCAGCATCAAGCGCTTGCGCAACGCTTCGACATGCAGCTCGGGTGAAAGGAAGGTGTCGGGGAAGCTTGCCTCCGGTGGCGGCTCGCCTTCCGGTCTGACCGCAGGGCTACGCTGCGTGGCGATGCGGCTCGCGAGCAGCGCTTCGGGCAGACGTTCGGTTTCCATGTAGATGCTGACCAACTGATCCTGCAGCACGGCCATCTCGAACAGTCGCGCCGCATCGCGCTCCAGCAGGTTGTTGATCTGGCGCTCGGCTCCCTTGAAATCATCCGCTTCGATCTTGGCGGCGAGTTCCACCAGCTCCTGCCGCATGGCATCGGTGACACCCGGCGGGTTGGCACCGCGCAAAAGCACCTGCAGATGCAGATCCTTGAAGGCAACCGCATTGCCGCCCTGCGTCGCGGGATTGAAGGTCATCTGTTTCACGGAAGTTTCCACGAGACGGCGCACGGCGCTGTCCAGGAAGCTGCCATCGATCACATCGACGTCATCCACCTTGCCGGAGGCATCGACGTCGACCAGTACTTCGACCAAGGCTTCACGCAGAATCGGCGGGCGTTGATCGGCAGGAACCGACAGCCGCAGACGATTGGCGGGATCGAGCGGACCGGCGGAGGGCTTGAACAGGTTGGCACCTGCATCCGCCACGGTCGGGCCGGAGATGGTCTGAGCAAGGACGAGTGGGCTGAAAAGCGAGCCGGCCAAGGCCCCAACCAAGGCGAGTCGACGAACGGTGAGCATGATTGTTCCCTCTGAATCAGGACGCCTTCACTGGTCTGGGGCCAGTTGGGCTGTTGTGGTTGGGCGCCACTCTACTGCAATGCTTCGCCGTGCAACAACGGTAAATTTCCCTGATTCGCACTCTTCGTGCGGCGCTCACGGCGGTGACTGTCCCCTGCTTCCGTGAGAAGCTGCCACGCATCGCTCACGAGCAAGCGTAACGGGAGGTAAGCATGGCCTATCGCATCGAAACCGACACCATGGGCGAAGTGCAGGTGCCCGCCGACAAATACTGGGGAGCGCAAACGGAGCGCTCGCGCGGCAATTTCCGCATCGGTCCCTCCGCCAGCATGCCGCTGGAGATCATCCATGGCTTCGCCATCCTGAAGAAAGCGGCGGCGTTGGCGAACCGCGAGCTCGGCGTGCTGCCCTTCCAGAAGGCCGAAGGCATCATCGCCGTGTGCGACGAGATCCTCGCCGGTGAACACGATGATCAGTTCCCGCTCGTGATCTGGCAGACCGGCTCGGGCACCCAGACCAACATGAACGTCAACGAAGTGATCGCCAACCGTGCGCATGTACTCGCCGGCGGCACCCTGGGCGAAGGCAAGCCCGCCATCCATCCCAACGACGACGTCAATCGCTCGCAGTCGAGCAACGACACCTTCCCCACCGCGATGCACATCGCCATCTATCGCAAGCTGGCGGAGCACACGATTCCCGCCATCGAACGGCTGCGCGACACCCTGCACGAGAAATCCGAAGCCTTCATGGATGTGGTGAAGATCGGCCGCACGCATTTGATGGATGCGACGCCGCTCACGTTGGGGCAGGAATTTTCTGGGTACGTGGCGCAACTGGACCAAGGATTGGAAGCGCTCTGCAACACGCTCGAGCACCTGGCCGAACTCGCGGCGGGCGGCACGGCGGTTGGTACCGGCATCAATGCACCGCCCGGCTATGCCGAGCTCGTGGCGGAGAAGATCGCCGAGCTCACCGGCCATCCCTTCCGCAGTGCCGACAACAAATTCGCCGCGCTCGCGGCACACGATGCCGTGGTCGAAAGTCACGGCGCGCTGAAACGGTTGGCCGTTGCGCTCAACAAGATCGCCAACGACATCCGCATGCTCGCCTCAGGCCCTCGCAGCGGCATCGGCGAACTGCTGCTGCCGGCGAACGAACCCGGTTCCTCCATCATGCCCGGCAAGGTGAATCCGACGCAGTGCGAGGCCTTGACGATGGTGTGCGCGCAGGTGATCGGCAACGACATGGCCATCACCGTCGGCGGCATGCAGGGTCATTATCAGCTCAATGTGTTCAAACCCCTGATCGCTGCCAATGCACTGCAGTCGGCGACCTTGCTCGGCGATGCCTGTCTCTCGTTCGATACCCACTGCGCGCGCGGCATCGAACCCAACCACGCCGCGATCCGTCGCCACCTCGACAATTCCCTGATGCTGGTCACGGCTCTCAATCCCCACATCGGTTACGAGAAGGCGGCGCTGATCGCGAAGACCGCGCACAAGAACGGCACGACCTTGAAGGAGGAAGCCGTGAAGCTCGGCATACTCACTGCCGAGCAATTCGATCAGTGGGTGAGACCGGAAGCGATGACGGGATTGTCGCAAGCGAAGAACTGAATCCAACCGATCGGATCAGAACCATCCGAAACCGCTGACGCGATGCCCCATCAGCACACGGTTGAAGATGAGTTCGGCATTGGTGAAACCGGAAGCGCCGGCACAGACGAAGAGCGGCATCAGATGCTCTTCACGCGGATGACAGAAACGCGCGTAGGGCGCCTTTTCCCACTCGATGAGCCGCTCACGTTGCTCACGCTCGGACAGCGCCGAAGTCATGGTCTCCACCAGCCATTCATCGAAGGCATCGCTGGCCTGGGAAAAACGCGGATCGGGTTCCGACAACAGCGCACGCATGTTGTGGAAGCTCATGCCGGAACCGATGATCGCCACGTTCTCGTCGCGCAAGGGACGTAACGCCACCCCAATGTCCAGATGCGTGCGTGGATCGAGTCCCTTGATGAGCGACACCTGTACACAAGGCACGTCGGCCTCGGGGTAGAGCAGCATCATCGGCACGAACATGCCGTGATCGAAACCGCGGCCCTGCAAAGTGGCGGCTTCGAAACCCAGCTCCGTCAGCAAGCTCTGCACCTTGTCCGCGAGCTGCGGTTCGCCGGGTGCGGGATAGCGGTACTGATAGGTTTCGAGGGGAAAGTTGTAGTAGTCGAACAGAAGCTCCGGTGCCGGATCGTCATACACGCAGACGCGCGGGGCTTCCCAATGCGCACTGATCATCACGATCGCGCGCGGCTTCGGAAAACGCTCGGGCAAGGTCTGCAGAAAGCTCTTCAGCTCGGCGTGTGAAGGATCGTTCGTCAGAGGCAGCGGACCGCCGCCGTGAGGCAAGTACAGAATCGGTGCGCGCGTACTCATGGACTACTCCTGCGCCTTGACTACTCCTGGCCCTAGGGGCTGGGCAGACTAACATTTTTGGGGCGCTGGGGTACACTTGCGTCCATTGCACGCCGTCAAAATGCGCGCGAAGTTCATAAAACGCAAAACAATAAACAAGAACTACAACACCAAGCGCAGTCGCGCCGACCCGAAAGGAATCTTCATGCGTACCCTGCTCCTGCTCGCCAGTCTCTCGTGTCTTGCAGCACACAGTGCGTTTGCCGACAAGGCCGAAGGTCCCGACATCACCGCCATCAATGCCGAGATGACGCGCATCGCACAGGCCTTTCTCGCCACCATGGAGGGCGGCCCCAGCGGTCTGGAAACTTCCGTGGGTTACAACCGCCGCGAACTGGCGTTGCTCGCCCCCGACGATCCCGAGCGCACCAACTACGTCTACTGGCCCTACCTGCGCAAAGGTCTGCCGCTCGACTTCATGACAGCCGAGCAACGCGCACTCGTGCATGAACTCCTCAACACCGCACTGAGTGGCAAGGGCTATCTTTCCGCCATTCAGATCATGCAGATGGAAAAGATTCTGGCGGACACGGAAACCGCCGGCTTTCCGCGCGGTACGGAAAACTACACGCTCGCCATCTTCGGAGAACCCAGCCTGGATCAACGTTGGGACTGGCGCTTCGAAGGCCATCACCTTTCGCTGAATTTTGCGGTGGCACCGTCCGAGCTGAGCGTGACGCCCTCCTTCTTCGGCGCTTCGCCCGCCAAGCTGCAAAGTGGTCCCTTGGCAGGTTTCCGCAACCTGCGTGGTCCACACGAAGCCGGTCTGGCCCTGATCAACAGTCTCACGCCCGCACAACGCGAAATCGCGATCGAGGACGGCAACCCGCCCTTCGACATTCTGTCGGGCACGCTGAATCGTCCGCCCGCCGATTGGGATGCCTGGAAGGCCCTGCCGCCACAGGGCATCGCCGTGCGCGAGCTCAGCGCCACCCAGAAGGACGGTGTGCAGCGCATTCTCGATGAAGTGATCACGGCCTATCGTCCCGAGATCTCGCGTGCCTACATCGACCAGATCGACGTCAACGATCTGCGCTTCGTGTGGTACGGCGGCACCAACGAGGGCGATGCCCACTACTATCGCCTGGAAGGCCCGGACTTCTTCTTCGAGTACGACCTGGTGCAGAACGACGGCAACCACGTGCACACGGTGTGGCGCAGCAAGGACGGCGACTTTGGTGAAGATCTGCTGCTGCAGCACCGGCTGGAAAGTCACTGAGGCAGGCGTATGATTGAGCGCATTCGTCGGCCTCATCCGTTCGATCCGGGCGCCCCGCTGTAAGGACATGGCGGCACGGTGAAAGCTTCAAGAACCTGGGAGGGTCCACAGAAGCATGTCGAAACACCGCGCCTTCTTCTCCGCTGCCATCGACGCTCCCTTACGAGCGTTCCAACTCGCTTTCTTCTGCGCCGCCTGTCTTTGCGGTAATGCGGCACTCGCGGAGTTCGATCTCGATCGCCTCGTCTTCGACGCCTTCCCGTTGCCACCACCCGGCTCCAATGCCCCTCCGCCCCGCGCTCCCCAGCGCTTCGGCAAACTGCCTCTGCCCATCGCCGCGCGCGTCGAAAAACAACTGATTCTGCCGACCGAAGCAAATGCGCCGGCGCTGGCGCAGGAAACGGTGGACGCCTACCTCGACGCCATTGCCAGGACGCAGCAGGAAGCCTCGCCCTTCGACCAACTGCTGTTCGAACCTTATCTGGCCCTGGGTCTCGGCTATCAACAGTTGGGCGATCACGAGCAGGCCATCGCCGCCTTCGAGAAGGCCGAATACATCAGCCGCATCAACAACGGCCTCTTTGCACCCGAGCAGTTCCCAATCATCGAACGCATGATCACCAGTTACGCTGCGCGGGGTGATCTCGGTGCCGCCGATCAGCGCCGACGTTATCTCTACTACCTCGCCAGTCAGCAATATGGTGAAGAAAGCGTGGAAGTCGTGCCCTCCTTGGTGTCGCTCGCCGACTGGAACATGGGCAACTTCGATCGCGCGCTGAAAGCCGGCAACAATGTCGGCCTCGTCTCGGGCGGCGGCGGTGCTGCCTTCGGTCTCACCTCGAGCGGCCCCTATCAGATCCCGCGGGTGCAGAGCACGCGTCTGCTCACGCCGCGCGCACTGGCGATGGGCAATCTCTATGCCGCGCAGAGTCAGTACTACCAGGCCATCAGAAACATGGTGGAGCCACGTCGTCTCACCCTGAGCCAGTTGGAAGAGCTGACGGACCTCGAACTGCGTCTGATCGAAGCCGTGTTCCTCGGCGCACACCGCGCCGGCATTCTGGAAGACCCGGTCTTTTATCTGAACCGCCGCGTCACCTCCACCGGCTCACGCCTGCGGCGCGAACAGCTGGCCCTCAGCCCCGTCAGCTTCAGGAATGGCCAGGCCGCCTATCAACGCCTGCAGATCTACCACGACGCCCATCCTCGTCTGGACCCCATCGAGAAGGTGCTGCCCACGGTGGGGCTCGCCGACTGGAACATGCTGTTCGACCGTCGCAGCACCGCTTTCAATCTGTACGAAGCGGCGGCGCAGCGCCTGCGTGATGCGGGCGTGCCGGAAGAACGCATCGAGGCCTTGTTCGATCCCGCCGTGCCCGTGCAATTGCCGGAGATCGCGCCGCGTCCCAACAGCCGACGTCAATTCGGGATTCCCGAAGACGCGCCGCTCGACTATGACGGCTGGGTCGACGTGAAGATCCGTATCTCGCGCTACGGTTCGATGAACAAGATGGAGGTGCTGGACCGTTCCGAGAACGTTACGCGCGAAGTCGAGCGTCGTCTGCGCCGCGTGCTGCGTGCCTCGCCTTTCCGTCCCAGTCTTTCTGCGGCCCTGGCGCGCGAGGCGCAGGAGTTCTCCGTGCGCTACTACTTCAAGGAGCTGCCGGAAGCCGGCTAGACGCACCAAAACGGCGCAACGCCCCTCCTTTCTGTTCTGACTCGGCTCAGCACCCACTCGTCACTCGCTACGGTTCACGCCCAATATCGTCAAGAACCTTGACCTGCAAGGGTTCTAGAACCCTTGGCATACATGTTGCTCTGGCCCGAGTGAGGCCGGAAATCACGAGTCGCGCCGTCGACGGCCAACAACCAGCGCGATCCTTCTTCACTGCGAGGGGAAGGCACCAGTGGTGCCTGGGCAGTCCTTCCGGGACTGCGATGGAGGCCCCGTGCAAGCCACCGGGCCAGGTGTGACCAACCCGAGTGTATCGCCGTGAACAAAGTAGCCATCGCCTTTGCGCCTGTATCCTCAGGCCGCCCTGCACGCAACACGCTCCCCTTTGCTCTGCTCCTGGTGCTACTGGCACAGCCGCTCAGCGCCGCGCCGAAACTTGCCAATCTCGTATTCGACGCCATCCCGCTCAGCCATGTGGATCAGACGACCGCTCTGGCCGATCTGCCCAAGGTGGCGGTCAAGGCTTCGCTGGGGCCTGCGCCAATGGAGGACACCGAGTGGAGCGATCACATGGCCTTCGGCCAAGGCGCAGGAGCGCCGTTCTTCGCGCTACGCGCCGCAGCCACTCCGCGTGACGACACCCGTTACCTCAACGCCATCGCCAGCCAGGTGGAACGCGGTGGGCCCTACGATCCACACCTCAACGAACACTTGCTCTCTCTCGCCCGGCTGCAGCAGGCTCGCGGTGAACACGAAGCGGCGCTCGAAACCCTGGCCAGAGCCGAGCACAACAGCCGCATCAACTTTGGTCTCTATGCGCCCGAGCTGTTCGAGCCGGTACGCCTTGCCATCGCGAGCCATCTGGCGCTGGGCGATTATCAGAGTGCGCTGGAGCGGCAGGAATATCTCATCCACCTGCATCAGCGCACCTATGGCCGCGACAATGCTGCGGTGGTGCCGGAACTCACGGCCTTGGGCGACATGTATTTCGCCGCCTTCGAACGCGGCATCGGTGGCGTGGTGGCGCAGAAGGACCTCAAGTTGAGTGCCGAGGACGCTGCCTACTTTCTGAATCCCAGCAAGCTGACCTTGACCGAACTCTCCTTCTTCTGGCTCGGCCGCGCGCAGCATCTCTTCCTGCGCTCGATCCAGACCCTGCTCGACCTGCAGCAGTACGACGATCCGCAGTTGCCGACCATCGAAAAACGTCTCATCGCCACGCTGTTCATGCAGGCCAATCGGCGCAAGCTGGAAACCGACAGCGACTTCTTCCTCAGCGCCCGCGAGCCCGGCATGCGCGACACCGTGCGCATGGACGAGCAGTACAAGCGCGCTCCCAGCTACAAGGGCGGCGTCGAAGCCTTCACCCGCATCCTCGCCTATCGACTGAATGATCCTGCCGCGCAGGCGGAGGACGTGGCGCGTGCGATGCTGGAACTCGGCGACTGGCATCTGCTCTTTGGCCACAGAAAACGTGGAGAAGCCGAATACGCCCGCGCCCGCGAATTCCTCATGGAACGGCAGTGGGACGAGGAGCGCATCGATGCCTTCCTGAATCCACCGGTGCCGGTGCAGTTGCCGACCTTTGCCAGTCACCCGCATTCTCTTCACGAGCTTGGTCTGCGCAGCGGAGCACATCTCGACTTCGACGGGTACATCGACGTCGCCTTTCGCGTCAATGCCAACGGCCGCGCCGAGGACATCGAAATTCTCGGCACTTCCGACAATGCCGACCGTCGCGTGAAGGATCGGCTGCTGAAAGTGCTCACCAATGCGCCCTACCGTCCGCCGCTGCGCGCGAGCAACGCTGACAAGGTGCGGCTGCGTTACCAGTTTGCCTGGCTCTGAGGAGGTGATTGCTTACCTGGCACTCTGCCATCTTGAATCTTCAGTACAGTTTGCGAACATCGGCGCACTCCCAACGAGTGCTTGCCGATGTCCACTGCCAGAGCCATAGGGTCCTTCTCCTTCGTCGCGCTGCGCGTCGTATTGTTCCTCTATTGCCAGTTTCTCTTTGTGCTATTGGCGTGGGCGCTCGCGCGCTTCTCGCTGGTGACACTTACCGACTCACCTCTGGCGGCCATTCCCCTGCCCGCCTTTCTATGTTGCCTCTTGGGTTACGTCGGTCTCTGGCGTGGATGGCGCAAGTTGGAAAAGCTCGGTATCTCTTCACTGCAACTGGACCTGGTGCTGTTGGGCGCTGGTTTTCTCGGCATCGTTGCGCTGCTGCCGATACTGAGTCTGGGTGCCATCAACGATAGCTTCGAATTGCTCGACACCCTCCTTGCCTTCTACTTTGCTCCGGTGCTGCTCGGCACGCATGACTTCCTGCGGCGTTGGCGGCGCCTGCACTCCCTATCTTCGACACCACTCGATGGCCTACGTCCGTATCTGGTGGGCGCGACGGCGCTCGTCGTACTTCTTCCTCTCCTGCTCGTAGGCCTGCATGGGATAGTGGGAGTGTGAGCAGCTTCGAAGGACTGAGTGGGCGGCGCCTGCTGCTCGCCAGTCGAGCCAAGCGCGTTTTCAGCGGCCGCGCGAATGAGTCGCGGTGGCAAGTATTAACACTTCAGGCTGATTGACCCTTCGCCGGATATCCGGAACATCCGGGGTCGCGTCAGTCTCATATCGGAAGGATTCCGTGTCGTCGACCTCTCTACGCAGTACCGCTCTCACCCTGAGTCTGCTGTTCGCACCTGCGCTGCACGCCGAGCTCCCCTGGCCCACTACCACGCCACCGGAACACATCGCGATGATGAGCGCCGTGCGCAACGCAGTCGAAGCCTTGCCGATGGGGGCACTGCAACGTTTCGAACTGAGTGAAGCGGATCGCCAGATATTGCTGCGCGCGCAGAACGAGATCGACGACGTTCCACATCAGGCCTTCGAACAACGCGCCAAACTCTGCGCCGCTGTGATCCGCGGCGATTATCTTTCGAGCGACAGCGCCCCCGCCCTTGCCCAGCAGCTGAGCAGCATCGACCAACTCTATTCCAAGGCTGCAAGTACCTATTTCGATCAGGTCATCGCGCAGCTCTCACCACAAGGTGCACAGGCGGTGCAGTTGCTCAAGACGCGCATCCTCGCGCTCACGCGTGCATCGGCCGTGGACTGGAATGCCTATGCGCTGGAGCAACCAGCGGAGCTGGTGAATACCGTTTATTCCGCTTGCAGGCCCCAAGAGGTGCAACGCCGCGACAATTGATCTGGGATGTCGCTTTACTCGCGTCCCGGTTTACAGCCGAGCTCCCGCCGCCTAGTCTCTGGCATCAAAACCACCAGAGCCTCCATGCGCCATCTCGTCACCGCCTACAGCGTGGGCGTTTCCGCCTATGCAGCGCTGCTCTTCGCCATGATGCTGCCTTCCTCCACGCAGCTCATCTCGTCCGTGTCCTCCATGGCACTCATTCCATGGGCCCTGGGTATTTACGGCACTGTGGGGTTGATCGGCGCCGATCTTTTTTCTATGTCTCTTGCTCTTTCCGGGGCTGCCTGCGTTCCAGGCGCTGAAGGAAATCCGCCGTATGAAGGACGTGGCCGGTCAAAAACCGCTGGCCAAGGGAGCAATGCATGGATGGTTTGCAGCGCTGTTGCTGGGGCCACTGGCGGTGGTAGGCATCCGTTTTGCGGCGCAGGAAACCGTGCTCTGGTGGTATGGCCATGATCTCGGCGCCAGAGCGGAAGCGGCGGCGCAGTCCTTGGCGCAGGGGCGACCGCTGTGTCTCATCGCGGCCGATGGCGTCACTGCCTTTGCCGAATTGAATGGGCGGAAGTTGATGGTCAGAACGCTGCAGCAACGGGATCAACATCGCCGTTATGCAATCGGCGTCTCACCTCACTTCGGCATTCGCATCGATGAGGCCACCTATTGGTGGAGCTTCAAATTGGGCGACTACTACCCGGAACCCGAGTACTGGGACGGCGCGATCCCCTACGGTTTTCAGCTCACCTGCCCTGATTAGTCACTCCACCGCTTGCAGCGCTTCCAGACGCGCGGCTTCGAATTCGTCACCGGGATTCCACGTCGGCATTTCGTCGGCATTCGCCACACGCATGCCCACCAGGAAATTGGTGAGCACGTCGTCCACTACTCCATCGAAGGTCCAAGTGTCGTCGAGCTCGTCACTCGGCTGGTGATAGTGCAGATCGGTGTAGCGATTCACCTGCTCCTCACCCCAACCCGGAGGCTGACCGATGATGTCGGTGCCACCGTCGAGATAGACCGCCGGCACACCGATGCGCGCGAAGCTGAATTGATCCGAACGATAGAAGGAACCGCGATCGGGGAACTGATCGGGAGTCACCGTACGATTCTGGAACGCCGCCACTTCCTGCACCACGGCGTCGAGCGAAGACTTGCCGAAGCCGATGTAGGTGAGATCACGTGAACGCCCCCAGATGCTCGCACCGTCGACGTTGATGTTGGCGGCGATCTTCCCGGGTGGATAGGTCGGATTCTGCGCGTAATAGAGCGAACCCAAGAGCCCCTGCTCTTCCGCACCGACGAAGTTGATCACCGTCGTACGACGCGGTGCTTCCGGCAAGGCCGCAATCGCCTTCGCCACCCCGAGGATCACCGCCACACCGCTCGCATTGTCGAGTGCGCCGTTGTAGATGCGATCCTCTGCGGTTTCGTCTTCGGAAACACCGAGATGATCGTGATGCGCGGTATAGACCACGACTTCATCCGCCAAGTCCGGATCGCTGCCAGGCAATACTCCGATGACATTGGCCGTACGCGTGCGTTTGACTTCCACCGGCAAGGTCAGAGAGGTGAGGATGCCGAGCGGGGTCGGTTGGAAATCGCGTTCACGTGCGGCAGCGACGAGCTCGTCGAGATCCATGCCGACGAGCTCGAGCAACTCGCGTGCGGCATCCTCGGTGATCCAACTGTTGATCTGCAGACGCGGTTCATCACCTGCCGGCAACTGGAACTGCTCGCCGGTCCACGAGGTCTGCACCACCTGCCAGGGATAGCCGGCCGAAGGTTGCGTGTGAATGATGATGGCACCCGCTGCGCCCTGCCGTGCTGCGGATTCGTACTTGTAGTCCCAACGACCGTAATAGAGGCGTGTTTCGCCGGCGAAGAGTTCGGGATCCCAGTCGGGGTCGTTGTTGAGCATCAAGAGGATCTTGCCGCGCAGGTCTTCACCCTTGAAGTCGTCCCATTGATATTCGGGTGCCTGGATGCCATAGCCCACGAACACCACTTCCGCGTTCACTACGCGTGCTTCGCTTGCCTGCACACCGCTTGCAGCGATGAAGTCTTCGTTCCGTTCGAGCCGCAGCGTTCTGTCACCGGAGTTGAAGATCCACTCCGATGGTTGCTGCGCATTGATACTGATCAGTTCAAATGGCTGCAGATAACCTTCGGTGCCTCCCGGTTGATAGCCCAACACCTGCAATGCATCGGCGAGATAGGCTTGCGTCATGCGATCGCCTTCACTGCCGGGCGCACGACCTTCGTAGGCATCGCTCGACAATTCCGCCACGATTTCGCGCAGATATTCCGGCGTCACGCTGGAGCGCACGAGCGCATTGAGCGCCGGAAAGTCGAGCTCGGCCGTTCTCGCCGCAGGCGTGACCTCGGCCGAAGAAGCGGGATCGGGCGTGGCAGGATTCGGTTGTTCCTGCTCGCTGCAGGCTGCAAGCAACGCGAGCAATAGAGCAGATGAAAACGGTGCAAGGATTCGGCGGCGCATGAGTGATGCTCCTCTACGGCGAATGAGTTCGATTTAAGGCCAGCGCCAGTGGTATTTCAACCAGCGCCGAACGCTTCTGCGAGTCCATACGCTGTATCCTTGTCGGGCAGTGTGAGCCAAAGCTTCGCGCCACAGGCGAACGACGCGGAGCCTCTACGTGCACCGAATGCACCGGGCCAACTCAGCTCTGCGGACAGCTTGAGAAAGCCAAGGCGAATCCCGGTGTGAAATCTCGCGAATGAATTTGAACTTCAAAATCGCCTGCTGGGCTTCACTACGTTCAGCCCGACCTGCAATGCGCCGCTCGTAGGTTGGGCTGAGACGCGCAACGCACAACGAAGCCCAACATGGGATATCGGCAACAGCACTGAATTCAAGATCGCTTGTCGGACATCACTACGTGTGATGCCCGAACCTCCATGCAGACCAACCTACGGTTGATGCACTGACTCTACCGCAACTCCGCGCCTCATTACTCTCCCGCCGCTTTGCGCTGTTCCTCCAGACGCAGCGTCATCGCCTGTTCGTTGAGGGCGATCTCGTACAGGTAACCTTCGGGATCGATGAAGGGATTCGGCTTCTGGCCGATGAGCGGGTACTTCTCTGCCATGCGATAGATGGCGGGATGGGAGCCGAGCGGCACGTCGGCCTTGAGTGCACGCATCTTCTCGTAGCTGCGCCGATACTGCTCCACGATGTCGGGGCGCTCGGGGTTGTTCCAGAGCTGATAGTTCGGGTTCACTCCCAGGCTGCAGTTGATCACCACCTTGTAGGTCTGCCCGTCTTCGGTGACGTCGAATTCCCAGCTCGTGCAACCGTCGCTGTGCCCCGGCGTGAGATGCGCCTTCAGACGCTCACCTCCCAGCTCGATCACATCGCCGTCGTTGATGATGCGGTCGATCGGATGTTCCTTGCCGCCGGGCCGCATCGCGCTCAAACCCGGCACCTGCTGCGCCATCACGATCACTTCGGCATTGCTCAACTCCTTCGCCAGTGCATCGCCTTCCATGTGGTCGGCATGCTCGTGGCTGCCGATGATGATGGCGATGTCCTCGAAGTCGAAGCCGAGTTTTTCCACCGAATCCTTGATGGTGGGCACGTTACGTTCGAAGTCCGTGTTGACCAAAATGTGGCCTTCGGGCGTGGTGATCAAGAATGAAGCCAGCGATTCGGTGCCGACGTAGTAGACGTTGTCGATGATGTGATGGGGCGGAAACTGTTTGTCGAGTTGTTCCGGGGTGCCGATGTTGCGACGGAAGAGATCGTCGGGCATCAGTCGCGGCAACTCCGCAGGCACCTGCGCGAAGAGTGGCGCTGCGAGCATGGCGAGGCCGATGGCGGTAAGTGAAGCTTTCATGTTTTCCCCTGTTGTCTTTTTATCGTTGTAGTGTCGATTACTCGACGCGTCGTCCCACGCTGGTCAATGGATTGCGTTCCTCGGCCACCGACAAGGCAAGACGCGTGGCGCGGCCGAGAATGCTGGTTTCCGGCACGAAGCCGAACACGCGCGAATCCTCGCTGTTGTTGCGATAGTCGCCCAAGACGAAGTACGCACCATCCGGCACCACCAGCTCCTTGCGCACCTGCGGCACCACGTAGCGCTGATTCACCTGGATGTAATGCGCACGACCGTCGATGAATTCCACCGCGCGCAGAATGCCGCTGTCCTTGCCGTCGTCGATGATCGTCAGCGGCAAGGTCTCACCATTGATCTGCACGCGAATGCCATCGGTGCTGATGCGATCTCCGGGCACTCCGATCACGCGCTTGATGTAGACCTCATCCACATGCGGTGCTCTGAAAGTGATGACATCACCGCGACGCGGCTGATCCCAGGCCCAGAGGCGTCCCGAGGTAAAGGGCAAGGCCGGGCCCAACAGGGTCTTGTTGATCCACACCACGTCGCCCGGATAGATGGTTGGCTCCATCGAACTCGAGGGCACCGGATTCCAATCGGCGATGGCGGTGCGGAAGGTCATCACGCCCAGCACGATCAACACGATGCCGCGATTGCGGCGCAGAAACTCACGCATCGTTGCCTCTCTCACTTTCGTCGCTACCGGCACGGCGCGGCAGGTGTACACGGGTATAATGCCCACCATGTACGACATCTACGACGTAATGCTGCTCATCCCACTCGGCCTGCTCGGCTTCTATTGGTGGCGCACCAGTGAGCAGAAACGCATTGCCATCGCCGGCGCGCGTGCCTATTGCAAGGACCGCAATCTGCAGTTGCTCGATGAAACGCTGGTGTTCAAACAGCATCGCATCGAGCGCGAAAATCGCCGCCCTTCCGCCAATGCCCTTCCCTCGCGTCTCGACGCTCCCGTGAAACTGCAACCGCGCCGGCGTCTGTGCCGCGTCTATGAATTCGACTACAGCCGTGGTGGCGTGGATCGTCATAGTGGGGAAATCATACTCAGCGGTTACAGCATCCTGCGGGTGATCCTGCACAGCGAAGTGTTGGAAATCACCAACTACCAGTAACGCAGTGCCTCAATTTCCGGCCATCAAGGCATTGTCGAGTTCAGCCGCACGCTGCCAGGCCGGACGCGAACTCACCCGCTCCAGATAGCTGCGCAGCTCCGGCCGATCGGGCAAGGTGCCGAAGCGCAGCCCATAGTCGATGTGCGAAGCCACGAACACGTCGGCTGCCGTGTAGGTATCACCGGTAATGTACGGAGCCTTGCTCACGGCCCGACACAAGGTCTCGACCACGAGGTCGAAGGAACCATAGCCGACGAAACCACTCTGCTCCGGTTTTACGCTCACGCCGAGCGCCTTGTCGGTGACGGCGGCTTCCAGGGGACCGGCCGCGAAGAACAGCCAGCGATAGTAGTCCTGCCGTTCAGCGGGCGGCGGTGCGAGTTTCGCCTCCGGATAGGCATCGGCCAGAAAGGCGATGATCGCAGCACTCTCGGTGACGACGCGCCCGTCATAGATCAGCGCGGGCACCTTGCCCATCGGATTGAGACGCAGATATTCAGGACTCTTCATACCGGCGTGATCGAGCACTTCGGTGCGATAGGTCGCGTCACACTCTTCCAACATGCGTCGCACGATGCGGCCACGCGACTGCGGATTCGTGTAGAAGATCACTTCACTCATCGGCTGCCTCCTTGTCGTCGCCACGTCTCACGATCTTGTTCGGAATGTAGAGCGGTCCGTGTTCGGGCAGATAGTAGTCGCGATAGATCGCGATGAAGGCCAGCAGCAACGCGATCAAGATCGGGCCCACGATGAACCCCGTCACCCCATAGATGTTGGCGCCCCCCAACATCGCGCAGAAGATCAACAGAATCGGCATGCGTGCCTGGCTGCCGATGATGATGGGCTTGAGGAAGTTGTCGATCATGCTCACGAGGAAGAAGCACCAGCCGAGCAGGAAGAGGCCCCACGGCGGATTCTGCATGATCGTGAAGACGCATACGGGCACCCAGATCAGTGCTGCGCCCACTACGGGAATCAGTGCGGCGAAGCCGGTCAGCACACCGAACAAGAGAGCCAGCGGCACCCCGGCGATCACATAACCGATCAGGGACAACGCCCCCTGTGCCAACGCGGTGACCAAGGCGGCGCGGATCACTGCCGTCACCGTGTCGTAGACGCGCAGCGCCACGGTGTGGGCGTGATCGGTTTCCATCGGCAGGATGTCGAGGAACCAACGCAGAAAGCGCTCGCCGTCGCGGAAGCAGAAATACATCAGCACCAGGATCAGGATCAGATTGATGATGAAGAACAGGATGTTGCGCGCGGTGGCGGCGCCGAGGTTGGCGAGGAACACGCTGCCGCCCTGCACGTTGCTGAGGAAGTACTGCTCGAAATCGAAGTTGGCGAGCAAGGGCGATTGTTCGGTCCAATCCAGAATGCGCTGCACGTAGTCGCGCAGCACCTCGGGCAACATCGAGATCACGTCGATGCCCTGCCCCGCCTCGACCGAGTTCATCCATTGCTGCACGGTGGGATAGAGCTGCGTCGACTGCACGCCCACGATCCAGAAGATGATGATCAAGGGCACCATCACCAACAACAGCACCGCCCCCGTGGTGATGCCTGCGGCCAGATTGCGATTGGGCCAGCGTCGCTCCGCATATTTGTAGACCGGCCAGAACACCAGCGACAGCGAGCAGGCCCAGATGATCACGTCACCGAACAGCGACAGGATCAGGACCAGCTGATAGAGCAGAAAGGCGAATACGCCGAAGAAAAACCAACGGAATATCTTGCGTTGATCCGAGGGGTGCGGCAGCAGTGAGGGCTCGGGCTGCGTGGGCTGAGACTCTTCATGTGGCGACAAAGGTCGCTGGCGGTCCGACATGAATACTCCTGTAGAGGCGAACGTGCGCCGGAGTATAACAGCAGTGCCGCCCGGCTCCTCCGCCCTAGGTCCTACTCCATTGCGCGGATCGCTATTGCTCGGAGTCCGCCTGCCAGCCGCCACCGAGCGCCTGATAGAGACCGATCATGGCATTGAGCTGGAGCAGACGATTGTCGAGCCAGGCATTGCGCGTGCTGAACAAGGTGTTCTGCGATTGCAGTACCGTCAGGTAGTCGGCCACGCCTTCCTCGTAACGCACCTGCGCGATGCGGAAGGATTCTTCCGCGGCACCCAGGTTGTCGAGCGCCACCTGCCCCAACTGCTGCAGCAATTGAATGTTGCTCAGCAGCACTTCCACTTCGTTGAAGGCACTGAGCACCGCCTTGCGGTAGTTGGCCAAGGCGTTCTCCAACTGCAGACGCGCCTGATCGATGTTGCGGAAACGCTGTCCGTTGTCGAGCAGGGTCTGCACCAGCGAAGCGCTGACCGTCAGCATGGTGTCCGGCGAAGACACGAGCTGACTCAGCGCCGTGCTTGCTGCACTGGCATTGCCCGTGAGGCTGATCTGCGGAAAGAGATCGCTCTGCACGATGGCGAGATTGGCATTGGCGCTGCGCAGCGCTGCTTCCGCCTGCACGAGATCCGGACGGCGGCGCAGGAGCTCGGAGGGCAACCCCGGCTGTACCGTCGGGATCGATAGATCCAACAGACTCTGACCATCGAGATCGAAGCCCTGCACGTTGCGACCGACCAGTAGCGCCAGCGAGGCGCGGGCGGACAGATCGCTCTGGATCAGACTCTGCAGATTGGCGCGTTCACGTTCGATCGCGATGCGCTGCTGCAGTGCTTCGATCGGCACCGCCACCCCCGCATCCACGCGTGCCTGTGCGATGGCACCGATGGCTTCGGCGTTGGCGAGGTTCTGTTGCGCCACGAGGATCTTGTCGCGTGTGAGCAGCAATTGGAAATAGGTCGATGCCGCCGTGCCGAGCGTGTTCAGTGCCAGGTCCGCCGCTTGCGCCACACGACCTTCGTAATCGGCCACGGCACGCGAATAGGTGGCAGGCTTGCTCAAGATGTCGTTGTAGGTGAAGCCGGCGTTGAGCGTGAACGGCGAGTTCGAACCACCTTCGGTATTGCCGGCTTCGGTACGGCTCTGGTTGTACTGCGCGCCGGTACCGATGCTGACGACCGGAGTCGGCAGCAGGTTGAAGCCGGCTTCACGCAAGGTCAGTTGCGCCGCTTCCAGATTGCGCTGGTTGTTGGCGAGGTCGAGGTTGTTGGCCTGCACTTCTTCGATCAGGCGATTGAGTTCCTCGCTCTCGAAGGCGGCCCACCACTCGGTGCTCGGCCACACCTGTGCCGTGCTTTCGACCGGACCGTGCCACGCACTCGGCACGTCGGTGAGCGCCAGTGGCGGCAACGTGCCGACACAGCCGCCGAGCATCATGGCACCGAAAAGGATGGTTGGAATGAACGAAGGTTTGAAGTGCATGGGAACCATCAATCGTTGGCCAACGCGACTACCGGATCGAGTCGGGCAGCCTTGCGGGCGGGAGCAAAACCAAAGATCAGACCAGTGGCCGTGGCACAGCAGAAGGCCAAGATGACGGGGGTCGTGGTGAAGCGGATGCTGACGTCGAAGTACTGCAGGACCACCCCCACGCCGATGCCGAGCGCCACACCGAGCACACCGCCGACACAGGACACCACGATCGCCTCCGACAGGAACTGCGCCAGGATGTCGCGCTGCCGTGCGCCGGTCGCCATGCGGATGCCGATCTCGCGCGTACGTTCGGTGACCGACACCAGCATGATGTTCATCACGCCGATGCCCCCGACCAGCAGTGAGATAGCGGCCACCGAGGCCAGCATCATCGTCAGGGTGTCCTGCGAGGCAGTCACCGTGTCGAGCAGCTCGGCGCTGTTGAAGATGCGGAAGTCGCGCGTTCCGTGACGAGCGGTCATGAATTCGACCAAATCGTTTTCCGTTTCACTGATGCGATCGACGTCATCGACGAACACCGCGATCGAACGCGCGTACTTCTGACCCATCAGGCGCAGCGCACCGGTCTGGAACGGCACGAACACGGCGTCGTCCTGGTCGCCACCACCGAAGCCGGTGGAACCACCCTTGCGCGTCAGCACCCCGATCACCTGGAACGGGATGTTGCTGATCAGGATGTATTCGCCGAGTGGATCCTGCCCTTCCGGAAACAGCGCTTCGGCTGCCGTTGCACCCAGCACCGCCACTGCGGTGTAGCGATCGTTGTCTTCACGCGTGAAGAACACGCCGCGCGCCAGCGGCCAGCTGCGCAGTTCCGGCAGTTGGTGCGAGGTGGCGGTGACCGTGGTGCTGTGATCCTGACGCTGGAAGCGAATCGTGTAGCTGCTCTGCAATTCCGGCATCGCACCCAACACGTTCGGAATGTTCTCCATGATCGCGTCGGCATCTTCGAAGGTGAGCGTGGACTGCGGCGGTCCGCGCTGTCCCTCGAGCCGTTGCGGCTGCACGTTGAGCATGTTGGTGCCGATGGAGCTGATGCGTTCGAGGATTTCCGCCTGCCCGCCTTCACCGATGGCAAGGATCGCCACCACCGACGCCACCCCGATCACGATGCCGAGCAGTGTGAGAAAGGTGCGGAAAACGTTGTCGCGCAGAGAGCGCAGTGCCATGCGCACCGCTTCACTCACACCCGCCAGCACATTGCCTTCGCGACGACTGAGGAAGAGATCGCGCAGCGCGGCATTCTTGCGTGGATCGACCGCGCCTTCGACATGACCGCTGTCGGAAAGGATGTTGCCGTCGCGAAACTCGATGACACGATCGGCATGCGCCGCCACTTTCGCGTCGTGCGTGATGATGATGACGGTATGACCTTCGCGCGCGAGATTCTCGAGCAAGGCCATCACTTCGACACCGCTCTGGGAGTCGAGAGCGCCGGTGGGTTCGTCGGCGAGGATCACCTTGCCGCCATTCATCAGTGCGCGCGCGATCGACACGCGTTGCTGCTGACCACCGGAAAGCTGAGTCGGCCGATGATCCATGCGCTGACCGAGACCGAGTGAGGTCAACAGCGCCTGCGCACGCTGGCGCCGCTCTGCTGCGGGCAGTCCGGCATAGATGGCGGGCACTTCGACGTTTTCCTCCGCCGTTGCGCCACCCAACAGGTTGTAGCTCTGGAACACGAAGCCGAAGGCTTCACGCCGCAGCCAGGCCAGACCATCGGCATCGAAGCTCTTGATGTCGCGACCGGCGAAGAGATAGGTGCCACTGCTGGGCCGATCCAGGCAGCCCAGGATGTTCATGAGAGTGGATTTGCCCGAGCCCGACTGTCCGACGATGGCCACGAACTCGCCCGGATAGATCTTGAGATCGACCCCGCGCAGTGCCTGCACTTCGACACCACCGCCGGTAACGAAGGTGCGACGGATGTTGCGCAGTTCGATCAGCGGAATGGCCTGCTCGGCGCTGCGCGCGGGCGCGGGCGCAGTGGCCGCATCCACGGCCATGACCGAAACGCTCATCGGATGACCCTTATGCCACCACCACCGAAGCCTCCGGGCGGCCGGAAGCCCTGCGGAGCTTGTGCGCCTGCGCCACCGGGCGTCGACTGCTGGATGCCGGCGATCACCTGTTCGCCTTCACTCAAACCGGCCACCACTTCGGCAGCGATGCGACTGGTGACACCGATCAGCACCTGACGTTCTTCCCGCGTGCCATCGGGTTTGACCACGGTGACCAACGCCGGACGCGGGCGTGAACCATCGGATGCGGTCGGTGCATTGCCGCCGGCACGCGCCATTGCCGGCGGCGGTGCGGAGCCTGGTTGGTCGAGACCCATGGGAGCCTGTGCGCGCGGCGCGGCGCCGGCAGCAGGAGGTGCGATACGACCGGCGGGACCGGCACCCGCACCCGGAGGTGGCGGGAAACGCACTGCACCCAGCGGCACGGTGAGCACGTCGCGCGCGGCGGAAGTCACGAAATACACCTGCGCCGTCATTTCGGAATAGAGCGAGTTATCGCTGTTGTCGACGTCGAAGAGCCCGGTGTAGAGCACGACGTTGTTGTTCACCACCGGCGTCGGCAGCACCTGACGCACCTGGCTGTACCACCGGCGCGTGCCGCTGCCGAGCGTCGTGAAATAGACCTCCATGCCTTTCTTGATGTTGCTGATGTCGGCTTCGGAGATGCTGGCCTCGACCGTCATCGTGGTGAGGTCGGCGATGCGCAGGATCGTCGGTGCCATCTGTGTGGCGTTGAGCGTCACACCTTCGATCATGGAAATCGACACCACGGTACCGGCGATCGGCGCATAGATCTTGGTGAAGCCGAGTTGGGTTTCGTCGCTCTCGAGCGTGGCCTTGCTCTGCTCGATCTGGCGCTGCAGCTGGACGAGTGCGGATTCGGCGGAAGCGAGGTTGTTGATCGCGGTGTCGTATTCGAGTTGGCTGGTGGCGTTCTCGCGCATCAGACGTTCCTGGCGCGCGGCATTGGCCTTGGCGAGATCGAGCGCGGCGCGACGCGCATCGAGTTGTGCTTCCTGCGCCGCGATGCTGGCGCGGCTCGCTTCCACTTTCGCGGCCTGCACACGCGCATCGATTTCGGCGAGCAGTTGGCCCTGCTCCACCACGTCACCCACTTCCACGTACAGCTTCTGCAACTGACCGCTCACCTGGGCGCCGACGTCGACGTAGCGGCTCGGTTTCAAGGTGCCGGCGGAAGCGATGGTGTTCTCGATGCTGCCGCGTTCGACCGTGGCGAGCAGCGGTGCATCTTCCGTCTGGGTCTGGGCATTTTTCTGCCAATACCAATAGCCCCCACCTGCACACACCAGCAGGGCGAGCACCGAAAAGAGAACGGATCGTTTACGTCGTGAAGGGGAGGAGGAAGCAGATGTTGCAGCGTCTTTCATGGGGCTCTCTGTCAAAGGCTCGGGGAAGCCTCGTTGGATCCGGACCGCCGCTCGGCACCGGTCCATACAGCGGACCCCAACGTTCAGCCGGCCTTGCGGTTTACAGGAACTCTTTGTTTTTATTGGCCAACAGCTACAAAACTGACCGGGCGGTCACTATAAGCTGCCTTCATGAAAAGATTGTGACTTATGCCCTATGAATATTGGATGAACAACCATCCGCTGCGCGAATGACGCACAGCATCAACGCCGTTCAAGCGTCGAAATGTTGCTGCTCGGCAGGCGGAAATTCACCGCTGCGCACCAAGGCCATCAGATCGGTGTAGCCACCGATGCCGCGGCCATCGATGAAGATCTGCGGCACCGTATGGCGACCGGGCGCGCGCTCCAACATTTCACGGAACAGGCGATCGTCGTGAGTGACGTCGTATTCGGTATAGGTGTAGCCCAGGCGCTGCAGCAGCTGTTTGGCGCCGTGGCAGTAGCCGCACCAGTCTTTCGTATAGATTTCGATGCGTGGCATGGATGAACCCGTCATGAAAACTGCTAGGGACTTGCGTGGCTGAAACGAATGCTGGCTTCGAGCGTGGCCTTGGCGTGACCGGAATCGATGGCTTGTGCCGCCACCGCCACACCTTCGCGCAGATCCTGCACCTTGCCAGCGATGAGGAGTGAAGCAGCTGCACCGAAGAGCACGATGTCGCGATAGGCATCGCGTTGACCTTCGAGCAACAGTTGCAAGCGCGAGGCGTTGTAGCTGCTGTCGCCACCTTTGAGTTCATCCATGGTGGCGCGCGGCAGGCCCGCGTCTTCGGGATTGATTTCCACCACCGACACACGCGCGCCTTCGACCACGGCAACGCGGTTGGGACCGAGCGTGCTCAGTTCGTCGAGTCCACCGGCACCATGCACCACCCAGGCCTTTTCGCAACCGAGCCGCGCGAGAGTATGACCCAGCGGCTCCACCCACTCGGGGATGTAGACGCCCATCAGGTAACGACGCACGCGCGCCGGATTACAGAGCGGCCCGAGGATGTTGAAGATGGTGCGGATGCCGAGCTCCTGCCGCACGGGTCCCACGTGACGGAACGACAGATGATGTCGCGGCGCCTGCATGAAGCAGAGGCCGGTTTCCGCAAGGGAGCGCTCGAGCACTGGGACTTCGGCTTCGATGTTCAGACCGAGCGCGCTCAACACGTCGGTCATGCCGGAACGCGAGGACACGGCACGGTTGCCGTGCTTGGCCACCGGTATGCCGCACGCCGCGGTGACGATGGCGGTCGCGGTGGAAATATTGAGAGTGTGGGCACCATCACCACCGGTGCCCACGATGTCCATGGCACCTGCCGGCGCCTGCACCGGGATCATCTTGTCCCGGATGACGCTGGCAGCGGCCGTGATTTCGTCGACATGCTCACCGCGCAACTTCAGGGCCACCAGAAAGGCGGCAAGCTGCGCCGGAGTGGCCTGACCACTCATGATCAGGCCGAAGGCATCTTCCGCTTCCTCGAAGCTCAGTACCTGACCCGCCGTTACCTTGGCGATGTAGGGTTTGAGCGCGGTGGGCGTGTCACTCATTGGCTTACTTCTTCTTGAGGTCGAGGGCGAGCAGGGTGTTCTGCATCAGCGATGCGATGGTCATCGGACCGACACCACCCGGCACCGGCGTGATCCAGCTGCACTTGTCCTTGACGTTGTCGAAGTCGACGTCGCCACGCAGTTTGAAGCCTTTGGGATCGGTGGCATCGGGTACGCGGGTGGTGCCCACATCGATCACCACGGCGCCTTCTTTCACCATGTCTGCCGTGACGAAGCCCGGCTTGCCGATGGCGACGATCAGGATATCGGCGCTGGCGCAGATCTCTTTGATGTTCTTGGTGCGGCTGTGTACCAGGGTCACGGTGGCGTTACCCGGGTTGCCGTTGCGCGCCATCAGTACGGACATCGGCGAGCCCACGATGTGGCTGCGGCCGACGACGACGCAGTGCTTGCCTTCGGTTTCGATGTTGTTGCGTTTGAGCAACTCCATGATGCCGTTCGGCGTGGCGGAGATGTAGGTGGGCAGGCCCAGCATCATGCGGCCCAGATTTTCCGGATGGAAACCGTCGACGTCCTTGCTGGGATCGATGGCGAGCGTGATCTTCTGCTCGTCGATGTGCTTCGGCAGGGGCACCTGCACGATGAAGCCGTCGATGTTCGGATCCTTGTTGAGTTTGTCGACGACGGCGAGGAGCTCTTCCTCGGTGATGGTGTCAGGATAGGTCAACAAGGTGGAGTCGAAGCCGCAACGTTTGCAGGCCAAGACCTTGTTGTTCACGTAGGTCATGCTGCCACCGTCGTTACCGACGAGTACCGCAGCAAGATGCGGCACCTTGCCGCCGGCCGCCTTGATGGCCGCTACCTTGTCCGCAATTTCCTGTTTGAGCTGTTCTGACGTCGCTTTGCCATCCAATAACTGCATCTGGACCTCTGCCTCACTGAAAAAATAAAGCGCGGATTCTACCCAAGTTGTGGGCGATATGGACACTGCCAGACACAAGGGATTGGCTTCGCCCCCAGCTCGCCCGCACCTCTGCTGTCGCGGCCTGGGTAGCCAGGGTGGACAGAACTGGAATCCAGAGGTGGGTGTCCCCGGACGTGAGGTTCTTTTCCCCGGGGACACTCACCTTTTGCTAAGGCCTTGTTCCAGCGAGGGAAGAGAAACGGAGATTCGAGTAAGCGACAGGTGCCTGTCCCACTTTTCGCTCCAGGATCGCTCCAGGGGACACCCACCTTTCGTTAAGAACTTGTTCCAACGGGAATTTGAAACGGAGACTCGAGACAGAAGCGAAAGGTGACTGTCCCCAACTCGGAGGTGACTGTCCCCACTTTTCGCCACTTTTCGGGAAGTGGCTGTCCCCACCTTTCGGCAGGCCAACGGGAAGTGGCTGTCCCCACCTTTCGGCAGGCCAAAAAAAGAGCGGCCAAGCCGCTCTCTTTTCTTTTTCTTGGAACTATAACTAGATCCGCCCCAGCGCCTCGAGCACTAGAGCCTCGGTCAGGATCTGCGGCAGCACCTCGGCGGGGGCTGTGGGATCGGCGGGGAACAGGAGGTAGAGCGGCACGCCGCTGGTTTCGTAACGGCGCAGCACTTCGGTGATGGCGGGGTCGTTGTTGGTCCAGTCACCCTTGAGATAGGTGACACCCTTCTCTGCCATGGCCTCGATTACGGTGTCGCTGCTCAGTGCCACACGTTCGTTGACGAGACAGGTGATGCACCAGGCCGCCGTCATGTTGACGAACACCGGCTTGCCTTCGGCGCGCAGCGCGTCCAGGCGCGCCGCCGTATAGGGTTCGATGTGATTTTCCGCTGCTACCGTCGCGGCTCCCGGCAGTGCCGTACGCACGAAGGGCGAGAACAGCACGGAACCCGCCAGCACCACGCTCGCCAGAGAGGCCGTCATCCACACCTTGTGCCAGAAACCGCTGCGGCGATGACGACGCTGCCAGGCCCAGGCCGCAAAGGCGAGCAACAAACAACCGACGATGACGATCGCCATGGCATTGACGCCTGCCTGCTGCCCCAAGACCCACAACAGCCAGATCGCCGTGCCATAGAGCGGGAAAGCGAGGAACTGACGGAAGCCCAACATCCACGCGCCAGGCTTCGGCAGCAGACGTGCCAGAGCTGGTACGAAGGACAGCACCAGGAACGGCAACGCCATGCCGAGACCGAGGGCCAGGAACACGGTGAGCGCCACCGGCATGCTCTGCGTGAAGGCAAAGCCCAAAGCCGCTCCCATGAATGGCGCCGTGCAGGGACTCGCCACCACACTCGCCAACACCCCGGTGAAGAAGGAACCACTATAGCCTTCCTTCTCCTGCAACTCGGAGCCGACACTCATCAGCGAGGTGCCGAACTCCACCACGCCCGACATCGACAGCCCCATCACGAAGAACAGGAACACCAGCGCCGCCACGAACCAGGGCTGCTGCAACTGAAAACCCCAGCCGATCGCGGCACCACCGGCCTGCAGCAACAGCAGCACTGCGGCGAGCGCGAGGAAGGACAACATCACACCAGCCGTATAGGCCAGGCCATGCAGACGCCGTGCGCGCTGCGGGCCGTGCGCGGAATTGGCGAGGCTCAACACCTTGAGCGACAACACCGGGAACACGCAGGGCATCAGGTTCAGGATCAAACCGCCCAGCAGCGCGAAGCTGAAAACGAGATAGAGCGGCAGCGCGGGAACGGCAGTCGGCGTTTCGATCACGCTCTCGGCCAAGGGATCGGGATCGGCTTGTATGCCGTAAGCAATCTCCTGACCGGCGGCGTCTGTCACGAGCAGCAGCCCTCCGACGTGTTCCGGCACCTCACGCAGACGCGAGCTTTGCCGCTGCGTCAACTGCATGCTCGCCAATTGCGTCGTGACTTCCTGCGGCGCCAGATAGTCGACGACCCCATCGGCATCGGGAATGAAGGTTACCGATGCTGCGTTCTCGAAGATGTTCTCGGTCGCCTGCACCAGCAGGCGCAGCTTGCCTTCGGCGAACGAGAAATTGGCGCTCAATGCGATATCGGCGCGCGGCTGCGTGGCGCGCGTGGCGGCAAAGCCCCAGGCAAAAGGCTCATTGATGAGCGCGGTTTCCTGCACCGGCAGACTCATCTGCAACGAGGCGCCACCGGGAATACAGATGTCATCACATTCGAGCCAGCTGACCTGCGCGAAAACCTCGGCGGTTTCCCCAGCAACAGAAGCATCGACGTTGAGCGGCACGAGCAGGAAGATTTCGCCCGTATATCCGAAATCGACCACGTCACCGGGCAATTCGAAACGTTCCGGAGTAGGCCACACGATGGCGCCGGCGGCGATGCCTTCGGGCAATTCCCAACTGATGCGCGTCGGCAGTCCGGCTTCACCGGGATTGATCCAATAGGTGTGCCAACGTTCCTGATGGATCAGGCGCACCGCTACCCAGTTGGTTTCACCGGGAACGAGAGCAAGACGTTCCGGTACGAGTTGCGCGTCGACGTGCTGTCCTTCGACGAGCGGAAAATTCTGCGCCTGCGCGAATACCGGCCACAGCAAGAGCGCCGCAAACAGCATCTGCACTGCGGCGAACCATTTCTGTGGGATGTTACGGATCGGCATGCAGCCACTCCTTCAAGATTGCATTCACGGCCTCGGGCCGCTCCATCGTGCACATGTGACCACCACCTTCCACCACTCGCAGTTCACTGCGCGGAATCAAGGCGGCCATGGCCTCGTGCTGTTCCACCGGACTCCAGCCATCCGCTTCGCCCACGATCAACCAGGTGCGCTGCGTGATGTGCGGCAGATACTCACGTTGATCGCAGCGACCCAGCAAGGCTTTCACCTGACCGGCATAGTCGGCCACGCTGTTGCGCAGGATCATGGCGGTGATTTCGTCGATCAACGCCGCATTGCCGTGGTTGTCCGGATGCAGCATCGGGAGGATCCAGGCATCGGCCACCGCTTGCAAGCCTTTGCGATGGGCCGCGTCCAACAAGATCTGGCGTTTGGCGGGCTCGCCCGGTGCCACCGGATGCGCGCCCGTGTCCATGACCGCGAAGCGCTCGATCCGCTTTCCCGCGAGATTCATGAGCTCGAACGCGATGCGTCCGCCCATGGAATGACCCACCACGGAAAAACGCTCCGGCGCCTCCACGAGCACCGACTCCGCCATCGCGCGCAGCGAATCGAAGCCGCGGAAGACCGGAATGCGCACGTCGAACTCATCGCGCAGCGCCTCTTCCTGATGCCGCCACACGGCAGCGTCACACATGAGCCCCGGCAGCAGGTAGAGCACCGGCTTGGTGGATGAAACTACAGCAACACTCACTGCACGACTTCCGGCTTGGTGGCGCGCAGGATGGCGCGAATGGCGCTGCGGTCTTCCGCAGTGATGTGAGGATATTTACGTGCATTCGGTGCATCGGCCAGCACGCTGCGGATGCGTGAATAAAGATGCATGCGCACGCCTTCCGGCAGCGCATCGATCTGCGGTGAATAGATCAGATAGCTCAGTGGATGACGGAACGTTCGCGTCTTCAGATCCAGCTCGCGCAGCGACTGTCCTTCCGGCGTGCGCGGACCCTGAGCGCTGAACCATTCGGCAAAACCCGAAGTGCCTTCCACCGCATCCATCAGCGGTGCTTCGTTGGCCATGAACAGGGCGTCGAGCACGGGATCGGTGAGCTTGTCGAGCTGCGCCGCGCTCTGGGTTTCACCCGCCGGCAACTGCGTGCGACTTTCGAAGCTCAGACGCGTCAGAGCGTTCTGCACTTCGAGCTGATGTTCGAGCACGAGCAGGGCCACGATGTCGCTGGTCCGACGCGGGTAGTTGCTCAGATCCACGAACTCCTCTAGCGAAGTGCGATTGCCCCAGGTGGTGGTGTCGATCGCATCGAGACTGGTGCGGTTCTCGATGATGAGATTGCCCATGTGCGGCTGCGTGCCATGTTTGCCGGTCACATAGAGCCCGCCCCAACGGCGCGCGATCGGCGTCGCGGTGGTGGTGATCTCACTGATCTCGTGCGAGACGACGTTGCCATCACGACCATAGAGCCCCGAGCCCAACATCACGCGCGGCACACCGCCGCCCGTCATCGAATAGGAATCGTGGCAACGCAGACAGCGCGAAGTTTCCTGTTCGGCGCGCGGCGAGGCAGCGGGATCCTGTTGGAAATCGAAGAAGACCGGCCCCTGCACGCCATCGATCGCCGCCACTTCCAACGTGCGGCTGCCGGGCACGTAGCCGACGTAGACCTGATCGTTGAAATAGAGGGCGCGCGGATTCTCGGAGCTGATGAAACGTTGCTTCAGACTGGTCTTGGAGAACACCAGCACCTGGCTCGAGGGATCGATCTCCAGCGCTTCCAGCAGGCTCATCAGGTAGCCGCTATCGTCGCCGGCGTGCTCCAGCTGAACGGCGCCGGCCTCGATGTCCTTCAGCAGCGCGCTGACGCGGTCCTTGGGGGCGACCCGGCCATAGCCGAGCGCCGGATATTCCAGGTCATAGGTCAGCTGCGCCACGGCCAGGGGAGCCGTCAGACACCCTGCGGTGACGGCAAACGCACCACAAAGGCCTCGAACTGCCCCTGGAATGCCTTTCAACCGAACCCATCGGTTCGATACAACCTTTTGATTTTTCATGGAAAACATGCTCATGAACCACATTATACAGGACCCTCTCATTTTCTTCGCCTAGCGAAAAATGCTAGGATGCCCGGCCTTTTGCAGGAGCTCGAAGTTTGCCCCGCCGCGTGACGCAGCAACGGCCGATCTTCCCGCATTTCTTCAACCCTGAACTTGGCTTCCCACAACAGAATTAATTGAGGAAACGCTTGCCATGTCCTATTTGTCCGATATCGAAATTGCCCAGGCTGCCACTCCCAAGCCCATTACCGAGATCGGCGCCAAACTCGGCATCCCGTCCGAAGCGCTGCTCCCCTACGGTCACACCAAAGCCAAAGTCAGCTACGACTTCATTCAATCCCAGCAGAAAAACAAAAACGGCAAGCTGATCCTTGTTACCGCCATTTCGCCGACTCCTGCCGGTGAAGGTAAGACCACCACTACCGTAGGTCTGGGCGACGGCCTGAGCCGTATCGGCAAGAAAGCCGCGATCTGTCTGCGCGAACCGAGCCTCGGCCCCTGCTTCGGCGTGAAAGGCGGTGCTGCTGGCGGCGGCTACGCCCAGGTAATTCCGATGGAAGACATCAACCTGCACTTCACCGGTGACTTCCACGCCATCACATCCGCGCACAACCTGCTCAGCGCGATGATCGACAACCACATCTACTGGGGTAACAGCCTCGACCTCGACAGCCGTCGCATCAGCTGGCGCCGCGTGATGGACATGAACGACCGCGCCCTGCGCGACATCGCCGTCGGCCTCGGCGGCCCGGGCAACGGTTTCACCCGTCAGACCGGCTTCGACATCACCGTAGCCTCCGAAGTAATGGCCATCTTCTGCTTGGCCACCGACATCAACGACCTGCGTCGTCGCCTGTCCAACATCGTGATCGGCCAGACCCGCGATCGTCGTCCGGTCACCGCCAAGGAAATCAACGCTGACGGCGCGATGACCGCTCTGCTGAAAGACGCCATCCTGCCGAACCTGGTACAGACCCTCGAAGGCACCCCGGCCTTCATCCACGGTGGTCCGTTCGCCAACATCGCTCACGGCTGCAACTCCGTCATGGCCACCACTTCCGCACTGAAGATGGCCGACTACGTCGTCACCGAAGCCGGCTTCGGCGCGGACCTCGGTGCCGAGAAGTTCATGGACATCAAGTGCCGCAAGACCGGCCTCGCTCCAGATGCAGTGGTCATCGTAGCCACCGTTCGTGCACTCAAGATGCACGGCGGCGTGCCCAAGGATCAACTGAAGGATGAAAACCTCGACGCACTGCGCAAAGGTTTCGCCAACCTCGAGCGCCACCTGCAGAACGTCGCCAAGTTCGGCGTACCCGCCGTAGTGGCCATCAACAAGTTCGTACAGGACACCGACGCCGAGCACAAACTGCTGTCCGAGCTGTGCGAAAAAGCCGGCGCCAAGGTAATCCTGTGCACCCACTGGGCCGACGGCGGCGCCGGTACCGAAGAGCTGGCCAAGGAAGTGGTCGCGATGTGCGAACGTCCGAACAACTTCAAAGTGCTGTACGAAGACAACGCCACGCTGTGGGACAAGGTCAACACCATCGCCAAAGAGATCTATCGCGCCGCCGAAGTCACCTGCGACGCCAACGTGCGCAAGCAGTTCGACGAGTTCCAGGAGCGCTATGGCAACTTCCCGATCTGCATGGCGAAGACCCAGAGCAGCTTCAGCACCGATCCGACCAAGATGGGTGCGCCGGAAGGTCACACCGTACACATCCGCGAACTGCGCCTGTCCGCTGGCGCCGAGTTCATCGTGGCCGTGTGCGGCGAGATCATGATCATGCCGGGCCTGCCCAAAGTGCCTTCGGCCGAGAAGATCTACGTCAACGAAAAAGGTCAGATCGAAGGCTTGTTCTAAGCCTGCGGTTCGCCCCGCTACAAAAAGCCCCGGCCAAGTGCCGGGGCTTTTTGTTTGAGCGGGAGAAATGGAACGAGGACGTTACGGGCCTTACTGACAATTGCTCGGCACGTAGGCCGCACCAGCGGTGGCTCCGCAGCGCCAGGTCAGTAGTCCCGAATCCTGATCGACACTCGGCGTGAGCGTGAGGGTAACGGCCGCACCGAGCTCGTCTTCATCCGACACCACGACGATGCTCTCTCCATCCCAGGTGACGGATTCCGTCACGCCGCTACTTACGTTCTGCACCGAGAAATCCGCCTTCGGCAGTTCGGAATTGAGAATGGCGAACTCGGCGATCTGCGTCTTGGCCGGATCGGCCGCCATCACGAGTTCGGTGGCCTTGGCCCTGATCACGTAATCGCGATAGGCCGGTACCGCCACCATGCTCAGAATGCCGATGATGGCGATCACCACCATCAGCTCGATGAGCGTAAAGCCCCGCATGGAGCGCCTACGCTCGCTGCGTTCGAGGTTGCTTTGCTGCATGTTCAGCTCCTTGCATCAGCAGTCATTGGTCGTTGCCAGGCGCCGCAGTCGTGCATCCTGCCGAGCGCGACACCCGAGCTCGCGGTGCAAGCCCTGTGCCAGAGGATGAAGCCTCCAGCCAGGCCGCCAATGTCCGCCTTTTTGGGGAAGACCCACGCCGCAGGCCTCATGGGGCCGGACGCGGGGGCGGCGAATTTTGTCACAAGTCGACGTAAAGCGACCCATCGGTAACACCGCGGCCTGGCTCGCGCTTTCCTCGAAGGGCGCCATCCGGTACCATCGCGCCCCCTGTTTCATCGCCAAATCAGTGAGTTAGTCATGAGTCGGCGCGACATTCTCGTCACCAATGCACTGCCCTACGCCAATGGTCCCATCCACCTCGGCCACCTGCTCGGCTACATCCAGGCCGACATCTGGGTGCGCTTTCAACGCCTGCAGGGGCACACGGTGCACTACGTCTGCGCCGACGACGCCCATGGCACCGGCATCATGCTCAGCGCCGAGAAGGCGGGCATCACGCCGGAGGAACTGATCGAAGGTGTGCGTCAGGAGCACCATCGCGACTTCCAGCGTTTCGGCGTCGAGTTCGACATCTATCACTCCACGCATTCGGACGAGAACCGCGAGCTGTCCGCGCTGATCTACGACCGCCTGAAAGCCAACGACAAGATCGCCACGCGCACCATCACGCAGCTCTACGATCCCGAGCGCGAACTGTTCTTGTCCGACCGTTTCATAAAAGGCACCTGTCCGAAGTGCAAGGCGCCGGATCAATACGGCGACAACTGCGAAGTCTGTTCTTCCACCTACGCCGCCACCGACCTGATCGATCCGCGCTCGACCATTTCCGGCGCGACACCGGTGTTGAAGGAGTCGCTGCACTACTTCTTCCGCCTGCCCGAATTCACCGAGTTCCTCAAAGAATGGACGCGCAGCGGCGTGTTGGCACCCGCAGTCGCCAACAAGCTGAGTGAATGGCTGGAAGGCGGTCTGCAGGAATGGGACATCAGCCGCGATGCGCCTTACTTCGGCTTCGAAATCCCGGATTCGCCCGGCAAGTATTTCTACGTTTGGCTGGACGCGCCGATCGGCTACATGGCGAGCTTCAAGGCACTGTGCAAACAGAAGGGCCTCGACTTCGACGCCTACTGGAACCAGAACACGCCCACCGAACTCTGGCACTTCATCGGCAAGGACATCATCAACTTCCACGCGCTGTTCTGGCCCGCCATGCTGACCACGGCCGGCTTCAAGACGCCGAGCCACATCAGCGTCAACGGCTTCCTCACCGTGAATGGTCAGAAGATGTCGAAATCGCGCGGCACCTTCATCACCGCCGACACCTTCCACGCGCATCTCAATCCGGAATGCCTGCGCTACTACTTCGCGTCGAAGCTGAGCGCGACGCCGGACGACCTCGACCTCAACCTCGAGGACTTCGTGCAGAAGGTGAACTCCGACCTCGTCGGCAAGCTGGTGAACATCGCCAGCCGCTGCGCGGGTTTCATTCACAAAGGCTTCGGCGGCAAGCTCGCCGCCACCGATGGCGAGCCGGCGCTGACCGCGGAATTCCAGGCTGCCGCTGCCGAGATCGCGGCCAACTACGATGCGCGTGAATACGCCAAAGCGCTGCGCCTGATCATGGCACTCGCCGACAAGGCCAACGCGATGATCGCGGAGAAGGCGCCGTGGACCTTGGCCAAGGCCAATCCGCAGGATCCGGCCGTGCAGAGCATCTGCAGCGCCGGTCTCAACCTGTTCCGTCTGCTCGTGCTCTACCTCAAACCGGTAGTGCCGCAACTTGCCGCACAGGCCGAAAGCTTCCTCAACGTCGCCCCGCTGCAGTGGAGTGATGCGCAGACCGTTCTGCTCGACCATCCGATCAACGCCTTCACGCCGCTGCTGCAGCGCGTGGATCCGGCCAAGGTGGAAGCGATGGTGGAAGCCAGCAAGGACAGCCTCGCCAATGCCGCCGCTACGGCACCTGCTGCTGCGCCGGGCCCGATTGCGAAGGAACCGCTCGAAGCGGAGATCGAATTCGCCGACTTCGCCAAGGTCGATCTGCGTGTGGTGAAGATTCTGCACGCCGAACACGTCGAGGGTGCCGACAAGCTGCTCAAGCTCACGCTCGACCTCGGCGCCGATGAGAAGGGCCAGCCCCTTACGCGCACCGTGTTCTCCGGCATCAAGTCGGCCTACAAGCCGGAAGACCTGATCGGCAAGCTCACCGTGATGGTGGCCAACCTGAAGGCGCGCAAGATGAAGTTCGGCATGTCGGAAGGCATGATCCTGGCCGCCGGCGACGGCAAGGACATCTTCCTGATGACGCCCGATGGCAACGCGCAGCCGGGTACGCGCGTCACCTGATCAGGCAGTTCGTTCGAAACCCACCAAGGGTTGGCCCTGGTAGAGACGCACAGCGAGTTCCGCGTCCGTCGCCACGGCCAACCCCACGCGGTGACGCGGCGGCAGCACCAGGCTGCGGAAGCACATGCTGGTGTTGGCGCCCTGCCCCTCTCTACGTTGAAAGGCGATCTCACGTTCGCTGAGCGCAAAGGCAAAACTGTCGAGCGGGATGCGCAGCCCCAACCCCAGTGCCTTCACATAGGCTTCCTTCAGGGTCCACAGGCGCAGGAAGTGCGGCTGACGTTCTTCCGGTGGCAGCGCGCGCAAAGCGCGTAATTCTTCCTCCGCGAAATAACGCAGGGTGAGCGCTTCGGCCTGCACGTCGCGACGTTCATCTTCGACATCCACCCCCACTTCCGCCTGCCGGCTCACCGCCAACACCACCATGCCGTCGGTGTGGCTGAGATTGAAATGCAGCGGCTCCTCGCCTTCCGGCATCGATACCAATTGTGGCTTGCCCCAACGATCCACCGTGAATTCCAGTTCATGTGGTGCCTGGCCGCGATGATCGCCGAGCACCGTGCGCAGCAGCGCGCGCGTCAACAGAAAACGGCGGCGATCATCGGCTTGCCGAAAGCGCTGCCAACGCACTTTTTCATCGGTGGAGAGCAAAGCCTCATAGCGCTGCGCGAGCTCGACATCGAGTTCAGCCGGTTCCGCCGAGCACCAAAGCTCGACCACTACCGCAGCGCGCGACGATTCTGAATGATCGTTTTTCATGGAAGGTACGAGAGCAAAGGGTGGCAGAGTGTAGCAGAGCTACGTTTGGCTCTCTCCCTCGATCCCAGTGTGTTGCTCGGGAATCAGGCAAAGCCATCCCGCGGCCTGCCGGCGAACCGCTTCCGCACCGCATCCCTGCCCTCACAAAAGCGTTACTGGAGCGCCACAAACGCCGAGCCAAAGAGGCCGAGCTTTGGTTTAATAAGCCCCCTCAAATCCACCCTGGGAGTTGCCATGCGTATTCTGCACACCATGATCCGAGTCGGTGACCTCGACCGCTCCATCGACTTCTACACCAACATCTTCGGCATGCAGTTGCTGAGCCGCAAAGACTATCCGGAAGGCCGCTTCACCCTCGCCTTCGTCGGCTATGGCGATGAAGCCCACAACACCGTGATCGAACTCACGCACAACTGGGACACTCCCAGCTATGACCTCGGCAATGGCTTCGGCCACATCGCCATCGCCGTACCGGACGCCTACAAGGCCTGCGACGAGATCGCCGCCAAGGGTGGCAACGTGGTACGTCCGGCCGGTCCGATGAAACACGGCACCACCGTCATCGCCTTCGTGAAGGATCCCGACGGCTACATGATCGAGCTCATCCAGCGCGACTGAACAACATCAGGCCATGGCCGACATCCTGCTGCTCCTCGTCGGAGCGATCCTGGTCAACAACGTCGTCCTCACCCAATACCTGGGACTCAGTTCCCTCATGGGTGCGGGCGGCAGCGTGCAACCTGCGCTCGGGATGTCGGCACTCGTAGTGGGCGTGCTGACGCTCTCCGCCGGCCTCAACCATCTGCTTTATCACTACCTGTTGGTGCCTCTCGAGCTCGCCTATCTGCGCACGCTGGTCTTCATTTTGGTGATTGCCTTGCTCGTGGCGGGTGTCGATCTGGTATTGCGCAAGCGCGAGCCACTCTGGCACAAACGCCTCGGCACGCAGCTGCCGCTGGTGGCCGCCAACAGCGCCATCCTCGGCGTCACACTGCTCAACAGCGAACGCATCGACAACTTCTTCATCGCGCTACTGAGTGGCTTCGGTGCTGCGGTGGGTTTCGGCTTGGTACTGATACTTTTCGCTGCCCTGCGTGAACGGCTCATGCTGGCCGCGATACCGCGCGCGTTTCAGGGTTCCGCCATCTCGCTCGTTACTGCCGGCCTGATGGCTCTCGCCTTCATGGGCTTCGCCGGGCTGGTGTAAGGTGAGTCTGCTCTCTGCGATCTTGGTGCTGCTGGTGCTGGCACTCGGCTGTGGTGTGGTGCTGAGTCAGCTCGCACGCAAGTTCGGCGCCGATGAACCTGCGCTCGTCGATCGCATCGACGCGCTGTTACCGCAGACCCAATGCGGACAGTGCGGTCATCCCGGTTGCCGTCCCTATGCCACGGCAATTGCCGAAGGTGAAGCGATCAACCGTTGTCCTCCCGGCGGTGATGCCACCATTCGTTCCCTGGCACGTCTGCTCGGCCAAGCGCCGCTCCCACTCGATCCCACGCATGGCAAGGAAGACGTTCGCAAGGTCGCCTACATCCGTGAGAACGAATGCATCGGCTGCACCAAGTGCGTGAAGGCCTGTCCGGTCGACGCCATCCTCGGCGCCGCCAAACACATGCACACGGTCATCACGAGCGAATGCACCGGCTGTGACCTTTGCGTCGCGCCCTGCCCGGTCGATTGCATCGACATGATTCCGCTCAAGAACGAACACCAACGCTGGCATTGGCCGCGCCCCGATGCGGCAGAAGCACGCCACCAATTGATCGCCAGCGATCGTCTGCACGAGGCCCGCGCGTGAACGCGAAATCGAAAACCTGGCCTCTGCCCAATGCCATTCATCCGCCAGCGCATAAGGCGCAATCGCTGCGTGAAGCCATTCGCACGCTGCCTTTGCCCGAGCGGCTCATCATTCCGCTGACGCAGCCGGGCCATCACGATGCCAAGCTGTGCGTGCAAGTCGGCGACGAGGTACTCAAAGGCCAACTGCTCGCACGCGGCACGGTGCAACCGGAAAGTCTCTGCCACGCCTCGAGCTCCGGCACCGTCGTCGACATCGCGTGGTTGCCCGTACCCAATGCTTCGGGTTTGCCGGAGCTCTGTGCCGTGCTCGAAACCGATGGTCGCGATGAATGGCACAGGTTGCCCTCACTCGATCCCTCGACAGTCGATGCAGCAACTTTGCTTGAACGTATCGCCGAAGCCGGCATCGGGGGACTCGGCGGTGCCGGTTATCCCACGGCAGCGAAACTCAGTGCGCTGCGAGAGCCGCACACGCTGATCATCAACGCCTGCGAGTGCGAACCCTTCATCACCGCCGATGAAGCGCTCCTGCGTGAACGTGCGGACGAAGTCGTGGCCGGTATTGGCGTGCTTCTACGCATGACGGAGCCCACGCGCTGTTTGATCGGTATCGAAGAAGGCAAACCGCAGGCACTCAGTGCGCTACGCACGGCAGTCGACGCTTGCAATGATTCACGTATCGAGATCGTGGTCGTGCCGGCCTGCTATCCCTCGGGCGGCGAACGACAACTGGTCTATCAACTCACCGGCATCGAAATCGCCGCAGGTCGCTATCCGGTCGAGCAGGGCATCCTGTGTCAGAACGTCGGCACCTGTCATGCGATCGCGCGTGCGGTACTGCATGGCGAAGCGCTGGTGAGTCGCATCGTTACCGTCACCGGTGCCGCGCTGCAAAAGCCGGGTAATTTCGAAGTCCTGATCGGCACGCCGCTCGCTTCTCTGCTCGATGTCTGCGAGCTCGACGGCGCCAAACTCTCGCGCCTGATCCAAGGAGGCCCGCTGATGGGCGTGCAGTTGCCGCACGCCGATCTACCCGTGCGCAAAACGAGCAACTGTTTCATCGCCACCACCGAAGGCGAGTTGCCCACACCGCCGCCCGCGCGCGAATGCATTCGCTGTGGCATGTGTTCTGCCGCCTGCCCCGCCTTCCTGTTGCCGCAACAGCTCTATGCCTATGCGCGGGGGCGCGACCTCGAACAAACCGAGCGTCACAACCTCTGGGATTGCATCGAATGCGGTGCCTGCGCCTACGTGTGCCCGAGTCACATCCCGCTCGTGCAGTATTTCCGCGCGGCGAAGGGTGAGCTCAGTGACTTCCACGCCAAGCAGGCGATGGCCGCGCATTCGCGCGTTCGCTTCGAATTCCACCAGGCGCGCAAACTGGAAGAACGGGAGCAGGAAGAACAACGCCGCCGCGAACGTGCGGCGCTCTTGAAACAAAAACAGGATGCCGCGGCTGCCGCAGGTCCTTCTGCCCAAGATGCCGTCGCTGCCGCACTCGCGCGCGTGCAGGCGAAGAAAGCCGCACAGCAACAGGAGAGTGCCGCACCGCAGCCCACGCCGCAGGAAGTGATCCAGGCCGCCCTCGCCCGCGTCAATGCCAAGAAGGCAGCGCGCAAGGCCGCCGAACGAGCGGCACAGCAAGGAGAGGCATCCAAGCCGGATGCCGACGACAAGTCATGACACTGCCCAGTTCACCGCACGGCCATCGTGGCCTTTCCGTTTCGCAAGTGATGCGACTGGTGTTGCTCGCGCTCGTGCCGGGAGCGACTGCGCTCATCCATTTCTTCGGCTGGGGCGTACTGCTCAACCTGGTGTGGCTCAGTGCTTTGGCCGTGGGCTTCGAAGCCTTGGTGCTGCGCATGCGCAAGCTGCCGGTAGCCTTTCATCTGCGCGATTGCAGTGCGCTGCTCACCGGCATCCTGCTCGCGCTCGCCTTACCCCCCACCGCACCATGGTGGCTCGGCCTCTGCGGCATCTTCTTTGCGATCGTCGTAGCGAAGCATTGCTATGGCGGCCTCGGTCACAATCCCTTCAATCCCGCAATGGTCGGCTACGCGGTGCTGCTCGTGGCCTTTCCGCTGGAGATGACACGCTGGTCCCTGCCGCTCGGCGCTGTACCCGCGTTACCGACGTTCTGGGACAGCCTCGCCACCTTCTTCGGTGGTGAGCCTTTCTTCGGCATCGATACCTACACCGGTGCGACGCTGCTCGACAGTTTCCGGCAGCGCGAAGGTGCGCAACTCGTGAGTGAATTCCGCGCGGCCTCGCCGCTGAGCGGCAACTTCGCTGCGCTCGGCTGGGAATGGGTGAACCTTGGTTTCCTGATGGGCGGTGCCTGGCTGCTCTACAAGCGGGTGATCGGCTGGCACATTCCGGCGGCCTTTCTCGGCGCGCTGGCGCTGTGTTCGGCCTTTGGCTGGGACGGAGGTTCATCCTCGAGCCTTGGTTCGCCACTGATGCATCTCTTCAGCGGGGCAACGATGCTCGGCGCCTTCTTCATCGCCACCGATCCCGTGACCGCTTCCACCACACCGCGTGGTCGCTTGATCTACGGAGCGCTGATCGGCACGCTCGTGTTCGTATTGCGTAGCTTCAGCGACTACCCCGATGGCCTCGCCTTTGCCGTACTGCTCGGCAATCTCGCGGTGCCGCTGATCGATCGCTACACCGTGCCACGCACCTTCGGTCATTCCAAATGAGCGAGATCGAGCCGCAAGCACAGGACACCGGCAAGCGCGAAGCTTCGCCGCTGCTGCGCCATATCCTGCCCTTGGTGGCAGTGGCGCTGCTGGCTGCCGTGCTCTTGTCACTGCTGCAAAGCGCAACCGCCGAACGTGCTACCGCAGCACGGCGCGCCGCCGAACGCGCAGCACTCGAAGCCGTGCTGCCACCGACTCAGCATGACAACGATCTGCTCACAGACAGCTTCGTGCTCGATCCCGCTGCGCCGCAATTCACGCAACAGGAGCTGCTGGGATTGAGTGCACCACGCACCGCCTACCTCGCGCGCAGCAACGGCACGCCGAGTGCGGTGATTCTGCCGCTCGAAACGCGCGGCTATCGTGGCCCCATCCTGCTCCTGATCGGCATCGATCGCGAAGGCGCCATCACCGGCGTGCGTGCAGTCGAACACAATGAAACGCCCGGCCTCGGTGACAAGATCGATCTCGATGAGTCACGCTGGATCCTCGGTTTCGATCGGCGTTCACTCGACAACACCGATCCCGTGCTGTGGCGTGTGAAGAAGGACGGCGGTGAGTTCGATCAATTCGTCGGCGCCACGCAGACGCCGCGCGCCGTGGTGGGCGTGGTGCGCCAGGCACTGGATTTCTTCGAGCTGAATCGCGCAGCCTTGCTGGGAGACTGAGCATGAGCACAGAGCAACGGCACGACACACGAGGACTCTGGCACGACAATCCCGCGCTGGTGCAGCTCTTGGGACTGAGCCCATTGCTTGCCATGAGCGATGCAACGGTCACCGCGCTCGCACTCGGCCTGTGTACCTTGCTCGTGCTCATGTGCTCGAATCTCTGCACTTCGCTGCTACGCAACCGGCTCAGCCCCGCGCTTCGTTTGCCGGTGTTCGCGCTTCTGATTGCCAGCTTCACCACCGTGCTCGAACTCACGATGAGCGCCTACGCCTATCCGCTGTCGCAGCGGCTCGGCATCTTCCTGCCCTTGATTGCCGCCAATAGTCTGCTGTTCGCGCGCGCTGAACGCTGTGCCAGCAAGGCTTCACCATCGATTGCTGTGAAAGATGCAGTACTGATGGGGCTTGGTTTTCTCTTCGTCTTCATCGCCCTGGGCATGACGCGCGAGCTGCTCGGCACGGGGCAGCTCTTTGCCGACCTCGAACAACTGCTGCCCTTTGCTGCGAACTGGAAACTCTCGGTCTTTGGCGACGCACCGTTGCCTCTGGCTCTGTTGCCGCCAGGTGCCTTGCTGTTGCTGGGTGGCTTCGCCGCCTTCAAGAACGTTCTCGATCAACGTCGTGCGCGCACTCTGCCCGAACCAGAACTGCCACCTCCCGGCAGCAAGCGCGTGCGTGTGACCGGTCAGCTTTAATACCTTCTTTGCCATGAACCCACAGAAACGCCGCCAGATCTTCGAGCGCCTGCGCGCCGCCAATCCCACGCCCACCACCGAACTCAACTACAGCACGCCGTTCGAGTTACTGGTGGCCGTACTGCTTTCGGCGCAGGCCACCGACGTCGGCGTCAACAAGGCCACCGCCAAACTGTTTCCGGTGGCCAATACCCCGCAGGCGATCCATGACCTCGGTTTGGAAAAGCTCAAGGACTACATCATGACCATCGGTCTCTTCAACACCAAGGCCGAGAACCTGATGAAGACCTGCAAGATCTTGATCGATCAGTACGATTCGCAGGTGCCGCAGACGCGCGAAGAACTCGAAGCCCTGCCCGGCGTGGGTCGCAAGACTGCGAACGTGATCCTCAACACCGCCTTCCGTCAGAAAACGATGGCGGTGGACACCCACATCTTCCGCGTCAGCAATCGCACCGGCCTCGCGCCCGGCAAGAACGTGCTGGAAGTGGAGAAGAAGTTATTGAAGGTGGTGCCCGACGAATTCCTGCTCGACGCCCACCATTGGCTCATCCTGCACGGCCGCTACACCTGCATCGCCCGCAAACCGCGCTGCGGCAGTTGTGTGATCGAAGATCTGTGTGAGTACAAGGACAAGACCGAGGATTGAAGCTCGATCGCGCATAGGCGTTGGCCTTCGCGTTGCTCGTAGGTTGGCGCCGAGCCGCCAGGCGAAGCCTGGCAGGGATGTAGCAGGCATGCACTGCATGTTTGGAGATCGTATGTTGGGATTCGCTTCACGAAGCGCCAACCTGCATCGGCTCCATGCTACGAAGCAGGCGAACCCCGACGAGGCTCAAATCGTCCTTCCCTTCAACACCCGATCCAGCTCGAGCAAGTTGGCGCGCACGGCTTCCATGCTGGGATTCACTTCGAGGGCTGATTCGAAGGCGCGGCGCGCTTCGAGATAGTTGCCCTGTGCAACGTTGACGAGACCGAGTCCCGACAGAGCACCGAAGTGATAGGGCTCGAGTTTGAGAACCTCGGCGATGTCCGCCTTCGATTCGGCGTAGTTGCCGAGCAGGTAATGCAGTGTTGCACGCCGGTTCCACGCTTCGGCGAAGTCCGGTTGCAGCGCGATGAGTTGTGTGAAGGTGGCGACGGCAGCCTGAAGTTCCCCGGCATTGGCCTGCAAAAGACCGAGATTCATCAGCTGCTGCGCCTGCGGATCTTCGTGCTGAAACCACAGATCCCAGATGCGATCCTCGAGCGGCGCTGCCGCCACGGGATCGCGCGTCATCTTCAATTGCTGGAACAGCTCGTCGAGTTCAGGCGCATTCTGATCGGCGAGCAAGGCACCGCTGAGACACCAGGGTGCGAAGAGTGAGAGTAGCCGTTTCATTCCTCGCCCCCTCATTCTTCGCGTTCCCGGATCCCGTGGTTTCAGTCCTTCTTCGGCGGTTCCAGCGTGGGCACGCTGCCGCCGCTCTTGCCGATGCTGAGCAGACCGTTGTTGGTGTACAGCGTCAGCTTGTCGCGCGTGTCGACGATGTCGAGGTTGCGCATCGTGAGCTGACCGATGCGGTCGGCGGAGGTGAACATGGAATCACCTTTCTCCATGGTCAGACGCTCCGGATGGTAGGTCAGATTCGGGCTCTCGGTGTTCAGGATCGAGTAGTCGTTGCCGCGACGCAGTTCCAGCGTCACTTCACCGGTGATGGCGGAGGCGACCCAACGCTGCGAGCTTTCCCGCAGCATCATCGCCTGCGGATCGAACCAGCGGCCCTGATAGAGCAGGCGGCCGAGCTTGCGACCATTTTCGCGGTACTGCTCGATCGTGTCTTCGTTGTGGATGCCGGTGACGAGACGCTCATAGGCGATGAACAGCAGCGCCATGCCGGGAGCTTCGTAGATGCCGCGGCTCTTGGCTTCGATGATGCGGTTCTCGATCTGGTCGCTCATGCCCAGACCATGACGGCCGCCGATGCGGTTGGCTTCCATGAAGAGCTCCACCGGACCCGGGAAGGTCTTGCCATTGAGCGCCACCGGCACACCGTTCTCGAAACGCACGGTGACTTCTTCCGGTTTGATTTCCACTTCCGGCTTCCAGAAGGCCACGCCCATGATCGGGTTGACGATGCGGATGCCGCTGTTCAGATGCTCGAGGTCCTTCGCTTCGTGCGTGGCACCGAGCATGTTGCTGTCGGTGCTGTAGGCCTTCTCGGCGCTCATCTTGTAACCGAAGCCGGCCTTGGTCATGAACGCAGACATTTCGGCGCGGCCACCGAGCTCATTGATGAAGTCCTGGTCCAGCCAGGGCTTGTAGATCTTGAGCGCCGGGTTGGTGAGCAGGCCATAGCGGTAGAAGCGCTCGATGTCGTTGCCCTTGTAGGTGCTGCCGTCGCCCCAGATGTGGACGTCGTCTTCCTTCATCGCGGCCACCAACATGGTGCCGGTGACGGCGCGGCCGAGCGGCGTGGTGTTGAAATAAGTCACACCCGCGGTGGTGATGTGGAAGGCGCTGCACTGGATGGCGGCGATGCCTTCGTTGGCGAGCTGCAGGCGGCAGTCGATCAAGCGCGCCTTCTCGGCACCGTACTGCAGCGCCTTGCGCGGAATTTCCTCGTAGTCCGCCTCATCCGGCTGCGCCAGGTTGGCGGTGTAGGCGAAGGGCCGTGCGCCCTTGAGTTTCATCCAGTGCAGGGCTGCGCTGGTGTCGAGGCCGCCGGAGAAAGCGATGCCTACTTTGTCGCCGATGGGGAGTTTCTGAAGAATCGTGGCCATGAGCTCTACTGCCGAGAAAAGTGATGAAAAGAGTCTGAAAACGCGGGCGGCAGGGGGCTGCCGAACAAAGGTGGCAAGGATAAACAGCAGCCCGGGCAACGTCTACTTGTAAGCCCGCCCTTCCGCCCTGCCGTGGGCCAGATAGTGGCGTTTGGGGTCCACGCCCGCCTGGGCCACGTCCGGGTTCAGGGCCAGGTACCGCGCCGTGTCGAAGTCCTCGGGAAGCGCCATGGCCTGCTTCGGCACGGCCGTCATGCCCTCCATGGCGACCTCGATGTAACGCCGGCTCACCACATGGCCGTTGTAGGTATTGGGCACTTCCTGCCCGGTGAGGAGATTCGAGGGCCGGCGGAACCAGGTCTTACCGAGGAAGACGTCACTGTGCATGGGCGTGTAATAGCTGCAGCCCTCGAAATAGTAGTGGGTGACCTGCGACCAGCGCGTGCTACCGGGCTCACGCACCGGTTCGCCCCCATGCAGCAGATTCGCCGTCCAGATCAGCGCCGTACCCGCCGGTGCATGCAGTTCGAACTTGCGTGAACCGTGCACCTGCACCAGTTTCTGCCACAGCGCGTGATAGTGGGCCTGACTGATCTGTTCCCGTTCCAGCGCCGATGCCGTCACACCGATGTGTTCGTTGGTGTAGAGCGGCCAGCGGTGACTGCCCTCGTAGTAGGACAAGGGCCCATTACCGGCATGCACCTCTTCCAGCGCCACCCACACCCCACACATGAAGCGCTCTGGATTGCTGCTGAAGTGCACCGAATCCGTGTGCATGTGCTGCTCACTGCCAAAGCGAAAGTTCAGCGTCTGGAAGGGAAAGGCCGCTCGACCGTAGAGCTTGTGCAGCAAGGCGAGAATCCGTTCGTTGCAGGCCAACGCTTTGACGTCGGCATCGATGCGCCAGGCATCCTGGATGCGCGGCCCTTCGCAGTAGACCTGCTGCTCACGCAGGCTTGCCTTCTGGTCGAAACATTCATGCAGACGCGCCCGCATGCGTGCGGCGCGGGCGTCGAAGTCGGGATCGGGAAAGCGCAGGATGGCAAAACCCTTGTCGTGCAGGTCGCGCGCCACGGGCTTTTCCTCTTCGCTGAAGTAGTCCGAGCGCAGGATCTCCTCGAACAAGGGCGATTCGATCAGCGGAACGCCCGGTAACAACTGCAACGATGTGGCAACGGCATCACGGCTCACGACTCCCCCTTCGTCCTGCTGAGCTGCAAATGGCGTCGCACTCTACCCGAAGGCGCAGGCCACCTGCCAGGCCAAGTCGGAACTGCCGCGTCCGTTCCGAGTAAAAGCATGGCGGCGGCTTCGAGCCCGTTGCTATACTGCGGCCCGTTTTGAAGGCCTTTCTTGCATGTTGACTCTTTCGCTTACCCGCCCCGACGACTGGCACATTCATTTCCGTGACGGCGCCGTCCTAGCAGCCACCGTTCCTCCCACCGCCCGCGTGTTCCGCCGCGCCATTGCGATGCCGAACCTGGTGCCGCCCGTGACCACCACGCTCCAGGCCCTGGCCTATCGCGAGCGTCTGTTGGCGCACGCGCCGGCAGGAACGGAGTTCGAGCCCTTGATGACGCTCTATCTCACCGACTCCACCACGCCCGAGGAAATCCGCGCGGCGCAGGCGAGCGGTCATGTGAAGGCGGTCAAGCTCTACCCGGCCGGGGCCACCACCAATTCCGCCAGTGGTGTCACCAGACTCGAAGCGGTCTATCCCGCGCTCGAGGTGATGAGTGAATGCGGTCTGCCGCTGCTCGTGCACGGCGAAGTCACCGATGCCGACATCGATGTATTCGATCGCGAGAAGACCTTCCTCGATCGCGTGCTGGCGCCGCTGCTCGCACGTTTCCCGAATCTGCGCGTGGTGCTGGAACACATCACCACCAAGGACGCCGCCGATTTCGTGCGCGAAGCCTCCGACAACGTGGCCTCGACCATCACCGTGCAACATCTTTGGTACAACCGTAACCACATGCTGGTCGGTGGGGTGCGTCCGCATCTCTATTGTTTGCCCGTGCTCAAACGCAACGTGCATCAGCGCGCACTGCAGGAAGCCGTGATCAGCGGTTCACCGAAATACTTCCTCGGCACCGACTCCGCCCCGCACGCGCGTCACACCAAGGAAGCGGCCTGCGGCTGCGCCGGTTGTTTCACCGCGCCCGCGGCGATCGAACTTTATGCGGAAATCTTCGAAGAACTCGGCGTACTCGACAAACTCGAAGCCTTCGCCAGTTTCCACGGTCCGGACTTCTATCGTCTGCCGCGCAACCAGGACCGCATCACGCTCGTGAAGGAACCCTGGCAGCTCCCGGCCGACTACGACTTCGGCGACCACCGCATCGTGCCCTTGAAAGCGGGTGAGACCATCGCCTGGAAACTGTTGGAAACCGCGCCATGACTGAAACGGCCATGACCGAAAAGTTGCCCGGCGACACCGCTTCCGAAGCTCCCAAGAACCTTTCCATCGCAGAACGCTTCCGCGGCTTTCTGCCCGTGGTGGTGGACGTGGAGTGCGGCGGTTTCAATGCGCAGACCGACGCCATTCTGGAAATCGCCGCGGTCACGCTCGACTTCGTCGGCGATCAGCTGCAACGCAAGGAAACGCACTTCTATCGCGTGGTGCCCTTCCCCGGCGCCAACATCGAAGAAGCGGCGCTGAAATTCACCGGCATCAATCCCTATCACCCGCTGCGCATCGCCTATCCCGAAGCCGAAGTGTTTCGCGATCTCTTCGCCAAGCTGCGTGCAGCGATGAAGGCCGCCAACTGCAAGCGTGCGATTCTCGTGGGTCACAACGCCCACTTCGATCACGGCTTCGTACGTGCCGCAGCGGAGCGCCACAATCTCAAGCGCAACCCCTTCCATCCGTTTTCGAGTCTCGACACGGCGTCGATGTCCGCGCTGTGCTTCGGACAAACGGTATTGGCGCGCGCGGTGGAAGCGGCAGGCCTGTCCTTCGACAATGCCTCGGCCCACTCGGCGCGCTACGATGCGGAAATCACGGCAGATCTCTTCTGCCACATGATCAACCGTTGGCAGGAGCTCGGCGGTTGGCCGCCGCCCGGTGGCATCACCGGCGGTGAGGAAGTCGAGGCCGGCGCAGACTAAGCGCCGCCGGCCACAGGCAGCCACGATTGCCGCAGAGCTCCACGCGCCAAGGCGCAGCGCATCGCAGGCGATGCTCGTGCATTGCACGCAAGGAAGGAGGGGAGCGGGACATGGCACTCGGCACGATCCGGCGGGAGAACGCGGCGCTTTATGCCGTCTTTTTCCTCAACGCCTTCATCACCTTCGGCTGTGGCGTGCTGCTGCAGCTCGCGCTTTCCATTCAATATACCGGCAGCACCCGCCTCCTCCTGGGTGCGCTGGTCCTCATCCTCTTTCTGCTGCCCTTCCTGTTGTTTCCCCGCGTGGCGACGCAGCTATGCGAACAGCATGGCAAGGGCAACGTGATTCAACGCCTGAGCTCCCTGCTCCTGGGCCTGAGCGTTCTGTTTGCGCTCTCCTGCAGCTTCGGCTGGCTCACGCCCACCTACATCCTTCTATTTCTCGCAGGTACGCAGGCCGCGCTATTCGCACCGGCGAAATACGCGCTGATGGGAGAGCGAGTGGGCGTCGAATATCTGGCGGAAGCGAATGGACGTCTGCTGGCGGTGAATGCCGCGGCTCTCGGCGGCGCCTCCATGTTTGCAGTCTCCGTTCTCAAGCTCAGCGATACGGATCCCGGCAGCGCCACCGCGGAGGCACTGCAAGCGCTGGCGCCGTGCAGTTGGCTCTTCGTTGCCGCTGCTCTTTTGCAGTTGGGGTTGCTTCATCGCAGCACGCTGACGGCGAGCCCGGAATCACGCGCGGTATTCGCCTGGCGTGCGGCACTGCAGGAAGTCGGCAAGGTGGAACTGCGGGCCTTGTGGCAGGACCCGGGCCTGCGTGCGAGCGCGCTCGGCGTGGCTCTGCTCCTGATGGTGACGCAGAGTCTGACGCTGGCACTGCCGCTCTATCTCACCCCCTTCCGCGTACCGGAAGGTTCCTTCGTGCTGGATGCGCCACTGACTGCGGCGGTGTTGGGTGTCTTCGCTGGTGCGCTCTTTGGCGGTCATTATTCGCGCCGCTATCTCGAAACCGGCTTGCTGCCGCTCGGCGCCTTTGGCCTCACCTTCGGCATTGCGCTGCTCGCGCTGCTGCAACCTTCGCTGCTGCTGACCTCGGTACTCGCCCTCATCGGTGCCGCGGCGGCCTTGTGGCTGGTACCGCTGCGTGCCTTGCTGCAGTACTACGCCCCCGCCAACGCCAACACGCGCGTGCTCGCACTCAGTCACGCGCTCACGGCTGCACTGATGTTGCTGTGGCTGCTGTTCACCTTGGGTTATGTACTTTTGGGTTGGAATACGCGCGGCCTCCTGCAACTCGATGCCGTCGTCGCGTTTGCCGCTGCGCTCTACCTGCTCTTCACCCTACCGCAAAGCCTCACACGTTTTCTGATGAACGGCGTGGTCGCCACGCGCTATCGCATCAAGGTGCAGGGCATGCGTCACATCCCGGTGCGTGGTGGTGTGCTGCTGCTCGGCAACCACGTCAGCTGGATCGACTGGGCCGTGGTGCAGATCGCCTGTCCACGTCCGGTGCGTTTCGTGCTCAACAGCGACATCTACGAACTCTGGTATTTGCGCTGGTTCTTCCGCCGTTTCGGCTGCATTCCGATTCAAGCCGGTGCTGCGTCGCGACAGGCCCTGGCCGACGTGGCGGAAGCGCTGCGCCGCGGCGAAGTGGTGTGTCTGTTTCCCGAAGGCGTGGTCAGTCGCAACGGCAACCTCGGTGAATTCCGCCGCGCCTACGAGCGTGCCTGCCAGGAAGTCGATGACGACGTCGTGATCGTACCCTTCTATCTGCGTGGCCTCTGGGGCAGCCTGCCGCAGACCAGCAAACCGCAACATCATCGCGCGCGTCACACGATCAATCGCGAAGTGGTGGTGGACTTCGGCGCGCCCTTGCCGAAGTCGACGCCGGCACACGAGCTCAAGCGCAAGGTGGGTGAGCTCTCCAATCTGTCCTGGCGCGAATATGCCGATCATCTGCCGACGCTCGGTGAACACTGGATCGATTCCTGCACCAAGTCCGGCAATCCCGTGGTGCTGATGGACACCTTCGGCACCGCGCTGCGCGCCCGCACGGCGCTGACGGGCTCCCTCATCCTGGCGCGGCGCATGCGCAAGTTGAGCCGCGAGCAGAACGTGGGACTGCTGCTGCCCAGCAGCACCGGCAGCGTGCTTGGCAATTTCGCGCTCTTTCTCTGCGGCAAGACCGTGGTGAATCTCAACTTCACCGCTCCGGTGGAAACCATGTTGTCCGCGATCGAGCAGGCCGAGGTGGAAACCATCTACACCTCCGCGCGCTTTCTCGACAAATTGGCGGCACGCGGGGTGGTGCTGGAGCCGCTGCGTGAACGTTGTCGTTTCATCATGCTGGAAGATCTGCGCGCCAGTGCTTCCATTGTGGAACGACTGATCACATTGGCCGCCACCTGGATGTTGCCGGCGAGTTGGCTGAAGTGGTTCTGCTGCACGCGCACTTCCAATCAGCAGGCGGCAGTGATCATGTTTTCTTCGGGCAGCGAAGGCAGTCCCAAGGGCGTGGTGCTCACGCACCGCAACCTGCTCTGCAACGTCAAACAGTTCACCGAACTGCTGAATCCCGAAGACGAGGACGTGATGCTCGCCAATCTGCCGCCCTTTCACGCCTTCGGCTTGACGGTGACGCATCTGATGCCGCTGCTCGAACGCCTGCCGGTGGTGTGTCATCCCGATCCCACCGATGTGCACGGCGCCGCGCTCGCCATCGCCAAGCATCGCGTCACGATTCTGCTCGGCACCTCGAGTTTCCTGCGGCTCTACGTGCGCAATCACAAGGTGCATCCCCTGATGCTGGAAAGTCTGCGCCTCGTGGTGGCTGGCGCGGAAAAACTGCACGAGGACGTGCGGCGCGAATTCCGCGAGAAGTTCAACAAGGAGATCCTGGAAGGTTATGGCGCCACCGAAACCGCGCCGGTGGCGAGCGTGAACATGCCCGATCGGCTCAGCCCCGATAACTGGCGCGTGCAGGTCGGCAACAAGGTGGGCTCGGTGGGTTTGCCGCTGCCCGGCACCAGCTTCCGCATCGTCGATCCGGAAACCTATCGGCCCTTGCCCACGGGCGAAGCCGGCATGGTGCTGATCAGCGGCGCGCAGGTGATGCAGGGCTATCTGAAGAACGAGCAGAAGAACCAAAGCGCCCTGCTCTCGATCGATGGTCTTTCCTGGTACGTCACCGGCGACAAGGGCTATCTCGATGAAGACGGCTTTCTCTACATCCTCGACCGCTACTCACGTTTCGCGAAGGTCGGCGGCGAGATGGTGGGACTCGGCACGGTCGAGCACATGCTGCGCACCTTGCTGCCCGATCCCGAACTGGAACTGGTGGTGGTGAGTGCACCCGATGAGAAGAAAGGCGAAAAACTCATCGTGCTCAGCAACCGCCCACTCGATCCCGCCAATCTACGCGAGCGACTGATGGCACTCGGTCTCAATCCCTTGGCCTTCCCTTCCCACTACTTCCACGTGGAAGCCATCCCCCGCCTCGGCTCCGGCAAGGTCGACTACGCCGGCGCCAAGCGCCTGGGTCTCAGTCTCTTGCATGACAACAGCGGGGATTCCGCCTAGGTTGGGAGAACCGCACCGCGGTCAACCCGCAAAGGTGGAGCGCTCAACATCCACGCCACGATTGGGTCGTTCGGTGCGGCTCACCTAGCCGGTGCCCCAACCCACCTGAGTCCCCAGACTTTCTACACTCCAGAGATATGCCAACCCTGGGCTCCCGCGTTATCCGGTGTGGGAAGGATTGAAACTCGCGCCAGCGCCCCTATCGTTGCGCACACTCCTCCCGCGAGGATCCATCTGACCCGTGCATCCCTAGGCAGCAACAGGAGGCTTTCATGCGTATCCGTACCACGCTGAATCTCATGAGCGCGGCCCTGGCCGTCACCACGGCTCTCTTGGCCTGGCAGATCTACGGCACCCATCAGCTGCGACAGGAGCTGAGCGCTCTCAAGGAGTCGCGCCCATCCGTGGCGCCACAACTCTCCCAGAATTCAGCCTCACCACTTGGCAGCAACTCGGGGACACTCACTCCCCCGCCTGCCAGCGCGCCGGTGAATCCCCCCAACACCAACGATCCCTTCGCCGGCTTCTTCGACGACGACTTCTTCAGCGGCTTCGACCAGATGCGGCAGCGCATGGAGCAACTGATGAATGGTGGTTCCCTGTTCGATCGCAATGGTTTCAGCTTCAGTTTCTCGAGCGCGGCCCAGCCGGAAATCGAAATGCGTGAAGAAGCGGATGCTTACGTCGTCACCATCGAACTGCCGGAAGGCAGCAGCAATGTCGAGCTCAACACGGAAGTCGAAGACGGCAAGCTCAACATCGCCGGCAAGCTCACCGTGAAACAGGAAGACAAACAGGGAGGACGCAGTTTCTCCAGCGTGCAGACACAGCAGTTCAGTCGCAGCCTGCCGCTGCCGAAGGATGTGGATCCGCTCGGCATCCGCAACGAAACGCAGGGAAATCAGGTGGTGGTGACTCTGCCGAAGAGCACGGGCTGAGTCGAGCTAGGCGCGCAGTACCGCGATGATGGCGCCGCGATTGGGGCTGTCCTCGTGGTACGCGCGGATCACGCCCTGGCCCTGGTAGTAGTGCAATTGCCCCAGCACCTGGTCGCGGATCAAGCCACCACCGACGATGATGCGCACACTGCGGCAGTGACTTTGCCAGCCGTCGAGCAGCAGCCGATCCAGTTTTGCCAACGCCTGCACGATGGTTTCGCGTTGATGGGCGATGTCACGCGTCAGACACGAGCCATCGTGTTGCAGATAGAGATTTTGCTCGCACTTGGGACAGCTCAGATGAGGCGGCACCTGATCCAGCTCGAAACGCAGTGCGGGCACCACCATGCCGCACTCGAGACAGAGACGTTCTGACCTTCTCACCTCGGGCTCACTCCCAACCGGGCTCGCCCAGGAGATAGCCCACCTCGTCTTCCTTGATCACTTCGCTCTCGGCCTCTGCCGCAGCCATCCACTCCTTGATGGCGGGATGACTCAGAATCGCGTTCACGTAACCCTGGCTCGCCTCGCTCAGGGGCGGCTGATAGGAGTGGAAGCGCAGCGCGACGGGAGCATACATGGCATCGACGATGCTGAACTCACCGCACATCCACGGCCCGCCATAGATTTCCAGACACTCGTTCCATATCACTTCCATGCGTGCGAGATCCTGCGCGACCTTGCCGTTGAGCGTCATGGGGCGACGCAGCCGCACGTTCATGGGCCACTGCGAACGCAAGGCCGCGAAGCCCGCATGCATCTCGCAGGCAAGCGAGCGCGCATGGGAACGCGCACCGAGATCCGCCGGCCAACCGCGGCCGTCGAGGAAGCAATCATTGATGTATTCACAGATCGCGAGCGACTCCCACACCGCGCGTTGTTCATGCAACAGCACCGGCACCTTGCCCGTCGGCGAAAACATGGCGAGACGATCCGCCGTTTCCGGCTGATTCAGCGGCACGCGCACTTCCTGGAAGTCGACACCGAAGTGCTTCAGCAGAAACCAGGGGCGCAGGGACCAGGAGGAATAGTTTTTGTTGCCGATGACGAGAGTGGGCTTCACGGAACACTCCTTGCCGCGAAACGGCGGGGGCGAAAAAGGCCGCCAAGCTTAGCGGCTAACAAAAGGGACAGCCACCTCAACACCGTTGGCACCGGTGGGACACTCACTCCCCCAACGTGGGACACCCACCTCGGAGAAGCCAGGAAATTCATCGTAGCTTCAAGCACTTGGAGCGGCCGAGGGAGGGGACACTCACTCCCGCGAGGGAGGGACACTCACTTACCCCAAGCCGAATGCCATGAAACCGCAAATGCTATCCATTGCTTGTTGACATTGATTCTCATTAGTACTACCGTTTGCGCCATCCATTACCTACTTCGCTGACATCAGTCGCTCGTATGTACGTCTGTCTCTGCAAAGCCGTTACCGATCGCCAGATCAAAGAATCCATCGCCGGGGGTATGTGCTCCTCCTACGCCGACGTACGCCGCGAACTGGGCGTCGCCACGCAGTGTGGCAAGTGCGGCCAGATGGCCAAGTCGCTCGTGCAGACGGCCGTGAAGAAGGCCGACTTCGCTCCCGCGAACTGATCTGCTTCCCCATCACCGTCCCTCCCGCCAGACTCGCGCTCTGGCGGGTTTTGCCATCCGCAAATTCTAGTCTTAACGATAACCATTCTCGGTTTCGTTTATTCAATAAAATCAATTAGTTACAGAGAGAAATCACTGGACAAACCGCCTGGGTGCGAGGACAATGTCGCCCAATTTCAATCCAAGGCAGGAGAGCGCCATGAAAGGTGATAAACAGGTCATCGCCCACCTCAACAAGATCCTCGGCAACGAACTGATCGCCATCAATCAGTACTTCCTGCATGCCAAGATGTTCAAGGATTGGGGCCTGAACGAACTCGCCGAGTACACCCGCCACGAGTCCATCGACGAGATGAAGCACGCCGACAAACTGATCGAGCGCATCCTGTTCCTGGAAGGCCTGCCCAACCTGCAGGATCTCGGCAAGCTGCACATCGGTGAGCACACCCAGGAGATGCTGCAGTGCGACCTCGCCCTCGAGATGCGCGCCATCCCCGACCTGAAGGAAGCCATCGACTATTGCGACCAGGTGCGTGACTACGTCAGCCGCGAGCTGCTCGAAGACATCCTGGAAAGCGAGGAAGAACACGTCGACTGGCTCGAAACCCAGCTCTCGCTGATCGAGAAAGTGGGCATCCAGAATTACCTGCAGGAAAAGATGGGCAGCTGAGCCGCCCATCTCCCCCTCTGCTCGTCGGGGGATGTGCAGAGGGTCGATGATCGACTGTTGGGCCTAGCCACAAGCGAAGCCCAACGGGCGACATCGAGCCCCGACCCAAGCGCTTACCCGCCCTCACTCCGCACCAGTTCAGTGCCCTGCCGTAACGAATCGCGCCACCGCTGCGTTCCATAATTCGCGCCGGCGAAAACACCCACGATCTGTAGGTATTCACGCGCCTTTTTCGCGTTACACGAATCCCGCCCTGCACCGGCCTCGGCTTGCAAAAGCGTGATGCACCCTGCATAGTTGCGGTCCCTTTTTTCAATGCTTTGCTGCAACCCGTCAGGAGTTTTTCATGAGCGCATTCGTTTGTCAGAAAGCCCCCGTTTTCACCGCCGCTGCGGTAATGCCGGACGGCTCCATCAAGGAAGATTTCTCGCTGGCCGACTACGCTGGCAAGTATGTGGTGCTCTTCTTCTACCCGCTCGACTTCACCTTCGTATGCCCCTCTGAAATTCTGGCGCACAACAGCCGCGTGGAAGAGTTCGCCAAACGTGGCGTGCAGGTGATCGGCGTGTCGATCGACTCCCAGTTCACCCACTCCGCATGGCGCAACACTCCGCTCGACAAAGGCGGCATCGGCCCCGTCAAATTCCCGCTGGTTGCTGACGTCAAACACGAAATCGCCCAGGCCTACGGCGTAGAACATCCGCAGGCTGGCGTGGCTCTGCGCGGCTCCTTCCTGATCGACCGCGACGGCGTGATCCAGCACATGGTCATCAACAACCTGCCGCTCGGCCGCAACGTCGACGAAATGCTGCGCATGGTAGACGCGCTGCAGTTCACCGAAGAGCACGGCGAAGTGTGCCCGGCCGGCTGGAACAAAGGTCAGGAAGGCATGAAGCCCGACGCCGAAGGCGTGGCTTCCTACCTGGCCAAGCACGGCAGCTCGCTCTAAGCGTTCCGCTCACTCTCTCGAAGCCGGCCATCGTCACGATGGCCGGTTTTGCTTTGACCCTTGGCTTCTTCGATGTCCTTCATTCATTCGCCTCAGCGCCGCTGGCTCGACATCGCCGTCGGCATCGTGTTGTTCAGCCTGCTCTTCTTCGGCACGACTTTCATCATTCATCTGAACGAAGACGCACGACAGGTGCAGCTCGACTCCGAGCTCGCCATGAGGGGGCAGCAGATTTCCACCTCCGAAGGTTGTGTGGCCTGTCATACCGTGGACGGCAGTCCGGGTGTTGGACCGAGCTGGCTCGGCATGTGGGGACGTGAAGAAAAACTCAGCGACGGTCGCACCGTGGTGGTGGACGAAGCCTATTTCCGCCGCAGTCTCAGAGAACCACGAGTCGACGTGGTGGAAGGTTATCCCAACGTGATGTTGTTCTACTTCCTGCCCGACGACGACATCGAAGCTCTGATCGCCTTCGCCAAGAGCCTCAGCCCCGGCGCGGAATGATCACGCCTCGCTGAGCGCGTTCTCGTGCTGTTGACGCCGATACTGTAGCGTCCAGGTGCGCAGCCCGATCAGCACGATGATGAGATAGCCTACGAACAAGAGCGCGGTGAGATGTAGGCCGCGATCGACGTAGAGCCAGATCGAAATCCCGTCGACCACCAGCCAATAGATCCAGTTTTCCAGCACCTTGCGCACCACCAAAATCGTGGTGACCACCGCTCCCCAGCTCACCAGGGCATCGAGGAAGGGCAAGGCCGCTTCGGTGTAGCGCTGCATCACCCAGCCATTGCCGAGCGCGAGACAAAGCACGCCGGCGATCAAGAGCCCATGCTGCCACAGCGGCAAGGTGTGAATGCGCAGTCCGTCGTGCTGCTGCCCCCCATAACGCCAGGACCACCACCCCCACAGTGCCATCGCCACGTAGTAGACGTTGAGCAGCGACTCCATATAGAGCCGCGCGTTCCAGAATATCCACACGTAGATCACGGAGCTGACGAAGGCGCAGGCCCAGCACCACAGATTCTCGCGTGCCGCGAGCAGCAGATAGGCCAGCGCGGTGACCACCGCGACGGCTTCGAGTGAAAAGAGCGTGTCCCAGATTGCCTGCATCTACTTGCGACTCGTCACCAGCATGCTCGCCACCACGCCGCCGAGGACGAGCGCGATGCCGGCATAGGTCATGAGATTGAAGTATTCGTCGAAGAACACCATGCCGAGCACGATGGCAAAGAGCACTTCGGTGTAGTTGATGATGGCGACACGCGAGATCTTCGCATGGCGATAGGCCATGGTCATGCAGTACTGCCCGCCCTGTGTGGTGAGTCCCACCGCCAACAGCCAAAGCCATTCGCTACCTTGCGGAGTCACCCATACGAGCGCCGACCAGAGCCCTGTCACCGGCAGGCACACCAGCGGGAAGTAGAAGATGATCACGAGCGGATGTTCGCTGCTGCCAAGCTTGCGCACGCTGTTGTAGGCCAGCCCCATCGTGAACGAAGCACTGATGCCCACCAGCAAGTGGATGAAATCGATGCGGTAGTCGAAGCCCTGGATCAGCATCACGCCGACGAAGCTCAGCGCGAACAACAGAAGTTGTATCGGTCGCACGCTCTCGCGCACGTACCAGATGCCGATGAGTGTGGTGAAGATCGGCGCAAGGTGCGTCAAGGTCGACGCGGCCGCGAGAGGGATTTCCTGCAAGAGCCAATAGCCCTGCGCCAGTGAGATCACCCCCCACGCGCCGCGCAGGAAGAGATACCCAGGTTGATTGCCGAAAGGTGATATGCCGAGGCGCCACAGCCCCCACAGACACAGCGTTGCCGAGATCAAGGCCCGGAAGAAGATCAGTTCTGGCACCGGCAAACGCGGCAGCATCTTCACGCACGCCGCCATCAGCGCGAAGAAGAAGCTTGCCAGCAACATGTAGAACACACCGCGCATCGTGGCGCTCGTGCTCGACGCGGGGCGCAGGTCGTCGGAAGCCAGACTCACGTGGGACTCGCTCGGATTCTTGACTCACAAAAAAACAGCCCGGCACTGAGGCCGGGCTGAGTGATAGGAATGCAGCGGCGAAAGCCGCCGGAACTCAGGCCTGGGCCTGCTCGCGCTTGGCGGCAGAGGCGTCGAGAAGGGCTTTCAGTTCACCGGATTCGAACATCTCGGTCATGATGTCGCAGCCACCCACGAGCTCACCGTCGACGAAGAGCTGCGGGAAGGTCGGCCAATCGGAGACCTTCGGCAGATTGGCGCGGATCTCGGGGTTGGCGAGGATGTCGACGTAGGCGAACTTCTGGCCACAGGCCATCAGGATCTGAGCGGCGCGTGCGGAGAAGCCGCACTGCGGCTGGTTGGGGTTGCCCTTCATGTAGATCAGGATGGGGTTGTTCGCGATCTGCTCTTTGATGGTGTCTTCAATGCTCATGACTATTCCCGTGGCCACGTAGCTTTGCGGCCGTAGCGGCGCATTGTACCGGAATCGGCGCCGCGGGGCACTTGCCCATCAAATTACCGTCATGCGCGATTCCGCATTCGCTCTGCGGCGGTTTCGCTGAGCGTAGCGAAGCCCAACCAGCGATCTCCAACGTAAAGGCGGCCTCTTGAACGATGCTCATTCGCTGCTCGCGGCGCTGAGGCGCCCCCTTGTACATGTTGCGGGACTAAATCGTTCGCGCGGGAGCGAGCCAAACTGTTGGCTTACTTTCTCCGATCCTGTGCAACTTAACCTTCAGCATCTCTCCAGCCGCTCGCAGAGCTCGCGTCGTTCGCGCGGGAGCGAGCCAAACTGTTGGCTTACTTTCTCCGATCCTGTGCAACTTAACCTTCAGCATCTCTCCAGCCGCTCGCAGAGCTCGCGTCGTTCGCGCGGGAGCGAGCCAAACTGTTGGCTTACTTTCTCCGATCCTGTGCAACTTAACCTTCAGCATCTCTCCAGCCGCTCGCAGAGCTCGCGTCGTTCGCGCGGGAGCGAGCCAAACTGTTGGCTCGCTCGTTTCCGCGCTCACCCAAATCCGCCGCCGCCTGGGGTTTCGAGGGTCAACACATCACCGGGCTGCGCGGTGAACGACGTCTTGGGCGGCAAGGGTTCGCCATTGAGCAGATTGCGCCCGGATGCCGCGGCCTTACCACCGGCCAGGCCCCACGGTGCATGACGTCGCCGTTCGGTGAGCAGACTCACCACCGTCGGTTCGAGGAATTCGTACTCGCGCACGAGGCCATCACCACCGCGATATCGTCCTTCACCACCGCTGCCGCGACGCACGGCATAGCGGCGTACGCGCAGGGGATAGTGCAGTTCCAAACTTTCCACCGGTGTGTTGAGCGTATTGGTCATGTGCGCATGTGCCGCGCTCATGCCCGGGCCGTTCGGGCCCGCCCCCAAACCACCGGCCAAGGTCTCGTAGTAATCCCACGACCGCACCGCGCTGCGTGCACCCATCGCCACGTTGTTCATCGTGCCCTGGCTCGCCGCAGGAATACGTTCCGGAATCGCTTGCGCCAGTGCGCCCAACATCACGTCGACCAAACGCATCGAGGTTTCGACATTGCCCGCCGCCACTGCCGCCGGATGCCGCGCATGCACGAGCGATCCCGGCTCTGCCACCAGACGCAGGGGACGAAATACTCCCGCACAAGTCGGCGCCTGCTCGGGCAACAAACATCGCAGCACGTAAAACACCGCAGCCGCCGTCACCGCGAGCGGACAATTGATGTTGCCTGCCACCTGCGGTGCCGTGCCGTGAAAATCGGCACAAAGCCCCTGTTCATCGATGCTCAACGTCAGACGAATCGCGATGTCGGCATTGCCCTGCCCATCGTCGTCCATCACATCGCTGAACTGCCATGTACCTTTTGGCAGATCCGCCAACGCCGCTCGACTCAATGCTTCGCCGTAATCCTGCAGCGCGGTAAGCGCCGCGCGAAAATCCGCCACACCTTGTCGCTCCACCAGCGCCAACAGTCTTTCAACACCCACCTGGTTCGCACTGTATTGCGCCGTGAAATCGCCACCGGGCAAGCGCACTTGCTGCGCTGGCGCAAGTCCCAATGCTGCCTCGAGCCTGCGACACAACTCTGTATTCAATTCACCGGCGTGCACCAGGTATTGCGGACTGATCAGGAGGCCTTCTTCTTCGAGGCGACTCGCATTCGGCATGGAACCCGGCGTATCGGAGCCGATGTTGGCGTGATGCGCACGATTCACCACGAAGCCGAGCAACTCATCGCCACGAAAGGCAGGCGTGATCAGCGTGACGTCCGGCAGATGCGTCCCGCCCTTGAAGGGATCATTGAGAATCACCGTATCACCGTGCCGCCACTCGAAGGCCTGCACCACGTCCGCCATCGCATAGGCCATGCTGCCGAGATGCACCGGAATGTGCGCCGCCTGCGCGCACAGCTGCCCCTGCGCATCGAACAAGGCGCAGGAAAAATCGAGACGATCCTTGATGTTCGGGGAGAACGCACTGCGCCGCAGCACCACGCCCATCTCATTGCAGATGGCTTCCAGGCGGCTGACGAACAGACTGAGCTCGATGGTGTCGATCATGAACAGCACCCACAGCAGACGAAGCGCGCACTATAGCGCAGGTATTACGTAGGTTGGCGCATGCTCTGCGTAGGTTGGCGCTGCGCCGCAGGCGAAGCGCAACGCGCGATGTCAGAAACAACGTTGCACTTCAAATGGTGCACCCACCGTTCTTTCTCTCATCCACCACTCACAGAAAAAGTCCCAATCCTTGCGAGCAAGTTGCAGTGGCGGAGTGTCTGCTGGGACGCTCGAGGACAGGGCGTCCGAGCGGCGTGCCGATGCTGCGATCCATCAGCGATCCCGAAGTGAGCATCAAGCCCCACGAAGAGAGTTCCTCGAAATCCCCCTTCACTCCGACCTCGCCGCATCTCGGCGGCGTAAGGTCCAAAGCCATACCCCGCGTCGGGCTTCGCCTGCGCTCGGCGCCAACCTACGTACCGTCTCGATCGCAAGCCATGCCCGACTCCGCGTAACACACACCTCACCCGCAGCACCTGCCTCGTCAACGAAAGACCGCCAGCAACCGGTCCAACCGGTCGACATACCCACCAAACGACGCCCCAAACCCGCCTTTTCAGGGATCTCCGCAGGTGCTTTTCATCCCCGCCTTGTTCCACTAGAATCGCCGCCTTCGGGCGGCCCATGGCTGCCCTTTTCGTTTTCGGAGTTCGAGAAAAGCGCCCAAAGTTGGCGCGAAGCAAGAGCAGTCGTCCACATTCGCCACGAAAGGAACGTGCCCGATGAGCATACCCGCCACGCTGATGACCACTTACGGCCGGGCCCCGGTCGCCTTCGTCAAGGGCGAAGGCTGCTACCTGGTGGACAGCGACGGCAAACGCTACCTCGACGCGGTAGCGGGCGTGGCGGTGAACGCCCTCGGCCATAGCCATCCCGGCTTCATCGCTGCCATCCAACAGCAGGTGGCCACGCTCGTTCACACCTCGAATCTCTATCGCATCCCCCTGCAGGAAGAACTCGCGAACGAACTCTGCCGCCGCAGCGGCATGGAACAGGTGTTCTTCTGCAACTCCGGCGCCGAAGCCATCGAAGCCTCGCTCAAACTCGCGCGCAAGATCGGTCACGCGCGCGGCCTGAGTTTGCCGACGATTCTGGTGTTCGAAGGCGCCTTCCACGGCCGTACGCTCGGCGCACTCACCGCCACGCACAGCCCGAAATATCAGGAAGGCTTCACGCCGCTGCTCGAAGGGTTCGTGCGCGTGCCCTACAACGACGTGGCCGCAGTCGAAGCCGCCGTCGCCGCCAACCCGCAAATCTGCGCGATTCTCGCCGAACCGATCCAGGGCGAAGGCGGTGTGCGCATGCCGGCGGCAGGCTTCGTGAAGGCGCTGCGCGATATCTGCGACAAGCACAACCTGCTGCTCATCCTCGACGAGATTCAGACCGGCAACGGTCGCACCGGCGCCTGGTTCGCGTGTCAGCACGAAGGTGTGCGTCCCGACATCATGGCCACCGCCAAGGGGCTCGGTAATGGGTTCCCGATCGGCGCCTGTCTGGCGGCCGGTCCTGCCGCCAACGTGTTCCAGCCCGGTCATCACGGCTCCACCTTCGGTGGCAGCCCGCTCGCCTGCGCCGCAGGTCTGGCGGTTTACAAAGCATTGGAACAAGAAGATCTCTGCGGCAACGCGGCACGTATCGGCGCCCATCTGCTCGAACGTTTCCGCCGCGACTTGGCCAACGTGCCCGGCATCCGCGAAATCCGCGGCAAGGGCCTGATGCTCGGCATCGAACTCGATAAGGAATGCGGCGAACTCGCCACTCGCGCCCGCGAGCGCGGTTTGCTGATCAACATCGCCAGCGGCAACACCATTCGCATGGTGCCGCCTCTGGTGCTTTCACAGACCGAAGCCGACTTCCTGGCGGCGACGGTCGTCACGCTCGTGCAGGAGTTCTGTCATGGCCGTTAGACACTTTCTCAGACTCACCGATCTCAGCCCCAGCGAGTTCAAGCAGCTCCTTCAGCGCGCCAGCGAACTGAAGACACAACTGCGCAACGGGCTGCGCCACGAGGTACTCAAGTACCGCACGTTGGCGATGGTGTTCGAGAAAGCGTCCACACGTACCCGCGTTTCCTTCGAGACCGCCATGATCCAACTCGGCGGCGGCTCGATCTTCCTGTCGCCCAACGACACCCAGCTCGGTCGCGGCGAACCGATCGAAGACACCACGCGCGTGCTCGCCAGCATGTGCGACGCCATCATGGTGCGCACCTTCGAGCACGAAAAAGTCGAGCGCATGGCGGCCGTATCGAAAGTGCCGGTGATCAACGCGCTCACCGACGATCATCACCCCTGCCAGTTGCTGGCCGACATGCAGACCTATCAGGAACACCGCGGTGACATCAGCGGCAAGACCGTGTGCTGGGTCGGCGACGGCAACAACATGTGCAACAGCTTCATCGACGCTGCACGGTTGCTCGACTTCGAACTCGTGGTGGCCTGCCCCGAAGGCTATGAACCGATGGCATCCCTGCTCGAAGCGAACAAGGATCGCGTCCGCATCGTGCGCAAGCCGGAAGACGCAGTGAAAGGCGCCTCGCTCGTCGCCACCGACGTGTGGGCTTCGATGGGACAGGAAAGCGAACAGCTGAAACGCAAGGAAGCCTTCGCGGCCTATCAGGTGACGGCCGATCTCATGAGCCGCGCCGCCAGCGATGCCATCTTCCTGCACTGCCTGCCCGCTCACCGCGGCGAAGAAGTGGCAGCCGAAGTGATCGACCATCCCGATTCCGTGGTGTGGGACGAGGCGGAAAATCGCCTGCACGCCCAGAAGGCGCTGCTGGAATTCCTGCTCTGCCGCTGAGGCAGGAGGCACGGACACCGGCATGAGCCACTGGCTACGCATCGACAGCATCACGTGCCGCTACGGCGACAAGGAAGTGCTGCGTGACCTCAGCTTCGAGGTCGAGCAAGGCCACATCGCCTGTCTGCTTGGCGCCAGCGGCTGCGGCAAGACCACTGCCCTGCGCGCCATCGCCGGTCTCGAACCGATCCACTCGGGCAGCATCCAGCTCGCCGGCCTTACGCTCAGCACGCCCACGCACAACCTGCCACCGGAAAAACGCCAGGTCGGCATGGTGTTCCAGGACTACGCGCTGTTTCCGCATCTCACCGTACGCGAGAACATCGCCTTCGGTCTGCATGGCCTGAGCAAACACGAACAGAACGAACGTACCGCGCAACTGCTCGCGCTGATCCGACTCGAGGAATATGCGGCTCTCTATCCGCATCAGCTTTCCGGTGGACAGCAGCAACGCATCGCGCTGGCACGTGCCTTGGCGCCGCGTCCGAAGCTGTTGTTGCTCGACGAACCCTTCTCGAATCTCGACACCGAACTGCGCCGCGCGCTCAGCCTCGAAGTACGTGACATCCTGCGCAAGCACCAGACCACGGCGATTCTCGTCACGCACGATCAGAACGAAGCATTCACGATGAGCAACGTGATCGGCGTGATGTCGGGCGGCAGGCTCCTGCAATGGGCACCCCCACACCAGTTGTTCCATGAGCCGGTGTCGCCCGAAGTGGCCGCCTTCGTCTCGCACGGACAATTCCTGCGCGCCACGCTGCTCAGCCCGACCCGCGTGCAGACCCTGCTCGGCGAAGTGGAACTGGAAAAGCCGCATCCCGAGTGGCATGCCGAAGGCCGCACCGTGCAGCTGCTGCTGCGCCCCTGGAATGTGCACTACAGTCCCGCCGGTGGTGCAGTGGCGCGCATCGAGAACCAGCAGTTCATCGGCACCTACACCCAGACCACGCTGCGTCTGAGCGATGGTTCCGTCCTCACCAGCCACGACGAAGCGCTCGCCGGTCTGCCGCACGGCGCCGAGGTCAACCTGCGCCTCAGCAACCAGCATCTGCGCCTCTTTCCGGCCTGATTCCGGTCGGAATTTCTCACAATTGACCACAATATCTTGTGGTCACCTCGATAACGCCAAAGCCTGAAAATCACAGGGTTTCGCGCGCCTCTGACACACTGACACAACAGCGCTGCAACGTGTCGTCCTTCAACTTATCGACGCTTTTCCAGGAGCGTTTTGCAGAAGGGGACACTCACCCAGCAACAGACCAGCAACAGGGGACAGCCACCTTCGTTCTAGGAGGGGACACTCACCTTTCGATGGACGCGAAGGTGAGTGTCCCATCAAGCATCCATCAAGCATCCCCACAAGGTGACTGTCCCCTCCCCGCAAAGTTGGCACGAAAGTGGCTGTCCCCTTCCTCAGAAAATGCGGCCCGGATCGCAGTTTGAGTTATCCCTGGCTTATACCGAACTTATCCCCAGATGAGTGCCCACTTATCCACCTCAAATTCACAAGAAATACCCCTTGTCACAAAAAAACACCCCCGATATAGTGCGCCCCATACTTTCTTTCCCAATATCTTGTGTCCCTCTGGCCAGCTTCCCGTACGACGGGCAGCCAGGTCGCCCGCCCCCGCAGGGTGCCGGGCCAGTGCAGAGAAAGTGACACGATCGCCGGTCAGCTGCTCCGGCCAAGTGGGAAAAACCGGGCTCCCACCAGCCCGCATGGAAGCCACTACAGCGGTGCACGACATCGCGGCCAAGGTGACAAGACGACGCGGCTCCGAACCGCGCAACACGAGACAGCAGTACCACCGGCCCCGCAGAGGGCCGGGCTTGAGGAGAGGGTAATGCAGCGACGCGCCTCAAAGGCCGTCAGTAGTCCTTCACGCCTTCTCCCAGACTTTTCACCGGTAGACGCTGGGCGGTTTCAACCGCTGCAGGGCGTTTTTTCCTCCGGTGAACGACCACTAGATATTGTGGTCATACAAAAACGAAAGCCGCTCGAAGCGGAAGGTCGAAGCAGCAACGAATCACACGACAAGAAAAAACGAATACAGCACGGAGCCTCCAATGCACACCGAACCCAGCTACCAGCCCAGCAGCCCAGCAGCGCGCACCGTCCCCGCCGCCGATGACTCCATCAGCACCATGGCCCCCGGCCAGCTGCGCGTCATCAAGCGCAACGGCGCCGTCGTTCCCTACGACCCCACCAAGATCACCGTGGCCATCACCAAGGCCTACCTGGCGGTCGAAGGCGGTGTCGCCGCGGCTTCCTCGCGCGTCCACGAAACCGTCGCCCGTCTGACCGACGAGATCACCCAGACCTTCAAACGCCGCATGCCCTCCGGCGGCAGCATCCACATCGAAGAAATCCAGGACCAGGTCGAACTGCACCTGATGCGCTCGGGCGAGCACAAGGTGGCACGCAGCTACGTGATCTACCGCAACGAGCGCGCCCGCGAGCGCGAGACGCAGCAGCAGCGCGAACCCGAGCGCCCCGACCTGCTCGTCACCATGGAAGACGGCACCCAGAAGCCGCTCGACACCCACCGTCTGCGCACCATCGTGCGTGAAGCCTGCGAAGGCCTCGAAGGTGTCGACAACGAAAAACTGTTCCAGGAAGCCCTGAAGAACCTCTACAGCGGCGTGAACATCAAGGACGTGCGCGTCTCCGTGGTGATGACCGCCCGCGCCCACGTCGAAAGCGAACCGAACTACAGCTACGTCGCCGCACGTCTTCTGATGGACAGCCTGCGCAGCGAAGCGTTGAGCTTCCTCGGCGTCACCCAGAGCGCCACCCAGAGCGAGATGCACTACCGCTATCCCGCCACCCTGCGCACCTATGTCGAAAAAGGCGTGGAGCTGGAACTGCTCGACCCCGATCTTCTGAACTACGACCTCGCCCGTCTCGGCGAAGCCCTGCGCGCCGAACGCGACGACCAGTTCACCTACCTCGGCCTGCAGACCCTCTACGACCGCTACTTCCTTCACAGCAACGGCATCCGCTTCGAGCTGCCGCAGTTCTTCTTCATGCGCGTCGCCATGGGCCTGGCCAAGAACGAAGCCGACCGCGAAGGCCGCGCCATCGAGTTCTACAACCTGCTCTCCAGCTTCGACTACATGGTGAGCACGCCGCAGCTGTTCAACGCCGGCACCCTGCGTCCGCAGCTCAGCTCCTGCTTCCTCACCACCGTGCCCGACGACCTCAGCGGCATCTATGGCGCCATCCACGACAACGCCATGCTGAGCAAGTTCGCCGGCGGTCTCGGCAACGACTGGACGCCGGTACGCGCCCTCGGCGCCTACATCAAGGGCACCAACGGCAAGAGCCAGGGTGTGGTGCCCTTCCTCAAAGTGGTGAACGACACCGCCGTCGCCGTGAACCAGGGCGGCAAGCGCAAGGGCGCCGTCTGCGCCTACCTCGAAACCTGGCACCTCGACATCGAAGAGTTCCTGGAACTGCGCAAGAACACCGGTGACGACCGTCGTCGTACGCACGACATGAACACCGCCAACTGGATCCCCGACCTCTTCATGAAGCGCGTCTTCGAAGACGGCGAATGGACCCTGTTCTCGCCCAACGAAGTGCCCGAGCTGCACGAACTGCACGGCCGCGCCTTCGAAGAGAAATACCTGGAATACGAAGCAAAAGCCCGCGCCGGTCAGATGTACATCTACAAGGTGGTCGAAGCGAAGGCACTGTGGCGCAAGATGCTCAGCATGCTGTTCGAAACCGGCCATCCGTGGATCACGTTCAAGGATTCCTGCAACGTGCGCTCGCCGCAGCAGCACGTCGGCACCGTGCACTCGTCCAACCTCTGCACCGAGATCACGCTCAACACCAGCAAGGACGAGATCGCCGTGTGCAACCTCGGTTCGATCAACCTGGTCAAGCACATCACGCCGCAGGGCCTCGATCGCGAGAAGCTGCGCAAGACCATCCACACCGCCGTGCGCATGTTGGACAACGTCATCGACATCAACTACTACTCGGTGCCGCAGGCGAAGAACTCCAACCTCAAGCACCGTCCGGTGGGCCTGGGTCTGATGGGCTTCCAGGATGCGCTCTACGTGCAGAAGATCCCCTACGCTTCCGAAGCCGCCGTGGAGTTCGCCGATCGCTCGATGGAGCTCATCAGCTACTACGCCATCGAAGCCTCCAGCATGCTGGCCGAAGAGCGCGGCACCTACGAAACCTACAAGGGTTCGCTGTGGGATCGCGGCATCCTGCCGATCGACTCGCTGGAACTGTTGCGTGAAGAACGTGGTGCGCAATACCTCGACATCGACACCTCGCGCACGCTCGACTGGGATTCGCTGCGCGCCCGCGTGCAGAAGCACGGCATGCGCAACTCCAACGTGATGGCGATCGCCCCCACCGCCACCATCGCCAACATCACCGGCGTATCGCAGAGCATCGAGCCCACGTACCAGAACCTGTACGTGAAATCGAACCTCTCCGGTGAATTCACGGTGGTGAACCCCTACCTGATCCGCGATCTGAAGGAGCGCGGCCTGTGGGATGCGGTGATGCTCAACGACCTCAAGTACTACGAGGGCAGCGTGCAGAAGATCGATCGCATTCCGGCCGACCTCAAGGTGCTCTACTCCACCGCGTTCGAGATCAACCCGCGCTGGTTGGTCGACGCCGCCAGCCGTCGCCAGAAATGGATCGACCAGGCGCAGTCGCTCAACCTGTACATCGCCGAAGCCAACGGTAAGAAGCTCGACATCACCTACCGCATGGCCTGGCTGCGCGGTCTGAAGACCACCTACTACCTGCGCGCGCTGGCCGCTACCAGCGCCGAGAAGAGCACGGTGGCCACCGGCACGCTGAACAAGGTGTCCGCCACCATCGATGAAGCCATGGCCGTCGGCCCCGCCGAAGTACCCAAGGCCTGCTCCATCGACAACCCGGACTGCGAGGCCTGCCAATAAATCGGCGGCCTGTAGCGGTGCCGGCTGCTCACAGGAGAAGTCAGAGCAGTCGGCGCCGCCGCAGACCAAGAAGTACAGAATGATTCGAGACAAGAACGCAGAGTGAAGAAAGATACGAAAGAGGAAAAAGCCATGCTCAGCTGGGACGATTTCTACAGCGACGACACGCCGGCCAGCACCAACGCTGCTGCCAACGCCGCCGCTCGCGCCAAGCTCGAGGAGACGCCCGTTGCGGCTCCCGTACAAGCAGCCGCCCCTGCCGCTGCCCCGGTTGCGCCTGCCGCACCGGTAGCCGCTGCAGCATCTGCGCCTGCTCCCGCCCCGGCTGCCACTGCAGTGGCGCGTGAGATCGAACCGGCCGACGCCCCCGCGCCGCGTTTCGTACCTCCTGCCGCACCGGTGTCCAATGATCCGGTGGCGCAGGCCAAGGCCGCCGTCGACGCACTCGATCCGAGCGAAGGCCTCGCCGAACTCGAAGGCTCGGCCGAACGCGTCACCGTCGATCAGAAGCGCATGATCAACTGCCGCGCCGACCTCAACCAGCTCGTGCCCTTCAAGTACGAATGGGCCTGGCAGAAATATCTCGACGGCTGCGCCAACCACTGGATGCCGCAAGAGATCAACATGAACGCCGACGTCGCGCTGTGGAAGAACCCCGAAGGTCTCACCGCCGACGAACGTCTCATCGTCAAGCGCAGCCTCGGCTTCTTCTCCACCGCCGACTCGCTCGTGGCCAACAACCTCGTGCTGGCGATCTATCGTCTGATCACCAACCCCGAGTGCCGTCAGTACATCCTGCGCCAGGCCTTCGAAGAAGCCATCCACACGCACGCCTATCAGTACTGCATCGAATCGCTCGGCATGGATGAAGGCGAGATCTTCAACATGTATCACGAGGTGCCGAGCGTGGCGAAGAAAGCCAGCTGGGGCCTCAAATACACGCGTCAGCTCTCCGATCCGAACTTCAAGACCGGCACCGTCGAAACTGACCAGCAGCTGCTCAAGAACCTCATCGCGTTCTACTGCTGCATGGAAGGCATCTTCTTCTACTGCGGCTTCACCCAGATCCTGTCGATGGGCCGCCGCAACAAGATGACCGGCACCTCCGAGCAGTTCCAGTACATCCTGCGCGACGAGTCGATGCACCTGAACTTCGGCATCGACATGATCAACCAGATCAAGCTCGAGAACCCGCACCTGTGGAACGACGAAATGAAACAGGCTGCGACGCAGATGATCCTGGAAGCCACGCAGCTCGAAATCGACTACGCCCGCGACACCATGCCGCGCGGTGTGCTCGGCATGAACGCCGTGATGATGGAAGAGTATCTGCAGTTCATCGCCAACCGCCGTCTCGTGCAGATCGGCCTGAAGGAACAGTTCCCCGGCGCGCAGAACCCCTTCCCATGGATGAGCGAGATCATGGACCTGCGCAAGGAGAAGAACTTCTTCGAGACGCGCGTGATCGAGTATCAGACGGGCGGCGCCCTGAGCTGGGATTGATCAACAAAAGGCCGGCTCACTGCCGGCCTTTTTCGATGCTAACGAACATTAGTACGCACCACGCAACGCAGTAGACAGCAGTACCACCACTCACTGCAGAGGAACGCCTACATGGCAACCGATAAAACCGAATTCGAAGAAAACGCCGAGCAGGCGCTGATGACGCTCGAACAACTGAGCCAGACGCTGGAGGTCATGACCTGCGTCGTCGACCGTCTGAAGAACCACCTCACCCGTCAGCTCTCGCTGAACGCCGAACTGTTTCAGGACGATGCCGAGAAGGTGCGCCAGGCGGAGGAAGCCGAGCGCGTCGAAGCGGCGCGGCAGTTACACGAGGAGAGTCTCGTGGTGGAGATTACGCAGAGGGAGATGGAGGATGGGGTGGCGCCTTCGAAGAAGGTGGTGCATTGAGCCCTTGAAAAAGCTCTAGGTGAATATCTGTGTACGATGGCAGAGGTATCGCTAACTTAATTTTGGACCACTGTGATGAACGTGGATTGGAGCTAACCAACCTAAAAATCCAGAAAATTCTTTACTTCTGCCACGCTTGGTTCCTTGTTTCTCGCGCGACACCGTTAATAAAGCAAAATTTCGAAGCATGGGAATACGGACCGGTACTTCCATACCTGTACAGAGAATTGAGCCATTACAAGAACCAACCAATTAAAGGAAGGATCAAGGGCTACAACCCAGCAACGAATAAGATTGAGCAGATTTATCCGGACATCACTAATGATCACAAAGAGTCCTTGCGAGCAGTAGCAGAAATATACGCGCGATACTCAACGAGCCAATTAATAGAAATGAGCCATGTAGCAAATGGCCCCTGGTGGAACACGTGGAACCACACAGGGCAACTCAACCCTGGAATGAGAATTAGCAACGAAGAAATACTGAAGTTCTATACCGTGTACAGACCAAGCTTTACTCACTGAGGACAGCCCCTGATGAGCACACTAAAAGTTCCAAGCCTTCAGCATCTAGCAAGAATCTGGAGGCCTACTCCAGAAGGGGTAGAGAAAGAACTATTACGTCTCGCCAGGAACAAGCCGTTGTTCAGCTACGAAATACTGAAAAACGTACCTTTTGATTTCCTTTATTTCAAAGTACCTAAAGAACAAGTCGCGCGTGGGATAGAACGGAAAGAACGACGTCTCTCCATCAGAAACAACCTTTTAGACATAGTGGCGCTGCTTCACTCCCATTGCAGTAGCATTACCCCAGAGTTCGTTCTCCCTGTTGGCCTCCAGTATTACTCTCTCGCAAGAAATCTGAGAATCCCTTTCTCTCCCACCCTGATGTATCGCGAGAACGGGCAAACATTCTTTCCCTGGTTCATATACTGGCGGGACAACCCCCTCACTATGGAGCAATTTTCCCTCTTCGTAACGTTAGTGGAGGAAATGCTCCGTCAAGACCCCGCGCTCGAGGGGGCCAAACTCCAAATAGTGGATATAAGTGCCCCTAGCAAGAAAGATCCCCGCAAGCTTGAAGTCCTGGATACCGAATCGCTGCCAAGGCTCTCTGATTCCGAGAAGCGTGAAAAGCTGGCCATCTTCGTCGAGGGATTTGAAAGAGCTCAAACTACGCTGCTTAGCGAAGTACATGAGGAGGAGATGAATCAAACTATCTCCTCATCGAACACAGCTCAGCTTCCACTTTTCCAGAATTCAGACCTTTAATCATCCAAAGAAAGCATTCATCACAGCCTGACTAGAGACTCCCCGACTCATTCGAAATGTAGCTCGAGATATAGACTGCTTGATGACATAGACTGTCGCCAGAATTGGCGCCATTTAACCGAAAGGAGCAATGCGCCCCTCTCGAGACGACCTCTTCCTAACATCCAATCAAACACACTAGCCAAGCAAGACAGCAAAGAAAACGAACGAGCCGAGAAAATATCAACTCGACATACGTAACCTTAAATCCTTAGCAATTCTTAGCAACCACAGCAAGAACCTTCCTTGGCGCACAAACCTACACCAAAAAACACCATGAATTACGCGTTCAAATTTTGCCTCACAATAAATTCGTTACTTTTTTCTCTCGTAGTGTTCTTAGTAAACCAAGGGATCACGCTTAACGACTTTATTGAGCGCCTACCTGAGATACCGAAATTCGCCTCATATGCCGCGTATGCCTTGGCCATTTTCTGCCTTAACATAGGCTCTCTTTGGCTAACAAATTTCTTAGGAAAAGACACCCTGTCAAACCAGGACCTGATGGGACACCCACCTCCCGGAGGTCCCACCAACTTCTCCTCGCGAAGCTCCTTCTCTCCGCCACTCACAACCAGACCTTGAAAAATCGCAGACACACCAAACCCTGCCCACCTCGTGGACAGTCTTCGGTGATGCAGGGTTTACGCTACTTCACGTAGCGCACGGCGTCCGAGGGTTTCCAGCTTCTCCAATCCATCCAGCAGGGTGTTGGATTCTTTCTCGATCTCTTTGCTCAGCAGATTCCATTGCTGTGCACTTAGACCAAGCACACTCAGCAACTTCGGAGTCTCTTCACTGATGAAGCCTCGCTTGCGTGAATGCTTGGCACGTCCATACCAATCCACCAGCTCCAGATAGTCGCGGTAGCGGAAAGGTATCGTTGCCTTCGTCTGCTTCTGTCTTTCGACTTCAGCGAAGGGCATCAAACGCGGCTTGGGTTCTTTGGCTGTTTCGCGCCTGGCGCGCCGAATCCGATCTTGGATGGAAGTGAAATCAGAGCTCGGAAGATCCTTGGCGATGCCTGCTCTCACGGGATTGAGATCGACATATGCCATGCAGGCCAGTAACGCGGTTTCATCCTTGAGCGCTTGTGACTTGAAGCGCCCTTCCCAGAAGCGTCCTGTACAACCGTCTTCCTTGTTGGCTCGTAGCGCGATCACATAGTTCAGACAGGCCATGAAATGGCTCAGGTTACAAAGACGTGCTCGCCACTCATTGACCAACAGCTTGAGCTCCTTGTGCTCATAGCTGGCGAGCTCTTCTTCATTCAGATAACGCTGTAATAGCTCTGGACCTCGATAGAGGCGTCCCCAGCGCCGGCACACTTCGTCATCACTCCAGCCATCGGCGCGAGCTTTGTCGATGTGTAGCAGCAGATGATAGTGGTTGCTCATCACCGCATAGGCAGCGATATTCACTGCGAACACTTCAGCGAGGAATTTGATGCGAGCAACCAACCAGGCCTTGCGGTGATCGAAGCTGCGTCCGCGCTCATCCCTGCCCATCAGGAATGCACGACGTACGCAGCGACTGATGCAGTGGTAGTAAGGCGTCGTGTCGAGTGACACGAGCTGTGAGCGTGGGCGAGTCATTCTCGAGGCAGTCCGTTGCGCGAGATGAGCTCAGTCTAGATTCCCTTCTGCAAGCTCGCCACTTTGGGTGGGTGTCCCCAGCTCTCCGCTTCGGGTGGGTGTCCCCGGCTCTCCGCTTCGGGTGGGTGTCCCCGGCTCTTAGATTGGGTGGGTGTCCCCGGCTCTTAGAACACCTTCTCCAGCAGAATGCCTATCGATGTACAGGTATCACATACCGGAAAAACCACCCCGGATGTATCGGAAAAGAACTCCAGTTTCAGTTGGTCGAGATCTCTGCGGTCGCTGTCACCGATTCGATAGAACATCCAGTTGGCTCGATTTCCCATGTACGAATACCTGAGGGTATTGCCGCTCTGCTCAACGCCTGGAAGCGCAATGAGAAGCACCTGATTGCCCTTCTCCTGCACCACGAAGAATTGAGTCGGATTGTGCTTCGCGCGCCAGACTCCGCTGTAACTCGTTCCTGCATCGGCGGCGAAGCCGAGGGCAGGCACCAGAAAGAGCAGTGCAGCAAGGAACTTTTTCATGATCACTCCTGTTGGGATAAGACTGATTAGTTTTACGAATCACAGCGTGGCTGCTGGCAAGCAACAACCGAGTCTGCTCGGCGCATCGATGGGACACTCACACGGGAAAAAATTCAAGACCTTTGCCTTAGCAGATTAATCTCCTCGAACATCGTGCACTCTTTAGGAAACTTTAGATGTGTGTTCTCGCTTCTTGCGGGCTACGAAGTCAGCTTTGAATCCTCGAAACCCGCACTTCCATTTATTGTTCTTGTAGAGACATCCGCCAGTGTGGACCCAATCGACCCGCGAGCTGCCGGCATCCTGTGCAGGGCGCAGTGCGCAGAGCGGGACACCCACCTCAACAAGACACCTCATGAGAAGCGTAGTGCCAACAGCACCAAGTGACAGTGGCCTCTGACCCATACACCTGCACACCTTCCCTCTACAGCCGCCAGTTATTCCGAAGTGAGCGTCCCCTGCCTTTCCCTCTCTTACACAGCGAGGTGAGTGTCCCCTCTTTTCATACACAGTGGGGTGGCTGTCCCCTCCTTTCCCTCCTCCTTTCCCTAGGGTGACCGTCCCCTCTTTCCCCACAATTATTGAGAACCCCTGTTCCACATTCGTCTTGTTATGCCACTCGATCCATTGCTAGCATCCAAAGCCGGCCGGCAGAGTAGTGCTGTCCCACTGACCGACCCACGAAAACAACAAGTCCAACAATAGACATGGAAGAGGGGGTAGCACTGTGTCAGCGTCCAAAACCGCTGTATCGCATCGTCGTCGTAGGTTCTTCGTTTCAACTCTCTCCGCGGCCATAGCAGCCGTTCTCGCAGGTCCCGGGCAAGCCCAAGCCCAGCAGCAAGAAGCCATCGAAGAAGTCTCCGTCACTGGCTCCCGCATCAGACAACTCTCCACCTTCGACACACCAGTACCAGTCACCACCATGACACCGGTGGAGCTGTTCAACTTCGAACCTGGCAACAACATCGCCCGTCAGCTGGGTGCCCTGCCGCAGTTCTTTGGCAACGTTTCGGTCCAGAACGTAGGCGTTGGCCTCGTGTCCACCTCCGGCACGTCGTCGCTGAACCTGCGCAGCCTCGGTGGTAACCGCACGCTGGTACTGCTCGACGGCATTCGTGTGGTGCCCGCGGCGAAGGACGGCCTCGTCAACGTCGACGCCTTCCCCACCGCACTGATGCGCAGCGTCGACGTCGTGACAGGTGGTGCTTCTGCCGCCTACGGCGCCGACGCCGTGGGTGGTGTGGTGAACTTCGTGCTCAACCGTGAATTCGAAGGCTTCACCGCCGACCTCGGCACGGGTGTCAACGAATTCGGTGATGGGCAGATGTGGAATGCCTCCGTCGCCGGCGGCAAAGCCTTCATGGACGGCAAACTGAATCTCATCGGCTCCGCCGAGATGCGCTGGATCGATCAGATCCAACGTCTCGCCAGCGAAGTGCCCGAGATGCGCCGCTGGGGTCTGGTGACCAACCCGGCCTGGCGCCCCACCGATCCACCCGGCACCAACCCACGTCAGATCACCTTGCCCTGGGTGGCCTCCACCGCCAGTTCACCCTATGGCCTCATCCTCGCGCCGGGCACGCCGCTCGACCGCATGCGTTTCACTCAGGATGGTCAGAACATCACGCCCTTCATTCTTGGCGACATCTCTTCCGTGAGTGGTCCCGGCAGCACGCAGTCCACTTCCGGTGGCCCCGACGCGATGCTGTCCAACGACGCATTCGGCGGTGGCATCGGCGGTACGGCCTCCGAGACGCAATCCGTCTTCTTCGGCGCGCAGTATCAATTCACCGACAACTTCTCGGTCTTCGCGCAGTACCTCTACGGCCGCACCGACGCCAGATCCACCTCCAACCGCGGCGGCGCGCTCTACTACAGTACCTGGGCGCCTTCCATCGCGATCGACAACGCCTACCTCCCCGAGAACGTGCGGCAGATCATGCAGGAATATGGCCTCACGCAAATCTCGGTGCACAAGAATGGCAACTTCGCGGGCTTGCGCGAGCCCGGCTATGACCGCACCGACAGCAAGGTGATCACCACCAAGTCCTTCGCAGCCGGTTTCGATTGGGATCTGGGTTTCCGCGACTGGCACCTGCGTGGTGTGTGGCAGGAAGGCACCTCCGATCGTCACGCCGTCTTCGGCACACTCTGGCGTGTGGACCGAGCGTTCCTGTCGATGGATGCCGTGCGCCATCCGGAAACCGGTGCCATCGTCTGTCGCGTGCAGCTCTACAACCCCACGCCCGAGCAATTGGCGGCATCGCCGTCGATCCAGAACGCCATCTCGCCGCGTTCTGCGCCCGGCGCCGTCCGTCCCGGTGATCCCGGCGCCCTGCCCGTGCTTTCGCCGATCGGCCTCGACAACACCGTGCGCGACTGTGTGCCGCACAACGTCATGGGCGCAGGCAACATGAGTCAGGAAGCACTCGACTACGTGAATGGCGAACCAAAGGTGGGTTTCGGCGAAGTGGAGCAAAGCTTCGGTGAATTGTTGCTCAGTGGTCAGTTGCACGAAGGTTGGGGCCCGGGCTCCATCAACTTCGCCACTGGTTTGACGTTCCGCGATCAAAGCTTCTGGGACGACACCGGTCCCTATGACATCACCACCTACGTCAGCGGTCCGCGCAACGATCCTGCACTCGGCATTCGGGGGATTCCGAGCGGTTACACCTCCGCCAACAACATGCACTACATCTCGACGCTGCCGATCATCAGCGGCGATGCCAAGGTGTGGGAGGCCTTCGCCGAGGTAACGGTGCCGATATGGGAAGGCTCGATCGGTGGCCAGGAACAGAATCTGAGCACCGACTTCGCCTTTCGTCGTTCCGACTACGATCGCAGCGGTGGTGTCGACAGTTGGAAGCTAGGCGTCAACTTCCAGGTACTCGACGACGTGCGACTGCGCTACACCAAGTCGCGTGACGTGCGTGAACCAACCTTCTCGGAACTCTTCGACGCACAAGGTTCCAACGGTGTGATCCAGGATCCTCGCTTCGATCGGCGTGAATTCCAGATCACGCTGACGCAGGGCGGCAACGCGAACCTCGCTCCCGAAGTCGCCGACACCATCACCGCTGGTGTCGTGTGGACACCCACTGGCTCCTTCCTCGACGGTCTGCAGATTTCGGTGGACTGGTATGACGTGCAGATCAAAGGCGCGGTGGGCACGCTCGGTGCGCAGAGGATCGCGGAGGAATGCTTCCTCAACAACAACCAGAGCCTGTGTGCGCAGATCCAGCTCAATGAGCGCAATGAGGTCACGCGCATCTACAACACCTATCTCAACGTGGCGCAGGCGCGTGTGCGAGGCATCGACTATGAGGTGGGCTATCGCTTCGAACCGGACTTCTTCAGGAGCGAAACGGAAAGTTTCTCGATCCGCGCCTTGGCCGGTTACGTCGCCGAACGTAGCGATACGCCTGCAGGCGGTACTCCGCTCGACGTTGCCGGTGGTTTGGGCACGCCCGATCTGACTGCGGTACTCACCACCAACTATCGCGTGGGTCCGTTCGGGTTGATGATCCAGGGTCGATTCACCGACGTCTCCCGCATCAACACCATGTGGGAAGAAGGCATCGACGTCGACAAGAATACCGTGCCCTCCTACACCTGGTGGAGCACGGGCTTGAGCTACAACGGCGAAACCGCCACGGGCGCTACCTGGCGTGTCGGTCTGAACATTCAGAACGTGTTCGACCGCAAACCCAACCCGGTGCCGAACGTCTCCACCCGCTTCGCCATCCAAGGCCTGACGGGCGATCTCTACGGCCGTCGCTACAACCTGAACTTCAACTACAGCTTCTGAAGTCAGGCTCGACATCGGTGCTCAGCCAGTGAGTCACCAGCTGCCAACGGACCCCGGGGTTTTCCCGGGGTTCGTTTTTATGCGGAAGATTGTGGCATCGGTATACGCCACTGCGTTGATGAGAGTGGTGAGCCCCTTGTAAAACGAACGTGGTGGACACCTAGCTACCGCAACCGCTGCACTGCGCATGAGGTGCATGGGCTGCATGCAGGAGCACTGCAATGATTGCAAGACATTCGTTCCTGAATCACTTCCATACGAATCTCATGCCCAAGAATTGTAGATGCATCTGCTTCGCCTTCTCATTTAGCTCTTGCTCAGCCACGGGATGCGGCCGGCCTGGAGCGACGTAACACCGCCGTTACTTCTCACTTTCACCAAGGTGGAAGTGACTTCATTTGGGGGCCGTGCTATAGGTGCAAGCCACGCCGTAAGCCTGCTCACCCGCAAGACGAACGTGCGTATGCCGTTTGTTTTTGTGCTGGAGATCCGACCATGCAAGTCGTTAAACGCATACTGGTGTTGAGCTTTCTGCCGCTGTCCTTGCTACCCGCCGTCAGTCAAGGTCAGCATGATGAAGGCGGCCGATGGAAGAGCGGTGAGCAGCTCTACCAGAAGGTCTGCGGTCACTGTCACGCGGCCGGCGTTGGACCTTCCTTGACCGGTCGCGGTTTGCCGGACACCTACATCAAGGTCTTCGTCCGCAATGGTTTCAACGCCATGCCCGCCTTCCCCGCCACCGCAGTCGACGATGCCTCCATCTCCCTGATCGCCGAATATCTCGCCAGCCTGCCACCCGCTCCTGAACCCACTCCCACGAGGAACGCCCAATGAGCATCGATCGTCGCTTCGTGCTCAAGAGTGCGTCCTTGAGCACGCTCGCTGCCTTGACGCTCGCGCGCGCCGACATGGCACTGGCCGCTACCCGCGCTGCGTCCATGAACAACACTCATCCCGTGCTGGTGCTGACGAACGACAGCACGGAGCCCAGCCCTGCCGAAGCCGCTTTTCTGCAGGGTGCCTACGCGGCGCAGGGGCACGCTCTGCAGCTGCAACGTGTGGATTACGAACCCAAGGTGATTCGTGCACTCGAACGACAACTGCGCAGCGACGAAACAATGCAGGTGATCGGCCTGCTGCATGATGGACTCGCCACGCTGGTGGTCGATGCCGCACGTAGCGCAGGTGCTCGTATGCAATGGTTGAGCTTGCATCAGATCACGCCAAATGCGGTGCATCATCGCTTGCTGAACGCCGATGCCGATGTGTGCTCCTGCGACACCGATGCAAGTTCGATGTACTGGCTTACTGAACTTGCTCATGTCTTGGCCGCGCCAACACTGAATTCCGCCATGCTGCCGAAAATCGAGTCGCGTACTGACAAGGCGATCAGCGGCAGTTTCGTTTCATTTTCGATCGCAGTGGGGAGGCCAAATCATGGCTGATGCAAACAACGGCGTGCTGCCGCGCGGAGTGGTGCAAGCAGAATTCGAGCAGGCAGTAATCAAGTTTCGTGCGCTGCTGGGGGACGAGAATGTATTGGTGGCGGCCGATCAACTCGCGCCCTACAACAAGATCATGATGTCGGTGGATAACGCTGAACATGCGCCTTCTGCCGCAGTGACGGCGACCACCGTGGAGCAGGTGCAAGGCATCGTGCGCATCTGCAACGAACACAAGATTCCGGTGTGGACGATTTCGACTGGCCGCAACTTCGGTTATGGCTCGGCTGCACCGGGACAACGCGGCCAGGTGATTCTCGACCTCAAGAAGATGAACAAGATCCTCAAGGTCGATCCGGTGATGTGTTATGCACTGGTGGAACCCGGCGTCACCTATGGACAGCTCTACGACTACATCCAGGAGAACGACTATCCCTTGATGTTGTCGTTCCCCGCGCCATCCGCCATCGCCGGCCCCTTGGGCAATACGATGGATCGCGGCGTTGGTTACACGCCCTATGGCGAACACTTCATGATGCAGTGCGGCATGGAAGTGGTACTCGCCAATGGCGAGATCCTGCGCACCGGCATGGGTGGTGTACCTGGCAGCAATACCTGGCAGATCTTCAAGTGGGGTTTCGGCCCGACGCTCGACGGCATGTTCACGCAGGCCAACTACGGTATCACCACCAAGCTCGGCTTTTGGCTGATGCCCAAGCCTCCTGTGTTCAAACCTTTCGAGGTCGTGTTCGACGACGAAGCCGACATCAATGAAATCGTCGAAATGCTGCGTCCCTTGCGCATCAACGGTGTCATTCAGAACTCAGTGGTAATCGCCAACATCCTGTGGGAAGCGAGCACGGCAGGCGTGCGCCGTTCCGACTACACCATGGAGCCAGGCTCGACATCGGACGAAATCCTGCGTGAAATCCAGACCACCACAGGCCTCGGTGCGTGGAACGTCTATGCCGCGCTCTATGGCACGCAGGAGCAGGTGGACGTGAACTGGAAGATCGTCACCGATGCCTTCGCTTCGCTCGGCAAGGGGCGTATCGTCACGGAAGAAGAAGCCGGCGATCGTCAGCCCTTCAAGTATCGTGCGCAGTTGATGTCCGGCGTGCCCAACCTGCAAGAGTTTGGACTCTACAACTGGCGTGGCGGCGGTGGCTCGATGTGGTTCGCGCCGGTGAGCGAAGCGCGTGGCAGCGAGTGTGAGAAACAGGCGCGTTTGGCCAAGAGCATTCTCAACAAACATGGCCTCGACTACGTAGGTGAATTCATCGTCGCACCGCGCGACATGCATCACGTGATCGACGTGCTGTTCAACCGCGCCGACCCTGAAGAAACCGCACGCGCCGACGCTTGCTTCAACGAGCTGCTGGATGAATTCGAGAAGGAAGGTTATGCCGTGTACCGTGTGAACACTCGTTTCCAGGAACGCGTGGCGCGCAGTTATGGCAAGGTGAAACGCGACGTCGAACACGCCATCAAACGTGCACTCGATCCCAACAACATCCTCGCCCCCGGCAAGTCCGGCATCGATCTGGATAACTACACGGGTTGATGGCATTCCCCAGGTTGGGCTGCAGTCCAAAACGGAAGCAGCCCAATCATCCATCCCAACAAACAATGGATCTCTTGCTTGCTCGCCGCGTGTGGCTCCCAGTATTCACGCGTGATTGCTCCAGCTTCGCACAAGGCTAGCAGGCTTTCAGAAATTTTCCTGATGCGTTTGGTGGCTGTCCCTTTATTACTCCTTTGAGTGCGCCACCACCGAGGTGACTGTCCCCTTGTGAGTTACGCGTGATTGCCCAGCTTCGCACAAGGCTAGCAGGCTTTCAGAAACTTTCCTGATGCATTTGGTGGCTGTCCCTTGATTACGCCTTTGAGTGCGCCACCACCGAGGTGACTGTCCCCTTGTGAGTTAAGGTGAGTGTCCCCTTGTGAGTTCCCTCTCACCCTTTGCCACTATCGCCGGTGGCTGTCCTCTGTTCGTATATGCAGATTTGCAGTGGCTGTCCCCTTACCACCCTTACCAATTATGGTGACTGTCCCGCATCACTACCTCGCTCCAAGTGTCCATCCCCCACCACGAGGTGACTGTCCCCTTGCGAGTTCCGAGGTGACTGTCCCCTTAAGTAAGAGTTCAAGTGACTGTCCCGTTATGACGAGGTTTGCGATGGCGAAGTGACTGTCCCCAGTTGCGTGCGCAACTAAGGTTTGATGTGGAACGCGATCATGCGTATACATGATTCTCATCACTTCTTCTTACCCGTCACTCAGGGATCGGCATCCACACCAACCCTGCCAGAAATGTCTTGGCTTCTGCTCACGTCCTCAAGCTGGCTTTGGTACAATGACGCCGCATTTTTCAGCCTTTTCTCACTTCTGCATTACGCGACATTCCTTCATGCGATCCACCTTGTATCTGTTGCCAGGGCTCCTGTGCGATGCCCGGGTCTGGCGTCATCAGGCACTTCATCTACAGGACATCGTGGACATTCGCATCCCCGACTTCAGCCGGTTCGACTCACTCGAAGCGATGGCGGATTGCGTATTGGCCGAGGCGCCGCAGGAGTTCTATCTCGCTGGCCACTCCATGGGCAGCCGCGTAGCGATGGTCATCGTCGACAAGGCACCTGAACGCGTACGCAAACTCGCGCTCCTGAATACCGGACTACATTCGGCGCGTCCAAACGAGCAGGAAAAACGCGAAGCATTGATCGCACTCGCGGAAAAAGAGGGAATGGCCGCACTCGCTCGCACCTGGGCTCCACCGATGGTGGATCCGGCACGTCAGAACGACGAGGCATTCATGCAGAGCATTTATGAGATGGTGGAAGACTATTCGGTCGATAGCTTTCGTCGTCAGATCACTGCGCTGCTGAATCGTCCCGATGCGACGGCATCATTGAGGAAGGCGCCGAAAGGCACCTTGTTGCTCAGTGGTCATCAGGATCGCTGGAGCCCGCCGTCGCAGCACGAAGAAATATCCCGTATTTTGTCGGACCATCCCGGCGTGGTGTTGATCGACAACAGCGGCCACATGGCACCGATGGAACAACCGAGCGCAGTTACAGCGGCGCTGCGTCGGTGGCTGCTTGCGAAATAAACAGCGCGTCCCTGCGCCGACAAGCGTCTATGGCTAGTGCAATTCGAAGCAGTATCTGAAGAGATACTGCTCAGGCTGGTGCCAGCGCTTGCGTGCCGGCAGCCGTATTCGAGATGGGGATGTGGTAGTTGCGATGCACTTCGCGCACCGGCCCGCGCAAGGCATTGCGCGCTGCCACCCACATGATGATTTCCAAACCAGCAGTGCCTACGGCTTCGATGATGTCTTCACTACTGAACTGCTCGATCCAGCTCGGATCTTCGTTCAGTAGACTGTCCATGAACTTGCGATCGAACTCTGGATTCAAGTGACCCGCGCGCTCACCCTCGAGCTGGTGCGAAAGACCGCCAGTGCCCACGATCAATACACGCTTGTCGGAATCCCACGCACGAATCGCATCACCCACGTTGCGACCCAACATCGCGCAGCGACGCGCTGAAGGGAACGGATACAACACGGTGTTGAGCGAGATCGGCACGGTCGCGATCGGACACGCCGGCTGACCGGGGAACAATAACTTCAATGGCAACGCGAAGGCGTGGTCGACCATCATGTCCTGACAGATGGTCATGTCGAAGTCGTGATCGACCAGATGATTGATCAGCTGCCACGACAGTTCTTCGTCGCCCGCGAAGGGTGGGTAGTCCGGCTGGCCCCAACCTTCATCTCCATTGACGTACTGCTGACCCGCGCCGATGGCGAAGGTCGGCATCTTGTCGAGGAAGAAGTTGAGACCGTGGTCGTTGTAGAACACCACTGCCACGTCCGGCTTCACTTCCTCCAACCAACGATGGATGGGAGGAAAGCCATCGAAGAAAGGCGACCAGTACGGATCCTGCTGCAGGCCGTGGGCGAGCGCCTTACCAATGGAGGGGACGTGAGACGTGTTTACACATCCAACTATCTGGGCCATGACTCATGCCGCCGATGCGAACAGCATCGCAGTGAACTCTGCCTTGCTCATGCCGGTCTGCATGGCACCCCAGTCCTGCACGTCCAGTCCGAGAAGACCGGCGTACTTGCCCAGGTAATAAATGTTGCCGCCCAACCGCTGCAATCCGATCAGATCGCGGTCGAGGATGGCGCGCGTTTGCGCCTCCGTCAGCCCATAGCGCTCACAGTACGACTTTTGGTCGCGAGTGAACGCCTCTCGGTTGGCGGCATCATTAAACGAAAAACACATCCTGTTGAGAGCGTAGCCCTGGCGGGCGTTCTTGCCGGACAGGATGTAGGTACCGGGAATTTCGCGTTTCATACAACTCTGCACTGACCCTGGACGGTCATGTTGGGCGCGCAGTGTCGGCGATTCGATTGATCGGATAAATGGCTGTTTTTGGTGCTATTCAATTAATTTTTTTCATGTATTCTGCAACCCCATGAAACGGCTTAGTTTTCTCGATCTCGATGGCAACCTGCTCAGGCTGCTGCTGCACCTCACGGAAGAGGAGTCCATCTCACGTGCTGCGGAAAACCTGGGGGTTACACAAAGCGCGGTGTCGCACATGCTCAACCGTCTGCGTGAGATCGTCGGTGATCCGGTGATGGTGAAGTCCGGACGCGGAGTAGTCGCCACCGCGCGCGCCAAGCAGCTAGCGGTGAAGGCGCGCGTTCTGTTGGATGAGATGCGGGAATTCTCTTTCGCCGATGATTTCGATCCGGCGGAGCAGACCGGCCAGATCACGATTGCGGCCGACGACCTACAGCGTGGTCTACTGCTTCCCGCGCTGCTGAAACGTCTCAAGGCCGAGGCGCCTGCGATCTCTTTACGCGTCATCCCTGCGGACGTTCCTACGCTCGAGATGTTCCGCACCAACCAGTGTGTACTGGCGATTTCACCGCGCCCGCCGGATGGCATCGAGATCATCCAGAAGCGTCTGTTCGAAGACCGCTACCTGGTGTTCTTCGATGGCACCCAGCGCAGCGCACCTACCACTGTGGAGGAATACTGCGCGGCCGAGCACGTTACGGTGAGCTTCACCTCGAGCCAGCACCTGCGCATCGACCGTGATCTTCCCAAACAAGGGATTCACCGCCGCTTCGCCGTGGAGGTCGCCGGCTTCGGCGGCATCCCCGCCTTCATCCACGGCAGCGACCGTCTCACCACACTGCCCAGCCTTCTGCGCCACGACCTGCTCAAGGAACTGCAGCATTGCGAGCTTCCGCTCCCCAGCGCTCCCCTGACCGTCTACATGATCTGGCACGCCCGCTACCAGAACGACCCCGCCCACATCTGGCTTCGCCATCACCTGGAAGCCGTTACGCATGATCTGTTGGCGCTGGCTGAGGGTTGAGGACAGCCACCGTCTGAAACTTGAAATTTGGGACACTCACTCCCTCTGACTTGGGACACTCACTCCCTCAGTTCGGGGACACTCACTCCGACGGCGCCCGGATTGGGGGAAGCTCGGATTGGGGACACCCACCCTACCTGTGGGCGCTTGAAGCAGCACTCATCGTGTGTGCTCTAGCTGCAGACTCAATTGGATCTCCACTGGACCAACCTGCTCGAGGAACAAACGACGCGGCGGTGAGTGTCCCCATTCCCGCGATTCCTCATCGCTGACGTGGCGAGCAACGGGATGAGGGGATGGAGGGATGAGAGAGGGATGAGTGGCTGTCCTCTTTTTCCGCTCGTGCGGCTATGGTCTTCTCAAAGGTGAGTGTCCCCCGCTTTCGCCGCCGGTTTCGAGTATTCCCGGTTCCCAGAAGGCGGCTATCCCTGCCTGTCCGTCCCTGCCTGTCCCTTCTCAAAGGTGAGTGTCCCGTCTGCCTCCCCCCGTCTGTCCTTGGCCTTCTCAAAGGCAACAGAGATCAAAGGTGAGTGTCCCCATCTCTATCTGTGTTCTCGAAAAGGTGAGGGTCCCTATCGCTGTGAGCGTCCCAATCTCTTAAACACTCGTTCAGCGAATGGCGTGCGAAACAGTCCATAACGCTCACGCACGACCATTTTGATCACGAAGGTCAACTAACTCTGGGGTTGGCATTCTAGTTGCAGTAGATTCGGCTTTTCGTTTTTTGTGTATCCCTTGCACGCAGTGCCCGTTGGAGTGTTCGTCGAATGTTGATCCGCTACACCAGAGCCAGCCTACTGGCCTCTTGTTTTGCTCTCTTCAGCTCACAGGTCGGCGCCGCCGATCTTCCCAACTTGCAGCTCCCCCGTATCGATGGCACTCCCACACTCGATGACTTCGCCGGCATGGCTCCGGCCACGCCTCTCGCGCGCAGCATGGTGCGCGTCGATTCACTGCAGCAGCGCTTGCCCGTCAATGGTGCACCGGCTTCGGAGCGCACCGAGGTTTATCTCGGTTATGACTCGGAAAACCTCTACGCCATCTTTCTTGCCTTCGACTCCCGTCCGGATCTGATTCGCGCCACGATGTCCTCGCGCGAAGTCATCGACGGCGACGACACTGTCGAACTCGTGCTCGACACCTTCGCCGACCAGCGCACCGCGTACGCCTTCCGCGTCACGCCATTGGGTTTGCAATGGGACGCCCGCTGGACCGAGGGCGGCTCGAGTTTCGACAGCTCCTGGGAAGCCGTCTGGTACAGCGATGGGACACTCACCGACCAGGGCTACATCACCACGCTGCGGATTCCGCTCACCAGTCTGCGGTTCCCGAGTGGTGACGAACAAACCTGGCGCATCCAGGTCGGCCGTCGCATCCCGCGTCTGAGTGAAGAGGCCTATTGGCCGGCCTACTCTCTCGAACTCGAAGGTCGCCTCAACCAGACCGCGATGCTCACTGGTCTGCGTGGGGTGGAGCCCGGCAACAACATGATGTTCATCCCCTATCTCTTCTCGCGTTCCGCCGACACCTTGTCGACACGTGCGCCTGGTGGTCCCGCGATGGTGAGCGATCAGGAATACACGGTGGGGATGGACGCCAAGCTCATCTTCAATGATTCCTGGGTGTTGGACCTCACGCTCAATCCCGACTTCTCGCAAGTGGAATCGGACGAGCCGCAGGTGACGGTGAACGAACGCTTCGAAGTGCAATTCCCCGAGCGTCGTCCTTTCTTCATCGAGAACGCCGACTTCTTCTCCACCGACTCCAATCTCGTCTTCACACGACGCATCGTCGACCCCGAAGCCGGTCTGCGCTTCACCGGCCGCAGCAACGGTTGGGGCTTCGGCGCGATCGTGATGAACGACGTAGCGCCCGGCAAGAACCGCGACGAGGGAGATCCGCTCAAAGACGAGGAAGCCTTCATCACGGTACTGCGCGGCTTCCGCGATCTGTCCGATCAGAACCGCGTCGGTGTGCTTTTCACCGACCGTGAACTCGGTGACGGATACAACCGTGTGGCCAGCATCGATGGCCGCATCAAGTTGAATCCGAACTGGGTAACGACGCTGCAGGTGATCGGTACTGACACCAAGCCACTCGATGGCGGCGCTTCGTACACCGGTGCGCAGCGCAACTTCAAACTCGATCGCAGTGGACGCACTTTCAACACGCACATCCACTACATCGCCACCAACCACGGTTTCGTATCGCAATTGGGTTTCGGCAACCGCAACTATCGTCCCGACACCTACGGCCTGCACGGCAACGCGCAGTGGAACTTCTACCCCGAAGATTCCTGGATGATCCGCTGGGCGTCGCGTTTCAATGGCTCCCATCTCGAAGACAGCACTGGCACGCGCTTGTACCAGGAGGCCTCGCCGATGTTCGTGGTCCAGACCTCCACCACGGAAACGCGCATCAACTTCAGCGACTTCGCCGAGACGCTGCGCCCACATGACTTCGCGGGCCTGCCCACGAACACCACCTACCACTACAAGCACTGGAACATCGCCTACGACAACAGCATGCTCTCCAGCCTGATCGTGAATGCGTCCTATCGCTTCGGTACGGCGCTGAACACCGTCCCTGCGCTCGGCATGATGCCGGACGTTGCCGACACCACGCGCACCGATGTCACGCTGCTATGGCGTCCCATCGATCGTCTGCGAGTGAAAACCACCTATCTCGACACCGACCTCGAGATGAGCAACGGTGACAAGGTGTTCACCAACCGCATCCTGCGCAGTACTTGGAACTATCAATTCAACAAAGAACTCTCGCTGCGCTTCATCGGTCAGTACGATCACACCGATGCGGGACCTGCCACCCGACTCGAAACCAGCAAGAACCTCAACTTCGACCTCTTGCTGCGCTACGTGATCAACCCCTGGTCAGCGTTCTACGTCGGTTACAACAGCAACTCTCGCAACTTCGACATCATCGAAGATGAGGAAACCGGCGAGCGCGAACTCATCGCCACCAATGACTTGCGTCAAGATGGCGAGCAATTCTTCGTGAAGTTTTCCTACATGTGGCAGTACTGAGTAGTGGCGCCAGCCCCACTCATGGCGGATGCCCGGGCTTGATGCTCTTGGCCGATTGGAAGCTCAATTGCTGATCGGTTTCATGCGCTTCGAGCCCGAGCGGCGCCAGCACGAAGCCCACGTGATCACCGAAGTCCACCGACCTCTCCACTGCCCCCGCAAACCAACACTCACACGCATCGAGAATCGGCACACCGTATTCCTCGCGCCACTCCACGCGCGAAAACTTGTCGATCTCATCACCGGTCGTGCCACCGAAGAGATCCGCCAGCGCCTTGTGCTCGTCGCCGACCACATGCACCGCCAACACCGATGCGCGACGGACGAGTTCGTAGGTGTGATTCTTCTTGGAAATGCAGGCGAGAAAGCGCGGCGGATGAATGCTGCACTGCGTCGCGAAGCCGATCAGACAACCGCTACGTTCACCATCGACGGCCGTGGTGACGATGTACACGGGATAATCGAGCACCTTCGCAAACTGCGCGAACGGTGCCGTGTGATAAAGGTTCTGCTCGTGTTGCTCTGCCATGACTCGCTCCATCTTTTGCATGGAGCCTAGTCAGAAGGCGATGGCAGCACCAACACACGACTCGTAGAACGTTAAGTGCGACACATTCGTGATGAAAGCGCCGCTAGTGCTGAGCAAACACGAACCACTACAGCGACAGCCCCGTGCTCCGGGCCAAGAGCGCCACCGCTTCCGCCTGACGATGAGTCCCCGTTTTCGCGAGGATGCGTTTGAGATGACTGCGCACGGTGGCGAGCCCGATTCCCATGCTGGTCGATATTTCTTCAAGTGAGCGCCCGCTGCCAAGCGCAGCCGCTACCACTGCTTCTGTAGGCGTGAAGCCAAAGAGTTCACGTAACTGCGTGACGGCGATCGGCGCTTCCGGATCACGGATCAGAAGCAAGACCATGGCCCGCTCGCCTCCATCCGAGGTGGTCGCATGACGCGCCGGAACGAACTCGATCGCGAGGGGCGCATGATGCAGACGTGGCACTGACAGCACGCCACTGGCCTTGGCAAGTTTGCCGCGCGCCATCTCCAAGGCGCGTCGTACCATGCAGGAGAAACGATCGTGGAGCGATGCATCGCGCAACGTCACACGTCCACGCACGACGCTGAGCTCGGGACTTTTGCGCAGGATGCGATGGGCCATGTGGTTGGCATGAACGAGACGACAGGCGCCATCCAACATCAGCACGCCGATCTCCAGATGATCGAGCGCCTGCGCGCTCGCAGCCTGCACCTGTGAAGTTGCGATGAAGCGCTGGCGGATCTGAAAGGCACGCTGTAGATGCGGCAGCACCATCGCGGCTTTGCGCCGTTCGTCTTCACCATAGGCGCCTGCCGCCTTGGGACGATGAATGCCGAGCACACCGATTGCACCTTCGGCTGCGGGGAACACCGCTCCCAGAAGGTGATGGATGTCGAGATGGCGCAACCAATCCTGATAGAAGCTGCTGCGCACCCACTCATCGGGAGTCAGCAGATCTTCGTCGGTGAGAATGCGGGCGGTATTGAATTCTGCTGAAGAAGATTGCCAGAGGCCCTGCCGTGCCGGCTCTTGCAGCCACGACTCTTCACGTTCAGGAGCAACGAGATTGCCGGTGCATTCCAGCAGGTAAACATGTCCACCATCGCTGTGCAGTTTGAGCACGGCGCTCGTCGAACGAAAACACTCGGCAATGCGCGAGGCGAGACCGGACCACAAGGAGTCGTCCAACGCTGCGTCGTAGAGGCGCCCGATCAAGTCTGCCAGACGCAGATGATCGTGGGGTTCTGATGACGACATGGCCGCGCATCCCTCCCTTGCACCGTTGCTCCGCCGAACATAAACCAACATTGCCCGCGTCACTTGTGCGATACGGCAGAGCTTGCAGGTTCCGCTCTGTCATCGGGGATTTTCCTCCCTCGTTTGGGGGAAGAACCCACTTGCATACGGCCCTACTCTCCCACGGTAATGCCCCATCGGTGGAGCCAATGCAGAAGCTGCAACCAACGTTCCTTGTCCTATGCCTTGCTACCACGCTCATCGCCTGCGACGAAAACGATGGCACAGTGAACATGTGGACGGGCGTTGCAACGTCAGCCGAGGCGATTCGCACCGTTACGAGCCTGCCCCTGAAGACCGGCTACTACGTCACCAGCACTACACCATGCGGTGAAGCTTCGAACGCCACCATCATGCTTGTGCGCCGCAGCGGCATCAGTGGTGCCCGCGACTTCTGCGAATTCACCAGGATCGAACAGATTGGACCGAGGGATTTCCGGGTTCTCGAACGCTGCAGTGTGCTCTTCGAAGAGAGTCCACCCGAAACCAACGTTGTTCTCTACTCCTTGCACAGCGATACCGCTTTCACTTCCACGAACGAACACGGTGGGGTGTTCGATACCCGCCATTGTGCGCAGGAAGACATGCCGTGGCCGTGGAATGAAAACGATTTAACCGACCTTGGAGACTAACGAGAGGAACGCAGCATGGCTTTGACGACACTGACCGGGACCGTTAGCGGCATCCGCCATTCGACCGAAATGCGCGGCACCATGAACAGAGACAGTGGCTCGGTGAAAACCGCGCAGGTCATCTCGTTTCGCGTTGGTGACCGTTCGGCACAAATCAAACTACCGGACGTACCCGACATCCGTGACGGTGATCAGGTAACCTTGGCCGGCGAAGACAAGAACGGCATCTTCAAGGCCTATGCGCTGCGCAACGATCAGACCCGTGCCATCTACAGCGTTCCCACCACTGCGGGCACCATCATGGGGTGGCTGATGATAGCGGTAGGAGTGTTGCTTCTGGTCTTCATCATCGGCGCCGTCTTCATCGGGATAGGTGTGTGGACTCTGCGTGAGGTACACAACCACGCACAGGCCGCGGCAATGCTCAGAACCTAGTTTTCGGCGCCTCGGAAGAAAGCGAGCAGCCTCAGCTGCTCGCCACCTTCACTACGAGCTTACCGAAGTTGCGTCCCTGCAGAAGTCCGATGAAGGCTGCGGGCGCTCGTTCCAAACCGTCCACGATGTCTTCGCGTGGTTTGACCTTGCCCTCCTCGATCCACCGCGTGATGTCGCGCCGAAATACCTCGAAGCGCTCTCCATAGTGATCAAGAATGACGAAACCCTGCATGCGGATGCGCTTCTGCAGCACTGTGGTCATCGTCAGTGGGAGACGATCGCGGCCAAGCGGAGAGGCTTCGTCGTTGTAGTGTGCGATCAATCCACATACGGGAACGCGCGCGTAGAGATTCAGCAGCGGCAGGACCGCGTCGAACACCTCACCGCCGACGCCTTCGAAGTAGACGTCGATGCCCTTGGGACAAGCTGCAGCAAGTTTGTTGGGGAGTTCGGGATCGTGACGATCCAGGCAAGAGTCGTAGCCGAGTTCATTCACTGCGTAGCGGCATTTTTCTTCACCGCCTGCGATGCCGATGACGCGCGCACCTTGCAGTCGAGCGATCTGACCTGCGACTGCTCCCACTGCGCCGGTTGCTGCAGAGATCACCACGGTCTCACCGGGTTTCGGCTGTGCGATGTCCAGGATGCCGTAATGAGCAGTGAAGGCCGGCATGCCCAGGATGCCGAGCGCCCACGACGGATGCTCTAAATCACCGAGCGGAGCCAGTCCTGTGCCGTCGGACAACACATAGTCTTGCCAGCCGGCACTGGCCAGAACGAGAGCACCTTCCTTGAATTGTGGATGACGGGAGCTCACGACACGGCTCACTGTGCCACCGACGATGGCTTCGCCGAGAGGAATGGCGGGCGCATAGGCCGCGCCGCCCTCGCTCATGAGATTGCGCATGTAGGGGTCGAGCGAGAGATAGAGCGTGCGCAATAGGACCTGCCCGTCCGCCGGTTCAGGGATCGGGGTTTCGTCGAGACGGAAGTCAGTCGGCGCTGGTAGCCCCTTGGGGTGTGCGGCGAGGACGATGCGGCGGTTGGTGGCGCGCTGGGTCATGGTAGTTCCTCCTTGTAATGGAGTGGCTGTAATGGAGTGGGTGTCCCCTTCACGGCGGGGACACCCACTCGCGTTGGATGAAGGGGGGATGGATGAAGGGGACACTCACCTTTCATTCGGTGACTGTCCCTTTCCTGCTACCTGTTTCCGGGCTTTGGGAGGGGCACTCGTGGTGGGTGTCCCATTCAAGGGGTTTCCATCCGCCCCCTGATTAGACCGGTCATCTAGTTCCAGGGCCCAAAAAAGCGGACTGCTTTCGCTGGTCCGCTTCTTTAGGAAATTGCTTGTTCGAGGCCGAGCAGCTGGCGGGTAGTGACCATGGCCGCATCCAGTGGCGCGCGATTCCGGGATATCTTGGCCAGGAGACTTGCGCCAAGCCAATTCTGGTACAGCACGAGTGCCAGGCCTCTGGCATCGGCCTCGGTTTTGAGGGAACCGTCCGCCTTACCCGCTTCGATGGTGCCTGCCAGGCGATCGACGATTCCAGCGGTGCCGCGCTCCAGCGTCGCACGCATGGCTTCCGACAGATCACAAACCTCTGCCCCGAGTTTCACCGCAAGACAGCGGCTCTTCCCTTCTTCACCCGTCTGCTGTTCGAGCCAATCCTGGAAATACGCGAGCACGCGTTCGGCACCGGTGCCGTCCCCATCGAGCAGAGGCCCCATTCGACGGTGACAGCCTTCGAAATAATCCTCCAACACAGCCTGACCGAAGGCTTCCTTGGAACTGAAGTAATGGTAGAACGACCCCTTCGGTACACGAGCAGCGGCCAGCACCTCCGCCAATCCCACCGCCGTAAAGCCCTTCCGCAGCAACAGCGGTGCGGCGACGTCGAGTATGTGTTGGCGTACGTCGGTCTGGTGGGCACTCATAAGGAGTCAAGGGACACCCACTCAGAGTCAAAGGACACTCACTTGATGTGATGGTCGTCAGACCATGGGGAGTTTGCGGCCGGCGCAGACTCCTATTCGACTACGGACCCGCAGCAGAGTGAGTGTCCCTCTTGGCGGTCCTCTTGGCGATGCCCGATGAGGCCGCGGTTGATCCATGGGACAGGGCAGAGGAATCTGACACCGACCTCCATCGAGAGGCCATTTCCCCGTCTTTAGAGAGCCTGACTTCCCTGCCGCAGATTTTGGGCACGCCAAAGGTGAGTGTCCCCTCTCGAGGGCTTATAATCGCCGCCCTTTTGCGATTGGACGGCCATGCGCATCGTACTTGCCCCAATGGAGGGACTCGCCGACGTTCATCTGCGGCGCTTGATCACCGCTCAGGGCGGCTTCGATTGGGTAGTCTCGGAATTCGTGCGAGTGCTCGACCATCTATACCCCGATCGGGTGTTCCTTTCTCGTTGCCCCGAGTTGCTCAACGGTGGTCGTACCGAGAGCGGTACTCCTCTGCGTGTGCAGTTGCTCGGCAATCACCTCGACGCCATGGCAGCCAATGCACAGCGCGCCGTGGAACTTGGCTCCTATGGCATCGATCTTAATTTCGGCTGTCCGAGCAAGACGGTTAATCGACATCGCGGCGGCGCTGTCTTGCTGCAGGAGCCCGAGACTCTCTACCAGATCGTGCATGCGGTTCGTAGCGCGTTGCCCGCTTCCGTGGTCGTCTCAGCCAAGATGCGGTTGGGTTTCGACGACACGTCGCTCATGCTCGAAAACGCAGCGGCAATCGAGGCCGCCGGAGCCACCGAAATCACTGTCCATGCTCGCACGAAGGCGCAGCGCTACCTGCCACCCGCACACTGGGATGAATTGGCCCGAATCAGAGAGCACATCAGAATTCCGCTGATCGCGAACGGCGACATTTTTTCAGTGGAAGACTATCGCCGCTGCACCGCCATTGCGGGCACTCCCGACGTCATGCTTGGCCGCGGCGCCGTGATGCAGCCGATGCTTGCGCAACAGATCCGCGCCAATCAGTCGACCGAAGCTCCCTGGCGCGGCATGGGCGCCTTACTCAATGGTTTTTGGGAGGAACTTCGAAATTCCGCCTCCACCCGCGAAGCAGTGGGGCGGGTCAAGCAGTGGATCAGCTATTTACGCCAGAGCTATCCGGAAGCCGAAACCCTCTGGCACGCAATCCGCACCGAAACCAACCCGCAGAACATCACGGCCCTATTGGGAGAGATGACTCGTTAGGCTTTTGCGCCACCCTGACTCGCACCTACCAGCACCTACCAGGGACACTCACTTACTGCTCTGACTGGGGACACTCACTCGTTGTTCGTTCCACCAACCGCACAGTCACCGGATATCGAGAAGATTCTTCATCCCCGCCTGCGACAGCCACGGAGCACCTTTGGGGACAGTCACCGTCAGGAGAGAGCAGGGAAGAGGGACACTCACCCTTCTCCAACTCATGGAGCACTACCCTACTAGGACGCGAAACGAGAGCCCCCCTCCTCACGGAGCACGCAGGTCAAAATTCAGCGATGACCGCTGAGCTGCCATTCGTACAGTGAGGAAATGGACAACACCGAGGCTGACTCCTCAGAGCCAGCCTCGGTGTTGAAACGGGAAAGAGCCTATCAGGCGTTCGCAGCGAAGAAGCGAAGCAATTCAGCTGCGGTTTCGGCGGGGCTGTCCATCTGGAATGAGTGACCACCCGGAATGGCCTTGCCTTCAGCACGCGTGGCTTCCTGTTGCCAGATGCCGAGCACGTCGTACTGACGCCCCATGGCGGCGTTGCTGCCCCACAGTACGTTCAACGGGCACTCGATGCGTTTACCAGCGGCGAGATCCGCCTTGTCGATTTCGATGTCCATGTTGGCGGAGGCGCGGTAGTCCTCGCACATGGCATGGATGGCCGCCGGATCCTTGTACACCTCAGCCCAGGCCTGGCCGATGTCACCAGGACCGCCTCCGATGAACATGCCGGTACTGGCAATGATGTTCTCCGGGAAGGGAGCCGGGCGGAGGAACAGAAACCAGTGGAAATAGGCGTCGACGAATTCGCGTGTGACGTTCGCATACAGGTAATGCGCCGGCACGATGTCGAGCACCGTCAGCGTCTGTACCATCTCCGGATAATCCAGAGTCAAGCGGCGCGCAACACGCCCACCACGATCGTGACCAACGAGGTGGAAGCGCTCGAATCCGAGTTGGCGCATCACCTCGGCCTGATCGCGCGCCATCGTGCGTTTGGAGTAATTGATGTGGTTCTCCCCACCCTCTGGCTTGGAGCTCCAGCCATAACCACGCAGGTCGGTGGCAACCACGGTGTAATTCTGCGCCAAGGTGGTCGCCACTTCTGCCCATGAGAGGTGTGATTGCGGAGCACCGTGCAGCAGGAGCACGGGAGGGCCTTCGCCGCCGACAAGCGTATGAATGCCGACATCATTGACTTCGATCCACTGCGTGCGAAACCCAGGGAAATAGCGTGCGTCCAGTTCGGCTCCGTTGGCAGGCGGTTGAGCCCAGGCTTTCTGCATGGCAAAACCACCCAGCAAGGCACCTGCCGCGCCGAACAAGCGGCGACGATCGAGATTGAGGAAGGATTCGGGTAAGGAAGCGGATTGATTGTTCTTCATGGTTGCTCCGGCTGTGGAAATCTGAGGAGCGCCAGCCTAGCGGAGCCGAGCCCCAAATTGAACCCTCGGTGTGATCGACTTTACCCTTGGGACAGCCACCTACAAGCTGAAAATACAGAAAAGGGACACTCACCTGTGCTCTAGGGACACTCACCCTCCGCATACGATTCGAATTTGTGTATGCGTCGGCCGCTCAATTCGACTTGAGACTGCTTGATTTGCTGGAGTTAGCGAAACATGCGCAAGCGGGACCCTGCCTTTGGACAGGCCCAACTTGGAGAAGAAGATGTCAGGCTACGTGCCGCAACCTACGTTCAAGGACAGCTATTCTTTCCAGGCCATCCAGGAGTGTGGAGCTTTCTTTCTGAATCTCCCGACTCAATAGTTCCCACTGCCTGACAGTCAGGCGGACTTTCTTCAGTAACACAGGTGCTTCTTCGACAACTTTCCCGTTACCTTGTCGCCGGCGACCATACCACCTCACCAACTGCACATAATCCTGGTAAGTAAACGGAATGTACGCTGTGGAGTCACGACGACTGACAGCGTTCGAAAATGGCATCAAGCGAGGCACGGTGTCGCTGGACCGTACCCCCGCCTTCCGCTTGATGCGATCTTGAATCGAAGTGAAGTCCGACGAAATGGGATCATCAGTCATTCCAGCCCGCACCGGATTGAGGTCCACATAAGCCATGCACGCCAACAGCGCTGCTTCGTCTTTCAATGCCTGCGATTTGAAGCGCCCCTCCCAGAAGCGTCCCGTGCACCCATCTTCCTTGTTCGCGCGCAGCGCAATGACATGGTTCAGGCAGGCCATGAAACGGCTCAGATTGCAGAGCTGCTCGCGCCATAGACGAACCAGCCGTTTGAGCTCACTGCGTTCGGCTACCGTCAGAACCAGCTCCTCTAGATATTTCCGAAGTATCGCTGGTCCTCGATAAAGTCGTCCCCAACGCCTGCAGATCTCGTCATCACTCCATGCATCGGCTTTGGCTTTGTCAATGTGAAGCACCAGATGATAGTGGTTGCTCATCACCACATAGGCAGCAATATCCACCGCGAAGATTTCGCCGAGATATTTGATGCGAGCGACCAACCATTTTTTCCTATGATCGAAATTACGACCGCTGTCGTCACACCCAAGGAGAAAGGCGCGACGTACGCAGCGGCTGATGCAGTGGTAATAGGGAGTGGTGTCCAGCGACACCAGTTCAGATCGTGGCCGAGTCATCTTCCGAGCATCCTTGCTGGAGGAGTTGGCTTCACGATAGACGATGATGGAAATTCTGCCACTTGTAGAGTGGCTGTCCTCGTCCACACTTGAAGAGTGGCTGTCCCTGTCTGCGCTGCTTGTAGAGTGGCTGTCCCTATCTGCGCTGCTTCGTGTGGCTGTCCTCGTCCACGGTCAAGGCGAGCATCTTACTCAACCTCCGGCTCTCCGCTGAGTGAGTGTCCTTCTGCAGCAATGGATCACTTCTGCACCAAGAATTCTCCAAGCCGAAACGAACGCCAGCCGATCGCACCAAACTGAACGCAAATGCACCATACTTACACTGGCGAAATGGATGTTGTCTTCAGAACGCGATTTGATAAACGCACCACACATGAACAACAGCGCACTACTGGAGCTCATCGCGGAGATCAGTAGCACCACGAAAGAACGTACCGAGGCCCCGTTCGAACGATCGATAAATCACGAAGCCATATTTTCTCAGCCGAATTTATCGACTTATCTGCGATTTTACGTACTCGCTGGCTCTATCCATCGACCGTAATCGTTTGGTGCAGGCGCACCAAAATTCCCCGTGGAGTGGCTGTTGCAATCGGACGGCTGCATAGCTGAACAGTGGCGTGCTTTTTGCACAATCGGAGCCGTTACCGGCACGACGAAGTTTGACTGCGAACTTGTTCGACGTTGGTGCAGTTTCGTTCCTCAGCACATAGAGAATCATCATGACTGAATTGCTCAACTCTATAGATAGCATCGTGTGGGGCCCAGCGATGCTGATACTGATTCTCGGCACCGGCCTTTATCTGCAGATTCGTTTGCGCGGCATGCCGATTCTGATGATTGGTCAAGGCCTGCGCATGATATGGAAGGGCCGTGAAGGCGACAGGGGCCACGGCGAAGTCAGCCCCTTCTCCGCGCTGATGACCTGTCTTGCGGCAACGATTGGGGTTGGCAACGTCGTAGGCGTTGCGACCGCCATTGCTCTGGGTGGTCCAGGGGCGGTGTTCTGGATGTGGGTCACCGCGATGGTTGGCATGGCCACCAAGTACGGAGAAGTCGTGCTCGGCGTGCACTTCCGGGAACGTGATGAAGATGGTCGCTATGTCGGTGGTCCGATGTACGCGATTCGTAACGGAATGGGAAAAAAATGGGCCTGGCTCGGTGGAACCTTTGCCGCATTCGGCGGCCTCGCGGGCTTCGGCATCGGGAACATGGTACAGGCCAACAGCATCGCCGATGCCGTCCATGATGCCTTCGGCGTCGACAATTTCATTACCGGCATCATTCTCGTAATCATCACCGGTGCTGTAATTCTGGGAGGCATCAAGCGCATCGCTGCCATCGCCAACTGGCTTGTGCCTTTCATGGCCGGCGCCTACGTGTTGGGCGGTCTCGCCGTACTCGTGACTCACGCCTCCGAGATACCAGCCGCCTTCGCAATGATCTTCAATACGGCGTTCACCGGTACTGCGGCCACTGGTGGCTTCGTTGGCGCTGCGATGATCGCTGCTATTCGCTTCGGCGTCGCCCGCGGCGTCTTCGCCAACGAGGCAGGTCTTGGCACAGCAGGCATCGCACAGGCTGCAGGCGCCAGCAACAACTCCATCAAAAGCGGACTCGTTGGCATGATGGGTACCTTCCTCGACACCTTCATCATCTGCACCATCACCGCATTGGCCATCGTGATCAGCGGCGTGTGGACCAGCGGTACGAGCGGTGCAGAACTGACTCAGCTGGCGTTCGACAGTGCCATGCCCGGCCTGGGCCACACCTACGTCGCCATCATCCTGACCGTCTTTGCACTGACCACGATCTTCGGTTGGGCCTATTACGGTGAGCGCTGCTGGCAGTTTCTGCTGGGCAAGAAGATCATCCGCCCCTACCGCATTCTGTGGACCATCGGAGTAATGGTCGGCGCGACGATCGAGATGGAGGCTGTCTGGCTCATCGCCGACATCCTCAATGCTCTCATGGCAATTCCGAATCTGATCTCGCTCCTGGTACTGGCCCCCATGCTGGTCCAGCTGACCAATGCACACCTGGCCAACGTAATCAGCGAAGCCCGCTCCGAGCCCGCCGTCGCAGGCGAGTCCGTCCCAGAAGCATGAATGAAACCGGGTGATCCGATAGAACTGCATCGGATCACCCGGTCTCGGCTCGTCGGTGCGATTGCAGTCTAGCTGCAACGTGGAAATTCGCCAGTCGAATTTCGGTGAGTGACCACGTCATCCGAGGCCACTCTCCTCAGAGGAAGTGACTGTCCCTTGGTCGCGGTCCTTCGCACGTCCAACGCGTACAGCTCCTCTCCAACAGATCAGCGATGTAAGCGTCGACCTTCTGTCGCTGGGTGACCATTTCGGAGAAGTCGAGGAGACTGCCATTCCCTAGAAAGTCGAGGTGACTGTCCCATCCCAACTGGATGGCTCAGCAGAAAATAATGCCGTGATTTCGCGGCGTTATCGAAAGGTGGCTGTCCCTGTATCGAAAGGTGGCTGTCCCTGAGATTTCGGAAACAACCCACTGAACTTCCAAGTGACTGTCCCCTGAACTTCCAAGTGACTGTCCCCAAACAAACGATTGTTTCCACGGACCAAGAAGGAAAGGTGAGTGTCCCGAAGAAAAAGGTGAGTGTCCCGGGAACACAGAAACAGCAACCCAACGCGACTGTCCCGGAAGCTCATCCGAGCTCAGCGGAGTGCGGTTCAACTCGACAAACAAATAGGTGGGTGTCCCTGGGGCGCCTGGGGCGGAACCCAGGGACAAGATGTATAAATGACGGTGAGTGTCCCCTGCGTCAGTACTTGTAACGCAGGATGGGATGCGTGGCGGTGGTCTCTCGGCGACGTTCCCACATACGTTCACGGCGGCGGCGCACGCGCTCCATCAACATGGCACGACGAGAAGAAAGCCACTGCTCGCGATTCGCAACCTTGCCGCGTCTCGCCAGCTCGTTTTCACGATAGGCAACAAAGTCGCGATAACCTTCGAGATCGTGCTTGAGCTCACGGATGACGAGTTCAGCCATCAGCGCGTCATCGAGATAACCAATGCCAGGCACTTTGTCTGGGATGATGTCCTTTTTGACCGCGAAATAGCTGATCGCAGCCAGAATGCGGCGCCGGTCCTCCGCATCGAGCGCCCATTCCTTGTCACCAAGCAGTTCGATCAAAAGCTTGATGTCATCCAGACGGCGCATCACATAACTGGGCGCTTTCGATTTACGTGCCTGTTTGATCAGTTCGCGCGCGCCGGACACTATGTCGCTTTCCGGCAATTTCGAGTGTTGTTTCCACACGGAATTCAACACGCGGGAAAAGTACTTCAGGTCCTCATCACTCAGCTCGAGCACGATGTTCAACGCCATAGCTCCTCCTCGTTAATGTCCTGGTACTGGCCTGATGGATGGTACTAAAGCACGGCGATGAGAGAACTGCTTTGCAACATGCCGCTTCGAGTTCCGATGCAAAATCTGACGCAGCTCACGCTTCGGCGGCGCCAGCGCACTTCGAAACTTTCTGTACAAAGATGAGCTCGTGCGAAGCTCACACATGGACCTTCGATGGCTGTCTCATTATCCTTCGCGCATTCGAACCACTACTGCAGAGCTGCGCATGAATTACTGGCTTATCAAATCGGAACCCTACGAATACAGCTGGGATCAACTGAAGAAAGACAAGAAAACCGATTGGAGCGGCGTCCGTAACTACGCCGCACGCAACAATCTGCGTGCAATGAAAAAAGGGGACCTCGCCTTTTTCTATCACAGCAACGTAGGGCAAGAGATCGTGGGCATCGCCAAAGTGCTGCGTGAACACTATCCCGATCCGACTGCCACCGAAGGAGATTGGTCCGCCGTGGAGTTCGGGCCGTACAAGGATCTGAAAAATCCCGTGTCGCTCAAGACGCTGAAACAGGATCCCTTTTTCAAGAACATGGATCTGGTCCGTCTCGGACGGCTCAGTGTGGGCAAGGTCACTGCAGAAGAATTCGCACGCATCTGCGAGTTGGGTGGCATCGCTTGAAGTAAGCCGACCTAAGCGAAGCGCGTCCTGAAGAACTCGACGATGGGAGAACGATTCACAGCACTGCGGTGACTTGCATCTCGTGCGCGGTCATGCTCCGATCCGCACCGCTGTGCACCCATAACAACTAGAACAGGAGGAACCATGTCGTTCACATCCCGCGCCCACTTCTTCAAGGCCTTCATCCTTGGCGCGACCACTGCGCTCTTCAGCCTAATGGCAAATGCGAGTTTCGCGCAGGGCTGCGATCGTACCTGCCTCGGCAACCTGATCACGCAGTACGTCGATGCGCTCGCTGCAAAAGATCACACTCGCCTGCCGCTGGCCGATACCGTGAAATATACGGTCGACGGACAGGCGGCAGAGCTCGGTGATGGCGTCTGGCAAACCGTTACGGGTGTGCATGGCTTTCGTCACGACTATCTGGATGTGAAGGAACAGATCGCCGCCTCACACGTCGCTTTTCATGAAGACGAGAACCTGATGCTGCTGTCCCTGGTTCTGCATGTCGATGACCAGCAGAAGATCAGTGGCATCGAAACGCTCGTCACACGGGTCACATCGAGTTCGCGCCTTCGACCCACCGAGCTTGGTGGCCCCATCCGTGGCATGAACGATCCCATTCCCGCAGGGCAACGCATGTCGCGTGACAACCTGGTACGCATCGCGCTCACCTATGCCGAGGGCCTGCGCATCGGCAACTTCACCGATGCCGGCACCCCTTTCGCGCCCGACACCTATCGCGTGGAAAACGGTGCGATCATGGCACAAGGTGAGGAGATGTACGGGCAGAACATCATCGTGCATCCAGGCATCATCGCTAGCGTGGTAGCGGTGGACGAAGAGAACGGCACCGTGTTGCTGTGGCTGAACTTTGGTCACACCGGATCGCAGTACGGTGAAGGCAATGCCCTGGTGACCTATGAAGCCTTCAAGATCTGGGGCAATCAGATCCATTCGATCAACGCCTTCTTTACCGGCCTCCCAATCGCGCGTGCGCGCTTCTGGCCGTCCATCGAACCGGTGTATCGCCGCTGAACCCTCTTTAGTGCAAGCGTCGTTTTTACGGCGCTTGCATCTACCCCTGCGAATTTCTGCTCGATCCTCGTTCGCCCGCGGCATGCATCGAAAGCATCGCTACAGTAGACTTGCGCACCATGCAGCCGGAGATGGCTCGCGTTCTGAATCGACCGTTTATATGGAGCCGCAATGAACTCAGTTACACGTCCGATGCTTCTCGGTACCAGTTCTCTCTTGAGCCTGCTGGTTGCCATGCCTGCGCAAACGCATCACGGTGTGACCGCGCATTTCGACCTGACCAAACCGATCGTGCTCGAAGGTAAGGTGGCGCGCCTCGATCTGCGCAATCCGCACTCGACTGTGTATCTCGATGTCGTCAACAGCGACGGCTCTACCTCGCAGTGGAACTGCGAGATGCATGGCACGACGATTCTGCGTCGCATGGATATCACGGCGGAAACGCTCAGTCCCGGCACTCCCTTGCGTATCGAAGGTTTTCCGCATCGTCGCGATGGTCATGGCTGCTACTTCGACGTGGGCATACTGGAGAACGGTCGACGCTTGGAACTCGGTTTCCTTACCGGCGAGCAACGCCACAAACCTGGGAACGACGCCGAGCAAGGCTCCATCTTCGGTACTTGGGTGAGAAAGGATTTCGAAGTGGCGCAGACGGTGCGGCGCAATTTTGACGTACCGCTCACCGAAGCCGGTCTTGCTGCGCACGCCGCCTACGATCCGATTCGCGATGACCCCACGCGGCAGTGCAGTCCCGTAAGTCAGATTCGTGTTTGGGGCATGGCCACACAACCGGCCGTGATCAGCCGCGAGGGCGATGAAATCCTGATTGCACACGAATGGATGGATGTGCGGCGTCCGATCGACATGCCGCCGTACGACGACACGCCGAAAGATCCCGCCGTGTTGGGACACTCACGTGGCGAATGGGAAGGCGATACGCTCGTCATCACCACCACCGGCTTCACCACGGGGGTCATCAATCAGTTCGTCGAAAACTTTGCGGGTCGCCAATCCACCGGCGTACTGCATTCGGATCAGATGACCTTGGTCGAGCGTCTGTCGATCGATCCGAGCAACGATGACCTCGTGCTGAACTGGACCATCACCGATCCGCTCTACTACACCGAATCCTTCTCCGGCAGTCAGCGACTGGTGCGCTCCGACCTCACCATCCAGCCTTACAACTGCGTGCCGGACGAGCAGTAAGCTTCCTATTTCGCGCTCGCAGGCAGCGTCTCAGTGTTGGACGGGGCCTGCGCCGCGCGCGCCAGCATTCGACGTTGATAGAGGTTGTTGGCGACGAGGCCACCGATCACCAGCATCGCCCCCAACACTTCGACCGCATGAAGTGGCTGTCCCTGCAGTACGCCGATCGTGAAGGCGGTGATGGGAATGACGTTGAAGAACAGTACTCCGTTCACTGGCCCCAACATGCGGATGCCGCTGTTCCAACTCAATACCGCAACCAAGGCGCCCAGGATGATCACGTAAGCGAGGATCCAGCGTAAGGTCACGAGCTCCTCGACCGATGGCAACTGCAAGAACCCGGCCCAGGTCATGCCGAGCGTGATCAAGGCGATCGAGATGGAGCCTAGCGCGCTGGTCAAAGCGGTGTAGCGCAGCGGCGACCAAGAAGGGAAACGCTGCGCGCCCAAGGTATAAGCCACCCAGCAGCAACCACCTACGAGTATCAGCAGATCCCAACCTGCAGCTCCACCACCGAAGGCCGAGCGTGGGTCACCGCCAGTGATCACCAGAAAAACACCGATGAAGGCGATCACGATGGTCATCAGCGTGAAAGTCTGAGGCTTGAGACCTTTGAACAACCAGTTCGCCAACATCGTGAGCATCGGCATCGTTGCCATGATGACGGCGGCGTGCTCTGGCCGCGAATGCGCAAGCCCCGTGAAGGCCAACAGGTTGAAGCCCGCAAACCCCAGGGTACCGAGCACGAACAGCATGGCGCCGTGCCCATCGAACCGTAACGCGGCAGTGCCCTCGACCAATGCCAGGAGCAACAAGAACACGAGCCCGGATGGCACGTAGCGGATGGAGGTGAGCCAGTAGGCATCGATCAGCTCGAGCGCCGGCTTGGCTACTGGGAACATGCCGCCCCAGGACATCGTGGCAGCAAGCAGAAACAGGATGCCAAGTAACATGCGGTGCTGACCCATTGGGAACCTCCTGTACAGCTTCAGCGGGCCGTGCATGCTATCTCGTCACAGCGTCATCACAACCCCTTGATTCCAAATTTGATTCTTTCTCTATGGCATAACCGGGCATCTTAGCGGCACTGCCCGTGACCTGATTGCATGGATGCGACACCGTGGGTGTCGCCTCCCCTAGGTGACTGTCCCGATGACGGCGCCTATAACGGCGGTGACTGTCCCCATGACGGCGAGTGACTGTCCGCCACGCACTTTGGTGGCTGTCCCATCAGTCGAGAAGAAAAAGTGGGTGGGAAGAAAAGTGGGTGCCCCCTCACGAACAGTGACTGTCCCCATGACGGCGAGCGACTGTCCGCCACACACTTTGGTGGCTGTCCCATCAGTCGAGAAGAAAAGTGGGTGGGAAGAAAAGTAGGTGTCCCCTCACGAACAGGAAAAGACCGAGGGTCATCAAAAAAACCATCTCACCAGAGAGCAAGGATCGGACGCGTCGTTCATCCTGCCTTAAGCCATTTCACGTTCCGTTCAGCTGCAAACGACGACACTGAGCTCGTCGTCAGCAGACCACGAGTCGCAACCAAGGAGACGGACATGAAAGCTCTGACCAACAAACTCCTCATCCTGTGCTTTCTGTTGCTGGGAGCGAACGCAGTCAGCGCTGCGGATCGCTTCGAGCCGCGTTATGGCTACGGCCTCGAGCCGCACAGATTTTCGTCTTACAACATCGCAGCGCTCGACTGGCGCCTGGGTGAGCCGCGCCGTGGTGGCCGCGAGATTCTGTATCGCACCCCTGGTTCCAAACGCTGGCAGGTCGCTCCCGGTGAAGCGGTAGCCGTAGCGGATGGCTGGGTGCTCGGCACGGATCGCCATAGAGGCGGTTATGGCATCTATCGCTGGAACGGTCGCGGGTGGAGCCGCATGCCCGGTGAAGCGGTTGAAATCGGCGGCAGCTACGAACGTCCCTGGGTCGTCAACGCCTATGGCACTCGCTACGTTTGGAACGGCCACGAATGGAGAGAAGAAGTGCGCAGCAGACCTGGGCGTGGACCAGAGCGAGACCGTGACCGCGGTCGCGACTCTTTTCGGCGCTGAGGGGTAGGCTTGGTCATCGTTCGTATGACGTTCTATGATCAGCCCCCTGCAATGGGATCTGCTACGAGCAGTTGGGAGGACCTATGTCGATTCTGAAAAGGACGCGCCTGGCGGCGGGCATCACCGTATGCATTGCTGCACTCACTCTGGGTGCCTGCACCACCACGACCTCATCCGGCGTGGTGGGTGCGAATCGCCAACAGTTGTTGCTGGTGTCCTCGGCCGAGATCAATCAGATGGCCAATGAAGCCTACGGCGAGATGAAGGACGAGGCACAGAAGCAGAACATCCTCAACAAGGATCAACGTCTGCTCAATCGCGTGCGCGCGATCGCTGCCCGCCTGCAACCGCAGACCAGTGTCTTCCGCTCAGACGCACCGGGCTGGAACTGGGAAGTGAACGTTTTGGAAAGCGACCAGCTCAACGCCTTCTGCATGCCGGGAGGCAAGATCATGTTTTACTCCGGCCTCATCGAGAAACTGGACCTGAGCGACGACGAAATCGCCGTGGTGATGGGACACGAGATCGCACATGCACTGCGCGAACATTCGCGCGAGCAGATGTCACAGGCTCTCGCCGCGCAAACCGCAATCGGCATCGGCGCTGCTCTCCTCGGCCTGGGCCGCGGCACCGCAGATCTCGCTGCCACCGGTTATCAGGCCTTGATTGCGACCCGCTTCAGCCGGGCGGACGAAACCGAAGCGGATCGCATCGGCTTGGAACTCAGTGCCCGTGCCGGTTATGACCCGCGAGCCGGGGTAACGTTGTGGCAGAAGATGATGGCGGCCAATGAAGGTGCAGCACCACCCGAAATCCTCAGCAGCCATCCTGCGAGCGCGAACCGCGTGCGTGAGATCCAGAGTCTGCTACCTGCAGTGACTCCACTCTACGAAGCAGCGCGACGCTGAGCATCTCACTCCTCTCGCCCAATAATTTCAGCAGCCAAAACGACGACGCCCCGCATGTGCGGGGCGTCGTCTTATTGACCAGCGCAAACTTATTTCAGATTGGAACGGTGCGAAGGATTTCCCGCGCCACGCGCGCCTTCCAACATCAACGCCAGCTGAGTGCGGTTGCGGAGGTTGTAGATGCGGAGGATTTGGGAAACGTAAATCTTGACGGTGTTTTCGGAAATGCCTAGATCGCAAGCAATCTGATAGTTGGTGAGCCCCTTACCAATCAGGCTGGCTACCTCTTTCTGCCTGGGCGAGAGCTTCTCTTCGAGCTCCTGAGCGGCGGTCTGCGCCACGACGGGCTCGACCAATTCCTTCTGGCTGACCATCGGCACCATCGGGATCCGCACGTCCGGCGTAGGGTCGGTGCCATCGTTGCAGATCTGGTTGAGCGAGTTGCTCAGAATCTTGAGGCTCTGGCTGAGCGTGCGGATGCGCGCCTCAGCCTGGCGGCGCTCGATCTTGGCGAGAACACGCGTGATGCCTTCCACCAGCAACTTGAGGTCGAGCGGCTTCTGGAAGTAGTCGGCCACACCGGCACGCAGGGCATCGATCACGTCCGTCTTGTCGGCATCGCCGGTAAAGATGATGGTTTCGAAGATGCGCTCACCACCTACAGTGGAACGCAGCGCCTCGAGCAACTGGATGCCGTTCATCTCGGGCATGCGGAAGTCGCTCAGTACGAGGACGATGTCGGGATTGGCGGTGAATTGAATGAGTGCGTCGTGAGCGCCGACTGCGTCGACGCATAAAAAACCCTGACTGACAAGAAACTCGCAGAGTTCCTCTACAACCAGCGGCTCGTTATCGACCACCAGGATTTTGTGGTTGAGCTGCTTGTACTTTGCCAATGGCAGAGTCTCGTCCCGGGAATTATGGTGTAGCACCATATTCAGCGCGTGTTCTATGAAGTCAGATGGGGTTGGGTCTGAATTTGCCATGGCAGTATAACAACATTTCCTTATAGCGCAGTAATCATACGAACTAACTACAATGTCCTTCTGGAGGCGCGAGAAGCCCGTACCTCCGAGAAACCCTGGTTTTTACGACCCCTCACCACCTGGGCGACTCCTCTTAAGCAGAACATCGGCGCGGCGCACTAATACCTTAGGTATACGTGCAACGCGATCGAAAACGATGCATTTTGCGGCCATGATCACACTTAATGAGCATTAACGGTCGTTAATTTGTTCTAGCTCATTGGTGTAAGTCAAACATCTATTGAGCTAGTACGATCACTGGTTCAGGAAAATGAGACTCCAATCTCCTTCTGGTGAGTAACTCGTCGATTCATCGTGCACACTTCATGCCCAATTGCCGGCAGCTATCGACCTGATCGACGCAACATCGGAGCTGCAGCTTGACTTTGCGCGTTCTGTGACTATCCTTTCGCCCCCATGAACCGCAACAGCTATGCCTTCATTTATTTCTTCATTCGACGCCGAAAGGTGGGTTGAAGGCCTAGTGTTGACCTGAAAAACCCGCCCTTCGGCGGGTTTTTTGTATCCATGCCCAGCAGGGAGTGAGCCGTGAGCGAGACGTCCGAGCACCAAAAAGAAGAGAGTTTTTCCTTCGTCGAAGCGGAGCACGCGGTACTACGCTTCTGGAAAGAGCGCCAGATTTTCCAGCGCTCGCTCGAAGCCACCCGCGATTGCCCTCCTTATATCTTCTATGACGGCCCACCCTTCGCGACGGGCCTACCCCATCACGGACACCTGGTGGGTTCGACCCTCAAAGACATCATCCCTCGCTACTACACCATGCAGGGCCGGTACGTGCAGCGCCGCTTCGGCTGGGACTGCCATGGTCTGCCGATCGAGCACGAGATCGACAAGACCCTCGGCATGAGCTCGCAGCAGGCGGTCGAGAAGCTCGGTGTCGCCGGCTACAACAATGAATGTCGCAGCATCGTGCAGCGCTACACCGCGGAATGGGAAAAGACCATCACCCGCATCGGCCGCTGGGTCGACTTCCGCAACGACTACAAGACCATGGAACCGTGGTACATGGAGTCCGTGTGGTGGGTGATCAAACAGCTGTGGGAGAAGGACCTGATCTACCGCGGCGTGAAGGTCGTGCCCTTCTCCACCGCGCTTGGCACCGTGCTGTCGAACTTCGAAGCCGGCTCCAACTATCAGGACGTGCAGGATCCTGCCGTCACCGTGCTCTTCAAGTTGCTGGACGAAGACGCCTACATGGCGGCGTGGACCACGACTCCGTGGACCCTGCCCTCCAACCTCGGCCTCTGTGTGAATGCCGGGATCGAATACAGCAAGGTGCGCGATCTCGAGACCCAGAAAGTGTTCTACGTCGCCACCGCGCGCCTCGAAGCAGTCGGCAAACATCGCAAGCTCGAAGTACTCGAGACGCTGCCCGGTAGCGCACTCGTCGGCAAACGTTATCAACCGCTCTTCCCCTACTTCCAGGATCTCGTCTCCGAAGGTGCCTTCAAGGTGATGGCGGACGACTACGTCACCACCGACAGCGGTACCGGCATCGTGCATCAGGCACCGGCCTTCGGTGAGGACGACTATCGCGTGATGCGCGCGCATGGTGTGAACGTCGCGCCCTGCCCGATCGACTTCGAAGGCAAGTTCACCGCGGAAGTACCCGACTATCAGGGCGTCTACGTGAAGGATGCGGACAAGAGCATCATCCGTCGTCTCAAGGACGAAGGTTCGCTGCTGATTCAGGAAACCATCGTCCACGCCTATCCGTTCTGCCCGCGTTCCGACACGCCGATCATCTATCGCACGATTCCGTCGTGGTACGTGAAGGTCGAGCAGCTGCGCGATCGTCTCGTCGCCAACAACCAGCAGATCAACTGGGTGCCCGACCACATCAAGAACGGTCGGATGGGCAACTGGCTGCAGGGTGCCATCGACTGGTGCATCTCGCGCAACCGTTACTGGGGCACGCCGCTGCCGATCTGGATCAACGACGTCACCGGCAAGGCGATCTGCATCGGCTCCACTGCCGAACTCGAGCAGTACACCGGTGTGAAGGTCGAAGACCTGCATCGCGAATTCGTCGACGACCTCACTTTCTCGCTCGAAGGCGAGGAAGGCACCTATCGCCGCGTGGAAGAAGTGCTCGACTGCTGGTTCGAATCCGGCTCGATGCCCTACGCACAATTGCATTATCCCTTCGAGAACCAGGACGTATTCGAAGCCGGCTTCCCCGCCGAATACATCTGCGAAGGCCTCGACCAGACCCGCGGCTGGTTCTACACGCTGCTCGTACTGGGCACGGCGCTCTACGACAAACCCTCGTTCAAGAACGTGATCGTCAACGGCATCGTGATGGCCGAAGACGGCAAGAAGATGTCGAAGCGTCTGCAGAACTACACGCCGCCCGACATCCTGATGGAAGAGTATGGCGCGGACGCGCTGCGTCTGTATCTCATCAACTCGGGTCTGGTGAAAGCCGAGGAACAGCGCTTCGCGGATAGCGGCGTGAAGGACATGGTCCGTCGTGCACTGCTGCCCTGGCACAACAGCTTCAAGTTCCTGCAGACCTACGCCGAGATCGATCACTGGCGCGCGCGTGCCAATGCCCCTGCATCGAACAACATCACCGACCAGTGGATCCTGAGCCGCGTGCAGTCGCTCGTGACCAACGTCACGCGCGAAATGTCGGAATACAAGCTGTACAACGTGGTGCCGGCTTTGTTCGAGTTCATCGAAGAGCTCACCAACTGGTACATCCGCCTCAATCGTTCCCGCTTCTGGGAAGACGGCATGAGCGCGGACAAACAGGCGGCCTATCAGACGCTCTACACCACACTGCACACGGTCACCCTGTGCATGGCACCGTTCGCCCCCTTCCTGGCCGAACACATCTATCAGCGTTTGCTGCCGTTCGGTCCAGAAAACGTCGAACAGCCGGAATCGGTGCATCTCTGCCGCTATCCGCAGCCGCATGCCGAAGCGATCCGCCCGACGCTGGAAGCCGCCGTGGCGCGCATGCAGAACGTGATCCTGCTTGGTCGTCAGAAACGCAACCAGGTGAAGATCAAGACCAAGACACCGCTGGCACGCCTGACCGTGATCCATCGCGATCAATCCATGCTGGAAGAAATCGCGCGGCTCGAGGACTACATCCGCGCCGAGCTGAACGTGAAGGAAGTGCAGTACAACACGGACGAAGACCGCTACATCCGTCTGTACGCCAAACCCAACGCGCCGGTACTCGGCAAACGCCTGGGCAAGGACTTTGCACGCTTCCGCAAGGCGATCGAAGCGCTGAGCAGCGATCAGCTCAACGAATTGCAGGAAATGGGTTCACTCACGATCGAAGGCGAAAACTTCTCGCTCGATGACATCCTCGTCTTCCGCGAAGCGAAGGAAGGCACGCAGGCGCTGTCGAACCGATTCATTTCGATCGACATGGACTGCGCGCTCAACGACGTGCTGGTGCGCGAAGGTCTCGCGCGCGAAGTGGTGAACCGCATCCAGAAAACCCGCAAGGACAGTGGACTGAAAGTGGCCGACCGCATCGACGTGCAGTATCAAGCCGATGGTGAATTGGCTCTCGCCATCGCCGAACACGCCGAGTACATCAAACAGGAAACGCTCTGCCAGAACCTGGAAGTCGGCCCCGGCAACCTGACCTTCGACATCGACGAACACTCCTTGCAACTGACAGTCAGCAAGCGCTGAACGCAACAGGATACCGACATGAACGCCAAAGCAGCACTCAACAGTACCGACGACACCCGCATCCGCGCGGTGAAGGAGCTGCTGTCACCGGAGCAGCTGATCAAGGAATATCCCATCACCGACACTGCCACCAGCACCGTGCTCACCACGCGTGCCGCGGTGACGCAGATCATGAGCGGCCAGGACGATCGTCTGCTCGTGATCGTCGGCCCCTGCTCCATCCATGACCCACAAGCGGCGCTCGACTACGCCTCGCGTCTGCGCCCGCTCATCACCGAGCTGTCGCAGGATCTCTGCATCATCATGCGTGTCTATTTCGAGAAACCGCGTACTACCGTGGGCTGGAAGGGTTTGATCAACGACCCGGGCCTCGATGACAGCTTCCGCATCAACGACGGTCTCAAGCTCGCCCGCAACCTGCTGCTGCAGTTGGCAGACAGCGGCGTGCCAGCAGGTACGGAATTTCTCGATCTGATCAGCCCGCAATACATCGCCGATCTCGTGTCCTGGGGCGCCATTGGTGCACGCACGACGGAATCGCAGTGCCATCGCGAACTGGCGTCGGGGCTGTCCTGTCCGGTGGGCTTCAAGAATGGCACGGGCGGCAACGTGCAGATCGCGATCGACGCCGTAAGCTCCGCGGCGCGTTCACATCATTTCCTGTCCGTGACGAAGGAAGGTCGCTCCGCGATTTTCGAAACGGCCGGCAATCCCGATTGCCACGTGATTCTGCGCGGCGGCAGCAAACATCCGAACTACGATCCGGAGAGCGTGCGTGAAGCCAGCGAGAAATTGGTGGCGGCAGGTCTGCATCCGCAGTTGATCGTCGATTGCAGCCACGCCAACTCCGGTAAGGACCACGTGCGCCAGGCTGCCGTGTGCCGCGATCTTGCAGGTCAGATCGCCAGCGGCAACCGCAACATCGCGGGCTTGATGTTGGAAAGCCACCTCGTGGCCGGCAATCAGAAACAAGTACCGGGTCAACCGCTGACCTACGGCCAGAGCATCACCGACGCCTGCATGGGCTGGGATGTCACGGCGGAACTTCTGCATGAACTGGCAGAAGCCGTACGTTCACGCCGTCAGGCCAAGGCTGCCTCTGCTGCCTGATCTCGTTCGCTGCTCCTTCTGTGCAGACAGAAGGAGCAGCGCCCTCCTCTTCGCTCGTGTGATCGCTACGAAGCGAGTCCTCAAGAAGCCAGAGTTGGATAGTCCGTGTAGCCTTCTGCGCCGAAGCTGTAGAAAGTCTCGGGTTGCGGTTCGTTCAGGCTTGCGCCGCGACGGAAACGTTCGACCAGATCCGGGTTGGCGATGATGGCCTTACCGAAGGCAACGGCGTCTGCCCATCCTGCATGCAAAGCCTCTTGTGCGGATTCATAGGTGAAGCGCTCATTGGCGATGTAGACACCACCGAATTCCTTCTTCAGTTGCGGGCCGATGCTGTCGGGACCGACGTATTCGCGTGCGCACAGGAAGGCGATGTTGCGACGCCCGAGTTCACGCGCGACGTAACCGAAGGTGGCAGCGCGATCGGAATCGCCCATCGAATGTGAATCACCGCGGGGCGCAAGATGCACGCCGACGCGACCTGGCCCCCACACGGAAATTGCCGCATCGGTTGCTTCCAACAGCAGACGCGCACGATTCTCGATGCTGCCGCCGTAGTCGTCGTCGCGATGGTTGGTGGAATCCTGCAGGAACTGATCGAGCAGATAACCATTCGCGCCGTGCAATTCCACTCCATCGAAACCGGCAGCGAGCGCATTTTCGGCGCCGCGGCGGAAGTCTTCGATGATCCCCGGAATTTCTTCGCGCTTCAGAGCACGCGGTGTGACGTATGGTGTTTCCGGTCGCACCAGACTGACGTGCCCTTGCGCCGCAATCGCGCTCGGTGCCACAGGCAGCTCGCCATTCAGAAAGATCGGATGCGAAATACGACCGACATGCCAGAGCTGCAACATGATGCGGCCACCAGCCTCGTGCACGGCCTTCGTCACACGCTTCCAACCTTCCACCTGTTCCTGCGACCAGATACCGGGCGTGGCGGCATAACCGATGCCCTGCGGCGAAACCACAGTGGCTTCGGTCAATATCAATCCCGTGCTGGCGCGCTGACGGTAATACTCGAGCATGAGATCGTTGGGCACACGCGTGTCACCGGCACGGCGGCGAGTGAGCGGCGCCATGATGATGCGATTGGGTAATTCCAGCTCTCCAACTTTGAGCGGATCGAACAAGGTGGGCATGAAACACTCCTACTACTGACCATCAGGAAAGAAAAACGTCGGGATCACCGCACAAACACTGCACAACGGCAGAAATGACAGCGCACACGCTATCGCGGTCCGACCCGCGGGATACAATGCGGTCACTTTCCACTTTTTCATCCCCCAGGGAGGAAGTGCCATGAACCGGATCGTTCGCCCTCACACTCTACTTGTCCTCGTCCTTCCCTTCGCAACACTTGCGTCAAATCTCCAAGCGCTCGAACTACCCGCCGGCAAGTGGGGCATGAATTCCGAAACGTTGACGCCGATGGCGACGACGCCCATCACGGACTACAGCGAAGAATGCATCGAAGAAGATTTCGATCCGGTGCAGATGCTGGCCGATTCCGAAGTGAGTGAACGATGTGAGATCACCCCCACCACCAACACGGCCACCGAATTCGCAAGCGATCTGAGCTGCAACGTAGGACAGGGCGGTACCTCGACCGGCACCATGCGCATCACCGTCAATGGCGAGGAAGCCAGTGGGGAGATGCAGATGTCGATCGCGGTCAATGGCCAGGTGATGCAGTTGAGCAACAAGTGGACGGGACGCAGACTCGGCGCCTGTGACTGACGTGGTGTAAGCTCTCGCGCCAGCTCGGTTCCATAGCACCAACAAGAACAACAAGAGGGGGACTTCCATGCTGCGCGCCCTGAGCCTGGTCGGCACCTTGCTGCTAGCCACCTTCACTCTGACTGAAAGCGCTCTGGCGGAAAGCCGCGTGGAACGCGTCGTGGTGCACGCGCGATCGCTCGAAGGCAACCTCATCGGCGACAGCGCCGAACGTGAGGTCTTCATCTACCTGCCACCTTCCTACGACACGTCGGACAAACGTTATCCGGTCGTGTTCCTGCTGCATGGCTACGGTCTGCGTGCCGAACGCTGGATGGGCTTTGCCGAAGTACAAGCCGGCGCCGATGCAGCGTTCGCATCCGGTGCACAGGAACTGATCATCGTCAGTCCCGATGCCTACACCTTCTTCGACGGCAGTCTGTACACCAGCTCGCTCACCAACGGTGATTGGGAAAACTACATTGCGGATGAACTCGTCACCTATGTCGACACCCACTACCGCACGCTGGCCGCGCGTGAGAGCCGCGGACTGGCCGGCCATTCGATGGGCGGTTACGGCACGCTGCGCCTGGGCATGAAATATCCGCAGGTGTTCTCCGTGCTCTATCCCATGTCGGCCTGTTGTCTATTCGAGAGCGGGGAAACCAATGAAACGCTGGCGCTCGCCGCCACCTACACCAGCAAGGAGCAGGTGGCCGCTCTGCGCTTTCCGGGCAAGGGCACATTGGCACGCGCCGCGGCCTGGTCACCGAATCCTGCCAAAGCCCCGCTCTTCCTCGACCTGCCCTTCGATGGCAATACCAGCAATCCCGAAGTGGAAGCCAAATGGCACGCCAACTCGATCGGCGCCATGCTGGATCAATACACCGACAACCTACGGCGCTACACCGCGATTCGATTCGATGTAGGCGATGAAGACAGCTTGGTCACGAGCAATCGCACACTGCACGAGAAATTGGAAACAGCAGGTGTCGCACATCACTTCGAGATCTACCAGGGTGATCACAACAATCGCGTTGCACAGCGGATACGTGAACACGTGTTGCCCTTCTTCAGCCGACATCTACACGGGCAACATTGATCAAGAGCAGCCAGGGTTGGAGCGAGTTAAACGCTGTCGGCCAGGACGATGGCTTCGTCTTCCATCAAGGGCAGGATGCGAAAATCGAACACGCCGTAGGCGATCGAGATCAGTGGCATGACGAGATTGAAGAAGCAGTAAGGCAGGTAGTCGAGCGTGGCAACACCCAAGGAAGCGGCCATGAACGCACCGCAGGTGTTCCACGGCACGAGTGGTGAAGTCACGGTGGCCGAATCCTCCAGGGCGCGCGATAGATTCACGGGCGCCAATCCCGCATCTCGGAACGCAATCTTGTACATGCGCCCCGGCAGCACGATGGCGATGTATTGATCACCGGCGATGATGTTGGTACCGATGCAGGTGAGCACCGTGGCGCTGATCAGCCCCGCCGTCTTGTGCGCATAGCGCAGCACACCGCGAATCAGGGCCTGCAGCAATCCCGTGCGTTCCATGGCGCCACCGAAGAACACCGCACTCAGAATCAACCACACCGTGTTGAGCATCGACGCCGCTCCACCGCCACTGAGAAGGTCGTCGAGTACGGCATCGCCCGTCATCGCCTCATAGCCGCTGACGGTCAACTGCCAAAGTGCCGCCAGCAGTGGCCGATCTCCCATCCACGCGTGCGGCTGAAACAACACGGCGCACAAGAGTCCCGTCGCCGCCGCGATCAGGATGGCGGGCAAGGCAGGCATGCGCTTGTAGGCCAGAAGCAACAGGAGCACCAGCGGCAGCAGCAGATACCAGCCTATCTGGAAGTTTCGTTCCAACATGCCGAGTGTGCTTTGCAAGGTCTCCGCCTGTCCCAAGGGATCGGCGCTGAGGCCCAGAAACAGGAAGCCCACCAACGCAATCAACAAGGCCGGAGCGCCGGTCCAGAACATGTGCCTGACGTGGCTGAAGAGATCGACTCCCACCACTGCTGGCGCGAGGTTGGTGGTGTCGGAGAGCGGCGACATCTTGTCGCCGAAATAGGCACCGGAAATCACGGCCCCTGCCGTGATCTCCACCGAGAGACCAAGTCCCACCGCCGTACCGATGAGAGCCACCCCCACCGAGGCAGCGGTGGTCCACGAAGAACCGATGCTCAGGGAAACGATGGCGCAGACCAGGCAGGCCGCCGCATAGAAGATGGCGGGATTCAACAGCTTCAAGCCGTAGTAGATCATCGCGGGCACGACGCCGCCGGCGATCCAGGCACCGATCATGATGCCCACAGCCAGCAGGATGAAGGTCGGTGCGAACACCACGCTCATGCCATCGAACACTCCACGCTCGAGCGTGGACCAGCGCTGGCCGTTCTTCATCCCAACCAACAGCGCAATGCAGCCGGTGAGCAGTAGTGCGATCTGACTGGGGCCGTAGGAGGCGTCCTCACCGAAATAGCGCAGGGACGCCACCAGCGAGGCCACCAGGAAACCAAGCGGGATCAGAGCATCGAGCAGGGTCGCTGGTTTCTCGGTGGTCGTACTCATGGGAGTTGCTCAATCTTCGGCAGCGGAGGAATCCGCTGCCAGACGTGCAAGAGCCGGGCCAGTGCTAGAGCACGGCCAAGAGCTCCACTTCGAAGATCAAGGTGCTGTAGGGAGCGATCACGCCACCCGCGCCGGAGGCGCCATAGGCGAGCTGATGCGGGATGTAGAGCTTGTAGCGCGCGCCTTCCTGCATCAGCTGCAGTGCCTCGGTCCAGCCACTGATCACACCACTGACGCTGAACTCGACGGGCTCGTTGCGCTCGACCGAGCTGTCGAACACGGTGCCGTCGACCAGGGTGCCGTGGTAATGCACACGGACGCTGTCGTCGCGGGTGGGGCGGCGACCGGTGCCTGCCTGCAGCACTTCGTACTGCAGGCCGCTGTCGGTGGTGATCACTTCCGGGCGCTGCTTGTTGAGCTCCAGGAACTTCTCACCGGCGGCGGCGAGGGCATTGGCTTCCTGCTTGCGCATGCGGGTCACCTGACGGTTGATTTCGTCGAGCGCCGCGCGCAGTTCGTTTTCGGTGTACGGCGACGGAATCTGCTTGAGCACGTTGCCCAAGCCTTCGAGCAAGGCCTCCGGGTGCATGCCCGGAAAAGGCTGGGCAGTGAGCTGTTCACCAATCTGACGCCCTACGGCGTAGCTGGCGAGCGAGGCGGCTGAGGTATAGCGTTCGGACATGGGCTTTCCTTTGGCTTGGGTGATTGGAGCGGCCGCGCCGGCCGCGCGAAGGGGGCGATGGTAACACGAGCCGGCGGCAAGGCGGGCTCGTGCCGGCGCCCACCCCGCATGGGGTACAATTGCGCGCTTCAGACCCAAGGCCTCTCGCTTGAAACCCGTTCACCTGCTGTTACTGTTCGCCATCGCCACGCTCTGGAGCGGATCCTTCCTCTTCACCCGCATGGCGGCTCCGGCCTTCGGCCCGATCCCGCTGAGTGCCGCCCGCTCTGCCATCGCCGCACTGGTCTTGCTGCCCTTGGTGCTGGTGGGCGCGCGCCGCAGGGAATTCATCGCGAACCTGCCCAAACTCATCCTGATCGGCGGCATCAGCACGGCCATCCCCTTCTCGCTGATCACCGTTTCCACGCAGTACACCTCGGCCGGTTTCGCCTCGATCCTCAATGCATTGACGCCACTCTTCAGCGCCCTTCTCGCTTGGCTCTGGTTGAAGGAACGCTTGAGTATTCCCGCACTCGTGGGCATCGCGCTCGGCTTCGTCGGTGTGGTGGTGATGATGTTCGACCGCGAAACCATCGAGACCAGCTTGCCGCTGCTGCCCATCCTGGCCGGACTCGGTGCCGCCTTCTTCTATGGTTTGACGGGTAATTTCACGCGTCGTCATCTGCGCGGGGTTTCCGCGTTCACGGTGGCGGCGGGAAGTCAGTTCTTCGCCGCGGTGTTTCTCGCGATTCCGGCCTATTTCTCGTGGCCGGAGCAGACACTGACGTCGCAGGATTGGCTGTTGGCCTCGGTACTCGGCGTGTTCTGTACCGGGTTGGCGCTATTGCTCTTTTTCCATCTTCTGAGCCAGGTCGGCGTGGCGCGTGCGGTCGTCGCCACCTACCTGGTACCGGTCTTCGCCATGCTGTGGGGTAGACTCATTCTCGACGAAGCCGTCACCATCCAGATGGTGAGCGGCGCGGCACTCATCCTCACCGGCATCGGCCTCACTACACGAACCTAGTCCATGATCGTCAGTTTTCTCGCTTCACACGGCGGTTCTTCCGCTCGTTATCTCATCGCAGCCATGCGCTCCGGTCGCCTGGCGGCCGAGCCCGGCATCCTGATCACCAACAACCGTGACTCGGCGATCTTCCACTGGTGTCTCGACCACGATTTCCCGGTGCGCCACATCAGCGCCAAGAGTCATCGTGGTGAGGAAAACGCCGACGAGGCGATCTGCACCGTGCTGGAGGAAGCCGGCACCGACCTCGTGGTGTGTTCGGGCTACATGAAGAAGGTGGGACCGCGCACCTTGCGCGCCTTCCAGGGCCGGATTCTCAACATCCATCCCGCACTGCTGCCCCGCCACGGTGGCAAGGGCATGTATGGCGACCACGTCCACAAGGCCGTGCTTGCGGCAGGGGACACTCACAGCGGCGCCACCGTGCACGTGGTGACCGACGGCATCGACGAAGGCCCGATCCTGCTCCAGGAACAGGTGCCCGTGCTGCCCGACGACACGCTGGAAACGCTGCGCGCGCGCGTGCAGGCGGTGGAACCGGATCTCTATCTGCGTGCGGTGCAGCAGTTCATCGCAAACGCGACGCCGGTTTAAACCTCGCTCCGTTCGGCGTCGGCACTGCGTTGCTGACGCAGCCCCAACGCGCCATCGATCACTACGTTCGTCGCACCGAAGGCGAGCGCGATGCCGTTTTCCTTGAAGAGCTCCCACAAGCGGAAGCGCAGGTCGGAACGCACGCGACCGAGATCGCGACCGTTGCCTACGTCGACCCAGAACAAAAGGTTGAAATAGAGCGCGCCCTGACCGAACTCATCGAACTGCACCTGTGGCGGGGGCATGGTGCAGACGTCCTTGTGCTCGTGTGCGGCCTGGTACATCAGCGCTTCCACACGGCGCGCATCCGATGCGTAGTCCACGCCAACGCGCACCAGGCCACGGCTGAGGTTGTCGACGAGGGTGGAGTTGACCACCGTGTTCTCGAGCAACTGACTGTTGGGCACCAGCAGGCGCACTCCGTCGGAGCGGCGAATGCGCGTGGAACGCGTGTTGATGGTCTCCACCGTGCCCGTCGCACCCTCGATCTCGATCGTGTCTCCGATGCGAATGGGCCGTTCCCACATCAGGATCCAACCCGAGATGAAGTTGTTGAGGATGTTCTGTGCACCGAAGCCGATGCCGATGGCAAGCGCACCGGAGACGAAGGCAAAGGCCGTGAGCGGGATGTGCAGGAGCGACAACAGCACCAACGCCAGCATCACGTAGGCCACGATCAGGTAGAGCCGTCGCAGGAACAGAATCAGGTTCTGATCGCTCGCCCGCGCGTTGAGACGCCGCACCATGCCTTGCTCGACACGTTTGACGAGGTAGAGGCCCATCAACCCCAGAAGCGGCACGAACAACACCTGGCCGACGGTGTAGGTGCGCTCGTAGATCGTGAAGAGTTCGCGATCGAGGAAGGCGACGAAGGAAGAAAGCTGTTCCATGGGAAACACTGGCAGGAAAAGCCGCCATGGTAGTGGCTGGACCGCACCGGGAGAAGCAGCTTCACGGCGCGCGTTTGATCACGGTGGTAGGCAGCGCTCGAGTGTCAGGTTCCCTTCGCCGGTTGAAGGCGACGCCCAAGTCGCGCACTATCGGCGCCTCGCCCGAACGGATGCATGGCCATGATTCAGATCTATTCGCACGATTCCTTCATGGAACACGACCCCGGCCCCACTCACCCTGAAAGCCCGGGCCGGCTGCACAGCATCGTCGATGCCTTGCAGGATCCGCGCGTAAAACCGCTGCTGGCGTGGCAGACGGCACCGCGCGCAGAGGAAAGTCAGGTGCTGTTGGCGCATTCGGAAGAACATCTGGAGCTCGTGACACAGGTGGCTGCCGAAGCCCGCGACGATGCGCGCCGTTCGCTCGATCCCGACACCGTGATGTCCGCGTCCTCCTTCGATGCGGCGCTGCGTGCCGTCGGTGCTGCCGTTGCGGGCGTGGAAGACCTTCTCGCTGGCAGGACCAGGGAAGTGTTCTGTCTCGCGCGCCCGCCGGGGCATCACGCCACGCCGGAGCGCGCCATGGGCTTCTGTGTCTTCAATCAGGTGGCCATCGCCGCCTTCCATGCGCAGCGGCGCGGCGTGGAACGTGTAGCGGTGGTGGACTTCGACGTACACCACGGCAACGGCACGCAGGACAGCCTCAGCGGCAAACCCGGCATGTTGTTCATTTCCACCCATCAGAGCCCGCACTATCCGGGCACGGGCCAGCCGCACGAGAATCGTCCGGGCAACATCCTCAACCTGCCGCTGGTCGCCGGCACCGATGACCTTACCTATCGCCAACTCTTCAGCGAACAAATCCTGCCGGACCTGGAAGCCTTTCGGCCGGATCTGATCTTGGTATCCGCCGGTTTCGATGCGCATCGCGACGATCCCCTGGGCGGACTGCGTCTCGACGAAAGCACCTACGCCTGGTTGGGCACTACGCTGCGTGAAGTGGCCGACAAATACTGTGGTGGCAAACTGCTGTCGGTATTGGAGGGAGGCTACAACCTAAGCGTGTTGGGCCAGAGCGTGGCGGCCTATCTGACCGGTCGCGTCGCCGCACGCTGAGGCCTTCGACTAACGAATCACGAAGTCGAAATAGGTATCGGGGAAAGGTTCGTTCTTCAGCGTGAAGTGCCACCACTCTTCCGCCACGCCGACGAAACCATGTTTGTACATCACACTGCGCAGTAACTGCCGATGCGCGCGCTGCGCAGTGCCGACCTCACGATTGGCTGGCCACGAACGCGGGTCGAAGAAATCGAAGCGCGTGCCCATGTCGAGCTCCTCATCACTCTCCGCATCCACCAAGGTCAGATCCACCGTGCTGCCACGTGAATGCGTGGAACGTGCCACTAGATAGCCTTCCGGGAACAGCCGCGACTTGTCGATGTGCGGGTAATAGCCATCACGCATGCGCAGATCGTTGGGATCGTGCGCCCAGGCGATGAAGCGATCCACGGCGCGCTGCGGGCGATAGCCATCGAAGACCTTCAATGCGAGCCCGCAATAGGCCACTTCTTCCTGCACCGCGCGCAAGGCGAGCGCGGCTTCCTTGGTGAGAATCAGCCGATTCGCCTCATAACCCTCGATGCGCTCACCGACGAAGTTTTCATCGCTGAAGTAGGCCAGCGCGACGCGCAGGTCGGGAATCAGTTCATCGGCGTAGACGAAACCGGCGGGGAGAGAAGCAGTGGGAGTTGGGCTCACTTCGGAGTCGGCATTGGCAATGGACATCGATATTCCTTCAGCTGTACTGCGGGCGCGGCAGCCGCGCGACGACGTCACTCAACGCGGCGTCAAACGCAGCACTTCGCCGGGGAACTGGCGGCCGGAGGCGGCATTGTTCTCCGAATCGGTGAGCACGTACAGCGCGCCGTCCACACCTTGCGTCACGGCTCGCACTCGGCGGTCACGTTCCACCAACAGGCGCTCTTCATTCACCACCTTGTCACCCTCGAGCACCAGACGTACGAGGAACTTGCCCTGCGTCGGACTCATCGCGCCGAGGAACAGATTGCCCTGCCATTCAGGGAAGAGATCGCCGGTGTAGAACCACAGGCCGGAAATCGCAATCGAGGGATACCAGTAATAGCGCGGCTGCTCGACTCCGTCAGCGGCAGAAGGCCCGATCACCGTGCCGTCGTAGTTCTTGCCGTAGGTGACGTTGGGCCAGCCGTAGTTGTAGCCGGCGCGCAGCAGGTTCACCTCGTCGCCACCCATCGGGCCATGCTCGATGCCCCACAGCTCGCCTGTTTGCGGATGCAGCGCAAGGCCATCGGGATCACGATGTCCGATGGTGAAAAGCTCCGGCGCCATGTCGGGCATGCCGACGAAGGGATTGCCATCAGCGGACGTGCCGTCGGACTTCAGGCGCAGCACCTTGCCGCGCAGTGATTCACCCTGCTGCGCCAGATCGCGGCGCTCGGTGAAGGTGTAGTCGAAGGCCATCATCGACACGTAGAGCGAGCCATCGGGAGCGGACAGAAGACGGCGGCCCCAGAAGTCACGCAGCGTCGTCACCTGATCGAAGCCACTCAGGTCCTCTCGCAATACGGCACTTGCCAACTTTTCGGTCTGAAACTCTTCACCGCGCTCGAGCGCCGCATTGCGTTGGTCTGCGGTGTAAGCACCAGGCTGTTGTCCCAGACCGGGTGCGAGGTAGGTGAAGTAGACACGCCGCGTCTGCGTGAAATTCGCATCGAGCACGAGGTCGTGCAGACTGCGGCCACCGACCGACAGCATCGGCGGTAAGCCGGTGAGGGGTTCGGAGAATTCGCCGGAGGGACGCAACACACGTACACGACCCGCCCCTTCGACCACCAGGAATTCACCACTGGGCAAGGCCACCAGCGAACGCGGCGTTTCGAGCCCCGAGACCAGGACTTCGACGTCGAAGCGGGAAGGCTGCGCCGGTGCGGGGGCCTGAGTCTGTCCAGCAAAGGCGGGAGTCGGAGGATCGGCCAGTGGATCGACATTACTGGCAGCGGCACCCCAGGCAGCGCTCGTGAACGTGCTCGCACACAAAGCCAAGATCCGTCCCCAACGAGTAGTGTGCATGGCATCCCCCTGCATCGAATCAAGCGAGTGGGCACGTCTGCTTCATGCGCGCCGCTCGCTGCCGCGCCACGTGCCGAGGCGGTCCAGCCTACGCAAGCACGCCGGCGCGACGCAAGAACCTTGTGTTTGACGGCCAGGAAAGCGCAGAGGAATAATCGCCCGACGTCGCGCACCGCCACTGGCGCGGGCCGCCGCAGGCTCACGAGGGGACATCCATGACCGAACGACACAACGACAACCTGCAACTCGCTTCTTCCACCACCCTGCCCCGCCGGCAGCTTCTGCGCGCAGGCGTGGCCGGCGCTGCGGCCTATGGCCTGCCCTTTTGGTCGCGCCTGGCCCTGGCCGCCGACGAGGAGCTCGTTCCCTTCGCCGACATGCCACCCGAGTTCACGGCGCCACCGGTCGCGCCCGGCGCCATTCACTATCTCGACACGCGCACCATCGATTCGTTCTACACACCGAACGATGACTTCTACATCGTGCAGCACTACGACCAGCCCCAACTCGATCCGAACAGCTACAAGCTGAAGGTGACGGGCCTGGTGGAGCGTCCGCTCGAACTGAGTCTCGCGCAGCTGAAGGCACGTCCGAACATCGAGATCGACGTGGGCTTCGAATGCGGCGGCAACAGCGAGCGCCTGTTCCACGGCCTCATCGGCAACGCGCGTTGGGTCGGCTGTTCGCTGCGTGAAGTGCTCGAAGAAGCTGGAGTCAAACCCGAAGGCATCGAAGTGGTGTTCTATGGCCACGACAAGGGCATGGAGAACATCCGCGATCTGAACGTCGAACAGGCCTTCGGCCGCAGCATGCACATCGAGGACGCGCTCAACAGCGACGCCATTTTGGCCTGGCAGATGAACGACGAAGACCTGCCCCACTATCACGGTGCACCGCTACGTCTGGTGGTGCCGGGCTGGTACGGCGTCGCCAACGTCAAATGGCTGGCGCAGATCCACGTGCAGGATCGTCGCTACATGGGGCGTTTCATGGCACGTGACTACGTCACACTGCAGAAGGTCGACATCGGTGGTGAGGAACGTTGGGAAGAACGCTCGGTCACGCGCATCCGCCTCAAGTCCGCCATCACGCGCGTGACCAAGCGCGGCAACGAACACACGATCATGGGCTTCGTATTGAACGACGGTACGCCGCTGCGCAGCGTCGAAATCAGCATCGACGGCGGCGCCTGGCAGCAGGCGGAGATCGATCCACAATCCTCGAAGTACTCGTGGAAACTCTTCACCTATACCTGGCGCGGTGCGACGCCCGGCGAACACACGCTGGTGTCACGTGTCACGGACGTCAACGGTCAGGTACAGGCCACGCCGGAGCAGATGCCGGAAAAACCCACGCGCTGGGAAAACTATGCGCAATTCCCGCGCCGCGTCGTGATCTCCTGAGCGCCCCTTCAGTGATCCCACGAACCCCGGCTCAGTGCCGGGGTTCTGCTTTTTTGGGATCAGGAAAATCGACACGCAGAAAAACAAAAGCCGCGGAAATCCGCGGCTTTCAGCGTGAGAGAAAGACTCAGACCAACTGCGGGATCGGTACCACCGGGTCCACTTCTGCGTCGTAATCCACACCCGGCACTTCGAAGCCAAAGAGGTTGAGGAAGTTGCGCTTGTAGCCAGCGAAGTCCGAGAGCTCGTTGATGGTCTCGGTGGTGATCTGGCTCCAGAGCTCGGCGACTTTCGCCTGCACTTCGGGATCGAGTTCCTTGTAGTCCACGCGCCAGCGGCCGTCGTCGTCGAGACGCGGCGTCGGCCCGTAGAGGCTTTCGCGGAACAGCAGATCGATCTGCTCGATGCAGTCCTCGTGCGTACCGCGCTCCTTCATCACGCGGAACAAGAGCGCGAGATAAAGAGGCATCACCGGAATTGCGGAGCTGGCCTGCGTCACCACGGCTTTCAGCACGGCAACGCGTGCCTGACCGCCGGTGGCGGAAAGTTTTTCGTGCAGCAGCGCGGCTTTCTGATCGAGATCCTTCTTGGCAGCGCCGATGGTGCCGTTCCAGTAGATGTCCCAGGTGAGTTCAGCGCCGAGATAGGTATAGGCGGTGGTGATGGCACCGGGTGCAAGTACGCCGGCAGCATCGAGGGCTTCGATCCAGAACTGCCAATCTTCGCCACCCATCACGGCGACGGTGTTGGCGATTTCTTCCTCGGTGGCCGCGGGCACGCTCATTTCCTGGATCACTTCCTTGTCGGTGTTGATGCCGCGCATGTTGATGTCCTTGCCGATCGGCTTGAGCGTGGAGTTGTGGACCACCCCCGTACGCGGATGCAGACGACGCGGCGCCGCAAGGCTGTAGATCACCAGATCGACCTGACCGAGGTCGGCCTTGATGAGGTCGATGGTCTTCTGCTTGATCTCGTCAGAGAAGGCATCGCCGTTGATGCTCTTCGCATAGAGGCCAGCGGCTTCGGCTTCCTGATGGAACGCGGCAGAGTTGTACCAGCCTGCCGAACCCGGCTTACCTTCGGTGCCTTCCTTCTCGAAGAACACACCGATCGTGGCGGCACCGGCGCCAAAGGCGGCAGTGATGCGCGAAGCCAGTCCATAGCCGGTGGAAGCCCCGATCACCAAGACCTTCTTCGGCCCCGTCAGTGGCCCCTGCTTTTTCACATAATCGATCTGCGCGCGTACGTTGGCGGCACAGCCGGTGGGATGGGTGGTGACACACATGAAGCCGCGGACACGGGGTTTGATGATCATCGTCATTCCTGGTTGCGATCGTAGATGGGAAAAATGGCGCGCATTCTAGCATGTTGCGCGCGAGGGACCGTCTCACTGCACCAGAAGCTCGTTGAGACGGGCGCGACGCGTGGGGTAATCGAGTTTCGCCAACGCCTGTACTTCGCGATAGAAGCCCTGCAAATCACCCTGCTGTTGCGCAAGCAACTCTTGGAACGCCGGCACCAGAGCATTGTAGGTGGCCACGGTGAGAAGCTGCGCGTTGTTGAGCGGCTGACTGAACCAGGCGTCGTAACCGGCATAACCGCCCCACTCGCTCTCCTTCACACGCGCGTAGTCGCGGCGTAGTTGTTCGAGGCGCGCCTGCTTGGCGCGACGCAGGGTTTCGATGTCGCTGTCGGAGGTATAGAGCAAGGCGAGATCGGCGACGGCTTCCTGCACCAAGGCGACGAAACCATCACGCCGCTGCTGTTCCAACACCCGCAGTTGCAGCACGTTGCTGCGTACTTCGGGTGGAACGCCAATGTCATCGAGCCAGCGGCGCAGACCTTCGCGTTCCACCGCGGTGGCAAAGCTCTCGTTGAATTCGGTATCGCCGGGAGCGAAGGCCACCTGATGCGCCAATTCGTGGAACAGCACACTCGCAAGCTGATAGGTATCCCGTTCGAGCAAGGAACTGAGCATCGGATCGTTGAACCAACCCAGGGTGGAATAGGCACTCACACCACCGATGTAGACATCCCAGCCTTCCGCGCGCAGGGTTTCCGCATAACGTTGCGCCGCTTCCTGCCGGAAATAGCCGCGATAGCTGACGCAGCCTGCTACCGGATAACACCAGCGCCGCGGCGTCATCGAGAACTCCGGCGCGGCGAACACGTTCCAGGCCACGTAGGGGCTGTCCTGACGTACGAGATCCTCGTAGTTGTGTCCCACGGGTAATAGAAGTTGCTGTTCGGCGAAGGACCGTAGCTGTTGCAGGGTGTCTAGACGTTGCCGCAGGCCGGGATCGAGACTGGGATCCTGCAGCAGCGTCGCAATCGGCACACGGCTGCGCATCAGGGCCAGATGACCACGCATCGCCTGGCCGTAGTAGCTCAGCGATTCACAGCCTGCGAGAAATAAACAGAATGAAAGGGCACACCAAAGACCAACACGCATCACATCACTCGTTCACACGGATCTCATACAAATAAGGCCAGAGCTTGCCGGTGACGAACAGACGCTGTGCATCGCGATCCCATGCTATGCCGTTGAGCACGTCGTCATTGGAACCCTCGGGATAAAGATTGGAAAGATCGAGCTTGGACACCACGCGTCCCGTCGCGGGATCGATGCGTACGATGTAGTCCGTGTACCACACGTTGGCCCACACCTCGCCGTCGATGTATTCCAGCTCGTTGAGACGCGTCAGCGGCTTGCCGTCTTCCGTCACGGCGACGCGGCGCGTCTCTTTCAGCGTTTCCGGGTCCAGGAAACGCAGCATGGCGGTGCCATCGCTCACGATGAGCTGTTCACCGTCATGGGTAATACCCCAGCCTTCGCCAGGATAGAAGAACGACTGCAACTGCTTGAAGTCGTCGCGCGAATAAACGAAGCCCACCTGCGTCGTCCAGGTGAGTTGGTAGATCTTGTCACCCAGGATCGTGATGCCTTCGCCGAAATAACGTTGACCCAGATTGTGGCGCTGCAGGACCTCACCGGTTTCGAGATCCACGCGACGCAACGAAGACTGCCCGTTCAAGCCCGTACCTTCGAACAACTCACCACGATCGATCACCAGTCCCTGCGTGAAGGCGCTCGGATCGTGCGGGTAACGCGCCACCACTTCCACGGTATGAATGGGCACATCCGCCTGCGCGAAGGCGGTGGCGAGCAACATCAACCAGGGAAGAAGGGCGCGCTTCATGTTCAACCTGCAATCGAAATCAGAATGGCCACACCCGTGCCGGCCAACATCACAGCGGTGGGGATGATGGTCAGCAGAAAGCCTTTCGCACGGGTCTTGGGATCGGCGACGTAGGCGCGTGCATAGAGCGTACGGCCTGCGATCCATACCAGTCCAAGCAGAGCGGCGGCCTCGTTACCAGGTGCGTTCAACCGTTCCAGCATCGTCGCGAACACCCACAGCGCCGGCAAGAACACCACCAATTGTTCCAGCGTATTGCTCTGAACACGGTAGTAGCGTTCGAAGATCGGATGACCAGTCACGGCCGGGGCTTTGACACCATACTTATGACGCGCACGACCGGTGTTGTAGCCGAAGAACAGATATTGGGTCAGTGCCACTATGGTTATGAGAGTCACCAGTTCCATCACGAGTCCTACTGTCGAGCAAGCGGTTGGGAAAACTGCGGTAGAGTGCCGCAAAAGGCGCAGGGCAGGAAGTCCCAGACGGCGTGATTATTCCCGATACAGGCTTAGCACCCGCTGAATCCGCGGCACGAGGCCACGCAATGGCCGATTTTCGGGCATTCAAAAAGAAACCGCCCTGAAAGGGCGGTTCCACAAAGCAAGAGGGGGGGAGGGGGCTTGCTTACTTGAGCAGGGAGCCCAGGGTGAAGTTGATCAGCTCACCCAGCTGTTTCGGAGTGCGGCCGCTACGGGCGCCGACTTTGGCCGAGCTGTAGAGCGCCATGACGATGTCGGCGGCTTTGTCCGCATCGAGGCCTTTGGCCAACTGCTTGCCTTTCTCGAGTTCGCGGGTGCGAACGAGCACGGCTTTGCGGATCGCGTTGAGCGAATCACGCAGCAGTTTCTGGATGTCGGGGTTCCACACGATGCTTTCGCAGATGGAGTTCAGCAACAGACAGCCCAGGTTGCGCTGACGCGCAGGCAGGCCAGTGACGGCTGCTTCCACGAAAGAGCTCAGAGCCTTGTCGGCTTTCAGGCTCTTGTCGCCGAGCGTTGCATCCATGATGCCTTTCAGCATTGCGTTGTAACGCTCGATGCAGGACTTGAAGAAGGTGTCTTTGTCGCCGAAGGAGTTGTACAGCGTACCGCGGTTGATGCCGGTGGCATCCAACAGCTTCTGGATGGAGCTGGCTTCGAAGCCTTCCTTCCAGAACTGCTCCATGGCGTTCTCGATCACCACGTCATATTCAAATTCAACTGGTCTTGCCATAACGGACTGAATACCTCTTGGATTTTCACTGAAATTACGCGTCGCAGCTCGTGACTGATCGACGGGCAGCGAATTCTAGTACAAATACCAACATGGATGAAATCCAATTCGTAAATTTAGCGCCATTCCACAATTCTGAGACAGACATGCAAAAACAACTTGACATGTCAACCATACAATCCAAAACCAATTGCCAATCGAAGTTTGAGCGCGAGCAAGGCATTTCACATTCTTTTCACATCTCTTTCACATCCGTGTGAGCAATGCGGCACCCAAACCGATCAAACCTCCCAGTACGCCGCCCCACACGACGAGCCAACCGAGATGTTTCCGGATCATGTTTTCGATGATTTCTTTCACCATCTGAGGCGTCAGTTCATTGAGGCGCGCATCCACTACTCGCTCCACGCTCTCGACGATGCCGCTGACGCTGTTCTGGTTGAGTTTGTCCCAAAGTGCGGGATCTTCGGCCGCATTACGCAGAAATTGCTGCATTTTCTCGATGAAAGGCTCACGCATCGGCTGCAGCGCCTTGTCGCCGCCGAACATCATCAGCATGCCGCCGAGTGAAGATTGCCTTACCACTTCCACGAGACCATCGAAGGCCTTGTCGAAATCGACCTGCTCCAGCAAAGCTTCCGTCACTGCAGCGCTCGGAGCGCTTTGTCCCTGAGAAGAAAAGAAGCGCCTGAGATTGTTCTCATTGAAGAACTGTTCCATCACGAGCTCACGAATACCGCGCCGCAGCTCATCGAAACGCGCGGGAATGACGCCCGAGCCGTAAAAGAAAGGCACTTTCTCGAACAGCATGTAGAGCGCGAGCCAGTTGGTGAATGCACCTGAAAGCGCATAGAGGCCAGCATTGAGCACGTAGTGGCCCACAGTGCCGGGCAAGAGCAGTCCGGCCAGCACGACCAAAGCAGCCGTGCCGTTGGTCAAAAGACTTTTGTTCATTGTGCGGGAAGTTCCGTACCGTTTTCTGAGACGGAATCCGCCGCGGCGGCGGGATCCGATGTTGGTGTTGAAGATTCAGTGCCGCCGCGCAGTTCGTCTGTCGCGGCAGCGGGTGCGTCGTCATCCACCGGCAGCTCGGAGGCGGAGCTCTCTTCTGCCGGAGTCGGAGCATCGAAGCCGGCCTGGACGTTGTTCCAGGGACCCTCGAGACGATAGGCCAGCGTGGTGAACTCGCCGACCTGCTCCGCAAAGATCTTGCTCGCCACGTAGGTGCTCACGGCGATGGGCCACGCGCCCAAGAGGCCCGCGAGCATCGTGATGTTCTGGCTGAGCGGAATTCGTACCAGCATGTCCGCCGCGATGGTTTCATCCGGGAGGTTGATCTCACCGTCGATGCGGATGCGGCTGGAAGGCCCGTCGATGACGAGCGTGTTGTTGGTGGTGATCACACCATCACGGAATACCAGTTGTCCGGTGATGCTGTCGTAGGTGAAGCCGCGTTGGAAAAGATCGGAGAAATCCAACTGCAGGCGTCGCACGACGGCATCGAAGTTGAAGGCGCCGAGCAGGCGCGAGGATCCGGAACTGATTTCCGCGAAACGTCCGTCGTTGATGCTCATGTTCACATCACCGGTCGAGCGTTTGAGGCGGAATCCTAGTGGCGAAGCGGCCCAGGTCAAGTCCGCTTCGAAGCGTGCGTTGCGACTTTGCAGAAAGGCCGCATGTCCCCAGGCGGGCAACACCTGGCCGAGGTCGGTGGCGGTGACGAGCCCTCGGAAATGACTCTGATGGCGACCGTTGCTGTAGTTCCAATCGATGTCGGCCCCCGTGCCCTCGGCAAAGCCCAACACTTCGTTCTGCGGTGATTGCAGGTGGAAGTTGCGGATGTAGGCTCCCGCACGATGCGGACGGAACTGGAAGGACACGCCGCCCAGGTTGCTTTCGCCGATGCTGAACTCCGCGGTGGCGAAATCGAAGGCCGGCAATGCCGTGGGATCGACTGCCTCCAGGATATCCATTTCCTCTTCGGCCTTCGCTTCTTCCGGAGTGCGTTCGGGACGCGGCGGAAACCGCAGATAGTCGAGATCGATGTTCCACGGACCGGAGTCGGCGAGCAGGAAGCGCCCCCCAATCATCTCGTTGCTACCCTGGATGCGCCAACCCGCGAAATCGGGTTGCACCTGCACGTTGATGTTCGCGAAGTGCGTGCCGAACACGATGAGATCAGCCACGTTCAGGTCGACCAGGCGCACACTTTCCTTGAGCGTGCGTCCGCCCGGCTCATCGCTGCGCAACGTGGTCGCCACCTTGTTCCAGGCATCGACGTCGAGCAGTGGCAATTCACCGCTGACCAACAACGCCGAGGTGGAACGATCCACCTGACGCACGACGAAGTCACGGTTGCGCACACCGGCGTAGATCTGGCCGCGATTGATGCCGCGGTCATCGAGCACCAACTCGCCACTGACGAAATCGTCGAAGCGCAGCGTGAGCAGGTCACCGCGCACGCCGCGGCCGGCATCGGCGACGCTACCGAAGTTGTAGTCGATGTCGAGATAGCGCTGCTCTTCAGCGTCCTTGGCGAAAGGAGCCGGCAAGTTGCTGGTCATGCCGATGAGGTTGGAGCTCAGGCGCAGACGGGCGGCACCACTTTCGCCGGGCACGTCGAGCGTGAGCTCGTAGTCGAGCTCACCTTCGGCATGGCCCAGCAAACGACCGACGAAGCCCGGCATGCGTTCCCAATTGCGCAGCGCATCGACGCTCACGTGGCCGAGGCCGGTCACACGCGTGAGGCGCGATTCGGTGTCGGTCTTCGTGCTGTTTATATTGGCGTTCACGGTTTCGCCGAAGAGCGACGCCGTGAGCTTGTCCGTGGTGAGTCCAACCGCCTCGCGGTAACGCACGAGTCCTTTGACCTCGCTGAACTCGAGCGAATAGTCGGGAATGAACAGTGTGCTGTCGCGGCTGAGCACGGCCACGTCGATCACGCGCTCGCGCGGATTGTCGCCAAGCGGAATGCCGAGAGAAAGAGCGGTGCTGAGCTGCCCAGAGGCTTGCCAGTCATCGAAGGTCGAGCCGATCAAGTCATGGATGGGCGTCGACATCAGGAAGCGATGACCCGTTGCCGTATCCATGTCGGCACCGCCGAGAATCGTGAGCCAGGAACCGCCATCTTCCTCGGAACGCACGCGTGCGGTGACTGGGCCCAGCGCAACTCCATCGATGCTGCCGGCACGGCCGCGCACGTCGACTTCATCGTCACGCACGGTAACGGTGGCCACCGCGTTCTCGAGGAGCGGCCAGTCATCGAGATAGCGCAGCTGACCATCGCGCACCTGGTACCAGGACTGCACTGCGGTCGAGACTTCCTGCCCGGCCTTGCGCTGCATGCGCAGCACGAAACCGCTGTCGCTGATCTCGCCGCCGCGCAAAGCGCCGCGCAGCCAGTTCATCGCATTCTGCAGGCGCGGCAGCTTCGGCAGATAGTCGCGACCGGGTGCCACGGCCATGCGATCGACGCCCACCAGCAGTTTGAAGGTGTTTTCGTGCACACCTTCTTCGAGTAGACGATCACGCACGGCAAAGCCGACACGTCCGGTGAGGTCTGGACTTTGCACGTCGATCAGGTCGCTCTGCACGCGCACTTCACCGTCGGCCACCTGCCAACTGACACGGCCATTCACGGCGTCGTAGTGCCAGGCCTGGTCGAACACGCGCGGCAGATGCAGAGAGAGTTCACGGCTGTCGACTTCGGCCACGCCGTTCAAGGCACTGGCTTCGACATAGGCGGAAAGATTGCTGCCGCCGGGCACCATGTTCCAGGCCTGCACGGCACCGTCTTCGACGTTGGCGCGCAGTTGGAAGAAGCCGGGATAGGAACCATCGCTGCGCGTTTCCAGATGCACGTGACGCAGCGCGCCCTGCGGTTGCAAGGTGCGCAACGCGTTCTCACCCGAAGCCGGTAAAGGCGCGGCATCGAGGGCGATGTTCGCCAGCATGGCCAGGTCCAGACGTTCGGCCTGCAGCAACAAGGTGGGGGCTTCGGGATCGGGACGGCTCAGTTGCAGGCGCGGCACGTCCCAGGATTGCTGATTCCAGGCGAAGCGCAGCCGCGACAGATCGAGCGTCCATTCACCACCGGAGAAACGTTCGCCCTGCAGATCGACCGCGCCATCTGCAAGCGGGATGTTCAGCTCACGCTGCGACTCCTGCGCCATCAGCTGCGCATCGCGCACACGTCCCATGAAGCTGCCGGCGCCGGTTTCGTCGAAATCGAACCACACCTCGGCGTCCACGAAGGCCGCATCGATCTGCCAGTCGGACAACCAATATTGCAACAGCATCTGCAGGTCGAGCTGCGGCAAGGTGGCCCAGCCGCGACCGGAGAAACGCGTGTCATCACGTTCGCTCAGCTCCAACGACAGGCGGCTCGGCTGAGGCTGTTCATCGAGACGGAATTGCAACTGCCCACGATGCTGACGGCCGTTGTTCTGAATTTCGGCGTGGATGGAATGCAGAGTCAGCTCGGGACCATCGAAGGGACGTACGATCAGGCGCGATTCCGACAGACTCATGTGCGGCGTCTGCAGCAGGAATTCCTTGATCTGCTCCGTATAGCGGCCCTGCCCCGGAGGCAGCCCAGCCAAGGCCCAACGCCCATCGGCCTGTTGCTCCACCACCAACTCCACCGCACCGATCGCGAGCGAAGAAATCACCAGACGCTGTTGCCGCAAACTGGGCCATACGTCGAGTGCGACACTGAGATTCTCGATGCGATGCTCGGAACCATCGGGCGCCTGCAACAGCAGGGCTCCGACTTCGAGCCACGGAGTGAAATGCTGCCAGCGCCCTTCGAGGCCTTCGATGCGCACCGGCACCCGCAGGAGTTGCGAGAGCTGTTCCTGAATGCGTTCGGTCTCTCCCGCCACACGTGGTAACAGCAGACGGCCGGCAGTGAGGTAGGAAGCGGTAAGCACCAGGCCGGCGAAAGCCCCCCAACCCAACCAGGCACCAGCGCGCCGCCAGCGGCGCTGGGGTGCTTGATTCTGGTTGGCGTCCGGAGCGCTCATGGGATCAGTACATCACCACGTCGAACTGCTCGGTGGTGTACATGGCCTCCACCTGGAAGCTGATGCTCTTGCCTGTGAGCTGTTCGAGATTGACCAAGGTGTCCGATTCCTCTTCCAGCATGCGATCCACCACTTCCTGCGAGCCCATCACCAACAGGCGATTGCTTTCGAAGGCTCGCGCCACGCGCATGATCTCGCGGAAGATCTCATAACACACGGTTTCCGGCGTCTTGATGCTGGAACGTCCCGCACAAGTGGGACATTCCATGCACAGAATCTGTTGCAGACTTTCGCGCGTACGCTTGCGGGTCATTTCCACCAGGCCCAGCTCGGACAGCGCCGTGATGCGGGTGCGGGCGGGATCGCGCTCCAGGGCCTTGGTGAAGGTGCGCAGCACCTGACGCTGGTGCTCTTCGTTCTGCATGTCGATGAAGTCGATGATGATGATGCCGCCGATGTTGCGCACCTTGAGCTGACGCGCGATGGCCTTGGCCGCCTCCAGGTTGGTCTTGAAGATGGTCTCTTCCTGGTTGCGGCTGCCGAGGAAGGCGCCGGTGTTGACGTCGATGGTGGTCATGGCTTCGTTCTGGTCGATCACCAGGTTGCCGCCCGACTTCAGACGCACGGTTCGCGACAGCGCCTTCTGGATCTCGTCGTCGATGCCGTAGAGATCGAACAAGGGACGCTCGTTCTGATAGAGCTCGAGGCGCGGCTCGATCTCGGGAATGAAGTCGCGCGCGAACTCCAGTACTTCTTCATATATGGTGCGGTCGTCGATACGAATTCTTTCCACCTGCGGCCGGAGCAGGTCGCGCATGGCGCGCATGTAGAGCACCAGGTCCTGATAGATGATGCGTACGCTCTTCTGCGCCTGGATGCGACGATGCACCGCGGCCCACACGCGACGCAGGAACTTGATGTCGGCGGCGAGCTCGTTTTCGCTCACTCCTTCGGCCACGGTGCGCAGGATGAAGCCCCCCTGATTGCGCAGTCCTTCCTGCTCCACGCTGTGTTCCAGTGCGGCCAACAGACGCGCCCGCTCTTCCTCGTTTTCGATGCGCTGGGAAATGCCGAGATGACGGGTGCGCGGCATGTAGACGAGATAACGCGAGGCGATGGAAAGATGCGTGGTCAACCGTGCTCCCTTGCTGCTGATCGGCTCCTTCGCCACCTGCACCACCAGGTACTGCCCTTCGTGCAGCAATTGCGTGATCGGCAATGGCTGACTTTGCGGCAGTTCGAAGCCTTCTTCATCCAAGAGCGCGATATCGGCGGCGTGGATGAAACCGGCCTTGTCGAGTCCGATGTCGACGAAGGCGGCCTGCATGCCGGGCATCACCCGCACCACCTTGCCCATGTAGATGTTGCCCACCGGACCGCGCTTGTTGTTGCGCTCGATGTAGATCTCCTGCAGCAGGCCCTGCTCGGTCAGCGCAACGCGGGTTTCGCTGGGACTGTGGTTGATGAGAATTTCGACGCTCATGCCTTGTCCCCACTGAGGAGAATGGAACTCGTGATGCCGTGGGGTGCCAGGAGCTCCATGGTTTCGAACAGCGGCAGCCCCACGACGTTGCTGTAGCTACCTTCTATATGGCGCACGAAGATGGCGCCGCGCCCCTGGATGGCATAGGCACCGGCCTTGTCGTGCGGTTCGCCCGAAGCCCAGTACCCCAGCACCTCATGTTCATCCAAGGCGCGGAAAGTGACCTTGGTGCGCACCACCCGGCTCTGGAGCCGACCGTCGTTGGCGACCACGGCGATGCCGGTCAGCACCTCGTGGGTCACATCGGAAAGGCGGCGCAGCATCACGCGCCCCTGCACCGCGTCGGCCGGTTTGCCGAGGATCTCGCCGTCGAGCACCACCGTGGTATCGGCCGCCAGGATCGGAAGTTCATCGAAGAAATAGTCCGGATCCTCGAGCGCACGCAGTGCCTTTTCGCGCGCCAGGCGCTCGACATAGACATCGGCCGGTTCGCCGGGCTGGGCACTTTCGTCGATGAACTGGGGCAGACAGAGATGCGTGATACCCACCTGCGCGAGCAATTCACGGCGGCGTGGAGAGGCGGAGGCCAGATACAGCAGCGGCTTGGTCACGATGATGATGTCGACAGAGAGCTGATCAAGCGGGGCATTATACCCATTGAGATCGCCAGGTCGGTTTGAACTATCCGGTCATTTCGGGTTTATATCGCTCGGCGGCGGGGCTGGGAGCACTTCTTGATAGGTTCTATACTCCAGCGCCACATGGCCTCGCTCAGTTTCAACAGCCTTTCCTTCACGCTGCGCCCTCACGAATCGGTTCTCGATTGTCTGCTGCGTCACGGCCAGCCCATTCCCTATTCCTGCAAGGCCGGCATGTGTCAGGCCTGTCTGGTGAAGGCGGTGTCGCCTCCGCCCGCTGCGGCGCAGGCCGGCCTCAAAGCCTCGCTGCGCGAACAGGGCTGTGCCCTCGCTTGTCAGTGGTATCCATCGAGCGACGTTGCGGTCGATGCGGTCGATCCCAAAGCCTTCGCAGTCGCTGCCCGCATCAGAGAGCTCGCCCCACTCAACGGTTACGTGATGAAGGTGCTGTTGGAGCCACTCGAACCCATGGCGCTGTTCGGCAGCCGCCCGGGCCAGTACCTGACCATCACCAATCCCAACGGCGTCGTGCGCAGCTATTCCCTGGCCAACGATTTCGCCCTCGATCACGTCATGGAATTTCACATCGGCGGCACGCAGTACGGGCTTTTCACGCGTTGGCTGTTCGATAACGCACGAGTCGGTGATGTGGTGCACCTGCGCGGCCCCGCCGGCGACTGCTACTACGATCCACGCCACCTGAGCGAGGAAACACCGCTGCTTCTGGCCGGCGCCGGTGCTGGACTGGCACCGCTCTACGGCATCCTGCGCGACGCACTGCGTCGCGGGCACAGCGGCAAGATTCAACTCTTCCACGGTGGCCATTCCGTCGCGCGGCTCTACTACGTCGATGAGCTGCGCGAGCTCGCACGCCAACATCCGAACTTTCTCTACCATCCCTGCGTGCGCGACGCCGAAGGCACGGCGCACGCAGGAGAGTTCTTCGTCGGGGGCCTCGAAACCGCGGTGGCGCAGCACCTCGACGCCAAGGCAGCAGCGCAGACACGCGCCTACGTCGCCGGCCCGCCGGACTTCGTACAGCTCTTGTGCAAACGCCTGTTCCTGGCGGGAATTAAACCTACTCACATTCACGCAGACCACTTCACCGAACGCACGGTGCAAACGGACTGAAACATGGACACCCTGATTCACTTCGGCGACAGCTTCTATGGCAGCGTCATGACGCTGTTGTCTCACACCTTCATTCTCGCGCTCGGCTTCGGCGTACTTGCCGCGATCGTCCTCTACGTCGTCGACATCACGCAGACCAAACACGCGATTCGCCGCAACTATCCGCTGCTCGGACGCTTCCGTTATCTGTTCGAGCATCTGGGCGAGTTCTTCCGCCAATACTTCTATTCGCAGGATCGCGAAGAATTGCCGTTCAACCGCGCGCAGCGTTCGTGGGTCTATCGCGCCGCGAAGAACGTCGACAACACGCAGGCCTTCGGCTCCACGCGCCTCGCCGATCAGGAAGGTCACGTGCTCTTCGTCAACGCCGGTTTTCCCGTCCTGGACGAAGAAGCCGAACCGATTCCACCGCTGACTTTCGGTCCCTACTGCCGGGAACCCTATCAATCCACCTCGATCTTCAACATCTCCGGCATGAGCTATGGCGCGATTTCGCGCCCCGCAGTGCAGGCGCTATCGGGTGGCGCGGCACTGGCCGGTTGCTGGATGTGCACGGGCGAAGGCGGTTTGAGCGACTATCACCTGCAGGGCGGCTGCGACATCGTGTTTCAGATCGGCACGGCCAAGTACGGAGTGCGCGATGCCAACGGCAATTACTCGGTGGAACGTCTGCAGCACATCGCGTCCTTGCCGCAGGTGAAGATGATCGAACTGAAGTTGGCGCAAGGTGCCAAGCCCGGCAAGGGCGGCATTCTCCCTGGCGTGAAGGTGACGCCGGAAATCGCACTGATCCGCGGCATTCCCGTGGGCCAGGATTCGATCAGCCCCAATCGTCATACCGACATCGGCAACAACCGCGAACTGCTCGAACGTTTGCAGTGGTTGCGAGAACTCAGCGGCAAGCCCGTGGGCATCAAGGTGGTGTTGGGAGACGAACGCTGGATCGAAGATCTGCTGCACACGGTGCAGGAGATGGGCGAGGAATTGGCGCCGGACTTCATCACACTCGACGGCGGCGATGGTGGCACCGGCGCCGCACCGATGACCTTGATCGACGACACAGGCCTTGGTCTGCGCGAGTCGCTGCCGCTCTTGATCAACCGCCTGGCCCGGTTCGGTCTGCGCGAACGCATCCGCGTGATCGCCTCCGGCAAACTCGTGAACCCTGCCGACGTGGCCTGGGCCCTTTGCGTCGGCGCCGATGCCGTCAACAATGCGCGTGGCTTCATGTTTGCGCTCGGTTGCATCCAGGCACTGCAGTGCAACCGCAACACCTGTCCCACCGGCATCACCACCCACAATCCGAAGTTGCAGCGAGGTCTCGTGCCCGAGGACAAGACGACGCGCGTCGCCAACTATCAACGCAACATGGTGAAGGAAGTATCCGTGATCGCCCATTCCTGCGGCGTGGCGCATCCACGCCTGCTCCGCCGGCACCACGCACGGCTCGTGCTTGGCCCCAATCGTTCCGTGTCGCTCGAGGATTACTACAAGCACTACTGAAGGCACTCATTCGCTTGACCCAGAGCTCGGAGCCTTGCCTAGGTTGCGGGCGAATCGAACGCCGTGGAAAGTTGAGTTTCGGCCTTTGCAGGCTAGGTGAGTCTGATCAACCAAAAGCGATCGAGGAGCCACGGCAGGATCGCGGTGAGGAGGTCGCGAGCAAGCCTACAGGGATGTATTCACGGCGTTCCCGGCAGCCACCGGGCAGCAGAATCTTGCGCAAGCCCCGCTCTCGATCTCGGACACCGCTACGCTGATCACTTACGAATGTGCCCGCTGCCAGGCCAGCACATCTTCGAAAGCAACATCACCACCGAAGATGTCGAGCGCACTGCCGATGGTGAGATCGACGCGACCCTTGCCGAGTTGGTGGACACGATCGAGATCGGAAAGACGGCTCACGCCACCGGCATAGGTCACGGGCAAAGGACTATGTTCCCCAAGCAGAACGATCAGTTCCTCCTCGATGCCCTGCTTCAAGCCCTCCACGTCCACACCATGCACGAGGAACTCCGCACAACTGTCGGCCAAACGCCCCAGTAGCGCGGCATCGACCCGCTGCTCGGTGAACTTCTGCCAACGATCGGTGACCACATAGTAATGGCCATCGCGTTTACGGCAGCTCAGATCGAGCACCAGACGCTCACGTCCCACACGTTGCACCAACTGCGCCAAACGCTCCTCATCGATGCGACCACCACTGAATACGTAGGACGTGACGATCACATGACTGGCACCCGCATCGAGATAGCTCACGGCATTGTCGGGATTGACCCCGCCACCGTATTGCATCCCGCCCGGCCACGCACGCAATGCTTCGAGTGCGGCCTCCTGATTGCCGGAACCAAGTGATATCACATGACCACCGGGCAAATTGGCATCACGATAAAGCTGCGCGTAATCCGCAGGCACGCGCGTGCTGACGAAGTTGGTACGCAAGCTGGAAGCCGACTGCTCGTTGAGCGAGCCACCGACGATCTGCACCACCTTGCCGTTGTGCAGATCGATACAAGGACGAAAACGCATGAAGATATTGAACGCTGAAAAGAAGGAGGCGCAAGGATAGCGCAAGTTGTCAGAGCAGTCCTTTCTTGGTGCGTGTCGCACCAATTGATTCACATGGTGATGATGCTTCCGCTGATGAAACGAAAAGAAACGATTGGCGCATTGCTTGACCGATTTCGCTGTGGCAGACTGCCCCACAACTCAAGGCAACCAGTGCGAGTTCAATGTATCAGCACGCTCCGGTTCCGACGTCTGCAGCAGTTCCGTTCCGCATTCACAAGGACGCTGACGCAGAGTGAGAGAGCCGCGCCTCCATAGGATACCCACTGCAAGCAGCAACGCTGCTGGGAGGGTAGCCGCCCCCCGATAAAAAGCCCTTCCTTCCCCGATCAAGCCCAGGTACGACACAGTGGTCGTCGTGTCGAGCACGTTCGAGGCAGGCCCCGCAGGTCGCATTACGAACTTTGGTTTACTCAGCGGAGGCAGTCATATGGCAAAGAGAGCCCACGTCAAGCGTCAGAAGTATTCCTGCGAGCATGACGGTCACTCTTACGACAGCAAGTTCAACGACAGTAAACGCAGTAAAGACTCGAGATCCCGCGGCAAACGCCGCTCCTACGAAGACAACAGCAACATCGTCGATCTCAGCGCCCGTAGCGCTCAACTCGCAACGGCCTACGCTCCCCACCGCATCAAAAGTCCTCTCACCGCTCGTACTCCAGCGCAACAGCGCTACATCGACGCCATCAAGAATCACTGCCTGACCTTCGGCATCGGCCCCGCCGGCACCGGCAAATCCTATTGCGCCGGCGCACTCGCCGCAGAAGCACTGGAATCGGGCCGCATCGAGCGCATCATCCTCACGCGCCCCGCAGTGGAAGCTGGTGAAAATCTCGGATTCTTGCCTGGTGAGCTCGAAGACAAATACGCCGTCTACATCGATGCCTTCCGCGACATTCTCAACGAACGTCTCGGCCCCGGTGTGGTCGACTATTGTTTGCGGCATGGTCGCATCGTCGGTGCACCGCTCGCCTACATGCGCGGCAAGACCTTCAACAACAACACCTTCGTCATCCTCGACGAAGCGCAGAACACCACGCCCACGCAGATGAAGATGTTCCTCACCCGCATCGGTGAGAACTCCAAGGTCGTGATCAACGGCGACATCCGCCAAAGCGACATCCGCGGCCCCAACGGTCTGGCCGATGCACTCGAACGCGTGCGTGGCCTGCCGGGCGTGTACATCCACGAGTTCGAGCGTGACGACATCGTGCGCAGCGGCCTCGTGCGCGCCATCATGGACCGCTACGAAGCCTGAACCTCCTCTGAGTAAACCGCGCGGACCAGCTTGCCGGCTGGTCCGCCCCACTGCTGCCGGTCCCCCTCCGCGCTTTTACTTCCTATAATCGGCCACCTTTGAAGATTTGGCCGAGGCGCGGAAGAATTGCATGAACAGCCTGAATCAACAGGTGCTCTCCGAATTAGTCAGTTGGTTGCGAGCGGGCAAACGCGCCTGGTTGTGCACCATCACCGAAACCTTTGGCTCCTCACCGCGACCGGTCGGCTCGCTGCTTGCCTGTTGTGAAGATGGTCGCTACGTGGGCTCGCTCTCGGGTGGTTGTGTCGAGGACAACCTGCGCGAATCGCTCTTCAACGGAGAACTCGCCACCGACAAGCCTGCACTCATGCGCTACGGGGTCGCGGTCGAAGACGTGCTCAAGCTGGGCCTGCCCTGTGGCGGCAGTCTCGAAGTGCTGATCGAGCCGCTCGCGCCGGAAGCGGCCCCCCTGTATGCCGAGCTCGCCGCTAAAGTGACGCGGCGCGAGCTCGTGTGCCGCGAAGTGGACATCGCAAGCGGCGCAGCGAAACTCACGCCTGCGACAAGTCATGCACCGCTGCGCGTGGCGAACGGCGTGATGTATCACACCTACGGTCCGCTCTTCCGCCTGCTTCTGATCGGCGCCGTGCAGGTGGCCTGGTACCTGGCCGACATGGCCCAGGCCCTGGACTTCGAAGTGGAGGTGTGTGATCCACGCAAGGAATTGGTGGAGAACGCGCCGCACAAGAACTTCCCCATCGTCGCCGCCATGCCCGATGACTGGCTGCGCTCGAAGCAGTTGGATCAGAACACGGCCGTGGTGGCGCTTTGCCACGATCCACGCATCGACGACATGGCATTGATGGAAGCCCTGCCCTCCGACGCCTTCTACGTCGGCGCCATGGGGTCGACCCGCACGTCAGAGAAACGCCGCGAACGCTTGCTGGCGCTCGACATTCCTGAAGAACAACTCGCGCGTCTGCATGCACCGGTCGGTCTCGAGCTGGGTAGCAAGACGCCGCCCGAAATCGCCATCGCCATCCTGGCGCAGCTGATCCAGTTGCGCGCTCCTTTGCGTCAGCAGGTACCGAGCACGACATGAGAGAACCGCGCATCGGCTGTGTGATGTTGGCGGCTGGCTTCGGACGCCGCTTCGGAGCCGACAAGCGCCGCGCCCTGCTGCCCGATGGCACGCCCTTGCTCACGCACACCTTGCGCGCCGCTGCACCCGCCTTCAGTGAACGCGTACTGGTGCTGCGCGAAGAAGACGAAGACCTGCGCAAACGCCACGCCGACTGGCCCTGCGTGATCGCGACCGACGCGGCACTCGGTCTGGGCCACAGCCTCGCCGCCGCCCTGCCCCACGTCGAAGATTGGGATGGGATGGTGGTGGCGCTCGGCGACATGCCCTGGGTGCAGACACGCACCTATGCGCAGATCAAGCAACGCCTCGCACCTGAACTGCTGGTGGTGCCCTACTACCAGGGGCAACGCGGCAACCCTGTCGGCATCGGCAGTGACTTCTTCCCGGAACTGATGAAGCCGCAGGGAGACCAAGGCGCCCGTACTCTTTTCAAGCGCCACAGTTCTTCGCTCGTGGCCTGCGAAGTGGACGATGCGGGAATTCTGCGCGACGTCGATTCACCGCAAGACCTGCGCTGAGCACCGCCCTCACCCTTCCACGCTCTCGCCTCACCGATCCGCGGAATACGCAAGGTCGCGCTGCGCGCGAACAGCATCGAGTCGCTTCGACAATTCCCGCACGATGTTCTCGTACGCAGTACTGCCCAGAGCAAGCCGGAACGGGGGAGCTTCGCTGTCGGCCGCGGCGATCATCGCATCGACCGTGCGACCCGCGTCGCCCTTGATCGCGAAGGCACCCGATGCCACGGCACGGCGCACTTCACCGGCGGGCGTGTCTTCGTAGTCGAGCAAGGGACGGGTGCGGTCCATGCCGTCGACAAAGCGGGTTCCGGTCGGGCCCGGCTCGACCAGCAGGAGCTCGATGCCGAACCGGCGAACTTCCTGCGCCACGGATTCGACGAAGCCTTCGATGCCCCACTTGGTGGCGTGATAGAGACTGAAGCTGGGATAGGCGATCTGCCCGCCTTCTGAAGACACCTGGACGATACGTCCGCCACCTTGCGCGCGCATGTGGGGCAGCACGGCGCGGATGAACTGGATCGAGCCAACGAGGTTGGTGGCGATCTGCCGCTCGATCTGCGCATCGCTCGCCTCCTCCGCTGCCCCGAAGAGACCATAGGCGGCATTGCTGACCGCCACGTCGATGCGGCCCACGCGTTCGAAAGCATCGGCGACGACACGCCTGAGCGCCGGGGTATCCGTCACGTCGAGGATCAGGACCTGCAAGCGATCCCCATGTCGCGCCTGCAACTCGGCCAAAGTGCCTGGCCGTCGCAGAGTGGCGACGACCCGGTCGCCACGCTCCAGCAAACGTTCGGTCATCAGGCGGCCCAGGCCGGCCGATGTTCCCGTGATGAGCCAAGTCTTACGCATGATGTGCACCCCGCGAAAAGGAAGAACGACGAGACGGGATGCTAGGGCGGGATCATTGTTATGATAAGAAACAACAAATTGCACGACATGGTGAATAAAAGACACCAATGAGCAAGCCGACGCTGGCCACGCTGAGAGCCTTCATGGCGGTAGCCGAGCACCGCAGTTTCCGCCGTGCGGCCGATCTCTTGGGGATGACCCGTTCGTCGTTGAGCCACGCCATTCGCGGTTTGGAAGACGACGTCGGCGCCCGCCTGCTGCACCGAACGACCCGCAGCGTGGCTCTGACCGAGGCTGGGGAGCAGCTACTGCGGCGTATCGCTCCACTACTCGGTGAGCTCGATGCGGCTGTTGCAGAAGTGTCCGGCACGCACGGGAAGCTGCAGGGGCAATTGCGCATCAACGGCAACGAGGCGGCGATCCGGTTGCTATTGCACACGGTGGTGCCGGAATTCCTCGCGCGCTACCCCGGTGTCGAACTGGATCTCGTGGCCGAAGGCCGTCTGGTAGACATCATCGAGCAAGGTTTCGATGCGGGCATCCGCCTCGGCGAAGCCGTGCCCAAGGACATGATCGCCGTACCTCTGGGGCCGGAGCTGCGTTTCCTGGCCGTGGCTGCGCCGAGTTATCTGGCGGCACATCCTGCTCCCGCAGTACCGGACGCACTGTCACAACATCAGTGCATCCGGCAACGCCTGCCCAGCGGCAAACGTTATCGCTGGGAGTTCGGCAAGCACGGACAAGAGCTGGAGATCGACGTGCCCGGGACACTCACCCTCAACGACAACGGGCTGATGGTGGAGGCCGCCATCGCGGGCTTGGGCATCGCCTACGTGCCGGAGCTCTACGCGCAAGCCGCCCTACGTGACGGCCGGCTCGTGACGGTGTTGGACGATTGGTGCCCGCCGATCCCCGGGCTGTGCCTCTACTTTCCCGGCAATCGCCACGTGCCGGCGCCCCTGCGGGCCTTCATCGACACCATCCGGGAGCTGCGAGATCGCATGGAAGATTCGTCCTCGCCCAAGTCACCGCGCAGAGCGACATCCACTTCCGAACGCCGGGCACGACGCCAGTCATGAGAGCAAGCGTGGGGCATGGAAACCGCACACACGGCTCACTCCGACGAAGCAGAGGCAAGAATCGCAGGCAAAAAAAAAGCCCGGTGGTCAGACCGGGCTTCAGACTCATCTACAAACTCATCAGCAATCCCATCGGGGAAAGGTGCATCAGGGGAGAAACCTGTTCACGTAGGGTTTGAGTCGCCCGTTGCGAAGAAAGTTCCCTTGAACAAAAAAATTATTCCAGCCCTCAGAACTGCGACTCGGGCAGGTGGACCACCAGGCCATCCAGCTCTTCGGTCACCTTGATCTGACAGCTCAGGCGGCTGTTCGCCCGCGGCTCGAGTACGCATTCGAGCATGTCGCGCTCCATCCCGCTCGGCCCAGGCAATTTGCCGACCCATGCTTCGTCGACGTAGCAATGACAGGTGGCGCAGCTGCACGAGCCGCCGCATTCACCGACGATCCCGTCGATCATGTTGTCCACGGCTGCCTGCATCACCGAGGTCCCGGCTTTTACCTCGACCTCGTAACTGGAACCATCGTGTTCCACGAACTTCACCTGGGGCATCAGTCTTACCTCGTCAGCTAGCGCGAAAAAACAAGCGGGCGATTATACAGAAGGCCCCTGTTGTGGACAGGGCGCTCACGGTCGTTGGATCGACCGATCCATCGCCATGAACCGGGCTACCCATCCCTCCGGCAAGACGCTATAGTTGCCGGCACTTTGCCACCCCCGCGGGCCATCGCCCAATGGCTTTTTTCAGAGAGGACCGGGGACGGCGAGCACGAAACTCGGGCAACCGAACACACCCACGACACCCAACCTACAAGAAAGGACCAACACATGAAATCACGTGCAGCAGTCGCGTTTTCCGTCGGCAAGCCCCTCGAAATCGTAGAAGTCGACGTCGAAGGCCCGAAGGAAGGCGAAGTACTCGTCGAAATCAAAGCCACCGGTGTCTGCCATACCGATGCGTTCACCCTGAGCGGTGACGACCCGGAAGGTGCATTCCCCGCCATCCTCGGCCACGAAGGTGCCGGTGTGGTCGTCGACGTAGGCCCGGGCGTGAAATCGTTGAAGAAAGGTGACCACGTCATCCCGCTCTACACCGCCGAATGCCGTGAGTGCGAATACTGTCTGCACCCGCGCACCAACCTCTGTCAGAAAGTGCGCGCCACGCAGGGCCGCGGCGTGATGCCCGATGGCACCAGCCGCTTCTCCTTCGAAGGCAAGCCCATCCTGCACTACATGGGTTGCTCCACCTTCTCCAACTACACCGTACTGCCCGAAATCTCGCTGGCCAAAGTCCGTGAAGACGCTCCCTTCGACAAGATCTGCTACATCGGTTGCGGTGTGACGACTGGCGTGGGCGCCGTAGTTTTCCAGGCCAAAGTCGAGATCGGCTCCACCGTGGCCGTATTCGGTCTGGGCGGCATCGGTCTGAACGTGATCCAGGGCGCCAAGCTGGCCGGTGCCAGCCGCATCATCGGTGTCGACCTCAACCCGAAACGCGAAGCCCTCGCCCGCCAGTTCGGCATGACTGACTTCATCAACCCGAACGACGTGGAGAACGTGGTCGACACCATCGTGCAGATGACTGGCGGTGTGGACTACAGCTTCGAATGTATCGGTAACGTCAAAGTCATGCGCCAGGCTCTCGAGTGCACGCACAAGGGCTGGGGCCAGAGCTTCATCATCGGCGTGGCCGGTGCAGGTCAGGAAATCTCTACCCGTCCGTTCCAGCTGGTGACCGGTCGTTCCTGGCGCGGCACCGCGTTCGGTGGCGCCCGCGGCCGTACCGACGTGCCGAAAGTCGTCGACTGGTACATGGAAAACCGCATCCAGATCGACCCGCTGATCACGCACACCATGCCGCTCGAGAAGATCAACGATGCCTTCGATCTGATGCATCGCGGTGAGAGCATCCGCTCCGTGGTGATCTACTAAGCCACGCGCGTGGGTCGGACATGCTGATCCGCTGACGCGACACCCAAGGGGTCAGAGCCAGGCTCTGGCCCCTTTTCATTTCAGCCGTAAACACAGTGAGCGCGGCTTCGGCCGCGACAGCGAAGGAGTTCAAGATGAGTCTGGAACAACTCAGCGCCAACAAGATGTTTGGCGGTAAGCAGCTCAAGTTCAAACACCATTCCCAGGTGCTCAAGTGCGACATGATCTTTTCCGTGTACCTGCCGCCCAACGCGAAGGAAGGCACCAAGGTACCGGTGATCTACTGGCTGTCGGGCCTGACCTGTACCGATGACAACTTCGTGCAGAAGGCCGGTGCACAGCAGTATGCCGCCGACGCCGGCGTGGCCATCGTGTGCCCCGACACCAGCCCCCGCGGCGAAGGTGTGCCCGACGACGAGAACAAGGCCTACGACTTCGGCCTCGGCGCAGGCTTCTACGTGAACGCCACGCAGGCACCGTGGTCCGAGCACTATCACATGTATGACTACGTCACGAAGGAACTGCCACAGGTACTGGCGCAGAGCGATCTGCCGCTCGACACCGCCAACTGCTCGATCATGGGCCACTCCATGGGCGGCCATGGCGCGCTCACCATCGCGCTGAAGAATCCTGGCGTCTATAAAGCCGTCTCCGCCTTCGCGCCGATCTGCTCGCCGATCAACTGCCCCTGGGGCCAGAAGGCACTCGGCGGCTATCTCGGCCCGGATCAGAAAGCGTGGGAGCAATACGACACCTGCGCTCTGATTCCGCAGGCCAAAGAAAAGCTGCACATCCTGGTGGACCAGGGTCAGGACGACAACTTCCTGGTGGAACAGCTCAAACCCGAACTGCTGCAGAAAGCGTGTCAGGAGAACAAGCATCCGCTCACGCTGCGTCTGCACAGCGGCTACGACCACAGCTATTTCTTCATCGCCACCTTCATCGCCGACCACATCGCGCATCACGCCGAAGCGCTTTGGGCCTAAGCCTTCCTTCACGAGCCCCTCTTCGCGCAGGAGAGGGGTTCGCTCCATAGCTTCCCCAGCTTCTTCCGTACACGGTCCAGCTAGACGCGCACGGACCAACTCATATCTGAACGATCAACCCATAACGAACTGCAACTCGAGTCTCTTTGGGAGCATCCCATGTGCGCCAGAGCCCCATCACTCACGGGCAAGTTCGAAAGCACGCCGCTATGAACCCAGTGATATCAGACGCCAGGTATCGTTGCCCATGAACTCGAATTCAGCATATGCATGACGGCTGAACTGGCCACGTATGTCGCGCAATATGGCGTTGCCGGAAGCGTTCAATACATTGTTGGCACAGAAAACCGTGGCTGCGGTAGCGCTGCGCTTGTGCCAGGTGTGGTAACCGTCGATCACACCCTGATAGCTCAGTTGAATGCGATTGCCACCGATGTCGGGAATGTAGAGATCGTTGTTCGGCAACAGCTCGACATGACAGAAGGACGCCGGTTTGCGCAGCGGCCAGCGCGAATATCGCAAGGCGGCCTTGGCTTCGAGGTGGGTCACGGCCGTCACCTCCTTGGGGTTCGCGTTCATTATTGAATAGCGATCCGCCAAATGAGCACCGTAGAACGGGAGCTTCGGAAGATTGATCAGGGTATGTCCCAATTCATGGGTCAGTACCCGTTGATCCGCACCGATGTCATAGCGAAGTTCGACGACGTAGCCAGTTTCACTGCAGAAGGCGGCGTAGGCTTTGACAGTGGGAGGAAAGAGATCGTGAGGCCAGGTTTGGGGGGTGGACGTTCTGACGGTGATGGCACCATCGATGCACTGTTGATCGGTGAGCCCTACATATTTGGCTCTGACGCCGGTGCGCTCCGACCAACTCCATGCTGCAAAGGAAATTGCCGCTGCATGACCATTGCCCACTGCATTGGCTGGATTGAAGTAGACGTTCTGTGCTTCGGACGGAGTCGCTACCAGCAACGCTGCAAGTGACAGAGCCCCTCTCAGTAGTACCCGCTTTCGCATCTCATACCTCCGCATTTCGATGCTCGGCGCCAAGGTGGCGTCATGAGCTTTATCGCCGGGCGGGCCTGGCTGCTTGAGTCGGGCCATACGCCGAAAAGCGCGGAAAAATGCGGGGAAATAGCGATAAAGATTTCAGCGGAGCGGCAAGCTCGAATGCCTGCACAATGCCGGTGCAGCAGTGTTCGAGCTTGGTTCGAGAGAGGCTCTAAACAGGAAGGGACAGCAGAGCGCGCTGTACGAGCGCTTCATCACGAAGAGTACTGGAGCGGAAAAATGCAGAGCGCAGCAACGCGAGACACTGGAAACAGACGCTCATCCGCCACGTGCACGCCGCTGAGCGCACGCAGTGTGGCTGCTATCGATACGTATGGAGACCGTTAGCCGATCATCAAGACCAACGATGCGCCCGCTCGGCAAAATCGCGGCTCTGCGGCCTGACGACACAGAAACGTTGACCGGTTGGGGCTTCCATCACACACCAGGAGCGCACGCGTTCGACGAGTTTCGCACCCAGCGCTTCGAGCCGTTTCACTTCCGCTTCGACGTCGTCGGTTTCGATGTCGAGATGCACGCGGCTCGGGTGACTCACCTTCTGCACTTCGATGTGCAGTCGCTCATTTGGATCGATGAGTCGCACATAGTTCTCACCCCCGGTCGCAGGATCGTAGTGCGTCTTCAGTCCCAGTGCCGCGCCCCAGAACGCCGCCGCCTGTTCCACGTCGCCGGTCTGGCAATCGACGATGAAGCCTGCAAGTCGGCTCTTGTGCATGCCCTTCCTCCCTGTGGTTGGCCCGCGCATCAGGTCAGCGTCACTTTGCCCGGCAAAGTCTGTACGTTCATCTGACACGGGAATCAGCATAAGATTCGCTCCTTCTTGTGACCGGCCGCGTGCTGCGCGGTTCCATCAAAGGATCTCTACGTGACGACTGCTCTCGAAAGCTTGCGCCTCACGCTCGTACAGAGCGACCTCGCCTGGCAGGACGCAGCGAAAAATCGCAATCTGCTCGAAGCCATGCTGGCCCCTCTCGCCGGCACCACCGACCTGGTGCTGTTGCCGGAAATGTTCACCAGCGCCTTCGTGGTCGGCAGCGGCGCCGTGGCGGAGGCCTATCCCGGTCCCACGCTGACTTGGATGCGGCGCATGGCGCGTGAACTCGACGCGGCCCTGTGCGGCAGCGTCGCGGTACGTGAGGAAGGTCGGCAGCTCAATCGACTGCTCTTCGTCACACCGGAGGGTGCCTGCTGGCACTACGACAAACGTCACCTCTTCCGCATGCTGGGCGAGCACGAGCGCTACGCTGCAGGCAACGACAAACTCCTGCTCACCTGGCGTGGCTGGCGTCTGTTCCCGATCGTCTGCTACGACCTGCGTTTCCCGGTCTGGTGCCGCAATACGAGCGATGAGTCCTACGATCTGATGCTATGTGTGGCCAACTGGCCGGCGCCGCGCAGCGAGCACTGGAGCGCACTGCTCAAGGCGCGTGCGATCGAGAATCTGGCCTTCGTCGCCGGCGTCAATCGCGTGGGGCGTGACGGCAATGGCCTCGACTACGCGGGCCAGAGCGCCGTCTACGGGCCCCAGGGCGAGACGCTGGTGCATGCCGGTGATGCAGCGACCCTGGTCACCACCACCTTGGAGCGCAGCAGTCTGAAGGACTGGCGCGAACGTTTTCCCGCCTGGATGGATGCCGACCGCTTCCAGTTGTTCGACTGAGCCGCACTCGCGGGTACAATGCCGCGATGCAACAACTCCCACGCGTCTATCTGGTCGATTCCAGCATCTACATCTTTCGTGCCTGGCACGTGTATGACGCCGGCATCCTCGACCGCGACGGCCGTCCGGCCAACGCGGTCTTCGGCTTCGGTGATTTTCTGTTCCAACTGCTGCGCCAGACCAAGGCTGCCCACGTCGCCTGTGCCTTTGACACCAGCCAGACCGATTCCTACCGCAAGAGTCTCTATCCGTCCTACAAGGCCAATCGCGAACCCGCACCGGACGAGCTGCGCTATCAGTTCAGCCGGTGTCGTGATTTCTGCCGCGCCGTGGGCATCGCCGAATTCGGCAGCGATCGCTTCGAAGCGGACGACATCATCGGCTCATTGGCGCACAAATATCGCGAGCAGGGTTTCGCGGTGACCGTCGTCAGCGCCGACAAGGATCTCGCGCAGCTCGTGCGCGGGGACCACGACCAATGGTGGGATTTCGCGCGCGGCATGGTGCTGGACCGCCACGGTGTGCGCAAACACTTCGGTGTTTGGCCACATCAGATCGCGGACATGCTCGCGCTCTCGGGCGACAAGGTGGACAACATCCCAGGCATTCCCGGTGTGGGCTGGGCCACGGCGGCGCGTCTGCTGCACAAGTTCGAGAACCTCGAAGGCATCCTCGCCAACGTCTCCGCCATCGCCAGCATGAAGTTCCGCGGTGCGGCGCGCATCCAGACGCTCGTGAAGGAACATCTGCATCTGTTGCCGCTCAACCAACGCCTGACCACGGTGGTGACGGACATCGCGGACTTCATGGAAGTACCCGACCTCAGTTGGCGCGGCGTGAATGCGGAACTGCTGCACGCACTGGCTGAGCAGTTGTCATTCAGCCGCAGCTTCTGTCAGCGCTGGCTCGATCTGCGTGCGGCAATCGTTGAAGCCGCTTGACGAAATTTGCACTGCTTAACGAAATGGACTCCCGAAAGCTGGCCACGACGCAGCGAATCCTGCACACTGCCAGCCATGTTTGCTGAACGACGCCCATCATGCCGCGTATTCGCCTCGTTTCCGTCTCGCTCGTTTCCACACTAGCCCTGCTGTTGAGCTCCCCACCGCTCCTCGCGCAAGAGGCGCAAGGACGAGCCGCATCGCCTGCCGAGCTGGAGCAGCAGGAAAACGATGGCTTCTTCGGTCTGGGCTGGCTCGATCGCACGCAGGCCTTCAGCACCAGCCGCGCCGATGCCCTGGCGCGCAGGCTCGACCGCTACTTCGGTGTGGAGCGCAGCGACCTCGAGGCGGCCTATTCTTCGCTGCGTCTGACCACACAGGCGTCCTGGGAGCACAACGACGGGGCCGACTTCCGCGTGCGCCTGCGCGGCACTTTGCATCTGCCGCGCCTGAACGAGCGTCTGCGTCTGGTCTTTTCCGAAGACCGCGGCGAAGGCGCTACCTACTACAACCAGAACGACTTCCTCACAGAACAGAACAGCACGCGCGCCAACCTCGAAGTGAACCTGGCCGACACCGACTATTCGCGCTTCGACTTCCGCGTAGGACTGCGTTCCAACCTCAAGCTGCGCAGCTCGGTGCGTTGGCGCTACGAACGTCCCGTCTCCGAAGACTGGCTGACCCGCCTGTCCGAAACCGTGTACTTCATCGACGGCACCGGCTACGGCTCGTTCACGCAGTTCCAGCTCGACCGTACGCTCACCGAAAACACCCTCGTGCGCTGGTCCACCGAATTCCGCGCCCAGGAAGATCTGCACGGCAATGAATGGGCCACGGCGCTGCAGTACAACGTGCTCGGCGAGAACAGCGGCGCCATCAGCTATTTCGTGCGCATGGCCGGCAACTCGGCCCACCCCAACGTGGACAGCTACCAGGTTGGCTTCCGCTTGCGTGAGAACATTTATCGCCCCTGGCTGTTCTGGGAATTCTCGCCCGGCTACAGCTGGATCAAGGAAGTGCCCGAGCCCGATTCGCCCTGGCAGCCCTATGAGAAGGGCTTCTTTGCCATCGTGCGCCTGGAGATGGCGATCGGGCGCTACTGAGCGCCACATTCCTCCTCTTCTTTTCCATCTGATCGTTTGTCGTTATGGACACTTCTGCGCCCTCTGCCGCCCTGCGCGACTCTCTGCCGTTGCCGCTGATGGCCGGCATCGCTGCCTTGCCGCCACTCGCCATCGACATGTATCTGCCGGCATTGCCGCAGATCGCCAGTGATCTCGGCACGGAGATCAGCGTCGTACAGAACTCGCTCAGCGTTTTTCTGATCGGCTTCGGCAGCGGCATGTTGTTGTTCGGTCCCCTGTCGGACCGCTACGGCCGTCGTCCCTTGGCACGCTTCGGTCTCTTGGGCTTTGCCTTGATGAGCCTTCTGCTCACCTTCAGCACGGACTCCACCTTCTTCCTCGCCATTCGCCTCCTGCAAGGTTTGCTCGGCAGCGCCGCCACGGTGACGGTGCCCGCGATGATTCGCGACTGCTACGGCAAGGATGCGGCGAAGGGCATGTCGTCGATGATGATGATCATGTTGGTGGCGCCATTGATCGCACCGCTCTTGGGTTCTCTGGCGCTCTCACTGGGGCCGTGGGAAGGAATCTTCGGCGGTCTCAGCGTATATGCGGCACTGTTGCTGCTGATTGCATGGTGGAAATTGCCCGAAACGCGCCCGAGCGGTGGTGAACGGCGCAGCTTTCTCGGCAACTACAAACTGATTTTCACCACGCGCGGCATCCACATCGATCTATTGAGCTTCATGCTGGCCTCGCTCGCGTTCTTCACCTATCTCACCGCGATCTCGTTCGTGTACATCACGTACTACGGCGTGAGCGAGACCATGTTCGGTCTGCTCTTCGCTGCCTCGGCGAGTGCCTTGATTCTCGCCAACTTCATCAATGCTCGTGTGGTGACGCGGGTGGGCTCGCGTCGCATGCTGCACTTCGGTCAGCTCCTGGCCGTGACCTGCGCAGCGGCGATGGTGGTGGTGACATTACTCGACTGGGGACTGTGGCCGACGGTGATGGCCTTCGTCGGCATGGTGGGAGGACTCGGCTTCTGCGCGGTCAATGGCGATGCGCTGGTGATCGTACGCTTTCCACATCAGGCCAGTTCGGCTTCGGCCGTGACGGGCACACTGCGCTTCGGCTTCGGCTCCCTATCCGGCCCGATTTTGCATTGGGCCTACGACGGCACGCCGCTGCATGTCGGACTTACGCTGGTGGTGATTCTGGGATTGTCGGGCGCACTGCAGATCCTGCGCGGCGTGCTGGATCAGCCCTAGTCGCCGATCTTCCAGCCCGACGTGATCGGATAGCGGCGGTCGCGACCAAAACCGCGCTCGCTCACACGTGGCCCCACCGGCGCCTGGCGACGCTTGTATTCGTTGCGATCGACGAGACGCAGCACTCGCTCCACCGTTTCGCGCGCAAAGCCTTCACGGATGATGGCTTCGGCACTGTAGTCGCGTTCCACGTAGAGCTCGAGGATGCGATCGAGTTCGGGATAGGGAGGCAGGTTGTCTTCGTCCACCTGACCCGGTGCCAGCTCTGCCGACGGCGGACGTGTCAGCACGCGTTCGGGAATCACCCGCCCGCGTGAGTTGCGATAGTGCGACAGCGCATAGACCTTCATCTTCGGCACATCCTTGAGTACGTCGAAGCCGCCAGCCATGTCGCCATAGAGCGTGGAATAACCCACGGCCATCTCACTCTTGTTGCCGGTGGTCAGCACCAAGAGCCCCTTCTTGTTGGAAATGGCCATCAGCAGTACACCGCGGCAGCGCGCCTGGATGTTCTGCTCGGTGATGTCGACAGGCAAACCCGCGAACTCTTCGGACAGCGTCCGCATGAAGCTTTCGACCATCGGCGCGATCGGCAGCACTTTGTATTTCACGCCCAATGCACGCGCTTCGGCTTCGGCATCTTCGAGACTCATCTGCGCGGTATAGGTGTAGGGCATCATCACCGCTTCGACCCGCTCGGCGCCGATGGCATCGACCGCCAAGGCCAAGGTGAGCGCGGAATCGACGCCGCCGGAAAGACCGAGCACGACGCCGGGGAAATGATTCTTTTCGATGTAGTCACGCAGGCAGAGCACCAAAGCCTCATAGAGCTCGGCATCGCCGGTGAGCAGCGGTGGCACTTCAGGAAGCCGACCGAAAGCGACGCCGTCATTCTGGACCAACAATTCCACTGGCAGCAGTGCTTCCTGGAACTGGGGTACCTGCAGGACGACTTCGCCCTGCTCATCCAACACCATCGAGGCGCCATCGAACACGAGCTCGTCCTGACCACCGACCTGATTCACGTAGATCAGCGGCATGCCGCCTTCCTGCACACGCTGCTGCATCACCTTGCGCCGCTGCGCCACCTTGCCCATGTGATAGGGCGACCCGTTGATGTTGATCATCAGCCTGGCGCCGGCGGCGCGCGCCTGCGCCATCGGATCGCGTTCCCACATGTCTTCGCAGATGGTGAAGGCGATCGGCACTCCTTCGAGCTCCAGCACCAGGGCATTGGCCGGGCCTGGGTGGAAATAGCGCTTCTCGTCGAAGACCTGATAGTTGGGCAGGCACTGCTTGCGATAGGTGCCGAGCACTTCACCGTTCTTGATCACGGCCAGCATGTTGTAGAGCTTGCCCTCTTCCCGTCCCGGATAACCGACCACGAGCGTGGTGGGCAGTTTGGCGTCACGGATGCGCGTCAAGGCGCGCGCGATGCGCAGATCGAGGCTGGGGCGCAAGAGGAGATCTTCGGGTGGATAAGCGGTCAGGATCAGTTCGGGAAACACCACGATGGCGGCACCGAATTCATTCACGGCGCGCGCAGCAGCATCGAGCAACAGCCGGGTGTTGCCTTCGATGTCTCCCACCAAGGGATTGAGTTGAGCCAGGACCAGCGTGAAACGGGACGAAGCGGAAGTGGATGTGGGCAAGCGCAGCCTCTTGCGTGACTGAATCAAAACGCTGCGGTATTGTCGGCGAATCCCGTTGCCATGGCAAAACCGTAGTCCTCATGACCCTGATTCGTCTTCTCATCATCCTCGCCATCGTATGGTTTGCATGGCACACCGTACGCCGCTGGTTGCGCGGCGTACAGCCCCAGAGCAAGGGGGCGACCCAACGGGAACAGAAGCGTCCCCTGGTCGGCGGCAGGATCGTCAAGTGTCGCTATTGCGATCTGCACCTTCCCGAGCAGGAAGCAGTGCAGCACGACGCCGAATGGTTCTGCAGTAACGAGCACGCCCGCCTCTTCCTCAGCCAGCGCTGATCCAGCTCGCGCGCCGATTGGCGCGCTTTCCCCGCGTGGACTATGTTGCAGCGCACCGGCAGTTCCTGCTGCCGGCTGGAGCAGCGATGTCCTCAGCCACCGTCCTCTCTCTACCGACTCCCAGCGCCCGAATCCTCGTGGGCAATTCCGTCCCCATGCAGGAGCTGCGGCGACGCCTCACCAAGCTCGCCCGCAGCCCGGCACCTGTATTCATCGGCGGGGAAACGGGAAGCGGCAAGGAACTCGTGGCGCGAGCTCTGCATGCCGAAAGCGGTCGGCGCGAAGGTCCCTTCGTGGCCGTGAACTGCGGCGCGATACCCAATGATCTGCTCGAAAGCGAATTCTTCGGCCATCGCAAGGGCAGCTTCACCAATGCCGAGCGCGATCATCCCGGTTTGTTTCAGGCTGCTGCGGGCGGCTCTCTGTTTCTGGACGAAGTGGCGGAGCTGCCGCTGAGCATGCAGGCGAAACTGCTACGCGCCTTGCAGGAACGTAGCGTGCGACCGCTCGGCGCCACGCGCGAAACGCCGGTGGACGTGCGCCTGATCAGCGCCAGCCACAAGGATTTGCGAGCAGAGGTGAAGGCCGGGCGTTTGCGGCAGGACCTCTACTATCGTCTCCACGTGTTGCACATGCATGTGCCCGCCTTGCGTGAGCGGCGCGAAGATCTAGCGCTTCTGGTCGAACATCTGCTGGTTCGTCTCTCGCGCGAACTGGGCCAGTCGTTTCGTATCAGCACGGCAGCCTTGTCCTTGCTCGAAACCTACGACTTCCCGGGCAACGTGCGCGAACTCGACAATCTGCTGCAGTGCGCGTGTGCACTTGCCGAAAGTCCCGAGCTACAGGCGTGTGACTTCGCATCGCTGCTGCCACGAGAACGAGAGGTGATCGCGGTTGAGGAATCATCATTGCGCATTTCCCTACCACACAAGCTCTCGTCCCTCGCTCAGCAGGAAATCCTCCAGGCCCTGCACCACTGCCGCTGGAATCGCACCGCCGCGGCGCGACAACTCGGACTGACACCGCGCGCCCTGCGCTATCGCTTGCAGAAGCTGGGTCTTACCTGAGGTAGGCATGCGCGGCTTCAGTTTGTTGGAACTTCTGATCGTGCTGGCCGTACTGGGAGTTGCGCTGATGCTGAGCTCTCCCGACCTACGCAGCTGGCAGCGCGAGGCCCGTAGCGAGGCAGTGCTCGTGGAACTCGCAAGACTGCTGGCCGAGGCCCGCAGTACTGCGATCAACCAAGGTGTGCCGGTGACTCTCTGTGCTTCGGCGACGCCACCGGCCTGCGATGCCAGCTGGCAATCAGCGCTGCTGCTCTTTCTCGATCACGACGGCGATCGCGTGTTCGAGCGCTCGGAGGGCGATCGTGTACTGCGGCATTGGGTACCGGATGACGCTTCCGGTAAGTTGCTGCTACGCAGTTTTCCAGCGCGGTCGTCGCTGCAGTTCTTGCCGAATGGTTTCACCGATGGCGAATCCGGTAACTTCACCTGGTGTCCACGCACTGCCGATGCGCGCGCGATTCGGCAGTTGATCTTCACACGTAGCGGCCGCACCCGTCTGGCGCAGGATCGCGACGGTGATGGCGTGCGCGAAGGCGCCGACGGCAAGCCCTTGTCGTGCACCTCATGACTCAGAACGTTGCGCCTTCCTGACGCCAGGCAATGCGACGCGCACGTAAGGGCTGCGCCTCACTCCCTGGCAGGACGACGTAGCGACTCCACAACGCGAGACGGGTCAGGCCAAGCCCCTGCACTTCGACGTGGAGGTCGAACAACTGCGCGACGTTATCCGCTTCCAGCGGCAATTGCGGATCCCACGGCGTATCGCAGCAACGAGAGATGCGGAACCGTCCCGTGAAGATGGAGTTCTCCAACGCCTGCATCTGCGCCGCCGCGGAATCCAACCACTCTTCGTCCTCATGCAACACCGCCTGCTGCAATTGCCGCTCGACTTGCGCCAATAGGGTTTCCGCCGCCACCAGAGCCTCGGTGTGTACCACGTGGTACTTCACCATCTGTTGCTGCAGCAGCGCGGCTTGCAGCCCACTGGCGGCCAAGAGTCCCAATGCACTCAGTGTGATGAGCGTGGTGATGAACAAGCTGCCGCGCTGAGTCTCGAGCACCGACATCAGTGATTCCTCAGTGCGATGGTCGTCGTGAAAACCTGATGCAGATGGCGATCACTTGCCGCCCCCTGCCCCAGCGGTAGCGTGTAGGGTCGGGCCGTCGGATGGACAGCGGTAATGGAACGTAGACTCAAGTGGAGCTGCACGCTGAGTACCTGTGTCCAATCCTCCACTTCATGTGCGCGCACATGGCGATCCACATGGCCGTCGCCATCGCCATCGAGGCCATAGCGCAGCCGCAGAGCTTCGACTCCCGGAACCAACTCCTCCGCCACCGTGTAGAGCTGTTGCGTCGTGCCGTTCACTGCAAGACGTTCGCGAAACAGCGCGGGCACGCCGCTGGCGCTGTTCGAGCTGCCGACGTAATAGGCGGCGCTTTCCAGACTCAATGGTGTGAGTCCTGCCACATCGCCATCGTCGATGTCCTGCTGCCATTGCCCTACGGCCAGCTGAGTGCAATCCGGCGCGACGACGAGCAAAGCCTGGCCTTTGGTCGGAGCACTGCGCAGCGGCGCGCCGTAACGCAGCGCCAAGGCATCGTTGTCGGCGCGCACCGCGGAACGAAACTCTGTGGGAAAGGAACTGCGACCCGCAGCGTAATCATAGCCTTGCACACCGGGCCGCTCGAAATACCAGGAACTCGCCCCATGCCGAACCAATGGTGTGGCACTGGAACAGCCGCTGTAACCAGCGTGGCGCAGTTCGGTGCCGAGAAAGTCGAGCAGAAAACGCGCACTCTCCTGTAGCTGTGCCACTTCGCGCGCGAGCAGCAATTGCTGGCGGCCGTGCAACAGCACACCCAGCGCCGCGCTCATCAAGCTCACACCCAACGCGAGAGCGATCAGCAACTCGAGCAAGGTCAGGCCAAGTTCTCGCTGCAGGCGCATGACTACCGACCAACGCGCAGCTTCGATTCCTGCTGCGGAACACCAAACCGCACCACGACTTCATGCGTTTCGGTTGCCACATCGAAGTGCACCGCAGCACTACCTGCCGGCAGATAACTGCTGTCTTCGCTCAGGGTGCGCCACTCGGCCAGTTGCCACTGCACCATCTCTGCAGTGCTGCAACCCTGCTGCCTGCAATCGCGTGTTGGTGAGACTGCTTCTTCGAAGGCAAGCGAGTAATGCGCGCCAGCACCGGCGCGAATGCGCTCGGCCATGTCCTGTAGCAGAAACTGCGCCCGCGTGGCATTGAGCGCATTGAGACTGTGTTCCAAGGCACCTTGCTGTACCCGGCCAAGCCCCAATACGCCCGCAGCCAGCAAGCTCGAAGCAACCAACACTTCGAGCAAGCTGAAGCCGTTGCATCGCGCAGGTTGAAAAGATGAACGAAGCCGCATCCTCATCTCCGCAGGAGCAGGAAACGGCTTCGGTATAGACGAGCGCCGCGGCTGCGGCAAATGCAGGATTAGGCGCGCAGTTCGCGTGGCATGGAGAACACCATGTGTTCTTCCACACCCTGCATTTCGACGGGCGGGGTGCCACCGAGCGAGATCAGACGATCGATCACTTCCTGCACCAACACCTCCGGTGCAGAGGCTCCGGCAGTGACACCGACGCTGCTCTTGCCTTCGAGCCACTCGGGCTGGATCTCGTCGGCCTTGTCGATCAGATAGGCATCGCAGTTGCTGCGTGCCGCGAGCTCACGCAGGCGGTTGGAGTTGGAACTGTTGGGAGAGCCGACCACCAGCACCAGCTGATTCTCGAGCGCCAGTTGCTTCACCGCATCCTGGCGGTTCTGCGTGGCGTAGCAGATGTCCTTCTTGCGCGGGCCGCGAATGTTCGGGAAGCGGCGCACCAGGGCATCGATGATGCGTGCGGTATCGTCCATCGACAACGTGGTTTGCGTCACGTAGGCAAGGCGATCCGGATTCTTCACTTCCAGCGTCTCGACGTCCGCCTCACTTTCGACGAGATAGATCTGGCCACCATGCGAGGTGTCGTACTGTCCCATCGTGCCCTCCACTTCGGGATGGCGTGCGTGACCGATCAAAATGCACTCGTGGCCGGACAGGCTGTAACGCAACACTTCCATGTGCACCTTCGTCACGAGCGGACAGGTGGCGTCGAATACCTTCAAACCAAGTTCATCGGCATGACGTTTCACTTCACGCGCCACACCGTGCGCGCTGAACACGACGATGGGAGTCGGATGCACACCATCGTCGCGCGGCACGTCATCGAGTTCATCGACGAAGATGGCGCCGCGACGTTTGAGGTTTTCCACCACGTACTTGTTGTGCACCACTTCATGACGCACGTAGATCGGCGCGCCGTAGAGATCGATGGCGCGATCGACGATGTCGATGGCGCGATCGACGCCGGCACAGAAGCCGCGCGGATTGGCGAGATTGATGGCAAAGCGCTGAGTCATGAATGCTTCCTCATTCCGCGGCGTCGACCGCGTGGATCACGGCACGGAAACGCAGCGTACGTCCGGCCAGAGGATGGTTGAAGTCGACGGTGACGTAGCGCTTGTCGAAGTCGACGACGACTCCGGCCTGCGAATAACCGGCGCGCTGATCGGCGAAGTCCACCACCAGGCCCTTGCTCAACACGAGGTCGGGCGGAAAGCTGTACAGGGGAAATTTCTGCACATTGTCCTCGTTGACGGGACCAAAGGCACGTTCGGGTGGCAACAACACGTCCACCGATTCACCGGCACGCAGCCCCATCAGCACTTCTTCGAAGTTCGGCAAGAGATTGCCGTCGCCGATCACGCAGCTGAGCGGTGCGCGCTCGAGATTGTTTTCGACGTCCTCACCATTCTCGAGGCTCAGCGCAAAGTTGAGTTGCACACGCCGTCCCGGCGCGACGACGCCGGGCTCCGCTTCGGGCGGCGGTGCCGCGCGTGCGACTGATTCTGCCTGGGGATCGAGTTGTTTGACCTTGATGAGCTCGCTCATGCCGCCGCTCCGCTATCTTTCTTGTCGGCGCCATCCTTGCTCAGGATCACATCCAACACCAGGAGTGCCGCTCCCAGACTGATCGCCATGTCGGCAACGTTGAAGGTGGCAAAGCGCCAATCACCCCAGTAGAGGCTGATGAAGTCCACCACGTAACCGTAGGTCACGCGATCGTAGAGATTGCCGAGTGCGCCACCGAGAATCACCGCCACGGCCCAACGCAGCAGTCGCTGCTGTGCCGGCAAGCGCGTCAACCACACGGCCAGAAAGACACTGACGCCGACGGAAATCGCCGACAGCAGCCAACGCTGCCAACCACCGGCATCGTTCAGAAAGCTGAATGCTGCCCCGCGGTTGTAGGCGAGCAACAAGTCGAAGCTCGGCATCACCGGCACTGGCTCGCCATAAGGCAGACGCGTATTGGCGAGAAGTTTGCTCACCTGATCGATGAAGACCAGGACACCGGCCACCGAGAACAGCAGCAGGTTGTTGGGACGCTCCGTCGCAGCGTCGTTGGAGGTAGAAGAAGCGTTCACTTGGACTCGTTCCGTTGTGCGAAGTAAGCGCGCGTGGCGCTCAGATCGGCCGCCATGGCCGCTTGCAACGCGGCGAGATCGGCGAATTTTTCCTCGTCGCGCAGCTTGTGCAGGAAATGCACGGTCATTATCCGGCCGTAGAGATCACCGGCGAAATCCACCAGATGCACTTCCAGCGAAGGCTCCGGCACCTCGCTCACGGTGGGCTTGAAACCGATGCCGGCAACGCCTGGATAAGTGCGGCCATCCACCGAGGCTTCAACCACGTACACACCGACCAAGGGCAGCACACTGCCGCTCAGGGCGATGTTGGCGGTGGGCATGCCGAGTTCACGGCCAAGCTGACGGCCACGAATCACTTCACCGCTCATGCTGAAGGGGCGCCCGAGCAACTTCGCCGCGCCTTCGCAATCACCACGCGCGAGGTAGTCACGCACGGCAGTGCTGCTCACACGTTCGCCGTCGAGCAGAAAGCCGCCGATGGATTGCACGGAGTAACCACGTTCGGCGCCGATGCGCTCGAGCAGGGCGAAGTCGCCACGACGCTGACGCCCGAAGCGAAAATCATCCCCCACCACGAGCGCGCGCACGCCGAGGCGACGTGCGAGATAGTCGCCCGCGAAATCCTCGGCACTCTGCTGACTCAAGGTGGTGTCGAATTCCATGCGCAACACGGCATCGAGACCGTATTCGGCGAGGAAGGCCACCTTGTCCGCGAAGGGACAGAGTCGCGGCGGCGCACCCGCTGGATTGAAGAATTCTTCCGGCTGCGGCTCGCTCAGGATCACCACGGTGGGCAGTTTCAGCTCGCGGCCGAGCGCCAGCACCTGGTCGAGGATGCGCTGATGTCCAAGATGCAGGCCGTCATATTTACCGATGGTGGCCACACAAGGCCCCAACGTTTCGCGGCAATGATCGGGAGTGTGAAAGACCTGCATCGTATTACCCACGGAAGTCACGCGGACGCAGCCCGGTGGCAAAGAGGACCACGCCATAGATCGAGGCACCGCCACCGCAGATGCCGAGCAGCCAGGTGACGCGCAGCGCCGGATTCCAGCTCAGCCAGGCTTCGGTTGCCGGCGTCACCCAAAGGAGCACCAGCACCATCGCCGCGGTGGCGGCGACGAGTTTGCTCAGGAACCCGACCCAGCCAGCGTTCCACTTCAGCACTTCGCGCTGCACGAGTCCGCGCAGAAGCAGGCCCGCATTGAGCAGTGCGGAGAAACTGGTCGCCAGCGCCAGACCGACGTGCGCCAGCGGCAGGATGAAGGCGAGATTCATCGCCATGTTCGCCACCATCGCCATCACGCCGTAGCGCACGGGCGTGCGGGTGTCCTGGCGCGAAAAATAGCCGTTCGCCAGCACCTTGATTCCCATGAAACCAATCAGACCAAGCGCATAGGCCTGCAAGCTGCGACGCGTGGGCGCTACGGCATCGGCACCGAATTCGCCGTATTGGAACAGGGTGATCACGAGTTGATCGCCGAGCACGATCAGGGCCGCGCTGGCGGGCAAGCCCACCACCAGCACACAGCGCATGCCCCACTGCAGGGTGTCGGAAAACTTCACGGGGTCGTTGGCATTGTGAATGCGCGACAGCGCCGGCAGGATCACGGTGGCGATCGCCACACCGAACATGCCGAGCGGCAGTTCCATCAGACGGTCGGAGTAGTAGAGCCAGGCCACGTTGCCGTCACCGTCGATGGACGTGGCGAGCACGGTGTCGAGCAGCAGGTTGATCTGCCCCACCGACACGCTGAACATCACCGGCACCATCAGGGTCAGCACGCGATTGACGCCGCTGTGTTTCCAGTCGAGCTTCGGCCAGGGCAACAGCCGCAGCCCTTTCAGGAACGGCAGTTGCACGCCCAGCTGCAGGACGCCCGCGACCAGCACGCCCCAGGCCAGCGCCATGGCCGGCTCACTGAACAGCGGACTCGCGAACAGCGCGGCGGCGATCAGCACCAGGTTGAGGATCACCGGTGTCAGCGCCGGCACCGCGAAATTGCCGTAGCTGTTCAGGATGGCCCCGGCGAAGCCGGTGAGCGAGATGAACAGGATGTAGGGAAAGGTCACCTGCAAGAGATCCGTCAGCAGGTTGAATTTGGCGGGATCGTCCAGATAGCCCGGCGCGAAGAGGGTCGACAGCCAGGGCGCCAGCACCACGCCGACCACGGTCACGAACAGCAGCACACTGCCGAGCGCGCCTGCGACGTGACGCACGAAGTCGTGGGTCTTGGCCAGATCGCCCTTGGCGCGGTATTCCGCCAGCACCGGCACGAAGGCCTGCGAGAAGGCACCTTCTGCGAAGAGGCGACGCAGGAAGTTGGGAATACGGAAGGCGACGAAGAAGGCATCGGCCGCGGCGCTGTCCCCGAACAGGGCAGCGAAGACGGTTTCCCTCACCAGCCCCAGGATGCGCGAAAGGAAGGTGGAACCCGAGGTAATGACCGACGAACGCAGCAGGCCCTTGGCGGGGCCCTCGTGGTCCTGAGCGGGAACGACTGGCGGCGTTGCGGACATTCGATCCGGTTGGGTGGGGAGGTGCAGATGCGATAAAAGCAAAGGCGCGCATGTTACCGGGACAGCCCGCGGCTTGCCAGCAAAGGGCGCAGGATTCGGCGCCGCGCTTGACTTTTTGCCCCCTGCCTAACTATAGTGCACGCCTTTTTTCGGACCCGGCCGCCCCTGGCCTCGCCGAAATATCGGATTTCCCATTTTCGACAGTTTCAGGAGTTTTTCGTGGCCAACAGTGCTCAGGCTCGTAAACGTGCCAAACAGGCGGAAGTTCATCGCCGCCACAACGCCAGCTTCCGTTCCATGGTGCGCACCTACATCAAGAAAGTAGTTGCCGCCATCGCCACCAAGGACTATGCCCAGGCCACCGCTGCTTACAAAGAAGCAGTGCCGGTGATCGACCGCATGGCCGACAAAGGCATCATCCATCCCAACAAGGCCGCTCGTCACAAGAGCCGTCTGAACAGCGCCATCAAGGCTCTGCAGCAGGCCTGAGCCTCAGCTGGGAATCCAGTTACGAAAAACCGGCCCTCGTGGCCGGTTTTTCGTTTGTGCCGATCCTGCAGCATCCGCCTGCGCGACCCGCCGAGGCCTACGAGGCACGCGCGCTGACCTGCAGCCCCTGCGCCCCTCCCACGAAAACGGCTGGATCATTCGAAGCCGCCATCCGCCGACTGTATTGGCGGGGCGAAACTCCCATCACCCGTTTGAACGCCGTACTGAACGCGCTCTCCGATTCATAACCGAGCGAGAACGAGATCACCGATACGGAATCGCTGGAATTCTCCAGCTTGTCCGCCGCCAGCAGCATGCGCCAGCGCGTCACATATTCCATGGGCGAAAGCCCCACCGTATCGCGGAAGCGCTGGGCGAAGGCCGAACGCGACATGCAGGCCAACTGGGCCAGCGACTGCAAGGTCCATCGCCGTTCAGGGTTGGCATGGATGGCTCTGATGGCAGGGCCCAGTTGTTTGTCCACCACGCCGAACAGCCAGCCCGTACCCGTGGGCTGATCCCTTCCGACATGCAGCCGTAACGCTTGAATCAGCATCATGTGAGCCAGGTGCTGCGTGACCAGCGAACTGCCAGCCTGTGGCGAATTGAGCTCCTGCATCATCCGCTCCACCGACCAGCGCAATGCCGCCTGCTCGGCTTCACTTTGAATGTGCACCACCGGCGGCAGCATCCCCATCAGGATGTCGGAATGCCCACCACTGACACGAAAGCGGCAGCCGACCAAAAAGAAGTTGCCGCCACCATTGATGGTCACGACCGCGCCAGGACTTGGCGCAGGAAGGTATTTGCCGGAGGGTTCCGGTGGCAGGGATAGATCGGCTGCGAGACGGAACGGGCGCCCACTCGGCAGCACGAAGCAATCTCCTTGCTTCAGATACATGGGCTCGGCAACGCCGTCGACCAACATCCAACATTCACCGCGCACTACGGCATAGCACTTGATGTGCGTGTTCTGATCCGGGAATTGCAGTGACCAGTCACCACCGGCATCGATACCACAGGCGAGCGAACAGCACGGCTTCAACAAGGCGAGTACATCGGAAAGAGGGTCCATGGGTTGTCCTCGTTCTACTACTGGACGATCGAAAAAATAACTTGGACGCGATCGCATGGAAGGGGCCTCGATCGGGAACTAGAGTTCCAACCGTAGTCCAAGACATCTGCCATGTCGAGGCAACCATGAGCTGGCAAGGACCAAGCGGGAGACAGTTCCTCCGTCGACACTGCACGACAGCGGTGGTCGCGGCGCTGATGTTGCCAAGCGTCACTGCATGGACACATCACGGCGTCACGGGCCAATACGATACCAGCACCCCGATCGTCATTTCGGGAACGGTCACGCACGGGGTGTTCGCGCCTCCACACCCCGTGCTTTCTGTGCGTGTCGACGCGAGTGAGCTGCCTGAGAGACTCAATGTTGACCGTCCGGACATAATCACAGGGCCTCTCACCATACGCGTCGACGATGCGGGCGAAGTGCGCGCAATCGAGTTGCCACCGCTGCGGGCCTTCCATGAACTTGGCAGAAAACTACGCGGCGGCGATCACGTCACGTTGATTGCGCTGCGCAATTGCCTGCCACCACATGAGTTGCGCAGTTCCTGGATCCAGCTGCCCGACGGCCACATCGTTTCGCAGACCGGTGATAAGGCTCGCCGGACGCATGGCTGCCTATAGAGCGCGCAAGCAACAGTGCACAGGTGTGTCCACACATCGAGGGGCAGAACTCTACCCATTCGTTTCGAGGGATGGAACACCACGTCGTGCATGTTCTACATGTTTACGCTGACATGGCGCGCACGAGGACTCAGTGAATAGCGCATCGTGCATGCGCAGTAAAAGAACATCGAGATCCTCTCAGTGATCCAGATGCTGTTGTGATTACAAAGACAGCAATGGACGATCGCAAAAGAGATCCGGCACCTCTCGCATGGCCGAGTTTGACCGACTTCCCTATCGTCGCAACAGCGGTGTGCAGCGCACCCGTCGCCAAGGGTAGGCACGACCAAAACAAGTCGAACATCACGAATGAACGACGGCGCGCCCGCCCTTGGCTTCGTCTCCGCTCACATCCAACCCCACTGCCTCATCCACTATCGGTGCCTCATCCATGCAGAATTTTGGTGCGAGCCTTCACGGCAAATTGCGGAGTTCACCCTCTCCGAGCCCGCGCGCAGATCACGCTTCACCCACCCTGATTGTCTCCAATGAGAGCGAGGAGACCCTGCCTATGCCAATGGAAGAACGAACGATCAATATCGAGATGATTCAACCCACAAGACAACGACCGTCTTTGGCGAAGTGGCTCGGTGCCGTCGCCGTGGCCACGACCATGCTCACCGCCTGCGGCGAAGCACAGACGGGCGCAGCGGCTGCCGCCCCGCCCACCGTCCGCGCAGCGACGGTGTTGAGCCGACACGTTCGGCCTACCAGCGAATTCAACGGTCACATCGAAGCCATCGGCGACGTCGAGCTGCGCCCGCGCGTTTCCGGCTACATCGACAGCGTCGAGTACGTCGAAGGGCAGGAAGTCAAACAGGGCGATGTGCTCTTCGTCATCGACGACCGTAGTTATCGCGCCGAGTTGTCACGCGCTTCGGCCGATCTCGCACGCGCCCGTACGCAAGTCGAATTGACGCGCAGCGAAGAGGCGCGCGCGAAAGTCCTTTCGGATCAGAAGGCCATCTCGACCGAGATGTGGGAAGAACGCCGCGCTGCCTACGAACGCGCAGTGGCCGACGTGCAGGCTGCGGAAGCTGCCGTCGAACAGGCACGCCTCAACCTGGAGTGGACCCGCGTGGTCGCACCGGTGGCCGGTCGTGTCGGACGCGCTCTGATCACGCCAGGCAACCTGGTGACACCGGGCGATGTGTTGGCCACGCTGGTCACGATGGATGAGGTATATGTCCACTTCGACGTCGACGAAGCCACCTTCCTGCGTTTCGTCAACGCACAGCGTGATGGTGCGCTGCCGGCACGCATCGGTTTGATCGGTGAACACGGCTTCCCGCATGAAGCGAGCGTGGACTTCATCGACAACAGAGTTTCGCGCCGCACCGGCACCATCGGCCTGCGCGCAGTGCTCGACAACGCCGAGCGACGCTTCACTCCCGGCTTGTTCGCGCGCGTGCAACTGCCGATCAGCGATTCCTTCGATGCCCTGCTCATCCACGATCGCTCGGTGCTCACCGACCAGGATCGCAAATACGTCTACATCGTCGATGCCGACGGCAATGCCCAACGCCGAGACATTCAGCTCGGTGGCACCGCCGACGGCCTGCGCATCGTCCAGGAAGGTCTGGCGGCAGGCGACCGCGTGGTCGTCGAAGGCGCACACCAGATCACGCGGCCCGGCATGCCGGTGAGCGTGCAGGAATTCGAGCTAGTCGCGCGCGCAGGGCCTGGACACGCGAGAGCCCCGCATCAGGAGTAAAGCACGATGAACATTTCCAAGTTTTTCATCGACCGTCCGATCTTCGCCGCCGTTCTCTCCATCGTGATCTTCGTGGCGGGCCTGATCGCCTTGCCACTGCTTCCGGTGGCCGAATACCCCGACGTGGTACCACCCTCGGTCGTGGTGCGCGCCGTTTATCCCGGCGCCAACCCGAAGGTGATCGCCGAGACGGTGGCGATCCCATTGGAAGAAGCCATCAGTGGTGTCGAGGACATGATCTACATGCGCTCGGTGGCCAGCTCCAATGGGGTGCTCCTCACCACCGTGACCTTCCGTCCCGGCACGGATCCGGACGAGGCCGCGGTGCGTGTGCAGAACCGTGTGGCGCAGGCGCAGGCGCGGCTGCCGGAAGACGTGAGACGACAAGGCATCACGACGGAGAAACGCTCGCCGGTGTTCCTCATGGTCGTGCATCTGGTCTCACCGAACGGTACCTACGACACCTTGTACATGCGCAACTACGCGCGGCTGCACATCCGTGATGCATTGGCGCGCATTCCCGGCGTCGGCAGTGCCGAGCTGCTGGGCAGCGGGGACTATGCGATGCGTGCCTGGCTCGATCCGAACCGCATTGCCGCCTTGGGCCTGACGGCATCCGATGTGGTCAATGCGATGCGCGAGCAGAACATCCAGGTCTCCGCTGGCCAGATCGGTGCCGAGCCGATGCTGGACAGTCAGTTCCTGCGTCTGGTCAATGCACAGGGGCGTCTGACCACGGAGGAAGAGTTCGGCGACATCGTGATCGCCACCGGCGAAAACGGTGAAATCGTGCGACTGGCCGATGTGGCACGGCTGGAGCTGGGTGCAGGTGACTTCTCCATGCGCTCGCAGCTCAACGAGCAGAACGCTGCGGCCATCCTCATCTTCCAGTCGCCGGGTGCCAACATTCTCGACATCCGTGACTCCGTCATCGAGACCATGGAAGAGATGTCGACGCGCTTCCCGGAAGACATGCGCTATGAAGCCGTCTACGACACCACGATCTTCGTGCGCGAATCGATCCACGCCGTGATCTCGACCCTGCTCGAGGCGGTGGTGTTGGTGGTCCTGGTGGTGATCCTGTTCCTGCAGACCTGGCGCGCCTCGATCATTCCGCTACTGGCCGTTCCAGTATCGATCGTGGGCACCTTCGCCGTACTGCACGTGTTGGGCTTCACCGTCAACACCCTGACCTTGTTCGGCCTGGTGCTGGCAATAGGCATCGTGGTGGACGACGCCATCGTGGTGGTGGAGAACGTCGAGCGCCATATCGAAGACGGCGCCTCGCCATTGGTCGCTGCGCATCGCGCGATGCGGGAGGTCTCGGGACCGATCGTCGCCATCACCTTGGTGTTGTGTGCGGTGTTCGTGCCGATGGCCTTCCTCACCGGTGTGGCGGGTGAGTTCTACAAGCAGTTCGCCGTCACGATCGCCATCTCGGTGGCAATCTCCGGTCTCAACTCGCTGACGCTGTCTCCGGCCTTGGCCGCACGTCTGCTGTTGCCACACAACGCACCGAAGGATCTTCCTTCGCGCTTGATCGACCGTCTGCTCGGCTGGTTCTTCCGTCCTTTCAACCACCTCTTCGGCGTCAGTTCGCAGCGCTACCAACACTCGGTGTCGCGCCTCCTGAGCCGGCGTGGCGCCGTGTTCGTCGTATACGCCCTGCTGCTGTTCGGCACGGGCTGGATGTTCCAGCAGGTACCGACGGGCTTCATCCCGATCCAGGATCGTCAGAACCTGATCGCGGGTGTGCGCATGCCGGAAGGTTCTTCGATCGAACGCACCGACGCCATGCTGCGTCAGCTGACCGACATCGCGAAGGACACCGAAGGCGTCGAACATCGCATCAACTTCCCGGGCAGGAACGTCACCTTGGGAACGACCACCCCCAACATCGGTGGCGCCTTCTTCCCACTGAAGCCTTTCCATGAACGTTCGCGCAGCGCGAGTGAGATCAATGCCGAACTCAATCGCAAGTTCGCCGCTCTGCCCGAAGGCTTCGGCTTCGCGATCATGCCACCGTCGATCCTGGGTCTGGGAACGGCCGCTGGTTACTCGCTGTACATCGAGGATCGCGCCAACCTCGGTTATGGCGCCTTGCAGGAAGCCGTGACCGCGCTGCAGAGAGCGATCGCGCAGACGCCAGGCATGTCGTTCCCGATCACGAGCTATCAATCCAACATGCCGCAGTTCGATGTGGACGTGGACAGGGTCAAGGCCAAGGCGCAGGGAGTGCCGCTGACGGAGCTGTTCAGCACCATGCAGACCTATCTGGGCTCGAGCTACGTCAATGACTTCACCTTGTTCGGCCGCACCTGGCAGGTGATCGCGCAGGCCGATGCTCCGTTCCGCGACAGCGTCGAGGACATCGGCAATCTCCGCACCCGCAACAGCAACGGCGAGATGGTGCCGATCAGCTCGATGGTGACGATCCGCGACAGCTTCGGACCGGATCCCGTGATGCGCTACAACGGCTATCCCGCTGCCGACCTCAACGGCGCCGCCGATCCACGTGTGCTGTCTTCCGGCGAAGCCATGGCCAAGGTGGCCGAGCTGGCACGTCAGATACTCCCCAATGGCATGACCATCGAATGGACCGACCTGAGCTATGAGCAGGCCGCGCAGAGCAACACTGCCGTCATTGTGTTTGCGCTCGCGGCTCTGCTCGCCTTTTTGGTTCTGGCCGCGCTCTACGAAAGTTGGACCTTGCCACTCGCCGTGGTGCTGATCGTGCCGATGTGCATGCTGTCCGCCTTGTTCGGTGTGTGGTGGACGGGGGGCGACAACAACGTCTTCGTGCAGATCGGTCTGGTGGTGTTGATGGGACTCGCCTGTAAGAACGCGATCCTGATCGTCGAGTTCGCGCGCGATCTGGAGCTGCAGGGCAAGGGCATCGTCGAGGCCGCACTCGAAGCCTGTAGGCTGCGTCTGCGCCCGATCGTGATGACCTCCGTGGCCTTCATCGCCGGCACCGTACCGCTGGTGCTTTCCAGCGGCGCCGGTTCCGAGATCCGCTCGATCACCGGCATCACCGTGTTCTCCGGCATGGTCGGCGTGACGCTGTTCGGTCTGTTCCTGACCCCGGTGTTCTACGTGGTGCTGCGCAAGCTGGCCAATCGTCCGCTGGTGTCGCACGCACCACAGCATGAAGAACACACGATCGGCTTGCTCGAACACCGCGAGGCATGAGCCGAAGCACGGTTCCAGTGGTTCAGGCAGCGTGGGTGGGAAGGAGTAGTTGTGGCGCAAGGACCGCGCCGCTGCCTTACCTGTCTTCCAGATGAAACGAAGCCGGCGCAAGGCCGGCTCATTGCCAGGGATGCTCCCATCAAACCAGAGCGAGGTTGTCGCGGTGGATCATTTCGGGGTCGCCATCGTAGCCGAGCAACGGAAGGATCTGCTCGCTGGAGCGACCAGCGATGCGCTGTGCCTCGTCGCTGTCGTAGTTGACGAGACCATGCGCCACGGTGAGGCCGGCTTCGTCGATACAGGCCACGAGATCACCGCGTTTGAAGTTGCCGCTGACGGCCTTCACGCCCACCGGCAAAAGGCTCTTGCCCTGCGAGCGCAGCACACGCACGGCGCCGGCATCGATGGTCAGACGCCCACGCACCTGCAGATGATTTGCCAGCCACTGCTTGCGTGCGGCCACGGGTTGTTTGTCGGCCACGAGCAAGGTGCCGAGCTGTTCGCCACGGCGCAGCGAGAGCAGCACGTCCGGACTGCTGCCATGCACGATGCAGGTGGCAGTGCCGGAGCGGGCTGCCAGACGCGCCGCGCGGATCTTGGTCAACATGCCGCCCTTGCCGAGCGCGCCGCTGCCACCGGCAACGGCCAATAGCATCTCGTCGCTGCTCTTGGCTTCGCTGATCAGGCGCGCGTCGGGGTTGTGACGGGGGTCGGCATCGAACACGCCGGCCTGGTCGGTGAGGATCACCAGCACGTCCGCGTTGATCAGGTTGGCGACGAGCGCACCGAGCGTGTCGTTGTCGCCGAAGCAGATTTCATCGGTGACGACCGTGTCGTTCTCGTTGATCACCGGAATCACGCGCAGATCCAACAGCGTACGCAACGTGCTGCGCGCATTGAGATAGCGCTTGCGGTTGGAAAGGTCGTCGTGGGTGAGCAGGATCTGTGCCGTGCGCTTGCCGAACTGGCTGAACTGCGACTCGTAGGCTTCGATCAGCCCCATCTGGCCGACCGCGGCTGCGGCCTGCTGCTCATGTACGGCCGTGGGCCGGCCGGGCAGACCAAGGCGACGTACGCCTTCTGCCACTGCGCCGGAGGAAACCAGGACGACATCGAGGCCTTCGTCCTGCATGGCGCTGATCTGGCGGGCCCAGCGCGCGATGCTTTCGCGATTGAGTCCTTTGCCGTTGTCGGTGAGGAGTGAACTGCCGATCTTGATGACCCAGGTCTTGGCCCGGGTCAGTAATTCCCTGCTCATAAGGGCCTGCTATTGCTCAGTCTCTGACGTATTCCACTTCTACGTCGAAATCATCGTCGTCATCGTCGAAGCCATCGCCGCCCTGACGACGCTCGCGCCACAGCTGACGCGCACGTGCGATGCTCTGACGGATTTCGTATTCCATCTGCGCCTGTTCCTGCTGCCGTGCTTCGCGCAGCTCGGGATTCTCTTCGAGCTCGCGCTGCTGCTGCGAAATCAGCTCCATCAGCGCCTCGCACAACTCGCGCGTGCCCTGACGCAATGCTGCGGAGATCGTGAAGATGCGCCCTTCCCAGCCGAGAGACTCGCGTACGTACTCCACCATGTTCTCGACTTCGTCTTCCTGCAGCAGGTCGATCTTGTTCAACACCAACCAGCGTTCACGTGCGGCAAGCGTGGGCGAGAACTGTTCCAGCTCGTTGATGATGATCTCGATCGCTTCCAGCGGATCGCTCTGATCCGGCGGTGCCACGTCGACGAGGTGCAGCAGCACCTTGGTGCGGGCGAGGTGCTTGAGGAAGCGGATGCCGAGGCCGGCGCCTTCGGAGGCACCCTCGATGAGGCCGGGAATGTCGGCCATGACGAAGCTGCTTTCTTCACTGACACGCACGACGCCCAGGTTGGGCACGAGCGTGGTGAAGGGATAGTCCGCCACCTTGGGACGCGCGGAGGACACCGCAGCGATCAGCGAGGACTTGCCGGCATTGGGCAGGCCCAGCAGGCCCACGTCCGCCACCACTTTCAACTGCAGTTGCAGGCGACGTACTTCACCGGGCTTGCCGTTGGTGGTCTTGCGCGGACTGCGGTTGACGCTGGATTTGAAGACGGCGTTGCCGAGGCCGTGCTTGCCGCCCTGGGCGACGAGCAGGGTTTGACCGGGGGTGATGAGGTCCCCCATGAGCTCCTGTGTGTCGGCCTCGTAGACGCTGGTACCTACCGGCACCTTCACGTAGAGGTCGGCACCGCTGGCGCCGGTGCTGTTGCCCTTGCGGCCGTTCTCGCCAGGCTGGGCGCGATAGCGCGGCTGGAAGCGGAAATCGACCAGCGTGTTCAAACCACTGTCGGCAACCAGGTAGACGCTGCCGCCATCGCCGCCGTTGCCACCGTCCGGGCCACCGCGGTCGATGAATTTTTCGCGATGAAAGCTCAGGCAGCCGTTACCGCCCTTGCCGGCTTCCACCACGATTTCTGCTTCATCGACGAATTTCACGACTGCTTCCCGAAAAGTTTTGGCGCTGACTACCGCTAAAAAAAAGCCCTGTACGAAACAGGGCTCTTTTTACTGCATCCAGTACGAGGTGTCAGGCAGTTGCCGTCTCGATGCTGACGTAGGTGCGTTTTTTCGGACCTTTCACCTGGAATTTCACTTTGCCTTCGGCCAAAGCGAACAAGGTGTGGTCTTTGCCCAGACCGACGTTTTCGCCGGGGTGGAACTTGGTGCCACGCTGACGAACGATGATGTTGCCAGCCAGCACGTGCTGACCACCGAAACGTTTGACGCCAAGTCGTTTGGCAATCGAGTCGCGGCCGTTACTGGTGCTGCCGCCTGCCTTTTTATGAGCCATTGTGCTTCTCCCGTAAGCTGAGGTTCCGTGGAACCTTAGCCGCTGATACCCGTGATCTTGATTTCAGTGAACCACTGTCTGTGGCCCTGCTGTTTGCGGTGGTGCTTGCGGCGCTTGAACTTGATGATCGTGACCTTGTCGGCACGACCATGGCCCAGCACCTCAGCAGTGACTTTGCTGCCTTCTACGAAGGGAGCACCGATTTTGACGTCTGCACCCTGGCCTACCAGCAGCACTTTGTCGAAGTTGATGCTGTCGCCGGCGCCTGCTTCGATTTTCTCGACACGCAGCACTTCGCCTTCGGTCACACGATGCTGTTTTCCACCACTTTCAATAACCGCGTACATAGTTTTCTCCAGGGGCCGAGGCACGAACCAGCGTGGAACCGTGTCTGGCGACCAAAATCTCTAATTCGATCAGACGCTTACCCGCGCAACTGCACATGAGGGGTCGTCGAAGGGCGGCAATTGTACGGAAAGGACCTCGATCAAGCAACCGCTCTGCAAACATGCCCTGCCGTGCAACCAGCGGTATTCGTTGAATTGCCCCTTGCCAGGCAGTAGCATGCGGGCCCATTTGTTGCCGGATTCCGGCAGTTCCCGCATTACTCAGCCCAACGCAGTCCGGCCATGGTAAGTCACATTCATCAGATCGTCGCCGACGACTTTTCCCTGCTCAACCAGAAGGTGGTGAGCCAGTTGCACTCCGAAGTGCCCCTGGTCGAGAGCATCGGTCACTACATCGTCGAAGCCGGCGGCAAGCGCATGCGTCCCACGCTCGTGCTACTCTGCGCGCGCGCGCTCGGTTATACCGGCCCGCATCACGTAGACCTCGCTACCGTGATCGAGTTCCTCCACACGGCGACCTTGCTGCATGACGACGTGGTCGACATGTCGGAAATGCGTCGCGGCCGCCCCACGGCCAACGTGCGCTGGGGCAACCCTTCCAGTGTCCTGGTGGGTGACTTCATCTATTCGCGCGCCTTCCAGTTGCTGGTGAACATCGGCGACATGGACATCATGGACGTGATGGCCACCACCACCAACCGCATTTCCGAAGGCGAAGTATTGCAGCTCGTGCATCAGCACAATCCCGACACGAGCGAAGCCGCCTACATGGAAGTGATCCGCAACAAGACCGCGATCCTCTTCGCCGCTGCCTGCCGCACCGCGGCGATCCTGGCACGCGCACCGCAACAGGTGCAGGACTCGCTGCATACCTTCGGTCTCGAAGTGGGCATGGCCTTCCAGTTGATCGACGACGTGCTGGACTACGCCGGTGATTCCGCTGAACTCGGCAAGAACGTCGGCGACGATCTCATGGAAGGCAAGCCGACCTTGCCGCTGATCTACACGCTGCAACACGGCGGCGCCGAAGTGCGCGAGTTGATCCGCAATGCCATCGAGAACGGTGGCCTCGATTCGCTGCAGGCCATCATTGCCGCCGTGCGCAAGAGCGGCGCACTCGACTACACCCGCAAGGTCGCCGAACAGCGCATCGCCATCGCCCTCGATGCGCTGGCAGTGCTTCCGGATAATGAGTACCGTAAGGGCCTCGCACTCGTCGCTGATGCGGCGCTCAATCGTTCCAGCTAGCCAGGAGGACTGACAGGATGCGCGGCAAGATACTCATCGGTGTGATCGGTGCCGTGGTCCTGGTGGTCGCAGGGCTGCACTACTACGCCAATCAGCGCGCCCGCGAACTCGTCGACGCCCGCCTTGCCGCCCTGGTGGCGAGCGGTCGTTACGATGCGCTCTCCTACGAAAGCCTCAACGTTGGCCTCAATGGCACCTTCACTTTGCGCAACCTGCATATCGAGCAGGAAGGCAAGGCGCTGGTCGTTCAGACCGTACGCGTCAACGACCTCGATCCACTGCACGACATTCCCTGGCATCTCGATTTGCAACTGAGCGGTCTGCAATTCCCGCGTGGCGTCGATGCCTTCGTCGCCGAGCTGCCACCGATACCGCAGGCCGTGGTAACCGATCTCGTCAGAGGCAATACCCTGCCCCTCACCTTGCGCTATCGCTACGAATACGAACCCGAAGCGCGGGAACAGATCGATTCCACCTTCGATGCGGAATTGCCACAGTCCTTCGTACTGAATCTGCAGAGCACCACGCGCGGCATTCCGATCGGCGCATTCTCCGATCCCAATCTGCGCAGCGGCGATCCCATGGCAGCGATGACGCGCATCAGCGCGCTGATGAACCAAGGTGAATTGCCGCGCACCACGCTCACCCTGACCGATCGCGGGCTGCTCGACCTCATCGTCGAACATGGTGCTGCCGACACGGGGCTCACCCCGGAGGAATTCCGCACGCTCCTCATCAGCCGCGTGACGAACCTGCATCTCTTCATGCCGCCGAGCATGCAGAACGTGGTGCAGAGCGCGAGCACCGAAGTCGCCGAATTCCTCGCCGGAAGCTCCACTTTGCAGGTGCGCGTGAATCCCGAATTCGGCGGCAGCTTCGCGCAACTGCAGCCGCAGATCATGGGCGCCATCTTCAGCGGTGAGTTCGACCAGGTGGTGCGACTGTTGCACCTCGAAGTGGAAAATCTCGCGAACTGAGGCCGGAAACGATCACGCACGAAAAAGCCGGAGCAGCTCAGCTGTTCCGGCTTTTCTTTGCTCGTTCTCAGGGAGTGGCAGGCTCGATCTTGAGCAGCGCGCCATCGGTTTCTTCGGTGAGCACGTAGAGAAGACCATCAGGGCCCTGCTGCACGTCGCGGATGCGCTGCTTGAGATCCGCCAACAGCCATTCGCGCTTCTGCTCACCATTGGAATTGAACTCGATGCGTTCGACGTGGCCGGTGCCGGGGATGCGACCCGTCATCAAGGAGCCCACGAAGAGATGGTTGCGCCACTGCGGGAACTTGTCGCCCGTATAGAACACCATGCCCGATGGCGCGATCGAGGGCACCCAGAACAACTCCGGCGCTTCCATGCCTCCCTGCCAGGGAATTTCCGAGATGCGCGTGCCGTCGTAGTCGCGCCCATAGGAAACGACGGGCCAACCATAGTTGGCGCCCTTCTTGATGATGTTGATCTCATCGCCGCCTTGCGGCCCGTGCTCCGATGCCCACAGCGCGCCGGTCTGCGGATGGAAGGCCATGCCTTCGATGGCGCGATGCCCGATGCTCCAGATCTCGGGCAGATAGCCCTCTCTACCGACGAAGGGATTGTCGGCCGGAATGCTGCCATCGTCGTTCAGGCGCAGCAGCTTGCTGATGTCGCTCATCGTGTCCTGTGGCTTGTCGAGATTGCGGCGGAATGGTGAAGACATGAACACCGTGCCATCCGGCGCGAAACGCAGCCGTGAACCATGACCGCCTGGTGCCGTGTCCCAGGCATTCGCAGCGAAGAGATCTTCGACCTCTTCCAGTGCGCTTTCCTCTTCGTTGAGGCGTCCGCGCGCCATCACCGTGGTGGCGTAATACTCCGCACCCGGTGGCGGCGTGCCGTTCTGCACATAGGTGAAATAGACCCAACGGTTTTCGGCGAAGTTGGGATGGAGCACGAGATCCATCAGGCCGCCACTCGAGGCCACCTGCACCTCGGGCGCACCGCTCACCAACGTGATTTCCCCGGTGTCGGGATGAATGAGTTTGAGCTGGCCGGCTTTTTCAGCAACGAGAATGTTGCCGCTCGGCAGAAAGGCCAAACCCCAGGCATTGACGATGCCGCGCGCAACGACGGAAACCTGGATGCGACCAGCGGGTGAATGGGTGTCGTAGAACCAAGGCCCCTCGCCCAGCGCGAAGGTCTGTGCCTCTGCGGTGAGCGCCGCGAGGCTCAGCCCCAGCGCGGTGAGTAACCTAGGGAGTGACATCGAGCGGAGTTCCTTTTTTCCTGAAACTGCTCAGCTGACGCAGGACGCCCTGCACGTCGTACACGAGTCGACGCAAGCCGTAGTAGAGGCCCAGCAAACTCGAAAGGAAGCCACCCGTCAGGAGGATCAGCACGCCGATGTCCCACAAAGGGCGCTTGTGATACCAGAACGCGAAGTCGAGGCTGTGCAGACCGTTGTAGAGCCAGCGTTCGACGCGGCTCGATTTGTGGATGATGCTCAGCAGCTCGCCGCGCTGCGGATCCACGTAGACCCAGCTCTGCATCGGATCGTCGAACTTGACGCGCAGTGCCGGCAGCGGCAGTTCACCCTGACGCGAATAGTAGTAGTCGTCGTAGTCGGTCAGCAGGGTGGTTTCGGTGATGGAGGCCTGTGGCACCGCTTCCGCCAGATTTGCCACCAACTCGTTGTGATCGAGGCTCGGGAGCACACGCATGGTGCCGACGTCGATCAGCACCGTATCCGCCTGCCCCTGGCCATTGATGTTGTAGGGCTGGTGCAGACGATCGCGTTTGGCATCCGTATCGCGGCGCGGCGCGCTGTAGTTGGCGAGCAGATAAGGCTTGCCTTCTTTCCACACGAATTCGAGGCTCTTGGTGCCGGCCGGCAACAGCGCAGCGAGCGCCGGCTGGTTGAGATTGGGGAAAGCCGCGAGGTCGAGTTCACCCCCATCGAACACGGTTTCATCCACGCGCAGACCGCGAGCGTTGGTCCAGGCCCAGGGCTCCATCGAGACGAGCCCGCTGAACACCCAGGTGAAAGTGAACACACCGAACACCACACCCAGGATGTAGTGCCAGCGTAGACCACCGTGATAGGGAATGGCGCGCTTCAGGTTGAAAGGACGGATGTTCTTGCGGAATTGCGTCACACCGAGCGCAAGCCCGAGTACGGCAAGCACACAGCCGATGGTGGCCAGCCATACCACGATCTTGTACCACAGCGGCTGATTCAGACGGAGTTCTTCGTAATAGAGCCAATGAGGAATGGTGCCGAGCCAGGCGAGCATGCGGCTCTTGGCGGTGGTGGCGACCACCACGCGGGCCTGACCGGGAGAGACATAGATTTCGGTCCTGGCCTCATCGTCGAGACGATACTTATAAAGAGGCATCGCCGCGCTGTCGGTGAGTGTCCATTGATCGGGCGAGAACACCTCCCGTTCAAATATCAGCGTCTCGGGCGCGACTTGCAGAAACTCGGCCGCAAGCTGGCGGGACTCGGCCTCACTCAACTCGGGATGGAACTCACCGGTGTCGGCGTAGTAGCGATCGACCGGAAAGCCCGGCGTCAAAAGTTCGTATACCGGACGACCCAGTACGCTGCGCAGCGTGGCGCCGGAGGGTACGTAGTCGGCCGCGGCCGCGAGCTCAGCCGGCATGAAACTGACCTTGTCGAGCGCCAGAGGCTCTGCCGCGTCGATCTGCATCGCAGGCGTGAGCCGCGGCATGCCACCTGCGTAGATCATGAAATATGCGGAAAAAAACCAGAGCGCGAACATGAAGCTCAAAGGTATTCCGATGTAGCGATGGCTGAGAATCAGTAGGTTCTTGAAGGCACGCATCCGTAAGCCCTCGGCGACATGAGGAGGTGCCGAGTGTACTTTGCGTTCCGATACAGGGACAAGCGAGCGGCTCCGTCCGACCGTAGCTTGGGTGGGCTGAGCGAATTGGAAGCCCTACATGGGATCTCTGGGCATCCTCTGGCGCTCAGGCAGGCCCGCAAAGGGCTTCACACTAGACGCAACGATGTGTCGGAAATCGTTTGTTGGGCTTCGCGTTCGCTCAGCCCTACCTGCGAAAGATCCCAACCCAAGGAGCGACAAAAAGAACCCCGACTGCGAAACAGCCGGGGTTGGCTTGGAGAGGCCTTGCCGCTGGTGCGGCGGTGGGCGTAGTGCTTACTGAGCCGGTTTGTTGAGACCGGCGTATTCGTAGAGTGCGGTGATGATGGACTTCTCACCATCCGCCATGCCGTAGGTATTGCCGGCGCCTTCGATGATGAAGAATTCGTTGGCCGCGTGGGCGTTGCCGCCACCACCGACCGAACCGCTCGCAATCGGGATGTTCACGACATCACCGGCGAAGAGATAGGCCGGCCAATAACCACCGAGGATCGACTCGTGCGAGGAGATCTCGTCGGGTTCGAGACCAAAGGTTTTCTTCATTTCATTGACGGCAAGGTTCAGATCGCTGTCGGTCGTCACCTTCGCCCAGGGCACGTCACCGACCACGTTGATCTCGACGTCTTCATAGCCATGCTTGTCGAGATGCGCACGCAACTTGCGCACGATGTCCATGCCATCCTGTTTCGGCAGGTAACGGAAGTTGTGCTTGGATACGATGCGGTTCGGCAGAATGGCGCCCGAACCACCTTCGAACATATTGCCGCCCCAGATGCCGTCGATGTTCATCGAAGTGCCGTAACGTGCCATGGTCACGATGTCGAGCGGATCATCGGCGATGAAGCGCGCCACCCCGAGGTTCTTGGCGGCGATTTCGGGGTCGAAGTTTTCCGCGGCCTTGCGCAGACGCGCTTCTTCCTCTGCCGTCAGCGGTTCGATGTTGTCGTAGAAGCCATCGATCAACACCTTGTTGCCGGTTTCATCGACCAGCGTCTGCAGCATCTTGATGTGACGCCAGGCCGGTGCATCCACCGAACGCTTGTTACCGCCATGGATGTCGCTGTAGGTCGGTCCACGACCCCACGAGGTACCACTCGTGATCAGCTCGACGAATACGCAACCTTCGGAACCACCGAAGCCCCACATCGCATCGGCATCCTTGAACAGCTCTGGATGTTCGCGCACGAACTTGCGGTAGCCGATGGACATGCGTTCTTCGTCACCTTCGGCCACGAAGATCAGGTTCACCGGCAGTTTTCCAGTGACGGCCTTCGCCGACATCATCGCGTTCCAGAAGGTCATGTGCGGACCCTTGGAGTTGGTGGCACCACGGCCGATCAATACCTTCTTGAACGGCGGCTGTTCGACGATGCGCCCTTCGAAGGGAGGCACGATCCAAAGATCGGGCTGCGTGATCGGCATGGTGTCGTACATCCAGTACACCACCAGCGTCTTCTCCGCGCCTTCATCGCACTTCGCATAAACGACGGGGTTGCCCTGCTGGCCCCACTCGGTGATGCCGACGTCGTAGACCGTGGTTTCCTGACAACCGAGCTGATCGAAGAAGCCTTCGACCATGTAGGCGGATTCCTGAATACCTTCACCGGTGTTGGAAATCGAAGGTTGCTGGATCCACTTCTGCAGGTTGATCACGTGCTCGTCGATGTGTTCATCGATGTAGTTGAAGATGTCCACGAGCTCGGGATTGTGAATGCGGCTCATGTCGATCTCGCGCGTGGTATCACCATGCGGACGGATGCCCAGCGGTTTCGCGGCAGGCGTCGACGCTGCCGTACTGGCAGCGGTGGCGGCAGGCGCCGCGCTGGGTGCGCTGGCGCTGCTCTGGACCGAGTCTTCGCTGCACGCGGAAAGCAACACGACACTGCTGGCCAATAGGGAAAGCCAGGGCCGTGGCTTGGCGGGTTTGAACATGCTTGCGTTTCTCCTTCGATTACGGTGTGTGTTTCAGGTACTGCTGTTGCTCACTGTGGTTCGTTCAATCCCGCCCATTCGTACAGGGTCATGATTGCGGACTTCTCGCTGGCGGCGTAACCCCAGGTATTGCCCGCACCTTCGATCACGATGAACTCATTGGCGGCATGGGAGTTGCCGCCGGCACCGACCTGGCCACTGGCGATCGGAATGTCGAGCACGTCACCGGAGAAGAGATAGGCCGGCCAATAACCGCCCAGCATGGTTTCGAGAGAAGAGAGTTCGTTCGGTGCCATGCCGAAGGCTTCGCGCATCTTGTTGGCAGCGACGTGCAGGTCGCTGTCGTTGCTGCGTTTGGCCCAGGGCACATCACCGACCACGTTGATCTCGACGTCCTCATAGCCGTGCTTGTCGAGATGCGCGCGCAGCTTGCGCACGATGTCCATGCCATCCTGGTTCGGCAGATAACGGAAGTTGTGCTTGGACACGATGCGGTTCGGCAGAATGGCGCCCGAACCACCTTCGAACATGTTGCCGCCCCAGATGCCATCGATGTTCATCGAGGTGCCGTAGCTGCGCATCTTCACGATTTCATAGGGATCATCGGCGATGAAGCGTGCCACTCCGAGGTTCTTCGCAGCGATTTCCGGATCGAAGCTCGCGGCACGTTTGCGCAGGATTTCTTCCTCTTCCGGTGTGAGTGGTTCGATGTTGTCGTAGAAGCCCTCGATCATGACCTTGTTGCCGGTTTCGTCGACCAGCGTCTGCAGCATCTTGATGTGACGCCACGCCGGTGCATCCACCGAACGTTTGTTACCGCCGTGGATGTCACTGTAGGTCGGTCCACGACCCCACGAGGTACCACTCGTGATCAGCTCGACGAACACACAACCTTCGGAACCACCACCGCCCCACATGGCGTCGGCGCCGGCGAAGAGTTCTGGATGTTCACGCACGAACTTGCGGTAGCCGATGGACATGCGTTCTTCGTCACCTTCGGCCACGAAGATCAGGTTCACCGGCAGTTTTCCAGTGACGGCCTTCGCCGACATCATCGCGTTCCAGAACGCCATCTGCCGACCCTTGGAGTTGGTGGCGCCGCGACCGATCATGACCTTCTTGAAGGGCGGCTGTTCGATGATGCGACCTTCGAAGGGAGGCGCGATCCAGAGGTCGGGCTGCGTGATCGGCATGGTGTCGTACATCCAGTACACCACCAGCGTCTTCTCCGCGCCTTCATCGCACTTCGCATAAACGACGGGATTGCCCTGCTGGCCCCACTCGGTAATGCCGACGTCGTAGACCGTGGTTTCCTGACAACCGAGCTGATCGAAGAAGCCTTCGACCATGTAGGCGGATTCCTGAATGCCTTCACCGGTGTTGGAAATCGAAGGTTGCTGGATCCACTTCTGCAGGTTGATCACGTGCTCGTCGATGTGCTCATCGATGTACGCAAAGATCTGCGCCAGCTCGGGGTTGTGCACCTTGCTCATGTCGATCTCGAGCTCGGTATCACCCTGCGGGCGCACGCCCAAGGGCTTGTTCACTTCGGTGGAAGCGGCGGAGGCAGTGGCAACCGGTGACATGGAACTCGCCGAACTGCCGCTGCTTTGCGCAACCTCTTCGGTGCAGGCGCTGAGCATGACGACGCTGCTGGCCAAGAGCGGCAGCCAAGGACGCGGTTTAGCGGATCTGAACATGACGACTTCCCTCCAGAGGCAATACGTGGACGTTGGTGTTGTTTTCGAACTGCGTACTGAGGCGCGATCCTGCCGCCTGATGGAGGGAACCAAGCAGAAAGCGTACCAAGCTGAGCGGCACGCTCCGCAATTACTGACCATTCAGATAAAAAATTGACAAAAGCGAAGAGCTTTCATGCAGTTAGCACAAAAACACGCAATGGGACGCGCAGCGTGGAAATCACGCATGCATGAACTTGGGTCGCTGCTGGCGAACTTGGTGCGCACCGTAGCGTGCGATCGTGCTCCTTCTGCGCGCACTAGGAGGCGACAAGCAGCGCTTCATACTGGGGAGCGCAGCGCCAAAGTGGCGCAAATCAGCGACTTCGTTTGATGACGCGGCGGTACCACACGATGAGGCCGCTGATGTAGAGAATGGCGGGAATGAGGCCGAGGAAGATCCAGAGGATGTTGGCCCAGAGCAGGCCACGGAAACGTCCGAAGTGCAGATCGATCAGTAAACGCAGCCAACCATCGGGACGATCGAAGTCGTTGAGATCGGAGTCGAACCTGTCGATCACCCAATCGAAGGGAGCGGGCCAAGCAAAGTAGATCGCCGTGAGTCCCCAGGCCACCATCAGGAGCAAGGCCCAGAAGCCGAGGAAGTTGTGCAGTTGCCACATGAAGCTACGTGGGGTATCGCGCCTTATCACCAGTCCTTCACGCCAACGGCGTGCACCCTGCCACCACAGCACGAGCCCCGAAAGCACCATCACCATGAACAGCACACCGCCCCATCCGTTGAGGCGGCGCCCCTTGCGATCCATCAGGAGATCGTCGTGCAGACGCGTGAGCCATTCCACCGCCTGCACCGGCCAGGGATAACTGCTGCCGAGATCCTTGCCCCGGTATTGATCGAAGAAGCGTGTGTATTCCGTGCCCTCGCGTTCGAGCACCACGTACACCGCCCGCCCTTCACGCGTGGGCGGCATGATGCGTTTCACTGCGTAATCGGAATACACCTCCCCGACCCGCATCTCGAGTGCGGCGCCCGTGAGCTCGGGCGCGTCGGTGATGGAGACTTCGCTCGGAATGAGCCAACGCGCGATCTGCGGCCGCAGCACGATGGCACTGCCGGTGACGCTGATCATCAGCACATACAGGCCGAGCCCAATGCCAAGCCACAGATGCACCTGAAACAGAAAACGGCGGAATCCCAACGTGGCCGGCGCTTTCAACCAGCGTTCCCACGCACCCATGCTCAGCTCCAGACAGTCGAACGGTATCTCATTCGAACTCGGGCTCCTCGATGAGATAGTACCGATCGACTTCGATGAGCTCGGGTGCGAGCGTGCCCGCCAGCAAACCACTGATGTCGTCTTCGAGGCGCTGCAGAAACGGCAACAGATCGTTCACCCACAAAGCTTCGGCCAAGGCCGTGCGCCACACGGAGACCATGCGCGTATCGATGCGTCGCACGGAATTGTCCTTGGCCCATTCGCGACTGATGCGCACGCCGAGGCCCGAAAGCAAGGGCGCTGCCTCCGCCGCTGTGGCGGGATCGATGCGGGAAGCCACTTCCACACTCATCTCGCGCCAGCCGGGCGTGCCGGCAAAGCCTTCGAAGAAGCGACGCACCCACAGCAGATATTCTTCTTCACTCTGCAGTTGCTGATTGGCCGCATCCTGTTCCCACGCACGCTCGAACAACTCGCGTCCGGGCAGATAGGGTGGCCACTCTTCGCTTTCGGCCGAGTTGCGCACGGCGATGGCACAGGACTGCAGCAGACACAGCAGCAGGAAGCAAAGGCTCCAGTAAGGCCGACGCATGCGAGAGACAGTGACGGACTCCAGCATGGCGGCCCTGACTCAGTAGACCAGGAAGCCGCGCCGCCAGGAGCGCAGCAGGATGAAGACGAGCGGCCATAGCAAGGCGCTGCTCAGTGCGGGAGTGATGAAGCTGAGATCGGTCGCCGTGTTCTGCCCGGTGGCGGTGAGCACCCAGAAGGTCAGAAGTTGCTGCACGCCCACCAACATCAGCACCGTCATGCTCTGCTGCAGCGGCGTGAACATGCGCATGCGTTGGTAGAGGCTGAGCGAGCCGTAGGCGACGAGCGTCAACGTGAAAGCATTGAGTCCCAGCAGCGTGCCTTCCAGTACGTCGGTGAAGATGCCGATGCACCACGCCGAGAAGAGACCGACGCGATGCGGCAGCGCGATCACCCAGTAGATCACCACCAAGGTCATCCATTTCGGGCGCCACACTTCCAGCCAAGGCGGCAGCGGAACGAAGGCGAGCAGTGCGGCCAGCATGACCGACACCGCGATCACCCAGGTGCCTCTGGTACGATCATTCGCCATTGCTGGTCTCTCCCACTGGTTGTGCTTCCTCCCTTTCGGCTTCGGCCACCTGCAGTGGCGCGGCGCTGCTGGCAGGCGTCGTGCTCTCTGGTGCTTGGGCCGCGGCCGCCGCCTCCACTGCGCTCATTTCGACCGCGGCATCGGCCGGCAGTTCGCTCGGCGTCGTGGTTTGCGGCACAGACTCCTGGTGCTGTTCGGCCTGAGGCTCGCCATGCTCTCCGCCTTCGACCGGTTCTCCATGCGTATCGACAGCAGCGGCACCGTCCTGCGCGAAGACCACCAGCAGGTTGCGGCTGCGATTGATCTGCGCAGTGGGTGTGACCACCACATCGGCGAAGGGTTTGGCCGGGTCCTGCGTCACCGAGCTCACCACGCCCACCGGATAACCGGGCGGGAAGCGACCACCGATGCCGGAGGTGACGAGGATGTCTCCCACCTTCACGTCTTCGGTGTTGGGAATGTTGTTGAGCGTGAGTTGATGCAGCGTGTCGCGCGTGCCGGAAGCGATGGCGCGCACACCGTTGCGGTTGATCTGCACCGGCGTCGAATGTTGCGGATCGGTGATCAGGAGCACCCAACTGCTGAGCGCGGAGACTTCCACCACCTGCCCCATCAGACCCGAGGCATCGAGCACCGGCTGACCGATCATGACGCCGTCGCGTTCGCCCTTGTTGATGAGGATGCGCTTGACGTAGGGATCGGGCGATTCGCCGATGAGCTGCGCGCGCATCACTTCTTCATCGACCACGGCAGAGGATTTCAGTAATTCGTTCAGACGCTGGTTCTCCGCCATCAGATGTTCGAGCTTCTGCAGTTGGTACTGCTGCATCAGGAGCTGTTCGCGCAGCTCGGCATTCTCTTCTTCGAGCTCGGTGCGGGTGCGGACCATGTCCGTGACGGCGCTCGTGGCGCGCGAAGGCCAATTGGCCATCAGCTGCAGGGGCGTGACGGCCGTGGCCATGTAGTAACGCACATGGGAGAGGTAGTCGAAGCGACTGTCGACGAACATCGAGGCGAGCGACAGCAGGGCCAGTCCAAGCAGTTTGTAGCCCTGGGCCGTGTTCTGGGTGAAGAGAGATTTGATGGTCGTTTCCCTTTAGGCTGTCAACGCTTACACATCTGCTCTTTCACTGGCGCGGACCGCTGTGACGCAACGGTCCGCTTGTTCTCAATCTACGGTCAGAAGATCAAGTGCGTGCGCATCCATCTGTTCCATGGCCTTGCCACCGCCACGGGCAACGCAGGTCAACGGATCGTCCGCCACGATCACCGGCAGGCCGGTTTCTTCGCTCAGCAGCTTGTCGATGTCGCGCAGCAAAGCACCACCACCAGTCAGTACCAGACCGCTTTCGGCGATGTCGGATGCCAACTCGGGCGGGGACTGCTCCAGCGCGCTCTTCACTGCCTGCACGATCGCCGAGAGCGGCTCCTGCAGCGCTTCGAGAATCTCGTCGCTGTTGAGCGTGAAGCTGCGCGGCACACCTTCGGCCAGGTTGCGGCCACGCACGTCGATTTCGCGGATTTCCTTGCTGGCGTAGGCACAGCCGATTTCCTTCTTGATGCGCTCTGCGGTGGCGTCGCCGATCAGGCTGCCGTAGTTGCGGCGCACGTGAGTGATGATGGCCTCGTCGAGACGATCACCGCCCACGCGCACGGATTCTGAATACACCACGCCGTTCAGCGAGATCAAGGCGATCTCGGTGGTGCCACCACCGATGTCGACCACCATCGAGCCGCTGGCCTGATCCACCGGCAGACCGGCGCCGATGGCGGCGGCCATCGGTTCTTCGATCAGACGTACTTCGCGCGCACCGGCACCCAACACCGATTCGCGGATGGCGCGGCGTTCCACTTGGGTGGATTTGCAGGGTACACAGACGAGGACTCGGGGGCTGGGACGGATGAAGCTGTTTTCATGCACCTTGTGGATGAAGTGCTGCAGCATCTTCTCGGTGACTTGGAAGTCGGCGATGACGCCGTCCTTGAGGGGACGGATGGCGGTGATGTTGCCGGGGGTTCGTCCCAACATGCGCTTGGCGTCGGCGCCTACTGCGGTTACGGTCTTCTGACCATTGTGCATGCGGATCGAGACTACCGAAGGCTCGTTGAGCACGATGCCCTTATCGCGCACATAGATAAGCGTATTGGCCGTCCCCAGGTCGATCGAAAGATCGTTGGAGAACATGCCCCTGAGATTCTTGAACATTGACTTTGTGGTACCTCTACCAAGCGTCTAGGTAATGGATCGATCAAGTGATCGCCCACGAATTTGTTTCACGGCCGGTGGCAGTCGTGGCAGCGGGAGAAGGAGAGAGGAGGTGCTTTGCGACTTGTTCTTTGCCAGCCCGTCCGCCACGACAATTCGAGGCGCCAAAACCGACAAAGTTCCAGTATAATTCCGGCTTTTTTACGTGCGCCAACTCTAACAATCACGCCCGGGTCGGAGCAAGCGTTAAATCCAATCACGCTGTGCACGGAACCCCGCAAATATGGGGGTCGAGAACCTCATGAGCATCGCTGCCAAAGACATCGAAATCATCGCCCATCTGGCACGTTTGAACCTGTCGGAAGCCGAGCGCGAGGAAGCGCTCAACAGCATCACCAGCATCCTGGGTCTGATCGACCAGATGCAGGCGGTCGACACCAGCAACGTGGAGCCTCTGGCCCACCCCTTCGAGGCCTCGCAGCGTCTGCGCGAGGACGTCGTCACCGAACAGGATCAGCGCGATGAGCTCTTGGCGCTCGCCCCCAGCGCCGACCGTGGTCTGTTCCTGGTGCCCAAGGTCATCGAGTGAGGTCGCAGTACATGAACCTGAAGCAAGGCATCGCCGACATCTCCCGCGCACTCGCCAAGGGCGAGTATTCCAGCGTCGAGCTCACCCGCGCCTACCTGGCGCAGATCGAAGCCCAGAACGCCGCGCTCAACGCCTACATCACCGTCGCGCCCGAGCGTGCCCTGGCCCAGGCCGAAGCCGCCGACGCCCGCCGCGCCAAGGGCGAAACCGGCCCGCTGCTCGGCGTGCCGCTGGCGCACAAGGACATCTTCTGCACCCGCGGCGTCCGTACCTCCTGCGCCTCGCGCATGCTGGACAACTTCATCGCACCCTATGACGCCACCGTGGTCGAGAAGCTCGATCAGGCCGGCATGGTGACCCTCGGCAAGACCAACATGGACGAGTTCGCCATGGGTTCGTCCAACGAATCCAGCTGGTATGGCCCCGTCCGCAACCCCTGGAACCACGAGATGGTGCCAGGTGGCTCCTCCGGCGGTTCCGCTGCCGCCGTCGCCGCCTCGCTCTGCCCCGCCGCCACCGCCACCGACACCGGCGGCTCGATCCGTCAGCCCGCCGCCTTCTGTGGCCTCACCGGCATCAAGCCCACCTACGGCCGCATCTCGCGCTGGGGCATGATCGCCTACGCCTCCAGTCTGGATCAGGCCGGGGTGCTGACCCGCAGCGCCGAAGATGCCGCCCTGCTGCTGCAGGCCATGGCCGGCTTCGATCCCAAGGATTCCACCAGCGCCGACCTGCCGGTGCCCGACTACGTCGCCGCGCTGGCGCAGCCGCTCAAGGGCCTGCGCATCGGCCTGCCGAAGGAACACTTCGCCACGGGCCTCGATGCGGAAGTCGAACAGCAGATCCGCGCCGCACTCGCCGTGTTCGAAAGTCTCGGCGCCACCTTGGTCGAAGTGAGCCTGCCCAACAGCCATCTCTCGATCTCCGCCTACTACGTGATCGCTCCGGCCGAAGCCTCGGCCAACCTGTCGCGTTACGACGGCGTGCGCTACGGCTACCGCTGCGACAAACCGCAGGATCTGGAAGACCTCTACAAGCGCAGCCGCAGCGAAGGCTTCGGTGCCGAGGTCAAGCGCCGCATCATGGTGGGCACCTATGCGCTGTCCGCCGGCTACTACGATGCCTACTACATCAAGGCGCAGAAGGTGCGCCGCCTCGTCAAAGAAGATTTCACCCGCGCCTTCGAGCAGGTCGACGTCATCATGGGCCCGACCACGCCCAGCACGGCCTTCCCGCTCGGCAGCAAGAGCAAGGACCCGGTGACCATGTACCTCGAAGACATCTACACCATCGCCGTCAACCTCGCCGGTCTGCCCGGCATGTCGATCCCGGCCGGCTTCGTCAAAGGTCTGCCGGTGGGTCTGCAGATCGTGGGACGCGATTTCGATGAGGCGCGACTGTTGAACGTCGCCCACCAGTTCCAACTGGCCACCGACTGGCATACCCGCACGCCGGGTACGCAGGCCTGAGGGAGGACGCACACATGGCATGGGAAACCGTCATCGGGCTGGAAGTACACGTACAGCTCTCCACCAAATCGAAACTGTTCTCGGGCTCCAGCACGCGCTTCGGCGCCGAGCCCAACACGCAGGCCAACATCTACGACCTCGCCCTGCCCGGCACGCTACCCGTGTTGAATGCGGAAGCCGTGCGCATGGCCGTGCGCTTCGGTCTCGCCATCGGTGCGGAGATCGGCAAGAAGTCCGTGTTCGACCGCAAGAACTACTTCTATCCCGACCTGCCCAAGGGATATCAGACCAGTCAGTTGAGCTTCCCCACCGTGGGTAAAGGCTCCCTGACGATCACGCTCGACGATGGCACCACCAAGACCATCGGTGTCACGCGCGCGCACATCGAAGAAGACGCCGGTAAGTCGCTGCACGAGGAATTCCCCGATGCCACCGGCATCGACCTCAACCGTGCCGGCACGCCGCTGCTCGAGATCGTGTCCGAACCCGAGATTCGCAGTGCGAAGGAAGCCGTGGCCTACCTCAAGAAACTGCACTCGCTGATCACCTACCTCGGCATCTCGGACGGCGACATGTCGCAGGGTTCGATGCGCTGCGACGCCAACGTGTCCGTGCGCAAGGTAGGCGATCCCAACTTCGGCACGCGCACCGAGATCAAGAACATCAACTCCTTCCGCTTCGTGGAAAAAGCGATCCTGGTCGAAGCGCAGCGCCAGATCGATCTGATCGAAGACGGTGGCAAGGTGATTCAGGAAACGCGCCTGTACGACGCCGACAAGAACGAAACGCGCTCGATGCGCACCAAGGAGGTGGCGAACGACTATCGCTACTTCCCCGAACCGGATCTGTTGCCCGTGATCATCGACGACGCCTTCATCGAAGAAGTGCGTTCGACCTTGCCCGAGCTGCCCGATGTGAAGGCCCAGCGCTTCCAGAGCCAATATGGTCTGTCGGCCTACGACGCCAACGTGCTGGCGGCCGAGCGCGCCACCGCCGATTATTTCGAAGAAGTGGTCAAGGGTTCCGGCGACGCCAAACTCTCGGCCAACTGGGTGATGGTGGATCTGCAGGCCGTGCTCAACAAGAACGAGCTCACGATCGAACAGAGCCCGGTGAGCGCCGCCGCACTGGCCGGCCTTATCCGTCGCATCAAGGACAACACCATTTCCTCCAAGATCGCCAAGACCGTCTTCGAAGCCATGGTGGCCGGTGAAGGCGATGCCGACGCCATCATCGAAGCCAAAGGTCTCAAGCAAGTGACCGACGTCGGTGCGATCGAGAAGATCATCGACACCGTGCTTGCCAACAATCCTGCGCAAGTCGAGCAGTACCGCGCCGGTCAGGAAAAAGTGTTCACCTTCTTCGTCGGTCAGGTGATGAAGGAATCGAAGGGCAAGGCCAACCCTGCCCAGGTGAACGAAATACTGAAGTCGAAACTGGCCGGTAACTGACCGGCCACGCAATACGAGGATTCGCCATGAAAACTGAAAAGAAGAGCGGTGCCGAGCGCACGCAGCGTGCCGTCGTCGACGAATGGTGGAGCGATGAACGCGTTCGCAGCTTCCTGGCGATGGAAACGACGGAAGGCGAGCATCCCGACTATCACGTGCTGCTCAAGGCCTATCGTGGCATGGTGCCGGATGCCTTCAGTCGCTTCATAAACTTCTTCATCGAAGAAGGCCGCAACATCAATCAGCCCGGTCCCGATGGCCGCACCTTGTTACAGCTGATCTCGACGCATCGTCACGGTACGGAATACGCCGAGATTCTGCGAGAAGCCGGCGCGCAGTAAGGCGCGCCTATGGCTCGCGCTCTTACTCGTCAACATCCACTTCCAAAAAAATTTAAACGGTGCTTTGACGGCTGGCATCGCTCCGATAGACTTCCGGGGCCCACCGTAAGAAGTACCGTATATGCATCATGAAATCTCGCTGATCTCAGCGCTCGCCTATGGTTTTGGCTTCGCGCTAGTTTTTGGTTTCCTTGCCTCTCGTCTGCGACTACCAGCCCTGATCGGATATTTGCTAGCAGGCATCCTGATCGGCCCCAGTACTCCCGGCATAGTCGCAGACGCAGAGATCACCGCACAGCTCACCGAAATCGGTGTGATGCTCCTCATGTTCGGCGTCGGCCTGCACTTCTCGCTCGACGACCTCCTCTCGGTAAAACGTATCGCTCTTCCCGGTGCCGTCGTGCAGATGGGTTTCGCGACGGCCCTCGGTGCCGGCCTCGCGCACTGGTGGGGTTGGAATCTCGCCTCCAGCATCGTCTTCGGCCTGTCACTTTCATGCGCGAGTACGGTGGTGCTTCTGAAAGCACTCGAAATGCACGGCTCGCTCGATTCGATCGATGGTCGCATCGCCGTCGGTTGGCTCGTGGTGGAAGACCTCGCGATGGTGCTGGTTCTGGTCTTGCTGCCTCCTCTCGGAGAAATCACCGGAAGTTCTGTAGGTGAAAGCGGCACTGCAGGCCAGCCGCTGTGGCAGGCAATTGGAATGACGGTTCTCACGGTGAGCCTGTTCGTGGCACTGATGCTGCTCGTCGGTCGCAAGCTCCTGCCGCGCATCCTCTGGCTCGTCGCCCACACCGGATCTCGCGAGCTCTTCACTCTTACCGTGATCGCCATCGCCATCAGCATCGCCTATCTGGCGTCGGAGCTCTTCGGTGTGTCCTTCGCGCTGGGCGCTTTCTTCTCCGGCATGGTGATGCGTGAGTCGGAATTCGCGCACCGTGCGGCGGAAGAATCCCTGCCGTTGCGTGACGCCTTCTCGGTGCTGTTCTTCGTATCGGTCGGCACCATGTTCGATCCCTACACACTGCTCGAGAACGCGGGGAAGATCGTGGCCGTGATGGCCATCATCATCCTCGGCAAATCCTTTGCCGCCACCGTGCTCACGCTTCTCTTCCGTTATCCAGTGAAGACGGCCTTCACCATCGCTGCCGCCCTGGCGCAGATCGGTGAGTTCTCATTCATCCTTGCCGCCCTCGGCATGGCGCTGGGACTGCTCGAGCCCGAAGGCTACAGCCTGATCCTGGCGGGTGCCCTGTTGTCGATTGCGATCAATCCCTTCCTGTTCAAGCTGATCAAGCCGTTCGAGCGTTGGACCTTGAATCGCTACGGCTGGGCCCGCCGTCTCGAGATCGACACCTCGCCGCTCGCCACGCTCCCACCCGAGACCGAAGAACGTTATCTGCAGGGCCACGTCGTGGTGGTGGGCTATGGTCGCGTCGGCAGACGCGTGTGCCAGGCACTGGAAAATCAGGACATTCCCTGCGTCGTGGTCGAGCACAAGCGTGAGCTGGCCGAGGATCTGCGCCGCAACAAGTTCGCCGTGGTCGCCGGTAATGCCTCCGATCCGCAGGCGCTGATTCAGGCCCACATCGCCCACGCCGGCATGCTGGTCGTAGCAGCACCCGATACCGCGGACGTGCATCGCATCGTGGAAACCGCCAAGACCTTGAATCCGGACATCCGCATCGCACTGCGTACGCACAATCCGGAAGAAGCGCAGCTCTGGCGCTCCGAAGGCATCGGCCAGGTGTTCTACGACGGCGAGGAACTCGCCAAGGGCATGATCTCGCACGTGCTGCAGCAGTTCAGACCGCAGCCCAAGGACCAGCACACCGCCGCCGGCGCCGCGCCGCTGCACGCTAATCACTGATTTCCCGCAAAGAAAAAGCCGCTGACTCTTGTGGAGTACAGCGGCTTTTTGCCTCTCTCAACTTTCCGTTCCGATCAGTCGGTTGGGCTCAACCCATTCTGATCAACGCCGACGATTGCGATCGCGTCCACCACGACGACGGCGTTTATCGCCACCACCGTTTCCACCTTCACCGTCTTCCGCCTTGAACTTGGACGGACGACTGAAGGGCGGCGGCTCCTTGAGCAGCTCTTCTGGCGGATATTCGCACGGAAGCTTCATGCCGATCTTGGCTTCGATGCCCGGCAACAGGAAGGAATCTTCTTCGCAGGCAAAGCTGATCGAAGTGCCGGTGGCACCGGCACGACCGGTGCGGCCGATGCGGTGCACATAGTCTTCCGGCTCTTCCGGCAAGGTGAAGTTCACGACGTGCGTGATGTCATCGATGTGCAGACCACGACCGGCGACATCGGTGGCCACCAGCACCTGGATGTCCGCATTGCGGAATTCTTCCAGCGTCTTGAGACGACGCGGTTGCGAGATCTCCCCCGAAAGCAGACCGACGCTGATGTCGTGTCGCCACAGATTGTCGGCGAGACGACGCGCCTGATCGCGACGGTTGGTGAACACGATGACGCGCTCGCCTTCGTCGCTCTGGATCAGGTTGTAGAGCAGGTCGTACTTCTGATCCGTCGTCACCAGATAGACCAGCTGTTTGACGTTGTCGGTGGTCTGACGCGGTGAGGCCACTTCGACGCGGATCGGATCCAGCGCCCAACGTTCGGCAAGCGTGAGGATGTCGTCGGTGAAGGTGGCGCTGAACAACATGGTCTGGCGGCATTCCTTGCGCGGTGTCTGCGCGATGATCTGACGCACCTGCGGAATGAAGCCCATGTCGAGCATGCGATCGGCTTCGTCGATCACGAGCAGCTCCACCAGCCCCAACCACAGATGACGGTTGCCGACGAAGTCGAGCAGGCGACCGGGCGTGGCGACCACGATGTCGACGATGTCGCGCTCGATCAACTGCAGTTGTTTCTGATAGTCGATGCCGCCCACCAGTGTCGCGATGCGCAGCGAGGTGTGTTTCGCCAGCGCCTGCGCGTCCTTCGCGATCTGCAGCACGAGCTCGCGGGTCGGCGCGATGATCAACGCACGTGGCTCACCGAGATAACGCTCCTCTTCCGGGGGATTGCGCAACAGGTCGGCGATGATCGTGGTGAGGAAGGCGGCGGTCTTACCGGTGCCGGTCTGGGCCTTGCCGGTGATGTCGTGCCCCTTGAGTGTGATGCGCAGGCTTTGCGCCTGAATCGGGGTACAGAACTCGAAGCCAAGTTCATCGGTGGCTTTCAGGAGTTCCGGCGGAAGATCGAAGTCGTGGAAACGTACGTTGGTACGCAGATGGGGGGCTGGCGCCTCTGGGGCGCCTTCCGCATCGCCGGCGTCGGCCGCGGCGGAACTGGGTCTCATCTCGTCCATCTATCCGACCTCAACGACGGCACTGGTAGATGGCGAAGGTCTGCTCGCCATTGACCACGCCCGTGGTTGGTACGATGGTGTCGCCGCGACTGGCGGCACGGTTGCGTGCCAGCGTGCGCAGCTCCTGCGCGACGGTCTGCGGATCGCGATTGACCACGACCTTGTTCACCACTGCCACGGTGACGGCACCGGCGGAGATGCAGTTGCCGACCTGGGAGGCGTCGAGAACGGCGACGTTGTCACCGGCAGGCGTGATCTTGACGAAGGAACAAGCGGTAAGCGCAAACAGCGCCAGGCTCGAAAGAATGATGCGCATAGGGTTCCGGATCTCAGTTGCGGTTGAATTTGACGTTGACTTCGATTTCCACCACATCGGCCGCCATGTTGCGGTACTGATCCATGCCGAAATCAAGGCGGTTGATGCTGCCCTTGCCGAGGATGCCCACCGTGCTGCCACCGAGTTCACCATCGGTGCCACCGAAGAAGGTCACGTGCAGGTCCCACGGCTGGGTCTTGCCCAGGAAGTTCAGTTCACCGTGGAAGATGACCTCGTCTTCATCCACCACCTCCGTGGAGGTGCTGGTGAACTTCGCTTCGGTGTAGACACTGGTGTTGAACCAGACGCTGCTGCTGACCAGCGTCTCGGCCACGTCTTTGTCGGCCATGTTGAGACTGCTCATGTCGACCGTCGCGGTGAGCGAGGAGTTGGCAAGATTTTCGGTGTCCAGATGCAAGGTGCCGGAGTAGTTGTCGAAACGACCGACGAGGTACAGGTACTCCTGCTGCATCACGCGGAACAGCACGCTGCCATATTGCTTGGTGAGCGTGTAGTCGCCGCCGACTTCGGCCGCCTGCGACGTGGCACTGGCACAAAGGAGACTTGCGGCCAGCAAGGCACCGGCGCACTGGTGAACGGCAGTTCGTACTTTCGAGGCGAAACGCGGAGCAAAGGTCATTGAACTGTTCCAACTGGATCGAAAATCAGCCCGCAATTCTTCCAGTGCGGACTGTCCAGGTCAATCGCGGCACACGGGGCAGGAGGGTGCTGGGTTCAACTTAAGTTCGCGAAATTGCAGGGTGAGTGCGTCGAAGAGCAGGAGCTTGCCAACCAGCGGCCTGCCGATGCCGCTGAGCAGTTTGATGCACTCGAGCGCCTGCAGGGTCCCCATGACGCCGACAAGTGGCGCCATGACGCCATTGTGCGCACAACTGAGATCGAGCTCCGCCGCGTCGTCGTACAGACAGCGGTAGCACGGCGAATCTTCACGCCGCGGATCGAATACGCTCAGCTGCGCCTCCATGCGGATGGCGGCGGCGGAGACGAGCGGCACCTTGGCGGCGAAGGCGGCTGCGTTGAGCGCGAAGCGGGTGGCGAAGTTGTCGGTGCAATCGAGCACCACGTCGACGCTCGCCACCAGCGAACGGAGTCGTTCGCCTTCCAGTCTTTCGGGAACGATTTCCAACTGCACGTGCGGATTGAGCTCGCGCAGCGTGACCGCGGCCGACTCGGCCTTGTTCGCGCCGACGCGTGCCGTGGTGTGGGCGATCTGCCGCTGCAGGTTGCTGAGATCGACGGTATCGGCGTCGGCCAGTACCAGGGTGCCGACGCCAGCACCGGCGAGATAGATGGAAGCGGGACAGCCGAGACCACCGAGTCCGACGATCAGCACGCGCGCCTTGCGCAGCGCCTCCTGCCCTGCCACGTCGAACTGCGGCAGCATCACCTGCCGGCTGTAACGCAACAGTTCTTCGTCGCTCAGCAGTTCTCCTTCACTCATGCCCTGCCCCTGCCGGTTTTCTGCCAGCCGTCACGCGTTCGTGCCCGGCAGTATCACGGTAAGTGGCGATCTGCGCAAAACCATTGCGCTCCAGCAGTTCACGCACCGCTTCGCCCTGCTGCCACCCGTGTTCGAGTATCAACCAACCCTTCGGTGCGAGATGTTCTGGTGCGGTAGTGGCCAGTTCGCGCAGATCGGCCAGGCCATCGTCGTTTGCAACGAGTGCGCTCTGCGGTTCGTAACGCAGGTCTCCTTCATGTAGATGAGGATCCTGCGGCGCGAGATAGGGCGGATTGGAAACGATCAGTAGATAGTCGCGTTCATGCAGCGGCGCACACCACGAACCTTCGCGCAGTTCGAGATTGTTCAAGCCAGCCCTCGCGAAATTGCGCTGCGCCACGGCGCAGGCCTCGGCACTGCGTTCCACCGCAACGATGTGCCAGTGCGGACACTCGCTTGCCAGCGCCAACGCGATCGCACCCGAACCAGTGCCGAGATCAGCGACGCGGCCATTGTTCTTGCCACCCAAACGCAGCGCCACTTCCACCAACAATTCGGTTTCGGGACGCGGAATCAACACGCCCGGCGACACCTCGAGTTCGAGGCTCCAGAATTCGCGACGCCCGAGGATGTAGGCCATCGGTTCACCGGCAGCGCGGCGTGTGCACAACTCCTCGAAGCGCTGCTGCTGCTCGGTCGTCAGCTCCTGTTCGGGATGAGAGTAGAGACGACTGCGCGGCGCATCGAGCACGGCACACAACAACAGTTGCGCATCGATCAGCGCCGTGTCGCCGGCAAAACGTTGACTGGCTGTGCGCAGCGCTTCGCTCAGTGTCATCGCGTGCCGGCCAGTTCGGCCAACTGATCGGCCTGATATTCGGCCAAGAGCGGCTGGATCAGATCTTCCATGTCGCCATTGAGCACGTCGGCCAGTTTGTAGAGCGTGAGTTTGATGCGATGGTCGGTGACGCGACCATCGGGGAAGTTGTAGGTGCGGATCTTTTCCGAACGATCACCGGAGCCGACCAGCATGCGTCGCGTTTCGGTTTCTTCCTGCATGCGTTCGGCATCCGCCGCCGACTGCAATTTCGCGAGTAAGAGACTCATCGCCCGCGCGCGGTTCTTGTGCTGCGAACGCTCGTCCTGACACTCGACCACGATGCCGGTCGGAATGTGGGTGATGCGGATGGCGGAGTCGGTCTTGTTCACGTGCTGACCACCGGCACCGCTGGCGCGGAAGGTATCGATGCGCAGATCGTTCTTGTTGAGTTCGATCTCTGCGCTTTCCTCGGGTTCGGGCAAGACCGCGACGGTGCAGGCCGAAGTGTGCACACGCCCCTGCGCTTCGGTTTCGGGCACACGCTGCACGCGATGTGCCCCCGATTCGAACTTCAACTTGCCGTAGACGTTGTTGCCTTCGACGCGACTGATCACTTCCTTGTAACCGCCGTGTTCGCCGCGACGTTCGCTGAGGATTTCCACACGCCAACCCTGCGACTCGGCGTAGCGGCAGTACATCTTGAAGAGATCACCGGAGAAGAGCGCGGCTTCATCGCCGCCAGTGCCGGCACGGATTTCGAGGAACACGTTGCAGCCATCGCGCGGATCGCGCGGCAGCAATAACTTCTGCAATTCACTCTCGAGCTGTGCGAGGCGTTCTTCGCAACGTGTGATCTCTTCCTCCGCCATCGCGCGCAGGTCGGGATCGGAATCACGGCGCAGCGCTTCGGCATCGGCCAGGGCCTGCTTCACTTCCTGCAGTTCGCGGAAGCTGCGCACCACCGGTTCGAGTTCGGCATATTCCTTGGAATAGGCGCGGAACTTGTCCTGGTTCGCGATGACGTCGGCCTCGCTCAAGAGGCGCTCGAGTTCCTCATAGCGTTCCAGCAACGATTCCAGTTTGGCGTTGAGCGAAGGATTCATACAGAGGACGTTCAGGACTGCAACTTCGACTGCGGCGCGGGCGTTTCCTGCGGCGCGGCAGCGTCACTGCGGGGGGCTTCGTTGCTCGCTTCCAGCTCGAACAATTGCTCGGCGAGTTGAATCAATTCGACGTGACCATCGGCACTCGCCTTCTTCATCTGCACGCTGGGGGCGTGGATCAATTTGTTGGTCAGCAGACGCGCCAGCTCCTTCACCACCGTGGCAGGATCCTGCCCGCGCTCCAAGGCCTTGAGTGCTTTCTCCACTTCGGCGTCGCGGATCTGTTCCGCCTTTTCACGGAAGCTGCGCAACGTGGAGACGATGCTCAAACCGCGCTGCTTGCGCATGAAGCTTTCGACGCCGTTGTCGATGATCACTTCCGCTTCGCGCGCCGCCTCCTGGCGATTGCGCAGGTTGCTGTCGATCACTTCGCGCAGATCGTCGACGGTGTAGAGGTAGACGTCATCGAGCTCGGCCACCTCGGGCTCGATGTCGCGCGGGACGGCGAGATCCACCATGAAGATCGGACGATGCCGACGCGCCTTCAACGCCCGTTCCACTGCGCCCTTGCCGAGGATGGGCAACTGGCTTGCGGTGGAGGAAACGACGATGTCGGTGTTTTCGAGTTCTTTCGGAATGTCGGCCAGCAGGACTTCGCGCACGCCGTACTTCGCCTTCAGCTCCTGCGCGTTGGTGAGCGTGCGGTTGGCCACCACGATGTCGTGCAGACCGCTCTGCTTGAGATGCTGCACCACGAGTTCGATGGTGCGGCCGGCGCCGATCATGAGGGCGCGGGCCTTGTGGATGTCGCTGAAGATCTGCTGCGCCAGGGTCACTGCGGCGAAGGCCACGGACACGGGGTTCTCACCGATGGCGGTTTCGGTGCGCACCTGCTTGGCGACCGCGAATACTTCCTCGAACACGCGATGCAGATGACTGCCCACGGTGGCGGCCTGCTGCGCCACGGCATAGGCGGACTTCATCTGGCCGAGGATCTGCGGTTCGCCGAGCACCATGGAATCGAGACCGCTGGCCACGCGCATCAGATGACGCACGGCCTCGGCGTCACGATGGGTGTAGAGCACTCGTTCGAGTTCCTGCTCCGGCAGGTTGTGATAGCGGCACAGCCAGGCGAGCAAGCGCCGCTGCACCTCTTCGAGGGGCAGCTCGGCACTTTGCGGTTGGCAATAAAGCTCGGTCCGATTGCAGGTGGATAGGATCGCCGCTTCGGCCATGCCAGCCTCGCTGCAAATGGCCTGCAATGCTTCCTGCATCAGCTCCGGTGCGAACGCCACCTTCTCCCGCACTTCGACCGGCGCCGTGTTGTGATTGATGCCAAGCACCAGCATGGAGGAAAGTTCCGCTCAAAAAGGGCGCCATTTTACTGGCATTAGCCCGGTAAGCGCCACGTTGGGGGTGTGATTGAGCTGGCGCTGATCAAATGGCTATACTGCCGCAACTTATGTCGTCTGCGAGCGCATGTCTCATGTCACGCTTCCCGTCTCGCCCTCGCCGCGCACTTTCCGCACTGATGCTCGCCTGGGCCGGCACCTGGCTGAGTCAGCCGCTTTGGGCCCAGGAGCCGCTGGCTGCCGAGGAGCAGGAACAGACCGGCGCCCCCGACTACGGCCAGATCCCCGAAGACGTGCTCGCCCGCACCATCGAGGCGGAATTGGCGGCGCAAAGCGGGCAGTTCCAGCGTGCCCTGCGCATCTACAGCGCGCTCGCGGCAGAAACCAACAATCTCAGCATCATCCAACGCGCCATGCGCATCGCCGGCGGGCTGCGCGACGTGAACACCGCACTCGACATGGGTCGCCGCTGGCTGGCGCTGGAGCCCGATGCGGTCGAACCGCGCCAGAGCATGGCCCTGCAGCTGGTGCTGAGCTCGCGCTATGGCGAGGCCTTCGACTTCCTCGCCAGCCTGCTCGAAGACGGTCTGGACGTGGACTTCCGCCTCATTTCCTCCGCCGTCGCCCGCGATCCCAACGCCTCCCTCTATCTCGATGCGCTGATCAACGAATTCGCCGCACTTAGCCGGCAATTCCCCGATCAGCAGTCGCTGCAACTGTCGCTGGCACACCTCTATCAGCTCAACGATCAGACACGTGAGGCACTGACGCTGGTCGAGAAGCTGGCGGATGAGCTCGACGACACGCCGGAAGTGGTGATGTTGGAAGCCGAACTCCTGGAGCGTCTGGGGGAAACCAATCGCGCCCAGCGCCGTCTGGCGCAGAGCCTGCGCGACCATCCCGATCACAAGGAATTGCGCCTGCGCTATGCGCGCAAGCTGCTCGAAGCCCGCAATTTCAAGGAAGCCAAGAAGCAGTTCGCCGAACTTGCCGCTCAGAACCCGCGCGATTACGACATTTTGTATTCGTTGGCGCTGCTGAGCCTGGAAGAAAACCTGCTCTCCGACGCCAAGAACTACCTGCAGCGCCTGGTGCAGAGCGGCCAGCGACTCGATGACGCCTACTACTATCTGGGCTACATCGCGGCGCAGGAGAACGACATCGAAGCTGCGATCGAGCACTATCGCCGCGTGCGTAGCGGCGCCAACTTCCTGCCGGCGCTGCGCAACTTCACCGAGCTGATGGTGCGCACCAATCGCTATTCGGAAGCCAAGGGCCACCTGCAGAACCTGCGTTTCCGCAATCCGGACCTGAACCTGCCGTTGCTGACGATGGAAGCCAACGTGCTGATCGATCAGAAGCAGTACATCGACGCCGGGACTCTGCTCAACAGTGCCGTCGGGGCCTTTCCCGACAACGTGCAGTTGCTCTTCCTGCGCTCGGTACTGAGCCAGGAAACCAACGACCTCGAGCTGATGGAAAAGGATCTGCGCCGCATCATCGAGCTCAATCCCGACAACCCCGTGGCCTACAACAGCCTGGGTTACATCCTGGCGGATCGCACCCAGCGCTATCAGGAGGCCTACGAGCTGATCAAGAAAGCGGTCGAACTTGCCCCGGACGATCCGGCCATCATCGACAGCCTGGGCTGGGTGCAGTACCGCCTCGGCATGCTCGACGAAGCCCGCATCAATCTCGACCGCGCCTATCAGCTCTATCCCGACCATGAAGTGGCCGCGCATCTGGGTGAAGTAATGTGGATGCAGGGCGATCGCAGCGCCGCCACGCGCCTCTGGCGCCGCGCGCTGGAAGAGCAACCGGACAGCGAATACATCCGCCAGACCATGCAACGCCTGGGCGCCTCGCCTTGAGGCCCCAGCCCGTCCGACTCCCGTAATGAAGCAACCTTCCACCATCCTGCGTTTCTGCGCAGCCTGTCTCGTGCTCGCGCTCGGTGCCTGCGCCACACCGCCGCAGGACTTTCTGCGCGAAGCGCCGCCCGCCTGGCCAACGCATCAGGCCAGCGTGAGCGCGATCGAGGACTGGCAACTGCGCGGCCGTCTCAACGTGCGGCAGGACCGCGCCAACGACACCGTGAACCTCGTGTGGGAACAGCGCGGAAACGCCAGCTTCGACATTCACTTCAGCGGCACGCTCGGCCTCGGCGCCACCGCCGTGCGTGGCGATGCTTCAGGCGTGGTGGTGGAGAAATCCGGTGAAGAGCCGCTCCATCTGGCCAACCTCGAGGAACTGAGCCGCGTCTATCTCGACTTCGACTTCCCGGCCGCCAACCTGCTCTATTGGGTACGCGGCCTGCCGGTGCCGCACCTGCCGGCCGAGGCGTCGTGGACCGAGGATGCCAAGCTCGCCACGCTCGAACAGAGCGATCGCCAAGGCCGGCGCTGGCGCCTGAGCTTCGATCGCTATGACGACAGCGCCGGCCTCGCGCTGCCCGGCCGCATCCGCCTCGAACAGGATGATCTGCGCCTGACCTTTCTCATCAACGACTGGCAAATCGTACTTCCAGCCGACTCATGACCCTTACCCTGCCCGCACCGGCCAAACTGAATCTTTTTCTGCACGTCACCGGACGCCGGCCGGATGGCTATCACACGCTCGAAACCCTGTTTCAGCTGCTCGACTTCGGTGACGAGCTCGAATTCAGCTGGCAGCCCGGCACCGGTTTCCACCTCCATTGTGAGGAGCCGCAGCTGCAGGGCGAGAACAACCTGATCGCGCGCGCCGCCGCCCTGCTCGCACCGCTGCGCCGGCGCGAACTGCGGGTGGAAGTGAAACTCAATAAAAGGTTGCCCCTGGGTGGCGGCGTCGGCGGCGGCAGTTCCGATGCGGCCACGGCCTTGCTGGCGCTCAATCGCTTGTGGGATTGCGGCCTTTCCATCGCCGAACTGGCGCAGTTGGGGCTCAAGCTCGGCGCCGACGTGCCGGTATTCGTGCATGGCAACAGCGCGTGGGCGACTGGCGTGGGAGAAGACCTCGAACCGACCGACCTACCGGAGCAGTGGTACGTGGTGCTGACCCCCGACTGTCATGCCGATACGGGGGCGATCTTCCGTCACCCCGAATTGACAAGGGACAGTGCCCCCCTCAAAATACGCGGCTTTCCGTTTTCAGGCTCCCGCAACGACTGTCAGGCGATAGCGACGCGGCTGTATCCGGCCATCGCCGAAGCCTTGACCTGGCTCGATCGTCACGCGCCTGCGCGCATGACCGGCACCGGCGCCAGCGTGTTTGCCGCCTTTGCCAGTGAGCGCGAAGCCCTGGCAGTTCACGCCGCCATCGAAGCGCCCTGGCGCGGTTTCGTGGCCCGGGGGGTCAACCGCTCGCCGGTGCACGTGCAACTCGAGGCGCTTGTTCCAGCACAGCTTGAGCACGGAACGTAGACACGAACATTGGGGTGTCGCCAAGCGGTAAGGCACCAGGTTTTGATCCTGGCATACGTTGGTTCGAATCCAGCCACCCCAGCCAGCTTTACTTGCAACGATTGCAACGCTTTTCTGACTACTGACTGACGCGTCAACGTCCTCCCCCGCCGACAGGAATCCCCATGCCAAACAATCTGATGGTTTTCAGCGGCAACGCCAATCCCGAACTGGCCCAGAAAGTCGCCAAGTGGCTCGGCATTCCCCTCGGACGGGCCGACGTCAAGAAATTCAGTGACGGCGAGGTCTACGTCGAGCTGAACGAAAACGTGCGCGGCCAGGATGTGTTCATCATCCAGCCCACCTGCTCGCCCACCAACGACAACCTGATGGAACTGTTGTTGATGGCCGATGCGCTGCACCGCTCCTCCGCCAACCGCATCACCGCGGTCGTGCCCTACTTCGGTTACGCCCGTCAGGACCGTCGTGTACGCAGCGCCCGCGTGCCGATCAGCGCCAAGGTGGTGGCCGACATGATGGTGGCCGCCGGCATCGACCGCGTACTGACCATCGACCTGCACGCCGAACAGATCCAGGGCTTCTTCAGCATTCCGGTGGACAACGTCTACGGCTCGCTGGTGCTGGTGGAAGACGTGCGCAATCAGCACTACGAGAATCTGATCACCGTATCGCCCGACATCGGCGGTGTGATTCGCGCCCGCGCCTTCGCCAAGCAGCTCGGCACCGACCTGGCCATCATCGACAAACGCCGCCCGCGCGCCAACGAATCCGAAGTGATGCACCTGATCGGTGAAGTGAAGGACCGCACCTGTCTGATCGTCGACGACATGGTCGACACCGCCGGCACGCTCTGCAAAGCCGCCGAGGCACTCAAGGATCAGGGCGCCCTCAAGGTCGTGGCCTACGCCACCCACCCGGTACTGTCCGGCAACGCCATCCAGAACATCACCAATTCGCAGCTCGACAGCCTGGTCGTCACCGACACCATTCCGCTGTCGCCCGAAGGCAAGGCCTGCAGCAAGATCCGTCAGCTCCCGCTCGCCCGCTTCCTCGGTGAAGCGATCCGCCGCGTGAGCAATGAAGAATCCGTCAGTGCAATGTTCGAGATCAATTGATTTCGCGCTGCGCTGCGTGGCACAGGATGTGCCGAGACGCCGGTATCTGTAGTTCATCACCGGCAGCACTGCCCACGTTCAGGACGAAGGTGCGGCGGGTAACGAGTCCACCCGTTGGTCGCAAACGAGTGGGTCACAACAACCCAGAGACATTGATGTCTCACCAGAGGTAACAACCATGTCCAAGCATGAATTCGTGCTCGAAGCCGTGTCTCGAGCCAACGTGGGGAAAGGTGCGAGCCGCCGCCTGCGTCGTAAAGAAGATCTGATTCCCGGCATCGTATACGGCGGCGACAAAGCCCCGCAGAACATCGCAGTGCCGCACGGCAAGCTGCTGCAGGCCGTCGAACATGAAACCTTCTTCTCCTCCATCGTCACGCTGAAGATCGACGGCAATGCCGAGAGCGTGGTGATCAAGGACCTGCAGCGTCACCCGGCCAAACCGCACCTGATCCACGTCGACTTCCAGCGAGTACAGGCCGACCACGCCCTGCACGTGAAAGTACCGCTGCACTTCCTCAACGAAGCCACCGCCATCGGCGTCAAACAGGGTGGCGGCATCGTGTCCCACATCCTGACCGAACTCGAAATCACCTGTCTGCCGAAAGACCTGCCGGAGTTCATCGAAGTCGATGTCGCCAACCTGAACGTTGGTCAGTCGCTGCACATCGCCGACCTCAAACTGCCGCAGGGCGTCAGCTCGGTTTCGCTGCAGCACGGTGAAGAAGGCAACCTGGCTGTCGTCACCATCATCCCGCCGAAGAAGGCTGACGACGAAGCTCCCGCTGCCGACGCCGACAAGAAATAAGGTCGACGTCTTCACGTCATGAGTGAGCCGCTCGCTCTGATCGCTGGCCTGGGCAACCCAGGCCAGCAATATCAGTACAACCGTCACAATGCCGGCGCGATGTTCCTCGAGGCCTTGTGCAAGCACGTCGGCGCCACTCTGAAACCTGAAAACAAATTCTTTGGACTCGTCGGCCGCTGCACCATCGCCGGTCACGAGATCCGCCTGCTCTTCCCCACCACCTACATGAACAAAAGCGGCCAGGCGTTGGCTGCCTTGGCGCAGTACTACAAGATCAAGCCTGCGCAGATCCTGGTGGCCTACGACGAGCTCGATCTGCCGCTCGGCACCACGCGACTGAAAACCGGTGGTGGCCACGGCGGTCACAACGGAATTCGCGACATCCTCGCCGCCCTTGGTTCGCCCGATTTCCATCGGCTGCGCATCGGCATCGGCCATCCCGGCGATTCCTCCAAGGTGCTCGGCCACGTACTCGGCGATTTCACGCGCGACGAAGAAGCCGTGATCGCCGCTGAAATAGACAAAGTCCTCAAGCTGATGCCGCTGCTCGCGGAAGGCAAGATCCAAGCCGCCATGCATCAGCTTCACACCAAGCAATAGGGAGTTCTCATGGGCATCAAATGCGGCATCGTGGGCCTGCCCAATGTCGGCAAATCCACGCTTTTCAACGCACTGACGCAAGCGGGCATCGCAGCGGAGAACTTCCCCTTCTGCACCATCGAGCCCAACTCGGGCATCGTGCCGGTGCCGGACCCTCGCCTCGATGCACTCGCCGCTATCGTCAAACCCGAGCGCGTCGTGCCCACCAGCGTCGAATTCGTCGACATCGCTGGCCTGGTTGCCGGCGCCTCGAAAGGTGAAGGCCTGGGCAATAAATTCCTCGCCAACATCCGCGAAACCGACGCCATCGCCCACGTGGTGCGCTGCTTCGTCGACGACAACGTCATCCACGTCGCCAACGCCATCAACCCGCGCAACGACATCGACGTGATCAACACCGAATTGGCACTGGCCGACCTCGAGACCGTGGAAAAGGCGCTCGATCGCGCCACCAAGATGTCCAAGAGCGGTGACAAGGATCAGCTGCGTCTGAAAGACCTGCTCACCAAAGTCCGCGCGCATCTCGATGAGGGCAAGCCCGTACGCAGCCTGCGTCTGCCGCAGGAAGAACTCGCCCTGTTGCAGCCGCTGCATCTTCTGAGCGTGAAACCGACGATGTACATCGCCAACGTCGCGGAAGACGGCTTCAGCGACAATCCCTACCTCGACACCGTACGCGCCATTGCCGAAGAAGAAGGCGCCATCGTGGTGCCGGTGTGCAACAAACTCGAAGCCGAGATCGCCGAACTCGAACCCGAAGAAAAGACCGTGTTCCTGCAGGATCTCGGCATGGAAGAGCCGGGCCTCGACCGCGTGATCCGTGCCGGTTATCAACTGCTTGGTCTACAAACCTATTTCACCGCCGGCGTGAAGGAAGTCCGCGCCTGGACCATCAAGATCGGCGACACCGCACCGAAAGCTGCCGGCGTCATCCACACCGACTTCGAGAAAGGTTTCATCCGCGCCGAAGTGATCGCCTACGAGGACTTCATCCAGTACAAGGGTGAACAGGGCGCGAAGGACGCCGGCAAATGGCGTCTGGAAGGTAAGGAATACGTGGTGCAGGACGGCGACGTGATGCACTTCCGCTTCAACGTCTGAGTCGCCAAGCCGTTTTCCTGATGTTTCATGAAACACCAGGAAAGCATGAAAACCTCAATAAAACCGCGCAGTTACGCGGTTTTATTGTTTCATAGCGCTGCTTCAAGTTTCCCGAGCAGTCAATGCATGCCTGAGTACGCTAGCGAGTACAGCTCTTGGAGTATGTGCGAATAAGTGAGTATAGTGCCGCTGTCGCCATGACAAGGAGTCAGCCACATGCTTACCGACACGCACTGCCGCAACGCCAAGCCCAGGGAAAAGCTCTACCGCTTGAATGACCAGCGCGGGCTCTACCTCGAAGTCAAGCCCAACGGAGTCAAGGCTTGGCGATACCGCT